>Ga0207694_10000011_pt1 | contig 417640 bp, 363 predicted proteins | sample KBSC34metaG_FD_184353 | JGI IMG/M metagenome (GOLD analysis project Ga0207694, IMG submission 184353) | Corn rhizosphere microbial communities from Kellogg Biological Station, Michigan, USA - KBS C3-4 metaG (SPAdes) (version 2) | ecosystem: Host-associated > Plants > Roots > Rhizosphere >... | reverse complement strand
GCACGAAGGTGACCATGCCGTTGATCACGCCACCCAGATTGACGCCGATCAGCCAGTCGAAATCGTCATAGGTCGAATTCTCCACCGGCCCGAAACTGTTCACGCCGGCGGTGTTGAAGAGCAGCGTCGGTGGCGCGCCGAAGACGCTTTCGACCTCGTCGGCGGCGCGCGCATAGGCGGCGCGGTCGGTGATGTCGAGCACGATGCCGTGCGCGGTGATGCCTTCGGCCTTCAGATCGGCGAGCGCTTTTTCGATCGCACTCGCACGCACATCGGCGATGACGACCCTAGCGCCCGCGCGGCCGAACACCTGTGCCTGGCCAAAGCCGGCGCCGGATGCGCCGCCGGTGATGAAGGCGATTTGATCCCGAAAATCCTTCACATTCATTCTCCGCTCTGAACGGAGTACACCCTATCAGGCCACCGGCATTCAGTCTGCGCCGGGACCGAAGGAGGGCGGCGCGTCCAGAGAAGCCGCGCCCCAGTCCTTGTTGGGCGATTTCGACAGCGTGTAGTCGAGCGTTCCGCCGCTTGTCACAAAACGCGCGGGCAGCCATGGCCGGGTGCTTTCCTTTCCGTCCACGGCGAGGGCGGCGATATAAGGCGTGTCCGTCGCAGCGCCGTGCGCGTGAATGACCAGCGTGCCACCCGGCCGCGTGACGGTGATGCCCTCGAACAGCGGGCTTCCGAGCACGAGGTCGGCGCGGCCGGGATAGAGCGGATACATCCCAAGCGCTGCCCACACATACCACGACGACATCTCGCCGAGATCGTCATTGCCGGAAATGCCGTTGGGCGCATTGATCCAGATCTGCTTCATCGCCGCGCGCACAATCTCCTGCGTCTTCCATGGGCTGCCCGCGAAATCGTAGAGCCAGGGCGACGCGATGGAAGGTTCGTTGTCGAGTTCGACATGGGAATAGCCCGACTTGGTGACAGCGAGAGCGCCATCGGGTGCATAGAAGAAGCTGTCCATCCGCGCGGAAGCCTTGTCCACACCGCCCAGCATGTCGAACAGGCCCCTAGGATCGAACGGCACCATCCAGAGATATTGCGCGCCGCTGCCTTCGACATAGTCGTCGTCGTTCTCGACATTGAAATCGACCGCCTTCCAGCTTCCATCGGCGCTGCGCGGCTGGATGTATCCTGTGGCGGGATTGAACAGGTTGCGCCACCAGCCTGCGCGTTGGCGGAAGCGCTTGGCGTTGGCGGTATCGCCCATGGCTTCGGCGAGTTGCGCCACGCCGAAATCGGCGGCAGCGAGTTCGAGCGTGTCGGCAGCACTTCCCCATCCCGGGGCATTCGTCGGCATGTAATGCAGCTTCAGCCACTGATCGAGGCCGGGACGCTCGCCTACGCATTGCACCGGACAGCCGCGATGGCTGAGATCGAGCGCTGTCGGGGTCGTCGCCGCTTTCAGAAGCGAGGCATAGGCGGTTTTGACATCGAAATCACGGCCGCCGAAGGCATAGATCGCGGCGGTGGAGGGTGGCGACGGATCGCCGTTCATCACGCTGGTTGCGCCCGTGAGATGCGTCCAGCGGTCCCACACGCCGCCGTTCTGGTTCGCCTGATTGAGCAGCGATTGCGCGATATCGGAGCCGGTCTTCGGATCGAGCCATGTGACGAGTTGCAACTGCGAGCGATAGACGTCCCAGCCGGAAAAGTTCGCGTATTGCACGCGCTGACGGCCCGCGACTTTGTGCACCTTCTTGTCGAAGCCGAGGTAATCACCGTTGCCGTCACTGTAGGTATTTTCTCCAAGCAGCACATGATAGAGCGCGGTGTAGAAGACGGTTCGCTCGTCTTTGGTGCCGCCTTTCACCGCGATCTGGCCAAGCTTCGCGTTCCAGACTTCGCGCGCCGCATCGCGCACCTGTTCGAGCTTAGTGCCTTTGGGGTTTTCGGCCGCGAGATTGGCCCGCGCATTGGCGAGGCTCACATAGGAAATGCCGACGCGCATGTTCACGACGGGCGTCGTCGCCGGATCGAACACGATCCACGCTCCAGAACCCCTTCGTCCCGGCGGATGACCGCGGTCGCCATAAGTCGTGCCGCCATGGGCCTCGCGCGCGCCCGGCGTGAGCGTCAGGTCCTGCCACGCGCCACCTGCCGTGAACGGCTGGTCGAGTTCGGCCACGAAATAGAGCGTGTAGTAGCTCTCGCGCCGGTCGGGCGAGAGATAGCCGCAGAAATTGCCGCTGGTGACGGAGCCTGTGACTTCGCGCTTTGCCGGATCGACGCTCACGGACGCATCGCTGCTTCCGATCTCCGAATCCGATGTGCGGAACAGAAGATTGGCAGGCTTGTCTTTCGGCCAGGTGAATCGCGCGGAACCGGTGCGCAGTGTGGCGCTCAGCTCCGCCGTCACGCCATTGGTGAGCGCGACCTTGTACCAGCCGGGCGCGGCTTCCTCGTCGCTGTGATCGAAGAGGCTCGCATACATCGCAAAGCTGTCATCGGCCGCGGGTGACAGCTCGACCGGCTTGGTCACCGGCATGATCGGGATGTCGCCACTCGCACCGGTGCAGCCGGTGCCGGAGAGATGCGTGAGGCTGAAGCCCTTGATGCCGTTCGCGCGCCATTCGTAGCCCCCGGGCGCGGCGATGGGATAGTTACGGCCGGGAAGCGGCGTTTCCTCCGGGCTGAACGCGACCATACCGAACGGAAGCGTCGCGCCCGGAAAAGTGTTGCCGCCATTGGTCGTACCGATAAACGGATTGACCTCATCGGCGAGGTCACCGGCTTGTGCGGCGCCAATCGTGAGAGCCGCTATCGCGAACGCAATCGAAAACCGCATAAAGCCCCTATTTCAAACCGACGAAAACATTGCCCTCGGTCGAGAGATAATTGGTCTTGTAGTCGAACCGGTCGGTATTGGAAAACAGCAGCCAGTAATACTTCATCTGCTCGCTCCACCAGTAGCCGGGGCAGAGATCGCCCTGCTTCATCGGTTTCGCGGTGATATCGTCGACGATCGTGAAGCCATATTTGGCGCGGCTGGTCGTCTTCATGTTCTCGTAGTGGGTGCGCGCGAGTTCGCGCCATTTGTCGTCCGGTTCGAGCAGGAAGAGATTGAGACAGGAATCGACAAACTCAGGCCGAAGCTCGTTGGTGATGCGATCCGGAACGGCCTTCGCGTAGTCGTAGCCTTCCGGCAGCACGCCGTAACGCGCCTGAACGTCTGTCCAGGAGGCGAGATAGTCCTTGCCCAACTGCATCGCGCCGCCCTGCGCCAGCAAGCCGCCGTAAAACGCCGCCAGCTCGCTCTGGTGATGATCGAAGATTGCGCTGGACTCGAAATCGACCTGGGGAAACCACAACCGGCCCTCCACGCGCGCGGACTGATATTTGACGATGGCCGTGGTGTGGATGTCGTACCAGCGCTTGAAATCGGCATCGCCGAAGAGTTGCCATCCGTCCCAGAGATATTCGAAATAGGAATCGGTCGGCGGACCGATGCTTGCGCGGCGGCTGATCCAGGCGCCGGTTTCGATATTGATGGTATCGGCCACGAGATCGATCTTCGAACGGCGGTCGAACAGCGCTTTGGTGGCGCGCTTGGCCATGTCGAAATAGCGTTTGTCGCCGGTCGCCTTGCTGAGCGTTCCCCATTCCGCGATGTAGGTGCCAATCTCGGCGGGAAAACTTTCGGGATCGCGCACTGCGCCGGTCTTCAGGTTCACGAAACGGTACGGCATGCCGGTCGGTGATTTCGTGAAGGCCGGCGACAGCCGGTCGGCCATGTCTTTCGCCAGCGCCAGCAGTTTCTTGTCGCGCGTCCCGCACCAGCCGGAGAGCAACCCGCCGACGATGCGGATGCCGGTCTCGAAGACCTGGACTTCGCCGTCGATGTCGAAATGGAGATTGTCCGCGATCCAGCGGACACCCTGCTCGACCTCCTTGTCGAGGCCCATCACATATAAGGTGTCGAGCGCCTCGACGATGGTGAGCCCGAGCGGCGGGCCTTTGGGAAAAAAGAACGCTTCCGCCCCGCCGCTGACCGGCTTGACCTGATCCTGGCCGAAGCAGCACGCGGCATAACCCTGCCATGCCCATTGCATCTGCTTGCGAACATCATCCGCCAGCGCGTGCCAGTTCGGCGCGGCCGCCGGTTCCGCAAGCGCGGGCCAAGCCGCGGCGCAGGCTGCAGCGCTGGTCAATGCTTCGCGCCGGCTCAGCATCTCATTTAGCATCGCAGAATCCATCGCCCCATCGTGACGTTATCCATCCTGCCACAGGGCGGCAGCAAACACTTCATAGGGACAGGGTCCAATGTCTTTTTCGAAAGAGAGACAGGCGCGCCCGCGCCGTGGCAAGCTTGGGCCAGACCCAAGAGAGTATGCCATGCCGCTTGAGCCCATCCGCCCGGTCACGCTTGCCGAAATCGAAGAAGCACGCATTCGCATCGCGCCTACGATCCTGCGCACGCCACTGGTGAAATTGCAGCTCGGGCCGGACTATCCCGACATCCGGCTCAAGCTCGAGAACCTCCAGCCGATCAATGCCTACAAGCTCCGTGGTGCGGCGAACGCGGTCGCGATGCTGTCCGACGAGGAGCGCGCACGCGGGGTGTGGACGATCAGCGCCGGCAACGCGGGGCAGGGCGTCGCCTATGCCGCGCGTGCCGCCGGCGTGCCCTGCACGGTCGTCGCCATCGAGACCGCGCCCGAAGCGAAACGGGAACGCATGCGTGCGCTGGGCGCCCGGCTGGAGCTTGTTTCCTACGACCGCGCATGGGCGGCGCTGAACGATCGCGCCTATCCGGGGGTGGAGGGCACGTTCGTGCATCCGTTCGACGATCACAATTTCATCGCCGGCCACGGATCGATCGGTCTCGAAATCCTCGAAGACGAGCCCGAGACGCAGGCCGTGATCTGCGGCATCGGCGGGGGAGGACTGATCGCGGGTGTCGGCAGCGCGATCAAGGCGATGCGGCCAGATATAAAGGTGTTCGGCGTCGAGCCCGAAACAGCAGCGCCCGCCGCGCTGTCGCGAAAGGCGGGTTCGCCGCAGCCGTTCAAAGATTGGCGGGTGTCGTTCGTCGATGGCGCAGGCGGGCAGAGCATGTTCCCGCGCATGTGGGAACGCATCGAACCGCTGGTCGACGATTATTTCGTCGTCTCGCTCGACGAGACGAAAGCCGCGATGCGCCTGCTCGCGGAAAAGGCGCGCGTCATCGCTGAAGGTGCTGGTGCGCTCTCGGTCGCCGCCGCCATAAAGGGCCTCGCAGGCGACGGCCCCGTCGTCGCCGTCGTCTCCGGCGGCAATATCGATCTGAAAAAGTTCTGCGAACTGATTACGTCATAACCCTCTCCCCGCTTCGCGGGGGCGAGGGAGATAATCACGCATTCCGCGCCATCAGCCCGCCATCCACGGGGATGGTCGTGCCGGTGATGTAGGACGCGGCGGGCAGGCAGAGGCTCAGGGTGATGTGCGCGACCTCGTGGGGCTGGCCGTAGCGGCCGAGCGCGGTCCGGCGTTTGGCGAAGGTCTGTTTGTGCTCGTCAGGGATCGACGCGGTCATGCCGGTCAGGATCGGGCCGGGGCAGATGCAGTTGACGGTTATGCCTTCACGGCCGAGTTCGACGGCGAGCGCGCGTGTCAGGCCGGTGACGCCTGCCTTAGCCGCGGCATAAGGCGAGTCGCGTGCCGTTGCGCCGAGCGCTTCGGTCGAAGCAATGTTGACGATGCGCGGATAGGGCGCCTTGCGCAGATAGGGCAGCGCCGCGCGGATCACACGCTGCTGGCCGGTGAGCAGCACCGACACCGCGCGGGTCCAGACCTCGTCGTAATTCCCGGAATCGATGGGCGAGAACGCAGAGATGCCGGCATTGTTGATCACGATGTCGAGCCGGCCAAAGGTCTGCGCGATCTCATCGACCACGGCGCGAATTTCATCGCCGTCGCTGACATCGAGCTTCCAGGCCTTGGCCTCGATGGCGCCAGCCACCGCTTCGGCGCCCTCTCTATTGAAGTCGGTGACCGCGACTTGCGCGCCTTCCGCAGCGAAAACTTCCGCGGTGGCGCGGCCCATGCCGCTGGCCGCGCCGGTCACCAGCACCACCGAACCGCGGACCGAGCGAAGTTGCGCGTGATCTGTCATGATGCCCCCTATGAAGATCGATCTGTTGTCGCCCGAGAGCTTCGCAGCCGGACATCCGTTCGCGCAATACCGCTGGCTGCGCGAGAACGCGCCGGTTTTATGGCACGACGAGCCGGATGGCGCGGGCTTCTGGGCCGTCACGCGGTTCAAGGATGTCTGGGACGTCGACCGCGATTTCTCGAACTATTCGTCCGAGCCAACGATCATGATCTCCGATCCGGCCGCGGAGGCTGCCCAGAGCTTCGGCGGTTACAAGATGATGCTGATGATGGATCCGCCGCAGCACACGGCGTACCGCAAGCTCATCCGCAGCGAGTTCACCCAGCCGGTCTCCGCCGATCGCACACCGCGCATGAACGCGCTCGCGAAGCAGATCGTGGATGCGGTGATCGAAAAGGGCGTATGCGATTTCGTGAACGATATCGCGGGCGAGATGCCGTCCTATGTGATCGCCGAGCTGCTCGGCATTCCGCTCGACGACGGCCGGGAGCTCTACAAGCTGACCGAGATCATCCACACCGCGCCCGAGGCGCTGGAGCCCGGCGCGGGCGGCATGGCGGTGATGAAGATGTTCGAATACGGGCGCAAGGTGATCGACGACAAGCGCGCGCATCCGAAGGACGATCTCGCGACCAAGCTCCTTCAGGCGGAAGTGGATGGCAAAAGGCTCAACGACATCGAGTTCCTGCTGTTCTTCCTGCTGCTGGTCGATGCCGGCGGCGACACCACGCGTAACCTCTTGTCGGCGGGACTGATCGCGCTGCTCGAAAATCCGCAGCAACTCGCATGGCTCAAGGCCGACCTGCCGAACCGTCTTTCGAGCGCGCGCGAGGAATTGCTGCGCTACACGACGCCGGTCATCTATATGCGGCGCACCGCGAAGCACGACACGGTGCTTGGCGATCAGGAGATCAAGCAAGGCCAGAAGGTCGTGATGTATTTCGGCTCGGCCAACCGCGATCCGGAGAAGTTCGACCGGCCCGATGTCCTCGACCTTTCGCGTACACCCAATGAGCACATCGCCTTCGGTACCGGGCCGCATGGCTGCCTCGGCCAGCACATCGCACGCATCGAGATAGACGCGATCCTGATGGAGGTACTGACGCGCATGGGTGACCTCGAGATTGCCGGCGCGCCGGAATGGCTGCCGTCCAATTTCATCTCAGGCCCGAAGCATCTTCCCGTCCGCTTCACGCCGGCGTCGCGTTGATCGTCCATGCAAGTTCAGGAACAAATCGAAAAATATGTCGCGAGCCAGCCCGAACCAAAACGCGACGACATGCGGGCACTTCACCGCATCGTTCTGAAAGCGATACCGGGCTGTAAATTGTGGTTCCTGGACGGCAAAGACAGCGACGGTAGAACCGTGTCCAATCCCAATATCGGATATGGGCTTCACACGATCAAATACGCAAACGGCAAGACCAGGGAGTTTTATCAGATCGGCCTCAGCGCGAACACGACCGGAATCTCGGTCTACATCCTTGGCATTGAGGATAAGAAATACCTGGCCCGGGAATACCGGAAGAAACTCGGTAAGGCGAGCGTCAGCGGGTACTGCATCAAGTTCAAAGCCCTAAAAGATATAGACATCGGCGTACTCGAAGCGGCAATCCGATATGGAGTCGAGGCTACTCGTCCTTAAACCGCTTGCTCAGGAAAGCATTGTTCCGAAGCCCATAGCGGCGGAGCGCCTCGGCGCCTTTGGTGAGGCCGATGCGGACACCGGTGATGATCGCCGGGCGCCCGTTGTCGCGCGTCAGAAGAAAGGGCGGAGCGGTGAGCGTGCGTCCGTTGTCTGAGCCTGTGATGTCGAGCGCCTGACACAGCCGCCCAGGTCCCGCACAGAGGAGCGCGTCCTTGTCCGTACCGCGCCGTGTACGCATCCGCGCGGCGCCAACCGTCGGTTCGAGCGCGCGGATCAGCACCGCGCTGCCATGGCCGCAGGTGAAGTTCAGGCACCAGTACATTCCATAGATGCGATAGACATAGGCGTATCCCGCCGGTCCGAACATGATGCCGTTGCGAGGCGTTCTGCGTTCGCCATAGCTGTGTGAGGCCGGGTCGGTCGGGTCGTAGCTCTCCGTCTCGACGATTCGGCCGCCAACGCCCTTAAACGTCAGCTCGACCCCGATCAGCGCCCGCGCTACGACATCCACGTCGCGCGCGAAGAAGGCCTGGGAGAGAGGCTTGGGCGTTGTGTTCATTGTGAGTTCCAGCTTTCGACGAACTATAGGATAAAAGTTGCCGGGAGGTGACGTTGTGGTAATATTCGGCTAGTGTTTCGGCTGCCGAAGTCCGCCAAACAATACGCTCGGGGGAAGAGAAATCATGCACGGAGTAAGATTCGCGATCGCATTCACGTTGACGGCCGCGGCGGTGCTCACGACGCCGGCAACAGCGGGCTTCAAGGCGGGAAAGTACACCCAGACGCTCTTCAGCGGACCGGATCACCAGGCGCTCAATCCGACATGCATCACCTTCATCAGAACCGGTGGAATTGTCGGCTTCAGATCCAGCGGGACGTGGAAGGTGAGCGACACGATCGGCGGCAACTATGTCGCCGACGGGAATGACTTGCACTGGTACGGCATCCGCACTGACTCTTCCATTGTCATGAATTTCTACGCCAATGCGAGGAGCGGCGAGGGCGGCTTCGATATTTGGATGCACGACACGAGCCTGCCCCTGAGCCCGGCCGATGACGGCGCGCTGACGCTGACGCCCGGTTGCGATTAATGGCGCTCTAACCTGGACGGAAGCGTCTGACCGCCAGGTAGCTGATCAAGACGTAGAACAGCAGCACCGCGCCCTGCGCGAACGCGAAGGGTGGCTCCGATCCGTTGGGTGCAAGCGCGTGGAGCGCCGGCACTTTCAGAAAGCTCTGCACGACCAGCACGAAGGTGTTGAACCACTGCGCGAGAATGGCACCGACGATGTAGATCCACCGCCATGCGCCACGCATGTGGAAGGCATAGCGCGCGGCGAAGGTCGGGATCAGCAAGACCGTCGAAATGATGCCTAGCGTCACCGCTGGTGTCACGCCGTGGAACGGAAAGCCGAAGCCGGTGAGACTCGTCGCCGCGGTGAACAGCAGGAAGATCAGCGTCATGCTATCCATGCGGTCGTTGCGCAGCATCCCGAACAGCACGATCAGGCCGGCCACGATGGCGACCAGGCTGATCAAAACGTGTGTGAACAAATAAAGCGACATTCCCAAAATCATCTTTCCCTCCGTTCGCTGAAAATCTCAGCCCCAGCGTCCGGCCACGGGATGCGAAGTCGACAAGCCGCCGTCCACGGGGAACGCCTGTCCGTTCACATAGGACGCTTCGTCCGAGGCCAGGAACAGCGCCATATGCGCGATCTCCTCGGGATGGCCGTAGCGCCTGAGCGGATTGAGCTGGCCGATCTTGCCTTCGGTGCCGCGCTCCTTGGCACGATCGAAGATCGGCTTGGTCATGCCGGTTTCGATGATGCCGGGGCAGACTGCATTGATGCGCACGCCCGTACCCGCGAGCAAATTGGCGCTCGTCTGCGTGAGGGAGATGACACCGGCCTTGCTGGCGCTATAGGGCGCACCGCCCGCACCGGAGCGAATCCCCGCGACCGACGCTGTGCAAACGATCGCGCCTTTCTTGTTCGGCACCATGATTCGCGCCGCATGCTTAATCGCGAGATAGACGCCGATCAGGTTGACGCTGAGCACATCCATCCAGTCCTGCGCCGACAATTCGAGGAAATTGCGGAACCCACCGCTGACCCCGGCATTGGCATAGAGTACGTCCAGCGTGCCGAACTCGCCGACAGCCCGGTCCACCGCTGCCGCCACATCGGCTTCGCTGGAGGCATCCATTTTAATCGAAAGCGCTGATCCACCGGCGTTTTTGATCAGAGACGCGGTTTCATCCACAGCCTCCGCCCGGTCGCAGGCGACCACTTTGGCGCCTTCTTGGGCAAACAGGATCGCGCTTGCCCGGCCTATGCCGCTTGCCGCGCCCGTGATCAGCGCCACCCGTCCGTCGAGTCGTTTCATGTTTCTCTCCCGATATTTCCTTGGTCCAGCTTGCCTCTTGGGACGGGCCGGTCAAGCATGGCGGGGGCCTAGGCCGAATCTCCGACGCCAGCTAAGGTTCGTGCGGGATGACCATCACAGATAGCGCCGCCGCGGACGATGCCCGCGCGTGGTTCCGGATCGAGAAGCGTGCCCGGCTCGTGCGATTGCTCGCGGGCGGTGAATGGTGCGTGCGCGACGTGTCGCGCATCGACCCGCAATTGCGCACGCTGGATTTGGGGGATGCGGCCGAGGCGGCCATCGACGGCACGGCGATCACCCGTCTGGACGCCGCCGGCGCCTGGCTTTTGGTCCGCACCAAGCGGGAGATGGAAGAGGCCGGCAAGAAGGTCAGCCAGTTCACGCTTCCGGACGTCTATGCGCCCCTGATCCACACCATCGAGCAGGAGCATACGGCGCCGCCGGTCGCGATCGCCGAGCGCCATACATTCCAGGCGTTTCTTGATCGCACCGGCCGGGGCACCATCGGCACGCTCCGGCAGGGCTACGGTATGCTCGGCTATCTCGGCCGCTTCACCATCGAGCTCGGCGAAGCGATCTATGCGCCGCGGGGCAATCTGCGCGGCGCTGCCCTGATGCACCAGATCGAAGAGATCGGCATCAACGCGCTTCCCATCGTGGGGCTGCTCGCGTTCCTGATCGGTATTGTGATGGCCTATCAGGGCGCGGACCAGCTCAAGCGTTTCGGCGCGGAGATATTCACGATCAATCTTCTCGGCGTCGGAATCCTGCGCGAGTTGGGCGGTCTGGTGACCGCGATCATCATCGCAGGCCGTTCGGGCTCGGCCTTCACCGCGCAGATCGGCACGATGAAGGTGAACGAGGAGATCGACGCGCTTCAGACCATCGGCCTCAACACTTTCGACGTGCTTGTGCTCCCGCGCGTCCTTGGCCTCGCCATCGCGCTACCGTTCCTCACGTTTTATGCCGACGTGATGGCGATGATCGGCGGTGCGGTGATGTGCTATTTCGATCTTGGCATCACCACGCCCGCCTTCATGCGCCAACTGCATGAGGCGATTTCGGTGAATACGTTCCTTGTGGGCATCATCAAGGCGCCGGTGTTCGCGATCATCATCGGGCTGGTCGGCTGCTTCGAGGGCCTTCAGGTCGAGCGCAACGCCGCCAGCGTCGGCAAGCTTACCACGCGTTCGGTGGTGGAGTCGGTGTTTCTGGTGATTGTGATCGATGCGGGCTTTTCGATCCTGTTTTCGATCTTGGGGATTTGAGTGGCGGAGAACGAAAGAGAAGTCGTGATCAAGGTCCGCGGGCTCGTCAATGTGATGGGCGGCAAGCTGATCCACGACCATGTCGATCTCGACGTCTATCGCGGCGAGGTCCTTGGGATCGTCGGTGGCTCGGGCTCCGGCAAATCGGTCCTCCTGCGCACCATCGTCGGCCTCAACAAGCAGCGCGAAGGTCACATCGAGGTTTTCGGCGAGGATCCGACCCCGCACCGCGAGCGTCCGGAGAATTCGGTCCAGATGCGTTGGGGGGTGTTGTTCCAGGAAGGCGCATTGTTCAGCTCGCAGACGGTTGCGGAAAACATCCAGGTGCCGCTGCGGGAATACACAAAGATGAGCCAGGAGCTGATGAACGAGGTCACCTCTGTCAAGCTCTCGATGGTAGGGCTACCGGAAGACGCGGCTGCCAAATATCCGTCCGAACTCTCCGGCGGAATGAAAAAGCGCGCGGGCCTGGCGCGTGCACTCGCCGCCGATCCGGAACTCGTGTTTCTCGATGAGCCGACTGCCGGCCTCGATCCGATCTCTGCCAACCAGTTCGACGTGCTGGTGCGCGATCTTCAGAAGAGCCTCAATCTGACGGTGTTCATGGTCACGCACGATCTCGATACGCTGAAGGCCACCACCGACCGTATCGCGGTGCTCGTGAACAAGAAGATCAAAGTGGGCACGATCGACCAGCTCAGGAAAGATCCCGATCCATGGATACAGGAATATTTTTCCGGCGTGCGCGGCCGCGCGGCGCTCGCTTCATGAGAAGGTTCTAGGCGATGGAAACAAAGGCAAACTACGTCGCAGTCGGCGCCTTCGTGCTGATCTGCATGCTGGGCGTGGTGGTGACCCTGCTCTGGCTCGCAGGCGCGCAATACAGCCAAGAATACGAGTATTTCGAGACCTCGTTCAAAGGCCCGGTGACGGGTCTGGGCAACGGCACGGCGGTCAAATTCAACGGCATCGATGTGGGCCATGTCACCGATGTCGAGTTCGATCCCAACGATCCGCAGCGCGTGATCGCGACCTTGCAGGTGAAGCCCAGTCTGCATATCCGCCAGGACTCGCGTGCCTCGATCGAAAGCCAGGGTCTGACCGGCGGCTCCTACGTGGAGATCAGCGGCGGCAGCAAGGATTCACCCGAACTCGTCAAGCAGCCGGGACAGAAATATCCCCGCATCGAAACCAAACCTTCGACCCTGGCGCAGCTCGAACAAAGCGCGCCGGAGCTGTTCGACAAGCTCAACCGCGCCGCCGACAAGATCAACAAGCTTCTGTCGGACGAGAATGTGAAGAGCTTCTCGGGCATCCTCACAAACCTCAACGTCACGACGGCGAACCTGACCGCGATTACGGGCCCGATCGCCAAGCGCAGCAAGGAGATCGATGCCACGCTCGTCAACGTTGCGGAGGCCTCCAAACTGCTCGCGCCGACGCTCGGAAAAGCCAATGCGACGCTCAGCAGCGCCAATGTCAGCGTCCAGAAGATCGGCAAGCTGGCCGACGATGCCGATGCCTTTATAAATGGCGATGCGATCGGCCAGATCGGCGACCTGCTCCATGAAACGCGTACGCTCGTCGGAAGTCTGACGAAGCTTTCGAACGATCTCGACCGCACACCCACAAAGCTCATCTTTGGCGATCGTCACAAGGGATACACACCCAAATGACCCAGACCATTATCCTCCCCCGCCGTGCGCTGTTACTCGGCGGTGCCGCACTCGCACTCGCCGGCTGTTCCGATCTGATCGGGCCTGGTTCGGCACCGGTGCAACTCTACAAGTTGAATCCCTCCGGTGGTGCGCCGGCCACGGGGCCGAAGGTGTCCTGGCAGCTTGCCGTGGCGGTTCCGAGTGCGACCGACTATCTCGACAGGGCACGCATCGCGCTCATGCAGGCCGACGGCTCGGTCGATTATTATGCGGGCGCGCAATGGACAGATCACCTGCCGATCCTCGTGCAGGAGGCGATGATCGAGGCGTTCGAGAACAGCGGCCGTATCGACGGCGTATCCGCGGATGGCGCTGGCTTCCATGCGGACTACATCCTGCAGACCGATCTGCGCGATTTTCAGGCGCGCTACGACCAGCCGGACGGGATTCCCACCGCGGTGGTGCGGCTCGAGGCGAAGATGGCCCCGATGCATGGCGGCAGCATCATGGCTAACCTCAAGGCAGCGCATCAGGTGCAGGCGACGCAGAATTCCGTGGGGGCGGTGGTGCAGGCCATGGATGCGGCGCTGGGACAGGCGCTTTCGGAGATCGTGAACTGGACGCTCTCGCAGCCTGCGCCCATGAAGCGCTGATCGTGATGGAACTTTGACTGCCGGTTGATCGTTTTCAGTGCGATTTTCAATTCGGGAGTTAAAGCATGCTCCGTTGGGCATTCATTTTTCTGATCATCGGCCTGATCGCCGCGGTCTTGGGATTCACAAATGTTGCCGGTGCGTCAATCGCCATCGCGAAGATCCTGTTCTTCGTCTTCATGGTGATCTTCGTGGTGTTGCTGGTCGCAGGACTCACCATCGCGCGCAGGGTCGGCGGCGGTTAGGTTTTCTCCAAGCGGGTTGGCGTGCTCGCTTCGCGCTCGATATAACCCTGCAGCGTCTGATCGCTGTGGGGGCTAAAGCGTGTCCGTCCGAAATCGCATCACCGAATTGCTCGGCGTCGAATATCCCATCGTGCAGGCGCCGATGGGCTGGATCGCGCGGAGCCAGCTGGCCAGCGCGGTCTCAAATGCCGGCGGCATGGGCATCATCGAGACGTCTTCGGGCCAGCTCGACGCCGTGCGCGGTGAGATCGAGAAGATGCGCACACTCACGACCAAGCCGTTCGGCGTCAATGTTGCGCTCGCCTTTGTGCGCGATCCGGGCATCGTCAATTTCATCATCGACCAGGGAGTGAAGTTCGTCACCACCTCTGCCGGCGATCCGCAGAAGATCGTGGGGCCGCTCAAGGAGGCAGGTCTCACGGTGTTTCATGTCGTCCCCTCGCTCAAGACGGCATTGCGTGCCGTCGATTGCGGTGTGGACGGCCTGGTGGTGGAAGGTGGCGAGGGCGGCGGCTTCAAGAATCCGCGCGAGGTCGCGACGATGGTTCTGCTCCCGCTCGTCTGCGAGAAGGTCTTGGTTCCGGTGATCGCCGCGGGCGGCATGGTAGACGGCCGCACGATGGCGGCGGCCTTCGCCCTCGGCGCCGAAGGCATTCAGATGGGCACGCGCATGGTGTCGTCGGCGGAATCGCCTGTGCATGCGAACTGGAAGAACGCGATCCTCACGGCGCAGGAAACCGACACCGTGTTTCTCAACCGCTTCGGGCCGGGGCCAGCGTTGCGCGCGTTGCGTACCGAAAAGACGACACGCTACGAAAAAGAACCACCGCCCAATATCACAAGCGAGTTTGGCCACGCGCTCGATCTCTATTTCGGCGGCGATATGGAGGCGTCGATCGCGCTTTCAGGACAGGTCGCGGGCCGCATCGACACGGTAAAGCCGGTCAAGCAGATCATCACGGAAACGATGGCCGAGTTCGACGAAACCATCCGCGCCCTATCGAACCGATATAATTAGGGGCCGTTCCCGCAACTTTCCATCGCCGCAGCCTCCATCGCCGCAATCTCGCGGCTTAACAAACGCGTGAATCCGTTAGCGATGGCGGACCGAAGCCGTTAAAGTCCCGGCCTTCTATAGCGCGCCTAAGCGCCACGAAATCCTTAAAGGAAACGCACACGATGACTAGCCTCCGTTCGCTTTGTCTTGGCACTGCAGCCCTTGCAGCGCTCGCTGCCGGTCCGGTGTTGTCCGCCACGCCGAATCCGTTTGCCAAGCCCAGCACGCTTCCGCTCCACGCGCCGCCCTTCGACAAGATCCACGACAGCGACTATCAGCCCGCGCTCGAAGAAGGCATGAAGCAGCAGATCGCAGAGGTTGAAGCGATCGCGAACAGCAAGGCGAGGCCGACCTTCGCGAACACCATCGTGGCGCTCGAAAAGTCGGGTCGCATGCTCGATCGCGCGACCAGCGCGTTCTTCGGCGTCGTGCAGGCCAACACCAATGACACGCTCGACAAGGTGCAGGCCGACGAGGCGCCCAAGCTCGCCGCCCACGCCGACGCAATCTTCCTCAATCCGAAACTCTTCGCGCGCGTGAAGGCTGTTTATGACGAGCGCGAGAAGCTGAAGCTCGATCCGGAATCGATGCAGCTTCTCAATGTCTATTACAACCAGTTCGTCCATGCCGGCGCGAACCTGTCGGATGCGGACAAGGACAAGCTCAAGGAGATCAACAAGCAGGACGCGTCGCTTTCGACCGAATTCCAGCAGAAGCTTCTGGCCGGAACGAAGGCGGGCGCCTTCATCACCGACAACAAGGCCGATCTTGCGGGCTTCAGCGATGAGGAAATCGCTGCCGCCGCCAAGGGCGCGGAAGACCGCAAGATGCCGGGCAAGTTCGTGGTCCCGCTGCAGAACACCACGCAGCAGCCGGCGCTGACCTCGCTCACCGACCGCGCGGTGCGCGAGAAGATCTTCAACAATTCCTGGACGCGCACCGAGAAAGGCGACGCCAACGACACGCGCGCGATCATCTCGCAACTCGCGGTCCTGCGCGCGCAGAAGGCCAAGCTGCTCGGCTATCCGAACTTTGCGGCGTATGTGCTCTACGACCAGATGGCGAAGACCCCGCAAGCGGTCGAGAACTTCATCGGCGCGCTGGTGCCGCCGACCGCTGCCAAAGCCGCGGACGAGGGCAAGCAAATCCAGGCGATGATCGACAGTTCAGGCACACACTTCGATCTCAAGCCCTGGGATTGGGAGATGTATTCGGAGAAGGTCCGCAAGGCCAAATACGATCTCGATGAGAACGAGCTGAAGCCCTATTTCGAGCTCAACAAGGTGCTTCAGGACGGCGTGTTCTATGCCGCGAACCAGCTTTACGGCATCACCTTCAAGGAGCGTCACGACATCCCGGTCTATCAGCCGGATGTGCGCGTGTTCGACGTCTTCGACAAGGACGGTTCGCAGCTCGGTATGATCTATTTCGATTACTTCAAGCGCGACAACAAGGCGGGCGGTGCGTGGATGAGCAACTGGGTGCAGCAGTCGCACCTGCTCGGTACCAAGCCGGTCGTCTACAACGTCGCGAACTTCACCAAGCCCGCCGCCGGCCAGCCTGCGCTCATCAGCTTCGACGACGTGACGACCATGTTCCACGAATTCGGCCATGCGTTGCACGGCCTGTTCGGCAATGGCAACTATCCCACGCTCTCGGGCGCCAACACCGCGCGCGACTGGGTGGAATTCCCGTCGCAGTTCAACGAGCACTGGGCGCTCTATCCCGAGGTGCTCAAGCACTATGCGGTGAATTACAAGACGGGCGAGACCATCCCGCAGGCGCTGGTCGACAAGATCAAGGCGTCGCAGACCTGGAACCAGGGCTATGAGCTCGGCGAGCTGCTTGCGGCCTCCGATCTCGATATGCAGTGGCACTCGCTGCCGGCCGATGCACCGAAGCAGGATGTCGATGCGTTCGAGACCAAGGCGCTGGCCGATACGCATACCGACTTCGCGAATGTGCCAACGCGCTATCGCTCCAGCTACTTCCTGCACATCTGGGCGAACGGCTATTCGGCCGGCTACTACGCCTATCAGTGGACGGTGATGCTCGACGACGACGCCTATGCGTGGTTCACACAGAACGGCGGCATGACGCGCGCCAATGGCCAGCGCTTCCGCGACATGATCCTGTCGAAGGGGCGTACCGAGGATTACGGCACCATGTTCCGCGCCTTCTACGGCAAGGACCCGGATGTCGGCCCGATGCTCGAACATCGCGGCCTGACGCAGACGAAGTAAGCGGCACCAGCGCCAAAAAGGAAAACCCTCCGGTGCCCGCGCGCCGGAGGGTTTTGTTTGTGTGGCCTCTACGTCCCGATCGCGTTCAGCTCGGAAAGCGCATCCGCCGGAATCGCGATCTCCGCCGCCGCGAGATTCTCGCGCAGATGGGCGAGCGATGACGTACCCGGGATTAGCAGGATGTTTGGCGCGCGGTGTAGCAGCCAGGCGAGCGCCAGCTGCATCGGCGTGGCGCCAAGGCCCTTGGCGACCGTCGAAAGCGTCTCCGACTGAAGCGGCGAGAAGCCGCCGAGCGGAAAGAAGGGGACATAGGCAATCCTGTCCTTCGCAAGGTCGTCGATCAGCCCGTCGTCATGACGATTGACGAGATTGTAGAAGTTCTGCACGCACACGACCGGCGCGATGCCGCGCGCCTCGGTCACCTGTGCCGCCGTCACATTGCTTAAGCCGAGATGGCGGATAAGGCCTTTGCGCTGCAACTCGGCCAAGGCGGCGAACCGCTCGCCGATCGAGCCTTCGCTTGGCGCGTGGATGTCGTCGGTGATGCGCAGGTTCACGACGTCGATGGCATCGACGCCCAGATGACGCAGATTGTCGTGCACCGCGCTTTCGAGTTCGGCCGGGCTCTGTGCCGGATTCCAGGAGCCATCCGCGCCGCGGATGGCGCCGACCTTGGTGACGATCACGAGATCCCGCGGATAGGGATGCAGCGCTTCGCGGATCAGCTGATTGACGACATAGGGCCCATAGAAATCGCTGGTGTCGATGTGATTGACGCCACTCGCCACCGCATCGCGCAACACCGCAAGCGCCTGGTCGCGGTCCTTCGGCGGACCGAACACGCCTGGCCCCGCAAGCTGCATGGCGCCGTAGCCCATGCGACTCACAATGCTCTCTCCGAGGCGGAACGTCCCCGCCTTCGCTATGCCGGTCATGTCGGTGCTCCTCGTACGCGGTTGTTGTCAGTCGAGCTTATGGCTCTTTTGTGGACTCGGTTTTGTTTTTTTCGCTCGAAATGCTCTAGCGAATCTGTTATATTCTTACTCGAATTTGGAGGGTGCGATGGCGATCTATCCGAAAATTCAAAGTCCCTGTCCGTACAACGGCCAGCTTTCCGACATTCTGGACGATGAAGTGTGCCGGCTGTGCAAACGGCAGGTCTTCGATCTGACGGCCATGACCGACGGCGAGCGCGTGGCCTTCATGCAAGGCTGCGCGGAAGAGGTCTGCGTGACCTACAGATTTCCGGTGCGACCGGCACTGGCCGCGGCGGTTATCGCAGCCGCCTCCGTGGTACTGCCGACGGCGGCCGCCGCCTGTCAGGATGCCACGGAAACATCTGAAACGGTCGTGGTGGGAGGCATCAAGGACCCCGCCAATGTCCAATATGTGAAGGATACGTCGGACAGCGCCGTGCCCGTGCTGCCCGTCGTGTATGAAAGTGCGCCAGCCCCAGAAGACAAATCGGCGACCCCGAAGAGCGGCCCATCGCCGGCAGAAGACGTTTCATCGCGTTCGATGAAGTCCTGATTTCTGGAGACATCGCATGGCGTTTTTTCCGAAAATCCAGGGCCCATGCCCCTATGTGGACCGGCTTTCGTCGATCATGGACGGAGATATGTGCCGCATGTGCAAACGCGAGGTCTTCGATCTCACCCATATGGGCGATGAAGAGCGTGTCTCCTTTATGAAGGGCTGTGCGAGCGAAGTCTGCGTATCCTACAAAATCCCGGTTCGTATCGCCGCCGCGGCACTCGCCGTTGTTGGCGCCGCAATGCCCGTGGCGGCGGCGGCCTGCGACGATGTTACGACCGTTATTGTCACTGCAGGGGGTATCAAAGACCCTGCGAATGTTGCTTATGTTCAAATCCCGGACGATCACCGCGCATCCGAACTTCCCGTGATCTACGAGGACAAGCCGGGCAGCACAGTGCAGCCAACGCCGGCAGCGAATGCAGGCGATATATTTACTGCGCCTGCCGCCGCGCCGGTCAGTTCGCGGACCGCGTCCTGACCTCCGCCATATCCTTCCACTCAAGCAGACTGGCCAGCTGAGCGGCAGCGGAAAACGATCTCTCGTCGCCGTTGCCGATGGTCAGCGCGATATGCGTGCTGTCGAAACTGTCCAGCGCCAGGTCGAAACTGCGCCATCGGCCGTCGGCATAGGCGAGCGTCCAGCTATGCGGCATGAACGCGTTGCTGACGCCGTGATAGCTTTCGCGCGAATAGACCAGTCCGTCGGCGACGCGGGTTGGTATACCCGCCGCTCTGCCGAGCGCCGCCAGCAACACGGCTGCTTCGGTGCAGTCGCCGGATCGGCGCGAGAGGGTCTCGAGCGCGGAGTAATGCCCGGTGAAATCCACCTTGCGCAGGTATGGCTTGGCCGCCTGCAGAAGCATTTCCATCTTGCGCACATCGGAAATCTGAAGCCTCGCCACCGGGTCGGCGATGGCCTTCAGTTTCGGCTGATCGCTTTGCAGCCACGCCGTCGCCTTAAGGGCGTCGGCAAGCGTCGCCTTGTCGGACGGCAGACCGGGACCGCAGTCTGTGCAGATGTCGACTGTCGCCGATCCCGGTTCGGCTTTCACATGCTGCTCGCCTGTTTCCGGCAGTGTAAATTCGATCCCGTCCCGGAACGCAAAACGATAGCGGATGTGTCCGCCCATCGCCGATGACGAGATCAGGAACGGCGATTTGGTCATCACCTTGGGAAGAATGCGATAGGGCCAATGCGGCTGAAGCGCCGTTGCACGATCTGTTCGCCTGACAGTGATGCTGGTGCCGAACATCGCCTGAACGGCTTCCGTGATGCGATGGTCATGATCGAGCAGCAGGCGCGATATGGAGCGCAGTTGATCGCCGTCATAGCGTTTGCGCAGCACGGCCATCCCGCCATTGGCGGCCGGTGTCGCGCCGGGCACGGCTTCGATCACCACGTGCTCGGCAGCCATCGCGTCGATGTTGAAATTGTCGAACTCCAGCCGCGGCGTGGTCGCGGGATTCCAGGCCGGAAGCAGCCCTCGCCCGGAGTCGAAGCGAACGCCCGCGGGCAGAGCGACGGAAATTGTGCGTTTTTCTGCCGGCGTCTCGCGCGTTACTTCAGCGTTGCCACCATCGATCCTGGCATCGGTGCGTGACCAGTCCTGCCCCGTTCGAGATGTGGCGATGATGGAAACCGTGCGGCCTTCGCTGTCTTCTTTGACGATGGTGCGCCAGGTCTGATTGTCTCTTTTGGGCACGCTGCTCTGGGACATGACCGCGAGCGGCGGCGGCAGCTCTTCGATATCCACTTCCTGATTTTCGACGATTTCGCGGCCATTGGCGACCTGCGCGATTTCCTCGGACGCATGTCCGATCTGCGTGCCTTGATCGGTCAGAATGCTGTACCAAGTCGTATCATCAGGCGCGCTGGAGGCAAGCGATGGCGCCGCCCCTACGCACACAATCAAGAAGATGTCCCGAAGACCCACGAATACCTACCCAAAGGCAAGGCTAGGATGCTTGCGCCGCGACGATCAATGCCGAAATGCCGCTTGTTCGCATCTCGGGATAAGATAGAACCCCGCATGCCCGCGCCGCTTCTGACATTGCAGGATATCCGCCTTGGCATCGGCAGCACCTCGCTGCTCGATGGCGCAGAGCTGTCGGTCGAGGCGGGCGAGCGGCTCTGTGTGGTGGGTCGTAACGGTTCGGGCAAATCTACGCTGCTGCGGATCGCGGCGGGGCTCATCCAGCCGGATTCCGGCCGGCGGTTCGCGCAGCCTGGCGCCACGATCCAATATTTGCCACAGGAACCCGATATCGCGCGGTTCGCGACCACGCTTGATTGCGTGCTCGACAATCTGGCGCCGGGCGACGAGGCGCAACGCGCTTATTATTTGCTGGGCGAGCTTGGCCTCACGGGGCAGGAATCTCCGGCCACACTTTCGGGTGGGCAGGCGCGGCGCGCGGCGCTCGCGCGTGCGCTCGCGCCCGATCCCGACATCCTTCTGCTCGACGAGCCGACCAACCATCTCGATCTGCCGGCGATCCTCTGGCTCGAGCGCGAGCTGTCGCGCATGCGCGGCGCGCTGGTGCTTATCAGCCATGACCGCCGGTTTCTGCAGAACCTGTCGCAGGCGACGCTCTGGCTCGACCGTGGGCGCACCTTCCGGCTCGATCGTGGTTTCGCATCCTACGAAGCGTGGCGCGACCAGTTGCTCGAGGAAGAAGAGCGCGAGCGCCACAAGCTCGACCGCAGAATCGTCGCGGAAGAGCACTGGGTGCGCTATGGCGTTACCGCGCGGCGCAAGCGCAATGTGCGGCGCATGGCGGAGCTTTCGGAGATGCGAGGCGCGCGGCGCGATGCACGCCGGCAGCTCGGCCAGGTGCGGATGACCGTTAACGACGCACAGGGGGCCGGCACGCGCGTCGTCGAAGCGAAGAAAATCTCGAAGGCTTTTGACCACAAACCGGTGGTGAAGGATTTCTCGATCCGCATCCATCGCGGCGACCGCATCGGATTTGTCGGCGCCAACGGCTCGGGCAAAACGACACTCATCAATCTGCTCACCGGAAAACTCGTGCCCGACACCGGCCACGTGAAGCTCGGAACCAACATCGCGCTCGCGACGCTCGATCAGACGCGTGCGCTGCTCGACAGCGAGACGACCTTGCAGAGCGTGCTGACCGGCGGCATCGGCGAGACAGTCGAGGTCGGCGGGCAGCGCCGTCACGTCATTGGCTACATGAAGGATTTCCTGTTCACGCCGGAACAGGCGAGGACGCCGGTGCGCGTGCTCTCGGGCGGCGAGCGCGCGCGGCTGCTGCTCGCGCGGGCGCTGGCGGCGCCGGCCAATCTTCTGGTGCTGGACGAGCCGACCAACGACCTCGATCTTGAAACCCTCGATCTGCTCGAAGAGATGATCGCCGATTTCGCAGGCACCGTGCTGCTCGTCAGCCACGACCGCGACTTCCTCGACCGCACCGTGACAGCGACGATATTCGCGGAGGGCGATGGCCGCTTTACCGAATATGCTGGCGGCTACAGCGACATGGCCGCCCAGCGCGGTGAAGGCGTCGAGCTGAAGCCGGTCAAGGTCGACGCGAGGCCGGAAACCAGGGAACGCAGGCGCGCGGATGGCCCAAAGCGCAAGCTCAGCTTCAACGACAAGCATGCACTCGAAACATTGCCCGCGAAGATCGACAGCCTGGAACGCGAGATCGCGACGCTGCAGAAGGCCTTGTCGGACGGCGATCTCTATGCCCGTGATCCGGCCAAATTCCGCGTGCTCTCCGAAAAACTCGCTGCTGCCGAAACAGAACGAGTCCTCACCGAGGATCGCTGGCTGGAGCTTGAAATGCTACGCGAGCAAGTCGAGGGCAGTGCCTAGTTGTTCACCCGAAACACCGTTCCCGCTCCGCTCGTGCCTCCGCTCGAGGTCACGCCATAAAGCGTTCCGACGTCATCCATGATCAGTCCCCCGGAAGGCTTGAAGCCGTCGTTGACGTCGACATCAGCATCGAAGGAATGGAGCACCTTTTCCTTTCCGCTCGGCGACAGCTTGAACACCGTTCCGTCGCTGGCATCACCGGCGCCGCCCGAGAAGGTCACGCCATATATCTCGCCGTCACCACCGAGGAGCAGCGTGCCGACAGGGTTGCCGCCATCGTCGCCGCCGCTGAAGGCATGCAGCACCTTGATCTTGCCGCTCTTGCTCATCCGGTAGAGCGTGCCAGCGATGTTCTGGCCGCCCCCCGGCGTCGTGCCGTAGAGGTTGCCGTCGAAATCGATCGCAACGCCACTTGTGGGAAAGCGGCCGTCGTTGGTGCCGTCGAAGGAATGCAGCACCTTTTCCTTTCCATGCGGTGTGATCTTGAACACCGTGCCCTGGTTGAGAGCGCCGCCTTCGAGCGTGGTGCCATAGAGATTGCCATCGGCGTCCATGACGAGACTGCTTTCGGGATTGGCGCCGTCGCTGCCGGTGAAGGTGTGCAACAACTTGAAGCCTCCACCAAACGGCACCAGCTCGAATACCGTGCCGAAGCTCGCGTCACCGCCGTTTTTGGTCGTGCCGTAGAGGTTTGCCGAGCCATCTTCGATCAGGCCGCCGACGGGATTGGCGCCGTCGCTGCCGCCGGTGAAGGAATAATCGACCGTCTCGCCGCCGCCGTTCCGGTCGACCGTGAAAACAGTCCCGACGCCGTGATCGCCGCCGGCTTCGGTGGTGCCCACGAGACCGCCGTTGTCGAAGTCCAAAATCAGATCGCCGGTGGGAAATCCACCGTCCTTGCCGCCGGTGAAGGAGTAGAGGACTGACTGCACGCCGTTCGGCCTTAGTTTGAAAACGGTGCCCGCGTTGAAGTCGCCGCCATCGAAGGTCGTGCCGTACAGATTGCCATCCGCGTCCATCACCAGGCGGGAATCGGGATCGTTGCCGTCGAGAGCGCCCGTGAAACTATAGAGTATCTTTTCGTGACCGGCTTCCGCTTCGAGCGGAAAGAGAGTTGCCAACACCGCTAGGAAACAACCGCCCGCAAATTTGCGATGTGCGTGCATGCCTCGTCCTCCTTGGGAAAAGCCGTTGTGCCGGTTCGTCCTCAACTTCGTTTGAGCCGCCTCAATAACAGGATATTTTTACAATCCCGCGATTGCAATCCGAATGCGGGTGTGCGGATTTTCAGCAGGAGTTCGGCGGAGCGGCCTTATTCCGCAGCGCGGGGATAGCGCATCTGCTCGCGACCCGGCGGCACGAAGGCCGAGGGCGGGATCGCTTCGCGCATGCGGCGCGCGAAAGCGGCGAGGCAGACTTCGGATTTTGACAGCGGTCCACTCGAATAGCTTCCCGACTCCATGCCCGCCTGCACGCGCGCGATCAGGACTGTATCCTCGACGTTGACCTGGCGGTTGATGCGCCAGTTGAGATAGCGCGCCGCCTTGACCTCGCGCCGCGCATCGGGCCGCACATAGGCGATCTCACGTATCAGGCAGGTCGTGGGCGACACCGGCAGGAACTGCATGAAATCGACCTGGTCCGGATAGACGTCGAAAGCGACGTTCGGCCATAGCCTGTAATAGCTCCACACCCGCCTGCGGTTCTCGGGCAGATGGTCGAAGAGATCGAGCAGTGCCTGGTAGGAACGCTCGACCCAGTTGGAGGATGGCCGCGTCGTCACCGTCGCATCCATCTTGTCGACCCAGGGCTTCGCATCGAGCGCATAGGTGTTGCCGAACAGGCGCGTGAGGCCTGGATGGGCGACGGGGATGTGCAGCCCGTCGCCGTAATTGTCGGCGACGTTCTTCCAGTTCACCGCGCGCGGCCTGAGCGTCACGCGGCCTTGCGGTATCAGAGACTCGAACCCGTGCGGCTCGATCTCGGATTCATAGGGCGACATCATTTCCGCGACGGAGGGTAGGGCGCTTTCCATCCGCACGAATACGAAGCCGCGCCAGGTCTCCTGCTCCAGCGGCACAAGGCCGTGGCGCGATTTGTCGAGTTCCTCGAAGCTCTGCCATGGCGGGATCGATTTCAGCGAGCCGTCGAGATCGTAGCTCCAGGCGTGATAGGGGCAGACGAGCCTGTGGCCGCAATTGCCGCTGTCGCCGTCGGCCAGACGCGAGGCGCGGTGGCGGCAGACATTGTGGAAGCTGCGCACCTTGCCGTCGGCGCCGCGCAGGCTCACGAATTTCTCGCCCAGCATGTCGAGCGTGTAGTAGTCGCCGGCCTTCGGCAGGTCGTTAACATGGCAGACGAGGTGCCAGGTGCGCGCGAACAAATGCTGCCGCTCGGCCTCGAAGAAGTCGCGGTCGTGATAAAGCCAGGCCGGCAGGCCCTGTTCCTGTGCGCTGTTCACGCGTGTCCCCAATCGGTTCAGACAAATGTACCGGACTGCTAAAGCATCGCGCAAGTTTGCCCAAGGCCGCGCTTGCGCTTGTCACAGTGCGAAGCGCAAGATCGTGGCAGATCGACTTAACCATTCCTGCCGGCAGGTGCTTCAATGCTCCGAAATTTTTCCCGCGCGTTTCGCGTGTTGTCCTGTGCGGTGCCGTTCGGGACAGCGACGCTTGGGTTCGCGCCCGATCGGGCCGCGGCGGCGTTCACCGGTGTTCACCATGTGGTGACCACAGTGAACGGCCTGAATGTCGACCAATATAGCTGGTACGATTCACATCGGCTGTTGCGCACCGTCTCCCTAAAGCAGGAAGGCAACGGAAACCCCGGCCATGGCGGTTATGCCGTGCAGATGACCTATCAGCACGGCGCTTCGACCGTCACCGTCAACGCCGAGAGCGGCAATGATGGCGGCTTCGGCTATTTCGTCTCGCATGAGCGCTACCGTACCTTCACCGATGGCGACAACGATACGATCGCCCACAAGATCTTCGGCAAGGACGATTCGCCGCTCGGACTTTCCTTCCCTGTGGTGGGCCAGACGCTCAGCACTGTGAATCCGCGCGGCGCGGCGCATCAGTTCACGATGACCTATCATCACTACGGCACGATCGTGGGCATTCCGAAGGACCCCAACGGCAACGACGTGTCGCCCACGCCGACCGATCCCAACCAACTCGCACTCTACCAGATGCCGATCACGATCACCTGGGTATTCCTGCAGGGCACCGATTATCCGCGTATCGATTTCGCCGTCGATATGTCGCAGATCGCCAAGCCCGACCGTGTGAATTTCGACGTGCGTGGGCCCTATGGCGTGATGGTGTTCGACAATGGCGCTGACGGCGTGGTCGACACCGCGATGTGGGGCGACCGCTATCACTTCACCACCACCACCGATCCCGCGACCCGGAACAGCACCTGGCTCTGGTCGGAGGCGAATACCGGCGCGCGCTACTCAGCGCTTCTAGCGGGCGGTTACGAAATGGGACTCTTTGAGCCGAGGCCCTTCACGGCGTCACGGCTCGCCGATCCTTATGCCGACGAGCGCGGCAGTACCTCCGCCTTGTACCGCAACGGCAAGGGCTGTCTGGGCGAGAAACAACTCATTCCGTGCGACTGGGAATGGCCGTACCAGTCGATCCAGTACAGCCTGCCCTACAACGACAACAACGCGCCGACGAATTTCAAGAAAATGGCGTGGGGGTCTTCGGCCTTCTATGGAACGGGCAAGAGCCTGACCAAGGTCTACGATACGTCGACGACGACGGAACCTCTCTATGGCTGGCCCAATGCCACAAAGACGATCGCCTACAGCCTCTGCATCGTCCTCGGCGTGACGACAGCCAATGGACTGACTCGCGACGCGGCGGCGACCTACAGAAACTGCGCCAACACTGTGCCGAACTGAAACGGGTTCAGCGATGGCGTAGCTCAATTGGACTTTCGTCCAATCGTAACAGCACGAGATTTCTGATTCCCGCTCTGGTTGGGCGGCTGCACGCGGCGTATGATGCACGCGTGTCCACGGGCGGGAGCGGGCCATGTCTAGAACGCCTCTGATGCATTTCCTGAAGCGGGCGGCGCGTCAGGCGGCGATCGAACAGCGTGCCGAGCAAGGGCTTGGACACGCACCAATGTCCCGCCGCGCCATGCTGGCGAGCGCAGCCGCTATGAGCACCAGTCTGTTCCTGCCGTTCCCGGCAGCGGCGGACGGCGTGAAAATCGCCATCGTGGGTGCGGGGCTCGCGGGCCTCACTGCGGCGCGCAAGCTTAAAAAAGCCGGGATCTATGCCGATGTCTATGAAGGCAACACGCGCGTCGGCGGGCGCTGCTTCTCGTCGCGCGGCCAGTTCGCGCAGAACCAGATCGCCGAGCATGGTGGAGAGCTGATCGACACCGATCATCACGCCATCCGCCATCTCGCGAAGGAATTGGGCCTCAAGTTGACCGACGTGCTGGGCGCCGTTCCGCCGCACAGCAAGGCGCTCTATCTCTTCAACGGCCAGCCCTACAATCTTCACGACGCGACACGCGACTGGAAGCCGATCTTCAAGCTGGTGCAGGACCAGAGCAACGCTATCGGCAATTTCAACTATCGCCACTCGACGGATGCGGCGCGCCACTTCGATGCGATGTCGATCAGCCAATGGGTGGGCAAGACCGTACCCGGTGGGCGCGGGAGCCAGCTCGGTCAGCTCATCGAGAACGCCTTCACAGAGGAAAACGCGCTCGACGCCGACAAGCAGAGCGCGCTCTGCGCGATCCCCACGCTCGCCGAAGACCCGAAGGACAATTTCAATCTCTATTACACCGACAGCGACCAGCACTATCACATCGAAGGCGGCAACGATCAGATCGCGACCATCATCGCGGCGGACATCGCAGCACAGCTTTTTTCGGCGACGACGCTGACCGCGATCAAGCAACGCTCCGACGGCCGCGTCCGGCTCACCTTCGCGCAATCGGCCAATGTTTTCGACCGCGTCTATGACCGCGTGATCCTGGCGCTTCCGTTCTCGACAATGCGCGCCGGCGTCGATTTCTCGAAGGCCGGGTTCAGCGCGCTGAAGGTCAAGTCGATCGAGACGCTGCCGATGGGCATTTCGTGCAAGACGCAGCTCCAGTTCAACCGCCGCGTCTGGTACGACGTCCACTGCAACAGCGAAATCCGCATGCCTGCGTTCGGTTTCGACACGACCTGGGACGTCACGCGCGGGCAGCCCGGCGAGGCCGGGATATTCAACTTCTTCGCGGGCGGCACGCAGGCAACCCAGGCCGGCGAGATGGACGACAATCAGCTCGCACTGCTCCTGATGCAGCAGGCGGAGCCGCTGATTCCGGGCCTCAAGGACCAGTGGAACGGGCTGATGATCAAGAACGCGTGGCAGTTCAATCCGTGGTCCTACGGTAGCTACAGTTCCTATCAGCCGGGCTATCAGACGACGGTGCTCGGCATCGAGCGCGTGCCCGAGGGTAACTGTTTCTTTGCCGGCGAGCACACCGAAAGCCAGAACGGCTTCCTCAATTCCGCCGTGCAAAGCGGCAACCGCGCCGCCCGTGAGGTTGTGGAGTCGCTTGGCGGCGCGATGCGGCGGGGCGTGGCTGCAGCGGCGGGATAGGCAGGCTCAAAGTCTTGCCAATTTTCTGAAGAGAATACGGAGCGCCGGTTTTCGCACCGGCGCTCCGTATTCTGAACTGTTTAGCGATAGCACCAGATTTTGCGATGGCTGCGAACGCAGCTGTAGCGCGCGTTCCAGTAACGCCCGCCGTGATAGTAGTTGTAGTAGCGGCCGTGCCAGCGATACCGGTAGTAACGGCCACCATGACGATAGTGGCCGGGTCCGATATGCACCCCGACCACCACGGCAGCGGCCGGCGCCGCGTCGAGAATGGGCGCTGCAGCCATTGCCGCAGCCAGGAACAGAGTTGCGATTTTCATGAATCAGCCCTCTAGGAATGAGACAGGATCATAGCGCGATTTAGCGGGCACGGCACCTCCCCACCGGCCTGATGGCACGTTGCCGGACCTTCCGCATTTTATGATGCGCAGCCGAACAAGCGTCGTGACATGATCCGCAAGCTGAAATCCGGCGAATACCGCCTCTATTCCCGCAAGACCGATCCCAAGACCGGCAAGCGCCGTAACCTCGGCACGTTCAAGAGCCGCGCCGCGGCCGAAAAGCACGAACGCGAGGTGCAGTATTTCAAGCGGGTGGGGTAACCCTGCAAGGTCAAGGCGATAGTTCGAAAGCTATGCCAGAGCCGAGAATCCCACCACCAGCAATACCAAAGATATTTCCTTTGGCGTCCAAGGTGATTGGTCCGGGCCATTCGCCGTCGGCGCATTGAGGAGAGTCCGGACAGAAGGAATACAATGTGGAAAACGTCGATCCGCTAAGGCGGTAAACGATGCCGTTGCCGTAAGCTCCTCCAGAGCTGACGGTGCCGATCATGTCACCCGATGCGTCTGGGGTTACGCCCAATTGTGGATATTCGCCGTCGATGCAACTCGCCTCGGAACAGAAATTGTGCAGCACCGTCTCCCGCGATCGCCGGCCATTCGGCACGATATTGTAAATGGCGCCCAGATTCTTGGCGCCGCCTTGGCTTGTCACGCCGATGAGACTTCCAGCGGCATCTACGGCCAGACCCCCAAGCGGATATGCCCCGTCCACGCAATCGCTTTTACTGCAAAAGCTGTGAAGGGTCGTTTGGAGCCATCGGCCGTTTCTCCCTTGATCCAATTCATACGCTGTTCCACAGCCGCACGCGCTGTTGCCCCCGTTTATCGTGGTCCCAAAAATCTTGCCCACAGCGGAAACCAACAACGGTCCAGTAGGACCTGCTCCATCGATGCAGTTTTCCTTCGAGCAAAAATTGTAAAGCATGCTCAGTTGCCAGCTTTCCCCACGCTGGGCCAATTCGAACACGGCACCTTTCTGCACGCTCCCGCCATCGTGGGTCATTCCGTAAAGTGGGGAAACGCCATCATAAGGTTGGCCGAATGCCGCGCCGAAATAGCTTAGTCCACCCGCCGGTCCGTAGCCGCCGAAGCTGCGCCTGACGTCGTAAAGTACGTGGAACGCCCATTTGGCTTGTTGAGGATTGGGCGTTAGCTCAAAGATCGCGGAGTCATTTTCTCCGTAGAGATTCCCGTTCCTGTCGATAATCAGGCCATTGACGGGCCCTCTGCCATCGGAACAACCAATTGTGGTGCAGAAATCGTAGATAACTCGATATCTCCACCGGTTGTGACCGCGCGGGATTAATTCGAAAATTGTACCTGCTCCAGACGCGCCACCGTTATAGTTTGCGCCGTACAGCTTGCCCATCGGGTCCATCACGAGCGGGCCACCAGGCGAAAAGCCATCCGCGCACCTGTCCCGAGAGCAAAAGCGATAGATCGTCTGTTCCGTGAACGCCGATGCTGGATCGTGCGCCGCAAGCATCAACAGGGCGCTACAGGCGAGCACCGTCTTGCATGATCGCCACAGCATGATTGGCTCTCAGATATCAAACTCAACGTATAGGCTGTCTCGTTCCAGTGCCAAGTTTCGTCTGAGAGTCACTGCAGCAATAAGTTTGTTCCCATTTTGTTCGTAACATTACGGCCTGCTCCCTCCCGGATTTGGACTTGTGATGTGCGCAGGTCCAACGCCCGGCTTGCCGCCCTTGAAACCGGGCCGGGCGAGCGGGTATCAGACCGCCTCTTCACAGTGATCAAAAAGAAACGAAACCCGCCATGGCCGGTCATAGTCAGTTCAAGAACATCATGCACCGCAAGGGGCGCGTCGATGCCGTGCGCTCCAAGATGTTCTCCAAGCTCGCGCGGGAAATCTTCGTCGCGGCGAAGATGGGCATGCCCGATCCCGATCACAATGCACGCCTCCGGGCCGCCATCATCGCGGCCAAGGAACAGTCGATGCCGAAGGACAACATCCAGCGCGCTATCGACAAAGCGAGCGGCGCCGGCGCCGAGAACATCGAGGAGGTGCGCTATGAGGGCTATGGCCCGGGCGGCGTGGCGCTGATCGTCGAGACGCTGACCGACAACCGCAACCGCACCGGCGGCGATGTGCGCTCGACCTTCTCGAAGTTTGGCGGCGCGCTCGGCGAGCCCAACTCGGTCACTTTCATGTTCGACCGCATGGGCGTGATGGTCTATCCGAAGGCAAAGGGCAGTGCCGATGAGATGCTCGAGGCGGCGATAGATGCTGGTTTCGACGAATGCGTGTCGGACGAGGAGGGGCACGAGTTCCTGGTCAGCTTCGACAATTACGGCACCGCGCGCGATGCGCTCGAGAAGAAGCTCGGCCAGCCGCAATCGGCGAAGATCGAATGGCGTCCCAAGACCATGACGCCGGTCAACGACGACAATGGCGAGACGCTGATCAAGCTCATCGACACGCTCGACGATTTCGACGACGTCCAGAACGTGTTCGGCAACTACGAGCTCAGCGACGCGCTGATGGAAAAGCTGGGCGGATAAGTGCCTAAGATCGATGTTGCTTCCGTTCCCGAACGCAAAGGCACGGGTTATCCGAAACCGTTCGATGACCCCTGTGCGGATCGTGTGCGCCAACGCCTCGGCAACGCCGGCGGTCTGAGCGATTTTGGCGTCAATCTGATGCGGCTTCCGCCCGGAAACTGGTCGAGCCAGCGCCATTGGCATAGTCACGAGGACGAATTTGTCTATGTCATTGAAGGCGAGCTGACGCTGGTCGAAGACGGCGGCGAGACGCTGCTTCGCGCCGGCGACTGCGCCGCGTTCCCGAAGAACTCTGGCAATGGCCATCACCTGATCAATAGATCGAACGCGATGGCGATCTATCTCGAAGCCGGTTTTCGTCATCCCGACGACATGACGACCTGTTCGGATATCGACATGAAGAGCGCCAATTCCGATGGGCGCTTCGTACGCAAGGACGGCACGCCGTTTCCCGATTCCTGACGTCTGCGCCTGCCGTTCGCGTATAAGAAGGCATGGCCCACGACTCGCCGCTCATTGCCATTCTGGTTTTCGGTCTCGGCCTGGCGTTTGTGTTTGGCACGATTGCGAACCGGCTGAAGCTGTCGCCGCTCGCGGGCTATCTGCTCGCGGGCGTGGTCATCGGGCCGTTTACGCCGGGCTTCGTCGCCGACCGTAGCCTGACGCTGCAGCTCGCCGAGATCGGCGTGATCCTTCTGATGTTCGGCGTCGGGCTGCACTTCTCGCCGCGCGATCTGATGTCGGTACGTCGTATCGCGCTTCCCGGCGCGATCCTCCAGGTGCTGATCGCCGCCGCACTCGGCGCCGGCGCGGCGCATCTGCTTGGTTGGCCGCTCGGCGCCGGCATCGTGTTCGGTCTCGCGCTTTCGGTTGCCTCGACCGTTGTGATGATGCGCGCGCTGCAGGAACGCCGGTTGATGGATACGGACCGCGGCCGCATCGCTGTCGGCTGGCTCGTCGTGCAAGACCTGATCACCGTGCTGGCGCTGGTGCTGCTCCCGCCGCTCTCCGGCGTGCTGAAAGGCGGCCCGCCACCGGACCCGGTCAAGCTCGAAATCTCCATCGCACTCACCTTCGGCGAGGTTGCGCTCTTCGTCGCGCTGATGTTCGTCGTAGGACGTCGCGTAATTCCCTGGATCCTGCACTACATCGCGCACACCGGCTCGCGCGAATTGTTCCGGCTGGCGGTGCTTTCGATAGCACTCGGCGTCGCATTCATCGCTGCCACGCTGTTCGGAGTCTCCATCGCGCTCGGCGCGTTCTTCGCCGGCATGATCCTTTCGGAGTCGCCGCTCAGCCAGCGCGCCGCAGAGGAATCGCTGCCGCTTCGCGACGCCTTCGCGGTGCTGTTCTTCGTATCGGTCGGCATGGTGTTCAATCCGCTGACTCTGGTCCACGATCCTTTGGCGCTGGCGATGACGCTTACGGTCGTGATCGTAGGGAGTGCCGGCAGCGCGCTCTTGCTCGTGCGCCTGTTTGGCCAGCCCTGGTCAACGGCGATCCTTATCGGTGCGGGCCTCGCGCAGATCGGCGAATTTTCCTTCATCCTCGCCGATCTCGGCATCGGCCTGAAGCTGATGCCGGATCGCGCGCGCGACCTCATTCTCGGCACCTCGATCCTGACGATTCTGATCAATCCATTCCTGCTGCGTCTGGTGGACCGTTTCCGGCCGCAGCCGCAAGCCGTGCCGCGCAAAGCACCTGTGCTCGTGTCGACGACGCTCACGGGCCATGCGGTGCTTGTGGGTTATGGCCGCGTGGGCAGGCTGATCGCGGACGGGCTTCGCGCGGACACGATCCCACTGCTCGTGATCGAAGAAGCCACCGATGCCGTGGAAAAACTGCGTGCTCAGGGCGTCGAATGTTTGCCGGGCAACGGCGCGGAGGACTCCGTGCTCGCCGCCGCCAACCTGCCCACGGCGCGCATCCTCTTCGTCGCCATTCCCGCGGCGTTCGAGGCCGGGCAGATCGTGGAACAGGCGCGCAGGCTCAATCCGGGGCTCGAGATCGTTGCCCGGGCCCATTTCGACGCCGAGGTCGATCATTTGCTACAGCATGGCGCCAATGCCGTGATCATGGGCGAACGGGAGATTGCGGCCGCGATGCTCGCGCATGCGCGGGCTTCCGCCGCCTGAGCAGTTGCGCGACACTCGGCAAAGCGATTCTGGACAGAAAATGATCACGATCCGCATCCTGGGCCTCGACCCCGGCCTCGCCCTCATGGGCTGGGGCGTGATCGACATGACGGGCACACGGCTCGCCCATGTCGCCCATGGCGTGATCGCGACCAAGGCCGCCGAAGGTCTTGGCCCGCGGCTGATGTGTCTGCATCGCGAACTCGAAGCCGTGATTGCGGAACTCCGGCCAGGTTCTATCGCGGTGGAACAGGCCTTCGTGCACAAGGACCCGTCTGCGGCGTTGAAGCTTGGCCACGCCCGTGCGGTCGCATTGCTGGCGGCGGCCCAGGCCGGGCTCGAGATTGCCGAATATACGCCGAACCACATCAAGAAGTGCATCGTTGGCAGCGGTCATGCCGGCAAGGAGCAGGTGCAGGCGATGGTGCGACGCCTGCTTCCGCAAAGCCGTGTGGAACAGGCCGATGCGGCCGATGCGCTTGCGGCCGCCATCGCCCATGCGCATCTCTCCAGCACACGCGCACGGATCGCGGCGGCGCTCGCATGATCGGCAAACTGACCGGCATCGTCGATTCCGTTGGCGAGGATCACGTGATACTCGACGTCGGCGGCGTAGGCTATTTGGTGCATTGCCCCAGTTCGACGCTTTCGAAGCTTGCGGCCGGTGCATCCGCGTCGCTGATGACCGAGATGCGGCTGACCGACGACACCATCCGTCTCTACGGATTTTCGAGCGGCGAAGAGCGCGAATGGTTCCGCCTTCTGCAGACCGTGCAGAATGTCGGGGCGCGGGTTGCGCTGAACGTGCTTTCCGCGCTGACCGCCCGCGAGATCGAACGGGCCATCGCACTTTCCGACAAGGCCGCCATCGGCCGCGCGCAAGGTGTCGGCCCGAAGCTAGCGCTACGCATCGTAACGGAACTGAAGGACAAGGCGCCGTCCATGATGCTGCGCGGCCATGCCGATGAAGCGGCACCCGCCATCGCGCCGCGTGGACCGGAAGCCGACGCGGTCGCGGCGCTTGTGAAGCTCGGCTATTCTCAAGGCCACGCCGCGGAAGCGGTCGCACGCGCGGTGCGCGATCTCGGCGACGGCGCCGCTGTCGATGCGCTGATCCGCGAGGCCTTGAGGGGCATGGGACGATAGATGGCCGCAACCGATCGACTCGTGACCCCGGAACGCGCGGAAGAGGATTCGCTGGAAGCCTCGCTGCGCCCCAAGCGGCTATCCGAATTTGTGGGCCAGCAGCAGGCGCGGGAAAACCTTTCCATCTTCATCGAGGCGGCAAAGGCGCGCGGGGAAGCGCTGGACCATGTGCTGTTCTCCGGTCCTCCCGGTCTTGGCAAGACGACGCTTGCCCAGATCGTGGCGCGCGAGCTGGGCGTGAATTTTCGCTCGACCTCGGGACCGGTACTCGCGAAGGCGGGTGATCTTGCGGCGATCCTCACCAATCTCGAACCGCGAGACGTCCTCTTCATCGATGAGATCCACCGTCTCAATCCGGCCGTGGAGGAAATCCTCTATCCCGCGATGGAGGATTTCGAACTCGATCTTGTGATCGGCGAAGGGCCTTCGGCGCGTTCGGTCAAGATCACGCTTTCGCCTTTCACGCTGGTCGGCGCTACGACGCGGTCGGGACTCATTACGACGCCGCTGCGCGACCGCTTCGGGATTCCGGTACGACTCAATTTCTATACGACGGAAGAACTCGTCTCCATCGTGGAGCGGGGTGCGCGAGTCCTGTCGTTCGATCTCACCAAAGACGGCGCGCGCGAGATCGCGTCGCGAGCGCGCGGCACGCCGCGCATCGCGGGCAGGCTGCTCAAGCGTGTGCGCGATTTCGCGTCCGTCGCAAAGCACGGCCGGGTCGATGCGAAAATCGCCGATGCGGCGCTGACGCGGCTGGAAGTCGACAATCGCGGACTCGATGCCTTCGACCGCCGCTATCTGAAACTCATCGCCGAAAGCTTTGGCGGCGGCCCCGTCGGGGTCGAGACCATCGCCGCTGCGCTCGGCGAAGCGCGCGACGCGATCGAGGAAATCGTCGAGCCGTTCCTGATGCAGCAGGGTTTCGTGCAGCGCACGCCGCGCGGCAGGCTGCTCACTGGCCAGGCCTTCGGCCATCTGGGTCTGCCCGCGCCGGCACGCGATCCCGCGCAATTCGCCCTTTTCTCAGAAGGAGAGGGCGGTGAGTAAGGTCGCGGGCCTCGGTCATTTCGACGGCAAGACGCACATATTGCCGCTGCGCGTGTACTACGAAGACACGGATTTGTCGGGCGTCGTCTATCATGCGAACTACCTGCGCTACATGGAGCGTGGCCGCACCGAGTTCTTCCGCTCGGCCGGCATCTGGCTCGCACGGCTCGACGATGCCGAGCCGGTTGCCTGGACCCTCCGCAAGGCCGCGCTCACGTTCCATCGTCCGGCCCGCCTCGAAGACGCGCTCGAGGTGCGCACGGTGTTCTCGGCGATGAGCGGCGCGCGCATGGAGGCGGAACAACGCATCGTTTCGAACGGTACTCTCCTGGTCGAAGGACAGATCGAGGCCTGTCTCATCACGCTGAGCGGCAAGCCGCGCCGCATCCCGCAAGAGGTGCGCGATGGGCTGAAGCCTTTCCTTTCCGAAACAAATGCTTAAGACAGCGAGTCAAAATTCGGCCATGTTTAGATGTGTTTTTGCACATCGTCGGCACAATCGCTTCACGAGGGATCTCACGGGTTGCCGTGAGTAGGATCGATCCATGACATTTGTGCGCAAACTTGCCGCCCTGTTGCCGGCGCTCATGATCTGCTTCGCACTGAGCGGAACTGCGCACGCGCAGCGCAGCCCCGCTGCCGCCCCAACCGGCGATCCCGCGCAGAGCCAGCCGCTTGCCGCGCCCACAACGAATGTCGAAGTCACCCAGACGGGTGGAACCACGGGACCCGAAGTCGGCGGAATTTCTGTTGTATCTCTGTTCATGCGCGCCGATCCGCTGGTGCAGACGGTGATGGTGCTGCTTCTGCTCGCGAGCCTTTGGTCGTGGGCTATCATCATCAACAAGTCGCTGGCGCTCGGTTCCCTGCGCCGCAGGGCTAAGAAGTTCGAGAAGATCTTCTGGTCCGGCCGTTCGCTCGACGATCTCTATCAGCAGTTTTCGGCAAGCGCCGACCATCCGATGGCGGCGGTGTTCATCTCCGCTTTACGCGAATGGCGCAGGGCCTTCGAAGGCGGCGCGCCGCGCGAAACCGTGCTCGCCGGCGTCAAGGAACGCATCGACAAGGCGATGTCGGTCACGATCACGCGCGAGATCGACGGCATCGAGCGCCAACTCGGGTTTCTTGCGACCGTGGGTTCCACCGCGCCGTTCGTCGGTCTGTTCGGCACCGTCTGGGGCATCATGAATTCGTTCTCGGCCATCGCGGCGCGCCACGACACCACACTTGCGGTAGTGGCGCCGGGCATCGCCGAAGCCCTGTTCGCCACCGCGATGGGTCTGCTCGCGGCCATCCCGGCAGTGGTCTTCTACAACCGCTTCGTCAACGAGATCGGCCGCTACACCAACCGCCTCGACGCGTTCGCGGACGAGTTCTCCGCGATCCTGTCGCGGCAACTCGACGAAAAGGCGACGCGCTGATGGCGATCGGCATCGCACATGCCGGTAAAGGGCGTGGCCGCCATGCCCGCAGGCGCCCGATGGCCGAGATCAATGTCACGCCCTTCGTCGATGTGATGCTGGTGCTTCTCATTGTCTTCATGGTAACGGCGCCGCTCTTGACGGTCGGCGTGCCGGTCGATCTTCCCAAGACCAAGGCGCAGGCCCTGAGCCAGGACCGCGAACCGCTCTCGATCACCGTCAGGCGCAGCGGCCAGATCTACCTCCAGAACACGCCGATCGCCGAAGAAGACCTCGTCGCCAAGCTAACCGCCATCTCGCAGAACGGTTACGACCAGCGCATCTTCGTCCGCGGCGACAAATCGGTCGATTACGGCCGCGTGATGGAAGTGATGGGGCTTCTGAGTTCTGCCGGCTTTACCCATATCGGGCTCGTTACCGATGTCGCCAAGCATAAGACGCACGAGGATTAGCGCCGCGCCCACGGCGCGCGAGCCGCTGTTGGCCGGATGGGTCGGCGCGGTCCTCCTGTATGCCGCGATCGTGGTGGTTTCCTTTTTCACCTGGTCGCACAAGCTCGACATCGCAGACGAAACGCCGCCGGTGGTTCCCGTTGACCTCGTCACCATCGGGCAGAAGACGAACATCGCGCCGATGGTGAAAGAACTTCCCAAGACGCCGCCTAAGGAAGAGGTGCAACCCCCCGCGCCCATGCCAACGCCAGCCCCGCAACCGGCGCAGCAGGAAGCGGCGGAAGCACCGCCACCGCCCGAAGCGGAAAAGTCGGAACCCGTGCTGAAGAAGCCGCCGCCTCCGCCCGTCGAGCAGAAGCAGAAGCCGCAGCCGGAAGAGAAGAAAGACAAGTTCGACATCAACAACATCGTAGCGCTGCTCGACAAGCGCGCGCCTGCCGCCGCATCGGCACCGAATGCCAAGGTCGGTCAACGCACGATCCGTGGCATCGGCGCGCAAAACGCGATGACGATGGATCTCGTCGATGCGCTTAGGAACCAGATTGCACAGTGCTGGAGCCCGCCGGTCGGTGCGCCGCATCCCGAGCAACTGATCGTGCAGTTCGAACTGTTCCTCAATCCGGACGGCTCGGTCGCACAGACGCCACAATTGATCGGTAGCGGTTCGGGCGATCCGTTTGCCCGGGCGGCTGCGGAAGCGGCGCGGCGCGCGATCTACACGTGCCAGCCCTATCGTTTGCCGGCCGACCGGTTCAGCCAGTGGCGCGACATTACGCTGACCTTCGATCCACGTCAGATGGTCGGACAATAATTGGGAGTTGAGACATGAAGAGTTTGTGCCGCGCGCTCATTGTCCTGTTCGCCACCGCATTTGCGATGCCGGCGTCCGCGAGCCTTCAGGTCGACGTCAATCAGGGCAATGTCCAGCCGCTGCCCATCGCCATCCCGGATTTCGTGGGCGATCCCCAAGGCGCGAACATCGCAAAGGTGGTGCGCGCGGATCTCGAGCGCTCGGGCCTGTTCAAACCCCTCGATCCGAAGTCGTTCGTCGAGCAGATCAAGAACATCAACGTCGCCCCGAATTTCGCCAATTGGCGCGTGATCAATGCGCAGGGCCTTGTGACCGGTCAGGCATCGATGCAGTCCGATGGCAGGCTGCGCGCCGATTTCCGGCTCTGGGACATATATGGCGAAAGCCAGATGCTGGGCCTCACCTATTCCACCCAGCCGGAAAGCTGGCGGCGCATCGCGCATCTGATCTCCGACGCGATCTACGAGCGCATCACCGGCGAGAAGGGCTATTTCGACACCCGCATCGTCTTCATCTCCGAGACTGGTCCGGCGATGAGCCGCAAGAAGCGCCTTGCGGTGATGGACGAAGACGGCGCAAACCCGATCTTCCTCACCAAGGGCGACTATCTGGTGCTGACGCCGCGCTTCAATCCTTCGGCACAGATGATCGGCTATATGTCCTACATTGCGGGCAAGCCGCGCGTGTACCTCTTCGATCTGGAGAGCGGCCGCCAGGAGATGCTGGGCAATTTCCCCAACATGACGTTCAGCCCGCGGTTCTCGCCGGATGGCAACAAGGTCGCGATGACGCTGGAGAGCGGCGGCAACTCCGACATCTATGTGATGGATCTGCGGACGCGCTCTTCCACGCGTCTCACCTTCGATCCGGCCATCGACACCTCGCCGTCATTCTCCCCGGACGGACGGCAGATCTGCTTCGAATCCGATCGCGGCGGCAGCCAGCAGATCTATGTGATGAACACCGACGGCTCGAACCAGCACCGCATCAGCTTCAGCGGCGGCAAGAACGGCACGCCGGTCTGGAGCCCGCGCGGCGACCTGATCGCTTTCACCAAGCAGGGTGGCGGTTTTCACATCGGGGTTATGCGTCCAGACGGCTCGGGCGAGCGCATTATCACCAATGGCTGGGAAGACGAGGGGCCCACCTGGGCGCCGAACGGCCGCGTGCTGATGTTCACCCGCACGCTACAGGGCGGGCGTGGCTCGCAAATTTGGTCAGTCGATGTCACCGGACGTAATGAGCGCCGCGTGCTGACGCCGGGCGCCGCGTCCGATCCGGCGTGGTCGCCCTTGATCCAGTGAGTTCCCGGTCCATAATGTAAGTGATTTGCCCCGTTTGGCACGATTTTGCCACTTTGGCGTTACAATTTCGGGTGCCTAGTTGTTGTCTGCGCGTAGTTCCACACCCGGGTCTGCGCGTCCCCTTACGAAAGCGAGCGAGATTCCCATGATCAGATTTTCCACGGCATTGAAACTGGTTGTTCTGTCGGGCGTGCTCATGCTCGCGGGATGCGAGACGAAGCCGAAGCCAGTAGTCGACAACGGTCCGCCCCCTCCGCCGCAGCAGGAGACGCAGGCCGCACCCACCTCCAGCATCATTCCCGGCAGCGCCGAAGATTTGCGCGTCAATGTCGGCGACACGGTGCATTTCGACTACGACAAATACGAGGTTCTCGAGGCTGACCGCGCGGTACTGCAGCGCCAGGCGGCGTGGCTCGGCAAATATCCGTCCGTGCGCGTGACCATCGAAGGTCACTGCGACGAGCGTGGCACGCGCGAGTACAATCTGGCGCTTGGTGCGCGCCGCGCGAACGCGATAAAGGAATATCTGGTCAGTCTTGGCGTTTCCGCCGGCCGGGTCGAGACGATCTCCTACGGCAAGGAACGGCCGATGTGCACGGAGTCGAACGAATCTTGCTACGCGCAGAACCGTCGTGGCGTGACCACGATCACGGGCGGCGCGAACTCGTAAAGCGGCCGTGTGAACCGATGAAATCGGGGCGTCCCAGCGGGCGCCCCTTTTCATTGGCCCAGACGATTCCGCCCAGCCCAATTTTGGGCTAAGTGTTGGCGGAGAATGGGATTTCTCCGAAACCCGGTGACCGGCATGGGCAAGAAGTATTTCCTCACCGCAGCTATGGCGCTCGCGCTATTCGCGGCGATACCTGCACAGGCAGGCCTGTTCGGCGAGAGCGACGAAGAGATCGCCGCGCGCGCCCATGAGCAGAATCAGGACGCCGCCATCGCCGATCTGAAACAGCGCGTGCACGATCTCGAGGAGTCGCTCGCGCAATCGACCGGGCAGAATGAGGCGCTGAGCCATCGCCTTCAGGAGCTCGATGCCAAGATCGAGCGTCAGAAGAAAGATTTCGAATATCGCCTGTGTGCGTTGTCGGCGCAGCAGCTTGGCGCGGGTCAGGCGCAGGGTGACGAGAGCGCGATCCCTTGTCCGGGCAGCGCTCCTGCTTCGATGTCCTATAAGGCGGCGCCGCCACCACCGGCTGCCAACCAGACTTATTACGTGGACTCTACGGGAGCCCGATCAGGTCAGACGAGTCTCGCCCCTCCGCCGGGTGTTCTTGGCACGCTTCCGGCCGGACGAGTCGCGAGCGCCGAACCGGCGCCCGCCGCCAATCCGCAGACCCGCGCCCAGTTCAATGCCGCTTTGGATCTGCTGGCCAAGGCCCGTTACGACGATGCCCGCGCTCAGTTTCGCAGTTTCGCGGATGCCAATCCCGACGATGCGCTGACGCCGCAGGCGGTCTATTGGGTGGGCGATATCGCGTTCGTGCAGAAGGACTACCCGGGCGCGGCGCACGCCTTCGCCGAGCAGATCAAAAAATATCCCTCGAGTTCGCGCGGGCCCGATAGCATGCTTAAACTCGGCCAATCGCTGATCGCCATGGGCCAGACCAAAGAAGGGTGCATGACCCTTGGTGCGCTCCCGTCCAAATACCCGAACGCCTCCAAAACCGTCACCTCGCAGGCCGCGGGCGAACGCAAAGCGTCCTGCCGCTGATCCGCTGGCGGCGCGGTTCGCGCTGGCGATTTCATCCCTTAAGGCGCCCTGGCCCGGCGCCGTGGCTGTTTCGGGCGGCGGCGACTCCCTGGCGCTGATGCATCTGTTGCACGACTGGTCGAAGACCGAAGGTGTCGCAGCACCAGTCGTCCTCACTGTCGATCACGGACTTCAGCCCCATTCGAAAGCGAATGCGCGGCATGTGCTGCGCTGGGCAAAGGCGCTGGGCCTCAAGGCCATCGCACTGTCCTGGGAGGGGCCGAAGCCGGACGCCGATATCGAAGCTGCGGCGCGCGGCGCGCGCTATCGTTTGATGGGCGAATGGTGCCGCGCCCATGGTGTCGCGGCGCTCTATGCCGGTCACACGCGCGACGATCTTGCCGAGACATTCCTTCTTCGTCTGGCACGCGGCAGCGGGTTGGATGGATTGGCAGCGATGCGCCCTGTCGCGCCTTATCCGGTGGGCGGTTTCAGGGAATTGCATGTCGTGCGGCCGTTGCTCGCGATCGAACGCGAGGCGTTGCGCCCCTACCTTGCGGCGCGCGGGCAGGAATGGATTGAGGATGAGATGAACCGAGACCCGCGCTTCAGCCGTGTCCGGATTCGCGACACCATGACCGTTCTGGAGCAGGTCGGACTGAGTGCGTCCCGGATCGCGGACGCGGCAAATCACCTCGGCCGCGCCCGAGAGGCTCTGGAAGCGGTCACGGCCGCAGTCCTGACCCGTGCCTGCCGGAGCGAGGGCGGGCGGGTGCTGGTGGAGACCTCCGCCCTGAGGGCTGCCCCACGGGAAGTCGGCCTGCGCGCATTGTCGCGGCTGCTGATGGCGGTCTCGGACCAGGCTTATGGGCCAAGGTTTGAGCGGCTCGAGCGGCTTTTCGACAGTATTGTGGACGAAAGCCTGGGCAACGGACGGACTTTGCACCGCTGCCGGATCGCGCCGGCCCGCGGTTCCGACGCCTATTTCGGCACGGACACCCTATTGATCGCCCCGGAAAAGCCCCGTTCCTCCGCCAGAAAGGATCGAACCCGTCCTTAAGGGCGTTTTGGAATCGCAATTGCACGTAACCCCCGGATTTTTTAACGTTTCGCTGGCTGGCAACGCGCTAGAAAGAGCCTATCTATTAAGACCAGTTTAGGCTCTTTGCCTGGTCAGGCCCCCCGAGGAAAGGACGGCCCTTGAATAATCTCCGCAATCTCGTGCTGTGGATCGTCATCGCTCTGCTGCTGGTGTTCCTGTTCAACCTCTTCCAGAACACGAGCCAGAGGGCCAACGCACAGACCGTCTCCTACACGCAATTCCTTCAGCAGGTCGATCAGGGCGAGGTCAAGAAAGTCACCGTCCAGGGCGACGGCATCCGGGGCGAGCTTTCTAGCGGCCAGGCGTTTACGACCACCGTGCCCTCCAACGACCCGAGCCTGTGGCCGACGCTGAACAATCACCACGTCAACGTGTCCGTGGACCGTCCCGATGACGGCATGCCGACATTGATGAGCGTGATCGTCAATTGGTTCCCCATGCTGCTCCTGATCGGCGTCTGGGTGTTCTTCCTGCGTCAGATGCAGGCCGGCGGCGGCAAGGCCATGGGCTTCGGCAAGAGCCGCGCAAAGCTTCTGACCGAGCGGCAAGGCCGCGTCACGTTCGAAGACGTGGCGGGCGTTGACGAGGCGAAGGACGATCTGAAAGAGATCGTCGACTTCCTCCGCGATCCGCAGAAATTCCAGCGCCTCGGCGGCCGCATCCCGAAGGGCGTGCTGCTCGTCGGTCCTCCAGGTACCGGCAAGACGCTGCTCGCACGCGCCATCGCGGGCGAGGCAAACGTTCCGTTCTTCACGATCTCCGGCTCCGACTTCGTCGAAATGTTCGTTGGCGTCGGCGCCAGCCGTGTGCGCGACATGTTCGAGCAGGCCAAGAAGAATGCGCCTTGTATCGTGTTCGTGGACGAAATCGACGCGGTCGGCCGTCATCGCGGCGCCGGCCTCGGCGGCGGCAATGACGAGCGCGAGCAGACGCTGAACCAGCTGCTCGTCGAGATGGACGGGTTCGAGGCGAATGAGGGCGTGATCCTCATCGCGGCGACCAACCGCCCCGACGTGCTCGATCCGGCGCTTCTGCGTCCGGGCCGTTTCGACCGCCAGATCGTCGTACCCAATCCCGACCTCGGCGGCCGCGAAAAGATCCTGCGCGTGCATATGCGTAAAGTGCCCCTGGCGCCGGATGTCGATGCGCGCACGATCGCGCGCGGCACGCCCGGCTTCTCCGGCGCCGATCTGGCCAATCTCGTCAACGAGGCTGCGTTGCTGGCCGCGCGTCGCGGCAAGCGCGTCGTCACCATGCCTGAGATGGAAGACGCCAAGGACAAGGTGATGATGGGGGCGGAGCGCCGCTCGCTCGCGATGAGCGAGGACGAGAAGCGCCTCACTGCCTATCACGAGGCCGGCCATGCACTCGTCGGCATCTACATGCCACAGCACGATCCGCTGCACAAAGTTACGATCATCCCGCGCGGCCGTGCGCTTGGCGTGACCATGAACCTGCCCGAGCAGGATCGCATGAGCTATTCCAAGCAATACTGCGTCTCGAAGCTTGCCTCGATGTTCGGCGGCCGCGAGGCGGAAGTTCTGGTCCTCGGTCCGGACAATGTCACGACGGGCGCCTCCAGTGACATCCAGCAGGCCACGCGGATGGCGCGCTCGATGGTCACCGAATGGGGCATGTCCGACAAGCTCGGCCGCGTGCGCTATCGCGGCAACGAGCAGGAAGTGTTCCTCGGCCACTCGGTCGCGCAGTCCAACAACATGTCGGAAGAGACGGCGCGGCTGATCGATGAAGAGGTCCGCAAACTGATCGAGGACGCGGAAACCACCGCGCGCCGGATCCTGACGGAACACCGCGACCAGCTTGAAATCGTCGCGCGCGGACTTCTCGACTACGAGACCCTCTCGGGCGACGAGGTCACGGCGCTGCTCAAGGGCATCCAGCCGGTTCGCACACCCTACGAGGAGCCTGAGCCGCAGCGCGGTCAGGGCCCGAGCGTACCACAGGCGGGCCGTCCCCGCGGACCGGGCCCGCTCGTTCCGGAGCCGCAGCCGGGGCATTAGCCGGCCAACGCCTATGTTAGCCTTTGCGGCAGGCGCGCTTGTTCCCTTGCGCGCTTGCCGCTATGTGTTTGCCCCGCTTTTCGGAATTTCTCTCCAATGACCTGGCTGCGCTTTATCCCCGAGACGACCAATATCGACTTTGTCGGCTGGCGCTATTACGCGTTCGCGGTCGACGGGTTGCTGGTTCTGATCTCGATCATCTCGATCGCGCTGCAGGGCTTCAATCTCGGCATCGACTTCACCGGTGGCACGCTGATCGAGGCCAAGGCAGCGCACAGCATCGAAATCGGCGCGCTGCGCCATCAGATCGGCGCGCTCAATTTCGGCGAAACGCAAATCCAGTATGTCGGCAGTGGACAATGCGAAGTGCCCGCCAATTCCTGCGTGCTGATCCGCGTTCAGCCCAAGGCTGGCCAGTCCGGTGACTACGTGCAGGCGCAGGTCAAGAAGGAGCTTGGCAGCGGCTTCGTGATCCGCAGCGCACAGAACATCAGCGCCAAGGTCAGTTCGGAACTCTTCACCGCCGGTGTGTGGGCGACCATCATCGCCGTCCTCATGATCTCGGTATACGTCGCCGTCCGCTTTGAGTGGCAATATGGCGTCGGCGCCCTGATCGCGACCGGTCACGACGTCTTCGTGACGGCCGGCTTGTTCTCCGTGCTGCAGATGGATTTCACGCTCAACACGGTGGCGGCACTGCTGCTTCTGGCGGGCTATTCGATCAACGACACCGTCATCGTGTTCGACCGCATCCGTGAGAACCGGCGCAAGTACAAGCGCATGACGTTGCCCAATCTGATCAACCAGTCGACCAACCAGATCGCGACGCGAACAACTTTGGTGTCGTTCGCAACCGCTTCATCGATGTTCCCGCTGCTGTTCTTCGGTGGTCCGGTGCTGTTCAACTTCTCGGCCGCGATCCTGTTCGGCATCCTGGTCGGAACGTTCTCATCGACCTATGTTGCGGCCGCGCTACTGCTCTATCTCCCGCCGCTGCCCGGCGTGATCGAAGACAGCTCCGAAAAAGCGGCGGCGACCTAGAACGGGAACCAGTCGCGCTTCGGCGAGAATACGAGATAGTGCGCGTTGACGCCGGCCCTGAGGCCGAGCCCGGTGCGCATGGGAACGACCGTCACGCCGCCGCTGCGCAGATAGTTCACGCCGATACCCGCCACGAAATAGTAGCTGCCCTCGACGCCCGGAAACCGCTGATAGAGGCGTTCCTCGCGCTTCAGGTTGTAGACCAGCGTAAAGCTCTTGGAGGCGTTGCCGCCGAGGTCGAACCCGACCGACGGCCCTTTCCAATAGACCTTCACCGGATCGTGGTTCTTACGCACCATCCAGCCTTCACCATAGCGCAATCCGACCACCACTGCGCCCGAGCCCTCATCACCCTTGATATAGGCATCGGGCTGGCCCTGATCGCGGAAGACGCGCTGCACCACCTTCGCCGCGGCTTCGGTCGTGACGCCAAAGAAATCCGACACGGCGTTGGTGAGTTCGTTGGCGCTGAACGTATCGTCACCCTCGCCGGCAAGAGCTGGGGCCGATGTCGCGGCCATCATCGCAAGTCCGGCGCATGCGCCGATCAAAGTGCTCACCCAACGCATCTTACAGCTCCTCGAGAGAATCGGTTTGCCCTCGGGACTATGATCGCCTAAATGGCTTTTATGAGACAGGTCTGAACGGTGAGCGAAAGCCAAGACCGCGAGTCTTCAAGCCGGCTGGGCGTCGCTGGTTGGGTAACGATTGTCGTGCTGGTCGTGCTTCTGGCTTGGGCCGGCTGGTATGCCCTTCATTCCTGGAACGCGCTGGCGGGCATCGATATCAGCCCGATAGGCTGGTTCTTCATCGTGATTGGGGTTCTTTTTACCCTCGGTCTTGGCGGCGGCCTGATGGCGCTGGTGTTCTATTCCAGCCGCAAGGATTTCGACCGTTAATCGGACCCTCGTGCGACGAAGAACGGATTGTCGAAACCGCGCTCGGTTTTGCCATAGAGAAAGGGGCCGCCTTCGAGCTGACGCACGCTTCCACCGGCCGCGGCAAGAACGGCGTGTCCTGCTGCCGTATCCCATTCCATCGTGCGGCCCGTGCGCGGATAGATATCGGCTTCGCCCGCCGCAACCAGGCAGAATTTCAGCGACGATCCCGCGCTCACGAATTCCTTCACCTTGAACTTGGCAAGATACTCATCCGTCTTGGCATCGCGGTGCGAGCGGCTGGCCACGGCGACCATGCCGTCTTTCGGAATAGCGCGAACCTGAATGCGCTTGGCTTCGCCGAAATCGGGCGCACCGCCGGGCGGCGCGAACGCTTCATAGGCCCCGCTCAACGCTTCGCCGAAGAACAGCCGTTCGATTGCAGGCGCATGGACCACGCCGCGCACCGGCTTTCCTTCCACGATCTCGGCGATGTTGACCGTGAACTCGCCATTGCGGCTGATGAATTCCTTGGTGCCGTCCAGCGGATCGACGAGGAAGAAACGGTGACCGGCTTTGGGCACGCGGCCGGCCGCCACGGATTCTTCCGCGATCACCGGCACGCCCGGCGCCAGATGGGCGAGGCGTTTTAAGATGAACTTCTCGGCTTCCTCGTCGGCCGCCGTCACCGGCGACTCGTCATCCTTGCGGCGGGCCACGATCTCGTCCGCGTAGTGGCGAAGGATGATCGCGCCGGCGTCGTAGGCGATCTCGGCCAGCGCGCGCAGCATCGGCGAGGCGGCGTGGGAATGAATATTGTCGGTCACGCTCAGCCTCGCTCAAGCGGTAGAGTCATCTTCACGATTCCTTAAGACACGATAGATCAGCTTACCTTCTGCTAACCATATGCCTTTGCCGGAGACAAGCAGGCCCATGAACGAGCTCGATTTCTCGGCTTTCCTTGTGAGCCGCGTCTGCCACGACCTTGTGAGCCCCTTGGGCGCGGTGGTCAACGGACTGGAAGTCCTTGAGGACGAGCGCGATCCCGCGATGCGCGCCGACGCGCTCAAGATCGTGGGTTCGAGCGCGGCCCAGGCACTGGCGCGCATCCAGTTCATGCGGATCGCGTTCGGTGCAGCCGGTTCGGCCGGCGCGGAACTGGATCTCGGGGAGGTCGGGCGGCTCGTGAGCGGACTTTTCAGCGGCAGCAAAATTACGGTGGATTGGGAAATCGGCGGACATGTCCATTGGCCTAAGGATTGGGCGAAGCTTCTGATGAATTCCGCGCTCCTGGCGGCGGATTGCCTGCCGCGTGGCGGCACAGTCAAGGTAACGACTTCGACCGATCCGGCGGCGCCTGCGTTCAAGATCCGGGCCTCCGGCTCGCATGCCCGCGTGCTGGAGGAGGTCGAAAAGGCGGTGCGCGGCGAGGTCAATACCGGACCCGACGCGCGGGGCGTCCAGCCGTTCCTCACGCACAAGCTGGCGCGTTCTCTGAACGCCGGGTTGACCCTGACCGCCGGCGAGGGCTGTGTGGATATCGCTGCGGGCTGACAGGTTCAGACTGCGTTTACCGTCTCAGGCTTAGGATTTCCTTTCGATATTCGGCCCGCTTTCTGTGGAGGCGGAGGAGCGCTTTTATGAAGTCCTGTCTTGTCGTCGACGACAGCCGCGTCATCCGCAAGGTGACCGCGCGCATCATGAACGGTCTCGGTTTCACGACGGAAGAGGCGGAGGACGGCCTGACCGCGCTCGACTCCTGCCGCACGCATATGCCCGACATGATCCTGCTCGACTGGAGCATGCCGAACATGTCTGGTGTCGAATTCCTGCGGGCGCTGCGCCGTGAGCGCAATGGAAAGCAGCCGATCGTGGTCTTCTGCACAACGGAGAACGACGTGAACGAGGTCACCGAAGCCGCAAGCGCCGGCGCCAACGATTACATCGTGAAGCCGTTCGACCGCGATATCATCCAGGCGAAGCTCGTCGAAATCGGCATGGCCTGAAGGCCGCAACATGAAGCCGGACGACGTCGCATATCTGGCGCAGATGCTCCGGCGCCGGTCCGGCCTCGTTCTCACGCAGTCGAAATCCGAAGCCCTGGAAAGCCGTCTTGCGCCGGTGGTGCGCCGGTTCGGCTTCAAGGATGCAGAGACGATGGTGAGCGAACTGCGCCACGGCCGTGATGCGCTGGCACGCGCCGTGACCGAGACCATGACGACCAACGAGTCGTCCTTTTTTCGCGACTGGGCGGTGTTCGAGGAATTCCGGAAGAGGGTCCTGCCGGCGCTTCTGGCACAGCGCGCCAGGACCAAACGTCTACGGATATGGAGTGCCGCTTGCGCCGCAGGTCAGGAAGCTTATTCGATCGCCATGCTTCTCGACGATCACAAGCTGCCGGCGCAGGGCTGGACCGTCGATCTCATCGCCACCGATCTGAGCGCCGAAATGATCGCGCGCGCCGAACAGGGACTCTACAGCCCGTTCGAGGTCCAGCGCGGATTGCCCGTTCGGCGGCTGATCAACCATTTCACACAGGAGGGCGAGAACTGGCGCGTGGACGAATCGTTGCGCCGTCTGGTGACGTTCCGTCCATTCAATCTTCTGGATTCTTTCGGCTGGCTGGACGACATCGACGTCGTGTTCTGCCGCAATGTGCTGATGTATTTCGACCGTAAGAGCAAGGCCGGGGTCCTCGACAAGATCGGCGAGATGCTCAGCCCGGACGGCTATCTGTTTCTTGGGCCGGTCGAGAACACGCAGGACCTGTCCGAAGCATTCGTTGCTGCCGGTGGACCGCAGGGCATCTATGTTCGCGCCCGCGCTGCATTGCCGCGCGCAGCCAGCCTCTGATCACCACGTATCCACGAATGTGCGGCGCTTGCCGGCTTCGCGTGGCGGCAGCGATTTGAGTCCGCGCAGGATCCAGCGTCGCGTGTCTGCGGGATCGATCACATCGTCGATTTCCAGATAGGCCGCCATGTTGATCGCCTTTCCGCGCGCATAGGACTCCGCGACTTTCTTTTTGAAGAGCGTTTCGCGCGCCTCCGGTGTGGGCTCGGCTTCGAGCTCCTTGCGAAAGCCGAGACGGACGGCGCCTTCCAGACCCATTCCGCCGAATTCGCCGGTCGGCCATGACACGATGAAGAAGGGCGCGTGGAAGCTGCCGCCCGCCATCGCCTGCGCGCCGAGGCCGTAGCCCTTGCGCAGCACGATCGTGAACATCGCCGTCGTCATCGTTCCGCTAACCACAAACATGCGTGAGGTTCGCCGCACAAGCGCGAGCTTTTCCGCCTCGGGTCCGACCATGAAACCTGGCGTGTCGCAGAGCGAAACGATCGGCACCCCAAACGCGTCGCAGAGCTGCAGGAAGCGCGCAGCCTTATCGGCGCAGGGCGCATCGATCGCACCGGCGAGTTGCATCGGGTTGTTGGCGATAAGTCCGAAGGGATGGCCCTCGATCCGCACCAGCGCGGTGATCATACCGGGCGCGAAATCGGGGCGCAGTTCGAGAACGGAACCGGTGTCTGCAAGTGCCGCGATCACCTTGCGGATATCATAGATTCTCAGGCGATTTTCGGGGATCAGATGGCGCAGTGTCTTCTGATCGGCCGCCTGCCATTGCGCGAGCGGCCCCTGAAAATAGGACAGGTATTTTTTCGCGGCCGCGACCGCGTCGGCTTCGTCTTCGACAGCGATGTCGACCACGCCATTCGGCACCTGTACCGACATAGGGCCGACTTCGTCCGGCGTGTAGACGCCCAGTCCGCCGCCCTCGATCATCGCGGGTCCGCCCATGCCGATATTCGAGTTCGCGGTCGCGATGATCACGTCGCTGGAGCCGAGAAGCGCGGCATTGCCCGCGAAGCACCGGCCGGAATTGATTCCGATACGCGGCACAAGACCGCTGAGCTTCGCGTATTGGCGGAAGGTCGGCGTGTCGAGACCGGCAACGCCCGGAAAATCCGTGTCACCGGGACGCCCGCCACCGCCTTCGCTGAACAGGATGATGGGGAGCTTGGAATCCTCCGCGACCTTGAGCAGGCGGTCCTTCTTGCGGTGGTTCATCGCGCCCTGCGTGCCGGCGAGCACGGTGTAGTCGTAGGCGAGCACCGCGCAACGCGCGTCCTCCTCGCCAAACTGCGCGGCGTTCACGGTGCCGATGCCGGTGATGATGCCGTCGCCCGGGGTGTTGCGGATCAGATCGTCAAGCGTGCGGCGGCGCTTCTGGGCGGCAAACGCAAGCGCGCCGTATTCGATAAAGCTTCCCGGATCGACGAGGTCGGCGACGTTCTCACGCGCGGTACGCTGGTTGGTCTTACGTCGGCGCGCGACGGAGTCGGGGCGGTTCTCGTCATAGCCGAACGCATGGCGCGCGAGCGATTCCGCTAGATCGGGCCGGATGGCGTCGGGATCCGCTTTCGCCTGTGCCGTTTCCTCTGCATCTTCGATCTCTTCCGGGCTGATGAAGAGAAGCGCGCTACCCTCGAACAGGACATCTCCGGAAGTCGCCGCGATGGAATGCACGCGGCCCGAAACACTCGCGCCCACGAGATGCTCCATCTTCATCGCTTCGAGCACGGCGATAGACGCGCCTTTGCGGACCGGGTCGCCTTGTGAAACGGAAATGCTCACGACCTTGCCCTGCATCGGGGCTCCCACGGCAACTGTTCCGGCAGGTGCGTCCGATGCAGCAACGACCGCAGTTTTCGCTGAGAGCACTGGCACAAGGTCATTCGGAGTCCAGGATGTGGCCGCGGCGAGGAGCGCGGCAATATTTTCCTCGACAAAACGCGTGTTCGTCCGGCGGCCGGCGACTTCGGGATTTTCGAGCAGTGCATGAAGAAATGGGATGTTGGTCTCGACGCCCGCGATCCCAAACTCATGTAGCGCGCGCTTGGCGCGGCCTACCGCGAGCGTGAAGTCGGGTGCGTGAACGATGACTTTCGCAAGCAGCGGGTCGAAAGCCGGGTTGGTGGTGTAGCCTTCGTAGCCATAGGTATCGACGCGTACGCCCGGTCCGGACGGCGGCACGAAACGCGTGAGCGTCCCGCCCGTCGGCCGCACGCTGCCGTCGGGCCCGAGCTTTTCCATGTTGACACGCAACTGGATCGCCACGCCGCGTGGCTTCGGAATGTTCTCCTGTTTGAGGCCGATATCGCGCAGCGAGTTGCCGCGCGCGAGCTCGATCTGCACCGCGACCAGATCGATGCCGGTGATCTCCTCCGTCACCGTGTGCTCGACCTGAAGCCGCGGATTGCACTCAATGAAGGCGAAGGCGGCAGTGTGGCGCGCAGGTTTGGGATCGACCAGGAATTCGACGGTGGCAAGTCCCGTCAGCTTCACGTCGTCGGCGAGCCACACGGCGGCGTCGCAAAGTTGTTGACGCAGATCTGGATCAAGCGCAGGCGCGGGCGCGATTTCGACGATCTTCTGATGGCGGCGCTGGAGCGAGCAGTCGCGTTCCCAGATATGGCTCGCCGTCCTGCCGTCGCCAGCCACCTGAACCTCGATATGGCGCGCGTTCGGCATATAGGCTTCGACATAGACGGCGTCGTTGCCGAACGCCGCCAGTGCTTCGGATTTGCAGCGCGCATAGGCTTCTTCGAGCTGGTCCGCGCTCGTCACCGCGCGCATGCCGCGCCCGCCACCGCCGGAAAGCGCTTTGATCATCATTGCGCCGCCTTTGCGCGACACGAGAAATTCGTGCGCCTCGTCAAGGCTGGTGGCGCCGGACGTGCCTTCCAGAACTGGAACACCGTAGCGGTCCGCGAGTGCACGGGCACGTGCCTTGTCGCCGAACACCGAAAGCACGTCGGGGTTCGGGCCAATGAAGGTGATGCCGGCCGCAGCGCAGGCGCGCGCGAAATCGGCGTTCTCGCTCAGGAAGCCGTAGCCCGGATGGATCGCTTCGCACTGGGTGGCCTGTGCCGCCGCCACGATGCGCCGGATATCGAGATAAGCGGCCGGGCCTGAGGCCCCGAGCGCGCGCGCTTCATCGGCGAGCTTCACATGCAGCGAACTGGCATCGTCGTCGGAGTAGACCGCAACGGTGCGGATTCCAAGGTCGGCGGCGGCGCGGGCGATGCGGATCGCGATCTCGCCGCGATTGGCGATCAGAATGCTTTTGAAGGACATGGGGCACAGTCCGTGGATAGCGGTTCCCGGACTGTGCCATGCCGTCCGCCGTCCTAGAAGGCCGCGCGGATGCCGCCATAGGCGGCCCGTCCCATCCTTCCGTATCCGGAAACAAGCTCGCTGCGCTCGTCGGCCAGATTCTCGACACGCGCGAAGAGTTCCAGCTTTTCGGTGATCGCGTAGGAGCCGAACACATTGACCATCGTGTTGCTGTCCAGCGGCGTGAAATTGCCGCCATCGTCGAAGCGGTCGCCGACAAACACAACGCTCGTCCCCAGCGTCAGCTTTGGCAAGGGCAGCCAGGTGATGACGCCGCTCGCCGAATTGTGCGGCCGCCGGGCGAGTTCCGAGCCGGTCAGGGCGTTCTTGGCCGTCATGTTGGTGTAATCCGCCGTCAGGCTCAGCGTGTCGGTGATGTGGGCGTCGATCTCCGCCTCGAAGCCGGACGCATGGGTGCGATCCAGGTTCTCGTAATAGCCGAACTGGTTCAGGCGAAACGGGCAACCGGGCGCATCGGTCGGGGTGAAGCAGTTCTGGAAATCGATCTGGTTGTGCGTGTGGCGCTTGAAATAGGTGAGCGAGGCGCGCAGACGACTGTCGAGCAACATCTGGTCGGCCCCAATCTCCCAACCCTTCGCCGTTTCGGGCTGAAGCGGGTGCAGTGGATTCGAATACTGCGAGAAGGATTCATAGAGCGACGGCGCCTTGAATCCGTCGCCGTAATTGGCGCGGAACGTCGTGCCCCAGCCTGGAACGCGCCACGCGCCCGCAAGTTTGAGCGAGGTGTGACCGCCGAACTCCTCGTCGTCGTCATAACGCACGCCGCCGGTCAGGGTGAGCTGGTCGAAGAATGTGCTCTGCATCTGGGCGTAGCCGCTGGAGATGCGGTCGTGACCCTGCTGCAGCGGCGGCGAGAACAGGGCGTTGAGTCCGAAATTGTCGTTCCGGAACGAGCGCTCTTCGGTCTCCGCGCCAAAGGTGAGCTGGTTCGCGGGATCGAAGTCCACGATGCCCTGATATTCGAAGCGCGTCGCATTGCCGAGGTAGTCGTAGTTCAGATGCACGATGTCGGACGCCGAGTCGAAATAGTCGCGCGCGCCGTGGGTCGCGATGAGCGCGAGGCGGTTTTGCACAGGGCCCAAAACGGCGTTCACGCCTGCGTAACCGGCAAACAGCTCATTGGTGTTGTTCGCAGCCGAATCCGCGATCTGGAAAAGCGGCGGCGGGAAATTGTCGTCGAAATCGTCGTGGCCATGGGTGTAGTAGCCGCGCAAATCGACGCTCCAATCCTGACCAAAATGCGTGCGCGTGTTGAAGGTCGCGCCGAAATTGTCATAGCCGTCGGGTTCGGTGTTGCCGTGGCGCGAATCCGCAGCCGAGATGCCGCCAGTATCGAAATAATTGAGCGCGGCACCGTACTCGACATTATCGGCTGCACCGTTCGCGGCCGCGTTCAGGTGCCAAGTATCGAACGTGCCGCCTTCCGCCATCGCAGTGCCGCCGAATGGCGCACCGCCGCCGCGTTTGGTCAAGATGTTCACCACGCCACCGATCGCGTCGCTGCCATAGAGCGTCGATTGCGGCCCACGCAGGACTTCGATGCGGTCGATATTGTTTACGAGTACGTCGCTCAGGATCGCGCCTTCGTCGGTCGCGCTCGGATCGTTGATGCGCACGCCGTCGATCAGCACCACGGTTTGGCCCGTCTCTGCGCCGCGCAGCGAAATGCTGGTCGGCTGACCAACGCCACCCGCGCGGTTGACCATCAGCCCCGGCGTCTCGGCGAGGATGTCGGTGACGACGGCGGTCTGCTGAATATTCAGATCGTCTGTGGTGATGACCGACATCGACGTGCCCGTGAGATCGAGCGGTTGCGGCGTGCGGGTCGCCGTGACCACGACGGTTTCGGGATCGGTGCTCATATCGGCGAAGGCGGGGGTGGCAAGCAGAGCCGCAAACGCAATCAATGCCAGGCTACCTTTTTTGTCATCCCCGGCGAGGATCGCGCGCGAGCGCGCGATTCGAGGGAAGGGGATCCAACTTGTTCGGTTAGCAGCCTCGCTGCGAGTTAGATTCCCTTCTCTTCGCGCTGCTGTCGCAGCGCTCAGCCGGGAATGACAATTGTAGTTGTTTTGCATGACGTTCTCCTGGTTGGATTCCAGAAGCCGCCGCGCGATGGCAGTGCTGAAGATTTTCAACGGAATACCCCCGCGTGAACGACTCCGACTTGTCGTCACGCGGATTCCCGCGCGCACCCGGCACACCCCGACCGGCTGCACAACGACGGCGCGAGGCAGGTCTCCTGGCTCCCGGGTCCTCACCGTCGCCCGCCTTCCCAGGGCTTCTCAGCCCAAGTGGCATGTGGACGACCGCTCGCCGGTCACAGTTGCGGGGGCAGCCGCGGTATGACCGCGTTCCCTAGACCTCGCACGTGGCGGGAACTAAGCGTGCGAGGGCCGGTGCGTCAAGGCGATCACCTGCGGCAGTCCGGGGAAAGTTTTGAGACGGGTTGGGGCTTTGATAGCATGGCAAAGTTGCAGCGTTGAAAGATTCGAATCTTGCGCTCGTGGGAAGAATTGCTGGACGAATTCCGCGCTTTGGGCGGAACGGCGGAGAATATCCGCCTGGGACAGGGCGCGTTGGGTCGCGGTGTGTTTCCGGTCGATCCGGCCAAACCCGTCGTCGTTCATGTCCCGGAAAACCTTCTGATCGATTGCAGCGACGTCGTTTTCGAGAACGGCGCTTTGCGCCTCCGTGCGGATGCGGATGTCGGCGACCGCGAACGATCCTGGCTCGAACACTATCAGGCGGCACTCTCATGGGGCGACGAGGGCGCAGCCGAGGTCCGGCGCATTTTTGAAGCCGCCCAGGCGCTGCCGGCCGAACTGCGAAAAGAGCTACGCGACAGATTTCAGTGCGGCTTGTGGTTTGACAACATGACCGATGAAGCGGTTCAGCATCAGTTTCTAACGTCGCGCGGTATCAACTACCATGATCGCGAGGTTCTGATGCCTCTCGTCGAGTTGATCAACCATGGCACCGGGCCCGAGATCGGTCTTGTGAATGGCGTGATGGTTCGCGGCATTTTCCCGGGCGAAGTGCTTTACCGGTATTCGGATATGGACAGTTTCGGCTTTTTCTGGTCGTGGGGCTTCGTGATTGAACAGCCAATGGCGTTCAGCCTGGAGATGAGCGGGAAAGTCGAGTCCACAACGCTTCGTATCGATCGCGCGTTTCCGCCCGTGAAGCCTGGAGAGAAATCGTGGATGCCGCCGCTCCGCCGTGATGGAAGCGGCGTCAGCCTCGATCACCTTCTCATCGGAAGCGTTCAATATCCGCGGCTTCCCAGAGGCATTTTTCAAAAGACGATGCGTGAGGGCGGTTTTTCCGCGCTGGAAGAGCCTTTCGACGTTATTCGGTATGTGAACAACCTTCATTTTCTGGATCTTCTCAAGGCGTTGGACGGCATCGATGCACCGATCGCGCGTTCGCTTCGGACCATGGCGCATCATCAACTTCATGCGCTGGCGTACTGCTACGGCCACCGCGATATTTGACGGTTCAGTTCTGCTCAAGGAAGCAAGGTCGCAGGGCGGTTCCGATACCAGCCCGTGAAGTGCAGGCGTATCATCCAGTAGATCAGCAAGATCAGCGGCACGAATTGCGGAAGGAAGAACGCGAGCGGTACGTGATAGGGGCCGGGCAGGAATCGCGCGAAGCCGTTTGTGAAAGCCGAGCCTGTGGCAAGCGTCAGGCCCAGACACATGCGCCACAGATGCCGCCCGATCCGCGACCTGTCTGCGATGCCGCCACTGAAAACGACTCTAGCATCGCCGAGCACAGCGATAAAAAGCACTGCCGTGAAACTGTAGATGGCGATGAGCACGGCGCCTTTGAACGGAATGGCGCTCTTGAAGAACAGAGGCAACCCAAAAGCCAGTTGAAACGAGAGAACTGCAAATGGCGCACAAAGACAGATCGCCGCGAGCAGCGCGATCTTTTCCGGGAGGCCGTTCTTGCCGTCCCGCTCGCGGGCCGCGAACCACGCCGTGGTCACCAAATAGGTCGTGAACGCGGCGATGAACAAATTGACCAACTGCCCCGGCCTCACGAGGGCGAGGTAGGCCGCGAAAGTCGCCATCACCAGCATGGAAACAAAGAAAAGGGTGCCGGCGCGGCGATGCAGCCGCCCGCCCTTGCGCGCGAACACCGCGACCGTGCCCGCGACGAGGGCCAGCGTGCCGGCACCGATATGCAGAATAAATACGAGAAAGGTCATACCGCCCCGTGCCCCTTGGTCGCTCCTCAGAGATGGGGACGGCGAGGGCTTTTCCAAGGCGTCGGCCGACGGGCTGCTAGAGGTCGCGCACGCCGAAACAACTCGACAGGGCCTCGAGTTGATACCGCACCATCCGCCGCAACGTCTCGGCCATCGGGCCTTCCGCGTCCTCGATTTCGGACATGAACTTCGTGATGATCCGCATATTGGCCTCGCGGATCAGGTCGAACGTCTCCTCCGGATTGGGGAGTTTCAATTCCTTTGTGACCTTGTTGAAGATGCCACGGCACATGCGTGGATATCGCTTGTTTCCGATCATGAGGAACTGAAGCTTTACTGCGTTTTCCTCTCGGATCAGCTTGGGGATCCAGAACGGCGTTTCCTGCGAAAGGCTCTGCAGATCGCGGCCGACCCGTAAGGTGCCCTGATTGATCCCGAGCGAAACACTGAAAGCCTGTTGCTGCGGACAAGCGAAACCCCAGCCCGCAAAGAATCCGAAAGGATCGACATCACCGTATCGTCCGAGGACTTCGCCGGAAAAGACGCCGCGGTAGGAAAGTCCGTCCATGAGGCCATCATAGTGACCGGCGATCTTGCTGTCGGCATCGTGATTGACCAGTTCCAGAATCGGCATGAGGACTGTGTTGTCCCCATAGGTAATGCAGCGGGACGCGAGGAATTGTCGCTGCACCAGCACGTCGGTCGGATCGCCGAACCAGTCGCCTAAGGGGTATTCATCCTTCAGCTTGTGCCGCAACGATTGGGGCAGGGTCTGCGCCTGCTCGAAAACTCTTTCGGTATCGCTGCGACCGCCCTCTCCCCATGAGAAGTTGTTTTCGTAATGCTCGAAGAATGCGATTTCCGCTGGCGTGGCCTTTGTCTCGGGCTTCATTCGGAACTTGCCGTCAACAAACCGGATATCGGCTAGCTTGATCAGAAGATTTTCGGGGACGTGGATGGCGATTGGCCTTGTCGGATCGACCGGAAAAATGCCTCGGCCGTGCTCACCCTGACGCAGGCATATATTGTCTGCTGTTCCGCCCAGCGCGCGGAATACCGTCAGCATGTCGTGCCAAGCCTGACCTGTCATGCCCGTTGCAAACCTCCCTTGCGGCAATCCTGTCCAGCCCGCCACTTTGCATCAAGCTGGCGGGGTGACATTCTCTCAGGATCGCTATTCCTCTGAGAGTATTCAATGAACCAACCTGCCAAACCTTGGCCCGTCATGTCCATCGCCCAGGCGCACAAGCTTTTGACCGCGCCCGGCTCGCCGTTCGAGATGGATGAGGCCCTGATCCGCGGTGTTCCGACCCGCATCTGGAAAAATGCCCCGCCCACCTTGCGCGACCTGCTTGTGATCGGCCGCGCGCATGGCGGCAAGACATTCCTCGTTTACGAAGAAGAGCGCGCGACATTCGAGAGTTTTACGCGCGCCGCGCTCGCGGTGTCGGCGGAACTCACCAAACAGGGCGTGAAGAAGGGCGACCGCGTGGCGCTCATCATGCGCAACCTGCCGGAATGGGCCGCGATCTTCTTCGGTGCCACAATTGTCGGCGCCATTATTACGCCGCTGAACGCGTGGTGGACGGGGCCGGAACTGGAATACGGACTCGTCGATTCCGGCACGAAGGTCGCGTTCGTCGACGCCGAGCGACTGGAGCGCATCAGCGAGCATCTCGTCAACTGTCCTGATCTCAAGTCCATCTACGTCAGCCGCAATTCGGAAGAACTGACGCATCCCATCGTGAAGCGGCTGGAGGATGTGCTCGGCAAGGTGAACGACTGGGGCCAACTGCCCGCAGGCGAGATGCCCACGGCGCCGCTCGACTCCGATGACGATGCCACGATCCTCTACACCTCGGGCACGACGGGAAAGCCCAAGGGCGCGCTCGGCACGCATCGCAACATGCTGACGAACATCTTCTCGTCCGCGTCGGCGTCGGCACGGAATTTCCTGCGCCGTGGCGAGCCCGTGCCCGCGCCCGATCCGAATGCGCCGCAGCGCTCGACTTTGCTCTCGGTGCCGTTCTTCCACGCGACGGGATGTTTTGCGGTCATGTCGCCGTCGCTGTTCGCCGGCGCCAAGATCGTCTTGATGCGCAAATGGGATCCCGAACTCGCCATGCAGCTCATCGAGCGCGAGAAGGTAAATGGCGCCGGCGGCGTGCCGACGATCGCCTGGCAGCTCATCGAACATCCCGCCCGCGCGAAATACGATCTGTCGTCGCTGGAGTCGGTGGCTTATGGCGGCGCGCCGTCCGCACCGGAACTGGTGCGCAAGATTGTGGAGACGTTTCCAAAATCATTGCCTGGAAACGGTTGGGGCATGACGGAGACATCCGCCACCTGCACTACGCATTCGGCGGAAGACTACGAGCATCGCCCCGATTCCTGCGGACCCGCGGTCGCGGTTTGCGACCTGAAAGTGATGTCGCCGGACGGCGCACGTGAGCTCGGACCGAACGAACTCGGCGAGCTTTATGCGTGCGGACCCAACATCGTGAAAGGCTACTGGAACAAGCCGGAAGCCACAGCGCAGACCTTCGTCAACGGCTGGGTGCGCACGGGCGATCTCGCGCGCGTGGACGAGGAGGGCTTCTGCTTCATTGTCGATCGCGCCAAGGACATGTTGATTCGCGGTGGCGAGAACATCTACTGCATCGAGGTCGAGAACGTCCTCTACGAGCATCCCGCGGTGATGGATGCGGCACTTGTGGCTGTGCCGCACCACACGCTGGGGGAGGAACCCGGCGCGGTCGTGCATCTGAAGCCCGGCATGCATACGACGGAAGACGAACTTCGCGCCTTCGTCGCCGGCAAACTCGCCGCCTTCAAGGTGCCGGTGAAGGTGGTCTTCTGGCCCGAAACCCTCCCGCGCAATGCCAACGGCAAGATTTTGAAGACGGAATTGAAAAAGATATTTGCGCGATGATAACGGGGGTTTAGGCCGGCTCCTGCGGCGCGGCTTGGCCGACTTCGGCCGCCAGTGTGCGCAACGTCTCGCGATGGCTTTCGCGGGTGATCGGGAAGGACCACATGATTGCAAACCCGATCAGGAACAACACGACATCGATCGGCACATAGATCAACAGGAAACGGTCGACGATTGCGGGATCGATCTTCCCTGGCACGGCGTTGTCCGGAAACCCTGCCGCCCATAATACGATACCGGATCCGAGAAGGCCGAAGCCGGTCACGACTTTCTGCATGAAGGCGTTACCTGCGAAGAACAGCCCTTCCGAGCGCCGGCCGGTCGTCGCTTCGCTTTCCTCGACCACATCGGCCAGCATGGAGACGATCATGATTGAGGCGCCGATCGTGAAGACGCCCGAGACCGCGGTGAATATCCACAAGGCTGTCAGCAGGGCGGGCGTGAAGTTCGCGGGAAAGAGGCCGAGAAACCTCAGTCCCAGAGGCATCATCGAGATCGCAAGCCCGAACATGAACATCAGGACCGATCCCAGCTTCTTGCCGAACCGCCGCGAGATTGGCGGCGATATCAGAAACGCGAAGAGCACGGAGACGAACGTCGCAAGCGCAAGGATCGCAAGCTGCGACGAGGTCAGCATCCAGAAGAAAGTGTTCACATAGAAATTCAGTGCGAAGACCAGTCCGACCGCCATATTGAAGAAGATGCCCGACAGTATCAGGATCAGGAACGCGCGGTTGGAAAGCGTCTCCGTCATTTCGCGCAGATACTGCCCAAGGGTCTTGCGCTCCGGGGGCGGCACGCGGAATTGCGGAATAAAGCGATGCGTGCCTGCCGCCGAGATCAGGATCGCACCGAACATCACGATCGCTGCCGTGACGCCGTAGTGGCTGTAACCTGTCCCGTTGAGTTGGCCGACCTTGTGCGTCGCATCGGGCTGGAGGAAGACCGAATAGGCCAGCAGCAGCATGGTCATGCCGCCATACCAAGCGAAAAACACGCGATAGGCGATGAACGAGGTGCGCTGGTCGTAGTCGTCTGTCAGTTCGGGAACGAGCGCGGAGCTTGGAATCTCGTAGAAGGTGATGAAGGTGCGCGTGATGATCGCAACGATCACAAGATAGGCGAACAGCGCGCCCTGGCTCCAGTGCGGCGGATTCCACAACAGCAGATAGCTCACGGCGACCGGCAGCGCCGAGGCATACATCAACGGATGGCGCCGCCCCCAGCGCGTGCGCAGATGATCGGAGAAATTCCCGACAATCGGATCGAACACCGCGTCGCAGATCATCGCGATGGCGAGTGCGAGCCCCACCATCTGCGGCGGCAGATGCATGATCTGATTGTAGAATGGCAGGAGGATCGTCTGAAACCCGTTGTCCTTGACGCCGAACGCAACGGAGCCGAGGCCGTAGAAAATCTTCGTGCGCACGCTCGTGATGCCGCCGCGCGCCCCCGCCTTCGCCATGCGATCCTCCCGGCCGCGCCGCTTTTGGGCTCAACCCTTTGAATCGAGCCTGCTTTAGGAGCTGACGGACTGTCAACTACCGCGTGTTCACGGCCAGTTGTGCGTCGAAGGCGCGCTTGTAGGCGGGCCGCGCTTCGCCGCGGGCGACATAGGCGGCGAGCTTTGGATATTCGTCCAGAATGCCCGACGCTCTGAGCCTCAGCAGCACCGACACCATCATCAAGTCGCCGGCGGTGAACGCACCGTCGAGCCAGTCGTTATCGCCCAACCGCGCGGAGAGTTGGTTTAACCGATCACGGATACGATCCACGACCAAAGGCAGGCGCTCCGTGGTCCAGGGCTTGTCGCCCTCCAGCAGCTTGACGGTTGTGAGATCGACGATCGGCGGTTCCACCGTGTTGACCGCCGCAAACATCCAAGCGATAGCGCGCGCCCGTGCGTTCGCATCGTCCGGCAGCAGGCCCGCATGGCGCTCGGCGATACGGAGGACGATCGCCCCTGTTTCGAACAGCGCGAGATCGCCTTCTTCATAGGTCGGGATCTGGCCGAAAGGATTAAGCGCAATGTGCGCTGGCTCTTTCATCGCCTGAAACGAAATCAGGCGGACCTCGTAAGGTTGGCCTACCTCTTCAAGCGCCCAGCGTACGCGCGTGTCGCGCGCCAATCCCTTGCCGCCGTCCGGCGACCGTTCAAAAGCGGTGATGGTGATGGTCATCGCGAGGCTTCTTTTTTGGCTTTGGTCCGGCTTTAGGATTGGCCCGGTGGCGTCCATTTCGCGCTGGCGCGCTCGAAGGCCGGCCGCGCGAACATGCGGGCGCGATAATCGGCGATCTCCGGACCGAACTTGTGGGCGAGGCCGAGACGTTCCGCCATGCCGAGCCCGTAGATCACCGAGATATCTGCAGCCGTGAAGACGTCGCCTGCCATCATCGGCGCCTGCCCGAGTTGCCTGGTCACAAGCGTAAGACGGCTGTCGAACATGCGCTCCGCCATGCGCGCGCCGAAATTGTCCTTCTCGCCTTCGGGCGCCATGAACCGGCTGCCGACAATGACGTTGAGAAACGCCGCGAGCCCCGACTCGCCGACGTGGAGGAACTGCTGATAGAGCGGGAACCTGGGATCGTCGGGTTTTGGGGCAAGCGTGCCGCCGCTGTCGTAGCGCGCGATCAGGTATTCGATGATGGCGATGGAATCGACCATCGCGACATCGCCGTCCTGCATCGCGGGCAGAAATCCGGCCGGGTTGATGGCCATGAATTCTGTATCTTCCATGCGCTTGCGCAGGTCGACGGGGCGCATGTGGTATTCGAGCCCCAATTCCTCGAGCGCCCAGATGACGCGAAGCGAACGCGATGGAAAAGAGCCATAGACCGTGATCATGCCTGCCTCCCGAAGCCTGGGGCAAAGCGTGGTCGCCGCGCCCGGGGGATGTCAATTCACGGGATTTATGACGTCCGCGCAGCCCCGCCATTCGCGTCCGAAAATGGCCAGACATTCGCGTGGGGAAGCTTATATTGGACACATGACGATGCCACCGCATGACGTTTGCTACCGTGCGCTCAAAACCCGCGATCCTGCGCTCGATGGGCGTATTTTCGTGGGCGTGACGAGCACGGGGATCTATTGCCGCCCGATTTGTCCCGCGCGCACGCCAAAGCCAGAGAACATCCGCTTCTATCCGAGCGCGGCTGCGGCGCAGGAGGCTGGGTTCCGGCCCTGTCTGCGCTGCCGGCCGGAGATTTCGCCCGATGCCGCCGCCTGGCGGGGAACGGAGAACACTGTCTCGCGCGCGCTGTCGCTGATCGGCGAAGGGCTGCTGGACGGCGAGGCGGGTGTGGCCGCTTTGGCAGACCGGCTTGGTGTGGGCGAACGGCAGCTTCGCCGGTTGTTCGACCAGCACCTCGGCGCGCCGCCCATCGCGGTCGCGCAGACGCGCCGCATCCTGTTCGCCAAACAGCTCATCCAGGACACGCAGCTTACCATGACCGACATCGCCGCGGCGTCGGGCTTCGGCAGCGTGCGGCGCTTCAACGATGCATTCCGCAAGCTCTATCGCCGTGCGCCGAGCGAGCTTCGCCGCCGCCGCAACGCCGCGCTCTCGACCGTGACGCTGAAGCTCGGCTATCGCGCGCCGTACGACTGGGATGCGATGCTCGCTTTCTTAGGCGGGCGCGCGATTGAAGGCGTCGAGCTTGTGGCCGACAATCGCTACCGGCGCACCATCGAGATCGACGGCGCGTTCGGCAGCGTCGAGGTCTCGCCCGGCCGTAATCATCTGGTTGCCACCATCCGCTTTCCGAAGGTGAAGGCGTTGCTCTCTATCGTCGCGCGTCTCAGGCGCCTGTTCGATCTCGATGCCGATGTCGCCTCTATCGCAGCACACCTCTCCAGCGATGCCGATCTGGCGCCATTGATATCGAAACGGCCCGGATTGCGCACGCCCGGCGCATGGGACGGTTTCGAGCTCGCCTGCCGCGCCATCTTCGGCCAGCAGATCACGGTCGGCGGTGCGCGCAAGCTCGCGGGCCATCTCGTCGCGCGCGCCGGTGTGCCGGTGGGCGCCGACGTCACGGGTGACGAGCGTCTGAACCGCATCTTTCCCAAACCCAAACGCGTTTGCAGCGCCGATCTATCGACCATGCCGATGCCAAGGGCGCGTATCGCGGCGATTGTTGCTCTCGCCGAAGCGGCGAAGAACGATCCGAAGCTGCTCGAGCCGGTGGGCACGTTCGACGAGACGCTCGAGCGGTTGCTCGCACTCCCGGGCTTCGGGCCCTGGACCGCGCAGTACTGGGCGCTGCGCGCGTTGCGAGACAGCGACGCCTTTCCGGCGGCCGACGTCGCGTTGCTGCGGCATCCCGCCGTCGCAGCAGAAGGTAACCGGCCGACACCGAGGGCGCTGCTTGCGCGCGCCGAAGCGTGGCGGCCCTGGCGCGCCTATGCCGCGCAGCATCTGTGGACTTCGGATGCGGAGGCCGTCGGTGGCTGAAGGCACAACGTTCATTCTGGAGCGGACACCGACACCGCTCGGCGAGGCCGTGCTGGTATCCGATCCGGAGGGCACGCTGCGTCTATTTTATTGGGAAGATCCGACGCATCGCTGGAAAGCGGCCTTGCGGCAGCGCTATGGCGACGTGGCGCTGACCGAAAGGAAAAACGTCTTCGGCCATGCCAAGGTTCTGAAGGCCTATTTTAATGGCGATATCGCCGCGGTCGACGCGCTGAAGGTTGCTTTTGCGGGCACGCCGTTCCAGCTCAAGGTCTGGAATGCGCTGCGCAAGATCGCGGGCGGCACCACCACGTCCTATGGCGCACTGGCGAAGAAAATCGGCAACGCGGAAGCGGTGCGCGCCGTCGGTCTAGCCAACGGACAGAACCCGATCAGCCTGATCGTCCCGTGCCATCGCGTGATCGGCAGCAATGGTTCGCTTACCGGCTATGGCGGCGGCCTCGAGCGCAAGCGCTGGCTTCTCGAACACGAGGCGCGCTATGCAGGCGCAAGAGAGTTTCATTTGGAGCGCACAGGATGACGAGCCAGGCACAGATATTCGCGCAACTTCACGCCAGCCCCGATGTCCTCATCCTCCCAAACGCGTGGGATGCCGGCAGCGCGCGTGTGATCGAGACGGCGGGCGCCAAGGCGATCGCCACGTCAAGCGCCGCGGTCGCATGGGCGAATGGCTATCCGGACGGGGAGGCGCTGCCGTTCGACATTCTGCTCAATACCGTGCGCGAGATGGCGCGCCTGGTCTCGATCCCGATCTCCGCCGATATCGAGGCGGGCTATACGAGCGACGACTCGTCCTGCATTGAAAACGTCCAATACGTCGTCGATGCGGGCGCGGTCGGAATCAATATCGAGGACGGCACGGGCTCTCCCGATCTGCTCGCCGATAAGATCGCCGCGATCAAGGCGGCGCTGGGCCGCGATGTCTGGGTCAATGCGCGTACCGATGTCTATCTGCACAATCTCGCGCAGGGCGAGGCGGCATACGAGGAAACCGTGAAGCGTGCGAAGCGCTATCGCGCCGCCGGCGCGGATTCGATCTTCATTCCGATGGCCGTGGACGAGAACGATCTCGCCCGCTTCGTGAAAGCCATCGATGCGCCGCTCAATGTTCTGGCGTGGAAGGGATTGCCGCCGGCCGCACGGCTGAAGAAGATCGGCATTCGCCGCCTGAGCGCAGGCTCCGGTGTCGCAAAAGCGTCACTCATTCACACCTTCGCGATAGCGAAAGATTTTCTCGAAGACGGCGCATCGGAGCCACTCACGGGGCCATCGCCGATGCCCGGCGGCCTGAATGCCATGATGCGCCGCGACTAGCGTGTCGCAAACCGTGCCTATAATAGGGGCTGGTCGCGAATCGGCTTCCGGGCATGAACGACACATTCTGGAATCATCTGCGCCGCATCGCTTGGCCTGCGACGGCAGGCGTTCTCACGGGCGGGCTCCTGTTCGGCTGGCAGGGTTCCAGGGCGATGTGGCTCGCGTTCACCGCGCTGGCGCTTGTTTCGGTGATCGCCACCCTGGTCGCAAATCTGGCGCGGCCTGCTGGCAAGCATGTCGATCCGGCTGCGGGAAGCGCCAGTCTCTCCGCATTGCCGCTGCTCACGCGCGAGATTTTCGAGCGCCTGCCCGATCCGCTTCTGCTGCTGAATGCCGCCGGCCGCGTGATGTTCGCGAATGCGGCAATGCGCGGGATCATCGGCGTCGATCCTGAGAAGAAACACATCTCCTCGCTCCTGCGCACGCCTTCGGTGCTGGATGCGGTTCGCGAGACCGCCGAGACCGGCGAGCCCAGCTCTGTGGAATTTACCTTTCTCGTTCCGGTGCAGCGGCACTATCAGGCCTATGCGGCGCGCATCGGCAGCGATCCGGCCGTCACGATCCTCTTGTTGCACGATCTGACCGGCATGAAACGCGCCGAGCAGATGCGCGCGGACTTCGTCGCCAATGCGAGCCACGAATTGCGTACGCCGCTGGCGGCCCTTTCCGGGTTCATCGCGACGCTGCAGGGCCATGCGCGCGAGGACCCCGAAGCGCGCGAGCGGTTCCTCGACATCATGACGGTCGAGGCCGACCGCATGCGCAGGCTGATCGACGACCTGCTCTCGCTCACCCGTATCGAGCAGAACGAGCACGTGCCGCCCTCGGGCGAGGCGTCGCTCGAGGACATCCTGCGCGAGGCCGTGGCAGCGCTTGCGCCGCTCGCGAAACAGGATGGCATCGTGCTCGAGATCGCGGCGGCGAAGGACCTTCCGCCCGCGATCGGCCAGCGCGACGAGCTGATCCAGGTCTTCCAGAACCTGATCCACAACGCGATCAAGTATGGCAAGCACGACGGCCATGTCTGGATCACACTCGAATGCGGTTCGCTGCCAGGCGGACGCGGCGCAGAGAGGATGCTCGCTGTTCACGTCCGCGATGACGGCGAAGGCATTCCGCAGGCCTCGGTCCCGCGCCTCACCGAACGGTTCTATCGCGTGGACGTGAAACGCAGTCGCGAACGCGGCGGCACGGGGCTTGGGCTGGCCATCGTCAAGCACATCGTCAATCGTCATCACGGTAGGCTCGCCATCGAAAGCAGCCCGGGCGAGGGCAGCACTTTCACGGTTTATTTGCCGGCAGCGCGGGCCAAGGAACGGCCGCCAACTGACGCTGTCACTGAAATGTCATAAAAGTGTCGCAAGGCCTTGGTGCGAGGCCCCTAATCACGAGCACGGTCACAGTGGTGACCGAGTCAGGCGAGAAACATGACAGATCACACCGTCAAAGCTTTCACTGAGAAACTCGAAGCGCTGGCCGCCTCCGTAGCCCAGATGGGCGGATTGGCGGAAGCGCAGCTTGCCGATGCCGTCGAGGCGATCGCGCGCCGCGACACCGGGCTCGCGGAAAACGCGGTCGGTGGCGACAAGCAGATCGACCAGCTGCAGATCTCGATCGAGGATCAGGCGCTCAAGCTCCTGGCATTGCGACAGCCGATGGCAGTCGACCTGCGCGAGACACTGGCCGCGATCAAGATCGCGAGCGAACTCGAACGCATCGGCGATCTCGCCAAGAACATCGCCAAGCGTGCCATCGTGCTCAACCGAGAGCCGCCGATCCGCCTTACCCAGTCGCTCGCGCGCATGGGCCGCCAGGCGCTGTCGCAGTTGAAGCAGGTGCTCGACGCCTATTCCGATCGCGACATTAATGCTGCCGAAGCGGTGTGGCGCCAGGACGGCGAGATCGACGAGACCTACAACAGCCTGTTCCGCGAGCTTCTCACCTACATGATGGAGGACCCGCGCACGATCGGGCACAGCACACATCTGCTGTTCGTCGCCAAGAACATCGAGCGCACGGGCGACCACGCCACCAACATCGCCGAAGTCGTCTACCACATGGTGAGCGGCGGCGTTCTGGCGTCGGAACGGCCCAAAGCCGACACCACCAGCGAAACCCGTATTCCATTCGAGCGGTCTCAATGAAGCCCTGTGTTCTGATTGCCGAAGACGAAAGCGCCCTCGTCACACTCCTCCGCTACAATCTCGAGCGCGAAGGCTATCGCGTGCTCGAGGCGCGCGATGGCGAGGAGGCGCTGCTGGTCGCGGCAGAGGAACAGCCCGATCTCGTGCTTCTCGACTGGATGCTGCCGCAGCTCTCCGGCATCGAGGTGTGTCGGCGTTTGCGTGGCCGTCAGGAGACGCGCAATGTCCCCATCATCATGCTGACCGCGCGCGGCGAAGAGTCGGACCGCATCCGCGGCCTCGACACCGGCGCCGACGACTATCTGACCAAGCCGTTCTCGATGACGGAGTTGCTCGCACGCCTGCGCGCCGTGATGCGCCGCATCCGTCCTAGCCTCGCCGAGGATGTGATCGCCATCGGCGACATCGAAATGGACCGCGCCGCCCACCGCGTGCGCCGTGGCGGCAAAGAAGTTCATCTCGGCCCCACCGAATACAAGCTGCTCGACCATCTGATCCAGCATCCCGGCCGCGTGTTCTCCCGCGAGCAATTGCTCGATGCAGTGTGGGGCAGTGACGTCTATGTCGAAGCGCGTACCGTTGACGTCCATGTCGGCCGCCTCAGGAAGGCGCTCAATCTTGACGGCGTGAAGGACCCGATCCGCACCGTCCGTTCCGCCGGTTACTCACTGGACGATACGATCGGGGCGTAGGCGGGCCGACTACGGATCGCGAAAAGCATCCGCAGCATTTAAACTCATCGAACAAGCAGTGTCGCCTGGCCCACATTGCGCCCCCCCGCCTCGGGGCCTTGTCTGATTGTTTACCACCCGCGCCTGTTATAAATCTGTCACAAATCATTCTGCCGCCGCCCGAAGGGTTTCCATGCTCCGCTGGTTTCAAGCGCTTATGCCGCGCGAAGACAGGTTCTTCGCGCTGTTCTCCCGTCACGCCGGGACGCTGGTTGACGGCGCCGAGGCCCTCCAGGAGCTGCTCAAGGGCGGTCCGGGGGTGGCGGCCGCGGCGCAGAAGGTTATGGCCTTCGAGAACCAGGCCGACGTCATCGCCCGCGACGTGCTTCTGCTCGTCCGCCGCACCTTCATCACGCCGTTTGACCGCGGTGACATCAAGGATCTTATCAATACGCTCGATGACACCATCGATCAGATGCAGAAGACGGCCAAAGCCGTGCTGCTGTTTGAAGTCTCGACGCTCGAGCCCGAAATGGCGCAGATGGGCGACCACATCCTCGAGGCGGCGAAGCTCACCGTGGAGGCGGTCGGCCTTCTCGGCTCGTTGCGCGAGAACGCCGGACGGCTGAACGCGATCACAGAGGAGATCGTCCGCCTCGAAGACGATGCGGACACGCTCAATGACAAGGGCATCAAGGCGCTGTTTCAGAAACACCGCGACGGCAACGCCATGAGCTACATCATCGGCGTCGAGATCTACGACCATCTCGAAAAGGTCATGGACCGGTTCGAGGACGTCGCGAACCGCGTGAGCGGCATCGTGATCGAACAGGTCTGACGGCGTGTTCGCACTCCTCGTTTCGCTGATCGGTATCGCGCTGGTGTTCGATTTCCTGAACGGACGCAACGACGCGGCAAATTCCATCGCGACGATCGTCTCCACGCGCGTTCTTGCGCCGCGCTATGCCGTGGCGTGGGCGGCGTTCTTCAATTTCATCGCCTTCCTCGTTTTCGGATTGCATGTCGCAAGCACGATCGGCCGTGGGATCATCTCGCCCAGTGCGATCTCGGACGAGGTGATCTTCGGCGCGTTGATGGGTGCGATCTCCTGGAACCTGACGGCAGGCTATCTCGGCATCCCCACGAGCAGCTCGCACGCGCTCATTGGCGGACTGATCGGCGCCGGTGTCGCGCATGCGGGTTTCGGCGCGATCGTGTGGAACGGGGTCGGCAAGACGGCGGTCGCCATCGTGCTGTCGCCTATCACGGGATTGCTGATCGCATTGCTGTTGGTCCTCGGCGTTTCCTGGGCGTTTGTGAAGGCCGCGCCGGCGCAGGTTGACGGCATTTTCCGGAAAGTGCAGTTCGTTTCGGCCTCGCTTTACTCGCTCGGCCACGGCGGCAACGACGCGCAGAAGACAATGGGCATCATTGCCGCCCTATTGGCCGCACACGGACGATTGCCAGGCGCGTTCCACATCCCGCTCTGGGTCGTCGTAAGCTGCAACGGCGCGATGGCGCTCGGAACGCTGTTTGGCGGCTGGAAGATTGTACGTACTATGGGTTCGCGAATCACCCGGCTTTCGCCCGTGCAGGGCGTCTGTGCGGAAACGGCAGGCTCGATCACGCTGTTCATGGCGACGTATCTTGGCATTCCGGTTTCGACCACGCAGACAATCACGGGCGCGATTGTCGGTGTGGGCGCCGCCCGGCGGGCATCCGCCGTGCGCTGGAGCGTGGCGCAAGACATTCTTATTGCATGGGTGATAACCATGCCTGCAGCCGCCGCTGTCGGTGCCGTGTTTTATGTGGCAGCGGAGTGGGTGGGGCGCCTGATAGCTTAGCAGGGGCTGTGTCGTTGGTCGGTAGCGTCGGCAGTGCGAGTGGCGTGAGGTCCGAGATTGCCAACCGGCAATACGCGGCGCTTCCCTGGCGGCTGAACGGTGACCATCTCGAAATCCTGCTGATCACGACGCTTACCAGCAGACGCTGGATGGTGCCCAAGGGCTGGCCTGTCAACGGCTGCTCACCAAGCGAATGCGCCGCACTCGAGGCTTTCGAGGAAGCCGGTGTTATCGGTACGACGTCGCCGCAGGCGGTAGGTTCCTTCGATCATCTCAAGCAGCGCAAGACCGGCGGCGCGATCCTCTGCCATGTCGATGTGTTCGCGCTGGAGGTGGAACGGCAGCGCCGCACATGGCCTGAGAAGGCGATGCGCGAAACCTGCTGGTGCTCCGTCGCGGAAGCGATGACGCGCGTATCCGAGCCCGGTCTCAAGCGTCTGATCGCGAAGTTCGCCAAAAAGCAGACGCAACTCCACCACTAGCGATCACGGGCGTGGCGTGACGCGCTGCCCGTTTTTGTCGACGACCATTTCGCCGGCTTCGTTATGGAATTCGCCGCGCTGGGCGTCGGGAAGGATATCCAGAACGGTGCCCGATGGCCGGCAGAGCCTGGTACCCAGCGGCGTCTCTACGATCGGCCGGTTGATGAGAATTGGATGCTTCAGCATGGCGTCGATGAGCTGCTTGTCGGATAGAAGCGGATCGTCGAGGCCGAGGTCCTTGTAAGGTGTCCCCTTCTCGCGCACCAATTCGCGAGGGCCGATGCCCATCGCACGGATCAGCGCAACGAGCTTTTCGCGCGATGGCGGCGTCTTGAGGTATTCGATGATCTCCGGCTCCGTGCCCGAATTCCGGATCAGGCCCAACGCATTGCGCGACGTTCCGCATTCGGGATTGTGATAGATCGTAATCGTCATGGATTGAAGGTCCTGCCTGCGTTCCGAATACGGAAATTAATCGAGTTCACTCGTTCATCCAAAAAAAGAGGAATCCACGCTGGATCGGAATTCGAAAGGGCCCCATGGCCGGACACGCACGACACGGTCGCCGCCATCCGGCTATAGAGGTCGGGTTGATCGATCAGTTGTTCTGGGTTTGGCGGGCCCAGGCGAATGGACCGTAGGCGCCGTCGGTGGTCCAGCCGACATTCTGTGACGGATCGAGCGTCATCTTCAGCCATTCCAGCGGGAACGTGCTGCCGTGGACGACGATGCGGTGAAAGTTCGCCACGTTATAGCTGGGGTGCTGGTTCCAGGCGTCGTTCGTGCACGGAACTGCCGCCTGACCTGAAGCCGGCTCGACGAAGCACGGCGCACCCTGCTGCAGCGGATTGTCGGAGCGGTAGATATGCGAGTCGCCGTTGATCAGGAGAACCGGTTTACCAAACGCTGCCGTACGCGCCGCGATCTCCGCGATCAGGGGCTCGAACTGCGTCTGGTGTGTGGCGCTGTCGGTTGTGTCCCACATATCGGCCTGAAGCATGATGACCACGGCTTTGGATTTCTCCGCCACCGCCTTGTCGAATGCGGCGTCGAGCCAATGCAGATCGGCCGCGGTACGCGTGGCGATTTCGTTGCTCTGCTCTTGGCTCATGGAGGGTGCGCCATACCAGATGTCGTTGTCGTTGTTGGAGCCGCCCGGCAGGTTGACCGTGACGAAACGGATGCTGGACTGTCTGAACGTCACGTTCTCCACATATTCCGCGTCGGATGGATATTTCGGATCGAAGGCCTGCGACTGCGTCGTTACCGCTCGCTTGCCGCCGATCGTGTGACCGGGAAAATTGAAGAAGAGGGAACGGATGAGATCGAGATTCACGACTGGATTGCCGCCGGCGTAGTCGATCAGTCTGCCCTTGGCGTCCTTCTGATAGTCGATCTGGCCGGTGCCGGAATTGTACGTGCCGCCGCCTTCACTGACCTTGTGGCAGTCGGTCCACTCATTGTCGCCCGGCGTGTAGACCATGGGATCGACGTAGGTGTTCCAGAGCGCGCGGATCGTGTGGTCGTATTTCACCGTGCAGTACTGCTTGCCCGAGTGGATGTCGCCGGCGTGCATGACAAGCGAGACATCCGGATCGGCGTTGATCGAGGCGATGAAGGCCGGCGTCGCCTGAAGCTCCGCCGTATCGCCCGGGCTCGTGCCGTAAGGCGCGTCGCCATAGACCGCGATGGTCGAAACGCCAGTGATGACTGGCCGATGCTTCATCGCGTGCTTGTGCGGCGCGGCGATGGCAAGCGAAGAAGCCAGAAGAGAGCAGGTGGCGAGCAGAAGCGCGCGCTTCAATTTTGTCATGTTCGATAGTCCCCTGAGATTGCGTTTGCGGCCTTTGCGCGGGACTCGATGCCCGACGAAGACCTGCGCGGACCATCGGGGCGCTGCATAACAGAACGGTAACAAGCGGATGAAGATTGCGTCCCAAAGTGTCGCCAATCAAGAATGCGTTTCAGAATCGCAAGCAGACGTTGGCGGCAATTACAAAGACGGGACCGGCTCAGCCGAAGGTGAAAGAGTGAGCTTGCGCGCCGGCATCTGGAAAACTCTGGCCGGCCAGCGTGTCGTCGCGGTCGAGAGGTAATGTCTGGCGGCGCGACATGCGGCATACCGCGCGGTAAAAATGTTTGTGCTCGCGCCACAGCGGGCGATGGAAATGGTTACATCAGCGAAGGATCGCGAGAAATGATCACTGTCTGGGGTGAAGGAAGAGGCTTCCGGGTCATCTGGCTGCTTGAGGAGATGGGACTTCCGTACCGGCTAAGACCGGTGGACCTGCTCGCCGGTGCCGAGAACGATCCGGAGTTCACGGCCGTCAATCCAGGCGGCTTCATTCCGGCGATCCAGGATGGCGACGTCACGATGGTCGAGTCGATTGCGATCATGGAATATCTGATTGCGCGCTACGGCCAGGATTCTAAAAGTGGCGTATCGCTCGCCCCCGCGCCGCACGATCCTGCGTTCGCGATGTACCAGCAATTCCTGCATCTCGGCGAAGCCGGTCTCGGGGCCAACATTCAGGTCGTCGTCGTCAGCGGCTTTATCGCGCCCGAGAGCGATCGCGATAACTGGGGCGCGCGCTGGGCGCTGGCTCAGTTTCACAGCCGGATGAAGCTGGTGAAGCGGCAACTCGCGCGCGCGCCTTATATGGCCGGAGACGCGTTCACCGCCGCCGACATTTCGGTGACGTACACCCTGACACTGGCACAAAGAATGGGTGGGATCGTCCTGGACGAAACCGAAAAAGCGTACATGGCCCGCACCACCGGGCGCGACGGCTATCATCGCGCGCTGGATGCGTGTCCGGCCACGAAGGGGTTGCTCACGCAGGCCTCCGCTTAAGACGGTTCAGAACCGCTCGCCGACCATTTCTTCGCTTTTGGCCCACAGTGCCTTCGCGTGTTCGGGATCGAGCGCGTAGGCGCGGACGCCGCTGCGCGCGTCTGGATTCTCCTGCAGTTCGGCGACGTGACAATCCTCGCAATATCTGCCGCCCACCGTGTCCGCGGCTGCGACGAAGCCCGCCCAGACCGAAGTCGCAGCACCCTGTGGGATCGTCTTCCATTGGAAGGCTGGGGCACCGGCCGCCTTGTTCGCTTCTTCAATGCTCTTGATCATGTTCTGGATCAGTTCCGGCGTCATGTGACGGCCAAGCTCCGTCTGGATGCCGCCGGGATGCACGGCGGTCGCGCGGATGCCTTCGCCGCGATGGCGGCGGTCGAACTCCACGGCGAACAGAACGTTGGCGGTCTTCGAGCGGCCATAGGCGCCGAACGGCGTATAGGGCGTATGTTCAAAATCCGGATCGTCGAGATCGACATCCGAGAAGCGGTGGCCCGCCGACGACAGATTGACGAGCCGCGAACCGCCGTGCAGCAGCGATGCGATCCGGTTCACCAGCACGAAATGGCCGAGATGATTGGTCCCAAACTGCGTCTCGAAACCATCCGACGTTTTGCCTTGCGGCGTCGCCATCACGCCGGCATTGCAGATCACGACATCGAACGGCTTGCCCGTCTTCACCAGCGCATCGCCACAGGCCCGCACGCTTTTCAGCGACGCGAGATCGAGTTCAACAAGATCGAGACTGCCGCCGCGGGCGGCGCCTTTGCGAACCTGTTCGGTCGCGCGCTCGGCCTTGGCGAGATCGCGCGCGGCGCCGACCACCGCTGCACCATGGGCTGCGAGCGCGCGCGCCGTCTCAACGCCGAGGCCCGCCGATACGCCGGTAACGAGCACGCGCTTGCCGTCGAGGGCAACGCCGTCCAGCACGTCGTCTGTGGTTGATTCCGCTCCGAATTGCGCCGTCATGTCATGTACCTCTTTTCTGTGACGCTATATTGGCATGCGGCCTTGCGCGAGCGCGACGGCATCGCCCCTAGGGGCTGGAGCGCTGTCTATGCACGCCTGCGGACCCATTCGGCGTCTGAGCCTCACCCAAGGGCAGGTGCGCTTGTCGTTGGTGGGGAATCCGAGTTTTCTCAGAAAAATCTCTGCAAAACTGTCGGATAATTTTACAAACCTGCCGTTTTTCCCTCCTAACCCATTGATTCTCCTTTCGGCATGATCGTTGCTACCAAGTGGTGAGCATGGGCGGCCAGAACCCGCAACATTGGAGGGTATAGTGAGAAGTTCAGTCTTTAAGGGTGTGATCGCCGGGCTGGTTTGCTCGGTGGCGGCCATCTGTGGACCCGCCAAGGCGGACCTGATTATCGAGGTGAACAACGTCCAGGTGGCGATGCAGGTCGGCAACACCAGCGTGAGCTACAATGGCAATGTCGGTGACTGGGACATCAGCACCAAGGCCTTCGGCGCCACGGGATTGGGCAACACGTCGGACCTGTTCGATATTTCGAATCTGGATGTCTCGACAAACGGCACCGGTGGTCCGCTGACCCTGACGTTTGTGGAAACAAATCTGTCCGGAACCACCGTGGATCAGTTCCTGTCTCAGTTTTCGGGAACGCTGAACAATATCAACGTGACCCGCTCGTTCTATCTGGACCTGTCCAACTCTGGCGGCCAATCGATCCTGCTTGGTTCGACGACTTTGGCCAACGCCCAGTTCCTGTCGGCGCTCTACAATACGGGAGCCCTGTTCTCACTTACGGAAGTGATCACCTTGAACCCCAACGGACGTGGCGCAAAGCTCAGTGGCGACGACGACGTTATGCGCGTTCCCGAGCCCGGCTCGCTGGCGCTTCTGGGATCTGGCCTGCTGGGTCTTGGCCTGATCCGCCGCCGCAAGACGACAAAAACCGCCTGAAAGCGGATCTAACCGAATCGGTAAAAGCGGCGCCCTCGGGCGCCGTTTTTTTTGCACCAGCGACGTAGCTTCGCTCCGGCCCCAAAGCAGATTCACAACGGGCTTTACGAGAATGCGCGCGGCTTAGCGAAACTCCGGGCCGTTCGCCCATATGACGAGCGCCTTGCGTACTCCCGACTGTATCGGCGTCACGCGATGCAGAAAGAAAGACGGAAAGGCGATGAGGGCGCCGCGCGTCCTGGGCGCTGTGTCGATCCCCGGCCCGAACTGGAATTGCAGGTCGCAGCCGTTATAGGAGGCGGACTCGGAAAGCTGGAGGCTGAGCGAGAGCTTGCGTGGCGCGGGACTGTGCGGGCCGCTATCGACATGCCAGCCGTAATGGCCGCCTTCGCTTTCCTGATAGATGGTGTACTGGAACGGCTCGAGTTCCTTGATGTCGAAGCGAAAGAACTGCGCGTTCAAGCGCTGCACCGCACCGCCGATGCGCGCGAACAGGTCGCGATGTTCGGGCTCCGGCGTGATCCAAGCAATGCGCGTCACGCGGATCGCGGCGTTAAGCTGACGTTCGCTCGTGATCGTCGCTCGCTGCTGCGCGAGCCGGTCGCCAAGTTGCTCGATACCGTCAAGCTCCGCCGGCGTGAAGACGTCTTCCAGAACCGCGTAGGTATTGACGGGCATGGTTCGCTGATCCCCGAGGCGCCGCACGGATACCACAATAGCGCCTCAGGAATTGTAAAAGCACTGACCCTGAATTGTAAAAGTTGTATGCTCAACTGTCTTTCTGGAATAGGAGAGCGTCATGCCTGGTCGTGTTCACAAATGCGGTATGCTGCTTGGCGTGCTTGCGCTTGCCTCCATCTCTGGTACCACACAGGCGTTGGCGAGCTCAGAAAGCGTCTTCTACGCCTTTGAGCGCGACGTCGATGGTGCGGGCGACGGCGCTGTCCCTTCCGCGGGGCTGATCGCGGACAAGGACGGCAATCTCTATGGAACGACACTCGGCGGCGGAAGCGCGGGTGAAGGCACTGTGTTCAAACTCACCCCGGAGGGTACCGAAACCATACTGCACAGCTTCGCTGGCGGAGATGACGGCTACATACCGGAGGGCGGGCTGATCATGAACACTGCCGGCAATCTCTACGGCACGACGACGCTCGGCGGAATTGCACACAACAAGGGCACGGTTTTCAGGATCGCGCCGGATGGAACGGAGACTGTGCTTTATCGCTTCACAGGTGGAAGCGACGGCGGCAATCCGATGGGAACGCTGATCGTGGACGGTGCCGGAGACCTCTATGGAACGGCGCATGGTGGCGGCGTCAAAAAGAAGGGCGTCGTGTTCAAGCTCACGCCTGAGGGAGTCGAAACGGTACTGCACAGCTTCGGCAGCGGCCGTGACGGCGCAACTCCCCAGGCTGGCCTGATCGCGGACGGACAAGGCAATCTCTTTGGAACCACGCTGGCTGGCGGAAATGCCGATGCCGGCGTCGTGTTCAAGCTCGCGTCCGATGGGACGGAAACCGTGCTTCACAGCTTCGGCGCCGAAGGCGATGGGCTCGGGCCCGCCGGCGAACTGTTGGCCGACAGCCAAGGCAATCTTTACGGAACGACCCAGTTTGGCGGAGTGGGAGGCCGTCACTGTCCGGGCGGCATCGGTTGCGGGACGATCTTTAAGATCGCGCCGGATGGTAGCTATTCCGTGCTTTATAACTTTGTGGGCGGCAAGGATGGCAGAGAGCCGTCTTCACGGTTGATCTCTGACAAGCGGGGCAATCTCTACGGAACAACTCTGTTTGGCGGTGCGAAGAACCAGGGCACGGCGTTCGTGCTTGCGCCGGATGGGGCGGAAACGATTCTCTACAGCTTCACTGGCAAAACGGACGGCCGTTATGCGTCAGGTCCATTGCTGGCCGATGCGAAATTCAAACATCTCTATGGCGAGACATCCGACGGCGGTCACAAGCAAGGCGTGGTTTACGTCATCGAGCCGTAAGGTGAGCGGCGCTTAGATCAGTTTCGCGATCGACTCTTCCAGAGCCTTCGGCTTGGTGGTGGGTGCGTAGCGCGCGATCACCTTGCCCGCGCGGTCGATCAGGAATTTCGTGAAATTCCACTTGATGCGGCTGCCGAACAGGCCGGACTTTTCGTGCTTCAGATAGTTGTAGAGCGGGTGTGCATCCGGTCCGTTGACATCGATCTTCGCGAACATCGGAAAGCTGACGCCGTAATTCACCTGACAGAACTGGCCGATTTCGTCGGCACTGCCAGGCTCCTGCGCGCCGAACTGGTTGCACGGGAATCCAAGGACCGTGAGTCCCTTCGGATGAAGGTTCTCATAGAGCTTCTCGAGCCCTTCATATTGCGGCGTGAACCCACACTTGCTTGCGGTGTTGACCACGAGAAGAACCTCGCCCCTGTAATCGGCCAGGCTCACATCCTTTCCGCCGAGCGTCTTTGCGGTGAAGTCGTAGATAGATGTCATCTGGATTGCATCCGATCGTTGAATACGCCCCATGACTCGCACGTGCCGCCAAATTGGGCAGTGCGATCCGATAGATCTTTTTGCGTTCGCATAACGAGTTCGTAGGTTAGGAGGTCATGTACGCTCACATGAACATAACCCGCGTCTCCGTCCTCAGGAGCGTATAAGGTCGTATCGGGATATGACACTCGAATAGCCGCTAGGGCTTCCTCTAAAGGCGGCCAATTCTTGAAGTCGATTGCGTGCTCTCGCGAAAAGTCAAACCTGTCATTAGCCAGACGGCGGAAGACATCGCCATCTACATCGTCTGGCCAATCCACGGTAACTCTCAGCCCGCCATACGGCTCTTGTCGCGGCGGTGCGGCTGCTGCGGCTGATAGGCCTTGCGCGCATGCGCCTCGCAATAGGGCGAGCCGCTCTTGGGCTTGCGGCCGCAGAAGTGGAATTCGTTCTCCGAAGGATCGCCGATGGGCCAGCGGCACATGCGGTCGTTGATCGTAAGCACGGTCGCGTGGCTGCCGTCGTCGAGGATCAGCGGATCCTCCTCCACGATCGGCGCCGGTGGCACGTAGGAGCGCATCGACACCTTGGGCGCGGAGGGAAGGCGCGGGCGCTCGCTGCGCGATGGGCTCGCGCGGCCGGCGAGACCCAGGCGATGCACCTTGCCGATCACGGCGTTGCGCGTGACCCCGCCGAGGGCACGGGCGATCTGGCTCGCGGAAAGCCCTTCGGTCCAGAGACTCTTTAGCTGCTCTACGCGGTCGTCGGTCCAGTTGAGTTGCGTCATCTTGGGCTCCCCTCGGGCTTCAGCCACAAGATATCGTATCAACCGAATCGAGACTCACAAGCGCTACGCATGGGACACGACATGTTGTCCACATGATTCAACCGCTAGGCACTGGGGACCCTGAACCCGTCGGGGCGAGGCGCAAGATGAATAGCAGGCCTCGCCCTGATGGGCTGGTCCCGTTAATAGTGCAGTTGCGTATTCGCCGGTCTCTGCAGCTGAAGGTGATTGAAGATCGTAACAACCCGCGTCCACACTTTCGCACTCGACGTCGACCGTCTCTGATGGCCAGGGTACCGCTTCAAAAACTGTTCCAGCGCCGCATCTTCTGCGGCCTCCGTAGCGGCGCGAGCGTCAACGCCGTTGTTACCTTCGTAAATGGACATTTCATCCCCACCTTTTTTTGACCTGAAAAAAGTTACACATTTCGGAAGGGGAGTCACGTCTTGATAACGATTTGATAACGTTAAGGTAAATCTCTTCTCGGTTGTAATAAGTTCCTCGATTTTGAAGCTTTTGCAACGCTTAGTTACGCGCGCGGCGCAGCCTAAGATGCCAAGTTTCGCGCGTCGTCGGCGGATGCGACCAGCAGAAGTTCCACATCGTTCCCCGATCTGCTCACGGACCGGCCATCGAGATGGATGCCGTCGACACGCCATTGGCCCGGCGAAACTTCGACAGGGACAAAGGCCCATCCCGGCAAGTCGTCAAACGTAAGAGCGTCCGTCATCATACTGTCCCATGTTGCGCCACAAGCATGACAGGACGACAGCCGTGTGGCTATGTTAGCGGGTATTCCTGCTCCGGAAAAAAGGCGACCCCGAAGTCGCTTGGGGGCCGCCTCTATCAGAGACGCGAGGCGGTTTACTGGCCGACGACGGCCTTGATCGTCACGAGACCCTTCGGCGAGCCGAGACCGCCCACGAGATCGTAGCCCCTCACGGCCGGATAGATGCCGCTCTTGTTGCCGACGACGTCGTGCAGGATCTTCTTGTTGTTCGCCACCAGGCCATAGAGCGTCGGGTTCAGGAAGCCGACGGTCGATTTGCCCTTCTGCGCCGCATACTGGTTCATCAGCGCCGCGAAGCCGGCCCAGATCGGCGAGGAGAAGCTGGTGCCGCCCCAACCGCCCTGGCATTTGCCCTGGTCGCAGATGATCATGTCGAAATTGCCGTTGGCGGAGATGTCCGCCACGTTGCGGTACTGGGTTGAACCAAGATTCTTGTTGTTGATGTAGGGCAGCTGATACGGCTCGATCAGGATGTTGTGGTCGAGCGACGGACCCGCAGCCGAATCTTCCCAGCCGGGTTCCGACTTCCATGTTCCGCCCGGACCGTTGGTCACGAGATCGGTGCCGCCGACCGCGATGATGTTGGCGTCTTCCTCGGGCCACGGTCCGCTTGCCTGCAGCGTGGAATTGTCGCCGCTCGCGGTGAACCAGGACTGACCCTGCACGGCCATCTCCTGATAGATCGGATCCTCGCTCGAGAAATGCTCGCTATAGCCCCACGAGGTGGAGAGCGATTTGCTCGTATTATCCGCCGCCATCTGGTTCTCGATCGCGACCGGGCTGCCGCTCACATAGACCTGCACCTGATCCATGCCTGGCGCCATGGAGATCGCATAGACGATATCGAGCTCCTGCTCGCCATCTTCGCAGCTCGAGCACGTAGCGTTTCCGCCGCCGACGGCGATGCCATTGACGGCAACATTGTTGTCCGGTCCGTAGTGATTGGTGAAGAAGAGCGCGACGTCCGCCGGATTATAAGGACCGAGCTCCATCAGGCCGACGGACTGTCCCTTGCCGGTGAGCTTCGCCTTCGTTCCGGTTGCGTAATAGACGGCGCGGAAATCGCTGCCGATATAATTGCCGCCCGGGCCGGAGCCCGTTCCGGCGCGCGCGCTCTGGTTTCCGGCCGGACGTACGAGTTTGGGATGCGGAAGTACGTAATTGTCGAGGTCGACGACTTCCTGCACCGGCACGGCGAGGTCGAGCGTCGGCTCGCGGTCGGGTGCGAAGAAGGTGCGGTTCTCGCTCGGATGCCTGTAGGTGTTAAGCTTGACGTGCAGCACGCGCTCGACATCGGCGGCGGCGCCTTCTACCTGGAAGAGATAGCGGTTGGCCGCGGTGTGCGTGACGGCAAGTCCGTTGTCGCTGAAGAACTTCATCGCGACATCGTAGTCGTGCTGCGTGGGTCCGAAGCGCTTGGTGAATTCCGCAACTGAGAGATAGTGGCGATAGAGCGGGCTCGTCGGATCCGACACCGCATGCGCGAGTTCGCCGAGTTCGCCCTTGCGACGCATCGGCAGAACGACCTGCAGCTTCAGATGCGTGGCGGCATCGAGCGAACCGGCGAGCGCAGCCTTATGCTGGGCCACGGCCGGGGGTACGTGTTTGACAAGCAACGCTGTCGCCGACGCTGAACTTGCAGCGGCGATCGCCGCCGTCAGCACAAACGCACTCAGGCACTTCGTACGCATAGCTCCTCCGGAGAATGGGAATGGGGAGGCGGAGCCTGCGCTGGATGCTCATGCGGATCAAGTGCAGATGAGATCGCGGTAACGCCGTACATTTGGCGACAAGTTTAGCTTAGTTGCCGGCGAGCGCCCGGATCAGCTTGCGTCCGGTGGGCGATCCGAGCCCGGTCACGAGGTTGTATCCGCGCACCGTATTATACAGGCCGCTGTGGTTGCCGACGGGATCGTGCAGCACCGTTTTGTCATCCTTCAGCATTCCATAGAGCGTTGGGTTCAGGAACCCGACCGGTTGTTTCCCGTTCTTTGCCCCTTGTTCGTTGATGAGCGCGACAAAGCCCGCCCACTCCGGCGCCGCGAAGCTCGTGCCGCCCCAGCCGCCGTTACATTTGTTCTTGAAGCAGATGAACATGTCGTAGTTCGCATTCGCCGACACGTCGGGCACGTTGCGCAATATGGTCGATCCGCCGTTGCGCCGGTTGATGTAGGGGAGTTGATAAGGTTCGATCGGGATGTGCTTGTCGAGCGACGGTCCGCCGCCGCTGTCCTTCCATCCCTTTTCGAGGAGATAGGGACCGGCCGGGCCTTTGGTCACAAGATCGGTGCCGCCGACACCCACCACGTTCGCATCTTCCTCCGGCCATTGTCCGCTGCGCTTGAGGCTCGAATAGTCGCCGCTCGCGACCAGGAAGGTTTGCCCCTGCGCGGCCATCTCCTGGTAGATCGGATCTTCGCCCGGCAGATCGCGGCCCCAGCCCCACGAGTCGCTGATCTGCTTGCTGGTGTTGTCGGTGGCGATACGGTTGAGCATCGCGAGTGGATCGCGGCTCACATAGAACTGCACCTGCGCGAGACCCAGCGCCATCGAGACGGCGTATTCGATGTCGAGCACCTGCTCGCCATCGTTGCATGTGCCGCAATCGACAGCGGTTCCATCGACCGAGATGCCGTTGATGGGCACGTTAATCGACTCTCCGACCGTGTTGAAATAAAGCGTCACATCGGCCGGCATGTAACCGAGGAATTCCACCAGTCCGACAGATTGGCCGGCGCCGGTGAGCGTCGCGTTCTTGCCCGTGCCGTAATAGGCCGCGCGGAAATCGCTGCCGATGAAATTGCCATCGGGACCGGAGCCGGTTCGCTTGCGGCCGATATGGCTTCTCTGGCCGGCGAGTTTCGAATAAGGCTGTACGAAATCGTCGAGCCCCGAAACGCGCAGCACCGGCACGGCAAGATCGAGCGACGGTTCACGATCCGGCGCCAGGAACGTTCGGTCTTCCTTCGGGTGGCGATAGAGCTTGAGCCGGGTGTGAAAGACGCGCTCGATATCGGCGACCTTGCCTTCGAGCGGAATGAGGTAGCGGTTGGGCGTCGTGCCCGTCACGCGCAGCCCCGATGCGTCGAAAAAGTGAACCGCCGCGCCATAATCGCGTTCGGTGGGACCGAAGCGCTTCGTGAACTCGGCGACCGAAAGCCAGTGATGGAAAAGCGGGCTCTGCGGATTGTAGAGCGCGCCGAGCAGCTCGTTGAGTTCGCCTTGATGGCGCATCGGCAGCGCGACCGTGAGCTGCAGGCGCGCGTTTTGGTCCGGCGCACCGGCGATGGCGACGGCATGTTCGCGTACGATTGCGGGCATATGTGCCGACAATAGCGGCCTTGCCGAAACCGGCGTGCAGCCCAACACGGCCACAGCCGCCACCCACGACAGGATCGAAACTCGCATACACGCCTCCGGCAGGCCTCAGATTGCGTAAGCCTGCGCCGGGTAAAATCGAGGATCAACCGCAGAAGTATCGCAATTTTCGATCCCGATGAGCTGACCTGATCTGCACGGGCCACGCTTGACCCCGCAGGCCCCGGACCATAAACCCCGCTGCTCCTGAGGTTTTGGAGGCGAGAATGATCACGCCGGTATTGCCAACCTATGTCCGGGCCGACGTCGCGTTCGTCCGCGGCGAAGGCGCGAGCCTGTTTGCGGAGGATGGCGAGCGCTATCTGGATTTCGGCGGCGGCATCGCGGTCAACGCGCTCGGCCACGCGCACCCGCATCTGGTGAAGACGCTCACCGAGCAGGCAGCCAAGCTCTGGCACACCTCCAATCTCTACCGCATCCCCGACCAGGAGCGGCTGGCGAAACGGCTGGTCGATGCGACGTTCGCGGACACCGTGTTCTTTACCAATTCCGGCGTCGAGGCGATCGAGGCGTCGATCAAGATCGCGCGTCGTTATCAGTACAAGAACGGCCATCCGGAACGCTTCCGCACCATCACGTTCGAAGGTGCGTTCCACGGACGCACGCTGGCTGCGATCGCGGCCGGCGGACAGGCGAAATATCTCGAAGGCTTCGGACCCAAGACCGATGGCTTCGACCAGGTTGCGTTCGGCGATCTCAAGCTGGTCGAGAAGGCCATCGTGCCGGAGACCGCCGCGATCCTGATCGAGCCGATCCAGGGCGAGGGCGGGTTGCGTCCTGCGACTGCGGAATTCCTGCGCGGCTTGCGCAAGCTTTGTGACGAGCATGACCTGATGCTGATCTTCGACGAAGTGCAGACTGGCGTCGGCCGCACCGGCAAGCTATTCGCGCATGAATGGGCGGGCGTGACGCCGGACATCATGGCGATTGCGAAGGGTATCGGCGGCGGCTTTCCGATGGGCGCGTGCCTTGCGACCGAGCGAGCCGCCTCTGGCATGACGGCGGGTTCGCACGCTTCGACTTTCGGCGGCAATCCGCTCGCGATGGCGGTGGGCAATGCTGTGCTTGACGTCGTGCTCGATCCGGAATTCCTGCCGCATGTGCAGGACGTCGCGAACTACACCCGCCAGCAGCTCGCGCGGCTCGTGGCCGAGCATCCGAGCGTGTTCGAAGACGTGCGTGGGCAAGGCCTGATGCTGGGGCTGAAGATGCGCGTGCCCAACACCGAATTCCTGGCCGAACTATTCAAGCACAAGATGCTGGCCGTCGGCGCCGGTGACAACGTCGTGCGCCTCCTTCCGCCGCTGATCGTCGAGGAAGACCAGGTGCGCGAAGCGCTCAAACTCCTGTCGGACACGGCGGCGGTTTTCGAGGCGAAGAAGACCGAGGCGGCGTGAACCATGAAGGGCCTCACGCGGAGGCGCGGAGACGCGGAGTTTTCCTTAGTCGTCTTGGCTGGGCCAGACCCGGCCATCCAGTTGGCGCGCGAAGCGCGCCGAATCATATCCATTGCGCTCGCGCGGCATGACGAAGTGAGAATTGTGCTCCGCGACCTCCGCGCCTCCGCGTGATTCCCTTTTTTTGAGTGTGAACACATGACCAGACATTTCATCGATCTTTCCGATTTCGACACCGCCACCCTGCGCGGGATGCTCGACGAGGCGAAGGCGCGCAAGGATGCGCGTGCGGGCCTTCCGCGCGGGCTGCCCGATGCCGATGCGCCGCTCAAGGGCCGTGTGCTCGCGCTCATCTTCGACAAGCACTCCACACGTACCCGCATCTCCTTCGACGTCGGCATGACGCAGCTCGGCGGCTCGAACATCATGATGAGCGGCCGCGACATGCAGCTCGCCCGCGAGGAAACCATCGCCGACACCGCGCGCGTGCTTTCGCGCTATGTCGATGCGGTGATGATCCGCCTGCTCGACCACGACATGGTGCGGGAGCTGGCGGAGAACGCGACCATTCCGGTCATCAACGGCCTCACGCGCATCTCCCACCCCTGCCAGGTGATGGCGGATGTGATGACGTTCGAGGAGAAGAAGGGGCCGATCAAGGGCGCGACCGTGGCGTGGAGCGGGGACTCCAACAATGTGCTGACCTCGTGGGTGCATGCGGCGGGCAAGCTTGGATTCAAAATGCGCGTCGCATCGCCCAAGGAGTTGTCGGCGCGCGAGGCGGTGCGCGACTGGGTGCGCGCCGAGAAGGTCGATGTCGAATTTCTCGACGATCCGGAGAAAGCCGTCGCACACGCCGATTGCGTGGTGAGCGACGCCTGGGTCTCGATGGGCGACGAGGACGCAACCAAGCGGCACAATCTTCTCGCCGCCTATCAGGTGAATGCACGCCTGATGGCGCGCGCGGACAAGGACGCGATCTTCATGCACTGCCTCCCCGCTCACCGCGGCGAAGAAGTCACCAATGACGTGATCGACGGCCCGCAGAGCGTGGTGTTCGACGAAGCCGAGAACCGTCTTCACGCGCAGAAGGCGATTTTGATGTGGTGCCTCGCCTAGCGGAATGAAACACATACTTTTCGTTTGCGGCCGCAGCCGGTCTCGCAGTCCGACGGCGGAGAGCGTGTTTGGCGATCATCCCGATATCGAAGTGGCGTCGGCCGGCACGAGCCCCGACGCCGATACGCCACTGTCCGCCGAACTGGTGGAATGGGCTGATATCATCGTCGTGATGGAGCCGGCCCATCGCCGCAAGCTCTCATCTCACTATCGCGCGTCACTCAAAAACAAGCGGGTCGTGTGTCTCGACATCCCAGACAAATACTATTTAATGGAACCGGAGCTTGTTCTGAAAGCGAAGGCCGCCAGATTCGTGGCGTAGGATGTGCAGCTGGCCGATGGCTCCTAAGACAGCGTGTCTGATCACTCAGGGTTTTCGGACAAACCCGTGCTGCCGCCGCTGCTGACCATCAGTGTCGAGGTATGATCCCGCGATCGTTCCTTTATCGTTGATGAGGACTGCGCGTGTCTCGACCGATCCCTTGGGATCGAATTTCTTGAGCGTCCCGTCTGGATTCCGGACAAAGCCGTGGTTACTGTTCAAGTCGAGGCTGAAGGCACCCGCGATAATACCACTGTTACTGATAGCCCACGCCTCCGTCTGCTCGGCTCGTGGCACATCGATAGTCGTGAAGGTGCCGTCCACTCTACGCAGAAATCCACGAGAGGTCTGAGTGTTGTCGGAATAGTATCCGACGACGTCACCAAAATCGTTAAGGCAAGTGGGAACGGTTTGCAGTGCATTTGGAACATCGAAGGTCGTGATCGTTCCGGCGGAGCTTCGGGTATAGCCATGGAAAAGAGAACTCGAGTCCACATAATATCCGCTCACGACGCCGCTTTCGTTGATGCATTGAGTACCAGTCGAGACCGATCCTGGAGCATCGAATTTTTGAATTTTGCCGTTGGGTTTGCGCACATAGCCATGAGGATAAAACATCTCGTCAAGATAGATGCCTGCGACCATTCCTTTGCTGTTGATGACGGCTGGCCCCAATCCGCTTGATCCGTCGACACTGAATAGCGTGACCGTTCCGTCAGAGGCGCGAATGAATCCCTGTAAGGGACACCCGCCCGTCTGATATCCTACTATTGTGTCCTTGTTGTTGATGCCCGTCGCGTATGTCCAACAAGGGACGGCACCAGGCGTTTGTTGCCCGGCCGGGCCGCTGGCATCGAACGTTGTAAATGTTCCATCGCGGGCTCTCAGGAAACCGTGAATGTTTCCATCGGGATCGTCGTAACGGCCTACGATCGAGCCCTTGGCGTTGAGACCCATGGGAAGGGTATCGGTAGACCCGGGAGGATCGAAACTGATAATGCCCGCGTAGGCAGCCGGACTCGCACACAGAGCCCACGTGCCAAGCACTATTGCTGGCGCTAGAAAGCGCGTCATAGAACTTTCTCTCATTCGACGCTGCCGCCGCCAAAAATCCATATCATATTCCGAATATATGCTGGCCGCCCATTTGATTGCGACGCCGCTTTTGTCACACAACGGCGGCGAATCCGGCATAATCAGGCGATGCAGGGGTGGGCTTCATTCTACGAGACGATGGGTGGCGCGGCGGCGGCGTTGCTGGGGTTGCTGTTCGTTTCGGTGTCTGTCAGGGCCGAACAGATCCTGGGCGCCAAGCACAGCCACGCGCGGCGGATCGCCGAGCAGGCGTTTCAGAATTACCTCGCGGTGCTGCTGGTGTCGCTGGTTTCGCTCATGCCGAATGTCGGCACCATATCGTTGGGCTTCACGCTTCTCTACATGCTCGGCATATGGGCGGCGTGGGTCGTCATCCGGGTGCATCAGACACTGATGAACTGGCGCGCAGAGGAGACCAAGTTGCTGACGTTGCGCCGTTACATCGCGTCGATCGCGGGATTTGGAACGCTGATCTATGCCGGTGTCTTCCTGGCGCGCGGTCACGACGGCTACCGCGATCTGGTGCCGATCGGCGCTCTGATCCTCCTGGTTTCGGCGACGATCGTGTCGTGGGAATTGCTGGTCAGCCTGGCGCGCGAGAGAGAACCTTCCGGCCCGGCTGACAAAGCGGAATAGCTGACGCTAAACGACCGCCACGGCTTTGCCGTCTTCGAGACGTACGCGGCCCTCGGCCACCAGCCGGAGCGCTTGCGGGTAGAGCACGTGCTCCTGTTCGAGCACGCGCGCGGCCAGCGTGGCGGGCGTGTCGCCGGGAAGGACAGGCACGCGCGCCTGCGCCACGATGGGGCCAGCGTCGAGTTCGGGCGTCATGAAGTGGACAGTCGCGCCTGACTCGGTCTCGCCCGCCGCCAGTACCTGTTCGTGCACATGCACGCCGGGGAATTTCGGCAGCAGCGAGGGATGGATGTTGAGGATGCGTCCCGCCCAGCGCTCGACAAACCACGCGGAATGAATGCGCATGAAGCCGGCCTCGCAAACCAGCGCGACGTCTGCGTCGTTCAGCGCCGCGTCTATCGCAGAGTCGAACGCTTCGCGTGAGGGGAACGGCTTGTGCGGAATGACCTTGGTCGCGATGCCCGCGTCCTGCGCGATCGCGAGCCCGCCCGCGCTCTCGACATTGGAGATCACCAGCACGATCTCTGCCGGAAAGTCCTTCGCCGTGCAGGCCGCGATCAGGCTTTTCAGATTGCTCCCACGCCCGGAGAGAAGAACGGCGGTGCGGACGCGCGTCATGATCCACCCTCCCCTTGAGGGAGGGTCGAAAAATGCGAAGCATTTTTCGGGGAGGGGTATCGTGCGGACGGCTTACCCCTCCCCGAAATTTGCTTCGCTCTGCTCGCAAATTTCGACCCTCCCTCAAGGGGAGGGTTGAGATTGGCGCTCACAGCTTCAAAGACCCGCGATAGACAACCTTCGCCTCGCTGTCGCCGCGGACGAGATGGCCGATGCGCGTCGCCTTGTCGCCGGATTCCTGGAAGGCGTCGATGATGTGGCCGGATGTTGCGACGTCCGTCACCGCGATCAGCCCGATGCCGCAATTGAAGGTGCGCAGCATCTCGAGCGGTTCGATGCCTGCGGATTTCGACAGCCATCCGAACACGGGCGGTGGCGTCCAGCCGCTGAGATCGATCTCGGCATCGAGGCCATCGGGCAGACAGCGCGGCAGGTTCTCGGTGATGCCGCCGCCGGTGATGTGCGCGAGGCCCTTCACATGGCCCGAACGGATCGCAGCCAGCGCGCTTTTCACATAAAGCCGCGTCGGCGCGATCAGCGCCTCGGCGAGTGTCTGCTTGGCAGAGAATGGCGATGGCGCATCATAGGCAAGGCCGACCTGTTCGACCACGCGGCGCACCAGCGAGTAGCCGTTGGAGTGCACACCCGACGAAGCGACGCCGATCACGACATCGCCTTCGCGCATGTCGGCTGTGCGCGGCAGGATGTGTCCACGTTCCACCGCGCCGACCGCAAAGCCCGCGAGATCGAAATCCCCCTTGGCGTAGAGGCCCGGCATCTCCGCCGTCTCGCCACCGATCAGCGCGCAGCCGCTTTCCTTGCACGCATGCGCTATGCCCTCGATCACGACGGTCGCGGCTTCGACGTCCAGCTTACCGCTGGCGTAATAGTCCAGAAAGAACAGCGGTTCAGCGCCCTGCACGACAATGTCGTTCACGCACATCGCCACAAGGTCCTGCCCGATGCCGCCGAACAGCCGCGTCTCGATCGCGATCTTGAGCTTGGTTCCCACGCCGTCGGTCGAAGCGACCAGAACCGGATCCCGAAAACCGGCAGCCCTGAGGTCGAACAGGCCGCCGAAACCGCCCAATTCCGCGTCTGCGCCGGGCCTGCGCGTCGCTTTTGCCGCAGGCCCGATGCGCGAAACCAGTTCCTCGCCCGCGTCGATATCGACTCCGGCGTCCTTGTAGGTGAGAGAGTTGCGGCCGTGGTCTGTTGTCATCGTATGATCCGGTGCGACGGAGGCCCGCGCCGCCTTCGTTTAAGTTGGCAAGCGGAACCGCGCAACCCTGACGCCAGATGGCTGTGGTTGATTCCGTTTAAGGAGAATTGGAGGCTTTATGTCGCTTGAAGGCGCAATCGCGGCCCATCGTTTCGGTCTCGGCGCCCGCCCTGGTGAGATCGACAGCGCCTCGAAGAGCCCCAAAGCGTGGCTCCTGGCCCAGATCGACCGGCCCGCGGAACAGCCCAAATCCCCGGACGGACAGCCGCTCCTGAATATCGGCCAACTCCTGAAACTCGAGACGCAATACAAAATCGACAAGTTCATGTCCAAAGGCGGCGCGACCAAGAACGATCAGAAGACGGTCGAGCCGAAGGCGGGCAAAGGCCAGAACGTGCGCAAGGAGCAGTATATGCGCGAACTCGGCGCGCGCTATGCGCTCGGCTTTACGACCGCGCGTCCGCTTGCGGAGCGTCTCGTCTGGTTCTGGAGCAATCACTTCACGGTCTCCTCGCACGCACAGGCGGCGCTTTACGTTGGCGCTTTCGAGCGCGAGGCCATCCGTCCGCACATCAACGGCACGTTCGAGGACATGCTGTTCGCCGTCTGCATGCATCCGGCGATGCTGATCTATCTATCCAATTATCGCTCGATAGGGCCGGGCTCCGCAGCCGCCAACAAAACGGGCAAGGGCCTCAACGAGAATCTCGGCCGCGAACTTCTGGAGCTTCACACGCTCGGCGTCGATGGCGGATACACTCAGGCCGATGTTATCGCGATGGCGAAGCTGATCACGGGCTGGAGCGTTTACGCCGACCGGCCGAACGGCTTCGGCTTCTATTCCAATCGTCATGAACCTGGTTCGATCACGCTGCGCGGAAAGACCTATCCCGCGGGCTGGGATGGCGGTGTCGCCGCGATCCGCGATCTCGCGCACGATCCGGCGACCGCACGCCATATCGCAGCCAAGTTTGCGCAGCACTTCATCGGCGACGACCCGCCGGCCGCTTCGGTGTCGAATCTCGAAAAGACGTTTAAGGACACGCGCGGCAACCTCCATGCGCTCGCCGAGGCGGCGGTGAACGATCCCGCCGCCTGGACCCCGGAGCCCAAGAAGATGCGCCCGCCCGTCGAATATGTGACGGCCGCCATGCGCCTGACGGCATGGCCGCACGGCAACGCCGCCGCGCAGCAAGATGGGCAGCTCCGCCGTCTGGTGCGTGCCTCCCAGCAAATGGGTCAGATGCCGTTCGCTGCGCCGTCGCCCAAGGGCTGGCCTGACGATTCCGACTCCTGGACCGGCGCCGACGCGTTGTTCGACCGCATCGAATGGGCGAAGGAGGTCGGCAATAGCATACCCGGCGCAGCCAATGCGATCGCGATCGCCGAGCAAGGGCTCGGACCCTTGCTGCGCTCGGCAACAAAGTCCGTCATGGCCAAGGCATCGTCTGAGGGTGAGGCGCTCGCGCTTCTGCTCGCGAGCCCCGAAGTCATGCGCCGGTAACAGGGATACGTTCGATGAATACACGCCGTTCTCTTCTGAAGACCATAACCGCCGCCGGCGCGCTTGCGTTTTGGGATGCACCGATACGCTACGCCTTCGCCAGCGTACCGACCGACCGGCGGCTGGTGGTTGTCGTGCTGCGCGGAGCGCTCGACGGCCTCGCTGCCGTGCCGCCGCATGGCGACAAGGACTATGCGGCGATGCGCGGACAACTTGCGCTGGACAAGACCGGTCCGGCCGGATTGCACGATCTCGACGGCTTCTTCGGATTGAATCCGGGCCTGACCAACGTGAAGGCGATGTACGATGCGAAGGAAGTTCTGATCTTCCACAACATCTGCTCTCCCTATCAAAACCGCTCCCATTTCGATTGCCAGAACGTGCTCGAGAGCGGCGGCGCCAAGCCGCACATCGTCAACGATGGCTGGCTCAATCGCGCGCTGACGCCGATGGGACTCGCGACCGGAACCGGCGCGGTTGCGGTCGACCAAGCGCCGCCGTTGCTGCTGTCCGGGCCTGCGCGCACCACGAGCTGGATGCCGGCCGTCATGCCCGAACCCGATGCCGCGTTCATCGCCAAGGTGAAACAGCTCTACGCCGGCGATCCCACGCTCTCCGCCGCGCTCTCGGGTGCGGTCGATCTGCAGGCACAGGTCAAGGCAGGCGACGACGATCCTTATGCCATGAACGCCAAGCACCAGGCCGCCTATGGCAACCTTGCGCCGCTCTTCGCCGGTGCGGGCAAATTGCTTGCCGGCGCGAACGGGCCGCGTGTTGCCGTGCTGGAAGCGGGCGGCTGGGATACGCATATCCAGGAAGGCGCGAGCACCGGAAACCTCACGCGGCGCCTGCAGGCGCTCGATCAGGCGCTCGATGCCCTCAAGACCGCGCTCGGTCCGGCATGGTCCAAGACGGTCGTTGTCATGGCGACAGAATTCGGCCGCACCGTGAAGCCCAATGGTAGTGCCGGAACCGATCACGGCACCGGCACGGCTGCCTATGTTTTGGGTGGAGCGGTGGCCGGAGGGCATGTCCGCGCGGAATGGGTTGGCTTGAACCCCGCCGTTCTCAAGGATGGCCGCGACCAGCCGGCGCGCACCGATCTGCGCGCGCTGTTCAAGGGTATCCTTGCGGAGCATATGGGCGTTGGTCAGGCGGCGCTCGGCACGACCGTGTTCCCCGATAGCGGAAATGTCACACCGTTGAAGGGTTTGGTCCGGGCCTGAGCCGTCGCTTTCGCATTGCGGGACCGCCCATTATAGTCCGCGGGCCCGACATTCAGGTCTTCGATGCGACGGTTCCGTTATGCCCTGGCGCTGGCCTTTGCGCTTGCCGCCACACTTTCCGTTCCCCAGCGTGGGGTGGCGGAGGACCTTTATACGGTCGGCGGAATCCACGTCGATGCAAGTGCTGCGTCGAGTTCGGTGGCCCAACTCGCGGCCCTCGCCCAGGGGCGTCCCAAGGCGTGGGCGACCCTCTACAAGCGCCTCACCCGCGGCCAGGATGCAACGCGATTGCCGCAGCTCGACGACGCGCAGCTCCAGCGCATCATCCGCACCTTCAATGTGAGCGGCGAGAAGCGCTCGACGACACGTTACGTTGCGAATGTCAGCTACAGCTTCAACCCCGATGCCGTGCAACACATCCTGCAATCGTCGGGCATCGCTTTTGCGCAGGCTCAGGCAAAGCGCATCCTGGTGATCCCCTTCGCGCCGAATTATGCGCGCAATTCGGGCTGGGCTGCGGCGCTGGCGAATCCAGGTCTCATGGCTGGGGTGGTGCCGTTCGCGCTTCCCAACGGCGCGATAGATCAATCTACCCTTGGCGGTCTTTCGTTCGACAACGCGACCTGGAACGATGTCGAGCCGGCGGCGTCGCGCATCCGCTCCAACGAAGCCGTGCTGATGATGGCGGTGCCGAACGGCAACCATCTCACCGTGACTCTGAAGCGCGTGGGCGCGGGCCAGTTGCCGGTCAAATCGAGCGTCGATGTCCTAATGTCGCCCGGAGGGGCGCCGGCGACCTATTCCGTGGCGGCGGATGCGGCCGTGCACGCGCTCGAGGAGATGTGGAAGGCGCATTCCGCCGTCGATTTCAGCCAGACCGGCCGTCTGACCGCCAATGTGCGCATCGCTTCGCTGTCGCAATGGGGAAGCCTGCAAACCGCGATGACGGCTGTTCCCAACGTGTCGAGCATGGCGGTCCAGGCGATGGATATCGGCGAGGCCCGCGTGACGCTCAATTATCTCGGCTCGATCGATCAGCTCCGCGACGCACTTTCCGCACAGGGGATTTCGCTGACCACGCGCAGCGGGGAATGGACGCTCTCGAACTCCGGCCCGCCAGGATGAACCTCGTCCGCCACCTGCCGAATTTCCTCACCGCCGGCCGCCTTTGCGCCGCGCCGTTGACCGCCTATCTGATCCTCAAAGGATACGATGCCGCAGCGCTCGGTGTGTTTGCTTTCGCGGGGCTGAGCGATGCGCTGGACGGTTATCTCGCGCGCCGTTTCGCGTATGCGACACGGTTTGGGGCCTATCTCGATCCGGCGGCGGACAAGATCTTGATGCTGGCGAGCTTCGTTACGCTGACGATGATCCATGCCGTGCCGTTCTGGCTGACGGCGCTTGTGATCGCGCGCGATCTGGCGATCGTGATCGGCGTGGGTGTGGCGTGGCTGTTTTCGCTCCCGCTCAAGATCGAGCCGCTCTATATCGGCAAGGTGAGCACCGTGATCCAGGTGGGCTATATCGGTTTGGTGCTGCTGCTCCTAGCTCTCAATGCAGATCAGCCGGGATTGGTGATGGCGGGGACGATCATCGCCGCTTCCGTCACCGCGGCCTCCTGGCTCGTTTATGGTCAGCTGTTGGTTCGCGCGCTCGCGCTCGGGCGCCGTCCGGCCTGACCTTGGTGTCCCAACTCGTTCTGCCGCTGGAGATGAAGCCCGCGCTCGGACGCGAGGATTTCATTGTTTCCGTGGGAAATCGCGATGCGGTCGCCTTCATCGACGCCTGGCCCGATTGGGCCGCGCCCGCAGCCGTGCTCTTTGGCCCCTCCGGCTCCGGCAAGTCGCATCTGGTCTCGATATGGGCCGGGCGCGCGGGCGCACGCATCGTCGAAGCCGCCGATCTGGACGACGCAGTCCTGAGCGATGGCGGCGCAATTGCTGTCGAGAACGCCGGCGTTCTCGCCGACGGTGCAGAGCGTGCGCTGTTCGCACTCCTCGAACGCGGCGCGCCGCTGCTTCTGACCGGCCGCGAAGCCCCCTCGCAATGGTCTGCGCGCCTTCCGGATCTCGTATCGCGCTATCGCGCGCTGCTCGCGTTCGGCCTCTGGGCGCCGGACGATGCGCTGCTGGAGGCCCTCGCGCGCAAACTCTTCCAGGACCGCCAGTTGAACGTGCCCGATGCCGTGATCGCGCAGATGCTGCGCTCGCTCGAACGTTCGCCGTCCGCGATCCGCGATTTTGTTACGCGCGCCGACGAAAGGGCGCTGGCCGAAAAGCGCCCCATTACGGTCAGCCTGATCCGCGGCCTCCTTCCGCAGGCGGAACCATGACGCGTTTTTCCCTTCCAAATCCGTGTCATGACAGATTCACGGTTTTGCTCTAGGCTGACCGTGCAGTTGTGTGACAAGTCGTTGATGGCAAAAACAAAAACCAGAATCGCGTCGCAGACCACAGAAGCCGGTACGGTGGCCGAAGCGCCGCTGCCGGAAGACGATGCCGATTGCGACGCATTGGAACGTGCAGGTGCGCTGGCCGACGCCGTGGAGATTTTCTCCACCCAGGAAAGCGTGCTTCTGCCCGCCATCGACCCGTCCTCGCCCGGCCGCTTCATCAATCGCGAACTCTCCTGGCTCGCGTTCAATCGCCGTGTGCTGGAGGAGGCGCAGAACAAACGCCATCCCGTGCTCGAGAGGCTGCGGTTTCTTTCTATCTCCGCGTCGAACCTCGACGAGTTCTACATGGTGCGCGTCGCCGGCCTCAAAGGCATGGTCACCGCCAGTGTCGCAACCGCGAGCGATGACGGTCTGACGCCGGCCGAGCAGATCTCGCGCATCAACCAGACTGCCGGTGAGCTCATTGCCGACCAGCAGACGGTATGGAGCGCGCTTCACACGGAGCTTTGCGCGGCGGGCATCTCCGTCATTGCGCCGGACAATTTGAGTGCGGCTGATCGCGAATGGCTCGACGTCCAGTTCCGCGAGCAGATTTTTCCGGTGCTGACCCCGCTTGCCATCGATCCGGCGCATCCGTTTCCGTTCATCCCCAATCTGGGTTTCACGCTGGCGCTGAAACTCATGCGGCGCAAAGACAGCAAGAACGTCATGGCGCTTTTGCCGGTGCCGTCACAGCTGCAGCGTTTCTGGCGTTTGCCGAACGTTGACAAATCGGCGCGGTTTCTGCCGCTCGAGGACGTGATCGGGCTTTATCTCGACAAACTTTTCCCGGGTCACACCGTCACCGGCAGCGGTCTCTTCCGCGTGCTGCGCGACAGCGAAGTCGAAATGGAGGAAGAGGCCGAGGATCTCGTCCGTCTGTTCGAGACGTTGCTGAAGCGCCGCCGCCGTGGCGACGTCATACACATGAAATGCTCGAGCACGACGCCCGACGATTTGCGCGAATTTATCGTCGGCCATCTCAAGCTCGAACCCGACGAGGTCGTGATCATCGATCGTCTGCTCGGTCTTTCCGATCTGCGAAAGCTCATTCTCGACGAACGGCCCGACCTTCAGTTCAAGCCCTATATCGCGCGCTTTCCGGAGCGTATCCGCGACCATGGCGGCGACTGTTTCGCCGCGATCCGCGCCAAGGACATCATCGTCCATCATCCGTTCGAGAGCTTCGATGTTGTGGTCCAGTTCCTGCGCCAGGCTGCGGCCGATCCGGACGTCGTCGCGATCAAGCAGACGCTCTATCGCACCAGCCACGATTCCCCCATCGTCAGCGCGCTCATCGAGGCTGCGGATGCGGGAAAATCCGTCACCGCCCTGATCGAACTCAAAGCCCGGTTCGACGAAGCCGCCAACATCAAATGGGCGCGCGATCTGGAACGCGCCGGGGTTCAGGTCGTTTACGGATTCATCGAACTCAAAACCCATGCCAAGGTAAGCCTTGTCGTGCGCCGGGAGAGCGGACACCTGCACACCTACGTCCACTTCGGAACCGGCAATTACCATCCGACGACAGCGCGCGTTTATACCGACCTGTCGCTGTTTAGTGCCGATCCCGCGCTCGGCCGCGACGCGGCGCAACTCTTCAACTACATCACGGGCTACGCCGAGCCGGTCGGTCTCGAGAAGATCGCGATTTCGCCGTTGAGCCTGCGCGGACGGCTGATCGATTGCATCCAGGAAGAGATGATCCACGCGCGCGCCGGTAAACCGGCTGCGATCTGGGTTAAGCTGAATTCGCTTGTCGACGCGGGCATCATCGACGCGCTCTATCGCGCAAGCCAGGAAGGCGTGCGGGTGGAGCTTGTCGTGCGCGGCATTTGTTGTCTGCGCGCCGGTGTGCCCGGACTGTCGGACAATATCCGCGTGAAAAGCATCGTGGGACGCTTTCTGGAGCACGGCCGTGTTGTGTGCTTCGGCAACGGCTATGGGTTGCCCTCGGCAAAGGCGAAGGTCTTCATCTCCTCGGCGGACTGGATGCCGCGCAATCTCGACCGCCGCGTGGAAGCGCTGGTGCCGATCGAGAATCCGACCGTGCATCAGCAGGTTCTGGACCAGATCATGGTGGCGCTGCTCAAGGACCAGGCGCAGAGCTGGACGATGAATGCGCATGGCCAATACGACCGCGATCCCAACGCCGCCTCGCAGGATGCGTTCTCGGCACATACCTATTTCATGACCAACCCGTCGCTGTCGGGCCGCGGCAAGGCGCTCAAGATCGACCAGCCGCGTCCGGTCGCCATCGTCACTAGGCGCGATTGATGTCGGGCGCCGCCTCCGCTCCGTTCGACCTCGGTCTTGGCGCGCCCTCGCGTTCGCGCAAGCGCGACAAGGGCCCGGTCGCCGTCGTCGATATCGGGTCCAACTCGGTGCGTCTTGTGGTGTACGAAAACCTGTCGCGCACGCCCGCGACGGTGCACAACGAAAAGGCGATCTGCAGCATTGGGCGCGACATGGTCACGACCGGGCGCCTGCATGCTGCCGGCATGGCGATGGCGCTGGAAGTGCTGGCGCGGTTCAAGATTCTCGCCGACGGCCTGCAGGTGACGATCCGCGAAGCGGTCGCCACCGCGGCCGCGCGCGATGCCGAGAACGGACAGGATTTCATCCGCCGCGCGGAAGCCGCTTGGGGTGCGCCGATCCGTGTGCTCGCGGGCGAGGAGGAAGCGCGTCTCGCCGCCGAAGGCGTGCTGGCCGGAATTCCCGACGCAGACGGCCTTGTGGCCGATCTCGGCGGCGGCAGCCTCGACATGGTGTCGGTCAAGGGCGGCAAGATGGCGGACGCGCACACGCTTCCGTTCGGGCCGCTGCGTCTGATGGATCTGGCCAAAGGCAGTCCGAACAAGGCGCGCGATATTGTCGACGAAGGCCTTCATGCGCTGCCCGGCCTCAAGGCCCTCGACAAACGCGCGCTTTATGCCGTCGGCGGGATCTGGCGCAGCGTGGCGCGGGTCGACATGGACGAGCACAATTATCCGCTCCACGTCCTTCAGGACTACACGATCCCGCGCGCGCGGGCGCTGCGGCTATGCGAAGTACTTTCGGTACAGTCGCGCAAATCGCTCGACAGGCTGCGCTCGATCTCCAAACGACGCGCCGAATTGCTGCCTTACGGCGCCATCGTTCTCGAACGGCTTCTGCTTGCGGCAAAGCTCGACTGTGTCGTGATCTCCGCCTATGGCCTGCGCGAGGGTCTGTTGTTCGCACAACTCGCGCCCGAAGAGCGCGCGAAGGATCCGCTCATCGAATTCGCCTCGGCCTCCAACGACCGGCTCGGCCGCGCGCCGGCCTATGCGGCCGAGATGTACCAATGGATCGCTCCGCTGTTCCCGGAGGAGAGTGCCGATCTGCGGCGCGTCCGCCTGGTAGCCTGTCTGTTCTCGGATATCGGCTGGCGGCTGCATCCCGATGACCGCGCCATCGGCACCTATAACCAGGTGATTCACGCACCTTTTGCCGGCGCGGACCATCGTTCGCGAGCCCTGATCGCGAGCGCGGTGTTCCATCGCTATTCGGGCGACGAGGAGGTCCCCAAAAACCTTGTCATCGAGGATCTGCTCGATGAAAACGACGAAAATCTCGCTCTTCGCATCGGGCTGGCTGCCAGGCTCGCGTTCGCGTTGTCGGCCTCGGCGGTGGGGGAACTTGGGCATACCAAGCTCCGGATGACCCCCAGCAAGCTTCTCCTCGACGTTCCGCGCCGCCGCGAGGCGCTGGCCGGCGAGCCGGTCCAAAAACGGCTGGGTGCCCTGGCCGCGGCGCTGGGCCGCAAGGGCGAAATTCTCATCGGTTAAGCGGGGTTAACGCCTGAAACTTGCGCCCCGGCGCACAAGGGTCTTTAACCACGGCAGGGCCATCTTATGTGGGTGCTTGGCCAGAATTGGCCGCGCAAGGACGAGCGCCGCGTAAGCACGGGCAATAGAAGGAGAGTTTCATGGGCGGCTTGAGCATTTGGCATCTCCTGCTGGTAGCAGCGGTCGTGCTGGTTCTGTTCGGCGGGCGCGGCAAGCTTTCCGACGTCATGGGCGATTTCGCCAAGGGCATCAAAAGCTTCAAGAAGGGCCTCGCCGACGAGGACACCCCGCCGCGCGAAATTCCGCGCGACGACGTCAAGAAGGACACGGCTACGCATTCCTGACGTGGCTTTAGGCGATGTTCGTCGATCTCAGCTGGAGTCACATCCTACTGCTTCTTGTCGTGGCGCTGGTCGTGGTGGGGCCGAAGGACCTGCCGCGCCTGATGCGCGAGGTCGGGCGCTGGGCCGGCAAGGCGCGCGCGATGGCCGATCAGTTCCGCAAAAGCTTCGACGAGATGGCGCGCCAGAGCGAACTCGATGAGCTTCGGCACGAGATTGAGGAGTTGCGCGCCATACGGCCCATCGCCGACGTGCAGCGCCACGTGAACGAAGCGATCCTGCCCCCCGATCTGATGTCCCAGCCGCCCATGGCGGACGATGCACCGCCCGCGCCGGAGACAGTGGCAGAGCCAGCTCCAGAGCCAACGCCTGAGGGCGAGAAGACGCCCGCGCCATGATCAAGCCGACGGAAGACGATGAGGCGCAAATCGAATCCAGCAAGGCGCCGCTGCTCGACCATCTGATCGAGCTCCGGCGCCGGATAATCTATTCGCTGCTCGCTTTGGCAGCAGGCTTCTGCCTCTGCTTCTACTTCGCCGAGCCGATATACGCCTTTCTGACCGAACCTCTGGCGAAGGCGTTGGCCGGACATCCCAACAACCATCTGATCTATACCGCCATCTACGAGACATTCTTCACTTACGCGAAGGTGGGATTGTTCGGCGGGCTGTGCCTCGCGTTTCCGGTGATCGCGGCGCAGGTGTGGCTTTTCGTGGCGCCGGGACTCTATCGTCACGAGCGCAACGCTTTCCTCCCGTTCCTGATCGCAAGCCCGGTACTGTTCATCGCCGGCGGCGCATTCGTGTTCTATGTCATGCTGCCTACCGCGGTGAATTTTTTCCTGGGTTACCAGACCCAAGCGACGGGAAAGACGCTGGGCATCCAGGCGCAGCTCAAAGTCAGCGACTGGCTCGATTTTGTGATGACCCTGATGGTGGCGTTCGGCCTCACCTTCCAGATGCCCGTGCTGCTGTCGCTGCTCGGACGCGTGGGCATCGTGACGGCCACGATGCTGCGGTCGGTTCGGCGCTACGCGGTTGTCGGCATTTTCGCGGTGGCGGCGATTTTCACGCCCCCCGACCTCTTCAGCATGGTGAGCCTCGCGATCCCGCTGGTGCTTCTCTACGAAGTCTCCATTGCCCTTGTCTGGCTGATCGAACGCGACCGCGCCAAAAAGGACGCGACACGGGCGTAGGAACTTTACCGCGCGCATCCGCCGTGCCATGAGGCGCGCAGCGGAGTGAGCCATGCACGACATCAAATTCATCCGGGACGACCACCAGGCCTTCATCGCAGGGCTGAAACGGCGCGGAATCGCCGATGCGCAGGCGATCTCGGAGGACATCCTCGACCGCGACCATGGTCTGCGCGCGCTGCAAACGCGGCTTCAGCAGGCACAGGCGCGCCGCAACGAAGCCTCCAAGCTGATCGGGCAGGCCAAAGCGAAGAAGGATGAGGCGCAGGCCACCGTCCTGATGGACGAGGTCGCGGGGCTTAAAGCGGAAATCCAGAACGGCGAAGAAGAAGAGCGCAAGCTGAAGGCCGAGCTCGATTCCATCCTCGCGTCCTATCCCAACATTCCTGCGTCCGATGTGCCGGACGGCGCGGATGAGAACGGCAATGTCGAGGCGCCGGCGCGCGCGTTCGGTTCGCGGCCCGCGATGAACGCGGCGAAAGAGCATTTCGACCTCGGCGAAGCGCTCGGCATGATGGATTTCGAACGTGCGGCAAAAGTGTCAGGCGCGCGCTTTGTCTATCTGAAGGCGGGGCTGGCGCGCCTCGAACGCGCGCTCGGCATGTTCATGCTCGACCTTCACACGGACAATTTCGGCTATACCGAGATGACGCCACCTATCCTTGCGCGCAATCATGCATTCTTCGGCACCACACAGTTGCCGAAATTCGAGAACGATCAGTTCTGGGCGATCAGCGGGGAATTGCTTGCCGACGTCTCTGCGGATACGGCCGAAATCATTCGCGAGTACCGCTACGGCCTCATTCCGACGGCCGAAGTGACGCTGACCAACTACGTTCGCGAAGAAATCCTCGACGAGGAAAAACTGCCGTTACGCTTCACGGCATGGACTCCGTGTTTCCGCGCGGAAGCAGGTGCGGCGGGCAAGGATACGCGCGGCATGATCCGCCAGCACCAGTTTTCCAAGGTAGAACTGGTCTCGATCACGACGCCGGAGCAATCCGAGGCCGAGCACGAACGCATGACCGATTGCGCGCAGGAGGTCTTGAAGCGCCTCGGCCTGCATCACCGTGTTATGACGCTGTGCGCGGGTGATATGGGGTTTGCGGCGAAGAAGACCTACGACATCGAGGTCTGGCTGCCGGGTCAGAACCGCTTCCGCGAAATCTCGTCCTGTTCGAACTGCGGCGATTTCCAGGCGCGACGCATGAATGCGCGCTACCGGCCGAAGGATTCGAAGCAGCCGCGCTTCGTCCACACGCTGAACGGTTCGGGCCTTGCCGTGGGCCGCACGCTGATCGCGATCATGGAGAACTATCAGCAGCCCGACGGCTCCATCGCCGTTCCCGATGTGCTTCGCCCCTACATGGGTGGGATGGAGAAGATCGCGAAGCTGTGACCGACGTGCTCACGACGGTGCGCCTTACGCTCCGCCGCCTGGCTTTGAGCGATGTCCCGGCCATGCACGCGATCTTCGCAGATCCCGAGGCGATGCAGTACTGGTCGCGGCTGCCGCACACAGACATCGCCGAAACCGAAGACTGGGTCAAAAAGACCATCGGAGCTGTCGAGGCCGGTGAGGCTGACGATTTTGTCGTGGTGCATGAGGGTGCGCTCGTCGGCCGTGTGGGCATTTGGCAAAACCATGAACTCGGGCTGATTTTCGCGCGTTCCATATGGGGAACCGGAATCGCGCGCGAAGCGACCGAAGCTCTCATCGAACGGTCACGGTTGCGTGGCATGACGTCGATCATGGCCGACATCGATCCCCGCAATCTTCGCGTCGCGCGATTCCTCGCGAAACTGGGCTTTCGCAAAACGGGTGAGGCCAAAGGCACCTATAAGATCGGAGACATTTGGGCCGACAGCGACTATCTAACGCTGTCCCTTACCGGAGATGATTGAGTGCGAATTCTTGTGACGAATGACGACGGCATCCATGCGCCGGGCCTGGCGGTGGCGGAGCGGATCGCGCGCGCGCTGACAGACGATGTCTGGGTGGTCGCTCCGGAAACCGAGCAATCCGGTGCCTCACATTCGCTCACGCTGACGATGCCGTTGCGCCTGCGCGAAATCGATGCGCGCCATTTCGCCGTGACCGGCACGCCGACCGATTGCGTCATGATGGCCTGCGCGCAGGTCATGAAGGATGCGCCGCCCACGCTCGTGCTCTCCGGCGTCAATCGCGGGTCCAACCTCGCGGACGACGTGACTTATTCGGGCACGATCGCGGGTGCGATGGAGGGTTGTGCGCTGGGCATTCCGTCCATCGCAATGTCGCAATCCTACGGCTTTGAGCCCAAAGCAGAAATCAACTGGTCCTGTGGCGAAGTCCATGGACCGAACCTGATCCGGCGCCTCGTCGAGATCGGCTGGCCGAACGACGTGCTGATGAATGTCAATTTTCCCGACTGCGCGCCGGCCGGCGTGGCGGGTACGGAGATCACCATGCAGGGCAAGCGCGACATGCAGACCGCGGCGCTCGACCGGCGCATCGATGCACGCGGCAATCCCTATTTCTGGATCGGCTTCAAGCGCGTGCGCAGCAATCCGCCCGTCGGAACCGATCTGCGTGCGATTTACGACAAGCGCATTTCGGTGACGCCGCTGCACCTCAATCTCACCGAGCGCGCGGTGATGGAAAATCTGCGCGAGACCTTTGCGAAGCCATGACCGACCCGCGCGTCATCCAGTTGATCATGACGCTTCGCCGCCAGGGGATCGACGATCAGCGCGTTCTCGGCGCTATCGAGCGCACGCCCCGAGAGCTGTTCGTCGATGAGCCGTTCGCACACCGGGCTTACGACAATTCAGCGCTTCCCATCGCCTGCGGCCAGACGATCAGCCAGCCCTATGTCGTCGCGTATGTGACGCAGGAGCTGAAGCTGGAACCGCAGATGCGGGTGCTCGAGCTCGGCACCGGCTCGGGCTATCAGGCGGCGGTGCTCGCGCCACTTTGCCGCCGAGTCTACACGATCGAACGGCACAGGCCGCTGTTGCGCGAGGCGGAAGCCCGTTTCAAGGCGCTCAAACTCGACAATGTCGTGACCAGACATGGCGACGGTTTAGACGGCTGGCCGGAGCAGGCGCCGTTCGATCGCATCCTCTTGTCGGCCGCCGTCGGCGAGGTGCCCGTCAACCTTACCGAACAGTTAAAACCAGGCGGATGGCTGATTGCGCCGGTCGGTTCTGTCCCGAAATCGGACGATTTCGCAATTTCGGCAAGCTTTTCTCAATATTTGACGAAGATCATCAGGGGCGAGAACGGGACCCGGCACGAAGAGCTGATCCCGGTTATGTTCGTCCCGATGGTGACGGGCGTGCCGCAGGAGGCAAGGAAGCCCGATGATGTGGGCAAGAAGTCTTGAACGAAGCGGTTTGATGCTGGCAACGCTGGCGTCGCTGTCGCTTGCTGCCTGCACAACGTCGCCGCGCACCCAGCTCGCCTGGGGGGTCCAGGATCACTTCACGCCGCACACGACCGACCCGCACACCGTCCGGTTCGAGGGCTCGGTCAAACTGCCATCGCCCCAGAGGCGCGTCGCCTCCACACAAGTCTATCGTCAGAACCTGCCTCCGATTCCAACATCGAAGCCCGCGACCGGGAAGCCCGCGACCGAAACCACAGGCTGGTTCAACTGGGCGATGCCTTCCCAACCGCAAACGCAACCTGTGGAACGGCCGGTGCAGCAGACGCAGCCGAGCGTCGTGGCACAGGATGCGCCGCAGTTCCGCTGGCCGGTCGCTGGACGGATTCTGTCGAGCTTCGGCGGCATAACGGGCGGCGAGCGGAACGACGGGATCAATATCGCGGCTGCGCGCGGTGAGCCGATCCATGCGTCCGCGTCCGGCATCGTCACCTATTGCGGCAACGAGCTCAAAGGCTACGGCAATCTCGTGTTGATCCGTCATGGCGACGGTTATGTGACGGCCTATGCGCATGCGGACAGCATCGCGGTCGGACGGGGCGATCATGTTGACGCCGGACAGGTGATCGGCACCGCCGGTTCGAGCGGCGATGTCGACGTTCCGCAACTGCATTTCGAAATCCGCCGCGGTGTGCGGCCGGTCGATCCCAGAACGCTGTTGCCCAGGTCGCTGATCGTCGCGTCGAATTAATCGAGCGTTTTTCCCAAACGTCCTGCCGCATCCTGGATGAACTGCCAGGCGACGCGGCCCGAGCGGCTTCCGCGCGCTGCAGCCCAGGCAAGAGCACTCGCGTGCAGGTCATCCAACGCGATGCCGTAGTGCGCGGCATAGCCGTCGACCATCGCGAGATATTCCTCCTGCCCGCAATTGTGGAAGCCGAGCCACAGACCGAACCGGTCGGACAGCGACACTTTCTCTTCCACCGCCTCGGAAGGATTGATCGCGGTCGAGCGCTCGTTCTCCATCATGTCGCGTGGCATCAGATGGCGGCGGTTCGACGTCGCGTAGAGAAGCGCGTTCGCCGGGCGTCCTTCGATGCCGCCTTCGAGCGCGGCCTTCAGCGATTTGTAGCTGGTATCGTCCTTGTCGAAGGAAAGATCGTCACAATATAGCAAAAAGCGCCGCCGGTCGCCCCGAAGCAGGCGCAAGAGGGAGGGCAGCGTTGAGATATCCTCGCGATGGATCTCGACCAGTACCAGCCGCGCGGGCGGTTTGCGCGGGCGATTGATCTCGGCATGGATGGATTTCACCAGCGAGCTTTTGCCCATGCCGCGTGCCCCCCAAAGGAGCGCATTGTTGGCCGGCAATCCGTCCGCGAAACGGCGCGTGTTTTCGAACAGGATGTCACGCGCCTGATCGATGCCCTTGAGCAGATGAAGCGGCAGGCTGGCCACCCGTCCGACCGCGACCAGACCGCCTTGCGCAGGCTCCCAGACGAAGGCATCGCCGCCGGCCGGCGCTTTGGCCGGGAGGCCCTGCGGGGCGAGGCGTTCCAGCGCTGCCGCAATGCGCGTCAAAAGCCCGTTTTTGGCGTCTGCCATGACCTAAAACCCAGGGTTTGTGCGGTTGCAATAGGGGCAACCGGGGCTATAGTCCGCGCCCGCACGGGGGGCGCCGCCACCCGCAGATATCAGGAAGGGGCAATCGCCCGGCATGGATACGAACTTTCTCACCACGATCGCGCCGCTGATCTTCATTTTCGCGATCATGTATTTTCTTCTCATCCGTCCGCAACAGCAGCGCATGAAGCAGCACAAGCAAATGGTGGAGAACGTGCGTCGTGGCGACACCGTGGTCACGGCCGGTGGCATCGTGGGCAAGGTGACAAAGGTCGGCCAGCCCGAAGATCCCGAGATCACGGTCGAAATCGCGGACAACGTCCAAATCCGCGTCGTGAAGTCGACGCTGAGCGAAGTGCGCGCCAAATCCCAGCCCGTCGACAGCAAGGGCAGCTGAGGTAGGAAGATGCTGCACGTCTCATTCATTTCCCGCATTCTTGTGGCGCTGATCCTGATCGGCGGCCTTCTGGTTTCGCTGCCCAACGTGCTGCCACCGAGCGCGCGTGCGCATCTGCCGGCGTGGTGGGGCAATCAGACCGTCAGCCTCGGTCTCGATCTTCAGGGCGGTTCCTATCTGCTGCTCGAAGTGCAACTCGATCAGGTTCAGAAGGACAAGATCGAATCGCTCAAAGGCGACGTTCGCCATGCGTTGCGCAAAGCGCGCATCGGCTATCAGTTCCTCGATGACACGGGTGACGACGCTGTTGGCGTCCACGTCCTCGAAAACGACCGCGCCGATGAAGCGCGGACGCTGATTCAGAATCTCAACCCGACCATGAGCGGCGGCGTGCTGTCGATCGGCGCGCGGGAATACGATCTAAACGAGCCCGGCGGCAATCGCTTCGTCTTGAAGATGACCGACGCTTACAAGAAGCAGGCGAAAGAAGACATCGTCACCCAGTCCATCGAAGTCGTGCGCCGCCGTATCGACGAGATGGGTACGCGCGAACCCACCATCGAACGGCAGGGCGACGACCGTATCGTCGTTCAGGTGCCGGGACTTTCCGATCCCAAGCGGCTCATCGACCTCCTCCAGACGACGGCAAAGATGACGTTCCAGCTGGTGGATGAAACGGCCGATCCCATCCAGGCCGCGAAGGGCGTCATCCCGATCGGGTCGGAACTGCTTCCGCAGAAGCCCGAGAGGAATGGCGCCAATCCCGGCCCCATCGTCGTCCAGAAGCGTATTCTGGTGACGGGTGACCGGCTGACCGACGCACAGCCCGGCTTCGATCAGCAGACCGGTCAGCCCGACGTCAACTTTAAATTCGATTCCGTCGGCGCCAGGCAATTCGGCGATGTGACCAAGGACAATGTCGGCCACCGCTTCGCGATCGTGCTCGACAAGAAGGTCATCACCGCGCCGGTCATCCAAAGCGTCATCCTGGGCGGACAGGGCCAGATCACCGGAAACTTCACCACACAGCAAGCGAACGACCTGGCGCTGCTCCTGCGCGCCGGCGCGCTTCCCGCGCCCCTGAAGCCGATCGATCAGCGTACCGTCGGCGCCGAACTCGGTGCGGACTCTGTCAACGCAGGCAAATGGTCGACGCTCGCGGGCTTGGTGCTCGTCGTCCTGTTCATGATCGCACGCTACGGCATGTTCGGGGTGTTCGCCGACATTGCGCTCACGTTCAACGTGGTGCTGTTGATCGCGATCCTCACACTTCTGGGTGCAACGCTGACCTTGCCGGGTATCGCCGGCATCGTGCTCACCATGGGTATGGCGGTCGACGCCAACGTGCTGATCTATGAACGCATTCGGGAAGAGCAGCGAAACGGCCGCGGCATGATCGCGTCCATCGATACCGGCTTCCGCCGCGCCATGAACACAATCATCGACGCCAACATGACCCATTTGATCGCGGCGCTGATCCTGTTCCAGCTGGGCTCGGGACCGGTGCGCGGCTTCGCGGTCACGCTGGGGCTTGGCATCATCACCTCGTTCTTCACGGCGGTGATGGTGACGCGGCTGATCGTGGTCTACTGGCTTACCTGGCGCAGGCCAAAGACGCTCACGATCTGAGAAAAAGGGCTGAACAAGGCCGAAAAAGAGGTAAACTGCCCCCGGACTCAATCAGGGGGTAGACGGCCATGGCCGCATTTTTTGCCAATCTTCGCAACACGGTGGTCGCGGGCACAATTCTCGCGGTCATCGTTCTCTTCATCCGCATCATCATGGGCGGTCTCGATCTCGCGAGCCTTGCCTTCTGGATGTTCGTGGTGCGGTGGCTGCACATCATCTGCGGTGTGATGTGGATCGGCCTGCTCTGGTACTTCAATTTCGTCTCTACCCCGACCATGCCGAAGATCCCCGCCGAATTGAAACCGGCGCTCGGCAAGTTCATCACGCCGGCGGCGCTGTTCTGGTTCCGCTGGGGTGCGATGGGCACGATCGTCTTCGGTATTATCCTTGCGTGGATGAGCGGCTATCTAATTCAGGCTTACACGCTCGACGCGACGGAGCATTTCGCAACCACAAGCTACGTCCTTATCGGCATCGGCATGTGGCTGGGTACGATCATGTGGTTCAACGTCTGGTTCGTAATCTGGCCGAACCAGCAGAAGGCGCTCAATATCGACAACGCCTATCCGGACCTTGCACAGCCGCAGAAGGACGCATCGGCCAAGACCGCGGGCATGTTCTCGCGTATCAACACGATGCTCTCGATCCCGATGCTGTTCTGCATGGCCGCGGCATCGCATATGCCGTGAGAAGTAGCGTCTCGCGATCTCGAATGGGGGCCGCCCGGGCAACCGGGCGGCTCTTTCGTTGATGCGTGAGAACGCCGCTTTTGAAGCTTGCGCCGGGATGGTCCGCAAGGCCGATCCGGATCGCTATTTTTCGGCCTTATTCGCGCCGGCCCCTAAGCGCCCGTTCCTGTTTGCGCTTTACGCATTCAATGTCGAACTGGCGCGCGTGGGTGCCAGTGTGCGCGAACCGATGATGGGCGAGATTCGCCTGCAATGGTGGCGCGAGACACTGGAAGGCGCGCGCGCCGGCAAGCCGCGCACGCATGACGTCGCGCGTGCGCTCGCGGAAACTTTCCCGAGTGTCAAGTTTCCGGCAGCCCTGTTCGACGCAATGGTCGATGCGCGGGCGTTTGATTTTCTCGAGGGCACCTTCACGGACGCTGAAAGCCGGGATGCCTATCTGGACGCCACGTCGGCCAATTTGATGCGGCTCGCGGCCCGGGTGCTGGGAACAGGGGATAGGTTCGACGATCTCGCACGCGAAGCGGGTCTGGCTTACGGGCTTGCCGGTCTCTTGCGCAATCACGCCACAGACGGCGCGCGCGCGATGCTGGATGACGCCGGGGTTGCGCCTGCTTTGCGTGATGCAAAAGAGCATCTCGATCGGGCGCGCCGGTTCAAAAAGTCCGGTGCCGCGCTGGCCGCATTCCTGCCCGCGGCGCTCGTCCGGCTTTATCTGCACAATCCGGCGAAGGACATTCCGATCCACCGCCGCCAGATCGCGCTCTTGAGCGCATCCCTGCGCGGCCGGATTTAATCATTCCGCTGCTGCGCGGCTTCCGAGCCAGATATCGAGATCGGCGATCGCGCGATGCGACATCGCTTTTTTGCGGTCTTTGCCGCGCGCGCCCTTCAGCTCCGGAAACAGGCCGAAATTCACATTCATCGGCTGAAAGGTCTTCGCATCGGCGCCGCCGGTGATATGACCGAGCAGAGCGCCGAATGCCGTGGTTGGCGGCGGTGCAGCGGGCGTCTTGCCTTGCGCCTCCGAAGCCGCAAAACGCCCGGCAAGCAGCCCGATCGCGGCACTTTCGACATAGCCCTCCACGCCGGTGATCTGGCCTGCGAAGCGCAGCGATGGCCGTGCTTTCAATCGCAATTGGCCGTCGAGCAAGCGCGGGGAGTTGATGAAGGTGTTGCGGTGAAGACCACCCAGCCGCGCGAACTGCGCGTTTTCAAGTCCGGGAATCATGCGGAAGATATGCGTTTGTTCGCCGTGTTTGAGCTTGGTCTGGAAGCCCACCATGTTCCACAGCGTGCCGAGCGCATTGTCCTGCCGGAGCTGGACGACCGCATAAGATCGCTTGCCGGTGCGCGCATCAGAGAGTCCCACCGGCTTCATCGGTCCGAAACGCAGCGTGTCCTCGCCACGCACTGCCATCACTTCGATGGGCAGGCAGCCTTCGAAATAGGGCGTCGACTTTTCCCATTCCTTGAAATCGGTCTTCTCACCCGCGAGCAGCGCTGCGATGAATGCTTTGTACTGCGGCTCGTCCATGGGGCAGTTGATGTAGTCGGCGCCGTCGCCCTTGTCGTAGCGCGACTGCATCCAGCAGATATCGAAATCGATCGACTCGCGATGCACGATCGGCGCGATGGCATCGAAGAAGGCGAGGCCTTCATCATTCGTGAGCGCGCGGATCGAGTCCGCGAGCGCTGCAGAGGTCAGCGGTCCCGTAGCGATGATGGTCGACGCCCACTCCGCCGGCGGTAAGCCGGCAATTTCTTCCCGGCAGATCGTGACACGGGGATGACGGGCGAGGGTGTCGGTGATCGTGCGGGAAAATCCTTCGCGGTCTACAGCGAGCGCACCGCCGGCCGGGAGCCGGTGCGCGTCGGCCGACCGCAGGATCAACGAGCCGGCACGGCGCATCTCCTCGTGCAGCAGGCCGACGGCATTGTTTTCCCAATCGTCGGACCGGAGCGAATTGGAGCAAACGAGTTCCGCGAGGTTATCCGTCTGATGGGCGTCGGTTCCGCGCACGGGCCGCATCTCATGCAAAACGACCTCGCAGCCTGCCTCCGCGGCTTGCCAGGCCGCTTCGCTTCCAGCGAGGCCCCCACCGACAATGTGAATGAGATGTGTCATCGCGCTGCTATAGCGAACACGAGAATGTTATTCCAGCAGATGAGAGCGGCTCGCAACATGCGCTCGAGAACGCAATTCGCTTGCCAACCTTTCCGCGTCGTAACAATGTTCGGCCCCGTAGCGGGCATCTGCTCGCGCATCCAGAAAAGAGGGAGAGTTCCGTGTCTGTTACTCGACTGAGCATAGCCGCGTGCGCGGCAGCGTTAGCCATGGCCGCCTTGCCTGCACAGGCGCTGGTCCACGGCTCCTATCACATCTTTCCGACGAAATCCTATCTCGAGAAGCAGTCCAAAGAAGGGCGGCGGGTCACGCCCTCCGGCCCGATGAACTATTACGGTGGCTCGGTGCTCGCGAACGTCAAGCTGGTCTCGATCATGTGGGGCAGCAACGTGAATCCGATTACGGTCAACGCGATTCCCGGCTTTTCGTCCGCGATCGTCAACAGCACCTATGTCGATCAGATGGCCGAGTACAACACAAAGGGCGCCACCTCGATCAACGGTCACAGGAGCACCAAGCAGGTGATCAACCGCGGCACCTATCTCGGTCAGGTCGTGATCAATCCGAAGAACAAGTCGACCAGCCTGACTGACGACGACGTCCAGGCTGAACTGCGGCACCAGATCAAGATCGGTGCGCTGCCGCCGCAAGATCTGGATACGCTCTACATGGTCTATTTCCCGGACGGCATCACGATCACGCTGGACGGACTAGTCTCATGTCAGAGTTTCGGCGCCTATCACTTCGCGACCAACGACCTGAAGCTGTCCAAGAACAACCTCTTCTACTCGGTGGAGCCGAGCTGCCATTACTCCCTCACGAACATCACATTCGCGGCGTCGCATGAATATGCCGAAGCGACGACCGATAATGTACCGACGCCTGGCTCGTTCCCCGACTTCCCGCAAGCCTGGAACGACGCGGACGGCTTCGAGATCGGCGACAAGTGCGGTGGCTCCGGCACGTTGACGTCCGCTTCCGGTCACTGGACCGTGACCCAGTACTACCTCAACACCAAGAATGGCTGCAGCACGGGCAGCTACACGAGCCCGTGAACGATATCCGGACGGCCAGATTTACTCTGGCCGTCCGCTTTCGTCTTTCCTGCCCTGCTATTTAGTGTCATTCTCACACGGGAATGCGACTTCGCCGACACGGCGAAGCATGGCGGGCGGAGCGAACTATGAAATTCATCCTTGGACTGCTCATGGCAATGGCGCTGCTGCCCACCGCAGCCTTTGCGGATGGCGACGCTTGTCCGCGTCCCGCTGCCGGAAGCGAAGTCGTGCAGCCGCCCGATCTTTACAGCCAGGCGGGCGTCCTCAACGTGACGCTCGGCTATTTCACGGCGGTCGACAGCCTTCAACGCACGCTGTTCTGCTTCGTGACGGATGACGGCAAGGAATCGCCGACGCTGCATGTCAACCCCGGCGACACGATCAACATCACCCTGACCAACAGGCTGGCCGCGATGCCGGGCGCGCCCTCGATGCGGGTGTCGAATGACAGCACGGTCTGCGGCAGTCCCGACATGACTCCGACGTCGGTCAACATGCATTTCCACGGCACCAACACCTCACCGCAATGCCACAGCGACGAGGTCATCCATACGCTGATCAATTCCGGCGAGACGTTCACCTACAGGTTACGTATCCCGAAGGACGAGCCGCCGGGGCTTTACTGGTACCACCCGCACGTTCATGGAATTTCGTCGGTGGCACTCCAGGGCGGTGCAACGGGTGCGATAGAGGTCGAGGGAATTGAAAACATCCAGCCTGCGGTTGCGGGCTTGCCGCAGCGCTATCTCGTGCTGCGCGACCAGCGGTTGGGCGCTCCGAATTACGACACGGTGCTCACAGGCCCCTTCTGGGATGTTTCGGTAAACTACGTCCCTGTCTCGTGGCCCCACTATCAGACTGGGATCATCAAAATGCAGGCGGGTGGCAAAGAGTTCTGGCGGGTCGTCAATGCCGGCGCCAACACGATCCTGGACATACAACTTACCTATGACGGAACGGCCCAGCCGCTGCAGATCGTGGCTCTCGACGGCGTGCCGACAGGTTCAAAGGACGGCCACCACCAGGGCACGATTGTCACCCAAACCGACATCCTGCTGCCGCCGTCGAGCCGCGCGGAGTTCATCGTCACCGGCCCGCCTTCTTCTTCGACGGTCGCAATGCTTTCGACCGAGGCGATCGACGGTGGACCCGCGAGCGATAACAACCCCGCACGGCCTCTGGCGCAAATCGTGACGACTGACGCACCAGTTCATTTGTCGCGGATGGCCGCACCGTCGGCGCCTGCGGGACACATGCGCTTCGACGATCTGGCGAACGCGAAGGTTACGCAGCAGCGGCTTCTGTATTTTTCGGAAAAGAAGCCGCCCGCTTCGCCGCCCGACGTCGAACAGACGGTGTTTTTTATCACCGTGGACGGTCAGAAAGAGACACCCTTCGACCCCAACAACCCGCCGGCGATCATCACCAATCAGGGCGCTGTTGAGGAATGGACGATCCAGAACCGCACGGCGGAGGTGCACGAATTCCACATGCATCAGGTCCATTTCCTAGTCGAGGCGATCAATGGCGTTCCGATCCCAAAGAAACATCAGCAGCTCTATGATGTGTTTCAGGTCGGATACTGGAACGGGAAGGGAACCCCGCCGAGCATCACGGTGAAGCTGGACTTCCGTGGGCCGACCGTCGGTGACTTCGTCTATCACTGTCACATCCTCGACCACGAGGATATGGGCATGATGGCCATTATCCGGGTTCTGCCGAGCAACGCACCGAAGTCAGCGAAGCAGAAGCCGGTTTAGCCCCACACCGCCGGCTTGCGGTCCTGCCATGGCCGCGCTTCTTCGAGTTGTGCGGCGAGGCGGTAGAGCGTCGCCTCGTCGGCATAGCGCCCGGTGAACATCATGCCGATCGGGATGCCTGCGCTGGACATGCCCATGGGGAGCGACAGTGACGGCTGCCCGGTCATGTTGTAGGGCGGCGTATAGCCGAACACCTTCGACTGGCGGCGGTTGAACTCGCGCGGCTCGACATTAACGGGATCCAGATGGCCGATTTCGGGTGCGGGGGCCAACGTCACCGGCGACAGCAGCACATCGAACTCCCGCCACAGCGCCAGGATCTGCCGCGAGATAAGCCGCAAATTTTGCAGGCCTTCGCCGATCATGGATGCCGTGAGCTTCTGGGCGCTGCGATAGCTCGCCCAGGCGAGCGGCTCCATCTCATCCTCGGTAGGATCGCGGCCGAGCATCTCGCGATGGCTGTCGATGCCGGCCACGAACATCGCTCCGGAAACGGCGCCTTGCGCGCGATAGAGCTTGCGCCAGTCGATCGGCAGGTCCTTCTTCACGATCAGCGTATGACCGAGTTCTTCGAGGGTCTTCGCCGTTGCGTCGAAGACTGCCTGCACATCGGGGTGCGGCGGAATTCCGCGTGGCACCTCCGTGTACAGTCCGATCCGCAATCTGCCTGGTGCGGTCTTGATCTCATCCATGTAAAGGCGTGCTTTGGGTACGGGCGCATAAGGCGCGTCATCTTCCGGCCAACCGGTCCAGTCAAGCATTGCGGCCGAGTCGCGCACGGTACGCGTCAACACGTGATCGACGACGAAACCATGCGCGCGGCTGCGGTCGTCGGGACCGCCCGGATTGCGATATTGCGTCGGTTTCATGCCGACGAGCCCACATTGCGCCGACGGGATGCGGATCGAACCCAGCCCGTCGCTGCCATGCGCCATCGGCACCATGCCGCTCGCAACCGCCGACGCCGCGCCACCGGACGAGCCGCCGCTTGAGTGGTTCGGATTCCACGGGTTGCGGCAGATGCCCAGATGACGGCCTTCGGTCGTGCCGGGAATGCCGAACTCCGGTGTGTTTGTCTTGCCCATCAGCACGACACCCGCCGCGCGATAGCGGCGCGTCAGTTCGGCGTCGCTAGGCGAGATGTTGTTGCGCAGATAGGCCGAGCCATTGGTCATCGGCCAGCCCGCGACGGGCATGCCGATGTCCTTGATCAGGAATGGCACGCCTTTGAACGGGCCGTCCGGCAGCCGCCCTTTGGCGGTGGCACGGGCTTCGTCATAAGCCTTGTAGACGACGGCATTCAGGGTCGGATTGTGCCGCTCGATGCGGGTGATCGCCTCTTCGAGTAGCTCGGCAGGGGAGACTTCGCCGCGGCGTACGAGATGCGCGAGGCCGAGACCGTCAAAATTATCGTATTGCGCGAATCCCATTGTCCGCTCCCGATTGGCCGGAAAGTGGTGTAACCCATGGCCCACCGAAGGGCCAGCATCTGGCCCTTCCGTTAGGATAAGGACTGCATGCGGGAATACGCCTGGATCGTCGTCGGCGCGGGGTTCACCGGCGCCACCATCGCCGAGCGGATTGCGACCGAGCTTGACCAAAGGGTGCTGGTGATCGACCGGCGCGATCACATCGGCGGCAATGCGTACGACTATCCCGGCGACTATGAGATCCTGATTCACAAATACGGTCCGCATATCTTCCATACCAACAGCGAGAAGGTATGGACCTATCTGTCGCGCTTCACGCGTTGGCGCGCTTACGAACATCGTGTGCTCGGCTCGATCGATGGAAAGCTCGCCCCGATCCCGTTCAATCTCGATTCTTTGGACATCCTGTTTCCGCGCCGCGAAGCCGAGGCGTTATCGCGACAGCTGATCGAATCTTATGGGATGGAAAAGAAGGTCCCGATCCTGAAGATGCGCGAAGCGCAGAGCGGCGATCTGCGCGATCTGGCCGATTACATCTACGAGAAAGTGTTTCTCCACTACACGCTGAAGCAATGGGATCTAAGGCCCGAGGATCTCGATCCTTCCGTCAGCGCGCGCGTGCCCGTGCATATCAGCCGCGATCCGCGCTATTTCCAGGATACGTATCAGGCGATGCCGGACGAGGGCTATTCGACGATGTTCTCGCGGATGCTCGATCATCCAAACATCCATGTTTCGACCGGAACGTCTTATGGCGACGTTCGCGACGAGCAGGAAAGCGCGAAAGTGATTTTTACCGGACCGATCGACGCGTTCTTCGATTATGCGTATGGGGCGCTGCCTTATCGCAGCCTCCGGTTCCAGCTCGCGAGCCTTCCGGCAGTCGAAGTGCAGCCGGTCGGCACGGTCAATTATCCCAACGATTTCGCATACACCCGCATCACGGAGTTCAAGCACCTGACCGGTCAGACTGCGAACGGCACGGTGATCGTCGAAGAATATCCGCAGGCGCATGAGCCCGGAAAGAACGAGCCTTACTATCCCATCCCGACGCCGGACAACGCCGAGCGTCTGAAACCCTATCTGGCCGCAGCCAAGGTGCTGGAAGGAAAAGTTTGGTTCGCCGGCCGGCTCGGCGACTACGCCTATTACAACATGGACCAGGCTTGCGCGCGCGCACTTGCGTTGTTCGAGAAGCAGATCGTTCCTTCGGTGCGTAGCTGATGCGCCGATATCTCCTGATCGTTCGTGCCGGCGACCGTTCGCTTCATCCCGGATGGTTGAAAGGTGCGCGCGACTGGAATCTGCACATCAGCTATTTCGGCGACAAAGAAAAGCCGTTCGGCGATCTCCAAGAAGGTGTGACGCTGTCGCGCGAGAAGGGTCCCAAATATGTCGGGCTGAAGGATTGTATCGATGCGCACAGCCATTTCCTGAACGACTACACCCATATCGGCCTGCCCGATGACGATCTCGCGTGTGGTGCCGCGGTCTGGAACACGGCGTTCAATGTGCTCGACGAAAGTGCAGCCGATCTCGGCCAGCCGTCGCTGCTCTGGCGTTCGTTCTATTCCTACGACATCACGATGCGGCGGCGCTGGCTGAAGTATCGCGTGACGGATTTCGTCGAAGTCATGGCACCGATCTTCAAGGCGAACTTCCTACAGGAGGTTCTGCCGACTTTTGCTGCGAACCGTTCGAGCTGGGGTCTTGACTATGTCTGGCGCGAAATCGCGAAACGGCAGGGGCGCAAGCTTGCCATTGTCGATGCGGCAGCCTTGTTGCACACACGTGCGCTCGGCAAAGGCGGCCAGTATAGCGCGGCGAACATGGGTGGAAGCACGCAGCTTGGCGAATATCAGACGCTGCTCGATACCTACCAGATCACAGACACGTCGCGCAGCACGCTGTACGGCGTGCGCCCTGATGGACGGGTTGTGCGCAACGCGTTCCCGCTCAATCGCAGGCTTTTGTTGCCGCGGCTTTGTCGCGAGTGGAAGACCACAAATAAGATAGAAGTCGTATCCTAATCACATCGTCGGCGGCCGGCGGCTGGCCCACGGCGCGGCCTTTTCGAGCTGGCTTGCGAGCCTGAGCAGTCCAAGCTCGTCGCCGAAGCGCCCCACGAATTGCACGCCGATCGGAAGTCCTTCCTTGTTCCAGTGAAGCGGCAGGTTGATCGCGGGCTGGCCAGTCGCGTTCTGCATTGCGGTGAACGGGACGTAATCGATAATTGGCGCAAAGGATTTCTGCGGATCGCGCTCTTCCATATCGAAGGTGCCGAGCTTCACCGGCGGAGCGCCGAGTGTTGCACTGAGCCAGAAATCGTAGGTCTCATGGAATCTCGCCGCCTCGCGGGCCGCGCTGTTCATGCTCTCCTTTGCGATCAGATAGGCACTTGCGGTGACCGACTTGCCCGCCTCGTAGAGGCCCCAGGTGAGGCCTTCAAACAGTTCCGGCTTCGGCGTCTGGCCGGTCAGCATGGCGACGGTGTCGATGCCGGCCGCAAGATTGGCGCCCCAGAGCGCCATAAAGCTTGGGAGGAGTGTGGCCTGATCCAGGTTGGGCGAGGCTTCTTCGACCTCGTGTCCGAGGTCGGCGCACAGCTTCGCCGCATGCTTCACGGCGGCGACACAATCGGGATGTAACGTTTTTCCATCCAGCTTCTTCGTGTCGAATGCGATGCGCAGCTTCTTCGGCTTGCGTTTCGCACCGTCGAGCCAGGATTCCGGCGCCGGCGTCGAGCAATAGGGATCGCCCGGCATGCTGCCTGAAACCGCATCGAGCGCCGCGGCCGTATCGCGCACGCTGCGCGATACGACCAGATCGACGCCCAGCCCATCGATCGAATCGGCGAAGTCCGGCCCCATGCTGGAGCGGGCGCGCGTCGGTTTAAGTCCGACAAGCCCGCAGCACGATGCCGGAATGCGGATCGAACCGCCGCCGTCATTGGCATGCGCGAGCGGCACGATTCCGGCGGCCACCGCGGCGGCCGAGCCGCCCGACGACCCGCCGGTCGAATGGTCCAGATTCCACGGATTGCGCGCGGGACCGTAGAGGCGGGACTCCGTTGTCGGCACCAACCCGAATTCCGGCACGTTCGTCTTGCCGAATGCGATGAGGCCGGCCTGTTTGAACTTCGCCACCAGAAAGGAATCGTGCGGCCATGGAATCGGCGGAATGAATTGCGCCCCTTGCCGCGTCGGCATTCCCTCAGCGAATGCCAGAATATCCTTGAGCAGGAACGGCACACCGGCGAATGGCCCTTTCGGAAGCTTGCCCTTCGCCGCATCGCGGGCACGCTCGTAATCCTTGAAGATGATCGCATTGAGCACTGGATTGAGCCGCTCGGCGCGTGCGATCGCTTCATCGAGAAGCTCGACCGGCTTGACCTTCTTCTTGGCCACGAGTTCGGCCAATCCCAGGCCATCATACTGCGCGTATTCGCCGATCATCCCTGCCTCATCCCTCGATTTCCGTTGCGACCCTAACCGAGGGCTGGTGAACGTGTCACGGAAGCTTCGGGACCCGATTTGCTCCACCCTCCGGCAGTCAATAGGATGGCATCAACCGGGCTGGCGGCATTCTCCACAGGCCTGCGATCGAGAGCTGCGCGTGAAGAAACTGCCCGTCGGCGAAGCCATCCGATTTGCCTATCATTTCACGTTCGGTCAGCTCGGCACGATTATCGGGCTGGTCTGGATTCCGCTGGTGGTCATTGCGGTTCTGCAATTCCTGCCGTACGGCATGGGCGATGCGATGCTGTCGCGCGAAGACAATGCCGCCGCATATGCCAGCGCGCAGCTTCGGGCCATCCTGTTCATGTTCGTTATCGTGCTGATGTATGCCTGCATCTTCGTCTCGGTGACACAGCAGGCGCTCGGTCTGCGAAAGGGCGGAGCGATCTATCATTTCGCGATGGGACGTACCGAGCTGCGCATGTGGGGTTCACTGCTTCTGCTGGGCGCTATTTTGTTTATGCTGCTTGCCGCTATCGGTCTTTTGACGTTTGTCGGCGCCGTCGCTGCGGGGAAATCGGTCGATCCCGCACTCGCCGGCCCGGTCATGAGTGCGCTTCTCTTCATTGGCGCATGCGCCTTTATCTACGTCGCGGTTCGCTTGGGATTTCTGCTGGCGCCGGCAACCGTCGTCGAGAAAAAGCTCGGATTCGAAAGCAGCTGGAAACTGAGCCAGGGAAATTTCTGGCGTATCACACTGGCGGTGTTCGTCGTGACACTGCCGATCTCAATCCTCGTCTTTGCCGCGCAATATGCCCTGATGGGCCGCGAACTCGTGGCGATGATGCAGCCCGGCATAAGTCTCGTGACATTCACGACGCGGCTGGAACTCGTTACGAGCCGCCACGCGCCCGAACTCATTGGCGTCAATCTGATTGTCGCGCCCTTCGTCTACGGTCTTTTTCTGTCCGCCGCGGCCTTCGCCTATCGGACACTCTCGGCAGCACTGTCCGGACCGCACGCGGTCGAGCCTTCTGCGTCTTAGTCCGGAAATTCACTCCGCCGCCCTGAGCTTTTTCGCGGGCGCAAATTTCTCCGGCGTGCGGCCTTTGAGCAGCTGTTTGAGATACTGGCCCGTATAGCTCCGCGCGACCTTTGCGACGTCTTCCGGCGTGCCTTGCGCAACGATCTCGCCGCCGCCATCACCGCCTTCGGGCCCCAAGTCGACGATCCAGTCCGCGGTCTTGATGACCTCAAGATTGTGCTCGATCACCACCACGGTGTTGCCGTTCGCGACGAGCTCGTGAAGGACCTCGAGCAGCTTCTTCACGTCGTGGAAGTGCAGGCCCGTGGTCGGCTCGTCGAGGAAGTAGAGTGTGCGGCCCGTGGCGCGGCGCGATAATTCCTTGGACAGCTTCACGCGTTGCGCTTCGCCACCGGAAAGCGTCGTCGCCTGCTGGCCTATGGAGATATAGCCGAGCCCCACGCGCTTCAGGGTTTCGAGCTTCTCGAAGATCGACGGCACGGCCTTGAACAGTTCCGCGCCCGCCTCAACCGTCATGTCGAGCACATCGGCGATGGAGTGGCCGCGGAACTTCACCTCGAGTGTCTCGCGGTTATAGCGCCTGCCCCGGCAGACGTCGCATTGAACGTAGACGTCGGGCAGGAAGTGCATCTCGATCTGGATGACGCCGTCGCCTTGGCAGGCCTCGCAGCGCCCGCCCTTGACGTTGAACGAGAAGCGACCCGGTGCATAGCCGCGCGCCTTGCTTTCCGGCAGCTCCGCATACCAGTCGCGGATCGGCGTGAAGGCGCCTGTATAGGTCGCCGGGTTCGAGCGCGGCGTGCGCCCGATCGGCGACTGGTCGATGTCGATCACCTTGTCGAGGAATTCGAGGCCCTCGATCTTGTCGAACGGTGCCGGATGCTCGCGTGCGCCGTTCAGCTTGCGTGCGGCCGCCTTGTAGAGCGTCTCGATCACGAGCGTGGACTTGCCGCCACCCGACACGCCGGTGATGCAGGTGAAGGTGCCAAGCGGAATCTGCGTCGACACGTTCTTCAGATTGTTGCCGCGCGCACCCGCGACCTTGAGCCAGCGATTGTGTGCCGCAGGCCTGCGCTTTGTAGGCACCGGAATCTGTTCGAGACCGACGAGATATTTTCCCGTCAGGCTCTTTGGCGAACGCATGATGTCTTCGGGCGTGCCTTCGGCGATGATGTGGCCGCCGTGGATGCCGGCGCCCGGGCCCATGTCGATCACGTGATCGGCCTGGCGGATCGCGTCTTCGTCATGCTCGACCACCAGCACGGTGTTGCCCATGTCGCGCAGGCCCTTAAGCGACTCCAGAAGCTTCTCATTGTCGCGCTGATGCAACCCGATGCTCGGCTCGTCCAACACATACAGAACGCCCGTCAAACCGGAACCGATCTGCGATGCGAGGCGGATGCGCTGGCTCTCGCCGCCCGACAGCGTGCCGGAATTGCGGCTGAGCGTCAGGTAATCGAGGCCGACATTCACCAGGAATTTCAGCCGCGCGCGGATTTCTTTCAGAATCCGGACCGCGATCTCGCGCTGCTGCTTGTTGAGCTGCTTTTCGATATCGCGGAACCACTCGTCCGATTTCCTAATCGACATCTGGCAAAGCTGACCGATATGGATGCCGCCGATCTTCACCGCGAGCGCTTCGGGCTTGAGACGATAGCCTTTGCAGGTCTCGCACGGACTCGTGTCCTGGAAGCGCTCCATTTCCTCGCGCACCCAGGAGGAGTCGGTCTCCTTGAAGCGACGCTGCATGTTGGGAATGACGCCTTCGAACGGCTTCTTCGTCTCGTAGCGGCGCAAGCCGTCGTCATAGACGAATTTGATCTCGTCCTCGCCCGAGCCATGCAGGATGATCTCGCGCGCCTTCTTGGGCAGGTCTTCCCAGGGCTCGTTGAGCGAGAATTTGTAATGCTTGGCGAGCGCTTCGAGCGTTTGCAGATAGTAAGGTGACGAGCCTTTCGACCATGGCGCAATCGCGCCGTTGCGGAGCGTCAGGCTTTCATCCGGCACGATCAGCGCCGGATCGAAATAGAGTTGTGTGCCGAGGCCGTCGCACACCGGGCACGCGCCATGCGGGTTGTTGAACGAGAACAGGCGCGGCTCGATCTCCGGAATCGTGAAGCCCGAAACCGGACAGGCGAATTTCGACGACAGCATCATCTGCCTAGCCTTGCCATCTTTGTCCTTTTCGTCCGCGAATTCGACGATCAGCAATCCGTCGGCGAGGCCGAGCGCGGTCTCGATGGAGTCGGGCAGTCGGTTGCCGATATCGGCCTTCACCACGATGCGGTCGACAACGATCTCGATGTCGTGCTTGAGCTTCTTGTCGAGTGCCGGCGTCTCGTCGATGTCGTAGAACTTGCCGTCGATTTTGGCGCGCTGGAAACCCTTCTTCTGGAGCTCGGCGAGCTCCTTGCGGTACTCGCCCTTGCGGCCGCGCACGATCGGCGCGAGCAGGAACAGGCGCGTGCCTTCGGGCAGCGCGAGAATGCGGTCCGCCATCTGGCTGACCGTCTGGCTTTCGATCGGCAATCCGGTGGCGGGCGAGTAGGGTACACCCACGCGCGCGAACAGCAGGCGCAGATAGTCGTAGATCTCGGTCACGGTGCCGACGGTCGAGCGCGGGTTGCGCGAGGTCGTTTTCTGCTCGATGGAAATTGCGGGCGACAGACCTTCGATGTGGTCGACATCGGGCTTCTGCATCAGTTCCAGGAACTGGCGCGCATAGGCCGACAGCGATTCGACATAACGCCGTTGACCCTCGGCATAGATGGTATCGAACGCGAGGCTGGACTTGCCCGAGCCCGACAGGCCGGTCAGCACGGTCAGCGTATCGCGTGGAATCTCCACGTCGACATTCTTGAGGTTATGCTCGCGGGCGCCGCGGATGGAGATGTTCTTCAGCATGTCTTTCCGTCAGTCCAAACGCGCAATGTGGCGGGCGGGAGAGAGCCCAGCAACCGCAGCAGCGTGATATTTCCGATGAGTGCCGCGTTCCAGGGCGCAGCCCCACAGAAATGGGGATTCCGAGCCTAAATCGCAACCTGTCAGGGGATGGCAGCAGTGCGGCACAGTGGCCTCGAAAAGCTGGGGATTGACTCGGATTCGTTCGGAACATAAAGAGAACAATCGGGCCGGGCAATAGCGGCGCGCGCAGGCCGGGCTTAGGGTCCGGCCGGATAGCTACGGAAGGCGAGAACGATGGCGGGAAGTGTCAATAAGGTCATTCTGGTGGGCAATCTGGGCAAGGACCCGGAAGTCCGCCGTATGCAGAGCGGTGATCCCGTCGTGAACCTGTCGGTCGCCACCTCGGAAACCTGGCGCGACAAGTCGTCCGGCGAGCGCAAGGAAAAGACCGAATGGCACCGCGTGGTGATCTTCAACAAGAATCTGGCCGAGATTGCGGAGAAATACCTGCGCAAAGGCGCCAAGGTTTACGTTGAGGGATCGTTGCAGACCCGCAAATGGAGCGACAAGGACGGCCAGGAGAAATACTCGACAGAGGTCGTGCTTCAGAACTTCCGTGGCGAGTTGACCATGCTCGATTCCAAGGGCGAGGGCGGCGGCGGTGGCCGCGGGTCCTATGGCGGGGGCGGGGCCAGCGAGGCACCGGCGAGCTTCGACCGCAGCGATATGGACGACGAAATCCCATTCTGAGCGGCATCCCGCAGGCTCAATTCGATCGCTGTTTTTGTGGTGACTTGGGGCTCAAAATGCTACGAATTCGGCATGATTTTTAGCCCCGAATCTGCCGCCGCCGGGACCCTCACTTGAGCGACGAAGGCCATCCCGCCCCTCCGTCCGGAGGGAGCATTTCTGGCATTGCGATCGAAGACGAGCTGAAGCGCTCTTATCTCGATTACGCGATGAGCGTGATTGTCAGCCGCGCGCTCCCAGACGCGCGCGATGGGCTGAAACCCGTGCATCGCCGCATCCTTTATTCGATGCATGAGACGGGCAACGACTGGAACAAACCCTATCGCAAATCGTCCCGCGTCGTCGGCGACACGATGGGTAAGTATCATCCGCACGGCGATCAGGCGATCTATGACGCGCTTGTGCGCATGGCGCAGGATTTCTCCATGCGTGCGCCGCTGGTCGATGGCCAGGGCAATTTCGGCTCGGTCGATGGCGATGAACCGGCCGCGATGCGTTACACCGAAGTCCGCCGCGCCAAGATCGCGCATGCGCTGACGGAGGATATCGAGAAGGACACCGTCGCATTCCGCGAAAACTATGATGGCTCGGAAAAAGAGCCGACGGTTTTCCCGGCGCGGTTTCCAAACCTTCTGGTCAACGGCTCGAGCGGCATCGCGGTCGGCATGGCGACGAACGTGCCGCCGCACAATCTGGGCGAGGTGATCGACGCCTGTCTTGCCTACATCGACGATCCGTCCATCAGCATGGAAGCCCTGACCGAGATCGTGCCGGGACCGGATTTCCCGACCGGCGCGATGATCATCGGCAAGCTGGCGGCGCGCGGTGCGCTCGCGCGCGGCCGCGGTTCGATACTCATGCGCGCACGCTGCCATGTGGAGGAAATCCGCAAAGACCGCGAAGCGATCATCGTTACCGAACTGCCCTATCAGGTAAACAAGGCGCGTCTGCAGGAGAAGATCGGCGAGATGGTGCGCGACAAACGCATCGAAGGCATCTCCGACATCCGCGACGAGAGCAACCGCCACGGCATGCGCGTGGTGATCGAGCTCAAGCGCGATGCATCGTCCGACGTGACCTTGAACCAGCTTTACCGGTTCTCCGAACTGCAGACGACCTTTGGCGTCAACATGCTGGCGCTGAATAACGGCCGGCCGCTGCTCCTGAGCCTCAAGGACCTGCTCGCGGCCTTTGTGCATTTCCGCGAAGAGGTCGTCACGCGCCGCACCCGTTTCGATCTCGCCAAGGCGCGTGACCGTGGACACATTTTGGTGGGCTTGGCGGTCGCGGTTGCCAATATCGACGAAGTCATTCGCTTGATCCGCGCGGCACCCGACGCGGCCACGGCGCGCGAGCAATTGATGGACCGCGACTGGCCGGCGAAGGATGTGGGACCGCTGATTGCGCTCATTGCCGATCCGCGCCATGCGATGACGCCCGAAGGCACAATTCGGATGTCGGAAGAACAGGCCAAAGCCATTCTCGATCTGCGCCTGCAGCGGCTGACCGCACTCGGCCGCGACGAGATCGGCGACGAAGCGACGAAGCTGGGCGAGGCGATCCGCGAATATCTCGAAATCCTGAGGTCGCGGCCGCGCGTCCTTCAGATCATCCGCGACGAACTCGGCGCCATCAAAACCGAATTCGCGACCCCGCGTCTGACCGAACTTGTCGATGCCGACGTCGAGATCGAGGACGAGGCGCTCATTGAGCGTGAGGACGTCGCGGTTACCGTGACCCACGCCGGCTATATCAAGCGCACGCCGATCTCTGAATACCGCGTCCAGGGCCGCGGCGGCAAAGGCCGCGCCGGCATGGCAACTCGGGAAGAGGATTACGTCACCAATCTCTTCGTCGCCTCGACCCATGCACCGCTGGTGTTCTTCTCGTCTAACGGCATGGCTTACAAGCTTAAGGTCTGGCGGCTACCCGAGGCCCGCATCCAGGGCAAGGGCAAGGCGATGGTGAATTTGCTGCCGCTTTCGGAAGGCGAGCGCATCACCACGATCCTGCCGCTGCCGGAAGACGAGGCGCAGTGGGAGAATCTGAACGTCGTATTTGCCACCAAATCCGGCGATGTACGGCGCAATTTGTTGTCGGATTTCGCGAGCATCAATCGCAACGGCAAGATCGCGATGAAGCTCGAATCCGGCGACGGGATTGTCGGCGTGCAGACCTGCACGGACCAGGACGACGTTCTGCTAACCACCAAGCTCGGCAAGTGCATCCGCTTTGCGCTCACCGACGTACGCGTGTTCAAGGGGCGTGACTCGACTGGCGTGCGCGGCATCAAGCTTGCCGATGGCGATGAGGTGGTGAGCCTGACGCTCCTGCATCATGTCGATGCGGATACCGCCGAAGCCCGTGCCTATCTGAAGCAAGCGAACGCCGCACGCCGTGCAGCGTTGGGCGAGGAGGAGCCTTCGGTCGAGGACGTTGCCGAGGACGAAGAGAATGTCGAAGAGGCGACTCTGACGCCGGAACGCTATGCCGCGCTCGGCGCCAAGGAGCAATTCGTGCTCGCCGTGTCCGAAAACGGCTTCGGCAAGCGCACGTCGTCTTATGAATACCGGGTCACCGGCCGCGGCGGTTCGGGAATCGTTGCCATGGGCATGCGCCGGAAGAACTATGCCATCATCGCCGCATTCCCGGCGGAGGAATCTGACGATCTGATGCTGATCAGCGACACCGGACAGACCATCCGCGTGGCGGTCAGCGGCATCTCCGTCCAGGGCCGCGCGGCACAGGGTGTAACCGTTTTCCGCGTTGATGAGGGCGAGCGCGTCGTATCGGTGGAACGCATCGAGGATGTGTCCGACGATCAGGCCGCGGATTAGGGGGCACCATGACCAAGAATCTGATCGGCCTTTATCCGGGTACCTTCGACCCATCGACATTGGGCCATGTCGATATCATCAAGCGCGCGGTGAAGATCGTCGATCATCTCGTAATCGGTATCGTGTCGTCGAACGATTCCAAGAAGCAGATGTTCAGCCTGACCGAACGCGTCGACATGATGCGGCATGAGGCCGAAGCGTTGAGCGAGGGCCGAGCGACGATCGAGGTCAAGCCCTTCGATATCCTGCAGGTGAAGTTTGCACACCAACTCGGCGCGGCTGTCGTGATCCGCGGTCTGCGCGCCGTATCGGATTTCGAATACGAATTCCAGATGGCGGCGATGAACCAGCGCATGGACAAGGAGATCGAAACGGTCTTTCTCATGGCCGATCCGCGAAATCAGGCCATCGCGTCCCGCCTGGTGAAGGAAATCGCGATGTACGGTGGCGACATTTCGCAGTTCGTGACGCCCTATGTCGCCGAACGTTTGGTCAAACGATGCAAAGAGTTAGGAGCAAAAAGCTGATGGCGCGCGATCCCGAAAATACGTTGATCATGGAGTTGAAGTCGGGACCTGTGGTCATCGAGCTCAAACCGGACGTCGCGCCGAACCATGTTGCGCGCATCAAGGAGCTGACCCGGCAGGGCTTCTATGACGGGGTGGTGTTCCATCGCGTGATTCCGGGCTTCATGGCCCAGACCGGCGATCCGACCGGCACGGGTTCGGGCGGCTCCGATCTCGACGATCTGCGTTCGGAATTCTCAAACGAGAAACACAAGCGCGGCACGGTGTCGGCAGCGCGCACCTCGGATCCGGACAGCGCCAATAGCCAGTTCTTCATCTGCTTCGACAATGCGCCGTGGCTCGATCGCCAGTATTCGGTCTGGGGTCAGGTTGTCGAAGGCATGGAGCATATCGATGCCATCAAGAAGGGCGGCGAGCACAACAACGGTGCCATCTCCGGCGAACCCGACAAAATCCTGAAAATGCGCGTCGAGGCAGACGGCTGATTTCCACCTCGCATGATCCGCCGGGGACGAAAGCATTGCTTTCATCACTGGTGACGGGTCAGGAGCGGTGTTTGGCTTCCCACGTCATGCAGTCACTGTAGGTCCGGTCGAAGACCGCGCGTTGTGTGTCGGGATCCTCGCCTTCATAGGCCGAATCGACCGCTCTTTGCTTCGCGAGACTGGTGCAGTGGACGTCGGGGGCGACAACCGGTGGGCCGATGGGCTGCTCTGTCGAACCTGTCGCATTTGCCATTTGAGGCGCAGGCGCAGGGCTGCTCGGCGAAGAATCGCCGAAGAAATCACTGCCCCCGCAGCCCGAGAGACCAACCGCCAAAGCCGCAATCAGAACATAACGCATTGTGTGCCTCCGCTGCCGCACCATAGCGTGCCCCGGGCGATGCACAAATGGGCCAGTGGGCCGGTGTCTCGAGTTTAATGTCACGAATCCATAACCCAGTAATCGCTGTCGCCATGATCCGTGTTCGTTTCGCGTTCCGCTTGCAAACGGCAACCTGTGCTATAAAAAGCGCCAAGGCTGGATTTTCGAAACGAACGCAGCGGCGCTGCGGCGGAGACGAAAGTGCGGGCTGCGTTCAGTCGAAAATCTGGCCGGCGTGAATCGGTGTTGGGCATCGGAACGGTGCAAAGCACTCGCCGTTCGCGGGACGGGACCCGCGCCGGATGAGAAGAAAAACTGAGAACGTTCGTTCGGGAAAGGCCCGCCATGCCCACGATTTCCGAGATTGTGAAAACCGTAGCGCCAAACGCGAAGTCGAATTACGTCGACGGCTTCGCGAACGCGCAAGACCTCATCTTTCAATTTGGAATCAACACACCGCTTCGCATATCCCATTTTCTCGCACAGGTTCTGCACGAGACGGGCGGTGGAACGGTGTTGTTCGAGAATCTGAACTACACGACGCCCGCGCGGCTCCTGCAGATTTTCGGCGTCGGACATCACTCGGCGGCAATCCGTCCCGAGGAAGTGGGTGGCCTGATTGGAAATCCGCAGGCGCTTGCCGAGAGGGTCTATGGGCTCGGCAATTCGCGCAAAGCCAAGGAGCTTGGCAACACCAGGCCGGGTGACGGCTACCGCTATCGCGGCGGCGGCGCGCTGCAGACGACCGGCGGCGGAAATTACAAGAACATGGGCGATCTGTCCGGCGTAGACTTCTACGGCCAGCCCGACCTCATCGTGGATCCGGCACACGTGCTCAAGCCGGCGATCCACGAATGGGATTTGGGCAAGCTCAATACTTTTGCAGACAAAAACGACATCCGAACGATCACGCGTGTGATCAATGGCGGCTACAATGGCATCGACGAGCGCCAGGCGTGGTTCAACAAGATCTGGCCGCTCGCCAATAGCACCGCGACGCCGCAGGATCCGTCACAGGCCGCGAAGCCCGACTCTTCGACGCGATGGCTGCAGCAAGCACTCAACGATCTTGGATATCAGCCCCAACTGACCGTTGACGGGCGTTACGGCGACCAGACCACTGCTGCCGTTAAATGGTTTCAACAGCTTGCTAACGTGACCGTCGATGGCATCGCAGGAGATGTTACGCGGGCAGCGATGAAGCTTCGATTGGATGCCATCCGCGCCGCGTAGGTGCGCGCGAAACGCCCTCGCTAGAAGAATAACATTTTGATTTCTCTTGCTTTTCTTCCCGTTAGGGCCACCGGGACGAGCCGCCGCACGATTTTTCTCAGAAAAGTGCTTGCATGATCTAGTGTTGTAGTTATATACAACACTGAGCGGCGACGAGACATGCGCCGTTACGACGTGGAGGCGGTAAGACAATGCAAACGCTGGCAAATATTGTGTTCGGAGCAGTCCTGGCGGGGCTTTCGCTTGGCCCGGCGGCTTGGGCGGATGCGGCGCAGGTCGGCAACGACGTATCGCGCGCCGTGCTGGTTGTGGCGGGTAGGGAGTGCGCATCGACGCCCCTCAGCCATGCCGTGGCGAAGGCTCGCGCGGCGCTTCCCGAACTTCCGCAACGCGCACAATAAAATCCGAGCGCCAATTGGGACACGCAATGGACGATGACTGGAATGACAATCAGCCGATCTATCGGCAGCTGCGGGACCGCGTCATCGCCAATATCCTCGATGGCGTGCTGAACGAAGGCGATCCGCTACCGTCGGTGCGCAATGTTGCGGCCGAGTTTCGCGTCAACCCGCTGACCGTGCTCAAGGCCTATCAGCAGCTCGCCGACGAACAGATCGTGGAAAAACGGCGCGGGCTGGGCATGTTCATCAACGCCGGCGCGCGCAAGCTTCTGCTTCAGGCCGAACGCCAGAAATTCATGAAGGAGCAGTGGCCCGTCATCCAGGCCACCATCCAGCGGCTCGGTCTGACGCCCCAGGACCTTCTTCCCTCCAGCCCGGCAACGGAGCGCTGAATCATGGCATGCATCGAAGCACGCGGACTTCGCAAGACGTTCGGCACCACCGTCGCGCTCGACGGTGTCGACCTCAAGGTCGAGGAAGGACGAATACTCGGACTTATCGGCCCGAACGGCGCCGGCAAGAGCACGCTGCTCAACGCGGCGCTCGGACTGATCCCATTCGAAGGCGATCTCAAGGTCCTCGGCCAGGATCCCTGGACCGGGCGCGATCATCTGATGCGTGACGTCTGTTTCATCGCGGACGTCGCCGTGCTGCCGCGCTGGATGCGGGTGTGGCAGGCGCTGGATTATGTCGCGGGCGTCCACCCGCACTTCGATCGCGCGAAGGCCGAAGCCTTTCTCGCGCGCACGCAGATCAAGCGGACCAGCAAGGTACGCGAGCTTTCCAAGGGCATGGTGACCCAGCTCCATCTGGCGCTGGTGATGGCCATCGACGCGAAACTGCTCGTGCTGGACGAGCCCACGCTCGGCCTGGATCTGCTCTACCGCAAGCAATTCTACGACACGCTGCTGAACGATTATTTCGATCACAGCCGCACGATCGTGGTGACGACCCACCAGGTCGAGGAAATCCAGCAGATCCTCACCGACATGATGTTCATCAACCATGGACGGATCGTGCTCAACTGCAGCATGGAGGATTTCGAGACGCGCTATACCGAACTCAATGTCCGTCCCGAAAACATCGCCGGCGCGCGCGCCCTGGGTCCGATCAACGAACGGCAGGTGCTCGGCCGCAGCATCATGTTGTTCGACCGTGCCGACCGCGAAAAGCTCGCGGCTTTCGGCGAGGTCCGCACACCGGGTATCGCCGATCTGTTCGTCGCCATGATGACCGAAAAAACCGGCCAGGGAGCCGCCGCATGAGCATCGCATCGCAGTCCGCAACCGTTATGGATCGGCCAGCCGGCCGCCAGGCGACGCAATCCCCGCGGAATACGTTCTATTGGTCGGTGAAGCGCGAGTTGTGGGAGCACCGCTCGATCTACCTGGCGCCGTTGATCGTCGCCGGGCTTTCGCTCTTCGGATTTCTTATCCGCATCACGCATCTGCCGCAGGTCGTGCGCAGCGCCGCCACCGCTTCACCGATCGAGCAGACACTTAAGATCGCCGCACCTTTCGGCATCGCTACGTTTGCCATTGCGGGTGTGGCGTTGATCGTCGGATTTTTCTACTGCCTCGGTGCGCTCTACAACGAACGCCGGGATCGCAGCATCCTGTTCTGGAAATCGCTGCCGGTCTCGAACGTGACGACGGTCTTGTCCAAGACGTTCGTTCCCCTCGTGGTTCTCCCGATCGTTGTCTTCGTCGTTGCGCTGGCGACGCAGCTGATCATGCTCGGGATGGGAAGCGCGGTCCTTTCCGCAAACGGCATCAGTGCCGCCACACTGTGGACTCACTGGCCAATGCTTCGGATGGCGCTGATCCTGGCCTATCTACTGGTGGTGATCGTGCTGTGGTATGCGCCGATCTGCGGGTGGCTGCTGCTGGTTTCGAGCTGGGCAAAGAGCAAGGCCATCCTATGGGCCGTGTTGCCGCCGCTCGGTCTCTGCATCGCCGAAAAGATCGCCTTCGATACGTCCTATGTCTCCGCGCTCGTCAACTATCGCCTCAACGGCTGGATGTCGGAAGCGCTCTACTACAAGAAGGGGATGGATGTGTCCGATCCGCTTGCCATGCTCACGCCCGCGCACTTCTTCTCGAGCCCGGGATTATGGGCTGGCCTAGTCGTGGCAGCGGCACTGCTCGCCGGCGCGGTCTGGCTCCGTCGCAATCGCGAACCGATCTGATCGGGCGCCGTATTTGGGGGCACCATGAAGGCCGCCGTCGCCGCGCGTTACGGATCGCCGGATGTGCTCAAGGTCTGCGAGGTGCCAACGCCTAAAGCGCGCCCGGGCGAAATCCTCGTGCGCGTTCGTGCAGCGGCGGTAGGGCGCACGGATCTCGGATACCTTCAGGCGCATCCCTTCCTGATCCGGTTCTTCTCCGGGTTCACGCGGCCGCGGCGCACGATCCTTGGGATGGATTTCGCGGGTGAGGTGGAAGCGCTGGGGAGCGGCGCCACCACGTTCAAGCCGGGCGATCGCGTTTTCGGCATGTGTCCTTCGCGCAACGATGGCGCGCAGGCGGAATATGTCAGCGTTCCCGAAGCCGCGTGCGCGGAAATTCCGGCGAATGTGGGATTTGGCGAAGCGGTCCTCTGCGAAGGCGCCTTCTACGCCAACGGCACGCTGACCGGGCTGGGCCTCAAATCCGGCCAGACGATTTTGATCTATGGCGCATCGGGCGCGATCGGTACGGCGGCGGTACAACTCGCAAAAGCGCTCGGCGCCACGGTGACCGCGGTGGCCGCAACGCCTCACTTGCAGCTCATGGAGTCGCTCGGCGCCGACCGCGTCATCGATTACACGGCGTCGGATTTCACGCGCATAGGCGAGCGCTTCGACTTTGTCCTCGATGCCGTCGGCAAGACGACCTATTTCCGCTGCCGCCGGCTGCTGAAGCCGCGAGGCGTTTTCGCGGCCACGGACATGGGGCCGGGCGGCCAGACACTACTGTTGATGCTATGGTCGGCAATAACCCGCAGCCGCCGCGTCGTCATCCCGCTGCCGGGCCGCATCGGAGGCTTTCCCCGCTTCTTGGCAAATCTCATGGCCGCCGGAAAATTCCGCGCCGTCATCGATCGCAAATATCCCCTCGACCGGATCGCCGAGGCTTACCGCTATGTCGCGACCGGACAAAAGACCGGCATCGTGGTGATAGACGTCGCGCCTTGAGCCGGGAAGCTCGTGCCATTTGAGGTCTGCGTGGCGGCGGTGTATTGATGCAGTTGTTCGGCGCGTGTAGGCAGTCTTGAGTTCCTACTCTGACCCCGATCTTCGCGCCTGCAATTTGGTACTGGAATCGTCAATGTCCTTTCTCGACCTGATTAGATATGAACAAGACCGACCTAGAGGTACTTCTTGGCGCTGAATTTAAAGCCAACGGGTGGCAGTTTGAGTCGCTGGCCAAGCTTCCGAAAGCCTTTCTGAGAAAGACAGATATCACTCCTTTTTTTCAGCCGCGGATCTTACGAAGATCAGCTTCATTTTACGCGATAGACGGTTACATCGGATTTGTCAGCCGGCGATTTGAGGTAGCTTGGAATCGGCAAATGAAGTCCGCCAGCGTCAATTCTCATTGCTTGGCATTCAATATCGGCAACATCTCCTCACTCCGTTTATTGCAGGAGATGCGGGAGCTGGATCACGGCCAAGTGCACGCGTTTTGCACAGAGGTGTCTACTATACTGTCCGGATTTCCAGTCAGCTGCGAAATGGCGTGTGAGGTTTTCGAAAAAGGCAAAGTTGGTAGCTTCGATCTTGAAAGGTTTATCATTTTTGGCCGTTCCGAAAAGCTTTCTCTATTGAAAGACTTTGTTTGTCCTAAGCAGTTTCACTAGTTTTTTGCTGGCAAAATCTAAAGTCGCAACAAGGTGGCCGCGCTCAAATCTCAAGGAAAATCCTTGAGCGAAGTCATCGCTGCCATACCTACAGCGGCGTATGACGCAAAATGGGGTGGGTCTGTGATCAGCGGTGCACTGTTTACCGCGCTCGTCTATCGTGGCGTCTGAGCAAGCCGAAGGAGATTCTCCATGACGCCACCATTCGTGACACTGGCCGCTGCCGCGTCCATCTTCTGTGCGTCTGCCGCGATGGCGCAGCAGCCGGGAATCCGGCGCGTCGATCTCCAGCGGCACGATCTCGGCGTCCCCGGACGCGAGGTCGTCCAGGTACGCGTCGAGTTCGATCCGGGTTCTGTCTTCCCTCGGCATCGGCACCCGGGCGAAGAGATCATCTACATCCTCGAAGGCGCGCTGGAATATCAGATCGAGGGCAAGCCGGCGGCGGTCTACAAGGCGGGTGATGCCCTCATGATCCCCGCTGGAACGATACACTCCGTAAGGAATCTCGGCCGCGATAGAGCCGCAGAACTCGCCACATATGTCGTCGAGAAGGGTAGGCCGTTGCTTGAGTTGGTTGAGTGAACAGAGGCCGTCACGCGTTGCGCGATCCAATCCTGCACTTCGTGCTCTAACCACCCGACCCGTCCTTGGCCAAGTCGTATCCGTTTCGGGAACTTCCCAGCGCCTCCAGGCGGGCGATGTGAGCAGGGCAGTACAGTGCGAGTTCGCGCACCTGCTTCTTCGACAAGAGCCGCATCGTGATACTCCGTGTTGGAGCATCGCGATGCCCTGGGGCTTTCACCTAGGCGAGCGAAGTCTGCAACCAAGCCTCTATTACTCAAGAACTCCCGTTAGCCTCGAGCCGGCCTTACGAACAAATCTCCCACTTGGGCAAGCTCGCCGGCCGTAACAGCCCAATCGGTGAGTCGTCCTGACTCACCCTGTCGGCCCCAGTTGAGACAATAGCGAGACAATGGCAGTCTCGCACCGACTTAAGTGTTGGTGAGCCCGGATGGGATCGAACCATCGACCCTTTGATTAAAAGTCAAATGCTCTGCCGCTGAGCTACGGGCCCACTTGGGGAAGGGCGCGGACCATAGTGGCCGGACCCTCCAAGGTCAATTCAAGCCGAATCCTCTTTTTCGGGCCGCGCGTAGACCCTCGAAATCTCGCCCACGAGCGAGGCGAGCCGACCTTCGGCGATGGCTTTGCGCAGATCCGCCATCAGGTCCTGATAGTAAGTGAGGTTGTGCCACGTCAGCAGCATGGCGGCGATGATCTCGCCGGCTTTGACCACATGGTGCAGATAGGCGCGGCTGAACTGCTGGCACGCGGGGCAGGCGCACTGAGCATCAAGCGGCGCCGGGTCGTCGGCGTGCCGTGCGTTGCGGAGATTGAGCGTGCCCTCGCGCGTAAACGCCTGTGCGTTTCGGCCTGACCGCGTCGGGATGACGCAATCGAACATGTCGATACCGCGGAGCACCGCGCCCGCGATGTCATCCGGCTTGCCGACGCCCATCAGATAACGGGGCCTGTCCGAAGGCAGATGCGGCATCGTTGCGTCCAGGGTCTCGAACATGGCGGATTGGTCTTCGCCGACGGCGAGACCACCAACGGCGTAACCGTCGAAACCGATTTGCTGGAGCGCCTCGGCGGAGCGCACGCGCAAATCGGCGAAGACGCCTCCCTGTACGATGCCAAAACAGGCGCGCCCGGGCTGTTCGCCGAAGGCTGCCTTCGACCGCTTCGCCCAGCGCGTCGTCATGGCGAGCGACCTCTCGATATCGGATTTGCTCGCCGGATATGCCGGGCACTCGTCCAGCACCATCTGGATATCGGAACCGAGCAGGCGCTGAATTTCCATGGCACGTTCAGGCGAGAGGAAGTGTTCCGATCCGTCGATGTGCGACTGAAAGCGCACGCCTTCCTCGGTGATCTTGCGCAGCTTCGACAGCGACATGACCTGAAAGCCGCCGGAATCGGTCAGGATCGGCCGATCCCAGCTCATGAATTTGTGCAGTCCGCCCAGCCGCGCGACGCGTTCCGCGCCGGGCCTGAGCATCAGATGATAGGTATTGCCCAGGATGATGTCGGCGCCGGTCTCGCGCACGGACTGCGGCATCATCGCCTTCACGGTGCCTGCCGTTCCGATCGGCATGAAAGCCGGCGTGCGGATCTCACCGCGCGGCGTGGCGATGTGTCCGGTGCGCGCCGCGCCGTCGGCTGCGTGGAGTGTCAGGGGAAAGCTCATTGGCGGCGGAATAGCAGGCAGGCATCGCCATAGGAATAGAAACGGTATTTTTCCCGGATCGCCTCGGCGTAGGCCGCCTTCATGGTCTCAAGGCCCGAGAAGGCACTCACCAGCATGAACAGTGTGGAGCGCGGGAGGTGGAAATTGGTCAGCAGAATATCGGCCGCGCGAAACCGGTAACCCGGCGTGATGAAGATGTCGGTCTCGCCGGTGAAGGCATGGAGCTGGCCTTTCGCATCGGCGGCGCTTTCCAGCGTGCGCAACGATGTCGTTCCGACGGCGGCGATTCGTCCGCCGGAAGCGTGAACGCTATTGAGACGCTGTGCCGCATCGGCCGCCAGGTGAGCCCACTCGCTGTGCATTCGGTGCTCTTCGGTGTTGTCGGCACTTACGGGCAGAAACGTGCCGGCGCCGACGTGCAGGGTAACGGTTTCGCACCCGAGACCCTTCGCCTTGAGGCCTGCAAAAAGCTCCGGCGTGAAGTGCAGTCCGGCGGTTGGCGCGGCGACGGAGGCGGCATCTTTCGCGAACATCGTTTGATAGTCCGAGGCATCGCGATCGTCTGGTGCGCGCTTGCCGGCGATATAGGGCGGCAGCGGAATCTCGCCTTGTGCGGACAAGGCCGTATCTAGCGCTGCTCCGCTAAGGTCGAAATGCAATTCAATTTCGCCCGCTTCGCCGCGCTTCTCGACTCTGGCGGAGATGGATTGGCCGAGCGCGAGTTTGTCGCCTTGTTCGAGTTTGCGCGCGGGCTTCGCAAAGGCCAGGAAGCGATCGGACGCGAGCCGCTTATGTAAAGTCACCTCAATCTTGGGCGATGTTGCGGTCCCCGGACGCGCCAACCGCACGCCGCGCAGCCTGGCGCGGATGACCTTGGTGTCGTTGACCACCAGCGCATCGCCGGGATTGAGGAACGCCGGCAGGTCGCGAATCCGCGCATGCGTAAGCCGGCCGTCCGCGTGAACGACCAGCATGCGTGCGCTGTCGCGCGGTTCGGCGGGGCGAAGCGCGATACGCTCTTCCGGGAGATCGAAGTCGAATTGATCGACGCGCATGAGCGGCGAAAGCTCAGTCGGGCGGAGCCGTTTCGACGGCCACGTTCGATGCCGTCAGCCACATCAGGCCGACGTACAGGAATACAAGCGCCATCAGGCAGTCCGGAGCAAGCCGTGGCACAACCGCGACTGTCAGCGACGTCGAGGCAACGAGGCCCAAATAGATCGCCAATCCGCCATGCTTGCCGAAGCGATCATCCAAACGATGATGGAAATGATTGCGGTCGCCTTCGAATGGGGAATGTCCCTGCAGCGGCCGCATGATCATCAAACGCAGGCAATCGACGACGGGAATGAAGAACCAGACCATGACTGCTTCGCCGGTCAGACCCCAGTGATTGTGCAGGCGAAGCACAAGCAGGCCGAACACAAATGTCACGCCATAGGTGCCGGCGCCGCCAAGGAACACCTTTCTCTGAAGGTTGAAGACGAACACGGCGATGCCGGTCAGAAGAAGAATGGCCGCCATATCGGCAGTGCTGCCGCCGCCCGCGAGAATGATGCACGCCGACCAGATGACGAACATGCCGGTCACGCAGCCATCCTGGCCGTCCGCCATGTTCACGGCGTTGACGTATCCCGCCATGCCGATCGCCACGAGAATCTCTGCCAGCCAAGGCGCCGTGCGCGAAGGCGCCAAATGCCCCCAGTTGAATTGCGCAGGTACGAGCTTGGGTTCCAGCAACATTGCGACATAGGTCAGAACAAGAAGTGCTGCCAGACGCGCAACGGCTGAAGCGGGCGTGCGGTCGTCCAGAAATCCGATCAAGGCAGCCGCCCCTCCGCAAATGAGAACGGAGAGTGGAACCCGCCCGCCTTCTGCGAAGACGGGCCAGGAATAACCCAGCATCGACCAGACCAGCAGCGGCACGATCATCGCAATACCGCCGATCAAGGGGGTCGCGCGGGCGTGAAGTTTGCGCCGGTTGTCGGGGTAGTCGATGACGCCGAGCCGCCTGCCGATAGGTTCGGCGTTAACCAGAATTGCGAGGGATAGAGCCAAAGCGCCCAGTGCGCCGGCGATCTCTATAGCATTGAAATCAATATGCATTCTTGTTCCGCGGGACGCCGACCGTCGCTTATTAGCCTATTTTCCGGGCGTCAGGGGGAAAAGATACAGCGGCAAAGCCCGCCTTAAACTGACGATAGAACCGCCGCAATAACACGATCCTGTGTTGTGTGGTCAAGATCGGGGTGCATAGGAAGGCTGATCACGGTCTTGCAGATCTTGTCGCTAACCGGCGTGGGTGCCGACGGATACTGCTTGTAGCCTTTCTGCGCCGAAAGCGGGATCGGATAGTAGACGGCGGTCGGAATGCCTTGCGCCTTCAGATCGGCCTGTACCTTGTCGCGATCCGGCACTTGGATCGTGTACTGCGCCCAGGTCGATTGCGCGCCCTCGATGACACGCGGAACGACGATGCGATTCGAGGCACGAAAGGCGTTCGAGTAGCGCTGGGCCACGGCTTCTCGCATCGCGATCTCTTCCGGAAAAACTTTAAGCTTCTCGAGCAGAATGGCTGCCTGGATGGTGTCGAGCCGCGAATTCACGCCGATGCGAACGTTCTCATATTTGTCGCTGCCCTGTCCGTGCACACGGATGGAGCGCAGAAGATCGTTGAGATGATCGTCATTGGTGAAAGTGGCACCGCCATCGCCGTAACAGCCGAGCGGCTTGGCCGGGAAAAAACTCGTGGAAGCAGCATCGCCGATCCCACCGGCACGTCGGCCATCAAGCAACGCACCGAATCCCTGTGCTGCGTCGCACAGCATTTTCAGACCCTCGCGCCTGCAGATCGGTTCGAGGGCACGATAGTCCGCTGCCTGGCCGAAGAGGTCGACCGGCATCACGACGCGGGGCGTCAGCTTTCCTTCACGCTTCACGGTGGCGATGGCCTCATCGAGGCTCGCCGGGCTCATATTGTAGGTGTCTTCCAGGACATCGACGAATACCGGTGTCGCGCCGACAAGGGCTACCACTTCCCCCGACGCGGCAAACGTAAAGGCTGGAACGAAGACGGCGTCGCCCGGACCGATATCCCATGCGCGCAAAACGATCATCAGCGCATCGGTGCCGTTCGCACAGGCGATAGCGTGTTTCACCCCAGCGAATTCCGCGAGTTCTTTTTCAAGCCGTGTGACCTGCGGTCCCAATATCCATTGTCCGCCCTGAACGGCTTCCAGAACGGCCTTTTCCAGCGGCGCGCCGAGACGGCGGCGCTGCGCCTGCAGATCGATAAAGGCGATGGGGCTGGACATGCGAACTCCACGGCTTAAGGGGATGCGGCCTTCTATCGGGGCTGCCGCGTTCTCACAACGCCGCGGTCGACACCAATTGTTGCCGATTGCGTCAGCGGTTTCTAAAGCTTGATATTGCGCAATATCGGCATTAGTGCGGCGGCGATATCGGGACGCGCCAAGCCCACTGCGATATTGGCATGCAGAAAGCCGACTTTGTCGCCGCAGTCGTAACGCGCGCAATCGGTTTCGACAGCGTGGAATGGCATATGCCCGATAAGCTTTTCCATCGCGTCGGTCAGTTGGATTTCACCGCCGGCGCCTCTTTCACGACGGTCGAGTTCGATGAAAATCTCCGGCTGCAAAATATAGCGGCCAATGATGCAGAGTGTGGATGGTGCGCTCTCAGGGTCGGGCTTTTCGACGACTGCTTTCACTTCGGTGATCTTGCCCGTCCTGGCACCCGGATCGATGACACCGTAGCGGCGGGTTTCTTCGCGCGGCTTTTCCTCGGCAGCCACAATCACGCCGCCACCGACATCGTTGTACGCGGCCATCATACGGGACAGTGCCCCGGGCTGCCCCACCAGGAGATCGTCGGGCAGCAGCACCGCGAATGGTTCGTCGCCCACCAGATGGCGCGCGCACCACACGGCATGCCCAAGCCCAAGCGGCTGCTGCTGGCGTGTGAAGCTCACCGAACCGGTGATGGGAAGGCTTTCCAGAAGGCTGTCGAGTTCTGCGGTCTTTTCCCGTTCGGATAGCAGCGTTTCCAACTCGTAGGCGTGGTCGAAATGGTCCTCGATGACGTGCTTGCCGCGCCCGGTCACGAAAATGAACTGCTCGATCCCCGCCTCTTTGGCTTCCTCGACCGCGTACTGGATGACCGGCTTGTCGACCACCGGCAGCATCTCTTTGGGCACAGCTTTGGTGGCCGGCAGGAAGCGGGTGCCCATGCCAGCGACTGGGAATACGGCTTTGCGAACGGGTTTTACGGGCGCCATCGGAGAGACAGGATTGGAGTTGCCACTTCATCGCATATTAGATTGGGGCCAGTCCACTTTATGATTCGGCACGATGAATATTCTCCTCACCGGCGGCGCGGGCTTTATCGGGTTTCACGCCACCAAGGCACTCCTCGCGCGCGGGCATCACGTCACCGGCCTCGACGAGTTGAACGCGTATTACGATCCGGCGCTGAAGCGCGCGCGCCTCACCGAGATCGGCACGGCATCGTACCGTTTCGTACAGACCGATATCGCGGCGCCGGGCGCGCTTTCACAGGCGGCGAAGGACGACCGTTATGACGTGATCCTGCACCTGGCCGCACAGGCTGGGGTGCGGTATGCGCTGCAGGACCCGGCGGCCTACACACGCTCCAATCTTGTCGGCCATCAAAACGTGCTGGAGTTTGCGCGCAATCATCCGGGCCTTCAGCATCTCGTTTACGCGTCATCGAGTTCAGTGTACGGCAACGATACGCAGCCGCCGTTTTCGGAAGATGCCCGCGCCGACAAACCCGTTTCCTATTATGGCGCAACGAAGCGCGCGGGCGAGCTGCTTTCATATTCCTACGCCGGGCTGTACGGGTTGAAGCAGACCGGTCTTCGCTTCTTCACGGTCTATGGTCCGTGGGGAAGACCGGACATGGCCTACTGGCTGTTCACAGATTCCGTTTTGAAGAGCAGATCTATTCCGGTTTTCGGCGGCGGCAAGCTGCGCCGCGACTTCACGTACATCGACGATATCGTCGACGTACTGGTGCGGATCGTCGAGACGCCTTTCGAGGCCGGCGAAGGTGCACCCCATCGCATCTACAATTTGGGTAACAGCCATCCGGAAGAGGTCACCGGCCTGATCCGCATCATCGAACAGGCCACCGGCCGCAAGGCCGACATGCGCTATGAGGATGGTCCGCCCGGCGACGTCAACGAAACCTATGCCGACATCACGCGTGCCGCGCGCGATTTCGGCTTCGCGCCGCGCGTCAAGTTGACCGAGGGCATCCCGCGTTTCGTGGATTGGTTTCGCGCCTACCACGGACTTTAGCTCTCCCCCGATTGACCACGCGCGCCATCTGCTTTCCGATAGGGCCATCCCTATCCCCGGAGTTCATCGATGATCGGCATTACGGCATATGGCGCCTACGTCCCGCGCCGGAGGCTTCAGCGCAAAGCGGTCGCGGAAGCGAACAAATGGTTCGCTCCGGGGCTGGTGGGCGGCGCGAAGGGCGAGCGCGCCATGGCCAATTTCGACGAAGATGCGGTGACGCTGGCGGTCGAAGCGGGACGCGATTGCCTTCCTGCCGCCGATCCCACGACGGACCGTGCCTTCGTCGATGCGATCTATTTCGCCTCGACCTCGATGCCGTTCAGCGACCGGCAAAATGCCGGCATCGTCACGCAGGCCCTGCAATTGCCGGAGACGGTGTCATCCGCCGATGTGAGTTCGTCACAGCGCGCGGGGCTTTCAGCACTCACCATGGCGCTCGACGCCGTGGCTGGCGGGCGTGTGAAATCGCCGCTCGTCGTGGCCGGCGAGAAGCGCAAGGCGCGCGCGGCTTCGCCGCAGGAGCTGGCCTATGGCGATGCTTCGGCTGCGGTGACGGTGGGCAGCGACAAGGTGATCGCGACATTCCTCGGCAGCCAGTCCCAGACGCTCGACTTCGTCGATCACTTCCGCGGCGAGGGCGAGGATTTCGATTATGGCTGGGAAGAACGCTGGATCCGCGACGAAGGCTATTCGAAAATCGTTCCAGCGACGGTGAAGGCGCTGCTCGAAAAGACCGGCGTAAAAGCCGCGGACATTGCGCATTTCATCTTGCCGTGTCCGTTCGCCAGGCTGGACCAAACAATAGCAAAGCAATGCGGCATCGACCCGGCGAAGACCCGTGACAATCTCGCCGCAACCGTGGGCGACAGCGGCGCGGCGCACGCGTTGCTGATGTTGGTGCATGCGCTCGAAAGCGCGAAACCAGGAGAGAAGATTCTTGTCGCGCAATTCGGACAGGGTTGCGACGCACTTTTGTTCGAGGCCACCGACGAACTTGGCAGTTTGCCGAAGCGCAACGGCGTAAGCGGCTCGCTCACGCGCCGCAAGGAAGAGACGAACTATCTCAAATATCTCGGCTTCAATGGCCTTGTCGAACTCGAGAAAGGCATGCGCGCGGAGGTCGACAAGCGCACGGCCTTGACCGTGCTCTATCGCAAGAGCGACATGCTTCTAGGGCTCGTGGGCGGCAAGTGCCGGGTGTGCGGCACGGCGCAGTTCCCGAAAAGCCGCATCTGCGTCAATCCGAACTGCAAGGCGGTCGACAGCCAGGACGATCACGGCTTTTCGGAGAAGCAGGGCGAGGTGCTGTCGTGGTCGGCAGACTTCCTCACCTATTCGATGGATCCACCCAACCACTACGGCATGATCACGTTTGCGGAAGGCGGGCGCTTCATGGCCGACATCACCGATGTCGAACAGGGCCAAGTCGACACCGGCACAAAGGTGCGCATGAGCTTCCGCGTCAAGGACCGTGACGAGAAGCGGGGCTTTGTGCGTTACTTCTGGAAAGCCGTGCCGGTCTGACGAGGGAGGTCACATGGATCAGTATCTGGGGCTGCGGCGTAAGCGGCCTACGGCCGCGCTGAGGGCTTCCGCGGTCGGGGCTTCCGCGCTCGGGACCTCAGCGCTTGGGGGCATCGCAATCGGAGCGCTCGCGATCGGCGCGCTGGCACTGGGCGCTCTTGCCATCAACGTTCTGTTCGTGCGCCGGGCGAAGATCGGACGTCTGGACATCGGCGATCTTCGCGTCGGGCGGCTTCTGGTCCGCCGGACCGTTTCCGATACAGAGCCGGATTGGGGTTTTTGATCTCGTGCTATAATGGCCGGATAAGCCTTTGGGGAGGCCGCGATGCCTTATGTGGAGAACCGTATCGTCCACGATGCCGATTCGCATTTGATGGAGTTGAGCGACTGTCTGGACGCCTTCCTCGATCCGGCATTCCGGCCCGCGTATGACGAGCTTCCAAAGCTGAAAGCGTGGCCGCGCGACGGCAAGCTTCCGGCGTGGGCGAATGCGCAGCACAACGATCCGGCATTCCGTGACGGCGCCGCCGAAAATATCCTCCTGCGAAAGAACTACGAGGCGCTCGGTGCCTTCCGCAAGCAAGACCGTCCGCGCGCGCTCGATCTGCTGGGCTTCTCCAGCCAGCTGATCTTCACGACGTGGTGTCTGGGAAATTTCGGGTTGGACGACGCCAATCCTCCGTTCGCCTATGCCACGGCGCAGGCGCACAACCGGATGATGGCCGATTTCTGTTCGGTGGATCGCCGGTTCCTGGGAACGGCCTACATTCCGCTCAGCGATGCCGAGCGCACGATCGCGATTGCGCGCGAAGCGATCGATCTTGGGCTCAAGGCGCTCTTGATTCCGTCGCTGTGTCCGAAGGGCCACTCGCCAAGCCACATTGCGTTCGAGTCCCTCTGGGCGATGGCGCAGGAGGCGGGCCTGCCGATCGTCTTTCATGTCGGCGGCGAGGAGAAGCTCAATCCCGATTACTTCAACAACGGCCTGCCGCGGGTGAAGGATTTCCATGGCGGGGAGGAGAATTTCACCTCCGTCAGCTACATGCCGATTCCGCATTCGGTGATGACGACGCTGGCCGCGCTGATTTTCGACGGTGTCCTGGACCGATATCCGCGGCTCAAATTCGGCGCCATCGAACTCGGCGCATCGTGGCTCCCGGGCTGGCTGCGAAACATGGATTCCGCGGCCGCGGCGTTCCTGAAGAATGAGGACCGCCTGAAGAAGCTTTCGGCGCGGCCGTCCGACATCGCGCGCCGCCAGGTTCGCGTGACACCCTATTGCCACGAAGATGCGGGCTGGATCATCGCGAATTCAGGCGAGGAGATGTGTCTGTTCTCCTCCGATTTCCCGCACGTCGAAGGTGGCCGCAATCCGCTCAAAAGGTTCAATGACAGCCTGGTGAACACGCCGCTGCGCGCGGCCGAGCGGTTCTATTGCGACAATTTCGTCGATCTGATGGGGGCGGGGCTTGCGGAAGATCTCAGGCATCCGGGACCGCGCGCGGCGGCCTGAGTGAACGGCTACGACGCGATGGTCATAGGTCTGGGAGCGGTCGGAAGTGCCGCGACCTATCAGCTTGCCAAGCGCGGTGCGCGGGTGCTGGGCATCGACCAGTACGCACCCCCACATCATCATGGCTCATCCCATGGCGGAACGCGCATTACGCGGCTGGCCATCGGGGAGGGTGAGCACTACACGCCTCTCGCAATCCGCGCGCACGAGATCTGGCGCGAGATCGAGCACGAGACCGGTAGCGATCTGCTTTGCACTAACGGCGCGCTTATCATTTCGAGTCCCAACAAAGCTTCGAGCGTCCATGTCGAAGGGTTCTTCGAGAATACCGTTGCTGCCGCGAAGCGCTTCGGCATCGAACATCAATTGCTCGACGCCAATGAGATTCGTAGGCGCTATCCCCTGTTTGCGGTGAGCGACGACGAATATGGGTATTTCGAACCTGGCGCTGGCTTCGTAAAGCCGGAAGCCTGTGTGCACGCACAGCTTCGGCTCGCGGAAAAATACGGCGCCGATCTCCATATGCACGAGAAGCTCACGGGCTTCGACTGCGCGGAAGGCAATATCACCGTTGCCACGAACGCGGGCCGCTATCAGGCGGAACGCGTGATACTGGCGACGGGGGCTTGGCTGCCGGAAATCATCGGCCGCGCGCATCCGTTCAAGATATTCCGGCAGGTGCAATTCTGGTTTGCGCCCACGGGCAGCATTGCCCCATTCCGTCCAGACCGTTTCCCGGTTTTCATCTGGGAACTTCGCACGGCGCGGCAAGGCATCTACGGCTTCCCTGCCATCGATGGCATGACCGGCGGCGTGAAGGTCGCGACCGAAGAATTCGAAACTGCGACCGACCCGCAGAGCGTCGCGCGCGAGGTTTCACGCGAAGAGATCGCAGCCGTGTACGAGACGCTCGTTGCGCCGCATTTGCCCGGCCTGACGTCCCATTGCGTCAAGACCGCGACGTGTCTTTACACCGTCACACCCGATTTTGGGTTCGTCATCGACCGTCATCCTGAGTCCGAGCGGGTGATCCTAGCCTCGCCCTGCTCAGGGCACGGCTTCAAGCATTCTCCCGCGATCGGCGAGGCGCTGGCGGAAATGGTTGTGGACGGCGGATCCCGGCAAAATCTGGACGCCTTCCTTCTGTCGCGATTCAACGGCTGAACTGGCTTATTGCCAACAACGCCATTTGCAATCCCCCAACGATAGCATAGGGTTGGCCCATTCAAGACAGGGTGTGGACGGCGTGGGCGGCGGAATATTTCGAGGGGCGGTCGGCTGCGTCGCGGCGCTTTGGCTCGGCGTTGTCGCGGCACGCGCGTCGCCTTGGGCTGAGGTGGGCGATTCCCAGTTGCGCTCCGACATCCAGATTCTCGCCAACGCGCATCTCATCGACGACATCACGACGCACTGGCCAATTCCCTGGGCAAGCCTTTGCACGGCGCTGAAGGACCAGACCGTTATTGCGACCGAGCCGGTTTATGTGCGCGAGGCGGCGCGGCGCGTCCTTGCCTATGCCAAGGCGCACATGCATCGCAACACGTTCACCGCCAGCGCAATGGCCGATTTCACGAACCTGCCAAGCGTCGTGCGCGGCTTCGATGCCATGGGACGCAACAAGGCCGAAACGCAGTTCTCTCTCGAATACATGGACAGCGACACGGCACTTCGTCTGTCCATTGGCGCGTGGTCGGATTTCAGCGGACGCACAACGAAATACGATCCCGATGGGACGTATTTCGCACAGCGCATCGGCGGCGCGGCGGTCTATGCCGGATACATCACGCACTGGTGGGGGCCGGGATGGATTTCCGCGCTGTCGCTCTCCAACAATGCGCGTCCATTCCCGCAAGTGGGCATCGAGCGTCTCGACACCTCTGCGTTCCGCACGCCTTGGCTAAGCTGGCTCGGGCCGTGGCAGGGTGAGTTCTTCGTGGGCGTGCTGAACGACGAGCGGGTCGCGAAGAACACGGTCTATGTCGGCACGCGCCTTACCTTCAATCCGTTTGAAGGTTTCCAGATCGGCCTGGCACGAACCACGGAAATGTGCGGCACGGGACATCCTTGCTCGTTCTCAGACTATTTCAAGCTCCTCAACCAGGCGAACGATGTCAATTCCACCAACGACGAAGGCCTGATCGACCTGCATTACACGACGACAATCGGCAGCTATCCGTTCGAGATCTACACGCAGATGATGAACGAGGATTCGAGCCCGATCACTCACTCCATCACCAGCCATCTCTTCGGCACGAGCATCTGGCTTCCGGTGGCGAAGAACGCGATGCGTGTGACCCTCGAATATACCGACTCCGTGCCGACCGTGGACATCTTCAGCTTCGGCGATGTGCAACACGGTTCGGCCTACAACAATTTCCAGTACACGGATGGCATGCGCTACCGCGGCCGCACGCTGGGCTTCAGTCTGGATAGCGATTCACGGCTGTTATCGCTGCAGGCGAGCTGGGCGGATGACAATGACTGGAGCTATGAAGGCAGTCTCCATCACGCCGTGATCTCAAATCCCAATAATCACGTCTTCAATGTCGTGACCACGGCGCCGGTCATCGTGAACATGGCCGAGGCGCGGGTGGCGATACCGATCCGCCATACGGGCATGAAGCTGGACCTGGCAGCACGCGTCCAGGACGATCAGCCCCGCCCGGACCACGGGGCGACAGGCGCTTTTGAGGCGTCCTTGACGGCGAATTTCTGAGCGATCAGCGCGCGTTGTTGCGTTCGTTACCGCTTCCTTTACGAGATTTCTCCTAGAACGGGACAAACGGAGCCCGCCGGGACTATGAGACAAGCATGACGCAGTTCGAAACCAAACTCGGCGACAAATCCGTACGCGTGGGCGTGATCGGCCTTGGCTATGTCGGCCTTCCCCTGGTGCACGTGTTCTGGCAGGCGGGCCTTCACACGGTCGGGTTCGACATCGATCCGGGCAAGATCGAGCGTCTCGCCCGCGGCGAGACCTACATCAAGCATTTTTCGTCCGACAATGTGCGGGTGATGAACGCCTCGGGCCGCTTCCGCGCGACCACCGATTTCGCCGAACTCGCCGACGTCGATGCCGTTCTGATCTGCGTGCCGACGCCGCTCAACGCACAGCGCGAGCCGGATCTGAGTTACGTCGTCACCACGACCGAAATGATCGCCAGGCATCTGCATCGCGAAATGCTGGTCGTTCTGGAGTCCACGACCTATCCCGGAACGACGGCGGAAGTCGTGCAGCCCATTCTCGAATCGAGCGGATTGAAGGTCGGCACGGATGTTCTGCTTGCTTTCTCGCCCGAACGCGAAGACCCGGGCAGCGGATATGAAACACGCAAGATTCCGAAGATCGTAGGTGGTATCAACGAGCGTTCCGGCGCGGCAGCCGAACAGCTCTATGCGCTGGGCTTCGCGCAGATCCACCGCGTGCGCGACACGCAAACGGCCGAAGCGGTGAAGATCACCGAGAACATCTTCCGGGCGGTCAATATCGCGCTCGTCAACGAGCTCAAGGTTGCTTACACGAAGATGGGCATCGACGTCTGGGATGTCATCGACGCGGCGAAGACCAAGCCTTTCGGCTTCATGCCGTTCTATCCGGGACCGGGGCTCGGAGGGCACTGCATTCCGATCGATCCGTTCTATCTGTCCTGGAGAGCCAAGCAGTTCAACGTCGACACACACTTTATCGAGCTGGCTGGTGTCGTGAACCGTGCGATGCCCGGGCTCGTCGTCGACAAGCTGTCCGAAGCGCTGGCCAATGGCAGCGGTCGGACGCTCAAGGATGCAAACATCCTCATCATGGGCGTGGCCTACAAGAAGAACGTCGACGATCTGCGCGAAAGTCCCGCCTTGCAGATCATGGAAATCCTGGGTGAGCGGGGCGCGCATGTATCATTTCACGATCCCTACATCCCGGAGATCCTTCCGACGCGCGAACACGGCGGCCTGAAGGGCATGAAGAGTGTGGCCTTCGACGAGGCGACAATCTCAAAGTTCGATGCCGCGCTCATCACGACCGACCACGGCAATGTCGACTATGCCTCGCTTGTCGCATGGTCGAAGCTGATCGTGGACACGCGCAACGCCACCAAGAATCTGACCGGCGGCCGGGCCAAAATCGTCAGCGCTTGAGGCCATTACCCGATCTTTACAGGGCTGTTCCGGCAGACTTTACTGCCAGCACCGCTATTGAAGGAGTGCGTGATGGCTACCGGCATAAGGGACAAAGTCGCGATTCTGGGCATGGGCTGTTCCAAGTTCGGCGAGCGCTGGGACATGGGCGCCGAGGAACTGATGGTCGAGGCCTATCTTGAGGCTGCGGCGGATGCCGGCGTCGAGACCAGCCAGATCGATGCGGCGTGGTTCGGCACCGCGATCGAAGAACAGCATGTCGGCAAAGGCGGCACGCCCTTGTCTGTCGCACTGCGCCTGCCGAACATTGCGGTGACGCATGTCGAGAATTTCTGCGCCAGCGGGTCCGAGGCATTCCGTGGCGCGGTTTATGCGGTGGCGGCGGGTGCGGCGGACATCGCGCTCGCGTTGGGCGTCGAGAAGCTGAAGGACACCGGTTATGGCGGCCTGCCGCAGCGCGAGGGCGCGACTTTGTCGCCGCTTTGGTCCGCGAACGGCTCGGCACCGGGCAATTTCGCGCAGCTTGCCTCTGCCTATCGCTCCAAGCATGGCGTCTCGAAGGAAGATTTGAAGCGCGCCATCGCGCATGTCTCGGTCAAGAGCCACGCCAACGGCACGAAGAATCCCAAGGCGCATCTGCAGAAGGCCATCACGGAAGAGATGTGTCTCAACGCGCCGATGATCGCCGAACCGCTCGGCCTGTTCGATTGCTGTGGCGTTTCCGATGGGGCGGCCTGCGCGATCGTGACCACGCCCGAAATCGCGCGTGCGATGGGCAAGACGGATCTCATCACCGTCAAGGCGCTCCAGCTCTCGCTGTCGAACGGGCTCGAGAGCCAGCACAATTCCTGGGACGGTTCCTATTTCCACACCACCCGCATCGCGGCCAAGCGCGCCTATGACGAGGCGGGCATCAAGGATCCCCGCAACGAGGTTTCGATGATGGAAGTGCATGATTGCTTCTCCATCACCGAACTCGTGACCATGGAAGACCTTCACATCTCGCGCGAAGGCGAGGGTTGGAAAGATGTCATGAACGGATTCTACGATGCCGACGGGCAGATTCCCTGTCAGATCGACGGCGGCCTGAAATGCTTCGGGCATCCGATCGGCGCTTCCGGATTGCGCATGCTGTACGAGATGTATCTTCAGCTTCAGGGCCGCGCGGGTGCGCGGCAGCTGAAGAACCCCAAAATCGGCATGACACATAATCTTGGTGGTGCGCCCATGATGAATGTCTGCAGCGTCGCGATCATCGGCGCGCAAGGAGCATAAGAGCAGGGCGTAATGATTTATCCGGTTATCCTGTCAGGCGGCTCCGGCACGCGGCTGTGGCCTCTCTCGCGCACGTCTCTGCCCAAACAGCTTCTGGCGCTTCACGGCGAGCGCACGATGATCCAAGAGACGACCTTGCGGGCACAGTTGCCCGGCACGGCGCGCCCCCTTCTGCTCTGCAGCGAGGCGCATCGTTTCCTGGTTGCCGAGCAGATGCAGGAGATCGGCGTCAGGCCCGGGGCCATCGTGCTCGAGCCGGAGGGCCGCAATACGGCGCCCGCTGCGGCGGTCGCCGCTCTGGTGACGGCGGAAAGTGATCCCGAAGGCATTATCGTGCTTCTGCCGTCCGACCACGTCATCCGTGATGCGGCCAGGTTCGCAGAGGCTGTGGCGGTGGCCGCCAGAGCCGCGGGGGAAGGCCATGTCGTCACATTCGGGATGGCGCCGACAGCGCCTGAGACCGGCTACGGCTATGTCCATCGCGGCGTCAGCCTGGAAACGATCGATGGTGCGTTCCGCGTGCAGCGCTTCGTCGAGAAGCCAAATGCAGAAACCGCCGCGGGCTATCTCGCCGACGGGGGATATTTCTGGAACAGCGGCATGTTCGTGTTCCGCGCCGATGTGCTGATCGCGGAGTTGGGCCGGCACGCACCGGAGGTTTTGGCTGCGGCGCGCGACGCGCTCGCGAAAGCCGCACGCGACGCCGATTTCATCAGGCTCGATGCCAAGGCGTTCGCAAACGCACCGAACATCTCCATCGACTACGCTTTAATGGAGAAAACGGACCGCGCGGCGATCGTGCCCTGCTCGCTCGGATGGAGCGACGTCGGCGCCTGGTCGGCGCTTTGGGAAATCCGCGATCAGGACGCCCAGAACAACGTGCTGTTGGGCGACGTTATCGCCCACGATTCCACCGGCTCCTACGTCTACAGCCACAAGCGGCTGACGGCGCTCGTCGGTGTGCGCGATCTCGTGGTGATCGACACCGACGATGCCGTTCTCGTTGCCGACAGGAGCCGCGCGCAGGACGTGAAGGCTATCGTGGACCGGCTGAAATCCGCCAAGCGGAGCGAGCACAGCGAACACAAGAAAGTGTTCCGGCCCTGGGGAAGCTACGAAACGATCGAGTTCGGGCCGCGCCACCAGGTCAAGCACATCATGGTGCGGCCCGGCGGGCGGCTTTCGTTGCAGATGCATCACAAGCGCGCCGAACACTGGGTGATTGTTTCCGGGACAGCGCAGGTGACCGTCGGCGACGCGGTCGCGATCCTTAAGGAAAACGAGTCGGTCTTTATCCCGCTGGGCGAGACGCACCGCCTCGAGAACACGTCCGATGCTCCGCTTCATCTCATCGAGGTTCAGTGCGGGAATTATCTCGGCGAAGACGATATCGTCCGGTTCGAGGACGTTTATGGCCGCGCTCCCAAATAGCTGCGGACGCCTGATTCAACCCCATCCGGCTGTGAACCAATCCTTTCCGTGGCGCGTTGAGTGGGTGTCTTTGGATACCTGACGTCCGGGGAACATTGACGCCCGCCAGGATTACCCCGAAGCTTGTCCCAGTCGGGGACATGGTTTTGAAGGAGTAATCGCGCTGCAACCTCTTCTCCCGCGCCGTCCCGACCTCCGCCGCATCGATACCCATCCCGATCACTGGTATCCCCTGCTGTGGTCGGACGATCTCAAACCGGGCAAGACGCGGGGTTGCCGGTTCGCGGGAGATCCGATCGTCCTCTATCGCGGCCAGAGCGGAAAGGTGTTCGCGCTGGAGGATCGCTGCGCACACCGCCAGGTGCCGCTGCATCTGGGTGTGGTGAAGGACGATACGCTCCGCTGCGGCTATCACGGTTGGGCCTACGACTGTTCGGGCAAATGCGTCGATGTCCCCTATCTCGGCCGTGACCGGCTGCCGAACGGTGTCCGGAGCTATCCCGCGCGCGAAGTCGATGGGCTGATCTTCATCTTTCCGGGCAATCCCGATCTCGCCAATCAGCGCCTTCCGGCCGGCCTCGGCTCTTCTCAGGACCGGCGCTACAAGACAAGGCGCCTGAACCGCGAAGTCGCCTGCCACTACACGTTCATGCACGAGAACCTGTTCGACATGAACCACCAGTTCCTGCACCGCCGGCAGATGGGCCTGATCAAGGCAACCTGTCTCGGCCGTCGCCAGGGACCGGATTGGTGCGAGGTGGACTACACGTTCTCCCGTATCGAGGGGCGGGCCTCCGTCGGCGAGACCGCGATCCTGAACGTGTTTCGCTCGCCAAGCGAAGCAACCAATCGCGATCTGATGACCATTCGCACGACGTATCCCTATCAGGATCTGCGTGTGTGGGTGAACGGCGGCGAGCCGGTTCTGAGCGTGTGGCTCGCCTATACGCCGCTCGACCGCGAACAGCGCACCAACCGGACGTTCGGCTATCTCTCGGTGAAGCGCTCGAAAATTCCGGGGCTCATTCAAGTGGCATGGCCGTTCATCACCTGGTTCACCGAGAACATCTTCCGGGAGGACAAGGAAATCGTCGAACGCGAGCAGGCCGCGCATGACGAGCAGGGGGCGGACTGGAACAACGAGGTCTTCCCGGCCATTCGCGATCTGCGGGAGGTGCTGGCGCGGTGCGGCGCTCCGCGAGTCGAGCCCCACGTGGTGCCACTGGCTGAGGCCATCGTCGCCGCGCAGTAGGCTTTCACCCGATATCGTCGTGTCATGCCGTTGGGCTAGAGTACGGCCGATTCATGTTTTGGGGGACGCATGAAAGCCGTCTCGAACCTGCTTTGTCTTTTGCCTTTCATGGTGTTCGCGCTGGATGCGGCGCACGCGGACGATGCTTCGCCCTGGTCGCTGCACGCGCAGACAACCTTTGTCGTGCAATACCATCCTGCATTCCGCTCTCCCTATCAGGGCGCAAACAGCCTGAGCCCGAAGAGCCTGGGCGATGAGACCTTCGATGTCACCGGGTTCCTGGGTGTCCGCGTGTGGAACGGCGGCGAGATTTACGCCAATCCCGAGATCGATCAAGGCTTCGGTCTGAGCAATACCCTCGGGGCGGCCGGCTTCCCGAGCGGAGAAGCCTACAAGGTTGGCAAGGCAGAGCCTTATTTCCGCCTGCAGCGGCTGTTCTTCCGTCAGAGCTTCGATCTCGGCGGCGAGGCACAGACGCTGGATGACGGACAGAACCAGGTGGTCGGAACGCGCACGGCCGACAATCTTGTGCTCACCGGCGGGAAGATGTCGGTCACCGATATCTTCGACACCAATGCCTACGCCCACGACCCCAAGGGCGATTTCCTCAACTGGTCGCTGATCGATTCCGGTGCCTTCGACTACGCGGCCGATGCGTGGGGATATTCCTACGGCATCGCCGCGGAATGGACTGAAGACTGGTGGACCTTACGCGCGGGTCTCTACGATCTTTCGCGCGTGCCGAACTCGACGGAGCTTGAGACGGATTTCAGCCAGTTCGAGATCGTGGGCGAGGCCGAAGCCCGCACCGCATGGTTCGGCCATTCCGGAAAGATCAAGCTTCTGGGTTTCGTCAATCGTGGGCGCATGGGCGATTACCTGGATGCCGTGGCGCTGGGAAAGCTCACAGGCACCGTGCCCGACATGGCGCTGGTGAGGCGCTACGCGTCGCGGCCGGGCGGGGTGCTGAACATCGAACAGCAGGTCACAGACGATCTTGGCGTCTTCGCGCGATTGAGCCTCAACGATGGCAGCAAGGAGGCTTACGAGTTCACTGAAATCAATCGCTCGGCCGCATTGGGCTTGTCCCTCAAGGGCACGGCCTGGGGCCGCAAGGACGACACCATCGGCTTTGCGGGCGTGAACAATGTCCTTTCGGACTCCGGCCGCGATTATTTCGGGGCCGGCGGCCTCGGTATTCTGATCGGGGATGGGCGGCTGCCGCATTATGGCGACGAGCGGATCCTTGAGATTTACTACGACGCCGCAATGACGGGCTGGTTGAGCCTGAGCGCGGATTACCAGTTCATAGACAACCCCGCCTACAACCCCGACCGCGGGCCGGTATCGATTTTCGCCGGGCGCCTGCACGCGCAACTCTGACGCAAGTGTAATGTCGCGCCGGACGGGTCCGGCGTGTATGTCTTTCACGTTCCTGTGCCGTTATCGCCATGCGTTTCGCGCTGCTCCTGCCGCCTGTTTCGATCAAATCCCGCGAGCTTCTGCCGAGCCGCTGGGACGTGCTTGCAGCTGTCCTGGTGCTTGGCTTCATTATGCTGTTCGCAAATGCGAGTCAGTTTTTGCTCGAACCGCTGATGAAGGTGGAAGCCACACCGATCTCGCTGGCACCCTCGAGCCTACCGGAATACGCGCTCCGGACCTCGCTCAGAATGTTGATCGCGCTCGGGGCCTCGCTGGTCTTCACGTTCACGTACGCGACGTGGGCGGCAAAGAGCCCGCGCGTGGGCGCTCTACTGATCCCGTTGCTCGATATTCTGCAGTCGGTGCCGATCCTCGGATTCATCTCGATCACGGTCGTTTTCTTTTTGTCGCTGGCGCCCGGCCGTGTCTTCGGCGCCGAGTTGGCGGCCGTCTTTGCGATCTTCACCAGCCAGGCCTGGAACATGGCCTTCAGCTTCTACCAGTCGCTGCGCACCGTGCCCGCCGAGCTGACCGAGGCCGGCAAGCTGTTCGGGCTCAATGCCTGGACGCGGTTCTGGCGCATCGACACGCCGTTCGCGATGCCGTCTCTGATCTGGAACATGATGATGTCGATGTCGGGCGGCTGGTTCTTCGTGGTGGCGTCGGAGGCCATCAGCGTAGGCCATACCACCGTCACGTTGCCCGGCATCGGTTCCTACATTGCCGCCGCTATCGCCCATCGGGATCTTGGCGCGATTTTCTGGGCGATCGTGGCGATGCTGATCGTCATCCTCATCTACGACCAGCTTCTGTTCCGGCCGCTCGTGGCCTGGGCCGACCGCTTCCGGTTCGACCAGGAACAGGGCGACGAGAAACCCCAATCCTGGGCGCTGACCGTGTTCCGGCGCTCGCGTCTCATCGAGGGGATGGCGGCGCCATTCTCGTCGTTCATGCACTGGACCTACCGGCTCGCGCCGCCACAGCGCACATATGATTCGGAGCTGCAGGCCTTGTTGCCGCCGCGGTTCGTGGATTTCTTCTGGTACGGAGTGCTTGGCGTGCTCGGCATACTTGCCTTCTGGCAGATCGCCATCTTCGCCGGTCCCATCTCGATCTCGGATATTCTGCGCGTGATCGGGCTGGGCCTTATCACCATGGTGCGCGTGCTGGTGCTGATTGCGCTTGCCAGCGCGATCTGGACGCCGATCGGCGTCTATGTCGGGATGCGTCCGTCGCTCGCGCGTTTCGTCCAGCCGGTTGCGCAGTTCCTTGCGGCCTTCCCCGCGAACCTGCTCTTTCCCGTGGCGGTATCGGCCATCGTCGCTCTGAAGCTCAATCCCGATATCTGGCTGTCGCCGCTGATGGTCCTCGGCACCCAGTGGTACATTCTGTTCAACGTCATTGCCGGCGCGTCGGTTCTGCCGCACGAATTGCGCGACGTTGCCGTCAATCTGCAGGTTCGCGGCGCGTTGTGGTGGCGCAAGGTGGCTTTGCCTGGCGTCTTTCCGTTCTATGTCACGGGCGCGATCACGGCATCGGGCGGGTCCTGGAACGCCGCCATCGTCGCCGAGGTCGCAAGCTGGGGCGATCACACCCTACGCGCGCACGGCCTCGGTGCCTACATCGCCGACGCCACGGCGGCGGGCGATTTTCACCGCATCGTGCTAGGGATCGCGGTGATGAGTATTCTGGTGACGGTCGTCAATCGCCTGCTCTGGCGGCCGCTCTATCGCTATGCCGAACGCAAATACCGGCTCGGCTAGGAGGCTTCGATGGAACCTGAAACACTGCTCAATGTGCAGGATGTGGTGCGATCCTTTCCGCGACCGGGCGGGAGCGAGCTGCTCGTCCTGGACGGCGTGAACCTCACGCTCAACGACTGCGAGATCGTTGGCCTTTTAGGCCGCTCCGGATCGGGCAAGTCGACGCTGTTGCGCATCATCTCAGGGCTCTCGCAGGCAACGCGCGGTTCGGTGAGTTATCTCGGCCACCCGGTCGAAGGACCGGCACGCGGTATCGCGATGGTGTTTCAGAGCTTTGCACTTTTCCCTTGGCTCACCGTGCTCGAGAATGTGCAGCTCGGACTTGAAGCGCTCGGTCTGTCGCCAAAGGAAATTCGTGCGCGCTCGCTCTCCGCCATCGATCTCATCGGCCTCGACGGCTACGAATCCGCCTATCCGCGCGAGCTTTCGGGCGGCATGCGTCAGCGCGTTGGATTTGCGCGCGCTCTGGTCGTCCATCCCAATATCCTTCTGATGGACGAACCGTTCTCGGCGCTCGACGTTCTGACGGCCGAGAACCTGCGCACCGATTTCCTCGATCTCTGGCAGGAAGGCCAGCTTCCGATAAAGGGCGTGATCCTCGTCACGCACAACATCGAAGAAGCGGTCTTGATGTGCGACAGGGTGCTTTTGTTCTCTACCAACCCGGGCCGCATCGTCACCGAGATCAAGATCGATCTGCGCCAGCCGCGCGACCGCCAGGACCCGGCGTTCATCTCCGTTGTCGATCGCATCTATGCCGAGATGACGGCGAAGCGCGCGGAACAGGCAGCGCAGCGCCGCGAGCGATTCCCGGGCATGGGGATCGGCATGCACCTGCCGCCGATCTCGTCGAACCTGATCTCCGGCCTGATCGAAGCGGTCGCTGCCGCGCCGTACAACGGCAAGGCCGACCTGCCGGACCTGACCTCGGATCTGCAGCTTGAGGTCGACGAACTGTTTCCCGTGGCGGAAACGCTTCAGATGCTGCGTCTTGCGGAACTCGAGGGTGGCGATATCAAGCTGACCCATATGGGCAAGCTGTTCGCCGAAAAGGATCTCAATGGCCGCAAGGAAATATTCTCGCGCGCGCTGATGAGCTACGTCCCGCTGGCAGCCCATATAAGGCGGATTCTCGACGAACGCGGCAGTCACGCAGCACCCAAGAGCCGGTTCCTCGACGAACTTGAGGACTACATGACACCGGACGCGGCGGAGGAAACGCTGCGCGCCGTGATCGGCTGGGGCCGGTTTGGCGAGTGTTTCGCCTATAACGACGAATCCTCGACGTTCAATCTCGATAACCCGCGCTGAACGTCAGGTGCCGGCCTGCAATTCGTTCCAGCGGATGGCTTCGCGCAGCAGTTCGGTTGCGTGGAGAACTTCCGCTTCTGTTTGATGCGCGCGCAATAGGCCTGAACGGTCTTGATGCTCACATTCAGAGTTTCGGCAACCTGCCGTGTTTCCATCCCGCGGCCCAGGACGGCGGGGTTAACACCAAAGCCGAGCAGGCGCTGGCGTTCTTCCTGCGCCGAATTATGTTGAACCGACCGTAGAGCGGCCGACGCTGGCGTAGATAAATCCGTCCGCCACCATCTGGGAAGGACGATAAATGTTGCGCAGGTCGACCATCAGCGGGCGCTTCAGCAGTCCCTTCATGCGCTCCATGTCGAGCGCACGGAATTCGTTCCACTCCGTAAGAATGACGACACCGTCCGCGCCATCGAGCGCCTCATAGGCATTGCCGCAGAGTTCGATGCCGGGCAGCAAATGGCGCGCTTCTTTGGCACCTTCAGGATCGTAGGCACGGATCGCTGCACCTTGCTTTTGAAGATGCGGCACGATCACAAGACTGGGCGCATCGCGCATGTCGTCGGTGTTGGGCTTGAAGGTCAGGCCCAGCACCGCGATCGTTTTGCCCTTCACGCTGCCGAACGCTTCGACGATCTTTTCGGCCATGCGCATCTTGCGCTTCTCGTTGACCGAAACGACGGCTTCCACAATCCGCGCCGTCGCGCCGCAATCCTGGGACGTTTTCAGCAGCGCGAGCGTATCCTTTGGAAAACACGAACCGCCGAAGCCCGGACCGGCGTGCAGGAATTTCGATCCGATACGTCCGTCCAGCCCGATGCCGCGCGCGACGTCCTGCACATCCGCGCCGACTTTCTCGCAGAGGTCCGCCATTTCGTTGATGAACGTGATCTTGGTGGCGAGAAACGCGTTCGCTGCGTATTTGATCAGCTCGGATGTTTCCGGGCTTGTGAAGAGGATCGGCGTCTCGTTCAGATAGAGCGGCCGGTAGATCTCGCGCACCACGTCGCGCCCGCGGTCGCTGTCGCAGCCCACGACGATGCGGTCGGGCCTACGAAAGTCTCCGATGGCCGAACCTTCGCGCAGGAATTCCGGATTGGAGGCGACGTCGAAATCGGCGTCAGGCCGCACCCGCTTGATGATGTCACGCACCTTGCGGCTGGTACCGACCGGCACGGTCGATTTGGTGATCACCACGGCGTAGTTCTGAAGGTGGCCGGCTAGCTCTTCGGCGGCCGCGAACACGTAGGTCAGATCGGCGTGCCCATCGCCGCGCCGGCTCGGCGTGCCGACGGCGATGAAGACCGCATCGGCTTCGGAAACGGCCTTCGCCATATCGGTCGCGAACGAAAGCCGGCCGGCTTTTGCGTTGGCAGCGACGACCTCGTCCAACCCCGGCTCGAAGATCGGAATCGTGCCGGCTCTGAGGGCATCAACCTTGGCGGTGTCCTTGTCGATGCAGACGACGTCGTGGCCAAATTCGGAAAGACAGGCGCCGGAAACCAACCCGACATAACCCGTTCCGATCATCGCGATTCGCATGCCAACTCCTTGTTCCGCCGCCGGCTCTTAACCGCATCGCATTGGGGCGTTTGTTCCGTAACCGTGCGTTTGCGGTAAGGTTACCGCGGTTGTGTGGCATGTCATGATCGAAGTCTCAAATCCGGTTTACGGGGCAGCCGAAAAAGGCCGCACTTTGTGCCGGATCGGGGAAGAAACCCTCCGCTAGCGCTTCAGTCCCGAATAGCTCGGCTGATCGATCGCGACCTTCTCGCGTGTCGTAATGGTGAGGTGATCGGCGAGACCGGGCGTGTCCAGCGTGAAATCGCCCGCGCGGATACGCGTGCACAGTTCGCGGTTCAGATCCTCCAATGTGCCGTCATGGCCCAGCAGCTTGCGCAAACGTTCCCGTTCGCCCACGGCCGAATGCGGTCCCTGTTCCAGCTCGCGCGAGACGATGGAGAGCGCATTCGCTGCGACGCGCGCGTGGAACGCGGTGTGGCCTTTCAGCTCGGGCATCGCCTTCTGTTCGAGGAAATCGCGCACCGCCTCGACAAGCTCGCGCATCGAAGGCTGGTCCATCATAGCTTGCCTGCCTGTCCGTCATGCGCATCGCTCGACCGGAAATGACAACGAGAGAGCATTCAGAGTTTTCCCTTGATGATGAGATTGATCAGATCGATCTCGGTCTCCGACGAACGCCGTCCGATGGCGGCGCGTTCCACCGAGTGGTCTGCCAGAAAACCCTGATACATCTTCATGCACATGATGCCCCATTTCAGCGAGCCGTAGACGATCCAGGTGCGCACGTCCTCGGGATCGATGCGTCCGCCGCCGGCTTCTTCGTAGCCTTCGAGCAGGTCGGGCAAATTGCCGAACCCGCCGACAACTTTGTCCGCCACACCGAAGCGCCACGAATTCGTGCAGACCCAGCCGATGTCCTCGAGCGGATCGCCGATATGGGTCAGCTCCCAGTCGAGCGCCGCTTCGACGCCGCGCGGCGAGATCATCAGATTGCCGTGCCGGAAATCGCCATGCACCAGCGTCTGGCGCTGCGCGCCCTTCATACGCGGCTCCAGCCATTGGAACGCAAGCTCGAACACCGGATGCGGATAACCGAAAGCGTCGTAGACATCGCGGTAGCCGCGCAGTTGCGCCGGCCCATCGACCACCGGCAACAGCGTGCGCAGCGGCGTCGTGTCGACACTGTGGATGCGCGCAAGGATCTCGCCACACTGCCGTGCCAGCTTCGGCCGCACCGCGGCGAACGCTTCATTGCGCAGGATCTTGCGTGCGATCGTCTCGCCTTCAAGCCGGTCCATCACATAGCCCTGGCCGGCGCCGTCTTCATCCTTCAGCACATAACGCACGGGCGGTGCTGCGACTCCTGCTGCGCGTGCGGCCTCAATGACGGCGGCTTCTGTCGCGAGTGGTACCGATGTCGAGCCTTCCGCGATTATGCGCACGCCGCCGGGCGCGCGGCGCAGAATGAGGGGGACCGAGGCACCATCTATCAACGCATCGAACGACCAGGTTTCCTGGCTTGCACCGCCGGACAATCTGAACATCGCGTTCAGCGCTTCAAGCCCCGGAAACATGCGTTTCAGCGCTCGCTCGAGGGATGAGAAAAATTCGCTGCTCATGAAGATATCGATCGCGACATGATTTGCTCAGTTGTTCTTTCGGCGGGGCTTCGTCATCAGACCACAGGAGCATCGGGTGGGCAAAGCGTGAAGCTATCCGGCGCGCAAAAGCCGCACCGCTTCATCCCGTTCGAAGAGATAGAGCAGCACGCGCAGTGCCTCGCCGCGCGCCGAGCGCAGTTCGGGGTCGCGGGTGAGGATGAGCTTTGCGTCGTCACGCGCGGCAGCCAGCAGATCGGCGTGCGCGGCAAGATCGGCGACCCTGAATTCGGGCATGCCGCTCTGGCGCTTGCCGAGAAGCTCGCCTGCCCCGCGCAGACGCAAATCCTCTTCGGCGATGACGAAGCCGTCGTCGGTCTCGCGCATGGTCTTGAGCCGCGCTTTTGCGGTTTCGCCAAGCGGTCCGTGATAGACGAGCAGGCAGCTCGATTTCGCCGCGCCGCGACCCACGCGTCCGCGCAACTGATGAAGCTGCGCGAGGCCGAACCGTTCGGCGTGCTCGACCACCATGATGGTTGCTTCCGGTACATCGACGCCGACTTCGATCACGGTGGTGGCCACGAGCACGGTCAGCTCGCCGGATTTGAACCGTGCCATCGCGGCATCGCGCTCGGCGGCTTTCATCTTGCCATGGACGAGGCCGACCTTCGGACCGAGCGCTTCCTGCAATTCCTTAGCGCGATCCTCGGCGGCGGCGAGATCGATGAACTCCGACTCCTCCACCAGCGGGCATACCCAATAGGCGCGCGCGCCTGTGGCAATGGCGCGGCGCAGATGGCCGACAACTTCGTCCAGCCGCGCATCGTCGACCAGCCGCGTCTCGACCGGTTTGCGGCCCGGCGGACGGCCGATGATGCGCGAGACGTCCATGTCGCCATAGGCCGTGAGCGCAAGCGTGCGCGGAATCGGCGTCGCAGTCATCACTAGGACGTCGGCGGGACGCGCGCCCTTGCCCTGCAATTTCATGCGCTGATGCACACCGAAGCGGTGCTGCTCATCGACCACGGCGAGACCGAGATCGCGGAACGCGACATCGTCCGAGAACAGCGCGTGGGTGCCGACCAGAATATCGATCTCGCCTGCGGCCAGCGCCACCAACGTCTGATCGCGCGCGGGCCCGCGCTCGCGCCCGGTGAGGATCGCCATGTGTATGCCCGCGGCCTGCGCAAGCGGCGCGAGCGAGGTCATGTGCTGACGGCAGAGAATTTCCGTCGGCGCCATCAGCGCGCCCTGCGTTCCGGCCTCGACGGCGTTGAGCAGCGCAAGCATCGCCACGACCGTCTTTCCCGCGCCGACGTCGCCCTGCAGCAGCCGCAGCATGCGGTTGGGCGCGGCCATGTCGGCTTCGATCTCGGCAAGCGACTGCGTCTGTCCGCCGGTTAGCGCAAAGGGCAGGGCGGCGATCGCCTTCGCTCTGAGACGTCCATCGCCTGCGATCGTGCGGCCTTTCGCCGTGCGCAGCTGCGAACGGATCATCAGCAAAGCGAGCTGGTTCGCAAGCAGCTCGTCATAGGCGAGACGGCGGCGCGCGGTGGTCTCGAGCGAAAGGTCGTCCTCATGGGCAGGATTGTGCGCGGCTTCCAGCGCCTCGCCGAAGCCGTTCCAGACTTGCGATTTCCGAAACGCCGCATCCTGCCATTCCGGCATCGCGGGCACTTTCTCCAGCGCGGCGCGGATCGCTTTCGACAGCGACTTCGCGGGCAGGCCTTCGGTCAGCGCATAGACCGGTTCGTGCAATGGCAGGTCTTTTTCCTCACCCGGCGCCACGATGTAATCGGGATGCGCCATCTGAAGCGTGCTCTTGAAGCGATCGATCCGTCCACTGACGATCCGCCTCCCGCCCTCGGGCAACGCCTTCTTCAGATAGTCCGCATGAGCGTGAAAGAACACCAGTTCGATGATGGCCGTGTCGTCGGAGCAGCGCACCTTGTAAGGCTGCCTGCGGTCGCGCGACGGAAGATGGTCAAGCACGTTCACGGTCACGGTCGCGATGCGCCCCGCTTCGGCCGCGAGCAGCTTCGGGCGATAGGAGCGATCGATCACGCCGCATGGCAGATCGAAGATGAGATCGAGCAGCCGCTTGCCCGCGACGCGATCGATCAGCTTCTCGATACGCGGGCCGACGCCCGGCAACGAGCGGATCTCGCCAAAGAGGGGAAACAGAATCGCGGGCCGCATGGCGGTGACGATAACGGATTCCATATCTGGACGCCGGAATGCCGGAACCACAACGGTTTGATTTTTGAAATCGACTTTGCAACAAAATCCGTCCACCCCCCCTCCTTGCCCCGTCTTCGCTGAAATCACGGCACACCCTTTTGTTCGCACGGCCCAACGTGCCGCACGTTTCGCCTTTGATCGTTCTGGAACGAAGCGGGAACTTCTGCGCCGGTGTCAAGTCCAGTTTGTTGTGACAATTTCAGGCGATCGATTGGAAAAAAGGAGACACAGATGATCCGCAAAGCAAAAGCCGTCTGGCACGGCACCGGCCGCGATGGCGCCGGCAACCTCACGACCGATTCCGGCGCCCTGGAAGCGACGCCCTATTCCTTCAAGACCCGTTTCGAGAACGAGAAGGGCACCAATCCCGAAGAGCTGATCGCCGCCGCCCATGCCGGATGCTTCACCATGGCGCTGGCGTTCCAGTTGCAGGCGGCGGGCTTCACGCCCACAGAGCTTTCGACCGAGGCCGCGGTCACGCTCGAGAAGGACGGCGCCGGATTTCGCATCAGCCAGTCCGCGCTGACCTTGCGCGCGCAGGTGCCGAACCTGGACGAAGCCTCTTTCGCACGCATGGCCGGCGAAGCGGAGAAGAACTGCCCGGTGTCAAAAGTCCTCAACGCCACGATCACGCTGGATGCGAAGTTGGTGTAAATAATCCTCCCCTGCGAAGCGGGGGAGGGGGACCGCCGAAGGCGGTGGAGGGGGCGAGTGCGCGCATCAATCCTAACGCTTAAGCGAGCCCGCGCATTGCGTCGGAAGATGACGCTGCCTGAAGTCCTGCTCTGGCAACAACTGCGGGGCGGCCAACTCAACGGATTGCAATTCCGCCGGCAGCATCCAGCCGGTCCCTATATCCTTGACTTCTTTTGTGCAGCGGCTCGCATGGCGCATCACGCTGGATGCGGAACAGGTGATTGAATCAAATGCGCTAGAAAATCGATCATTCGCCTTTACCGATTGTTGTAGCTGTTAATTTTTTTTGCGAAACGCGACGCGGTTGAATCCCGTCGGGTCGCGTTTATTGGGCTGCCACCACAGGTGGCGGGGCAGGCATACAGGGATGTTGCTATGTTTGGAAAATTGCCGTTACGTCGATTGGCCGTCCTATCGGGTCTGCTGCTCGCCGGTTTTGCGCCTGTGTCCGCCAGCGCGGCCCAGGACCACTTTAACTGCCGCGCGAGTGCGCTGCGGCTTAATTTGCCGCTCGGGCAGACAGAGGAACCGGTCGTGGCGAACCCGCCCAACAATCCATGTGCGAGCGATTCCCAGGCGAGTGTGTCGTATTCAAACTCGCTGGGCATAAGCTCCGGCAGTCTCGCTGCGAAGACCGTTGCCGACCAGGCGCCACTAACCTCTTACGCCAAGGTCGACGGCATGAAGCTCGACAACGTGCTGAGTCTGATCAATGTGAGTGCGAGGCACATCCGCTCCAGAGCCGAGATCAAAGCCAGCTCGAACGGCCGATGCACCCTTCACAGCGGCTCCAGGATTTCGGGCTTGTCGGCGCAAGGACAGCAATTTGATTCGCTAAAGACCCCTATGGATATGAACGTCAAGCTTGCAGGCGTCACCGTGGGCAAGCTCCACTTCAACGCGACCCTTGGAGGCGCGCATCCCACGATCGGCAAACCGGACCCGACTTCCGTCACCCAACGCGCGGTATGGCTCCAGATCACGGATCCCGTGCTGCAACAGACGCTGGGGGATGTGATCATGGGCGAGGCAAGCGCCGGCGCGGTCGGCAGCCCCTGCTCCTAGACAAAGCGAACGCATCGTCCGGCCCAAAAGGTGGCGATGTAAGTGACGGTGCCAGGAAAAGGCCCGGAAATGAGGCGGCAGGGATTCCTGCCGCCTTATCTACTAGGCGTGTTCACCCTTTAATCTCGACAGACCGCGCGCTATATCGCGCCCATGATCAACCCTGAAAAAGGTGGCTCTTCGGAGACCCGCCGCAAACAGCTATTGTTCCGTGCCAAACGGCGCGGGTTCAAGGAGGTCGATCTGATCTTCGGAACCTTCGCGGCGGCGGAAATCGATACGCTGGACGAAGCCGAACTCGATCAGTTCGAGGCGCTGCTCGCCGCACCCGACCAGGAGGTCTATCGCTGGCTGCAGGGGCATACGCCCGCGCCGCCGCAATTCGACACAGCGCTGTTTGCGCGCATGAAGGCGCTCTGCGCGCGCAAGAACCCCACATGGAACGTCTAGACTACATTGCACGGCATGAAGGCCGCTTTGCCGTCACGGGCGCGCCGGGCGGATATGACGCCTATCTCGCGGCGGAGGCGGCGAAGCGCGGCCGCGGGCTTGTGCTGTTTGTCGCGACCGACGAGTTGCAGGCCGTGGCTGCCGCCGATGGCGTGCGCTTCTTCGCGCCGGATGTGGAAGTGCTGTCGTTCCCCGCGTGGGATTGTCTGCCTTATGACCGGATGTCGCCGAAATCCGATACCGAAAGCCGCAGGCTTGCGACGCTCGCGGCCCTCGCGCGCCGCGACAAGAAATCGAAGCCCGCGGTCGTTGTCACCACCATCGACGCGATCCTGCAACGCGTTGCGCCGCGCGAGACGATCGAAGGCGCGAGCCTGTTCGCGAAGATCGGTGGCCATGTCGAATACGAAAAGCTCACTGCGTTCCTCGCCGCCAACGGCTATGTGAGCGCGAGCACGGTGCGCGAGCCGGGCGATTTCGCGCTGCGCGGCGGGATCGTGGATCTCTGGCCGCCGGGCAGCGAACAGCCGCTGCGGCTCGATTTCTTCGGCTCCGAAATCACCTCGATCCGCGCCTTCGACGCCGAGACGCAATTGTCGAACGTCAGCGTCGATGCGGTCGAGCTGTTGCCCGCGAGCGAGACGCCGCTCGATCCGGCGTCGATCAGCCGGTTCCGCTCCGGCTATGTCGCGCGCTTCGGGCCGGCCTCTGACGATCCGCTCTACGAGTCGGTAAGCGCGGGCCGGAAGATCCAGGGCATGGAGCACTGGCTCCCGCTGTTCCACGACCATCTCGATACGCTGTTCGCCTTCGTGCCCGATGCGCTCGTGTTTCTCGCCTATCAGAGTGAGGAAGCGAAAACCGCGCGGCTGGAGCTGATCGCCGACTACTACACCGCGCGCAAGGACATGCTCCACCCCAAGGACGACGACGCCAAGCACGCGATCAAGGCGCCGCCCTACAAGCCCCTGCCGCCCGACGCGCTTTATCTCACCGACGATGAGTGGAAGAATGCGCTGAAGCGGCTTCTGGTACGCGATCTCTCGCCGTTCCAGGCACCGGAGTCGATGAAGTCGGTCGATGCCGGTGGCAAGGCGGCGCGCGATTTCGCGCCGGAACGCAAGAGCGGCGCCAACGTGTTCGAAGCCGCGGCCCAGCACATCAAGGCGCTGCAGATCGATGGCAAGCGCGTGCTCGTTGCGTCGTGGAGCGAAGGCTCGGCGGAGCGTATGGGCGGCGTACTGGCCGATCACGGCCTCGACGCCATCCGCAAGGTGTCGGACTGGCCCGATGCGCGCAAGCTGCACAAAGGTGCTGCCGGCATTTCGGTGCTCTGTTTCGAGCACGGCTTCGAGGCGCCGGAACTGGCCATCATGGCCGAGCAGGACATCCTCGGCGACCGCATGGTGCGCCAGACGCGCCAGCGCCGTGCGCAGAACTTTCTGCAGGAAGCCTCGAGCCTCGCGCCGGGCGATCTCGTCACCCATATCGAGCATGGCGTCGGGCGTTATCTGGGCCTCAAGACCATCGACGCCGCCGGTGCGCCGCATGATTGCCTCGAACTGCAATATGACGGCGGCAAGCTGTTCCTCCCCGTCGAGAACATCGAACTCCTGACGCGCTATGGCGCGGAGGAGGGCAACGCCCAGCTCGACCGTCTTGGTGGTGCTGGCTGGCAGACGCGCAAGGCGCGCATGAAAGAACGCGTGCGCGAGATGGCGGCGGAGCTGATCCGCATCGCTGCCGCGCGCGAGCTGAAATCGCTCGAGGCCGTCGATCCGCCCGCGCATATCTACGACGAATTCTGTGCACGCTTTCCCTATCAGGAAACCGAGGACCAGGAGAAGGCGATCGCCGACGTCATCGAGGATCTTGGCAAGGGCCGTCCGATGGACCGGCTCGTCTGCGGCGATGTCGGTTTCGGCAAGACCGAAGTGGCATTGCGCGCCGCGTTCGTGATGGCGATGAGCGGGCAGCAGGTCGCGGTCGTGGTGCCGACGACGCTGCTGGCACGCCAGCATTTCCGCACCTTCGCCGAACGTTTCGCAGGCTTTCCGGTCAAGGTGCGCCAGCTCTCGCGCTTCGTGGATGCGAAAGAGGCTCGCGAGACGAAAGCGGGGCTCGAATCCGGCGATATCGATATCGTGGTCGGCACCCATGCGCTGCTGGCAAAAGGTATCGTGTTCCGCAATCTCGGGCTTGTGATCGTCGATGAGGAGCAGCATTTCGGCGTCGGTCACAAGGAGCGGCTGAAGGCGCTCAAGGCCGATGTCCATGTGCTGACGCTGACGGCGACGCCGATCCCGCGCACGCTTCAGCTTGCGCTCTCGGGCGTGCGCGATCTTTCGCTCATCACCACGCCGCCGATCGACCGCCTCGCGGTGAGAACCTTTGTGACGCCGTTCGATCCTCTGGTCGTGCGCGAGGCGCTGCTGCGCGAGCATTATCGCGGCGGCCAGAGCTTCTATGTCGCGCCACGCATCGCCGATCTGCGCGAGGCGGAGGAATTCCTGAAAGCCACCGTGCCCGAAGTGAAGATCGCCGTCGGCCACGGCCAGATGGCGGCGCACGCGCTCGAGGATGTGATGACGGCGTTCTACGACCGCCGCGTCGACGTCCTGATCTCCACCAACATCGTGGAGAGCGGGCTCGACATCCCCTCCGCCAACACCATGATCGTGCATCGCGCGGACATGTTCGGCCTGTCGCAGCTCTATCAGCTGCGCGGTCGTATCGGCCGCGGCAAGCAGCGCGCCTACGCCTATCTCACCACGCCGGCGGACCGGAAGCTGACGGAGACGGCGGAGCGCAGGCTGCAAGTGCTGCAATCGCTCGATCAATTGGGCGCGGGCTTCTCGGTCGCGAGCCACGATCTCGATATCCGCGGCGCGGGCAATCTGCTCGGCGAAGAACAGTCCGGTCACGTCAAGGAGGTCGGCATCGAGCTCTATCAGGAGATGCTCGAGGAAGCGGTCGCGCAGATGCGCAGCGGCGAGGCGGCGGTGGAGATCGCCGACCAATGGTCGCCGCAGATCAACATCGGTGCGTCGGTGCTGATCCCGGAAGACTACGTGCCCGACCTCAATGTCCGCATGGCGCTCTATCGCAGGCTCGCCGGCATCGAGACGCGCGCGGAGATCGAACGCTTCGCCGCCGAGCTGATCGACCGCTTCGGCAAGCTGCCAGAAGAGGTGCAGCATCTGTTCGACATCGTCGCCATCAAGCAGCTCTGCCGGACGGCGCAGGTCGAGAAGATCGACGCCGGGCCGAAAGGCGGCACGCTCAGCTTCCGCAACAACGCCTTCCCCAATCCGATCGGGCTGGTGAGGCTGATCAACAGCCATCCCGGCACGATGAAGGTAAGGTCCGATCAGAAAGTCGTCGTCCAGCGCGATTGGCCGACGCCCGAGTCACGCCTCAAAGGGGCGCAAGCATTGCTCGGGCAATTGGCGAAACTGGCCGAAGCGGCTTGAAACGCGGTTCGAAATCGGTTATCTGCGCGGCCTCTTTTTATGGAGAGTCCGTCATGTTCAAGACGATGCAGGGATCGCTCCACGGCATTTGACCGTGCGCTGGGCTCGTGTCCGGCCATCTGCGTTCCCAATCTCCTCCATCTTCCGAGAAACACATCGTCATGACGACGTCTTTGGCGCGCGCGGAAACGCGCGCCCGGGCGAACCCGCGCGCGTGTCTCGCGCGCTATCGCCCAGAACTTCAGACCGCCGCTCGCGCTCTGGCGGAGCGGCACATCCGGCTGGCGGAATTGAGCGCCAGCTTCCCGGCGCTGTTCGTCGCGCTGGCGCGTCCGCGCGCCCATTTCGACGCGGAGCCGGTCATCGCGAAAGTCATCGCGGGCGCGCCACTCGTCGCGCTCGCCGAGGACGCGCGCGTGCCGCTCTGGCTGCGCAAGATGACGCCGGAGATGTTTTCCGGACCGATCCCGGAACTGCCCGACAGCCTCTATCTGCGGCGCCGGATCGCGAACCATCTGCCTATGAGGGCGAAGCTGACGCACAACTGGCTCGATACCGTTTCAAGGGCCGCGCGTCTTTCTCACGATCCCTTCGCGCTGTGGTGCGCGCGGCTGAGCGCGAGTGACATGGCGACGATGCGAAAATGCTTCGAGCGCGTCGCGCTCTGGGCTTGGTTCTCGACCGAACCTTCGGTACGGGCAAATGGCTTCATAACCCGCAAATGGTCGGCCGAGATAGAACTGAAAGCAGCGCTCGCTGCTGCGAATGACTGGTGCGAAACCGTTCAAGTCCATGCCTTTCTCGGCGACCGGCAGATAGACGATGTCTATCTGAAACCCGGCAATGTAAACGGCTTCGACTTCCGCCCTTTGCGCTCGGCGGAGGAAGTCATCGCGGAGGCCAGGGCGATGAAGAATTGCGTCCGCAGCTATGGCGAGGATCTGGCTAGTGGCCGTGCGCGGCTGTGGAGCGTGCAGCGCCGCGGTGCTCGCGTTGCGACGCTCTGCACTGGTTGGCAGCGCGGAGACCCGCTGCCGTCGATTTGGGAAATCAAATTATCGCGCAACCGGCTGGCACCACCGGAGATATGGCTTGCAGCGCGCAAATGGCTGAACGGCCAGGAGCTCATGCATCTCAGTCGATGGAGGAAAAAGGGATGGCCTGCCGCAGCTCTCGACCGCGCGATGTGGATTGAACTCTGGCGACCTTACTGGCTGGCGAAGCACTGTTTCCCGGAATGGCTGCCGCTGCGTCCTTCGGTGGATGCGCTTTACGAGCTTTGAAATCGGGAGCGAACAGGCCGCTTCAGCGCCAGCGCAGATAGAGCTTTTGCCCCTTCATCTCGAAGGATTTCATCCGCTTCAGGAAGGCCATGCCGAGGAGCGAGTTACGCATCTTCGTGCCGTTCACGCTGACCGGCAGGTTGAACAGCTTCACGGGTCCGATCTCGAGCGTGTTGAGCGTCACCGGTGCGCCGCTTCCTATGCCGTTCGCCGTTTCGAAGCCGCGGATGAAATGAAGCGAAGAGACGTCGATGCCGGCGCGCTGCGCATCGTCGGGGCTCAGCACGATATCGCTCGCGCCGGTGTCGACCATGAACTCCACCTTTTGCCCGTTGACGGAGCCGATGACGGCGAAATCGCCATCGCGGTTTTCGCTGAACACCATCGCGTTCGCGTCCACCTCTGCGGGATAGGAGGGCACGAGTGCCGTTCGCGCGTCGCCGGCCGCGTCCTTGATCCTGTCATAAAACGAGTAACCGAGTACGAGCACGATGGCGATGCCTGCCCAGATCGCGATGTTGCGGAACGTCTCGCGCGTGGTGAAGCGGCGCGAATAGACAACGCCGGATGCGACGGCAGCGAGCATGATGCTGTATTGCACCAACCGCGCCTGATCGGTCGTATCGGCGAGCGCTCCCGGAAACAGCCGCCACAATTCCCATATCGCGAGGGCGCCGCCCACGATGAGTGCAAGTGCTATGAACCTGCGTGTCGAGGATCGATCCGCGGGTGGCTTGTGCCATGGTCCTTTCGTGTCCGGCATCGAGACCTTTGCAATCGGGATTTCGCGGACGCCCCACGCGCCGCCGTTCTGGCGCATTTTCACCACAAAAACATCAAAGGATACATCGGATATACAGCGCGTTAATGCTGGGTCCGTGGGGAGTTCACGTCTTTGCAGGTATCGCCGACCGAATGGTATTGGATTGTCGCGCCGATTGCGGCGGCCGTTCTCGGATTCGTCCTGCTTGTTCGGGGCATCGGCCATGCCGCGCGTGGGCGAGGCGGGCGCGCGACCGCGCATCTCGCCATCGGTTCGCCGCTCGCGGTTGTGGGCTTTGCCTTCGCGCTACTCGCACTCAACACGCAGACCTTCGCGCGCCTCAGCCACGAGAACGACGTCGCCAATATCGCGGTGAAGGCCGTCGATCCGGCGCGTAGCCTCTATCACCTCACCATCCAGCGGCTCGACGTGCCCGATACGGTGCAGGGCTGCGATGTCCAGGGCGACGAGTGGGTGATGAGCGCGCGCGTGCAGAAATGGAAGCCGTGGGCGAACGTGCTGGGGCTCGACGCGACCTACACGCTCGATCAGGTGGGCAACAAATATTTCACTGCCGCACGCGGCAACGGCAAGCCGATCACGTCCTGCGATCTGAAAGGACCGCAGCCTGCGGTGAACCAATATGTGCCGCAGTCCTGGCTGTTCTGGCTGACCGGCCAGTCCTACACCGAACAGCGCCGCTTCGGGTCCGCCGCGTACATGCCGCTCGCCGATGGCGCGGTCTACAAGGTGGTGATGACGCAATCCGGCCTCAACACCGAACCCGTCAACAGCGCCGCCGTAAGCGCCAACGCCGCGCGGCATTGACCGCTTGCGGCAGTGGCCATCCGCCAATAGGTTAGAAACCTAACCAATTCGGAGCCGCCGATGACCGGAATTGCGGGGCGTGTCGCGCTCGTCACGGGCGCTGCATCCGGGCTGGGCCGGGCTTACGCGAAACATCTGGCGGTGCTTGGCGCGCGCGTCGCGATCGCGGACGTCGACGCAGACAAGGCGCAGCGCACGGCGCAGGAGATCGGCGATGCGGGCGCAACGGCGCGTGCCTACCGGGTCGACGTCTCCGATGCGGATTCCGTATCGAAGCTGATCGCGGACGTCGCGAACGATCTCGGAGTGGTGGAAATTCTCATCAACAATGCCGGCGGCGTGATGCGCGCGCCGGGACCGGCCGAAACCTTCACGCTTGCCGACTGGAACCGGACGATCGGCGTCAATCTGACTGGCACGTGGCTGTGCTCGATGGCGGCGGTACCGAAGATGCGCGAGCGCGGCTTCGGCCGCATCGTCAACATCTCGTCGACGACGTTCTCGACCGGAAAACCCACCGGCATGGTGCCCTATATCGCGGCAAAGGGCGGCGTGGTCGGGCTGACGCGTGGGCTCGCGCGCGAACTCGGCGGCACCGGCATCACCGTCAACGCCATCGCGCCGGGGCTCGTGCTGATGGACAAGCTTCAGACGCGGGGCGGCGACTATGCGCCCGCCCTCAAGCGCATCACCGATCTCGTCTGGGCCGAGCAAAGCATCCCCCGCCCGGAAACGCCGGAAGACCTCCTGGGCGCGATCACGTTCTTCGCCTCCGATGCGTCCAGCTTCGTGACCGGCCAGGTGCTAAACGTCGACGGCGGCTGGACGCACACGTAGACGATCTTACTGCGTGGGTTCTTCATTTGGAGATGCGGGCGCTGAGCCAGAACCTGCCTTCGACAATCGAGCCTGGCTTGGGGTTTTCTTTGATTGACGCCGGGTCCATAACCACGTCGAAGACAGCGCCGGCATAGGTCCTGACCGGAGTCCACCAGAACTTTCCGCCATACGCATTGGTGCGCAGTTCCGCTTTGAGGACGGTACCGGCAAAGTCGGCATAGGCTATCGGCCGTTTGGAGTCGTCAGGCATCGCGCCGCCAGCGCTTTCACGGTAGCTGCCGGATGGAATGAAGAAATTCGCCGCGAAGGCTACTTTTTCCTTGGCTTGTGATTTTGAAAAAGCAACTTCGTCTGCGAAGACGCTCGGCTCGTAGCTGAACGCGGCGATATCGACTGTAAGCTTCGTGTTCGCACTGAACCGGGTTGCTTCGCGTGGATCGGCTAGCTCGAATGTGATCGGAACTTGATCTCCCGCGAAGTGTGCCGAGATACTGGTTTCGAACGGTTTGAACTCCGGGTCGGACACGTCACCGGTTATCTCGACCTCCGCATGCCCTTCACCCACGAAGGCAGGATTGGCCGTCTGTACTTCCCAAGCGTCATTTGCACCGCGCTGCAGGCCTACCCATAGTTCTGCGCCCGACTTGTCTTTAATCAGACAGACAGAGTTCGCGGCGTCGAGCGTCTCCGGCGTACAATGCAATGCGATTTCGCTAAGCGACTTTCCAAACACCGCTTGGTTCGAGATATCGAGCGCAAAACCGGCATCGCTGAAGTGCGAAACAGCAGCCATTGAATGTTATTTCGCGTTCGGGTCCTGCTGGTGCAGGCCGACGATGTTTTCGTCGGGATCGCGGATGTAGGCCTGCCAGCCGATGCCGGGGATCGCCATCTTGGGGAACGCGATCTGTGCACCGGCGGCCGTCGCCTTCGCAACCGCGTCGTCGACCGATGCCACGCCCAGCGAGCACACGAACGCATTGACCGGCGCACCGGCCGCGGCGCCCGCGCCCATGCGCTTGACGAATCCGCCATTGATGCCGGGGCCGTCATTGTCGCCGGTGTTGATGAGGTAGTAATCGAACTGCGGCATATGCGTGATCTGCCAACCGAAGACATCGGCATAGAATTTCGACAAGGTCGCCGGATCGGTGGCATGGATTTCGAAATGGACGGGACGGTTCATCGGGGGCCTCCTCAATTGACCTGATCAAACGCCATGATTGTGTCACTTCCTGCCTGGATGCGCTCGAACAGCATCGGGCATTCGGGGATCATGCGCTCCATCCAGTATTTCGCGCCGATCACTTTCTGTTGATAGAAGGCCGCGTTTGGCGGGTTGGCGGCGAGTTTCGCATTCGCCACCTTCGCCATGCGCGCATGCATCCAGCCGACCACGACGATGCCCATCAGGCGCAGGTAATCGACGGCGCCTGCACCAGCGGCGTTGGGATTTGCGAGACCATTCTGCGCCAGCCAGAACGTCGCCTGCTGCAGCGTGTCGAGGCCGCGTTTCACCGATCCGACGAACGGCTTCATCGCGGCGTCGGATTCGTTTTCGCTCACCCATCCGGAGAGGAGGCCGAACAGCGCAAGCGGCGCGGCGCCGCCCTTGCGGCCGAGCTTGCGGCCCACAAGGTCCATCGCCTGAACGCCGTTCGCGCCCTCATAGGTCTGGTTGATGCGGCCGTCGCGCACGAACTGCTCCACGCCGTTGTCGCGGATATAGCCATGGCCGCCATAGCACTGCATCGCCATGTTCGCGGCCTCGAAGCCCATGTCGGTGAAGAACGCCTTGATCACCGGCGTCATGAGATCGGCGAGAAGACCCGCGGTCGCGGCTTCGGGCTTGGTGGATTCCGCAATTGCCATGTTGAGCGTGGTCCACATCGCGAGCGCGCGCGCGCCGTCCACGAAAGATTTCGAATGCAGCAGCATGCGCCGCACATCGGGATGGACGAATTCGAGATCGGCGGGCTTGTCGGGCTCTTTGGGACCCGTGAGCGCATGTCCGACGCGGCGTTCATGCGCATAGGCCATGCCGTTCTGATAGGCGACCTCGCCGATGGCGATGCCCTGCACGCCGACGCCGAGGCGCGCATTGTTCATCATGCCGAACATCCCTGCCATGCCGGCCGAGGCAGAACGCTTCTCGCCGGGCTTCGGCGGTGTCGGCTTCGGACCCAGGCGCCACGCTGTCGCCTCGTCGAAATTGAGCACGCAGGTCGCCTGCGCCTTGATGCCCATCTTTTTCTCGATGCCGCCGGTGGAGACGGCGTTGCGGGTCCCCATCTTGCCGTCCTCGCTCACCAGGAATTTCGGCACCATGAAGAAATTGACCGTCGAGAGATCGTCGTGGATCTGACCGTTCTCGTCCGGGATCTTCGCGATCACCATATGTATGATGTTGTCGGTCAGATCCTGGTCGCCGCCGGAGATGAAGATCTTGGTGCCGGTGAGCTTGTAGGTACCGTCGGGCTGTTCGATCGCGCGCGTCTTCATCAGGCGCAGGTCGGTGCCGCAACCGGGCTCGGTCAGGCACATCGTGCCCGCCCATTCGCCGGAGATCATTTTCGGCAGCACGAACTGCTTCATCCAGTCCGCACCCGTGGCGCCGAGCGCGCCGGCCGCCGCACCGGTGAGCCCCGGATACATCGCGAAAGACTGGTTGGCGGACGACGACATCTCCGCGACCGCGAGTGTCACCAGCGTCGGCAAACCCGCGCCGCCGAATTTCACAGGCGCCGACAGCGCGCCCCATCCTGCCTCGCAATAGGCCTTGTAAGCCTCCTTGAAGCCTTTGGGCGTGCGCACCACGCCATTCTCGAAATGCGCGCCTTCCTCGTCGCCCGACTGGTTGATCGGCTGCAGAACCCCTTCGCAGAACTTGCCGGCGTTGGTGAGGATATCGTCGAGGAGGTCGGGCGTGAGATCGCCGAAGTCGGGCAGGTCGCGGTGCTGGTCGATCTCGAGCAGCTCATTGAGCACGAATTTGTATTCGTCGATCGGCGCGCGATAGATGGGCATGACGGCTCCGGCAAAGCAGTGGCGAAGTGCGGACCTTAAAGCACCGCTCCGCGCCCTGCCATCCCGGACTAACCGCGGTCCGTGATGCTCACATGGAACGGGCGCCACTGACCCTTCCGTGCCGCAACGACAAGCATTGCGAGCGCCGCTGCCGCGCAAACGGCAACCGCCACGACGGAAGCTTCCGGTCCGAACTTGCCGCCGGTCAGGATATCGGGGCCCGTGAAGGTGGTGTGCCATAGGCCCTTGAAGGCGTTGCCGGAGACGGCGCTGCCGAAGATGCCGCCCTCGCAGAAGTTCCAGCCGAAATGCAGACCGATGGGCAGCCACAGATTGCGCACCAGCATGTAGGACGCCGCGAGCAGCACGCCGGCTTCAAGCGCGATGGCAAGGCCGCTGGTGACCGTGGCGCCGTGATTGCCCATGTGGATCAGGCCGAAGAATCCGGCGGACACGAGCAACGCGACCAAAGTGCCGAATGCCTCCTCGGTGATGCGGAAGACGACACCGCGGAAGACGATCTCTTCGCCGACGGCGCTCAGGACCGCCATGTTGGTCGCAGCCAGCAATGTCTGTCCCGGGGTGTAGCCGCCGATATGCGCGACGCCCATCAGCGATAGGATCGCGATGGTCGCGGCAAAGAGACCGAGCCCGATCAGCGCTCCGGGTACGAGCCATGGAATTTTTCGCGGCGCGATCTCGGTAACGTCACGGTGCTCCATCGCCCGCACGAAGAACCAGTAGATCAGCAGCAGGAGAACGACGGACACGGCTTCCGTCACAACCGCGAAGCCTTCGCGGCTTGCGGGCGGCACATGCGGCATCGTCACGATCGGAAAGATCTGTGCGCCCGCATATGCGAACAAGGTGATGAGGAAAAGCGGAAAAAAGCGCGCGAACCGGTTGTTGAAGATGCGCCGTACCCGTGACGGGCGCGGCATCTCGATGACGGTCATATCGCACCTCAATATCGTTCAAACAATAAAACAATAAGAAAACGCGGTCCCGCCAAAATAGACGGGACCGCGCGTACGCCCCTTTAAACCAGATCGCGCAATGTGATCTTCACATTGCCTTTGCCTTTGACCGCAAACGTCATCGCCGTGCCGGATTTCTCGTTGCGCAGCTTTTGACGCAGCTCAGGCAGATTCATGCCCGCGGCGTTCTTGCCGTTGATGGAGGTAATGACGTCGTCCTTCGCAAGGCCTGCGCCTTCCGCCGGTCCGCCTTTGGTCACATCGATCACCTTGAAGCCTTCGGGCACCGCATTGATCCACATGCCCGACTTGTCGAAGGTATCGAGATCTTCGACGTGGCCCTGGATCGGCTTGAGATACATCGTGCTGTTGTCGTAATCGAAGGTCACGGCGTAGCGCTTCAGCACGCCGCCGCCGACATTGCTCGGAAACGATTCCACCGAGCCCGCGCCGCCCTTGTCAGTCGAGACCATCGTCAGCGGATGCTCGATCGTTACGTCGCCGAGCTTCAGCACGCCGCCCTTGAACACAAGGCTGTGCGTCGGTCCGCCGACGCCCCAGCCGGTCTGTGCCTGCAGCGTTTTGGTGCCGGGTTTGGGGAAACCGTTCTTCGCGGCCCAAGCCTTGTTCAACAGCAGCGGCATGCGCGAACCGGTGTCGATGCCGAAGCGTCCCGGCACGCCTTCATAGCTGCCGAGAATTTCCGGAAATTGATGATAGAGGCGCATCGGCACCGGCATGCCGGCGGTCCTGGGATCGAAGTACTTCTTGTCGGTGAACGTGATCGTGTGATGGCCATAGTCGAAGCGCGTGATGAAGCGGGCGAAGAACTCGTAGCCGATCATGCCCTGTTCGTTCGCGCCTTCGGTGCCGGCGGGGCTGGTGTCGAGCGTCGTTACCGGCTGGTCGGTGATCGTCGCACCGCCGACAGTGAGGGATTTCACCATCGCCTCGCCGCTGGTCGCGATGTTGTCGCCGCCACCGGAAGAAGAGACGCTGCCCATCGCTTTCACGCCCAGTTCCTTCGCCGTGGCCGGTGCGAGGATGGAGTGGCCGCCGGTATCGAAGATGAAGGTCATCGGCTTGGAGCCGTTCACGCTGACATCGGCATAGATGTGGTTGTTCCAGAGGTGGAACGGTACGGTTGTCTCATGCGCGCCGCCGGCGATGGAGAAATCGTGCAGGTTTTCCGCGGGCCGCTGATACGCGCTGACGGGCTGTTCGCCCGAGAACGCCGCCGATTTCAGCGTGAAGGTCTGCAGATTGTGGCTGCCATCATCGATGACCTGCTTCTTCGCGATCATCGCGCCGTCGTAAGTGGTGTAGTCGGAGAAGGTGGTGGTGATTTCCTGCGTGCCGTTGTCCTCGATGGTGCGATAGAGCAGGTGGGTCGATGGGTCGAACCATGCCTCGATGGACTTGCCGTCTTTCGGCGTGACCTTCAACGCGTCATAGGTTTTGCCGCCATCGGTTTTCTCACCCAGGCTTTCGATCTGAGCGCCGCCGCGGTCGGCGCGCCACCAGAGGTTCTGGTCCTGATAGGCCTCGCTGATGGCGAGGGGGATGACGTCGCCGCCTGCCTGGTCGGTGACGGTGCCGGACGGCTCCTTCTCCCACGCTTTCGTGCCGTCGAATCCGGATGCCCCGTGTTGCGGGGGGATATCGTAGGTGTCGACGAAACGGCCGTTCTGCAAATCTTCCAGCGAAGATGTGGTGCCGGTCAGGCCCTGGCCGGAATAGTCGTATTCGACCTTCAGCGTTTTCTTGCCGTCCCAGTTCCCCATCGCAGCCTTGTTGGCGGCAAGGATCGCGTCGGGCGAGGCGGCGAGAGCAGGTGAAACGAGGGCGGAGGTGAGAAGCAGCGCGGCGAGTGTTCTAGACATGGGTAACCCGTGTGAGGATGATTGAGGGACCGCGGCCGCCTGTCGCGACGGCCGCGCTTTCTTGGAACGGTCTGCTACACCAGATCGCGCAGGGTGAGTTTCACATTCCCTTTACCCCGGACCGCGAAGGTCACCACCGTGCCCGGCGGTTCGTCGCGAAGGCGCATGCGCATGTCGGGAAGCGCGATGCTGGTTGCAGGCCTGCCGTCGACCGCGGTGATGATGTCGTCCTTGGCAAGGCCCGCTTCGGCGGCCGGCGTTTTCGCCGTCACATCGACAACCTTGAAGCCTTCGGCATCCTTGTTGAACCACATGCCGGCGCGGTCGAAGGTATCGAGATCGGCCACCGTACCGGCGACCGGTTTCAGGTACATCACATTGTGCTCGTAATCGAACGTCACGACGAAGCGCTTGAGAATGCCGCCGCCGATATTGCCGGCGAGCGTGTCCTCAGCATTGGAACCGCCTTTGTCGGTCGTGAGCAGAACCAGCGGTCCCTTCACGTCGACACTGCCGATCTTGAGAAGTCCGCCATGGGTGACGAAGGCCGTGGTCGGTCCGCCAACGCCCCAGCCGGTCACCCCTTCATTGCCTTTGACCGAAGCGTTGTGAAGATTGTTCTTCGCAACGAACGGGGAGTTCAGCATTAGGGTCTGGCGTGCGCCGGTGTCGATGACGAACTTGCCCGGAATGCCTTCATAGCTGCCCTCGATCTCGATGTCGTTGCCGTCGAACGCGATTGGCACAGCTGTGCCAGCGTCATTCGGGTCGAACTTTCTGGGATCGATCAGCGTGATCGTCTTGTTGCCGTAGTCGATGCGGGTCACGAAGCGGCGGAAGGTCTCAAACCCGATCATGCCCGGCATCTTCATGCCTTCGGTGTTCTCCATCGAGTCGAGGGGCAGCGACATGAACGCCTGGTCGGTAATAGTGGCTTGGCCGAGATCGATGCGCGCGACTTTCGTCATGCCCGCGGACATCGTGCCGGTGCCGCCACCGCGGGCATCCATGGAGCCCTCGACCTTGAGGCCGAGCGTCTTCGCCAGCGGCGGCGTCACGAGATTGAGCCCGCCCGTGTCGAAGATGAAAGTGTACGGCCCCTGGCCGTTGATCTTCACATCGGCATAGATGTGATTGTTCACAAGCTGGAACGGGAAGGTCGTCTCCTTCGCGCCACCGGCGATCGAGAAGTCCGCAAGCACGACCTTCGGCATGGCGTAGAACACGTCCGGCTGCGTGGGCACAAAGCTCGCCGCGGTCAGGATCATGGTCTGTGCATTCTTGCCGTCGCTCGCAACTTGGTAGACATGTTTGGCGATCATCGCGCCGCCGAAGGGCGCATATTCCGTATAGGTCGAGTTGTTGGTGAGCGAACCCATCTTCTCCTCGATGCGATAGAGAAGATGCGTGTTGGCGTCGAACCAGGCGTCAAAAGGGCCGCCGTTCTTGGGCACAAACGTCACGACGTCGTAGGTCTTGCCACCGTCAGTCTTCTGCGGGTCAAGGGTGACCTGTGCGCCGCCGAAATCCGTGCGCCACCACAAATTGGCGTCGCGATAGGCTTCGTTGACCGCCATGTACTTGCCGGATCCATTCTGCGGCGTAACGGTACCCGACGGGTCCTTCTCCCACGCCGACGTCCCGTCGAAGCCCTGCACCTGCGTCACCGGGCCGATCGCGGCATCGTCGACAAAGCGACCATCGCGGAGATCGGCGGTCGTGGAGACCTTGCCCGTCATGCCCATGCCGGAGTAGTCGAACACCGTCTTCAGCGTGGCGTTCTTGTCCCGTACGGCGCCGCCGCTGGCGGCCTTGTTGGCGGCGAGGATGTCGGCCGGTCCCGCAAAGGCGGGCGCCGCGGCGACGGAGGCGGCGAGGGCAAAGGTCATAAGGCGCATGGAAACTCCCGTTCTGGCAGGCGACACGTGGTAAGTCCGCTCTATCGGAGCAATATGCGCTGGACGCATGGCTGGGTTGCCGCCTGCCTCGCGGCGCTGATTCTGGGCTCGAATCCGGCCGCTGCAGCGCCGAAGCGCGTCGTCTCGACCTTCCTGTGCACCGACGAATATGTGTTCCGGCTCGTGCCACGCGACCGGATCGCCGCGCTCTCGTTCGAGGCGACGGACCGCAATCCCGTCGTCTCCACCATCGCCGATGCCGCACATGGTATGCCGACGATCCGGCCCTCGGCGGAGACCGTTCTCAATTACAGGCCCGATCTGGTCGTGATGTACCAGTTCACGATGCCAGAGCTGCACGCGCAGTTGGCCCGCATTGGTGTGCCGATGCTCGATGTGCCCTGGGCCAATTCGCTGGCCGACGTGCGCCGGATCACGGCGATGCTGGGCGACAAGCTTGGCGCGCGCGATCGTGCGGGCGCGCTGCTGAAAGAGATGGACGCCAAGATCGCAGCGGCACGCGCGGCGGCGCCGCATCCGCCGGTCGCCACCTTGATCTATGAGCCCAACGGCTATGCCTCATCCGGTGGAACGACGGCGGAGATCATGACACTGTCGGGATTGAAGGATGTCGCGCCAGGGCTGCGCCTGACACGCCTCGACACGCTCCCGATCGAAAGCGTAATCGCGCACGCGCCCGAGCTGGTGATCCTGAGCGGCGACCGCCACACGCAGAACTCCCGCGCCGATCTGGTGCAACATCATCCCGCCCTGAGCGCGCTGGAAGGCCGAAGCTATGTCGCATGGGCACGCCTGACGCCACTGCTCTGTCCCGGGCCATGGTCGGCGAGCACCGCAGCGACATTTGCGGAATTGGGCGCCAATGCGCACGCTGCAATGCATCGATGAGCGGAGAGCCACATGAACGTTTCTCGTGGAGGAATGTGCCTAGCGAGTTTCATTCTCGCACTTGGATATGCGCAGGGCGCACAGGCACATGTGATGAGGATAATCACGTATTCGGAACTATTCAAAAAGGCGGACTGGATCGTTATTGCCGAGCCCATAACGAAGTCGGCTGATACCAACGAACGGAGCTATTTCGATGATTTGATAAGCGTGGATCAAAGCGGAAAGCAGTCACCTGTTCCGGCCGCAGGAGTGGAAACCACTTTCGAAGTTCTCAAAGTCGTTAAAGGTTCAAAAATCCCGACGCACTTTGTGTTGCATCACTTTCGCGACGCAACCCCGCCTTCCCCTGATCTCGCCGTCGACGGCCCTACGGCGGTTTCCTTTGATCCGTCGGACCCGACGCGACGCAGAGATTTCTTGCTCTTCCTGGTCCGAGAGAAAGATGGACGTTACGCGCCTTATGGTGGTCAAACAGACCCCGGCGATAGATCGATATTTGCGTTGGATGCCCCACCCTGATCGCCGCATGAACGTGAGCCACATCGGCTTGCGACTGCGGCGAGGGAACACTAAGACTTCTGCTACGCGACGGCGAAGGGAATCGGGTCTGAAACCCGGGCTGCCCCCGCAACTGTAGGCGGCGAGTTCTGCTCAAGTGCCACTGGGCAACCGGGAAGGCGGGCAGGGCGATGGAGCCGCGAGCCAGGAAACCTCCCGCGCGTGTCGTCCAGTGTCGTGCCGGGGTGGCGCGAGCAAGCGGGAATCCGTGGAAGGCGACGGGCCTTTGGTTTGCGGAAGTCCTCAATGGACGAAGGGATTGCGATCATTTTCACGCGGAAACGCGGAGGCGCTGAGATTTGGTTCCTCCCCCGTTTACGGGGGAGGGGGACCGCGAAGCGGTGGAGGGGGCGGCAGTCCCGCACTGGCCCCCCTCCCGCCTTCGGCGGCACTCCCCCCGTAAACGGGGGGAGATTAATCCCTCCGCGCCTCCGCACCTCCGCGTCTCCGCGTGAGTCTCTTATCTACGCGGATGGCTGGCGATGACACGAATGTCGCGCGACGGCGGGATCATGCTCCTTCTTGTGCTGCTGGCTTTCGGGTTTGCAGCGCTTTCCTTTTTTATCGGTCCATCGAACCTCAGCGCTGGTCATCTGATCGATGGCCTGATCCACGGCCGCGGGCTTGATGGCGTCATCGCGCGCGAGATTCGTCTGCCGCGGGCAGGGCTCGCGCTCGTCGTCGGCGCGGCGCTGGGGGCGAGCGGGGCTGCGTTGCAGGGGCTGTTTCGCAATCCGCTGGCATCGCCGGACGTCACGGGCGTGACCTCCTGCGCGGGCCTGGGCGCGGTGATCGCGCTCTATTTCGGATTTGCGGCAATCTCGCCGGCGTTGCTCCCCACCTTCGCGATCATTGGCGCGCTGGCATCGGCGGGAATTCTGTTCGTGCTTTCGCGCGCCGGGGCAGGGACATTGGCCCTCGTGCTCGCCGGTGTCGCGATTTCGAGTCTGGCGGTCGCGCTGACGGCGCTGGTGCTGACCTTCGCGAAGAACCCTTACGCCATGAGCGAGATGGTGCTGTGGATGATGGGTTCGCTCAAGGACCGCACGCTGGGCGATCTCGCTTATGCCGCGCCGCTGACGCTTCTGGGTATCGCGTTGCTGCTCACCACGACGCGCGGGCTGGACGCGCTCACGCTCGGCGAAGAAGCGGCACAGAGCCTCGGCATCGACGTCGCTTCGGTGCGCAGCCGCGTCGTGATCGGCGTGGCGCTCGCGACCGGTGCGGCGACGGCGGCGGCCGGCGCGATCAGCTTCGTGGGCCTCGTCGTACCGCATCTGCTGCGCCCGTTCACGGGATACCGGCCGTCGCAACTGATCCTGCCCTCGGCGCTCGGCGGGGCTGCGCTGGTGGCGGCATCGGATGTGCTGGTGCGCAGCATCGATCCCGGCGAGCAGTTGCGTCTCGGCGTCGTGACGGCATTGATTGGCGCGCCATTCTTCCTGTGGCTGATCCTCCGTCTACGGAGAGAATCGTGAGCGCGGCGATCGTCTTTGCGAATGTCGGTGCGTGCTATGGCGGGCGCAGGGCGCTTTCGGACGTCAGCGTGTCGTTCGAGCTGGGAAAGGTCACCGGCATCGTCGGCCCCAACGGTGCCGGCAAGACCACCCTGCTGCGTGTGGGGCTCGGCCTGTTGCCGCACGAAGACGGCTCCGTGCGCATCCAGGATCGCGCGCTGAAAGACTGGTCGGGCGAAGCGTTGGCGCGGACTATCGCTTATCTTCCGCAGGGCGGCGACGCGCATTGGCCGCTGGTCGCGCGCGATCTCGTGATGCTGGGGCGGCTTCCGTATCGCGGCGCGTTCGGGGGCGTGTCGGCTGCCGACGAACGCATCTCCGGCGATGCGCTCGCACGTGCCGATGCATCCGCGTTCGCGGACCGCCGCATGGACGAACTCTCCGCCGGCGAGCGTGCCCGCGTCCTGTTTGCGCGCGCGCTCGCGACGGAGGCCCAGATCCTGTTCGCCGACGAGCCCGCGGCATGGCTCGATCCGGCACATCAATTGAAACTGATGGGATTGCTGCGCGAGGAGGCGGCACGCGGCACGGCCATCGCCGTCACCCTGCACGACCTCTCACTCGCCGCGCGCCACTGCGATGAAATTCTGGTTCTGCACGAAGGCCGTGTGGCAGCCCGGGGAGCGCCGGACCACGCATTGTCGGATGAGATTCTGGCACACGTCTTCGGAATCGCGGCCGTTCGCGTGCCGTCACCCGATGCGGCAACCGCTGTGCCGGTGCCCTGGCGACTGACACGTTAGGGCCACCTTCCGTTACGGCGCCCCATCTCTCGATGCTCTAAAGATCGTCCGAAACCCGAGGTGGCTCTCCGCGAGGTCGGCTTCTTGTCCTTCGCGGGCGCCGGAGCGGTAGCGGGCGCAATAGTTGGGCGCGCACAGGAACGAGCCGCCTTTGATGGTGTAGCGCAGCACATTTGCGTCGCGCGTCATTGCCTGGTCCGGTGCGGGACCGCCGCCATGCCATGGGCGGTAGACGTCGTCCGTCATCTCCCACACATTGCCGATCATGTCGTAGAGGCCGTAGCCGTTCGGCGGGTAACAGCCGGATGGCGCCAAGCCCACGAAACCATCCGCACCGCTGTTGACCAGCGGGAAGACGCCCTGCCAGGTGTTCGCGCTCGCGGGCTGATCGTGATCCATCATCGCTTTCGGATTGCCGCCGCGCGCGGCCCATTCCCATTCCGCTTCGGTTGGCAATTCGCGGTGACGCCAGCGCGCGTAGGCGAGGGCGTCGGCGTGCGTGATCTCGACGACGGGATAGTTCTCGCGGCCAACGATTGAACTTTTCGGCCCCGCGGGATGGCGCCAGTTCGCGCCGGGCACATAGTGCCACCACTGCGAGATGTCTTCGGTGCCATCGATATTTTGCGGCATGAAGAACACGACTGCGCCGGGCTTCAGCATGTCGGGCGGAAGGCCGGGATGCGTTGCTTTGTCGACCGGGCGTTCCGCATCGGTGACGTATCCCGTCGCCTTCACGAACGCGGCGAACTCGGCATTCGTCACTTCATGCGCGTCCATCCAGAAGCCCTTCACCTGCGAGCGCACGATGGGCAGTTCCTCGGGATAGAAATTGTCGCCTTCGTCGAAACTTCCGGCCGGGACCCAGACCATGCCGTTGTGTGGTTCTGCGCCGCCACGAAAGCGGCATTCCCGAAGCTCCGGCGATTTGGCTTTCGGTTGCTCACCCGATGATGTCAGCGCGACAAGCCCCAGCGCCGCGATCACAACGCTCCCGAGCCGCACCACATCACTGATCTCCAAGCGTGCCATGGCATGTCCTTACGCAAACGCAACAGCAGGGGTTTACATCATTTAGTATACTATTATGATAGACTTTCTGTGGTGACGGCTGCAAGCCCGCATCGGCGCGTGCGTTTAAGGGGTGGATCATGAAATTTGCGAAACTCTCACTTGTCTTGGCGTGCCTCGCGACCGCGGCCCATGCGCAGCAGGAGCAGCCTTATCAGGGCCAGGTCGGCCGTACGCTTGCGGAATCAAAAGAATGGTGGCCCGCGCCGGTGAAGCCGCCCGCGGGATCGCCAAACGTCGTTTGGATCCTGCTGGACGATGTGGGCTTTGGTGCAGCGAGTGTGTTTGGCGGCGATATCGCGACGCCCAATTTCGAGGCCCTGGCGAAAGTCGGCGTACGCTTCACCAATTTCCATACCACCGCAATTTGCGCGCCGACGCGCGCCGCACTGCTCACCGGACGCAACAGCGCATCGGTTCACGAATCCGGATTCTCCCACACCATCCTCTCGGCGGGATTTCCCGGATGGGACGGCCGCGTGCCGGCGGAAGATGGCACGATCGCGGAAATCCTGCGCGACCAGGGCTACGCCACCTTCGCCGTCGGCAAGTACGGCGTGACGCCGGACGAGGAGGCGAGCGATGCCGGCCCGTTCGACCATTGGCCCACGGGCAAGGGCTTCGATCACTTCTTCGGTTTCCTGAGTTCGCAGACCGACCAGTACAAGCCGGATCTGGTCGAGGACCAGGCGCATGTAAAGCCCGACGGCCGTCACCTGAGCGAACAGATCACCGACAAAGCCATCGCCTATATCGACCGCGAACAGAAAGCCGCGCCTGACAAACCGTTCTTCCTCTATTACGCGCCGGGCGCCACGCACGCGCCGCACCAGGTCGCCGCCGAATGGAGCGACAAGTATAAAGGCAAGTTCGACGACGGCTGGGACGCCTATCGTAAGCGCGTGTTCGAACGCCAGAAGCGCATGCACATCATTCCGGCGAATGCGGTGCTGCCGGATCGCAATCCGTCGATCAAGGCGTGGGCCTCGCTGACGCCGGATGAGCGCAAGCTCTATGCGCGCTTCATGGAGGTCTATGCCGGCTATCTCACCTATACCGATCATGAAGTTGGACTTCTGATCGATCATCTAAAGCAGGTGAAGCAGTTCGATAACACGCTGTTCATCGTGATGATCGGCGACAATGGCGCGAGCAAGGAAGGCACGTTCTTCGGCGACATCGACCGCAGCCTCATCGCCAAACCGATGAGCGACGCGGACAGCCTCAAATACAATCTCGACAGGATCGGCGAGATCGGCACGCCCGATTCCGTAGAGGGCAATTACCCGCTGGGCTGGGCGCAGGCCGCGAACACGCCGTTCAGGTTCTGGAAGTCCGACGCCAACAGCGAAGGCGGCACGCGCAATCCGATGATCATCGCGTATCCGAAAGTGATCGGGCACGGCGGCGAGATCCGCACCCAGTACGGCCACGTCATCGACATCCTGCCCACGACGCTCGAGCTGTTGCATATCAAAGCGCCGGAGGACATCCGCGGCATCCATCAACAGCCGATCCAAGGCACCTCGCTCGCCTATGCGCTCAGTGACGCCAAGGCGCCCTCGCGCCATACCGAGCAGTACTATTACATCTTCGGCTCGCGCGCGATTTACAAGGATGGCTGGAAGGCGTCACTCGCCTATCCGAACCATTTCATGGGCAGCGGTCCCGACGCGGGCAAGACGTTCGATGAGAACGCCTGGGAACTCTACAACATGAACGAGGACTACACCGAACGCGTGGACCTCGCGAAGAAATACCCGGAAAAGGTCACGGAAATGCGTGCCCTGTTCGAGCAACAGGCCAGGGATCACAACCTTTATCCGCTCATCACCTGGGACGACGTCACCGGCATGAAGATCCACCGCAGCAAGGACACCAAGTCACTCGCCGACGAGATCGAAAAAATCGCCTCGCATCATTCCGACGGGAAGTGACGCGTCTGCGTTGCGGTTAGGTCTTCGGCGCGCGCGCGACAAGAGCAAGGATTGAAGCGATGGAAAGCTCCATGAAATTTGCTATCGGGATGCTTTCTGTAGGCCTCGCGATCGCCGGGCCGGCACAGTCACAACCACAGGCGCAGCACAATCCGCTCGCCACGCTGGAACAGATCGCGCTCGACAAGCTGGCGGTCGGCGTGTTCGCCGAGCCTTCGGTGCAGTCGCAACTGGATTTCGTCGCGCACAGCTTCGCAACCGACCCTTATGCCGATACGGCGGAAGGCAAGGCGACACTGCCCGCGGCGGCGCGGGAAGTGGCCTTTGCCGCTGTGGTCGACGCGATCAACCGCGATCCTCTTAGGCCCTCTATACAATGGCTCTGGTCTCCGGCGCATGCATGGTTCCGTGTCAGCGTGCCCGCGAGCAAGGTGCTGATGCCCAATGTCGACAACGTGTTCCGCATCATGCCGGTGGACGGGGTTTCGCATTACCGGATCGCGGCCACGCCTGCCGGGCCGATTCCAACCCAGTTCTCGATCCAGCTCCTGCCCGCTTTGCCCGCGGAGGCGCAATGGAGTGCGGTCATTCAGGAACTGCTCGATGCCGATATCGGTAAGGCGTCCGACGGATCGTTCGTGCTTTCCATCGGGCCGGAGGCGGGTGGCAGCAATCACATCGCAACCACGCCAGCGGGGCATTTCATCCTGATCCGCGACACCATCCAGGACTGGCACACGGAAACACCGTACCGCCTGACGGTAACGCGCCTCGACGGACCGCCCGCTGCAGCCGCGCCGCCCGCGAAGGACGTTCTTGCCGCCAAGGCCGTGACGCTGCTGCACGACATCGTTCCGCGCATACAGCAGGCGAAAGGCGGCGGCCTCGCTAACGCGGCAGGTTTCTTTCAGGGGCCGGCAAACCTGCTGACCTCGCCCAGAATCCGCGAAGGCGGGCGCTGGGGGCTCGCGTCATCGGGCCATTTCCATCTGGCGGATGACGAGGCACTGGTGCTGACGCTCGATCCCATGGGCGCCAGATACCTGGCCGTTCAGCTCGCGAGTGTATGGCTCAGTTCGCTCGATTATGTGCATCACACGGCGTCACTGAATCTGGCGCAGATGCAGCCCAACGCCGATGGCACTGTTACCGCCGTGATTGCCGCTCGCGATCCTCTGGCCCGCAACTGGCTCGATACCACCGGGCTGCATGACGGATCGATGTTCGTGCGCTGGCAACAATTTCCCGGAGAGCCCCCCGCCAACGCGCAGGGTGTGCGCTCGGTGAAGCTCATCAAGCTGAGCGAATTGCCGGGCGGCTTGCCGCGCATAACGGCGGCGGAGAGAAAGACCCAGCAATCGCAACGCGCGGCCGATTACGCACGGCGTTCTGCCGAATAGACGCATGACCGTCGCCGAGGCCGACGCGAGTTCGGCGCTGGTGACTGGTTTGCCCATTTGTCCTCCCCGCGAGTACCATATGAAGGGCTTGCAGCCGGACCTGTGGAGATTTTCATGGCCAAAGATCGCGATGACGAGGACGAGCACCATTACAACCGAAAGCTGCAGGCGCTCCAGATCGAGCTGGTAAAGCTGCAGCGTCAGCTCATTTCCGACGGCGCGCGCGTGCTGATCGTCCTCGAAGGGCGCGACGGCGCGGGTAAGGACGGCACGATCAAGCGCCTTACCGAACATATGAGCCCGCGCGAGACCCGCGTTCACGCGCCCGGTAAACCTTCGAGCCGCGAAGAGACCGAGTGGTACTTCCAGCGCTTCGTGCCGTTCCTGCCGGCGGGTGAGGAGTTCGTGGTGTTCAATCGCTCCTGGTACAACCGCGCCGGTGTCGAACGCGTCATGGGATTCTGCACGGACCAGGAAGCGGAGACCTTCTTCAAATCCGTCATTCCGTTCGAGACGCTGCTGATTAACGACGGCATTGCGCTGCGGAAATACTATCTCGACATCACCAAGAGCGAGCAGAAGAAGCGCCTGGAAGCGCGGCGCGACGATCCACTGAAGCAGTGGAAGATTTCGCCGGTCGACGAGGCGGCACAGGACAAATGGCACGCCTACTCGAAGGCGCGCGACGAGATGTTCGAGCGCACCAGCCACAAGCCCGCGCTATGGCGCGTGGTGGCGGCCGATGAGAAGAAGGTCGCGCGGCTCGAATTGCTGCGCGATCTGCTCGACAGCTTTTCCTACAAAGGCAAAGACAAGAAGATCACGCGCCCAAACCGCGATGTCGTGTTCGAATGGTCGAATAGGGCCAAAAAACGAGTCAGCAAGTGAAAAAGACCGGCGGCGCGCAGCCGCCGGTCTTTGACACCACTTCCGTTCCTTAGTGCGGCGGGTTTGCCGACGCGTCGACCGACGCGCTTGCATCGCCTGATGCAGACGCGCTGTTCAGCGTATTGGTGGTCTTGTCCTCGGCGGCATTGGCTTTGTTCTCCACCGCTGCGGTCTTGCGGTTCGTGCGCGACGCGGCGTGCTTCGTCGCATGTCCGGCCTTCTTCGCGGCGGTATCGCTTGCTGATGTGTCCGCGCCGCCAGAGGCCTGCGCGCCCGCCGCGTTGACCGACGCATTCGCGCCGGCATCGGTGCCGCTCGCTGCGTTCGAAGCCGTGTCAGAGGCACCATTGACGGTTGTCGCTGCCGTATTGGTGGCGGCGTTCGCCTTGTCCTCGGTTGCTTGCGTCGTGCTCGTGGCCGTGTTGGTTGCGGCCGATGTGCTCCTAGTCGTGCCGACGCTGGTCGTGCCGGAGAGGCTGCCGTTCACACGCGGCGGCATGGTCGTGGCGCCGACGGCGCCGTTTACTGTTCCGCCGACTCCTCCGGTGACGCCGCCGAGCGGTCCGGCGAATGCAGGCATGGCGATCGTCCCACAAAGCATGACAATGGTGATCGTGTTGCGTAGGGTCATTGGCTCTTCCTCTGATCGTTTGCGCAACAGTCGTGCGCAAAAAAACGCCCCGGTGCGAAACGCATGAGCGCGATCATCGGTTTCCAAAAGAAATTCGGCGCTTGGGAACCGCGCCACACCGGCGCCATAATGCCGCCACCGCGCGGACGCACTTGGGCTGTCGCGTCGCGCGTGGCGAGCAGCACCTCGCGGTTGACGGTCAGCGCGCGCCGGAGACGTTGCTGTCGACGGTGCTGTTGGTGTCCTGTCCGGTGGCCTGCCAATCGGCAAAGCTCGACAGCGTGTTCGCAGACCAGAACGTGCCGTCCGGCGCATAGACGTGATAGTGGTTCTTGTCGAAGCCATTGCTGGGCGCGAATTTGTTGGGTTTGAAATCGGCGAACCAGCCTGCCACCACGCCATCGCCGCCCGCCATCGTGATGTCGTTGTTCTGGATCGTATTGCTCCTGGGCATCCACTGGCGCCCGCGATTCTGCTGGATGATGACGATGCCGTTGCCGCCGCGTCGCGCGTCGAGCGTCAGCGTGTTGTCGTGAACTTCGATGCCCCAGGAATTCTGGATCTGGACTTGGCCGAACCAGCCCCAATTGAAGGTCTTCGCGCCGTTCCCCTTGAGAACGTTGTTGGAGATGATGGCAGGACCGCCGATCTCGAAGGAGATGCCGGCCAGCAGATTGTTCTCGATGCGGTTGCTGTCGAACAGCATCTGTTCGGAGCCGATATCCGCCCACATTCCGTCGCCCTGATTGTCGTGCACATAATTGCCGGTCACGATCCACTCCGTGACCTGCGCCCATTTCACGCCGCCGCACTCCCAATTGCAGTCGGTGCCGTTCCAGACATTGAAGGCGATCTCGTTGTCCTCGAACGCGCCGCTGCCGGCTCCCGCGCCGAGCCCCAGCTCGCCATTGTGATGAACGAAATTGCGTTTGGTCTCGCCCTCGCGCGGGATGGCGATTCCGACGCCATGATTCCAGCGCACCTCGTTGTCCGTGATCTCCCAGCCTTTGCCTTCCGCATGATCGCCGATCGCGCCCCGCTGGTCGGCACACGCATAGTTCTCGACGATCAGGTTCTGGACCGTGACGCTGTTCGCCTGTCCTCCGAACGCAAAAGGACGATAGCTGAGCTCGACGGTGTGACCGGAGGGATCGTCCGCGAAATAGACCGCGTTGTGGTCGTAGTCGTAGAAGAACGTGCCGGTTTTGACCTTCGCCTTCTTCGCCACGGCGCGGAGCGGCTTGCCGTCGAAATAGAGGTCCTGCGGATAGGAGCAGCGCGGATAACCTTTGCGGCATTCGCCATGGACTTGGGTGTTCGGATCGATCGGCTGATTACGCGCGACGTAAAGCGCGCCGTCGGTGTCGAACTCTGTCAGGACGTTCGCACCGTTCAACTCCGCGCCATCATCGCCGATGAAGGCGTCGGCGGATTTCGGAGTCACGCTCTGGATGCGATAGACGCCTGCGGTCAGGTGAAACACGGTACTTCCGGGGTGGGCGTCGACTGCCGCCTGGATATCGTCACCGGGATTGAGCGTCACGGCGTCCCGTGGCCATGCCGCAAGATGAATGGGACCTGCCGCATGGGCTTGGCCTGCGAACAGGACCAGACAGATTGCGATGCGCTTGTGCATAACCATCACCCTCCACGCCGGCGGCGAGTATATCTCGTCCGGGCCGAAAACGCGCGAAAGGGGCTTCTGCTGCTAACGTCCGCGCTTCGCGCCGGCGATGGCCTGGGCGAGCGTGCGCGACTCCAGCACTTGGGCAGTCGCGTCGCGCGCGGCGAGCAGCACCTTGCGGATCGCGCAGGTCGCCTCGTCTTCGCAATCGGGGCATTTGTGATAGGCGGTGACGCTGACGCACGGGCTAAGCGCGAGCGGCCCGTCGGTTTCGCGGATGATGTCGGCGAAGGAAATGTCCTTGGGCGGCCGCCCAAGCAAATAGCCACCCGCGCGCCCGCGCAGGCTCTGCACGATGCCGCGCTTCTTCAGACCCAGGAGGATCTGTTCGAGGAATTTGCGCGGAACGCCGGCCTGCTCCGCGATGTCGGCGATCATCATCGGCTCGCGCCCGCCATGTTCGGCGAGCACGATCAGGGCGTGCAGGGCGTAACGCGCTTTCTGGGAAAGCATGAGGAATACTCTTAACTCGACCGATCATATGGGGATTCGGCCAATTCCCGTCAAGCAAAGCGGAAAACCGCTAAACGGCGCGCGGGCGGCCAGGTGCACCGTAGTCGCATTCCAGGGCTGCGCGGTCCCATCGCCCCAGATCGGCCGCCGCGGCGTAGGTGCTTTCGAGGAAGTCGAGCAGGGCCTGTCTCGGGTCCGCTGCGGTGCGCACGGCATCGTAGGGCAGGACGAATTCGCCAAGGTCCTTGCTGAAGAACGCCTGCGCCGGCTTCACCGCCGCTGCGGCAAAGCCCTCCGGCGCTGGATAGGCGTAGGAATAGAACGCGGGATAGTCGATCGGGCCGCCCCCGGGCCAGAAACCCGCGCTCGACACTTCATGCGAATAGGCTTCCCGGGCCACGGCGTCGGGCAGGTGCGGAACGCCGCCCGGGTGCGGCGGCGCGCGTCTGCCGGAGAACCGCGTCACCGCGAGATCGAAACTGCCCCAGAAGAAATGCACGGGACTCGCCTTTCCGAGGAAGGCGGTGCGGAAATAGGAGAACACCTCATGCGACCGGAGCAGCACGCGCCAGAAGCGGTTCGCGTAGTCGCGGTCGTACGCGGCGTGGACTGTGTCCTGATCGAACGGAATCGGATCGGGAAGCTCGTTCGGTATCCGGTCGATGGTTGCGGCGATGCCGAGCTCCGACAGGGCGAGGCGATACTCCGCGTAGAACTCCGCGACGGCCATCGGCTTCAGAACGATCTGTCGAATCTGACCATCGCTCACGCGCAACCACAACACGTGATCGATGAAGTCGAACTCGATCTGAAGATCGCGGTCGCCTGCAGGAATAATCGGGGTGATGAGGCCACGCGCGCTGACGCGAAACGTCACGTGCCATGAGTGGTTGAGCCACGGCGTCAGCGCCAGCCGCGTCTTGCCGACAATCTGCGTCCAAAGCTGCAGCGTGGCGCAGGTATCCGCCCACGCCGCATAAGGCAGTTCCGGCCACGCATTCATATCCGGCCTCTATTTCGTTTCGGCCTCGTACTCGGCGATGGCCTCCTTGGCGATGCGGAAGCTGTCGATCGCTGCCGGGACGCCAGCATAGCATCCGACCTGCAAGAAAATCTCCGAGATTTCTTTCTTCGAAAGACCGTTGCGTAGCGCCGCCTTGACGTGGATCTTCAACTCGTGCGGCCGGTTGAGCACGCTGATCATGGCGAGGTTGACGACGCTGCGGTCGCGGCGCGGCAGGCCCTCGCGGCCCCAGATATAGCCCCAGCAGGTCTCGGTCGTCATCTCCTGCATCGGCATGCTGAATTCGTCGGCGGCGGCGAGCGCCTTCTCGACGTATTCCCGGCCCAGCACTTCCTTGCGGATCTTCAGGCCCTTGTCGAACAGCTCTTTGTACATGCGGGTACTCCTTACTTCGGTTGGGATTTAGAGGCGTCGAGGCCCGACCAGGTTTCGAGAAGCCGCGCCATATCGGTGACGTCGGCGTCGGGGCCGTACATATTCGCGGTGATGGAGAGCATCTGACGCACCGTGCTGCCCACGACCATCGGCACGCCCATGGCTTCGGCTTCCTCGAGGCAGAGCCGTACGTCCTTGAACGACAGTGCATTGGCGAAGCCGAAGTCGAAGCTGCGCGGAAGCACGGCTTTCGGCCATTTGTCGAGCGTGGCGCTGCTGCGTCCGCTCGAGACGTTGAGCACGTCAATCATCAGCTTCGGATCGAGGCCGGCTTTCAGCCCCATGGCGATGCCTTCCGCCGTGATCGCCATCGCGCTTGCGGCCATGAGGTTGTTGGCGAGCTTCATCGTCTGGCCGAGACCCGGTTTCTCGCCCATGAAGAACAGTTTGCCGAAGATTTTGAGGACAGGCTCGATTCGGTCGTAGCTGGCGCGCGGTCCTGAGACCATCACCGACAGCGTCCCTTTCTCCGCGCCGGTGATGCCGCCGGAAACCGGCGCATCGAGCGATGCCACGTTGCCTCTGGAAAGCGCATTCGCAATCACCGTGGCAACGCGCGGTCCGGTCGTCGAGAGATCGACGAAGATTTTCATTTTGGTTCCATGGATCGCGCCGGCCTTGCCGAGCACGGCGTCCTGCACGATCCCCGGTGAAGGCAGGCTGGCGAATACCAGTTCGGCCGCGCTCGCAACCTGCGCCGCATTCTGCGCAGGCTGTGCGCCGTGCTGGGTCATCGCATCGACTGCGGCCGCACTCACATCGTAGACCGTGAGCGTGTGTCCGGCATCGAGCAATCGTCCGCACATGCGCGCACCCATGCGCCCCAACCCGATAAACCCGATGTGCTCACCCATGGCTTTCAGGCCCCTTTCGGTTCGGCGTCGAGACGGACGATGCCGGCGAGTCCCGGTTTTGCGAGCGGATAGCGCGCCAGCACCAAGGGATCGTGGCCCGGCACGATATGCGCCTTCGAACTCGCAAGTCCCTCAATCGTGTCGAACGCTGCGAGATAGTCGTCGACATCGATGACGATGGGGAAGGGGTGCCTGCGCTCTATATTGGCATAGAGATGCGCCGCGTCCGAGGCGAGAACGACATCGCCGCGCCGCGTTTTCACGCGCACGACCTGAAGTCCCTTGGTGTGGCCGCCGACTTTATGCAGCGTGATGCCCGGCGCCAACTCCGATGCGCCGTTGTGAAATCGGACGCGCCCATCGAACAAATTGCGCACCATGTCGCAGACATGATCGGCCTCGAAAATGCCGTTGATCGCCTTGTGGCACATCGCACGTCCGGTCACGAATTCCATCTCCGCGTCTTGAATATGGAAGCGCGCGTTCGGGAACAGCGGGATGTTGCCCGCGTGGTCGTAATGCATGTGGGAGACGATCACGTCGCCGACGGTGGCCGGATCGATCCCGATGGCTTTCAGGCCATCCACGACGGGCCGGACAAGTTGCCGTCCGCGCTTCTCAGCCATGTCCGGCCCGAAACCGGTGTCGAGCACGAAGGTCCGCTCTTCACTGACGATCGCCCAGACGAAATAGTCGAGCGGCATATCGCTGTCGTCATGCGGATCGCCGCCAAGGAAGTTCTCATGTGCCTTGCGGGCGTGATGACCGTAATGGATGGCATAGATTTCGTAGGTGTCCGACATGGGTCACGCCGCGTGCAGCCGCACCGGCACCTTAATCGGTCCGTGGCCGATGGTCGTCATCCACGGTTCCGGCTCACCCGCAGGTTCGATCCGCGCCACGCGCCGGACGATCTCGCCGAGCAGCGCATCGGCTTCCCCCTGCGCTAAAGCCTTGCCGACGCACATATGGATGCCCTGGCCCCAGCCGACCTGACCGCGCAGGTCGCGGCGGATGTCGTAGGCTTCCGGCGCGTCCCATTTGCGCGGATCGCGGTTGGCGGCGGAGAACATCAGCCCGCAGCGCGTGCCTTCAGGAATGACGTAATCGTCGATCTGCACATCTTGCTTGGTGATGCGCCCGGCCATGCGCGACGGCGAATCCCAGCGCAGCGCCTCGTCAAAGGCGTTGCGCAGAAGGGACGGGTCCTCGCGCAGGATCTGATATTGCTCGGGAAAACGCGCGAAAGCGTTGAGTGCGTTGGCCATGGTAATGACCGTCGTATCGGAACCCGCAGACAAGATCGTGAGGGTCAGGAGTTTGGCGTCCTGCTCGCTGATCTCGCCGCGGTCCGCTGCTGCGTACATCTCACCACCGAGGCTGTCGGGGCGGATGCTCTCGCGCGAGCAGGCCCTGTCGACCCATTCGAAGCTGTTGCCGGCCTGCGCCATCGCCTCGTGAAAGAGATCGTTCATCGGCCCCATCGTCGCCCACACGGCATTGCCGAATGGCGTCATGGCCTCGCGGCCTTCCTCGGGCAGCCCCATGATGTCTGGCAGCACCTTGTGCACATAGCGCGCCGTGATGCCACTCACCGCATCGATCTCTTCGCCCGCATGCGCAAGCAGATCGTCGACGAGAATCTCCGCCTCGCGCTGGAATCTGTCCTCCATCTCCTTCATCGCTCTGGGGGACAATGCACGGCCGATGACCGCGCGGACCTGGGTGTGGCGCGGCGGATCGTCCGTGAGCAGGATCTCCGGCCGCACCGAGTTGGGGTCGTGCCAGGGCCGCGAGGTGCTCGAAAACGATTTCCAATCCACGAGATATCTCGAGACATGCTCGTGGCGGCCGAGCATCGCGATGTTCTCGCGCTCCAGCCACACCACCGGCGCCATTTCCCGCAGGCCGTCATCGACGCGGCGTGCGTTGCGTACGGATTCCGCGCTGAACATGTCGATGTCGGTTGTCGGGATCGGCGTCGTCATCGCGTCAGCTCCGGAACGGGAAGGTCAAAAGGAACAGGAACAGCTTCAGGTTCAGCAAACCGAACCCCTTGCGAAACTCCGCCGGCGAGAGCTTGGCCGTCATCGGCATCGCGCCCATGATCTTGCCCTTGATCACCAGAAGATTGCCGTCACGCTCCAGCGTATTCACCTGCATCAGCTCGGAACCGTCGGCGGATTTGATCTTCATCGCTTCAGGCCAATCTTGTCGAAGTCGATCTTCAGATCCTCGCACATCCGCATCGCGGCGGCGCGGCCGGCGCCGAACACGCCGCCGCCGGGATGCTGGAACGGACCCACGAGATAGAGCCGGTCGCAGCCCGGCACCACATTCATGCCCAGATCGGGCGTCGGCCGGTGCGCGCCGGACTGATAGGTGGTCGACGCCACGCCATGCAGGTCGCCGCGCATGAAGGACGGCGAGGTGCGTTCCATGTCGAGCGGGCTGTCGCAGTGATAGGCGATGACGTCGTCGGGGCCGACATTCTCGATGTACTTGCCCATATGTGCGAGCATGCGCTCGGCATAGGCTTTTTTGCCGGTGTCCCAATCCACACCGTCGGCACGTTTGTAGGGCACGTAGTCCCACACATGCATCGTCGCCTTGCCGGCCGGTGCGCGCGAGGGATCGTGCATGGTAAGTGAGCCCAACCCGATCAGCGGCGGATCGGTGAACTCGCCATAGCGCAGATTGTCGAAGCTTTTGCGCAGCGCGTTGTAGGAGTTCGGAAGCAGCTCGATCATCACTGCCCTCACGTGGTCGCCGGCGCGGAACTTGAGCGGCGCGTTAAGTCCGGCGTGAACAGTGATGCAGCCGATGTCGGAGATCTGCGTCGCTTCCGCGGCGCCTGTCACGACAGGATCGAGGCCTGGCACCATTTTTCCCAGCAGATGCGGGTGGATCGCGCCGATGATGCCGTCTTTGGCCTTGAATTCTCGGCCATCGGCGGTCGCCACACCCGTGGCGCGGCCGTTCTTCACCGCCACCTGCGCGACATCGACATTGGCCAGCACCTCGCCGCCATTCGAGCGGATTGACGCGATCAGGGCGTCGGTCAACGCGGCCGAGCCGCCAATGGGCACGCCGATGCCGTAGGCTTCGAGGAAGCCCACAAACACGAACGGTCCCATGCCGGTCGCCTTCTCGTCGGGCGAGACCAGGTTCTCGCCCGCGATGCGCCCGAAATGCATGATGACTTTCTCGTGCTCGAACATGCCGGTCAGCAGGTCGTGGCAGCTGAGCTGCTGCAGCCGCATCAGGTCGCGGCCCTCGCGGCTCTGGTCCATCAGCGCGAAGCTCGCCCCCACCGGTGCCGGCGGCGAATAGAGCTGCGACTGGATCATCGGCAGGAACGTCGCCGCCATGTCCGCAAGCTTGCGGAATGCTTCGGCATCCTTCTTCGAGAACTTCGCGATGTCGGCGACGGTGCGCTCGCGGTCGCGATACATGCCGAGCGTGGTGCCGTCCTCGAACACGCTTATCATCGGCATTTCGGGGAAGACGTAACGCAGGCCGAATTTCGATTTGAGACCCAGATCGTCGTTCTTCAGGAGCGGATTGCCCTGGATGAAGATGTGCGCCATCGAATGCTGATCGTGCCGGAAACCGGGCACGGTCAGCTCGCGCGTCACCACGCCGCCGCCGAACCAGGCATTGCGCTCGAGCACCAGCACCTTCTTGCCCGCCTGTGCCATATAGGCGGCGGCGACAAGGCCGTTGTGGCCCGAGCCGATCGCGATGATGTCGGTATCCATGATGTCCTCAGCTCGTGATCGACGCGATATAGGCCGTGTCCATGTATTCGCGGATCGCGAAGATCATGCCGTCCCGGATCTCGACGATCCACGCATAGCGGTTGTCGTAGTCGCGGCCGTTCTTGAACTTGCCGGTGCCGTGGGTCTCGACGGCGACCAGATCGCCTTTGCCGATCAGGCTTATGATCTCGTTCTGCGGATCGCCGTCGACGAACAGGCCGCGCACCGGCGCGAGGAACTCATCGACGATGCCTGTGCGCCCGCGATGCGTGCCCATGCCGGGGATGTTGGTCTTCGCCATCGGCGTCCAGGTTGCATCGGGATGGAAGAAGGCGCGCATCTTCTCCAGATTATCGGAGTTGAGCCCTTCCTCGAAGAAGCGGCGGACGAGGAATTCATTCTCCCTAACTAGTCCTCCCCCGCTTGCGGGGGAGGGGGACCGCGAAGCGGTGGAGGGGGCCCCCTCCGTCTGCGCCGCTGTCGCGGCGCATCCACCTCCCCCGTAAACGGGGGAGGATTGCGTTGGGCCAGGCGCAGATTTGGCGCTCTGCTCGGCATAGGGCGGAACGTCGTAGAGGATGCGCGCCGATTTGGCGCGTGCCGGTGGAACGGGTTCGTCGGGGAGGGCGGCGAGCACCGCTTTCATGCGCGCTTCCAGGACATCGCGGATCTCGGTGTGGGTGATGATGTAGAGATCGTTCCGGCGAAGACCCTGCATTACCTTGCGGCCGACTTCCTCGATCGACATCGCGCCTGCAAATATCTCCTGCGAGACGGGATCGCTCTCATCCAGTGCGACCAGATGCGCGCCGGTGTCGCCCAGGTTTTCCGGCCGCACCGCGGGCGTGCTCTCGAACAGGCCGGTCGCGACCGGCCCGGGACAGAGGATCGATACGCCGATCCCGTAAGGTGCCAAGTTCATGCGCAGACATTCGCCGATGGCGGTGGTCGCAAACTTCGATGCTGTGTAGGGCCCCACGCCACCGCTCGCGAACAGTCCGTTGATGGACGAGGTGAGCACGATGTGTCCGCCTGCGCCCTGCGCGATCATGCGCGGCACAAAGGTTCGAACGCAGTTGACCGTTCCGCCCAGATTGACGCCAAGGCAGAAATCCCAGTCGTCGAAGGTCGCGTCCTGTGTCGGGCCGCCGAGGAAGATGCCGGCATTGCTCACCAGCAGATCGACCTTGCCGATCTCATCCGCGACGCGTGCGAATGCAGCACGGTCCGTCACGTCGAGCTGCACGGCGCGCAGGTTCTTGCCGCCGGCAAGGGTCTCGACTGCCTCGTCGAGCGCGTCCTTGCGGACGTCTGCGATCACGACCTCGGCGCCGGCGTTCAGGAATTCGCGCGCAATCGCGAGTCCGATGCCGCTGGCACCGCCGGTGATGAACGCTTTCCTGCCCTTGAAATCTTCCATGATGCTCACCTAACCCGCGGCTGCGATGCCGCCATCGACATGCAGGATTTCGCCATTGACGAAGGATGCGGCCGGCGACAGCAGGAATGCCACTGCCTGCGCATTGTCGTCCGCGTGACCCAGACGGCGGAGCGGAATGGTCCGCGTGCGCCGCGCATATTCTTCCTCGCTGTTCAGCCCGAGCGCGCCTGGCGTCGGCACCGATCCGGGCGCGACGGCGTTCACGCGCACCTTGCGGGGGCCGAGTTCGGCGGACAGCGTCTTCGTCAGCGTGACAAGCGCGCCTTTGACGAGGCTGTAGACGGCGGTGTTCGGAAAGCCTTTCTCCGCCACTGGCGAGGCCATGTTCACGATGGCGCCACCGCGTTCTTTGTCCATATGCGCGAGCAGCGCCTGCGTGCCCCAGATCGCACCCTTGATCCCGATGGCGATCATTCGGTCGAGCACGTCCTCGGACACATCCTCGATGGGCTCGTAACGCAGCAGCATGGCGTTGTTCACCACAGCGTCGATGCGGCCGTTCGCTTTCGCAAAATCCGCGGCAGCGGCCATGAAGGCGTTGCGGTCGGTCACGCTGAATGCGTACTCCATCGCGTGGCCACCGGCGTTGCGAATGGCCGTCACGGTTTCCCGGCATGTCGCCGCATCGACATCGCAGACGCCGACACTGGCGCCGGACGCCGCGAGCAACTCCGCCACGGCACGGCCAAGCCCGCGGCCTGCGCCGGTGACAAGGACGGCGTGATCTTTCAGGTTCCAGTTCATCCCGCGGCCTTCAGCTTCCAGTTCGCGCCATCGCGCACGACGTAGCCGCAGGACGGATCGCAGAAATGCGTACCGATGAGCAGCACATCCTTGTCTGCCACGCGCTCGAATATCGCCTTGCGGGTTGCGACACCCTGTTCCTTATCCATGTCGAAATTGCCGATGCGGTCCGATTCCGCGAGCTGGATCGGATGGTGCATCATGTCGCCGGTGATGATGGCCTCCTGGCCTTTCGACCGGATCATGACGCTGACATGACCTGGCGTGTGGCCGGGTGTGGGGATAAGGCTCACCTCATCGGTGATCTGCATCGTCGTCTCGATAAAATCGGCGAGGCCCGCGTCGGTGACCGGATCGATCGAATCTTCGAGATGCCCGAAATCGTGATAGCCGCCGGTCTCCTTCAGCATCTGCCAGTGTTCGTATTCCTGCCGGCCGAACAGGTAGCGCGCATTCGGGAAAGTCGGCACCCACTTGCCGTCCACCTTCATCGTGTTCCAGCCGACATGATCGAAATGCAGATGCGTGCAGAGAACCTTGGTGATCGTCTCGCGCGGATAGCCGGCGACCTTGAGGTCTTCGAGAAACGTCGTCTGCATGTTGGTGAAGATCGGATATTCGCGTTCGCGGTCGTTGCCGATGCAGGTGTCGATCATCACGCGGTCCGTGCCCGAACGCAGCACGAAGCACTGGAACGAGATCTTCATCCGTCCTTCAGGCGTCGCGAAATTGGGCACCAGCCAGTCGTGTTTCAGCGCGACCTCGGGCGCGATGTCGGCCGAGAGCATCGTGAACGGGTCCTCATGCGCATTGACCTCGACGATACGCACGATCTCGACGTCGCCGACCTGCCATTTGCGGATGTGTTCGACGGCCATGTCTCTCTCCGTTCGTTACGCCGGATGCAGCGGCGCCGGCGGCGCGTTTCCTAAGATCATATCAGCAGCCTTTTCCGCCACCATCACAACCGGCGCGTTGGTGTTGCCGCCCATGAGCTTCGGAAAGATCGAGGCATCGGCGACGCGTAACCCATCGATGCCGCGCACCTTCAGCTCCGGCGTGACCACCGCGTCGTCGCCGGTGCCCATGCGGCAACTTCCGGCCGGATGGTGCACGGTCGCGGCGGTGGCGCGGATGTAGTCTTTCCAGGCGTCGTCGCCATCGACAGACACGCCGGGCAAAAACTCGGTGGCGCGGTAGGGCGCAAAGGCAGGCGTCGCGAATACGCGCCGCGTGAGCTTCAACCCGCGCACTAGCGGTTCGATGTCGTCCGGTGCGCTCAGCAATGCGGGATCGACCAGCGGCTTGGCGCGCGGATCGGCGCTCGCGAGCGTGAGCGTTCCGCGGCTCTTCGGATGCAGCAGAACGATGCTGAGCACGAAGCCGTGGCCGAGGGGCAGGGGGAACATGTTCTGGTTGCGCCGCGCGGGCTGAAACACGACCTGGATGTCCGGCCGGTCGAGGCCGGGCACCGAACGCAGGATCGCATGGGACTCGAACACATTGCTCGCGAACGGGCCGCGCCGCGCGAGAAGATATTGCAGCACATTCCACGCGCCGCGCGGCAGCGCCTTCAGCGAAATGCCGTAGGACTGCGCGTTCGTCGTCCACATCTGCACATTGGCGGCAATGTGGTCGTGATAGTTCTGGCCGACAGCGGGCAGATGGTGTTGAACCGCGATGCCGAGTTGCTGCAACGCCGCGCCGTCACCTATGCCGGACAGCAGAAGCATCTGCGGCGAGCCGATCGCGCCGCCGCATAGGATCACCTCGCGCCGCGCGGTGACGTGCCGCGTTTCGTTTCCAATGAGGACATCCACACCGCTCGCGCGTCTGTCCGCGAGCGCGATGCGCGCAAGCGTCGCCTCCGTCATCACGTTCAGATTTGGGCGATGGGCCGCGGGTTTCAGGAACGCGGTCACGCCGGATTCGCGGCGGCCGTCGCGGATTGCACCCTGGCGCAGGCCATAGCCTTCCGGCATCGGCCCATTGAAATCGTCGCAATGCCGGAACTGCAACGACTGCATCGCATCGGCGAACACGCGGTTAAGCGGGTTGGGACCGCGGATGCTCGAGACAGCCATCGGCCCGCTGTGGCCGTGATAGGGCGAGCCCGCATATTCGGTGTTGTTCTCGGAGCGGAGGAAATAGGGCAGCACATCCGCCCAGCTCCAGCCGCGATTTCCCTCCGCCGCCCAATCGTCGTAGTCCTTGGGATGGCCGCGGAAATAGACCATGCCGTTGACCGAACTCGATCCGCCAAGCACGCGGCCGCGCGGGATCGGAATGCGGCGGCCGTTCAGGTGCGGCTGCGGAACGGTCTCCAGTCCCCAGCTGTATTGCGGCAGCGTCAGCGCCGCGCCGACCAGGGCCGGAACGCGAATGAAGGGATGGCTGTCTTTCGCGCCGGCCTCGATCAGGCACACGCTGTTGCGCGAATCTTCCGACAGCCGGTTCGCGAGCACGCAACCGGCCGTCCCTGCGCCCACGATCACATAGTCGAACGCCTCTGCGGTCATGTGGCCGCGGAGACGGCGATGTCCGACAGGCGCCGCCAGCGCAGATAATTGGCGTCGGCATTCATCACGCCGGTCATCAGGCCGATGAACGTCAGGTCCAACTCCGGATCGACCCACCAGATCGTCGTACCGGCGCCATAGCCGCCCATCGTGGCGGGCGAGGTCAGCGAGCCATAGAGGTTCACGCCGACGGTCTCGCCCCGCAGCGGAAAGCCGAGCCCGATATGGGCCGGGATCACGGGCCAGCCGCGCTCGAGACAAAGCTTCTTGAACACCTCGTTGGGTTTCTCGCCGGTCCAGTTGCGCCGCGCCAACTCGACCATGCGCGGCGACAGGATGCGCACACCATTGCCGGTGCCGCCCTGGCGGAGCATCTCCGCGAGGCGATACAGGTCGAGCGCGGTGGAGACGTTTCCAACCCATGGCATTTCAGCGTCTTCCTCCTCGAACGCGCCATTGGGGCCGAGATCGCTGTGGCCGAGATGCTGCGTCGGCGAGTTGCCGCGGAATTCTGGAACGAGATGGCGTTCCTTCAGGTCGCGCCGGCGGCCGACGGATGTGTCCTTGAGACCGAGCGGAAACAGCAGGTCCTCGTTCATGATGTCGCGCCAGCGCCGGCCTTTGGGATCGGTCTTGACCAGCATGTAGCCCAGCATCGCGTGGCTCACGAGCGCGGAATAGGCGACGACCTCGTTTGGCTTGTGCTCGGCGGCGACGCGTTCGCAGATCGCCATCACCATGTCCTTCAGCACGTCGATATACATGCCCTCGTTCGGCGTATAGATCGGCGGCATGCCGGAGGAATGTGTGAGCAGGTGCAGGACGGTGATGTCGTCGCGGCCCTTGCCCGCGAACTCCGGCACCACATCCTTGATCTTGGTGTGAAAGGCGAACTGGCCCATTTCGATCGCGCGCAGCACCAGCACATTGGTGAAAGACTTGGTGACCGAGAACAGGCTGAAGACCGAATCCTTCTTCACCGGGATCGTCTTCTTCGAATCCGCGTGGCCGAAGGCTTCGTAGAAACCGATCTCTCCATGGCGCGCGACGATCATTGCGCCGCCGAAATAGAGGTCCTTCGCGATGTCGTCTTCGATGACGGATTTGAGGTGCTGCAGCCGCTCGGTATTCAGTCCGTGATGGGTATTCATTGTCTTCTCGCGGCATATGGAATGGACATCCGGTCCGGAGACCGGCGTAAAATCTAAGAGCCGCTATGCGCAGCTGTCCAGTTCGCGGATTTGCCCGTTTCCCTGCGCTATTTCACTAGGTCTGTATGCAATTGAAAACCGATGTCATGGCTCGCGACTGCGGGCCATCCATGTGAAATCTGTGAGATCTCGCAGTGTTGCTTGACCTCCAGAACCAGGACACACGATGCAGAACCCAACTGGATGGCCCGCAGTCGCGGGCCATGACAAGTTGATTAAGTGCGCGCCAATTGAATCCAGAACCTATAGCGCGAGCGGCGCCGCCTTGCAGTTCTTGGCGATGAAGTCTTCGTGGCTGGGCATATTCTCCACCGTGCGCTTGATGCCTGAGCGCACCTTCGCGAGTTCGGTGCGCATCACGCTGTCGTCCTGACCGGTGGCGAGCGGCGGAAAGGTTTCCGGCATCAGCCCCTGATTGTACATCACCGTCAGCCAGGGCCGCGGCCCGAAGCCCTCGCCCGCGTTGACGAAGATGCGCCCCTGCTTGCGGAACATCTCGATCTTGAAGCGCAACGTGTCCGGGATCGACATATATTTGCAGTAGCGCCAGAACTCGGTGTCTTCGCGCTCGGTCGCATGGAAGTGCAGGATGACGAAGTCGCGGATCCACTCGAACGTCCGCGCCATGCGCTTGTTGTACCATTCGCTGACGAGGGGGCTACATTCGCGGTCGGGAAACAGCCGGATCAAATCCATGATCGAGGTCTGGATAAGATGAATGCTGGTCGATTCCAGAGGCTCCAGGAATCCGCTGGAGAGCCCGACCGTCACGCAGTTCTTCGCCCATGCCTGCGGGCGATGGCCGGCCGCGAATTTCAGCAGGCGCGGCTCTGCGAGCGGTGGCGATTCCAGGTTTGAAAGCAGCGTATCGCGCGCTTTCTCTTCGCTGATGAACTTGCTCGAGAACACATGGCCGTTGCCGACCCGGTGCTGCAGCGGGATGCGCCATTGCCAGCCGGCTTCGCGCGCCGTCGCACGCGTGTAGGAGGTGAGCGGGCCCTTGCGCATGCACGGCACCGCGAAGGCCCGGTCACAGGGCAGCCAGTGGGTCCAGTCCTCGAACGGCACCTTCAGCGCCTGACCGATCAGGAGCGCGCGAAACCCGGAGCAGTCGATGAACAGATCGCCGTCGATCCGCTGTCCCGATTGCAGGACGACGGCTTCGATGAAACCGTTATCCGCACGCAGCGGAACATCGACGACCTTGCCCTCGACGCGTTCCACGCCGCGCTTTTCCGAATAGCCGCGCAGATATTTCGCGTAGAGCGCCGCGTCGAACTGGAACGCATAGGCGAAATTGACGTCGGAGCCGCCTTCCGGCGGGCGATCGAAACGGTTCTGCTGCGCGGCCGCGCTGCACAGCGCATAGTCGTCGAAATCCGGATCGCGCCCCTGCACCGCGAGCTTCAGCAGATACTGGTAGACGGCCGGCAGCACGCCCTGGGCGCCAGTCATGCGCGCGCTGAAGCCCTGTCCGCCGAGCGGATTGAAATAGGTGTGGCCGATGCGCCGCCAGTTCACGAACTGGACCGCGAGCTTGAACGTGCTCTGCGTGTTCTTGACGAATTCGTTCTCGTCGATGCCCAGATAGCGATTGAACTCCTGGATCGTCGGCACGGTGGACTCGCCGACGCCCACAGTTCCGATCTCGTCGGATTCGATGAGCACGATCTTGCACGGCTCGTTCCGGGTCGCGACGCTCAGCGCCGCGGCCGTCATCCAGCCCGCCGTTCCGCCCCCGACGATCACGATTTTCCGGACGGCCTTGTGCGGTGCGTGTGCGGGCGCGCTCTCGCCTGCGGCTGCGCTCACAGCACGCCTCCGCGAGACCGGAAGCGGCATGACTCAGTTTTTCCGGACGGATTCGTCCGCACGTTCCCCGACGCCATACTCAGATCCCCAAATCCGCTGTACCGGCTGACACAAAGATTGCACAAACGATAGCGAGCGCCAACCCTGCGGCCATATGCCGACACAGCGACGATCCGGTGCGAGCCGTGTGGCTGCACAACGGGAACTTGCGCAAACGTCGGGAGGGCTGGCGACCCCGGGAGGACTCGAACCACCGGCCTACGGTTTAGGAAACCGCCGCTCTATCCTGCTGAGCTACGGGGTCGCTTAGGTTTTTAGTCTGCCCCAGTCTCTGGTCTCGACATAGTCTCAACCTTGGTGATTTCCATTACCATGTGTGGCTTGGCTTTGCCACATTCCTTGTGGACGATGGCACCCATCTTGCCGAAGCGCTTGGTCTCGATATGGCGGACTGGTGGCGGCCGAAGGAAGCGAACTTCCTCGGCCAAGTTACCAAAGCCGAGATCGTCCGAGCGGTATCCGAAGGAGTCTCCTCACTCGAAGGGCGTCGCCTGACCGATCTCAAGAAAGGGGAGATGGTTGCAAGATCTGAAACGTTGCTCGCATCGTCGCGGTGGCTGCCAAGACCCTACGCCAGCCCGGCCTTGCGGACGCTCGCCGGAATCCCTTTTTATGAGTATGTGATCTAACGTGTTCGGTTTAATTCCGTGCTCACCGCCACGGCAGCCTTGGGATGTCCTTATTTCGGCTCGCAAAATATTCAATCGTTTCACGTACACCGTCGAGCGCCTTGCGAAGGTCGTCCGTAACCGCGGCGGCAGCCGGCGGCGAACGCACGACGCGGGGCGTCAAGAAAATCAAAAGCTCGGTTCGCTCGCGGTTGCTCGATTGCGTACCGAACAAACCACCGAGAACGGGAATATCCTTTAGGTAGGGCACGCCGCTATTGCCGGTGGTTTCGGCTCGACGCATCATGCCGCCAAGCGCCACGGTATTGCCATCAGTGATCGCGACGGTTGCTTGGATTTTACGCTGTTGAATGGTCGGCGAGTCGATATTGGATGTCGTGGTCGGAACCACATCGCTCACTTCCTGAGCGATCGTGAGATAGACCACGCCGCTGCTACCGATGCGGGGGGTGACAGACAAAAGCACGCCGGTGTCGCGCTGCTGTACGGTTGCAATAACCGGCGCGCCGTTGCTGTCGGTGCTCGTGGAGGTTTGCGTAATGATGGGAACTTGGTCGCCCACTTCGAGTGTCGCGGGCATGTTGTCGAGCGTGAGAAGCTTTGGGGAAGAGATCACGTTTATTTTGCTCAGCGTGCCAAGCGCGCTCATTGCAACACTTACGTTTGGCACGCTGTAGGTGTAACCAAATCCTGGAAAGCTCGTCAGCGGGATGCCGGTTGCAGCCTGCGTGAACGTCTGGTTGCCGCTCTTGAAATACCACTCGACGCCGTATTTTAAGTCGTCGTTGAGCGTCACTTCCACGATGGTGGCTTCGATCATCACTTGATTGGGCGTGATGTCCATCTGTCGAATGATTTTGTCTATGGAGTCGTATTCGGCGGCGTCGGCACGAATGATCAGTGCGTTGTTGTTGTCGTCGGTGACGATCTGAGGAGCATCCGCCGAACCACTTGCCGATACCGCGCGGGTCCCGACCGTCTCCTGCGAAGCACCCGCGCCTGGAAATCCGGGAACGGCAGGCGGCGGCGGTGGCGGCGGGCCCGATGCGGAACCACCGGAAGGAGGCATTGTTACTGCCGCTTGTTGAGACACAGCGTTTGAGCCGGCCGGCGAGTTGGTGTGTCCGGGCGAGCCACCGAATATTTCGTTGAGGGTTTGCGCGATGTCGGCCGCGCGCGTCAGGCGGCGCCACTGCGCGTTATTGCGCCCCGTCTTCCAGGCGCGGCGATTGCCGAAGGGCGCTCCACGATGTGGGTGCCAGACATCGTCTGTACCCAAAAGCTTGATTTCTATTTGCGCGTTTCGGCGGATTTTTTTGGGCACCCTCCCCCCCTTTCGGCGCCGCGTATCTTCGACGCGGATGCGCTGGACGACTTCACGCACGTTCGTCTTGCACCCACGCAGCCCGGCGACGGACTTGCCGACTTTCGATCTCGCCTCGGCAAGGCGGCAGGCACGGTCGATGAAATCGAGCCGGTCGGCGGCATTGGGTGTCATGCGCGCGGATTCGAACGCCACGCCGCGCATGAAATGGCGGTATTCGGCGATCATGCGGCGAGCTCGGTTTCGACATTGCCCGGCGGAGGTTTGCGATACCGCTCCGGGCCGTCCGTCTCCGGCGCGCGCGGGAGCGGCCAGCGTCCGCCATCCATCGGCGGATCGCGCGTCAACGCCGCGAGCCCGCCGCACTTCTCGACATCGGCGCGTCTTCCCAGTGACGGCGCAGATCTTCTTCCCTTGCATCGCACCGTTCGTCCCCGGCCGAGCGCTTCTCCCGCGCCGCCTTTTCCCTGGCAACCGGACCCAGCGGCGCCGCGAGGGCAGAGCATCGCCATCATCCCTGTCCTCAATCCCTCGATTTTCTTCAGACATTTTCCGGCCCTCCTGCGGCAGAAGCACTGAGAGGTGCACGCTACTATTCCTCTTCCAAGGTATATGGTCTTTTTTCTGGGACACATGGTCGGCGGGGCGGGGAAACGTTCCAAGACCTAAGCCATACGGTGCTGGAAGTTTGGGGTCAGAGTCGGAACTCGTTCCTCCCGCCCACGCCGAAGCTGAGCACCGATGAGAGGCACATGAGGTTCTGGTGACCGCAATTCGTACTCTGATCCCGTTCTACTTTGCTTCTATCTTGTGTGTTTCCGGCTGCATGGCAGTGCAGCCGACGAACGATCGCGTCCAAACTACAGAATAGTTGGAACAACAGATACTTGATCCCGACAAGCTTGCTAAACTTGCCGGAGCTAACATTGAAGTAGTCGGCGTTGTCCACAGCTATCGGCACTAACAACATATTCGAATCTAGCGTTTATGCGGTTCCACCATAAGGACGCTTCAGTATTGCCGTCCACGTTGGGGGACCACTAACACCGCGACAGACGACCGAAACTAGCTCCCACCGATCCGCGCCCAATGACTGATTGAGCTTTTGAGTAGTCTCTTCGTTGAAGACGATATATTCCCACCTAGTCATTTGAAACGCGCCCTCTCGCTGCCTGCCTTTTCGCACGCAGTGGCTGTGACTTAGATCGTTTCTTGGGGATATCCTTCATTTGAGTCGGCGGCCCCGCGAAGGCCCCCCGCAAGAGCTTCCGTAAGCGTTGCTCGGTCTCTTCTAGGCTATATTGCTCGTCATCTTGCTGTTACATAGGTCAGAATTCTATCATGGCTAGAAGCAGAAGGCGCACCGCCTTTCGGGGTAAATATTACCATGTCTGATGAACCTTCAAAAGCCATCGATATCCATGCCGATATCAGCACCGCTTACCGCAACCCTGATACGGGCCGAATATTCACTCTTATGGGCCCGAACGGGGCGGGCAAGTCTCGCCTGCTGGAGGACATTGAGAAGGCCCTGAAAGGGCGCAACGTGCCGACGTTGCGCTTGCCTGCGGCTCGTGCGCTCTCCTCTGGCTTGGAAACCCAAGGTGTCGCGTCTGATACGGGTTCCGTGACACTGGCCAGAATGCTTACGACTCCGCTTCCCATCAACTCTGCAGTATTTTACGCGCTGGATTCTATTTTCAAGTCAGTGACGCCACGGGAAAACAAATTCAAAGATCAACTTTATCATCATGTAAAAATAGGCGCCACTGGTCCAATGCCAAAAGTGCCAAAGGATGAAGTCTTAGCGTTCAAAGAGAGAGTGGAACACATCCTCGGCAACGGCATTGCCGTTTCGATATCACCAAATTCAAAAGCGCCTCCGAAGACCTTACCCGCGTCTCAGCAGACCCCGAACACCACCCGAACGGTAATACAGCAAGTACAGCATCCCCCGGTTCTGGGCCTCTCGTTCAATCGCGACGGCATCCCCTTCGATGTTTCCGGACTCTCGGACGGCGAAAAGCAAATTCTAATGCTTGTGTGGATGCTAAACGAGGATCACAAAGCACCGTTTGTATTTCTTGTTGATGAGCCGGAATTATTTTTGAACGAGGCTAGGGCAGTAGAATTTTGGGAGCTAATTGAACGGTACTTCCCAAGAACAGTTTTTTTGTATGCGACACACAACATTGTGTTTGCCACACGGCCAAACGTGAACCGGACTTATCTGATGGGCATGGATCACAAAATTGAAGTCCTGCCGCCCGGTGAGCCAGTACCACATGCAGTTGTGCGGGACATGGTCGGCGCTCGCGTCCAGATTCTTAGGACCACCAAGCCCATAATCTTCTGCGAGGACACCCTGCTGCGGCACATTGCTTCTGATTTGTTGGCGTCCAGTGATTTTGAGTTTGTAGTCTTAGAGGGCTATCAAACCGTTGTGGGGGCCGTCAGTAAGGATAATCGCTCTTGGGGGAAGGTCAGATCCGGGTCGCAGAAATTTTGCGGCATAATCGATCGTGACGCGCGTTCGGACGACGAAGTCACGGCACTAGCTACCAGAGGCATATTTTGCTTTCCGTTTTTCGAGGCGGAATCGCTCCTGCTCCTGCCTCAAATAGCCACTATGATTCTCTCGCAAAAGAGCCCGCGGACAATAACCTCAGAGGCGTATATTCCAGTTTTGTTGGAGTGCGCGAAAGCATCTCGGAATCGAACCTTTGAGTCTGTTATGAAGCATCTCTGTTACCACAGCTCTGCAACTATCAAGTACGTGCCAACAGATGATGGCGTCAAAGATGTGGAGATATTGAACCCTGATGCTTTGCGCACGCGGTTTGAAGCGCGAGCAAAAGAGTTGTCGCAGGTATTAGCCGCTGGCAATCACGATGAAATTATAAAGTCCTTCGATGGCAAGGATTTGTGCGCGCAGATGGCAAACCGAAGCCATGCTGCCTTCACTGTTGAGTTTGGAGCACATCCAAACAGCGACTATGCCATTGCCAGGGACAGGGAAGATTTCAAATCTGCGCTTGCAGAAATGCAACCTCTTGTGAATTGGGCTTCGCAGATAAAGGCGCATCTTTCTGCCTGAGGCACCTTAGGCGCTCGAACGGGTCTCAATCTGATCACCACGTTCGGATATGACACCGCCGGTAACCAGACCATGGTCGAGGGTCCCCGGACGGACGTCAGCGACGTGTCGTATTTCACCTACGACAACAATCGTCGGAGACTGTTTTCCATCGGTGCGGATCCCGACGGACCCTCGGGATCGGAGCCGCATGTCGCCACCCTTATGACCTACGATCCGGTCGGCCGCGTGACCGAGGTGGACCGCGGAACGACGACGGTCATCACGGGCTCGGATTTTGCGATGAGCAACTGGGTCCAGGACAAGTATGACCCTGTGGGAAACAAGATTCTCGAGACCACGGGTGACAGCAGCGGCAGCACGAGGAACACTGCGGTCCAGTTTTCCTACGACGCCGACAATCGCGTGGTGTGCACGGCCCGGCGCATGAATCCGGTGATATTCGGGAATGTTGGGAGTCTGAACCCTTGTTCGCTCGGCACGGCCGGGAGTTACGGATCCGATCGCATCACGCAAATGATCTACGATGCGGGCGGTCAGCTTCGGCAGGAACTCCGCGCCGTGGGCACGTCCTTCGCGCAAGTCTACGCGACTCATAAGTACGAGCCCAATGGCAAGGAAATCGCGATCGCGGATGCCGACGCCGGCGTCCAGATCGGCGTGAACTATGCGGACGCGCTCAATGAGCTTGCCGCGTCCGCGCACCAGACCAACTATGCCTATGACGGCTTCGACCGGCTGATCAAGACGACCTATGCGGACAACACCACCGATTTGATTCTCAGCTATGACGACGACGGCAACGTCTTGAGCCGGCACAATCGTGCGAACCAGGCTTTTACGTATTCCTACGACGCGCTGGACCGGATGAAAGTCAAGAACGCTTCGGGCTCAACCAACGACGTCTATTACACCTACGATCTTCTGAACCATCCGTTGACGGAGCATTTTGTGAGCGCGACCGGTGCCGGGCTCGACAATTGCTACGACCTGGCCGGCCGCCTGACGGCCACGACAGCCAGCACGGCGTCGACGACGGTGCCGTGCGATGGCACGGTGTTCAACACCGCAACGGCACATACGCTCAGCTATCAGTACGACCAGGCCGGCAACAAGGCGCGGCTCACATGGCCGGACGGATATTACGTGAACTATTCCTACGACGCCTTGAATCACATGCACGATGCCATCGATTCAGGCGGGACGCACCTTGCGACCTATGGCTACGACCAGTTGGCGCGCCGCACCGTGGTGCAATATCCCAACACCAACGACAAAGCGCTCTATGCGTGGTCGGCGGATGGCGACGATCTGAACACGCTGTCGCAATACTTCTCCACGTCTGCGAACAACGTCTCGTTCAACAACACGTTCACGCCCGCGCACCAATGGGCGAGCGGCACCATCTCGACGGCCGCCTACCGGTTTGTCGAGACAGGTTCGGGGTCCGATACCTATGCGCCGGTCAACGGCCTCAACCAGTACGTCAATGTCGATAGCGGCGCGGCCAATGGCCATGACTGCCAGGGCAATGCGCAGATGTTCTCCTATGACTGCAAAGGCAATCTGACCGGCGATGGCACCTTCACGTATACCTACGATACGGAGAACAGGCTTCTTACCGCTACCTCGGCCGGGACGTCGGCGAGCTATGCCTACGACCCCATGGGCCGGCGCCAGTCCAAAACCGTGAGCGGAACGACGACGGTGTTCGTCGATGATGGCGATACCGAGGTTGGGGAATACGACGGCACGACCGGCAACCTGTTGCGCCGCTATGTGCCGGGGCCCGCCATCGACGATCTCATCGCCATGGTCGATTGCACGAATGCCACGCCGCCCAACTGCACCGGCGGCGGAGTCGTGAAGACGTACTTCCACACCGACAAGATGGGCTCGGTGGTCGCGATGTCGAAGAGCGACGGCACCTTGGCCGAGGGCCCCTACACGTACGATCCTTACGGCAATTGCGTCGGTGGCGGCTCGTCGTGCGGCTCCGGCGAACCCTACCGCTTCACCGGCCAGCGCCTCGATCCCGAAACCGGGCTCTACTACTACCGTGCGCGATACTACTCGCCGGCGTTAGGCCGCTTCCTGCAGACCGATCCGGTTGGGTACAAGGACGATGTCGACTGGTACACCTACGTCGGAAACGATCCGACGGATAAAAATGATCCAACGGGACTGATGTTTGGTGACGACCCCGGCACCTCACAGGCATACCTAGATTCTGAACGCCAGTTCGCCCAAGATAACCCGAAAACCGCCACCGGCATCGCTGTGGTTGGCGTCGCAGTGGGCGCCGCGCCATTCGCCCTAGCCGCCGCGCCCGCGATCGCTACAACTTCGACACTTACCACTGGCGCTAATATTCTTGCGGATATTTCTCTGGGCGACGCTCTAGGCGGGACCAGCGCAGCTGCGGGAGCGGGTTTTGTCGCTCATGAAGCGATTATGGGCGGCCACGCATTTGAATCAGCCATTCTGGACTCACTTGGGTTAGAAAAAAATACGACGAGGGTTTATTCCTCAGAAGGGGCTGCGGTTCCAGATGCTATAACCGACACCGCGCACATTGAGGTCAAAGCGGGGAAATATGTTTCCAACACGAGACAGATGCGCATTCAGCGTGCTGCTGCACGCGCGGCAGGCAAAGAGCATGTCGTCGTCGTCAAGTCCGGCACAAAAGTGAGCAAGCCCCTTAAAAATAATTCGGTTATCGTGAGGTGTGATATGCCTGGATGCCACAAATAGTACAGGAATCTGGCCGATGACCGACGATTTCTACATCTCGCTTCAAACTAGAAAAAAAATGGACTCCAATGAGGCTATTGAGAGCCTTGTTCGTTCGTGGAGAGATTTAGACAGGCGGGACTTGCGCCCCGAGTTTTTCTCTGACGGTGAACCTGTACGGCGATCATTGTCTGGAAAAGGCGCGGAAGAAGCGATCCTGCTATGGAAGAACCGCAATGTTCCATTGATGTTCCGGCGAGCATCTCAACCGAAATTTCTAACGGACATCGCGAACGCGCAAGACGCTGCTCGATTTCCATGGACTTGCACTGTATGGCTCGACAATTCCGCCGCCGATGAAGCAGTCACGTATCTCTTCAAGTTTTTGATTCACCAATTTGAGCCTGGATTTGCATTTGTTAGCAAGGAATCCGACGTCAACAGTAAACACTTTTTTCGATACAAGAAGAAAATTGGCAAGTTGGAATTAAACGCGGAGAAGTTTTTCGGAATCGAAATGACCGACAAATTTCCCGGCATATATTGGCGGACCTATTTCGGTTCGGAATGCTCCCAATTGGTTCAAGATCTGATTGGGGGAACCCTTCCCCCGGATTCGTCAGTCAGAAACTTTCATGGAGGAAATTTGCTGGAGACATACGTCCCTTCCTCCCTAATCGGGACTGAAGAAGCCATTCGCACAGAGAATTATTTGATTGATTTAGTGGGTAGAGAAAAGTTTTTTATTCGAGGTATCTTTGATCCAACATGAGCCCCTTTCAGTCTCAAATGAAGTCTCAAACCCGTCGCTAGCAATCAGGTCGGCCAATCACTAGCGGCCATGGCAGCCACGTTGTAACCGTTGTTGTGCATCTAATGTCCCGATTGGGCGTACAGGGAATAAATAGATTGTTTGAAAAGGAGGCTTTACTCAGCAATGCGGTTATCGTCGTGGTTTGTTGGATCTCGATTCTCATCACCGTATAGGACCAGTCCCTGAAAGAAATTTGGCCTTCGAACTCAAGTCCGGCACGCAGGCGGCACGCAATTCAAGCGTGCCCAGAGAGAAATGGGAAAGATTAGGGTCAGATTAAGAGCTTCGTGTGAACTGCAATCTGCCGGGCGACGGCACCTTAACCTACACCTACGATACGGAGAACCGGCTTCTTACCGCTACCAAGACCGGGATGTCTGCGAGCTACGCCTACGACCCCATGGGCCGGCGCCAGACGAAAACGGTGAACGGGACGACGACGCTGTTCGTCGACAACGGCGATACCGAGGTGGCGGAATATGACGGCACGAGCGGTAATCTGCTGCGCCGCTATGTGCCGGGAGCGGCCATCGACGATCTCATCGCCATGGTCGACTGCACGAATGCCACCCCGCCCAACTGCACCGGTAGCGGCGTGGTGAAGACGTTCTTCCACGTCGACAAGATGGGCTCGGTGGTGGCGATGTCGAAGAGCGACGGAACGTTGGCCGAGGGGCCATACACCTACGATCCTTACGGCAACTGCGTTGGCGGCGGCTCGTCCTGCGGCGCAGGCGAACCCTATCGCTTCACCGGCCAGCGCCTCGATCCGGAGACCGGGCTCTACTATTACCGTGCGCGATACTACTCGCCGGCGTTAGGGCGTTTCCTGCAGACCGATCCGATCGGGTATAAGGATGACATCGACTGGTATACCTACGTTGGAAATGATCCTACGGATAAGACCGATCCGACGGGAAAGATAACTCTCGGAGAGGCTATCGAACAAAAGTTTGGAAACTTCATTGCGCCAATAACAAGCGGCTACGTGCCGGGCATGGACGGTAAATTCACAAATCCTTTAACGCAGCAGCCTGTTTCGAACCAACAAGGCCTTGCAACGATGGCCACGATAGTTGCGCCAGTAATGGGTCCGGCGGCAGAAGAAGCATCCTTTAGGGCTATTCCTGATACAGCCATAGTAGTCCGTGGAGGCGCATCCGAAACCCCTGCGAGTGGCGTCAAATTCTCTGGTGCAGCAGGCAGTACTCTTGAAGATGCGGCGCAAGGAGTTCCGCATAATAAAGTGTCCAGCACCACAGCAGGTGACATCCGGTCCTCAGGTGGTACAGTGCAGCATGCGCCGGAAAAGACGCGCGCAGGTAACATGAATGAAAAGCACGTCAATATCGTGAGGGGAAATCAAAATACGTTTGGCCAACAACAAGAAAATCCGGTTCCTAAGAAAGACCGCATTCAATGAATTCCTCTCGCTGGATACCAATTTTGTATCGAGACTTTTACGATGTGCCGAGAATGTTTGTGTTCGAGGTTGATGGTAGCGTTCTTTTGTTCGACAGCGCCTTCGACGTCAAATCTGATGAGTATCAGTCAGCGTATGTTGTTTACGAGTTGAGTGGCCTGACTCTCGCTAAGCTTGAAAGTTTAGTTGACTGGCGACAACTTCCTAATCAGGGCCGAGTTGCTGGAAGTATAGACGTCAAGGACATCAAGTTTGACTCAACAAACAGACGGTTTGTTGATAGCGAACTGTTACACAATACGGTGCTCAGAAGCTTGCGCTATCGCGCAAACTGAAAGCCGCGTGAATTCAGGATCAGAGTAAGAACTAGTTGCGAGCGGCAACCTGAGAACCGGCTGCTCACGGCCGTGGGGCCCCAATCCGCGAGCTATGCCTATGACCCCATGGGCCGGCGCCAGTCCAAAACCGTGAGCGGGACGACCACGCTGTTCGTCGATGACGGCGATACCGAGGTCGGCGAATATGACGGCACGACCGGCAACCTGCTGCGCCGCTATGTGCCGGGACCCGCCATCGACGATCTCATCGCCATGGTCGATTGCACCAATGCCACGCCGCCCAACTGCACCGGCGGCGGAGTCGTGAAGACGTATTTCCACACCGACAAGATGGGCTCGGTGGTGGCGATGTCGAAGAGCGACGGCACGTTGGCCGAGGGCCCCTACACCTACGACCCTTACGGCAATTGCATTGGCGGCGGCTCGTCGTGCGGCAGTCGCTACCGGCAGCCAGCACAGCCTCAACCTGCACATTTGCATAGGTGTTGCCCGTGAACGGCACGCCTGAGCTTCCGCCGCCGATGCAATAGAGTTTCTTCTGGTAAACGGCGAAACTCGTGTCGGTCGCGGGCTTTGGGATCGGCGCGAGCGCGGTTCCTTTTTTGCTTCAGGAAAAAGGATTCGTTGTCGCTCGCCAGGATGTTGGCGTTGATGGCGTTGCCGCGACGTAGAGGTCCTTGCCGATGACGCCGGCGCAGGCGCCGTTGCGGGGCTCAGACCTGTTTCAAACCGCCGTGGAATGGACGGCGCTGGAATTTCCAAGATAAGCATCAAAGGCCGCACACACCGGGCGTACAAAAATGCGCCACTGCGGATCAACCGAAAGGCGCGATCCGTCCAGGTGTGCAATCCCGTCATCGAGCAACGGGGCGAGTCTTTTGAGCGGCTCGGCAAGTGCGTCAAGTGTGCGGTTATGGCGCTCGGTCATGGCGCCGAGATCGACTTCCAGATCGCACATCAGCCGCTCGATGATCGCGCGGCTCAGCCTGTCGTCGTCTGTGAGGGCTATGCCGCGCGCGACCGGAAGAAGCCCTTCGTCGATCGCGGCGCGATAGGCGCGTACCTCTGTGTGGTTCTGAACGTATCCTTGCGGCAGACTGCCGATGGACGACGCGCCCAGCCCAATCAGAAGCGGAGCGTTGTCCGTCGTATAGCCCTGGAAATTCCGCGCCAGCCTGTGGTCGCGTTGCGCCACGGCAAGCGGATCGTCCGGCTTTGCAAAGTGGTCGAGGCCGACGGCAACATAGCCACGCGCCGCCAGCGTCGCGTTCACCAGAACCGCCTGTTTGAGACGCGCCCGCTCGTCCGGAAGCGCCTTCTCGGAGATCAGCTGCTGATGCTTCTTGAAGTGCGGCACATGTGCGTAGCCGAAGACCGCGAGCCTGTCCGGATTCAGCGACAGCGCGAATTCGACATTGCGGACCATGCCGGCAAGCGTCTGATGGGGCAGCCCATAGATCAGATCGATGTTGAGCCGGTTGATTCCACGGTTACGCAGCATCTCGACCGCGCGGATTGTCGTTTCTTCCGGCTGGATCCGGTTGACGGCGTGCTGAACTATGGGGTCGCAGTCCTGCACGCCAATGCTCGCCCGCGTGACACCGGCTTCCGCAAGCGCGTCGGCCGTTTCTTCCGTGAACCCGCGCGGATCGATCTCGATCGCGAATTCGGCGTCGGGGGCAAAGTCGAACCGCTCCCGCAGATGCCTCGCAAGGTGCGCGATATCTTGCGGTTTCAGCATGGTGGGGGAACCCCCGCCCCAATGGACGTGCGTTACGGGGTGTTCGGGCGATAGAGCACCGGCGACGAGATCAGACTCGCGGAACAGAAGATCGAGATAGGCCTGCACAGGCGAATACGCGTTCACCACCTTGGTGTGGCAACCGCAGAACCAGCACAGCGTGTCGCAGAACGGGATATGCACATACAGGGACGCCGCCGTCCCGCGTGGTTGTGCCGCGAGCCATTTGCGGTACTGCGCACCGCCAACGCCGGCGTGGAAGTGCGGCGCGGTCGGATAGCTTGTGTAACGCGGGACGCGATGAGCGATGAGCCGGTCGATCATGGACATGGTTATCTCCCGGCTCTCGACCTAGGCCGCAATCGGCTGGACGACGCCGCCTTCCATGGCGTTAAGCACATGGGCGTCTTCTGAAATCGGAATGCCGGCTTCCTCGTATTTCTTGCGCACGGTCGGCGTGACAAGGCCAACGCGCGCGATCGCCGGCATCATGAGATCCTTGAGCGAATGAATCTGGCCCGGAGGAAGCTCCTGCAGAATGCCGAGCGTAGCGGCTTCGTCGAGGCCGGCGAAAAAGTCGTCGACGTCGATGCCGGAATTCGTGAGCACCTGCAGGAACCCCGGATCGAGACGATTGGCCAGCCCCTGCGCCTCGTTCACGCTTGCCTGCACAATGATGTTGATCGCCTGGAAGGTAAACTCCGCGAGATCCTCACGTTCGGCTTCGTCGAGCTTTGCGATCACCGGCCCAAGATAGGCATGACCGAAAGAAACATGGCGGGCTTCGTCTCGCATCACGTTGAACGTGATCTGTTTGAGCAGCGGACAGGTGGTCGAATGGTACATGTTGTTGAAGGCGCCCAGCGCCAGACCTTCGACGATCATGTTCATTCCGATCATGACCTTTTCGTAGCGATCGGATTTCAACGCGGCATCGATCAAAGCCTTGAGCCAGGGCGACATCGGATAAACCATCGCGATCTTGTCGCAATATTTGGCATAGACCTCGACGTGACGCGCTTCGTCCATCGTCTGCGTCGCCGCATAAAGCTTGGCGGTCGCATCCGGAACGGAATGCGTCACGCAAGCCGCCGTCATAAGCGCACCTTGCTCACCGTGGAGGAATTGCGACAGAAGCTGAGCTGTGGAGTGCGCCGTAAACGTCTCGCGTTGCGACTTCGATAGCTTCCCAAAGAACGGCATCTTCTGAAACATGGACGAACGGTCGGAGACCAGGGGTTTCGACGGATCGACCTCTGTCGACCACGGCAACAACTGATCGGAATCCCACTGGTTCTGCTTTGCGCGCTTGTACAGATCCTCGACCTTGTTGCGGCCGAGTGCGTAGTCGAAGGTCCACGCGATCTCCATCGGGTGGGAATAGATATCATCGGGCGTCATCGCGACCTTCCAGTCGCCTTTGCTCACGGTTCTCATATCAGCGCGCTGCATAATCGTTCCTCCAAATCTGCGGGAGAACGATGACTCTGGCGTCAGCTTGTGACTTTGATCGAGATCAAGAATCCGCCGTGTGCGACAACTGCCTTCTAATACTGGGCTTTTGGTGTTTCCAGAACGAGACCGTCCAGATCGGGCCGCATTTTGATCTGGCAGGCGAGCCGGCTTCTTTCCGTGGGCTCAAGAACCATCCGAAGCATGTTGGATTCAAGTTCTGAGGGCGGATCGAGCCGATCCACCCACGCTGAATCGACATAGACGTGGCAGGTGCCGCAAGCGCATGCGCCCCCGCAGTCGCCGTCGACGCCAGGAATGCGATAACGCAGCGCGCCTTCCATCGCCGACACGCCCTCTGGAAGATCGAGCGTGCGGCTTGCGCCACCATGCTCGACGAATGTGATGCGGACCATTGCTCCTCCTTTTCCAAGAGGAAACGGCTTGTTGCGAACGCGCGTCTTTGATCGATATCAAAATCTTGGCGCGGCCAACGCGCGTGTGCAATTTTGATCCGCATCAAGGAAGCAGGAAACGGCCTCGCGGCAAATCCCCCCGCAATATCCAAAGAGGGTTTTCATGCGTACACTTCTCGCGGCGGCAGCTTTGGCACTCGGCGCGACCGCGGCACAGGCTCAAGCCGTACCGGACGGTGCCAATGATAGCGTGGCAGGACACTTTCAGGTTCGCCTGCGCGGCGTCGCGGTGCTTCCCGACGCAAGCGCCACGATCAAAATCGGCGGTGTTGACATCGGCGGCAAGACGAATGTGTCCGACTCCTTCATTCCTGAAATCGACGGTACGTACTTCTTTACGGACCACATCGGCGCCGAGCTGATCGCGGGCACGACACAGCATTCAGTTCACAATAGTGTTGCAGGCAATGTCGGAAGCGTGTGGCTTCTGCCGCCGACCCTGACGGTGCAGTACCATTTCGATCCGACCTCGACAGCATGGCGACCGTATGTCGGCGCGGGCATCAATTATACGTTCTTTTACAGCCCACGCAGCCCACTCTCCGACATCCACTATTCAGACAATGTCGGCTGGGCGCTCCAGGCAGGCTTTGATGTTCCAATCAAAGACGGCCCCTACTTCGCGAACGTTGATGTGAAGAAGATTTTTCTGGATACCCACGTGAAAGCCTTGGGTGGCGTCGTTCAAGCCAACGCGTGGCTCGATCCATGGCTGATCGGCGCGGGCATCGGCGTACGCTTCTGAGCTGCCGATGTTCTGCCGCACCTTGATCGCGCGGGTTCTCAGCCAGCCTGCACCGGCCTATTGCGCGATCAAGGCGCAGCTTAATGACGTCGCTTTCGGGCGCAAGCTGACGCCGCGCGTCTTCGCAAGACTCACAGTTTCCCCGCAATCCACAGCCAGCGTGTGCGGTGATAATCCCGCACATTGTCGACCCAGCCTTTGACGGTTGGCTGCACGAGATCCTGCGTGACGCGGAACCGCCAGGGCAGCCAAGGATAGTCCTTGAGCGCGATCTTCTCCGCTGCGAGCAACGCCGCGCTGCGCTGTTTGAGATCCGGTTCCTGTTGCGCGCGTGCCAGCGCCGCATCGAAGGCGGGATTGCGATAGCGCGCGTAATTGTTGCCGCTTTGCGATTGCAGCAGGTCGAGGAAATTGCTGGCGTCGTTGAAATCTGCCACCCACACCGCGCTCGCGATGTCGTAGTTGCCGGTCTGCAGATTGCGGTAATGGATCTGCTGATCGACCGATTGGATTTCGAGGTCCACGAAGACGGCTTTGGCCATCGCCTGGAACACGGCGGCGACGCGCTTGTTGTCGGGATCGTGCGTGGTCTCGAAGGTGAGCGTGAGGTGATGGTCCGGTCCGTAGCCTGCCTGCTGCATGAGGGACCGCGCGAGGTTCATGCGCGACGCCTGCCGCATCGTGCGGAAATCCATCGCCGCGCCGCCGGGATAGTTCGCCGTGCCCGGCGGCACGAAGCCGTAGGCGGGCGTATCGCCGAGTTTCAGCACATTCTTCGTCACGATCTCGCGGTCGAAAACGAGGTTCAGCGCTTTGCGGACGCGCACATCGCCCAGCAGCGGCCGCGCGGCGTTCATCGGAAAATAGGAGAGGGCCAGAAACGGGCTTAAGTGCAGCGCCGCCGGCATGTTGGTCTTGATCCATCCCATGCTCGAGGTCGGGATCGGTGTCTGGGTGTCAAGTTCGCCGGCGCGCACGCGCTTGAGCGCGGTTTCGCTGTCCTCGATCGGATAATAGTTCACGATATCGATGCGCAGATGCGCCGCATCGTAGAACTTCGGATTGCGGATCAGGGTGAGACGGTCGTTCAGAACCCACGCCTTCGGAATGTAAGGGCCGTTCGCCACATAGTTCGCGACCTGTGCCCAGGTGTTGCCCTTTGCCAACAGCGTGTGGCGCGGCAGCGGATAGGCGGCGTCGTGCGTGAGCAGCTCCGGCAGATAGGCGGCTGGGTGTTCGAGCGACACGACCAGTGTGCGGTCATCGGTGGCGCGTGTGCCCAAGGCAGATGGCGGCAGCTTGCCCTCGCTGATCGCGCGCGCATTCTTCACGACCCAGAGATTGTAGGCATAGGGTGCTGCGGTCTTCGGGTTCAGCAGGCGCTGCCACGCGAACACGAAGTCCTGGGCCGTGACCGGCACACCGTCGGACCACAGATGCTGGCGGATATGAAACGTCCAGGTCTTCGCGTCCGGTGACATTTCCCAACCGGTGGCAGCGCCAGGGATCGGACGCGCCGCGGCATCAAGCGTGGTCAGTCCCATCAGAAGATCGCCGAGCACGGTGGATTCGGAGACGGTGCTGATGAAATGCGGATCGAGACTTTTGATCTCCGCGCCATTGCCTCGGTTGAGCGTGACGAGCGCCTCAGCCGGCGCGCAGAGCGCGGCGAATGCTGCAAAGAGAAGAATCGTGATCCGCGCCCACATGGCGCAAAGTTCTAGACGCTCGTGATCGTGCGGTCGAGGGACAGGAAGCGCGTGCGGTTGACGTTGATGTTGTTGCTGATCCAGCCCTTGACCTGCGGCGATACCAGGTCGCGCGTCACGCCGAAATAGACGGGCGCTATAGCGGCATCGTCCAGCAGAATCTGCTCGGCCTGTTGCAGCAACTGCGCGCGCAGATGCGCATCGCGGGTCTGATCGGTCTGAGCGACCAGAGCGTCGAATTTCGGATTGGTGTAGAGGCCGTAATTCATGTCCGGCGTCGCACTCTCGAACAGGAAGAGATAATTCTTCGCGTCGCGATAGTCCGCCACCCAGCCTGACCACGCGGCCTGAAAATCGTGGCGGCGCAGCACGGCGTAATGCACCTGCGTCTCCGACGGCACCAGGTGCACGTTCACGCCGATCTGCCGCCACATCTCCTGCAGCGCCACCGAGATGAGCTTCACCTCGGTCGTCATGATCATGCTGTAATCGAAGGTCAGCGGATTGTTGGGACCGTAGCCGGCTTCCGCGAGCAGCGCGCGGGCCTTGTCGATACGTGCCGCCATCGGCGTTGCGCGATAGCCGAGCGTGGCCTTGCCAGGATAGCCCGGAATCCCCTGCGGGATGAGGGCATAGGCCGGCTGTTCGCCCGCGCGGCTGATGCGGCGGCACAAGACCTCGCGGTCGATCGCGAGCGACAGTGCCGTGCGCACGCGCACATCGTCGAACGGTTTGTGCCGGACGTTGAACTGCACGTACTGGCTGAGGATGTAGGGCGAGAGGCGAAGCTCCTTCGCCATGTGGGCGCGCAGCCAGTCGATCTGCTGCGGGGCGAGGCTGTCGTCGACGACGTCGAAATCCGCGCTACGGAAGCGCTTCAGCGCGGCCTGCGCGTCCTGCGTGGGATAGAAGAACACATTCTCGATCCCGACGTTGTCGCGATCGTAGAAATGCGGGTTCTTGACGAGTTGGATGTGGTCGTTCGGCACCCATTGCTTGAGCACATAGGCGCCGTTGGTGACCATGTTCTCCGGCCTCAGCCAGTCGTTGCCGTACTTCTCGACGACATGGCGCGGAACGGCGAAGGTGGCAAAATGGGTCAGGAACTCGGCGATGTATGGCACCTGGCAGTTGAAGGCGATCTCGAGCGTCCGGTCGTCGATCGCCCGCACACCGACCTGATCGACCGGCAACTTTCCTTCGGCGACCGCTCGCACGTTACGGATCGGATAGAGAATTGAAACATATTGCGCGGCGGTCTTCGGATCGGAGATGCGGCGGAACGAATAGACATAGTCCTGCGCCGTGACCGGAACACCGTCCGACCAGCGATGATCGCGGAGCTTGAATGTGTAGACGAGTCCGTCAGGGCTCGCCGAATAACTCGTGGCCGCGCCGAACATGGCGTTGCCGGCAGCGTCCTCGGTCATCAGGCCTAAGAACATGTCGCCGACGACGTTGTATTCCCATTGGCCCTGCGCCTTGTGGGGATCGAGCGTGTCGGGCTCGGCGCCGTTGCCGCGGTTGAGCGTCTTGCCGTCGGCAGTCGACAGCGTAAAGCCCTGACCGCGGAAGCCCCACGCGCCCGCGCCGGCAACAGCTGCGGCGCCGACCGCCAAAGTGGCGCGGCGCGTCAGCCGATTTCGATTGGATTGCACCATCGGCTATGCTCCAATCACGCGAACCTTAATCAAACCTTTATGCGGGCCTCTCGCGCGTGCCTCTATTAAACATTGAACGGGTGAACGGGTTATGAACTTGCGGAGAAGCGCGGCCGCGTTGGTCTTTTTGATGTCCACGCCGCTGGTTGCGCACGCCGATCCGCGCGACGACGCGTTGCATGCGCTCGACGAATGCGCCACAACGACGGATGAACATGCGCGCGTCGTCTGCTACGACAGGATCGCCCCGCAGCTGAAGGCCGCGCTCGGTGCGCCCCATAAGCCGACCGAGGCAGAACAGAAATCGTGGTTCGGCTTCGATATCGGTAACATCTTCGGCTCCGCACCGGCCCAGCAGACGACGCCGCAGCAATTCGGCAGCGAAAACCTTCCGGCGCCGCCGCCACCGGCCGGCGAACCTCCGCCACCCGGTCCGATCGACAGCATCACCGCAAAGGTTACCAACTACGCGATCGATCCCTTCGGCAAGTTCGTGATCTTCCTGGACAACGATCAGGTCTGGCAGCAGCTGCAGGGCGACACCGAGCACGCCAGCTTCCACAAAGGCGGTGGCGATACCGTCTCGATCTCGCGTGGCTTTATCGGCAGCTACAATCTGCAGATCAACGACTCGAACAAGCTGTTCAAGGTCAAGCGCATCAAGTGACGGGATCGTGCTCGGCCACGAAATGGCCGGGCGCGACTTCGACGAGCTGCGGCCGGTATTGCTCCGCGCCAGGGTCGTCGATCATTCTAGATTTCAGGAAGATAAGCTGCGAGCGGGTGTCGAGCGGAGAGGGCAGTTCGCCGGTATGACGGACGTAAGTCTTCTCTCGCTCCTGTTTGGGATCGGGAACGGGCACCGCTGCGAGCAGCGCCTTCGTGTAGGGATGGCGCGGGTCGCCATAGAGCGCGTCGCGGCCGGCAAGTTCCACGATGCGGCCCAGAAACAGCACCATAACGCGATGACACAATCTGCGCACGACAGAAAGGTCGTGGCTGATGAAGATCAGCGACATCGCGGTCTCGCGCTGCAGGCGGATCAAGAGGTCGACAATCTGCGCCTGAATCGAAGCGTCCAATGCGCTCACGGCCTCGTCGCAGATCACGAGCCGGGGTTCGACGATCATCGCGCGCGCAATGCCGGCGCGCTGGTTCTGTCCGCCGGAAAACTCATGCGGATAGCGGTTGATCCAGTGCGGGTCGAGGCCGACCTGCTCCATCATCTCGCGCACGCGCGAGACGGTCTCGGATTTCGGCAAATACGGTCTCAGCGCGCGGAGCGGCTCGGCGATGGATTCGCCAATGGTCATGCGCGGATCGAGGCTCGCCAGCGGATCCTGGAACACAATCTGAAAGTCTTCGCGAAGTCTGCGAAGCTCACCGGGCCGCAGCGCCGCGAGATCGCGGCCAAGCCACAAGACCGTTCCGGCCGTCTCCGGAATAAGCTTCAATACGGCTCGTGCCAGTGTCGATTTTCCGCAGCCGGACTCGCCCACAATGCCAAGCGTCTCGCCCTGGCGCAGCGAAAAGCTCACCCCATCCACCGCGCGCAATTCCCGGCTGTGCCAGGCATCGTCCGAAATCGCAAAGCGGACCTCGAGGTCCTCGACATTCATGATGGTTTCGCCCCCGGTTCCGCCGGCGGGATCGGGCCCCGGCCGGTCGATGCGCGGCATCGCCTCGAGTAGCGCCTTGGTATAGCTGTCCTGCGGGCGATAGTAGATGTCGTCGACCGGACCCATCTCCACGATTTCGCCGTTCCGCATGACGGCAACTTTGTCGGAAATGCCCGCGATGACGCCCATGTCGTGGCTGATCAGCACGATCGACGTCCCAAGCTCGGCCTTCAGATCGCGCATGATGTCGAGAATGTCCGCCTGTACGGTGACGTCGAGCGCCGTGGTGGGCTCGTCCGCGATCAAGAGGTCCGGGCCGCAGACAACCGCCATCGCGATCATCACGCGCTGGCGCATGCCGCCGGAAAGTTCGTGCGGATATTGTTTCATGCGCCGTGGGCCATCGGGCATGCGGACCATCTCGAGCACTTCGAGTGCGCGCTTCTCGGCTTCGCCCTTCGGCAGGCGCTCGTGGATGCGCAGGCCTTCCATGATCTGCGCGCCGATCTGCATGTGCGGCGTGAGGCAAGTGAGCGGATCCTGGAAGATCATGGTGATCTTCGAGCCGCGCAGCCGGTTGAGCGCATCGGATGGCGCACCCAAGATTTCCCTGTCGCGATATTTCACGCTGCCGGTGGCGCGGCCATTGGTGGACAGAAGACCCAGCGTCGCGAGGAAAAGCTGGCTCTTGCCAGAACCGGATTCGCCCACCACGCCGAGGCATTCGCCCGCGCCGATGTCGAGGCTCACTCTTCTTACGGCATGAACATCGCCATCCGGTGTCGCGAACCGCACATCGAGGTCTTTAATCTCCAAGATCGCCATCTCTAGCGGTCCTTCGGATCGAGGGCATCGCGCAGGCCGTCGCCGATGAAGTTGAAGCAGAAAAGCGTGATCGCCATGAATGCCGCCGGGAACAGCAGCATCCAGGGTGCGGTCTCCATCTGCTCCTTGCCGTCGGCTATCAGCACGCCCCATGATGTCAACGGCTCCTGAATGCCGAGACCAAGGAAGGACAGGAAGCTCTCCGCGAGAATGACGGCAGGAATCGTGAGCGTCACATAGACGATGACGGGCCCCAGCAAGTTCGGCACGATATGGCGCAGAATGATGTGGAACGTGCCAACGCCCCCGGCGCGCGCCGCTTCGACGAACTCCTTCTGCTTGAGGGAGAGAGTCTGGCCGCGCACGATCCGCGCCATGGTCAGCCACTCGATCGCCCCGATCGCAACGAACAGCAGATAGAAGCTGCGGTGGAACACGACCATCAGGATGATGACAAGGAAAATGAACGGCAGCGCGTAGAGCACATCGACCACACGCATCATGAGCGCATCGATCCTGCCGCCGAAATAGCCGGCGATCGCGCCGTAGGCGATACCGATGACGAGGCTGACCAGCGTGGCGACGAGCCCGACCGACAGCGAAACACGCGCGCCATAGAGCACGCGCACGAACAGGTCGCGGCCGAGATTGTCGGTTCCGAACCAGTGCGTTCCGCCGGCATTGCAGGCCATCGCGCTGTGCCACCAGTTCGGCGCGCAGGAGATCAGTGTGTAGTCCTGGGCATCATAGGCGTATTGAGACAGCAAAGGTGCGAATACCGCCATCAGCGCGATAACGAAGAGAACCGCCATGCTCAGAACCGCGGCGCGATTGCGCAACAGCCGCCGCCTGGCGTCGCCCCAGAGGCTGCGTCCCTGCACGTCCTGCGCCTTGCGCATGACGGCCGAGACGTCGCCGGTGATGCCGTTTGCCATCATGCGCGGTAGCTCACGCGCGGATCGAGCACGGCGTAGAGAATGTCTGCGAGCAGGTTCAGAAGGATGATGAAGGCGGCATAGAAGATCGTCACTCCCATGACGAGGGTGTAGTCGCGGTCGACGGCCGCCAGCACGAAATAACGTCCGATCCCCGGTAGGCCGAAGATCTGTTCGACAATCAGTGAACCGGTCACAAGCTGTGCGATCGCAGGTCCTAGATAGCTGACGAGCGGCAGCAGCGCGGCGCGGAGGGCATGGCGCGTCACGATGACATGCTCCGGCAGGCCCTTGGCGCGCGCTGTGCGCACATAGTTGGAGTGCAGCACCTCGATCATGCTGCCGCGCACGAGCCGCGCGACGATCGCGATTTGCGGCAGGGCGAGTACGATCACCGGCAGGATCATGTTGCGGAGTGCGCCGCCATTCCATCCCGCGACCGGGAGTGTGAGATTGATCCCAAAAAAGTGCAGCCCGTAGACGCCGAACACGAGCGTGAGCGCGGGTGCGGTCACGAAATTGGGGATCGTGATGCCGAACATCGCGATGCTCATGATCGAATGATCCGTCAGCTGGTTCTGCTTGAGCGCCGCGGTGACGCCGAGCCCGATCCCGAAAAGCAGGGCAAGAACGGTGGCGGAGATGCCGAGCGTGGCGCTGACGGGCAATCCGGCTTCGATCAACGCGCCGACCGTGAAGTCCTTGATCTTCAGCGACGGTCCGAGATCGCCATGGGCGAGGTGATCCAGATAGAGCAGGTATTGCTGCCAGACAGGCTTGTCGAGGTTATAGGCGGCTTCGACATTGTGCTCGATTTCCGGCGGCAGGCGGCGCTGGTTGTCGAACGGCCCGCCGGGCGCGAGCCGCATCAGGAAGAAGGTGAGCGTAATGATGACGAGCAGGGTCGGAACCGCGCCCAGCATCCGGCGCATCGCGTAGGAGATCATCTATTGCTCGCCTCTCCCCGCAGCGCGCGGAGAGCTCCTGTCCGATTCGGAGCGTCCATGACAGTGGCAGGTCTGTCAGTGCGCTCAAGCGGGGCATTCTTCCGGGAGAAGCTTTCGGAATCGTGAGTGTTCGTTGCCGAACAGAGGTCTTAACGGCCCGTCCAGGCCCGCCAACGTGGTGCGATGGCGTCGCCATGGGAGCGCCACCACGCGTCATCGACGGCGAAAGCGGTCGAGAAATTGGCCGGTTCCGTGGGCAGGAAGGGCCGCATCAGGGTCCCCAGCTCCGGATTCTTGCCCACCTGCGCTAGGGCAGATCGTCGCGCCGGGCCATAGGGCACCCATTCCGAGACGCGCGCCAGTTGCGGCGCCGCGGTGGCAAAGCGGATGAAATCCATCGCCATGTCCCGCTTTGGGTCGCCTTTCGGTATGGCGAAGACGTCGAGCTCGTAAAGCTGGCGATCCCAGATGACGCCAAGCTGCCGGTGATGCTGGGCCGCAGCGAAGACGTCGCCGTTCAGCACCGTGGCGAATGCGGCCCGGCCGTCGCCAAGCATGGCGACGGCTTCGCTGGATTTGTCCGTCCACACGATGGAATCGCGGATGGTGCTGAGCTTCGCGAGCGCCCGGGTCACGCCTTCGGGCGACGACAACACTTTATATATGTCGCGGGGCGCCACGCCGTCGGCCAGAAGCGCCAGTTCGAGATTGTATTTCGGGCTCGTGCTCTTCATCGCGCGAAAGCCGGGGTAGTGCATCAGATCGAAGAAATCGTGAAGCGAAGAGGGTGGATGCGCCGCAAACCGCCCGGGTGCATAGGCTATTGTCTGGCTGTAGACGACGCTGCCGACCCAACAGGGTCCGAGCGCGTTTGGCACGAAATCGGCGGCGGCCGCTTCGCCGTTGGCGCCGGTTGGGAGCGTGGCCGTGTCGATATGTTCGAGAAGGCCCGACCGGCAAGCCGCGATCGCATCCGGCAACTCCATGTCGATCACGTCCCAGCCATAGCGCTTAGAGACGACGCGCGTGCGCAATTCGTCGAGTCCACCATCATATTCCGCGATGCGCAGGTCGACGCGGGTCTGCTGCCCGTAGGGGAAGAACAGCGCACTGGCCTGCGCACGCCCATAAGGGCCAGCCCAGGTCACGGCCGTAAGGACCGGCCGCTTGGCGAGCAGGACGAAATAAACAGCGACGCCAATCGCAAGAAGCACTGCCGCCGCTATCAGATATCTGCGTTTCATCTCGTCCTCAGTGGATACCAAACATGTTCTTGAGCGCTTCGCCAAGATTCTTGTGCTTCTTCTTACTCTCGGGCGACTCCGGCTTTTCGCCCGCCGGTTTGCCGAACATGCCCTTGAACGGCGCGCGGCCAGCTTCGAGATTTTGGATGACGCCGTTCACGAGACTTTCGACATCTGCCCTGTAGCGCGGATGACGCCAGGGCCCCGAGATGTGGAACGGCACGCCGATGTCGAATTTTTCATGCGCGACGGAAGCTGTTGTTGCCGGCACCATCCGGAAATCGATCGTGCGATTTCCGATGTCCACCGTTCCTGCGCCGCTCGCGTGCAGCACCGGTCCGGCCATGTGGAAATCGTTGCTGTCGAGCACGCCATTGGCGAGCGTAAAGCTGGCTCCCATATCCACGTAATCCGTGAATGAGTCCGCATTCACGCTCGTCCCAAGCAGATGCTGGATGCTGCGGGCGACCTTGCCGAGATTGACGCCACGCAGCCGGCCGTCGCGGAAATCGATCGATCCCGTGCCGTTCAATCCGCCCATGATCGCGCGGGCTGTGTCGCCGCGCGACGAGACGTCGAGCGCGATGATGCCTGTTCCTTCGATCTGGCGCACCCCGATGCTGTCGGCGAGGAACGGCGCCAGAGCGACATGCTCGAACCGCAGGGTGTTGTGATAGGCGGGCGACGCGCCGCTGGCGTCGACTTCAAGCCCGGCGCTGCCTTTGCCGCCATAGAGCGTCATCGGATCGAGCTGGGCTTTCAGTCGCCCGTCCGCGAGCGATACCGCGATATGTGCTTTATCTATCGCCAGCTTACGGACGATGAGCCTTCCCACGTCGAGCGCCACATCGGCATCCAGCTTGTTCAGAAGCCCGAGCGTGATGGGTTTGTCGCTCCATTCTTCGCTATTGCGCGGGCGAGTTGGCGTGCGAGGCGATGAAGGCCGCTCGATATAGGGATTGATGTCGAGCCGGTCGGCCTGCAGCGCGCCGCGAATGGCTGGCCTGTCTCCGCCTGTCTCGAGCTTCAGGGCGCCGGTGATCGTCGCACCGTCGAGCATCAGTTTGAGACCGGAGAGTTCGGCCGTCTTGTTGTCGCCGTGAAAGTTGCTGCGGAGAGAAAGCGCGTTGAGGCCTCTCGTCTCGGGCAGCTTCGCGCCCAGCCATAGCGCGGCTTTGCGTGCCGACGGCGCGTCGATGTCCAGTGCGCCCCTGCCGCTGCCCTCGGGGCTGACGGTGCCGTTGAACCGGGTGCGCAGCAGATCGGAGGCGACGGATATGTCGAGGTTTGTTGGCTGGTCCCTGAGCAGCAACGCCGGAGTACTGAGTTTCGCCTGGACGCTGACGCGGTGGCCGCCATGATCGAACGTGGCGTCGAGCGCGGCCGGCTGATCGAACGCTGTGAGGGACACCGCTGCATCCACATCGTCGAATTTCCGGTGGCTCCCTGTGCGGGCATTGTCGTAGGTGATCTTGCCGCGAACCAGCTTCAATCCGGAGAAGTGCGCCTTGAACCGCCATTGCGGTGGCGTTGGGCTCATCTCAGCGCCTTGTGCCCGCGGCAGTGTCCAGTTCGCGTGCCCTTGCGCATCGACCTCGAGCGCGATGACAGGCCGGTCGAGCACGATGGTCGACACTTCGATCCGTCCCCCCAGCAACGGCGAAAGCGCCACACCGACGCGGACATCGCCGGCAGTCACCATCGCCGGCGCACGGCTATGCGGCATGTTCGCGAGCGCTACGTCGTCGGCCTGCACGCCGGGCACTGGAAAAAGTGTGAAATGCAGCGCCCCCCGGATCGTGAAGGGACGACCGGTAGCCCGGCCGACGGCGGCCTCGATCTGGGTTTTGTATGCGTCGGCCGGGATGAGAAAGGGCAGCGCCAGCCCGAGCGCCACGATAGCGGCGCCGGCCGTCAGTCCATAGCGGAGGCCGCGTTTCATGGGCCGATCATATGGTCCGGCAAGGGTTTCCGCACAACGCCGCCAAAGCCTTGATTTTGCGGGATGACACCCCTAGTTTCCCGCCCCTTCAACGCGTGCAGTTGTAGCTCAGATGGTTAGAGCGCCGGATTGTGGATCCGGAGGTCGGTGGTTCGATCCCACCCAACTGTACCAGTCTATTTCCTTCTAACTGTACCCCTCAGAACTTCGCGCCGAAGGCGTCGCATTCGCGCGTCTTCGGTCTCCGCCCGTGCCCCGGAGTCTCCCGGATCAGGGAAAGTTCTCGCTCTCCGCCCCTCAGTCTCCATCTCCAGATCGGAGACCTCCACTTCCGCCTCGAACTGGAGGTCTGAGTTTGTGATCGGGCGATGTATCCGCTCCGAACTATTCTCCCGGCTTCGCCAATTAACAGGGAAAAATACAGGGAAATTTCTCGGCTGAGCGAGAGTTTGACGCACCGATAGGACGTAAAGTGTCGATTTTATCGGGCTATATGCGATTTTCCGCGGTCAAATTCGCTGCTCAAGTAACAGGGAACAATTTGGCGATAACAGGGAATGAATTTCAAATAACAGGGAAAATCACCGGCCACTTTCTCTTTTATTCGCGCGACGGCTTTGTTCCCAGAAACGCCACCTCTTGCTCGCGCCATGAGAGGGGGATCGATGTCCGGAGCAGCCGGTTGAGGCGAAGGTCGGACGGCTGCTCGCCGCGCATGATCGCACGGGTGAGGGTAGGGCTTAGGAAAGCGAGTGCTTCGATAGAGGTGACTTCTCCGTTGAACAGCGCCACTGGTGGGCTCGGGCGAGGGCTTTGATCAGTGCTAAGTCTTGGCGCGGGACGTGACGCCCGATGGATGAAGAACTGTTGCGGGCCCACCGCGAAAGCGCGCGCGAACTGGTAGCGAGAGAATGAGATGGTCGCCGTCATCGGCGAGCGTTTCGTAAGGTTCAAGGAGCGCCCGCCGGTCGGTTAGGATTTGGCGTTCCGTTCGATCGCGGGTTTCCGGCCCTGCGGATCGCCAGGCAGTGACCAACTTTGACTACTACAACACAGGCGACATTAAAGATGTGACCCTTCCAGACGGCCTGATGCTCACATATTCCTATGACCAAGCTCACCGCTTGAAAATGATCGTCAACAATTCAAACGAGGCCATCAGCTATACACGGAATGACCTGGGTGACATTACGAAAGTCACCGTGCAGTCCTGCTGTTCGGTCCTAACCATTGCCCCTAAGCAGAGGCGAAGAGGATGAATTTGAAGCGTCCTTTTTTTCAAATCGGACTTTGGGTGGCCGTAGCTTTTGGATTGGTCGTCGCCTTTTCTGTTTACTCACGTGTAATTTCCGAACGCAGCGCATTGCTCTTTGCGACGCTGTTCGTTGGAGTATGGGCCGCAGCAAGATTTCTCCAAGGGCGCGCCGTCTACGCGCGCGATCCTCGCAGAGTGTTTCGCCCATTCATTATGGGGAGTGCGCGCATCGTAGGCGGATTTGTATAGGCGGGCTGGGCTCGGAGGGCCGGCACCGGACCAACGTGCTGGACTATCCCGGCGGCGCTATTCCGAACCCTGGACGGCAGCAGGAATTGGACATGCACCCAACCGTCAAGCCGGTCGCGTTCATTGCAGATCTCCTGCTCGACTGCAGCAAGCGCAACGGCATCGTCCTGGATATGTTCGGGGGCATTGGCACTATCGTGCTTGCTGCCGAGAACACCGGGCGTAGGGCCCGCGTAATTGAACTCGATCCCCTCTACGTGGATCTGGCGGTTCGCCGATGGCAGGCGAAATTCGGCGAAAAGGCGAGGGTAGCTGGCACAGAGATAACACTGGCATCAAGAAAGAAGCGCAGGCTTGCTCGCAGCGCGCGAAAAAAGAAAAAGCCCCACTCCCATAAGTCAATGCACACCAAATCAAGAAAAAGCGACGCGCACCAACGAACAGCGACACATCAACACTACATCGACGTCTGACGCTCGACTTCGCCACCGAATTTGAGTGAGGGTAACACGAAGGTTCGTAGCAGGGCCGCTTTTTCCGAGTCGTTCAGATCCTCGCGCCACTGAATCATTAAATGGATGCTCATCAGCCAGTCCGCAAGCTGATGATTGGTCAGCGATTTGTGGATTTTTCCTTCATTCCGGCCGCGCTCGAAAACGCCGGCCCAAGTGCTGAGGAAAAGCGGCTCGACCTGTGTGCCTTTGCGGTAGCTGGGATTGTTGAGGACGAGCGTGCTGTCGTCGTCGGCGATTGAGACATAAACCTCGTCGCGCCGCGCGATCTTGATCGTCAATACTGAGCCTGTGACGATGCAGTCCTCGAAGGTCCGGCATTTGCGCATCGCTTCCTGAATTTGAAGCGCAATCTTCTCAAGGCGGTGAAAGATGACCGCGCGCATGATGGCGCGCCGGTTGGGATAGAGCCGGTAGAGCGTACGGCGGCTGATGCCGGCCTCGGTTGCGATGTCCTCCACGGACACCTTGCGCGCGCCGAGCTTGCGGACACATTCCACCGCAGCCTCTATGACCTCCGCCGCGCGGGCATCTTCGGGATTCTTCTTGGGTGACGCTTTCGTCATCTCGGGAGATTCACCTTGTCGTCCAGTTCATGATTCGGCTCATCCACATAGCTTCCACTTTCGCGCGTATTGACAAAAGCCCGCCGGCCGACGCAGATTTGGCACAAAGCACAAATAATGTGCCAAGTGCCAATTTGCAAAACGGAAGGCCCGGTCATGGAGCGGTTCGATCTGATCATCGCGGGCGGCACGATTGTCGACGGAACGGGCTTTCCCCGCTTCGCCGGCGACGTCGGTGTTCGGAACGGCAAGATCGCAAGGATCGGGCACCTTGAAAAAGCATCTGCGGACCGCACCATAGACGCGTCGGGTCTGATCGTCGGCCCCGGCTTTGTCGACACCCACACGCATTACGACGGACAGATATTCTGGGATCCGGCCTGTTCCAATGCGGGCGAGAACGGCATCACCACTGTCGCGATGGGCAATTGCGGGTTTGGCTTCGCGCCCTGCCGGCCTCAGGATCGCGACCGCGCGATGCTGATGATGCAGACGACCGAGCAGATTCCGGCCTCGCAGCTGCGCGTGGGATTGCCCTGGGATTGGGAGACCTTTCCGGAATTCGTGGCGTCGATGGAGCGTACGCCCAAAGCGTTGAACGCGATGATGTTCATCCCGCTCAACCCGCTCATGGTCTATGTGATGGGCATCGAGGGCGCGAAAACACGCCGGCCGACCGCTGCGGAAATTGCGCACATGCGCGACCTCATCGCTGAGGCGATAGATGCGGGCGCGTGTGGTCTGTCGGTATCGTCGATGGGAACGGTAAACAATCATGTCGATATCGACGGTACGCCCATGCCGACCGATATCATGCATATCGATGATCTGTGCGAGATCGTGAATGTCTTCCGTGAAAGGGGTGAGGGAATCATCCAGGTGATCTCGCAGATCGGCCCGGTCGGCGACAGCGAGATCAGCATCAGGCTGGGCGAGGCTTCCGGTCGCCCGGTCCTGCACAACGTATTTTCGACCAGCGATTACACGCCCGACCTTCACCGCAAAAGCATGGCGTGGCTCGATAACGTCAATGCCCGCGGCATCCAGATGTATGCGGCGACCGTCGTGAATCGCAGCTGGAACGAGGTCGATTTCTGGAATTCGCCGGGCTGCAGCATGGACGCACTCGCCGCGCATCGCGAACTTACATTGTCGCCGACGTTGGAGGCCAAGCAGGCGCTGGCCCGGTCGGAGGAATATCGCAAGCGTTTCCGCGACAGCTACGACCCCGTGATGTTCGAGGCCACTGGCGGCGGGCTCGAGCGTTACACCGTGGTGACGCTTGGAGAGAGCGCGCCAAGCGGCAACCGGTACATCGGTAGATCGCTCGGCGATATCGCGGAGAGCGAGGCAAAGCCGGTTGTGGATGTCTATCTCGACCTCGCGCTCAAATCCCGGTTCGATCTTGTTCTGAAGACGCCGTCCATCACCGCCAGCGACCCAAGCAAGACGGTCGAGCTGATCTCGCACAGCCACGTTATCGCGGGTGCATCGGACGGCGGCGCGCATACCAAAATCTGGAGCGGCGGCTGCTGGACGACCGATCTGATGCTCTGGCTCGTCAAAGAGAATCCCCTAATGACGCCGGAACGGATGCATTACGGGTTGTCCTATCAGCCTGCCCGTGTTCTCGGTCTGCGCGACCGCGGTGCGCTGCTCGAAGGCATGGCGGCCGATATTCTTGTCTATAGCCTCGATGAGTTGTTCTTCGACCGGTCCGTCTATGAGGTCGTGCACGATATGCCGAACGGGGATTGGCGCCGCAGAGCGCGCGCTGGTGGCTATCGCTGGATTGTCGTGAATGGAGAAGTCACGTTCTCAAAGGATGTCCGCACCAACGCGACGCCCGGCCGTTACCTGCGCGTCGTTCAAGCAGGGGATCGGGTGCCGCTGGCGGCGGAATAGACCGCGCGTTTTAACACATGCCGGAGAAGCCGCGGCGCAGATCGCGGCTCAGAAGGGGGAAGCGATGAAGAATGCGTTGTTGATGGGGACTGCGGTGTCCGCAGTTTTGCTGCTGCACACACTGCCGGTGCTGGCGGATGCCGCGGGGGGCGGCACGATCGAGACGGTCACCGTGACCGCGGAGCGCCGCGCAGAGGATTTGCAGAAAACGCCGGTATCGGTGCAGGTGCTGTCGCGGGGCCAGATCGACGCCTCGCACATCTCCAGCCTCCCGGAGCTTCAGAAGATTACGCCATCGCTGGTGGTTCAGGACGCGGCGAGCAACGTAAACCCCTACATCCGCGGCGTCGGTGCAACCACACAAGGCGCCGGCTATTACGCGAGCGTCGCGACCTATGTCGACGGCGTCTATGTCACCCGCCTGTCGAGCGGTGTGTTCGATCTCGACGACGTCGACAGCATTCAGGTGCTGAAAGGCCCGCAGGGAACGCTGTACGGCCGCAATGCGACCGGCGGCGCGATCGTCATCACGACCCATACGGCTCAACCCGGCGATCCCATCACGGCGCATATCTCCGGAACATACGGAAACTATGATGAACACAGCTTTGTCGGGCGCGTGTCCGGCGGGCTTGACGATCAGTTTGCCTTCTCGCTGGGCGCCTCCGAGCGCTACCATTCCGGCTTTGTCGAAAACCTGAATCCACCGGGCGTCGGCACGCAGCATGATGACCTCAACGGCCGGGATTACTATTCGGTCGACGGCGAGCTCACTTTCGAACCGAATGCCCAGCTGACCCTCGTCGCTCGTGGATCGTACTATTTCCAGAATGACCGCGGCGCCATGGGCCTTCAGCCTGTCGGTCTCAAGGACTACGTCAACAACGCCACGCTAGCTTCGCTGGGATTACCCGCGGATCCACTTGTCCCTCTGAATGGGACGCAGGCCTACTATGCGGGTCTCCTTGGCGCGTTCGGCGTTCCGGGAGACGCCGCGGAGGCGCTCGCCGGCGCTCTGCAATTCTCCAGCAAATTCGGCACGACCTACGACAACGAAGCCAATGGCTTCGCGGGTGGTGCTCTACGAACGGGCGGCATGCAGGGCAGTTTCGACGCCACCCAGATCGCGACCGGAGTTCTCAAAGTCTCCTACGATTTCGGCTTTGCGAATCTCACATCGAACACCTCCTACACGGCGAGCACGAGCAAATCCGCGACCGAGATCATCGCCGCCAATCCGGCCACGTATCCCGCCGGTTTTGGCACAGGCAGTATCGGGTTTTCCGGCGACTTCCCGGCGCAGAACTGGCAGGAGGATCTTCAGCTTTCGTCGCATGAGGGCCCCATCCAGTGGATCGTGGGCGCGAACTATTTGAACGATCGCGGTCTCACCGACCTGACGGGAGATCTGTTTGGCTTCAACATTCAGAGCGAGCTCAATCACTGGCACGTGGAGTCGGCCGCAGCTTTCGCGCAAGCGACCGTTCCGCTCGATATGATTGCCGCAGGCCTGAGCCTGACAGGTGGTACGCGCTACACCGCAGATTCGTACGATCTTCGCGATGTTCCCGGATTCGGGTTGTTTCACAACAAGATCAGCAGTTCGGCGTGGACCTATACGGCGCGTCTGAACTATCAGCTGGAAAATCTTCTGCTCTATGGCGGCGTCTCGACCGGTTTCAAATCCGGAACACTGAACGCCACGAACGAACTCAGCCCCGGTGTAAAGCCCGAAAAGATCATCTCGTACGAGATCGGTGCAAAATGGGACATCACGGATAAGCTCCGGCTCAATGCCGCCGCGTTCGACTATCGCTACACCGATATTCATTTGCAGGTGACGTCTTCTCCGCTGGCGGCCAGCTATCTCGTGAACGGTACCGGCGCGGACCTTTACGGTTTGGATTTCGAGGGATCGGCGATCCTCAATGATTGGGCTTCGCTGAACATCAACGGTCTACTCCTGCATTCCTGGTACAAGTCAGACGTCGTCGCCGGTGCTTTCGGGACCCTATTCACCAAGGACAAGCGCCTTGCCGGTGCGCCGGAGTGGTCGATCAATGTCGGGCCTCAGATCAAGGTGCCGTTCGTCCATAAAGGTTCGCTCGATCTGAGCGTCCTGGCCGGGTTCAACGGCGGCTATTACTTCGATGCCGAAAACATCGTCGGCACGGGCGGCGCACACGACGCGAAGGCGTTCACGACCGTCGATTTCAATCTGGCCTACACGACCGAAGATGGCCATTGGCGGGCCGCCGCATGGGCGAGCAATGCCTTCGACGAGCAGTATTTCGCGGGTGGCCTTGTAGCGGGCCAGATCGACAAGCTCGCGCTCGCCGCGCCGCCTGGCCAGTACGGAGTAACGCTCGACTACTTCTTTAATTAGGCAGGAGAGCATTCATTCGCGAGCAGGACGACAGCGCACTGGCAGCCATCCGCAGCGTGACGGGCCGGACACAGTCCGTCCCGCGCGTGACCGAGGACGCGCTCGCACGGTTTCTCGAACGCCAGCCCGATCTCGGCGGAAGATTGGTGAGCATCGAACTCGACAATTCTCGCCGCGCGTCAGGCGCATCGAGCGGCACGCAGATCTTCCACGCCGTTCTCGAGACGCCGCACGGCGAAACCGTGCGGCGGCCGCTCGTGTTCCGTTACGATCTCGGTGGGACGTTCTTTCACCAATACGACCTGATCCCACAGTTCAAGGTCATGCGGGCGCTGGAGCCGAAAGGAATTCCGGTACCCAAGACGCTGTGGCTGGACTCGGAAGGCGAAATTGCGGGCAGGCCTGGGCTGTTCATGGCGAAGGTGGATGCGCCGCCACCCGGCGGCCAACCCTTCGCCGAAGGTCCGATCGCGACGGCTTCGCCTGAGCTGCGCCGCGCCATGATCCTGTCGAGCGTCCGCTGCTTTGCCGATGTTCACAACGTCGATACCAACGATTCGTCGCTCGCTTTTCTGAATCTGCGCGGGCAGGGCGATCATTTCATCGATCGCGCCGTCGATTGGGACACCAAAGAACTGCTGCACGCCATTCCGCCCGGCTTCGGCGGCGCGCGCGTATCTTATTACGACGGTGTTCGCGATGTGATGCTGCGGGTGCGCGATCACTTGCTTGAACAAGCGCCGCGTGCACGCGTGCCGGAACTCGTTCACGGCGACACCAATCTGAGCAATGTGATGTTCCGCGGTAGCGACGTCGCCGCGCTGCTTGATTGGGAGCTTTGCCATTTCGGTCTTGGCGAGGGTGACATCGGCTATTGCCTTGCAGGAAAGTCCCATTTCCTCAGCACGCTGCCGCCGATGGATGGCGTTCCCACGGACGATGAGGTCGTTGCCGCCTATCGCGCCGCGCGCGGCCGTGCCGAGGACGTCGAATACGGACGGCTGTGGGGCGAGTGGCGGCTCGGAGTCTATCAGGTGATGGCCTATAGCCGCTTCAGCGAGGATATGCGTCACATCGAGGAAATGTACTGGACGCGGATCAAGTCGATCCTTGGACAGTTTGTGCGTTTGTAAAGGCGCGTCTTGGAAATCATCGAGCTTCCGGTCGAAGATGAGTGGCCCCACATGCCGGGCCCCGAGCCCCTGTGGCAGGAAAGCGTGGTGCTGGCCTGGCAGGATGTGACGCAGACGATCGGTGGCTTCTTCCGTATCGGCCATCATCCCAACCGCGGCATGGGCATTTGTACCTTTGGTATCGTGTCGAAGGATGGTCCTTGTTTCAACGGTTCACGCGTTGGCGCGGCATTGCGCGACGGCGATCGCGCGGGTAATCGTTTTGCGCTCGACGGGTTTGTGTCGGCCGCCTTCGATAAAGGCAAAAGCCGCTGGTTTGCACATGACGCGGATTGCGACGTCGACCTGCATATCAGCGACCTTCACGCGCAATACGACACCTGGGCGTTGTCGGGCCTACGGAATAGCTTTCGTGAGAAGTTCGCTGCGTCTCACACCGAAGTCGCCGGGCTCGTTACCGGCGATGTGCGTCTCGGCGACCGGCGCTGGACCATTGATGGCTATGGGTTCCGCGACCATTCTTGGGGAGTGCGCGATCATAGCAATCCGGCGGCCGCGCTTTCCAATTTCTGCTGGCTGGTCGGCTCGTTTGGAAAAGACCTTGTGATCAGCCTCAGCGAAGTGATCTCGCGCGCAGGCAACCGCTTCAGCACCGGCTTCGTCATTCACAAGGGCGAATTCGACAGGCCGATTTTGCGCGACGTCGCTTTTCAGGTGGAACTCGACGGGCTCAGCATGCGCGGCGCGCGTGCCCGCGTGGAGACACGAAAGTTCGGATCGTTCGATCTCGACATCGAAGGGTTTGGCAATGTGCTGATGGCGATGCAGACGGAGCACGGGCAGGAAAGCTCCTACCTCGAATTCGGCATGCCGGGCGTGGTGCGCTGCAACGGCATGACCGGCGGCGTGCATCTGAGCGCCATGTTCAATGCCCGCAACGCCACCAGTCCACCGGTCATGTTGTTCGGCGCGTCCGATAGAGGCGGTCTCTATCAGGCACCGCATTGGACGCCTGCGGCCGGCGCATGACATGAACGCGCGGCCGAACCCTCCGCCGGGACAGGATGGCGAACACGCCACGTTTTGCCGGCTGTGCGAGGCGTTCTGCGGTCTTGTCGCGGAGGTGAAGGGGGGCAGGGTCGTGAAGATCGGGCCCGACCGGGCCAATCCGCACAGCCAGGGGCATCTGTGCGTGAAAGGTCCGGCGATCGCCGACATTACATATGACCCGGATCGTGTGATTCATCCCATGAAACGCGTCGGCGGACCGGGCGAATTCGCACGCGTCAGCTGGGATGAAGCGTTATCCGATATCGCCGACCGTCTCGGCCGGATCCGCAAAACACATGGCTCCGATGCCATCGCGACCTATTTCGGCAATCCCGGTGCGTTTTCCACCGACACCTTCATGTCAAGCCAGTGGTTCCTCGGAAAGCTCGGCAGCTCAAAGTTCTATACCGCGGGCTCGCAAGATGGGAATTCGCGGCATCTGGCGAGCTACATTCTCTATGGCGTCGCGTTCCGCAATGCGATTCCCGATCTTCCCAACAACGACTTCCTGATCATCATCGGCGCAAATCCGCTCGTCTCGCATGGCGGCCTGTTGACGGCGCCGCGCGTGCGGCACGATCTCGATGCGATCGCGGCGCGGGGCCGCGTTGTGGTCATCGATCCACGCCGCAGCGAAACTGCGGAGCGCTACGAGCATATCGCGATCCAGCCCAACACCGATGTCTGGCTTCTGGCGTCGATGCTGCGAACGATTTTCGACGAAGGTCTAGAAGACCGCGAATTTCTCGACAAACATACGATGGGTTGGGAGCGGCTGCGGGACGCTGTCTCCACGGTCACGGTTGAAAATGCCTCCGAACGCACCGGGATCCCGGCCGCTACGATCCGCAATCTGGCGCGTGATTTTGCCGGGGCGCCGCGCGCTGCGGTGTACAGCCGTGTCGGTCTCTGTCGGGGGAATTTCTCCACGATCTCGAACGTGCTGGTCGATGCGTTCAACATGGCGACCGGCAAGTTTGGGCGCAAAGGCGGATCGACCTTCGGTGCGTTTCCGTTGAAGGGCGGGCCGGAGCCGCTGGTCGGCTACGGCGAACATCGCACCCGCATCGGGAATCTGCCCGTGGTCGGCGGCATGATGCCGTCAGCTGTACTGGCCGACGATATCCTCGAACCGGGTGCGGGGCAGGTGCGTGCGATGATGCTGATCGCAGGCAATCCTGTGCTGTCGGCCCCGGCAGGCGCGCACCTCGCCCGCGCGTTTGCTTCTCTCGATCTGATGATCTCGATCGACCTCTATGTCACCGAGTCTAATCGCTTTGCTCACTATGTCCTGCCTTCCGCGACGTTTCTGGAGAAGGGTGATGTTCCGCTAATCGGGCTGTCGCACATGCCGCGGCCCTATCTTCAATATTCACCGGCTGTCATCGAGAAGACCGGCGAGGCGCGTGAGGAACTCGCAATCTTCCGCGAACTCGCAAAGCGAATGGGCATCGGCTCGATCTATCCCATGAAGATGATGGCCCGGCTGGAGAAGCTTGGCTTCGCGCCGACGGCGCTCGACATGGTCGATGTGGGCGTGCGGCTTGGACCGATCGGTGACCGGTTCGGGCTTCGGAGCGGACTCTCGCTCAAAAAACTCGCGCGCAACGCACCGCACGGCGCCATGCTGGACATGCCGCTGACTTACGAAAACTGGCCGTCGCACGTTGCCTATCCCGATGGCAAGCTGCGGCTCTGGCACGACATCCTTGAAGAGGAATTTGCGCGGTTCGCAAAGGCGCGGCATGTGCCAAAAGACACACGGCTAAAGCTCTTCAGCCAGCGAACGCTGAAGTCCATGAACTCGTGGATGCATAATAGTCCGAAACTCGTGAACTCGCAGACGCCGGTCCTTCTGATTCACCCAGAGGATGCGGCAGCACTCGGCATCGTCACCGGTTCGCAGGTGGAGCTGCGCACTGAGCACGGCCGTGTGGAGGTTCTTGCACAGGTTTCCGACGTCGTCGTCAAAGGCGCGGTCTGCTATCCGCATGGCTGGGGCCACAATGGCGGATGGCAGCGTGCGAACCAGAAGCCGGGCGCCAACATCAATCTGCTTCTCGGTCACGGGCCGGACGTCGTGGAGAAAGTTTCGGGCACGACCTTCATCGACGGCGTTCCCGTGGATGTCAGGGCGCTGAATAGTGGTGGCAGTTTGCACAGGTGGGAGGCGGTTGCCGGTGAGTGATGCGTTGATGCCAGAGGGTTTATCGCTCGACGATGCGATTGTCTCAGCGAAGACCTACGCCGATCCGAAAGCCTATGACGCGTTGTTTGCGCAGCTACGCCGCGAAACCGCGCTGCGCTGGACGGAACCCACGGGCTATCGGCCATTCTGGACGGTCACGAAGTACAAGGACATCCAGGACATCGAAAGCAAGCCGGATGCCTTCCTGAATGCGCCCCGGCTCCTGCTGCGGACAATCAAGGATGAGGAGAAAACGAAGCAGCTGACCGGCGGAAGCACACTTCTGCTGCGCAATCTCGTCAATATGGATGCGCCGGATCACGCGGTGTATCGCAAGCTGACGCAGGCCTGGTTCATGCCGGTGCACATCAAGGCGCTGGAAGACGACCTCCACGCGCTGGCGCGGGAATATGTCCAGCGCATGGTGGACATGGGCGGCGCCTGCGATTTCGTGCGTGATGTTGCGGTTTGGTATCCGCTGCGAGTCATCATGCGCATCCTGGGCGTGCCCGAGGAAGATGAGCCGAAGATGCTGAAGTTAACCCAGGAGATCTTTGGTCCGGACGATCCCGATATCAAGCAGGGCGGCGGAAACAGAAACCTCGCGGAAACCGTGGCAGAGTTTGGACGCTACTTCGGCGCTCTGACGGCGGAACGCCGGAAGAACCCGACCAGCGATGTCGCCTCTATCATCGCCAATGCCGAAATCGGCGGGAAGCCGATCGCCGATCACGAAGCGCTCTCCTATTACATCATCATCGCGACCGCCGGTCATGACACGACCAGCTCGACGACGGCCGGCGGCCTCCTCGCGTTGATCGAAAACCCTGAGCAGCTGGCACGCCTGCAGGCCGATCCGGTCCTTTTGCCCGGCGCGGTGGACGAGATGATCCGCTGGGTGACGCCGGTCAAGCACTTCTTCCGTACGGCAACGCGGGACTACACAATGAGGGGCAAAACGATCCGCGCCGACGATACGCTGATGATGTGCTACCCATCCGCCAACCGCGACGAAGAGATTTTCGAGAATCCGTTCGTCTTCGATATCTCACGCTCGCCAAATCGCCACATCGCATTCGGCTATGGACCGCATGTGTGCCTTGGCCAATACCTTGCTAAAATGGAAGTTCGCATTTTCTTCGAGGAATTGCTGGCTAAAGTCGGCGGCTTCATGCTCGCCGGCGAACCCGCTTGGGTCCAATCGAACTTTGTCAGCGGCTTAAAGCGAATGCCAATTCGCTACGAAACGAAGGCCAAAACGTAGGATGAACGCACTATCTTTCGCGGCGCAACATGCTCTCGCGGGTGGCCGACTTGCATGACGTGATCTAGGCCTCGTCCAGCGGCAATGCCTCGTGATCGTAAAATCTGATTTCCATTTGATCGTGTTCTCGCCTCTTGCGAATAAAAGGTGGCCGGGCGAGGATTCGGCAACGCGCGTGCTGCGTGTCTGGTTTGAGGGTTGTCATGCGAATTTTTTCTATACTACTGTTGCTAACGATGTTCGCCGCATCGCCTGCGCACGCCAAGGCCTTGGATGGGAACGCCTGTCCTCGGCCAGTGGCCGGTAGCGTTGTGGAGCGTCCAGCCGACCTATACAGCAAAAACGGCACGCTCGAGGTCGCGCTCGGCTATTATACATCTGTCGACGATGCGGGGCACACGCTCTTCTGCTTTGTGACGCCCGATGGAGAGGAGTCGCCCACCTTGCACGTTAACCCGGGCGACACGCTGAAGGTTACGCTGACCAACAACATTCCGCCACCCATCGGCGGTCCGGCGGAGCTGATGTCGAACGCAGCGACGACCTGCAACGACGCGACGATGACGGCCGCGTCGGTAAACATGCATTTTCACGGGACCAACGTGGCGCCGAAGTGCCATAGCGATGAAATCATCCATACATTGATCAATTCCGGCGAGACTTTCACTTACACGATAAAGATTCCGGCCAATGAACCGCCGGGCCTGTACTGGTACCACCCGCACGTCCACACGCTCAGTGAAGCCGCGCTCCAGGGCGGCGCCAGCGGCGTGATTGAGGTGGAAGGTATTGCGAACCTTCAACCCGCCGTGTCCGGCTTGCCGGAGCGCATTCTTGTGATCCGCGATCAGCTTCTGGCGAATACGGCCGCTCAAAAGCCGGCAGGGTTTCCGCCGACGTGGGACATATCGCTGAACTATGTGCCCATCGTCTATCCGGATTACGTCGCGCCGATCCTCCAAACCACCGCTGGCGAACAGGAATTCTGGCGCGTTACAAATGCGTCTGCGAACACGGTCACCGACCTTCAAGTGCAGTACGACCAGAAGGCCCAGAACCTCCAGGTCGTGGCATTCGACGGCGTTCCGACCGGGTCACAGGACGGCAAGCGCCAAGGCACGATCGTCACCCAGAAAGACATCCTGCTTCCCCCTGGCGGCCGCACCGAATTCATCGTTACCACACCGTCGAAGCACGTGAAGAACGCCCAACTCCTCACGGAGAATATCGACACCGGTCATTTCGGCGACAAGGACCCACAACGCGTTCTCGCAGACATTCAGAACACCGCTGCGCCAGTCGGTCTCCAACGCCTGGCGAAGCGGTCAGGACCGCCGAACCGGCAACGCTTTGAACATCTCGCGGATCTGAAACCGACAGCGGAACGCCTGCTGTATTTCTCGGAAGATCAGGACGGGAACTATTTCATTACGGTCGATGGGCAGAACCCGGAAGTCTTCGATCCCAACAATCCGCCGGCGATTATCACGACGCAAGGCGCGGTCGAGGACTGGACCATCCAAAATCGCACCGCGGAGGTTCACGAATTTCACATTCACCAGATTCACTTCCTGGTGACGGCCGTCAACGGCACCCCGATTCCGAAGAAAAAGCAGCAGTTCTACGACACCTTCCAGGTCGACTACTGGCTCGGCGGCGGTGATTATCCGAGCATCACGGCGCGGATGGATTTTCGTGGACCGACCATCGGTGACTTCGTCTATCACTGTCACATTCTCAAACACGAGGATCGCGGCATGATGGCGATCATTCGCGTGCAAAAGGCGAAGTCCTGAGCAGAGGCGGTCAGGCGACGTCTACAGGGTCCGACGTGATCGCGGTCCGTGACGCGAGATCGCCGATCTTTGACGCGTAGTCTTTGTAATGCGGCGTCGCGCGGTGGGCTTCGACGGACGCCGCGTCCTTGTAGAGCTCGTCGACGACGAAGGTCGTGGAGTCGTTTCGGTCGCGCCAGAGGTCCCAGCGCAGATTGCCCGACTCCGACCGGGACAGCGCGGCCATGTTGCGCAGCAAGCTCTCCAACTCGCCCTCTTTACCGGGCTTGGCCTTAAGGATGGCGGTCGTTTTCGCGTGGGTCGTCATGTCTTTTCCTTTGCTGACGCTAGAGCTCGATGATGCCGCGCCTGGCGGCCAACGTGACCGCGTGGGTCCGGTCGGCAACATCGAGCTTGGCGAAGATATTCTTCAGATGCGCTTTCACGGTCTCCTCGGCGACGCCGATCTTGCGCGCGATCTGCTTGTTGGCGTGCCCCTCGGCGATCAGGCGCAGGATCTCCATCTCGCGGCTTGTGAGGGGCTCGTCGATGGCATGGACCGCGAGCTCCGTGGCGACGTTGGCGGGAAGATAGCGATGCCCTGACAGCACCACGCGGATCGCCTCCAGAAGCTCCTTGCGCACGCTGTTCTTGAGCAGGAAGCCCGAGGCGCCTGCCTTTAGCGCACGCAGGATCTGCACGTCGCCGGAATAGGTCGTCAGCACGATGATGGGCGCCTTGGGCGAACGCTTTCGGATCGCCGCGATCGCGTCGACGCCGTTCAATCCCGGCATCTGCAGATCCATCAGCGTGACGTCGGGCTCGAGCTCGGCGAACAGACGGATCGCCTCGCTCCCGTCGCCTGCCTGGCCGACCACCTCCATCCCGCCGGACGCCTGCAGCACCATGGCCAAGCCTTCGCGCATCATCGGGTGGTCGTCGACGATCAGCAGACGCAAGGGAGGGGAATGGTCTGGTTGGGTCATGTCGGCTGCTCGCCATGGCGCGCGCCGCCGAACAGCGACGCGGTCCACCGGGTCCGTCGCGCATAGGCTAGAACGGCGGGGACCCTGAGCAGGATCACGACGCCCGCACCTGGCCGGCTCGACAAGTCGAAAACCGCGCCGATCCTGCGGGCCCGTTCGCTCATGCCGGGCAGCCCGAAATGCCCGTCACGGCTGCCACGCGTCACGATCTCCTGGTCTATCCCGCGTCCGTCGTCACAGAGCTGGAGAGACAAGGCTTTGCGGCCGTAGTTCACGGCAACATCGAGACGGCGCGCGCCCGAATGCTGCAGCGTGTTGGTCATGAATTCGTTGGCGATGCTGACCATTTCTTCTTCGACCGCGCTCGAAAGCTCGCACGGCGTGCCTTCCACCGTCAGGCGGGTCTCGATCTGCGAGCCTGCGAGGATCCGCTCGGCCGACGCTTCCAGGAGTTCGGGCAGCGGCCCCTCCGTTCTTGCGCGGCGGAGCTGAACGACCCGGTCGCGTGCCTCAGCCACCACCTGGTCGGCGCTGTCGAGCGTCTGCTCCATCAGCGCATGCGCCGTCTGGTCTTCGGGGATACGCGCGGTCACAGCCTGGAAGCGGAAGATCAACCCTTGCACGCTCTGCAACAGCGTATCGTGCAACTCGCGCGCAATGCGCACGCGTTCTGCAGCGCGCGCTTCGTGACGCAGGCGCAGACGATCCGAGATCTGTCTGATCCGCAAGCGGTAGAGGAGCCACAAAACGGCTGCGGCGGCGGCCCCGCAGAGCGCGAGGAACGTTCTGGACTGGACGAAGGTTGGAGGAATGGTCAGCGTGGTGGTGGCTCCCGTCATGTTCCAAACGCCATCTTCGTTTGCCGCGACGACTTTGAACCGGTAGGTGCCTGGACCCAAATTGGTATAGACGGCCTGACGTTGCGTGCCGGCGTCGACCCAGTCTCCGTCGACGCCGTCCATCCGGTAGCGGAACTTAACGCGTTCAGGAGCCGTCAGGCTGGTCGCGGTATAGTCGATCTGCAGGCGATCGGTGCCTGCCGGCAAGGTGAGCCCGGCAGCGAGCGAGCGGGAGTGTCCGTTGATCGTCACTGTCTTGAGCAACACCGGCGGTGGAAGGCCGTTGTGGCGAAGATGTCGCGGATCGATCCAAGCGACGACCATTCCGTCCACGATCGTCACCCACAGGCGGCCGTTGCGATCCTCGATCACACTCGTGTTTCCGGCTTCCTCGGAATCGAGACCCTCGTGGAAATCGAATATCCGGGGTTTCAAATCCGCGTCCGGGTCCTTCAGCGCGCGCTCGAAATCATTTTGGGCGATACGAAGAAGGCCGGCCGCAGACATGATCCAGTATTCGCCGGACGCTGTGCGGCTCACGCCGGTAATATGGGCGAAGAACGGAAAGCGGCTGGAGTTCAACGTCTTGAAACGCGTGCCGTCACCGACCATCAACCCTTTCTCGCCTCCCAATATGATGCGGTCACCTTCGCTGTTAATGACCTCGATGAGGCGGATGTCGATGTTGGAGCGCTTGAGAAGCGTTTCGACACGCGTGCCGTCGCCCCTGAAAAAATCACCCACGCCGAACGACACGAGCAGGCGGCCTTGGCCGTCCACGGCCCAGGAATAAGGCATCGAGTTGTTGAACTGTGCAGGAACCGCGAAGCGCGACCAGCTCCGGCCGTCGAACCTAAACATTCCCGCACTGTATGCGGAAATCCAGATCTGCCCGGATCGGGATTGCCTGCAGCCGTCGACGAGGCTGCCGAAGACCGCCTTCGGCCACGCGACGGACTTGGCAATGCGTCCGGCCGCGATATTGCGCAGTCCCGACTTGTCGGCGAGCCACAAGCTGCCATCCGTGGCCGTACAAGCAGAGGTCGGATGTCCCGCCATCGCGGAGAGGTCGGTCCAGATTCCATGATGGTTTAAGTACACCTGGACCGGTTTGCTGGTATCCAGCTTGCCGTAGTCCGAAGCTGGCAACGTGTAGAAGTCTCCATCCTTGGCGGGCAGCAACAGGGTGCTCTGGTGCTCGACGCCTGGAGTAGATGGCGCGTGCGCTTCGCCCGCGACACTGACGCTGCGAAGCCGGTCGAGACCCTGGTCGGAACCGATCCAGATGTCTCCTTCGCGATCCTCAAGCACCGTTGTCGGAAATCCCGACAGGATTCCCTCACCTGGCTTGACGTGATCGGGCGTGTCGTCCGCACGCGGGTTGCGGACGCGCAGTAGACCTGCCGCGGGACTGACAGCCCATAGCGCTCCGTGCCGATCTTTGATGAACGCTGCGGTATCGGTAATGCGCGTGTCCTTCGACGCCGGCAGTACCCGCCGCGCGGGCTTTTCGACCACGACGTGGACACCCTTCGCGTCCAACACCCAGATGCGCCCGGCCGCGTCTTGCGCCAAAGCTGAGGCTTGACTGAGGGGATCGCCGATTGGCTCGAAATTCCGCGCTCCGGGTTTCAGCCTGACGACTTCGTCAAGCAACGCCACCCACAGTGAGCCGTCGCGCGCCGCCAGCACGTCACCCAAATTCGCCTTCGGCAGCCCGCGTTCGCCCGCCTTGATGACGTCCCAGCGCCCGTGGAAATAGCGGCGCAGGCCTGCACGCCATCGGCCGTCCGAAGCGACCCATATCGCGCCGTCCCCGGTCTGTACGATTCGGACGACCGTGCCGTCGGCCGAAGTCGGATTCATATCCTTGAGTTGTCCGTCGCGCAGGACTGAAACGCCGCCCCAATAATGCCCGACCCAAAGCTCACCGTTCTTCGCCGCAAGAAGCGCGGTGATGCTGTCGGAGCGTGCATCCGCGCCTTGAAAGGAAGGCATCTGCTCGAAGGTGATGCCATCGAAGCGGTAGAGACCTTTCGCGCCGCCGATCCAGAGATAGCCGTCGCGCGTCTGTGCCAGCGCATAGACGCTGCTCGGCGCGCCGCTTTCCAGTTTCAAAACCGTATGGCCGAATTGTTCGAGGTTGCGGGATGGGTCCAGGGCCGACACCGGCCCCGCGGTCAGCGCGGCCCACAACCCGACGATGACAAACCTGAGCCGCATGCCGCTCCTCGACGCCGTTCCGCTTCCGGGAAATGGGATCGTAGGCCGGTCAAGCGGGACCGAACATCCCCCGTTCGGGGATTGGCTCGCGGCGCCGAACGCCTATTGATCCGCGTATGATGCTCACTTTCCCTTCAGGTCGTGTCGGCGCGGCCCTGCTATTGCTGCGAGCACTCGCCACGGCCATTTCGTGTCGCTGGATCGCACAGGATAGCTTTGCGCATCCATGGTCGTGCGTTATCGTCGGCGTTCTTGGGCTCGGCGTTTTCCTTGGCCTATATACGCCCGCCGCGGCGTTCACGCTCTGCGTCCTCAGCCTCGCGCTGATCCTGCATGGCGTCCTTTCCCCCTGGGCGATTTGGCAGAGCGTTGTTCTAGCCGCACTTGGCCTTGCGGGCGCTGGCGCTTATTCGATCGACGCAAGGCTTTTCGGACGAAAGGTGATCCGCGTCCGCCCTTGACAGTTTCATGCAACAGAGGGAGTGGCGCCTCCCTCTTTCGGGGATGGGACAGCAATCGCAGCGTCGGCATGTTCCTCACACTCAACCTGCACCAAGAGGAGAAAGTCCATGATCAAACGCATCGCTTCACTCGCCCTCGCGGCCACGCTCTCCACCATCCCCGCGCTGGCCGCCGAGAAACACGTGTCCGTGGTTCTTGTCCACGGAGCCTTCGTCGACGGTTCCGGCTGGCAGAAGGTCTACGGTATTCTTTCGAGAGCGGGCTACGACGTGCTCGTCACCCAGATCTCTACTGAGACGCTGGAAGGCGATGTCTCCACGGTGGAGCGCGCGATCTCGCGTGCGAAGCATCCCGTCCTTCTGGTCGGGCATTCTTATGGTGGCGCTGTGATCACCGAGGCGGGCACCGGCCCGAAAGTTCACAGCCTTCTTTATCTCGCTGCGTATGCGCTAGACGCAGGCGAATCGGTCGCTTCGCTCAAACCGGTGGCCGGCGCGCCGCCGATCCCTTTGCTGCCGCCACAGGACGGCTTCCTCACTCTCGATGTCGAGAAATTCCCGACATCTTTCGCGCCGGATGCCGATCCGGCCACCGGGAAGTTCATGGCGGCGTCACAGGTGCCGTGGGGCGTCGCGGCCGCCAACGCGAAAATCGACAGGGTGGCGTGGAAGAGCAAGCCGACCTTCTATGTCGTCACGGCAGACGATCTCATCATCCCGCCGCAGTCACAGCGCGAGATGGCTGCGCGCGCCGGGGCGAAGGTGACGGAAATCTCGAGCAGCCACGCCGTCATGCTCTCTCATCCCGACGAAGTCGCGACGCTCATCGAGCATATCGCGGACACAATGCACTAGCTCAACCAACTCAACCCCAACAAAGGAGATCGACATGAGCAACGGAAAAATCGTCATCGTGGGCTCCAACGCCACGCAGATCGAAACCCAAGGCGGCGGCTGGGGCCCAACCGGCAACTATCTCAATGAAACGGTCGTGCCAGCGATGGCCTTTCTCGCCGCCGGTTATGAGGTCGTGCTCGCAACACCGAACGGCACCAAGCCGCGCATCGACGCGGCGTCGGATTCGGCCGCGCATTTCGGTGGCGACGAAGCCGCATACCAAAGCGCCAAAACGTTCTGGAACGAGAACCCCGCAATGAATCCCGCGCGCAGCCTTCGCTCTGTGATCGAGGAGGGGCTGGACAACTACGCGGCCGTGTTCGTGCCTGGCGGTCAGGCGCCGGTGGTGGACCTGATGCAGCATCCTGAGATGGGCCAGGTCCTTCGTCACTTCCACGAGCGTGCGAAGCCGACGGCGCTGCTCTGTCACGGTCCGATCGTGCTTGCCTCTGCGATGACACATGCGCGTGAATTCCGCTCGGCGCTGATTGCCGGCGACGACGCGAAGGCGAAGGAATGGGCCAAGGATTGGCCCTATGCCGGTTACGAGATGACCGTGTTCTCCGCCACGGAGGAGAAATGGGTGGAGGACGAAATCCTTCACGCGAAAGTTTACTTCAATATGCCTCAGGCGCTCGGCGACGCCGGCGGCGAGGTGACTGTCACCAAAGTGGATTTCGTGCCGCATGTGATCATCGATCGCGAGCTCATCACCGGCCAGAATCCGCGCTCCGACCACCAGATCGCCGCCGCGCTCATCGATGCGCTGGAGCGGTCTGCCGCTCCTGTGAAGATGGCCGCACGGAAATAGCAGCGCGTGCGACAGGGCCGGGCCGGCGATAAGCGCCGTGTCCGGCCTTGTTGCCTGGCAAGCGCTGTTGCCTTAATGGAGCTAAGCTCCGTGCGCTGCCTGTCGGTAAAGCGAGGTTTGAACGTTGTCCCTTTGTGCCAATCGCCGGCGCCGATTTTCTGACCCTCACATCAGTTTCGATTTTCCGCACGAACAGGCCAAAAACTGGCGGTCGCGTGTGCTCCGCCACTTGCGCTGGCCGGGACGACGTTCCCGGTAACGTTTCCGCTGTGATGGGTAGCCGACTTCACGCGCAAATGGGAGACGCGAACCGGACACTAAGGCATCTCGGAGGACGGACTATTGTGGTCAATATCCCGATGATCCCTCAATGATCTGGGTCGCGATAGATTGGCGGTGGATCGCCGCCGTTGGGAACGTGCACATTTGCGGGCTCGTCCTCGTATTCCCGTTGGCCGTCGAGATCGAAACCCTCGAAGACGCCTTTCTTGACGCAGAGCGCGGTGGCGAGGTCGATGACGACAGCCTTGTTGCTTGCACAGGGCAGGAGCGTCGGACTGTTCCTGCGCGAACGGCTGTGTGCCCAATGCCCGGCGTATTTGGACCGCCTAGTGTGGTCTGCGAAGTCGATTGTGTTATGCGGTGGCGGCGAGATCCAATGTGAGCTGCAAGCCGCCCGCTCGCTTTCGGTCAGTTTTGGAAAATTTTGCGGGCTACAATCGAGGGGGTTCTGTTGCAACCCTTGAGACGCAGCCGAATTTTCTGTGGACCTGAGCGATGGCGGCAGGACGAAATGACTGTAGTCGGGCCAGCGTTGCGTCTCCGGCGGCAACGATGGTCTGATTTTCGGCTTTGGCTTGGCTACGGGGCGCAAAAACAGGGTGGTCTCACGCTCATGAGGGCGGGAAATGTGTGGCGCGAGGGCCATGCGTAAAAGGACCGAAACGACGACCGCGTGTGCCAGCAGAACGGCTATCGCGCAAACCATACGATATACGCGCGGCTTCATTAGAGGTCCCGACACTTCCAATAGTGCGCCGCCGAGCATCGGCGCCAAACAGCGTGAGGGTCGCTGCTGCGACGCGGTGAATTTTCCGGCACTCCATTGATCGCCCGTTGTTCCACGCCAGCCGCACCGCTACGGCTCGCCCTGCTCTACCGGCGTTGTTTGCGTCCAGTCGTCAGCCCTGCGCTGGGCCTGCTTTCGGTTTTCGTCGTTGAGCGTGGCGTCGAGTTTGCTTCTCAAATCGGGCGCGATATCGGGGAGCCCGAGTGCGGTGCGATACCCATTCCCGTCGTATAACAGCGACCATTTTGCCGCTTCTACCGGGTCGTTATCGACGCCGAGCCCATCCACATAAAGTCTGACAGCCTCTGCCTGCGCTCGCGCGAAGCCGGCGTTGGCCGCGCGCAGGATCCATTCCGCGCCCTCTTTATTCATGGCTGCCGCGTTCGAGCCATCATGTTCCTCTTTCGCGAGGACGAGCAGGCACAGCCCCAGGCCGTATTGGGAAATTTCGTATCCGCGACGGCTGGCGAACTTCCGCAGCATCGGCACAGCAAGGTCGCAACGGCCCTTGAGGCGCAAGTCTTCGGCGGCTCCTTCGGCGTCGTCGTTTGGATTGCTCCTAGGAGCCTTGCTCTTCTTGGCGTCGGGCGGTCGATCGCCGCTTGGCCTACCACTTCCAGGCATACCACCGCCCGGCATGCCGCCACCGCTCGGCATGCCTTGCGCCAAAACTGGCAATGCGAAGCCAACCGCGATGAGAGCGGCAACGACGGCTCCGGTCATCTTCCTTCGCTCTTTCATCAGATCTCACAATGTTTGCGCATGTTCCGACATTCGTTGGCGGCGAGCTTGTAGCGATCATCTCGATACAGGCGATCGGATGACACGCGGAAAAATCGCGACGGTGGCAGAACCAAGCAGCAGTTTGCCTTCGAGGACTAAATGATTGAACGGTTTCGTCGGCAAGATGCGCGCTTCAACACATTTGGAAATATTGTAATCGTCGGTATCAAGATCGCACGGCACTGTGTTCGGGCCTGCGAATTCCAGTGTTTCAACCGCTCGTGTTCCGGCCCGTTACTGTTTTAGTTGTTTGCAGGAAGAGACAGGCCACTCCCTCTGGGTTATGAATTCTGCACGGCGCTTCCCATGTTATGTCGGCTGTGAGCCAGGCTTCAGCCTGCGAGGTCAGGAAATCTTTTGATTTCCCGACGCTATCCGAAGAGGAGCCGGCCGCGGATTGATGAGTGAGATGCGCATGCTTGCGCTTCCGTCATCCGCGCCAAGGCGCAGCCGAGTTTGAGCCGCTGTCGGAGGAGTTGAAGATGAGCTTTCTTGTCTTAGGCGACGTGTTGCTGCACGGGCTTACGTTTATTCTTGTCGTGGTCGCGATCCTGCTTGGAGAACCGAAGGAGGAGTGGATCTGCAGGCTCCGGGGTCACTTCGTGGTATGGCTATTGATTTTGAACGCGCTGCCAATCGTTTCTTACGGCCTGCTGCCGTTTCTTCTCCCGAACGATGATGCCTTGGCGTGGTCGATGTGGGATTTTCCCTTATCGACGTCACATCCTGTCAGGCTGATCCCCGCCATCGTGACCGACCCGTTTTCGGTGGAAGCCGCAAAATCTCTGTGCGAGCCTTCTCTGGGTGGTACTGAAGCAGCCGATTGATCAGTCAGTTGGGGATGATGTCGGCCAGACGACCGATGCGATGAGTCCTGCGCCGTTTGCATTTTCGAGAACGAGCTTGGCGCCTTGCATCGTCGCGATGCCCGCCGCGATCGACAGGCCGAGACCGGCGCCACCCGTCTCGCGGCTGCGCGAGGTCTCCAGGCGCGAAAACGGTTCGAGCACCGTATCAAGCATGTCGGCCGGAATGCCCGGACCGTTGTCCGCGACCGATAGCGAGACCGCGTGTGGCGTATTTTCGATTTCCACCCGCACGCGATCGCCGAACTTCAGGCCGTTTTCGATCAGGTTGCGCAACAGCCGCCGGACGAGCAGGGGTTGGATGCGCAAGACAGTTCGCGGTCCGTCGACATAGATCGCATCGCGCCCGAGGTCGCGGAACTCCTCGACGACACTGTCGGCCAGCGCGCCCACCTCGACGAATGCGAATTCTTCACGCGAGTGTCCGATCCGCGCTAGGTCCAGGATCTCGTCAACCATGCGCTTCATGTCGTCGATGGTCTCGATCATCTTCTCGCGCTCGGTATCCGACTCGACGCTTTCCGCGCGGATGCGCAGCGCTGCCAGTGGCGTGCGCAGATCGTGACCGAGCGCGCCCAGGATACGGTCCTTCTCGCGCAACAACTCGCTCACGCGCTGCGTCATGCCGTTGAAGGACCGGATCGCAGCACGGACGTCGGGAGGCCCGCTTTCAGGCACCGGCTCGGGCGGTTGCCCCGGCGCGAGGTTTTCCGCCGCGGTCGCGAGCCGCATCATGGGGCGTGCCAGCCGCATCGCAAGAACCAGCGCCACCGTCAGCACGATGACGAACAAAATCAGCTCCGCCAGAAGCAGCCGCTCCAGAAAATAGGCAGAGGGACGGAGCGAGAAAAACTGCCCATTGATCCAACTCCCGTCGGGAAGCTGGATCGAGAGCGCGATGATCTGGCGCTCTCGGGGCGGCGGCCCGGGCCGGTCGAACGAACCGAACTGGGACAGGTGCGGTGGAGGTAGCATACCGGGTGGCGGCAATGGACCAAATCCGGGCATCATTCCGAATGGTGGAAACGAAACATTCTGGTGGGGGGAATTGGCAAAGCCGATACTCGATGCGCGCACCGCACGCGTCTTGACGCCTGCCTTCCGCAAGGCGATGCGCAGCTTCGTCTCTAGATCGTTCTCGCGTGTCAAATGGAAACGGTCGACCGCACTGGCCGTATCGATCAGGAAATGCTCGTCCGGATGGATGAAGCGCCGCGCGATGTCGAACCGCTCTTGCGGCCTCGCGTTCTCTATGTCACGGGCAACGGACGCGAATTGCTCGACGGCAGGCTGAACGGCGTCCAAGAGGCGCCATCGATCGCGCTCATTGACGAGCAGCAGGAAGCTCACGCCTTGGGCGAGCAGCAACGCTGCGGACACCAATAGCACCGTCTGTCCGAACGTACCTCGGAAGAAAAATGTTCTATCGAAGCCGCTCACAGCTGCTGGACATCAACCGACAGGATATAACCACCGCCCCACACGGTCTTGATGTAGGTGGGTGTGCGCAGGTCGGGTTCGATCTTTCTTCGGATGCGGGCGACCTGGTTATCGATGCTGCGGTCGAATTGTCCGCCCTCGCGTCCTGACGTGACCTCGATGAGCTGGTCGCGCGTCAGAACGGTCTTGGGGTGCAACAGGAACTGAAGCAGCAGCCGGAACTCGCCGGTCGACAGCGGCGTACGCACGCCGTGCTCGTCGACCAGTTCCCGCTCGGCGGTCTTCAGCGTCCAGGTGCCGAATGCAAAGGAACGCGCGTCCGGCAGACGCTGGCTCTTGGGCATGCTGCGTGCGCGCCGCACGATCGCCTTCATGCGCGCGAGTAGCTCGCGCGGATTGAACGGCTTGACCACATAGTCGTCTGCACCGACCTCGAGCCCCACGATACGGTCGGTGTCGTCCGATCTCGCGGAGAGCAGGATGATCGGAACGTCGATGCCGGTGCGTATGTGGCGGCAGAGGCTGAGCCCGTCTTCGCCCGGCATCATAATGTCGAGAACGATGAGATCGAAGACATGACGCGCGATCTGACGGCGCGCCTCCGCCACGTTCGCCGCTTCGACCACGCGGCACTGGTTACGCTGAAGGTACTTCGCCAGCGGCTCGCGCACGGTGCGTTCGTCTTCCACAATCAAGATGTGCAAACCTTGGTCGGTCGCATGAGCGGTCCGCAAGGCGGTGGCGGTCATTGTCAAAAACGTGTGCCGTTCGTAATTGCGAGATCCAACCTGCTATTGCGGCCGGGTCACTAGCAAGCGTTACCTTCGTTCACCTTGGGAAATATTGTAACCAATCGTAACTGGCCGCGGATCACGCAACGTCACGCGCCTCAAATCGCCACGAAGCGCGCGCCCTGTCGTTGGCCGTTACATCATGAAGTTTTTGATCATAGACCGTGAGGGTCCGAACGGTTTGAAGTCGGCGTGCGGCCGTTCAACGCCGCACATGCTGTCCCCTTCACCAACCCCCGCAAGCAGACGGCATGTGGCGCCAGGAGTCCCCCTCCTGGCGCCATTCTCTCTCCCGGTGGGTGGGGGTTAAGCGGAGAGAGAGACCGTACTGCCGACGGAGTTCTTGCCGGCAAGCGCGTTCAGGAAAGCCAGGATCGATGGGGACGATCCGCTTGTGCTTCCGCTGTTGCTCTGCTGTTGCTGTTCGATGGCTTTCTCGAAGTCCGAAGCGCTCAGTGAACCGCTGCCGGACGAATCGAGAGCGGCGAAACCCGAGTTGGCCTCCGCCGTCGTTCCCCCGTTCGAGGTCACGAAGCTTTCGAACTCACCCTGGCTGACGCCGCCATCGCTGTCGGAGTCCATCGTCTGGAGCAACGTGCTTGCAGCGTCCGACCCCGAATGTGCACCGTGCATCCCAAGATGATGCCCGACGCCCATGCCACCGGGTGGCGGACCGCCGGGTGGAGGACCGCCTGGTGGAGGACCCTGCGGCGCGTCGCTCTGGAGCGTGCTCTCGCTGATGCCGCTGTCGCTCGAGGAATCGAGCATCGAATAGAGCTGGTCGGCTTGGTTCTGTGTGCCGCCCTGCTGTTCGATGTAGCCCTCGAGTTCGGATTGCGACACCGAGCCATCGCTGTCCGAATCCATCGCCGTAAACAGGCTCTGGACGGCATCGGACGAGGACGGATCGCCGGTCTGCGAAGTGCCGCCGCCGGATTGCTGTTGCTGCATTCCGATCAACGTGCCGAGGATCATGCTGCTGAGGCTTGGTTTGTTCGGTCCGGTCAGCGAAGTATCGCTGCCCGAGACCGGGGTTGCCGAACCCGACCCCGTATCGTCGCTTGTAGTGGAAGTGGACGATGCGGAGGTCGTGTCCAGCTTTGAAAGCAGGGACGACAGCATTTGCGATAGACTCGCGCCGCTGTGCGACCCCACGCCAGCTATGGACATGGTAGTCTCCTTTCAGATTCCGCTCGCGGTATGCGAACGGCCTTGGTGGAGCAGCATGTTCTGGGCCGTTGCGCCCGCGGTGATCTGGCGGGAAGCGGCGTCACGCAACTGTCCTTGATACAAACCAGTTACAAAGCCTGCCGGAATTTCCCGGTGGGAATTTTCTTCCGCACGTAAATGAACGCACGCCGCGGATTTGAGCGCGCTGACAGGTGCTTCCGGCGGATGATGTGGGTGCTCGCTATTGGCGCAGCTGGACCCTACGCAAGCTGAGGGGGGCGCCGCGGTGCCGCCGCCGCCCAGGCCGGGGCCAAGAGAAGTCAGAGTCGATTGAATTGCTCCTGACGCTTCCGCACCAGCGGAGCAGAGTTCGCCGTCGGCTGCATGCCGCACCACTCAATTTCATCGAACCGCGATCCTCGAACCGTCGCGTGAATACCGCCGCGCCGCTCCGCAAATTGACGCGGCTAGCATTCTCCGTTGCCGCCGAAGAGGCTTCCCGGCGCATTTTTGGCGCTCTGAATCATCGGCGCGCCGTCGGCCACATGGTCGCGTCGGGAAAATGCGTTTGCGCGGCGGGATCGTCGCCTCCGATACCGTTGGCGGCAAGCGCCAGCCGGGCAAGAGCAGGAAGAGACTTCGCGCCTGTCTTTCGCATTATGGATGCGCGGTGGCTCTCGATCGTGCGTTGGCTTATGCCGAGATCGGCTGCGATGTTCTTGCTGGGTTGACCGGCGAGCACAAACTCCATGATCTGATGCTGACGGGGCGTTAGCCTCGCAATCTGTCGAGCAGCGCATTGCCGCCATGCGGACAAGCGGGTTGCGTCGGCTGACCGATCGAGCGCCCGGTTGATGCTGGCGACCACCTCGTTGTGGCCGATGGGTTTCTCGATGAAATCCGAGGCTCCAGCCTTCATCGCTTCGACAGCCATTTGCACGTCGCTGGTGCCCGTGATCACGATGGACGGCGGGAGGTGACCTTTGTTGCGCAACCGGTGCAGCAATTGGATGCCGGACATTCCCGGCAGCCCTGCATCGATCAACAGGAGTGCGTGCCGGACAGGGTCATAGGCATCGAGAAACGCCTCGCCCGTCGGATAGGTTTCGACCTTTCGCCCCAATTCCTCGATTGTAGCGCGCAAAGTGTCGCGGATATGGCCGTCGTCGTCGATGACACAGATGATGCCCTGTCCTGCGTCTTCGATAGCGTTTGATACCGGGGCATGTCCGGCGACCTGCGACATTGGAAGAAGGCGCTGCACGACCCGGGACAGTTCGCTCATCTTCACCGGCTTGTTCAGCTGCACGAAATTCTTGTCGGCGACATTGCGCAGCACTTCGGTCGAGATGTCACCTGTCAGGATTACAACTGAAATCTGCCGGCCGAGCTTCTCGCGAAGCCGCGTGCTCACTTCGAGGCCGTCCATTCCATTCGGCAGGCCGTAATCGGCGAGGATAAGGTCCGGGCGAACCGCTCCGCTCGCGACCAGTTCCAATGCGGAGGGACCGTCTGGTGCGCTGACTGTGTAGTGGCCCTCAGTTCGAAGAAGGACTTCAAGGAGTTCGCGCATCTGCGGGTCGTCCTCGACGACCAAAATGGCGCCGGTCCGATGGGCGAGGTCGGCGTTCTCGAGTTCCGCAACGACATCGCCTAGCCGCGGTTCTTCGCCCGCGGCGAGTGGGACTTCAATATCGAACACGGAGCCCTTGCCGAGACGCGAACGAACGCGGACTCGATGGCCGAGAAAATCGCCAAGTCGGCGAACGATGGAAAGCCCAAGTCCAAGCCCATGGGTTCGTTCGGGTGCCGCATTGTCAAGCTGATGATATTCCTCGAAAATGGCGTAAAGCTCGCGCTCTGGGATGCCCACTCCGGTATCCCAGACCTCGATGTGCAATGCTCCCTTGCGCCTTCGGCAGCCAAGAAGAACCGTTCCCCGTTCCGTATATTTGAGCGCGTTGGAAAGCAGATTGCGGATCATCTGCTCGAGCAGCCGGGGATCGCTTTGGATGGCGAGACTGGACTTGACCACATGCAATTCAAGATGGCGCTCTTCCGCATGAACGCCGAATTCGTCGCTCAGGCGGTCGAACATCTCACCTGTCTGGAAAGCGACTTTTTCGGCTCGGATGGTGCCCGCTTCGATCTGGTTGATGTCGAGAAGCTTGTTCAGCATGGCCGACATCGCGCCAAGCATCGGCGCGAGCTTCGAAACCAGGCCCTGTGCCTTTGTGCCTTCCACGGTTCTCGCAAGCTGGACCTGGAGCAAGGTGAGGGTTTGCAGTGGCTGGCGAAGATCGTGGCTGGCGGCAGCCAGGAATCGTGATTTCGCGACGTTTGCCGATTGCGATTGCTGCTTGGCAAATTCCAGCGCGTCTGCAGCGCGCTTGCGTTCGGTGATGTCGGCGAAGGTGATAACGACGCCTTCGATGCCGTTGTCCTGGGTGCGATAGGGCAGGATGCGCCGGATGTACCAAATCCCGCTCTGCGATTCGACCTCCCGCTCGATCGGAATGAAATTCTGCAGCACCGTGCGAGCGTCGCCGAGCAGCACGCCGTCCGCCACAAGGGAACTGAGATCCGCAAGCGGCCGCCCGATGTCGCCGGGAATGACGTTGAACAGCGACCGCGTGGCCGGCGTAAAAAAGCGGATGCTGAGCTTGGTATCCAGGAAGATCGTCGCGACGTCGGTGCTGTAGAGGATGTTCTGCAGATCGTTCGAGGTCGTCCGCTGCCGTTCGAGCGTTTCCTGGAGCTGGCTGTTGAGCGCGGTCAGCTCTTCGTTGAGGGATTGCAGCTCTTCTTTGGAGGTGAGCAGTTCCTCGTTGGTGGATTGATATTCTTCGTTGACGGACAGCGCTTCCTCGTTGACTGCTTTCTGTTCTTCGCTGGAGATTTCAAGATTGTGAATGGCGCCCAGCAACTCAGTCTTGGTTGCCTCAAGCTCCTGTTCCAGTTCTGCGATTCGCGGAATATCGGCTGCCCCATCGGACGCCTCGCGTCTGACGTCCTGCTGCGGACGATCGATAAAGCAGATCAGGAGCAGTTCTTCGCCATTGGTCTGTACAGGTTGCACGGAGATGTCGAAGAAGATCGAACCGTCATCCCGGCGCAGTGATCCGCCGGCAACCGCGACGCGTTTATTCTCCTGACAGGCACGTTGGATTGCGGCTCTCAGCTTCGTGCGCATGCCCTCGCGCGCCATGGCCAGAAGATCGAGCACCGGCCGGCCGGGTGCCAGCTGGAGATAGCGATCCGTCTCTCCCATGAAATAGAGGCACTCGTACTTGCGGTTTACGAGCACCGCGGCCGGCGTATAGCTCTCGAGCACAAGATGTCTGCAGAGTTCTGCGAGCTCTGCCTGACGTGAAGGCGCCTGATCGTGCGCTGCGCGCTGGGCGAGGGCGGGGGCTGGGCGGGCAGGAACGTTCCGCAAAGAGCCGAAGTCGCCAGGGCGGTTTCGCCCGATGCGACGGTAGAGCCGCTCTGACTTGGAAAGGACCGCAAAACGCCCGGCGGCACCTGCAATGGTTTCGGATCCCCCGAGAAGGAGAACACCGTTTTCGCGCAGCGCGAAATGGAAAATCGAGGCGACGCGCGCCTGCGCGTCAGGGCCGAGATAGATCAGGAGATTCCGGCACGAGACGAAATCAAGGCGCGAAAAGGGTGGATCGGCGAGGATGTCCTGGACCGCGAACACCACGGATGAGCGCAACGCCGGAGAAACCCGGTAGCCATGATCCTCCTTCAGAAAGAAGCGGCCCAGGCGTGTTTTCGATACGTCCGCTTCGATGGTGTCCGGGTAAAAGGCTTGGCGCGCGCTTTCGACGGCATCGGAATCGACATCGGACGCGAAGATCTGGAGTTTGGTGTCGCTCTTCGCCGCCTCGATGGCTTCGCGGAAGACGATGGCAAGAGAATACGTTTCTTCGCCGGTGCTGCATCCGGCAACCCAGATGCGAAGCGGTTGACCGGCCGGGTGGTCGCGAACGATATCCGGGATGATCTTTTCGGCCAACAAAGCAAATACGCCGGGATCGCGAAAAAAGCTGGTGACGTTGATCAGGAGCTCCTTGGCGAGAAGTTGAAGCTCGCTTTCGTCGCTGCGCAGCATTTCAAGGTAGCGGCCGACGTCCGCATCGGACGTGACCACAGCCGCGCGCTGCGCGATGCGGCGCTGGAGGGTTCCCGGCTTGTAGAGCGTGAAATCGTGTGCCGTTCGTGTGCGTAGAAGTTCGATGATTTCCGGGGTCCAGTCTCTTGGCTGTCCGCGAGGAGCGTCACCGCGATGCTCGCCAAATCTTTTGAGTGCGTCGGGAATCTGGGTCACTTCGAGCACAAGATCGACGGCCCCGGTTGCGATGGCACTGTGTGGCATACCGTCGTAACCCGCCTCGGCGGGATCCTGCGCGATTACCCGCCCGCCTGCGGCCTTCGCCGCCCTCAATCCGATGCTGCCATCGGCGCCGGTTCCGGAAAGAACGACACATATTGCGCGCACGCCATATTCGCTGGCCATCGAGTTCAAAAGGAAATCGAATGGAAGGCGCGCACCGCGACGGATTTGTGACGTTGTGAGATGCAGGGCCCCATTGCCGACAGACAGATAGGCTCCAGGCGGAATGACATAGACGGAATTTGGTTCGACTAGCATCCCCTCGGCCGCCTGGCGCACGGTCATCGCCGTGTGCGGCATCAGCAATTCGACCATCATGCTTTCGTGCGTGGGATCGAGGTGCTGGATTAGAATGAAGGCCATGCCGCTGTCGGCAGGAAGAGAATCAAGAAGCTTTCTAGAAGCGTCGAGACCGCCGGCGGACGCGCCTATTCCGACGACGGAAAAATCGGCCACGGCATATGGAGGACCTCTCGCCGGTGTGGATCGCGAACCCGATTCTGCGCGGTCTGTTTCGACCGGCGAGTTCCAGTCGGCCATTCCTCTTTTTCTCAATTTCGTGCTGCGATAATGCAAGGCACGGCTGCTGGTTAACACAATCGCAACTTTAACGCGCCGGTCTGGTCAAAATTGATCTAGGTCTATCAAAAAAAGCCAAAAAAAGAGCCGCCGACCCGGGAGTACGGGATCGGCGGCTAGGATGGCCCTTCTTCTCGTGCGCTCTCGGGGGGCTGGAGTCGGCGCTTCGATCACCTGTTTGGGTGTGGGGACCAACATCGCAAAGCTAATTCGGTCCAACGCGACGCGACAGCATCGGAATCTACCTACGCGTCTGACGCAGCACATCACGCCGCACGAGGAGTTGCATTGACCGCCACGGCCTTTGGTTTGTCGCTCGCCACCGACAAATTCCCGAGCGCCATCGCCAGTGTTTCCGCCCGGAACTGCGGCGGAGTGCCGGCGAATTTGCAGGCGGCGCAAATCTGATCGAGGATGAATTTGGGCTGATAGCCGGCCAACGGCATTCCATCGCGATCGCGAAGCGCTGAAATAACCGCGTCGATGATTTCATTTGTTATCGGCAGCCCGGCGGCTTCGGAGAGCGTCCGGAATATCTGCCGGTATTCGCCCACGCTGGGCGCACCGACCATGAGTTTGTAGGGAATGCGTCGCAGGAAAGCCGGATCCATTAGGTCCTGCGGCGAGAGATTTGTCGAGAAAATAACGAGTTCGTCGAACGGCAATGAGAAGCTCTTGCCGGTGTGAAGCTTAAGGTAATCGACCCTGCGCTCCAGGGGCACGATCCAGCGGTTGAGCAGCGTCTCCGGCTTCACGATCTGGCGGCCGAAATCGTCAATGACAAATATGCCGCCGAGCGCCTTCACATGCAGCGGTGCTTCATAGAATTTCGCAAGCGGATTGAAACTCAGGTCGAGCATTTCAAGCGTCAGCTCGCCACCCGCCACGATGAAAGGACGCCGGCACGCAACCCAGCGGGCATCGAAATCGTCGCGCCGAAGCGCGGTGCTCTTGCCTAGCGCGGATTCATCCCCGCAGGCCCGGTGAAGCCCGGGATCGAAGACCTTGATGATCTGGCCTTCGACTTCGAAGCAATAGGGAATGTAGACGACATCTTTGAACATCGTCCCGATCCGCTCCGCGACCGTAGTCTTGCCGTTGCCGGGCGGACCGTAGAGCAGGATCGAACGGCCGGAATTGACCGCCGGGCCGATCTGCTGGACGAAGCTTGCGGTGATCGCGAGACCGGCAAACGCCTGATCGACTGCCGCGCGATCGACGCGTTCGTCGGTGATGCGCTGACGCTGGATGCGCTCCGCATAGGCGGCAAGTGTAACAGGCGCCGGACCGACATACTGGTTCTGTATGAGCGCCTCGGTCGCCCACTGCTTGCCTTTTTCGGTGAGCGCGTAGCGCATCTCGGACAGGACGCGCACGCCGGCGGCACCGAGCGCCTCTACCAGCTTGCGATCTTTCGCCTGCTCGAGAAGCAGTTGGACAACGCGGTTGGGCAGTTTGAGGATGTCGGCGATGAGCGTCGGCGTCTCGGCGCTGGCCGTGTAGAGGGCCTTGAGCGTCAGGTTCAAAAGATCGGAGGGCCGTAACCCCGTATCGGCAATGGAGCTCGGCTCCGAAGGTGCCGCCCTGAGCAGGCGTTCCAGATCCTCCGCTTTCAGCTTGCCGAGGGCGATGAGCACATCGCCAAGCCGGCCGCCCTTGGTTTTCTGATGATCGAGCGCGACGGCGACATCGGCCGCCGTCACCAGACCGTATGCCACAAGAAGGTCGCCAATGAACATTTTCGCTGGCCTACCGGTCAGGCAGTTGCGCGACGCCGCTTCGGGTCCCAAGTTCCGCCCACAACCGCTGAAGATATTTCAAATCTTCGGGCAGCCCCGCATTCATCGAGTAGGTCCTGAGGAATTTGAGACCGCGCGCCGGATAATGCAGCCACACCAGTCTCGACTGATAGGCGACGGCGTGTTTGACCACGATCAGATACAGGTCCTGCGGCAGGAACTGACGCTGTGCAATGACGATCTTTGCGCCGCCGTCGGACAGGTCGCGGATGATGCAGTTCTGTGTGAACGATCCGTCGGGCGCGAATATCCCGTCGCCATAGACGAGCATGCCATTGAGGTATGTGCGCTTGCGCGGAGCTCTTACGGTGAGTCCATCCGGTTCGTGCAGGTCGTCAAACAGCATGTTCTGCGCGCTCGTCTCCATATCAGGCATGAGCCGAACTCCGAAGCGTGTCGTGGAAATCGTCGCGTTGGGGACCCTCGCGAGCCAGGGTCTTGCGGAATATCGCCGAAAGCTCGTCGGCCGGAAGGGGCCTCGAAAGGAGATAGCCCTGAACCTCGTCGCATCCATGGGTGCGCAGGAATTCGAACTGGCCTTCGGTCTCGACGCCTTCGGCGACAACTTTCAGCCTTAAACTGTGGGCCATGTTGATGATCGCAATCGTTATCGCTGCGTCGTCCCCGTTGGTTGTCACGTCGCGAATGAAGGCAATGTCAATTTTCAACCCATCGACGAGAAACCGTTTCAAATATGCGAGGTTCGAATAGCCCGTCCCGAAATCGTCGATAGAGAGGGAAATGCCGAGTCTCTTGAGTTCGCGCAGGGTCGCGTTTGTCGACTCTCCATGCGCCATGAGCGTGCTCTCGGTAATTTCGAATTCCAGCTGGTTGGGTTCTACGCCGTGCTCGCGCATCGTTCTAGCCACGTCCGGCACAAATCGTTCTTCACGCAACTGCATGGACGACACGTTCACCGCGACGCGAACTTTACCGAGACCGGCGCGCTCCCATTCGCGCATCTGGCTGCAGGCCGCTCCGATCACCCATGCGCCCACGGGTACGATGAGGCCCGTTTCCTCGAGCACAGGAATAAAATGGCCAGGCGAAACCAGACCATGGCCAGGACGAGCCCAGCGGATAAGAGCCTCTACGCTCGTCCATTGCCCGCTGTCGATATTCATTTTTGGCTGATAGTGCAGAACGAATTCCCCACGTCCCTGGGCGAGTCGCAACGCTCCCTGGACGTCCGCTTTCTCCATTGCGCCGGTGCTCATTTCCGCGGTGTAACGGCAAAAACTGTTTCGACCGGATGCTTTGGCCACATACATGGCGGCGTCGGCATGCCGTATGAGCGTTTCGATATCTGACGCGTCGTTTGGATAGCTCGCGATTCCAATGCTGGCTGTCAGCGGAACAGTCTGGCTTTCGAGAACGAGGGGCACTCGGAGCGCGTTTTGCACCCTGTCGGCCACATCCAAGGCGCCATGGGAATTTTTGGGCGTCAGAACAACAACAGCGAATTCGTCACCGCCGAGACGCCCGACAGTATCGCCCGGTCGAACGCAATTGACCAAACGCGCGGCAAATTCCGTCAGCAACGTGTCCCCGATCGCGTGCCCGTGAGTATCGTTCACCGTCTTGAAGTGATCGATATCGAGAATCAGAATGGAGAGGGTGAGATCGAGTTCTTCGGCGCGCATGAGCGCTTCGTGCACTGCTTCGTATATCAGGCTCCTGTTGGGTAACCCTGTCAGCGCATCGTGACCGGCAAGGTGCACCAGACGCCGCTGCGCCTCGCGGCGCTGGGTGATGTCTTCGATGATCTCCGCAACCCATGGCGTCTTCCCCGATGGGTTGGCTATCGGAAACGCACGCGCGTTAACCCACCTTATGCTTTGGTCGGGACGCACGACCCGATATTCGTGACTTTCCCCGTCACCGGAGGTTTTGCGTCGCTCGTGCGCAACCCACTGCAGATCGTCCGGATGGACCGTCTGATAGGCGTCGGCAACCGGAGCGCCGGAGATGGCGCTCAGGCCGCTCAGATGTTCCCAGGCGGGATTTGCATATTGAATGGTACCCAGTTCGGCATCCCTGATCCAAAGCGCTTCGGGAATATTGGCCGCAAGATCGCGAAACATCTTCTCGCTCCGGCGCAGCTCGACGGTGCGGTCCTGCACCAGGCCCTCCAGAAGTTTTCCATGCGCCGTCACTTGCTTGTGCAGAAGTCTGACTTCCAGCAAATTTTGGATGCGTGTCAGAACTTCGGAGCGGTCGAATGGTTTGCTGATGAAATCCTTGGCGCCGGCTTGGAGAGCTCGCAACTTTTCCGTGGGTTGTGCCGTAATAACCAAGACCGACAAATAGCTGTCCAGCTCGATTCTCTTCAACGCCTCCATGACGTCGAAACCGTCCATGACCGGCATTTGCAGATCGAGCAGGATGAGATCGTAGCGGTTCGCGAAGTGTAGTGCGCAGACCTCCGCCGAATCCATCGTGGACGAAACGTGCAGATATCCTGCGCGCTGCAGCATTAATTCCAGCAATTGAACGTTGGCCGGCTGGTCGTCGACGATGAGGATTTTTCCATCGAAGACAGATTCTGCGATCGCCATCGCTCACGCAGCCCTTGTGTTGAATGTCTTGTTGGCGGCCGCCAGCGCCAGTCCCAGATCTAAAGTCTCCATGAGGACATCGACTTTTATCGGCTTGGTGAGGTACCGCAGGAAGCCCGCCTCCAGACCGCGCTCGATGTCGCGCGGCCCGGCATTGGCGCTGAGCGCAATGATCGGGATTGCCGCAGTGGCTTCGTCCGTGCTCAGGATCGACATGACTTTGATGCCGCTGATCCCTGGAAGATTGATGTCCATCAGGATCACGTCGGGCTGATGAGCCTGCGCGAGTTCGACGCCCAAATTGCCGTTTTCGGCCGTTAAAAGACGCAGATCCTTGCGGCGCGCGATCAGCATCGTGACAAGCTTCAGATTCGCCGGATTGTCTTCGACATAGAGCACGGTGCGGATCGGGCCGGCGTCTCTTGCCAGGCTTTCCGCGGTGGTCGCTGTATGCCCCTGCGTAAAATCGTGCCGCGGCGCGGTTGTGGCGACGAGATCGATCCAGAACTCGGTGCCCGATCCGACCGTGCTGTTCACCCCGATCGAGCCTTTCATGACCTCGACCAGTCGTTTGGTGACGACCAGGCCGATGCCCGTCCCCTGTTCGGCGCCGTCCTCCTGACCCAGGCGATTGAAGGGCTGGAAAAGTTGCGTCAGCTTTTCCGGTGTCAGGCCCTGTCCGGTGTCGGCAACACACAAGCGGATATAACCTAACGGCCGAGCGGTGCACTGCACGACGATCGAACCGTTGGTGCGGTTGTACTTGATGGCATTGGAAAGTAGGTTGACGAGGATCTGACGTACGCGCGTCCGGTCCGCCATTACAAAGCACGGTCCGTCGAACGTCGGAAACGTCATCTCGATTCCGCGTTTCAACGCCAGCGGCTCCATCATCGCGCGGCAATCGGAAAGAACATCCTCAAGTGAGACTTTTTCGGTGGAGAGGGACAGTCTCCCGGATTCGATCAGCGAGAGATCCAGAACTTCATTGATCAGGGCAAGCAAATACCAGCCTGCCTGTAGTATCTGGTCGATGCTGACCTTTTGGGCAGGTGAAGGCGAGGGGACATCGGATTCCATGAGCTGCGCGAAGCCGAGGATGGCGTTGAGCGGGGTGCGCAATTCGTGGCTCATGCTCGAAAGGAATTCCGACTTGGCCAAGTTTGCCGCTTCGGCGGTGGCTTTGGCCTGGTTCAACTCGCCCTCGACGCGCCGGCGCTCGGACATGTCGCGTTCCAGCGTCGCATAACCGCGCAGCGTTCCGCCGGAATCGCGGATCGCAGTCATGACAACATTGGCCCAGAACGCCGACCCGTCCTTGCGGACCCGCCAGCCATTGTCTTCCGACCGGCCGGCCGATTCCGCCTCGCGCAATGCACGCTCCGGCTTGTTGATATCGATGTCTTCGTTCGAAAAGAAGCGCGAATTGTGCTGGCCGATGATCTCCTTTGCGTCGTAACCCTGAATGCGCTGCGCGCCCGCGTTCCAGCTTTTCACACGGCCCGCCTGGTCGAGCATGATGATGGCGCAATCGGTGACGCTTTCGACCATGAGCTGGAAACTTTCCTCGGCCCACAGCCTCTTGTCCTCGACGTCCTTGCGCGCGGTGTTGTCGGTGGCGATGAGCAGATAGCCGATGATCGGGCCCTGATCTGTGCGCAGCGCGGTGACCGAGACGATAGCGGGGAACCGGCTCTTGTCCTTGCGGATATAAGTCAGTTCGTAAATGTCTTCGATGCCGCGGGCCGCCTTGAAGATTAGGGCCTCGAAGCCGGGTGTGATCGCGGCACCGTGTTCCTTGCTCAATGCGGTTGCGCGCATCCGCAGTTCGTGCGGGTCGGATATTTCCGCGGGGGTTATGCGGTCGACGACGTCGGCAGCTTCGTAGCCCAGCATGAGTTCTGCACCCGCGTTGAAAAGCTGGACGATGCCCTTCTCGTCGGTGGCTATAACCGAGAAGTTCGCGCTGTTCAGGATCGCCTGCTGCAACGCCCCTGATTTTACGATGAGTTCATCGACGCGAACTTTCGCGCGCCCAACTTGTTCCGCATCGGGCGCAACGGAGACGGGTGTGGCGGTAGGCATGTTCCTTAATTCTCGATCTTGCGGTGAAGCCGGGCAATATTTGCTTGCATCTGCTATTTCATTCCGGCGGGTTGCGATTGTCGCGAGCGCTACGATCGAGCTGCAGAACCTGCTTTGCAAAAAGCGTCGAAGCGTCGATCAGGCCGACAGACTCGATGGACGACGAGTCAAGAGGAATGGTCATGGCCAGTTCCGCCAGCTTTCTCGAGATCTCCAATATTGCGGCGCTGCTCGGTGCTTCCGCGGAGAAAGCGAAGAAATGCATTTCACGTGCGGCGCGGGCGAGGCGTTGACGCAGTTCGATCCAGCCAAGATCGCGCGGCGCCAATGGCTGTGCGAGTTTGAGCATCGGATCGGTCAGCCTGCGCTTTTCGCCGGGCGCTGTCGCGCCTTGCGGCGGACACGCGATTTTTGGCCGCTCTCGACAGGCGCCGTCTCGCCGTTGCGCGTCTGAATTCCGTACACGCGCAACCCGGCCAATCCGAACAGATCGATTCTGTGTTGCCAAGCGAGAAACTCTTCGATCGACAACGCATAACGCTTGCACGCTTCGTCGAGCGAGATAAAACCGCAACGCACCGCGTCCACGACCTCCGCTTTGCGCTGGGGAACCCAACGCCCGGGAGGAGGAAACAGTGTTGGTTCGCTGGATGGAAGGTCGGAATCTGGACCGTCGTTCTGGGTCGGCTTTACGCTTTGCCCGTCGCCGGCTTCACTCTGTCCGGGCGCTTTATACCTTGATCTATGTTGAACGGTTCGCATGGCCCACTCCGCAGATCGGGCCGCACGCTAGGCTTTTGAGAGGTGTTCGGTAGGTTCGGAATGTACTCAAGGAATTGACTAATATCCGTTCATTGTCGCTGTGGCGTGCGTATTGTTTACGATTTGTTACTTCAGATAGCGCGTGTTCGCGCGGATAGCCGCCATGGAAACGTCGAGTTCGATCGTTGTTCGGTTGTCGCGCTTTTTCAGTAGCCTTCGCCGTCAAATCGACAGCGCGGCGTCGCCTTCGACGACGGTTTGCTCGAGAACCGGGCGTTCCCCTTTGGCCCACAGTTTGGCAGAATGCACCACGCGATACCGCAGCGGTCCGCCATCTTCGGTCGTTGCCCGCTCGATGGGGCGCGGGATGCAAACGAACTCGGTATCCATGCGATCCAAGCCTGCGCGCACCACGCCGTAGCCATGGCCGCCCATGTCGACGAACGACACATGCGGTGCGCTCTCGGGATTGCGAAGCGCACGTGCTTTCGCAATATCGCCGCTTTTGGAATATTCCAGCGCCGCGCGCACGCCGTGATGAACCGTGAGGTTCACGGTGGTTTCAAATTTTCCATCCGCGCGATCCGCCAGGAACAGCGGCCGCAGCGGATCGTCTTTCGGGAATTTGTGCTCCTGCGACTCTGCCATGCCAGGGGCCGATATCGAGCCTGTCACAAAAGCGATCCCCACGGGCTCGAAGCCGCGGGGCGGCAGCGATTTCGTCGCCACACCTGCCCAAAAACTATGACGATCGCCAGCGACCGCGGCAAAACCGGTGATGCCTTCTTTCGCGATCACGTCATAGATCTCGCTGCGTTCGAAATAGGCGGTGCACGGCTCGCCGCCGCCAAAGCCGCCATAGTCTTCGCCGGGCCATTTCTTGCGCAGGTCGCCCGGCAAGTTTTGAGGATCGGTGCGCATATCGAGCGTGGCCTGCGTGTTGCCCCAGATTTTCCACGTCGCCTGCGACGCCTTTAGCCTGCCGATGAACCACGTCTTCTGCGTCGCGCCGAGCATGGTCTGCGGCGGTTGATCTTTCTGGAAGTTCGCGATCTCGACTGTGCCGAATTTGATGGTCGCCGGTGGCTTGCCACTATTTGCCTCGCGGCCGGCGTCCAGAACGATCTGGGCATCCTCCGGGAAGAATGCGAGATCCTGCAGTGGCGCCGTCGCCGGATTATCCGTGGGCTCTTTCGAGCGATAAGAGCGCTGGTCGGTCAGGATAAGTTCGACATTCTTTCCGAACCGCAACGCGCGATAGCCGATGAGGCTGTTCACCGCGACGATATTGTTCGGCTCGGTGCCCAACCCGTTTTCGTCAAACGCCGTGATTGGGGCATCCGTCACCGCCGGCGGATCGAATTTTTCCAGCGACGGGTTTTTCTTCGTCACGCGCGCTGGGTGAATCTCGAACCAGGCCTGCATGGCGTCAACCTTGCGTGTCTGCGCCGGGATATCCCCTTTGCCGAAGTTTTGCAGCGATTGCCAGCCCTGCCACGAGAATTCGTGATTGTCCCACATCGCAACGAACGGGAAGTAGGCGCGCGCGTCCTGGATGTCCGGATCGTGCAGATAAGCCTTATAGACGGCGCGATAGTCCGACACCGTCGTCGGAACATAAAAGTCCGAGTGTTTTTCGCCATGTTCGTAACGCACGATGTCGCGGACTTTGCGGTCGTAATACATCGGGCGTTCTTCGGGATACCAGACGAGCTCGTAAATGAAATCGCCCAGATGCAGCACGAAGGCGAGCTTGTCTGCTGGAGCGGCGCCTCGATCTTCATAGATCATACGACGATAGGCGTTCTGCGCGCCGTAATTCGCATTCTGGCAGGAGACGAAGGCGAAGTTTACGCGGCGCGGATCGTCATCAGCGGGTGCAGTGATGGTGCGGCCGATGCGGCTACCGTTTCCGTCGCTGTCGGTGAAGCGATACCAGTATTCCGTCGCCGGCTTCAGTCCACCAACAAGAACGCGCGCGGTCCAATCGGATTCTTCGGGTGCATTGGCCTTCGCGGTGGCGACAACGTGCTCAAACGCGCGATCTTCCGCGACTTCGACGATCAGCTGGGGCGTTTTGTGTCCGGCGGCATAAGGCCGGCGTGTCCACAGAATGACGCTCGTGCTGTCGGGATCGCCGGACGCCACGCCTTCCGGAAAAAACTGTCGCGCTTCGCGCCAGCCGCTGCGCGATACCGCCGGAGCTTTCGCGAACGCTGCGGTCGCGCCGAGGGCCGCCGCAGTCGCCAGCAACGCCCGGCGGGAAATTTTCGTCATGGGGTGGCTCGCGCGAAAAATTGGCAAACGCTACCATGCGGAACCGAGTCGCAAAGCCACGACTTCGTGAAGCTGGGTCGCGGGAGTCCTGCCGGGCCTACCAGTTTTGCCAGCCCTTCGGATCGCCTCTCTTCAGTCCCGCGCACCGGCGCGCTTCAGGCCGTCGAGGTAGAATTCGAGCTGTTCGGAGCGCTTGAGGAAATACATCTTTTTGCGTGCGAAGCTGACACTGAGGTCCGGCTGTTCGGCGATAGCGGCGTCGAGCGCGTGTTTGGCTTCCGCACCCCGGCCGAGATAGGCTAGCGCGACCGCTTTGTGGGCCAGCGTCCAGTACTGGCGATTGGGGATCTCACTTGCTCGTTCGGTCCATTCGAGGGAGCGCTCGAAATCCTTCTTCAGGATCAGCGCAAGCGCACCATAAGTGAAGAATGCCCAGCGCTGCGGGTCGTTGGTGCTGAGCCCGATCGCCTTCTCGAACCGCACGATAGCTTCGTCATAGCGGCCAAGATAGGTGAGCGAGTCGGCGAAGCCGCAATGTGCGGCGGCAAAGGAAGGGTTGAGCTCCACCGCGATCTTGTTGCCTTCGATGGCGCTCTCATATTCGCCGCGCGCAAGCTGCACGCGCGCTTTCAGCGCATAAAAGACCGCGTTCTGGCCGTCGGTCTCCAGCGCCCGCAGCGTGGCAGCGAGTGCGTTTTCGAGGATCTCGGGCGACGGCTCGGTGTTCCAGTAGACCGTGCCGAGGACCACGGCATAGGCCCACCATGCATGAGCATCGCCGAAATCCGGATCGGCCTCGCGCGCTTTCTGCAGAAGCTCTTGGGCTTTAAGATTGTCGGGGCCGGTGAATTTGAAGAAATGCGAGACGCCGAGATGGTAGTATTCCCAGGCCTGCAGATCGCGTGAGCCGCTTACGCCGGTTACGATCCTGCGGCGCTCTTCGTTGCCGATCTCCGGCTCGATGCGCGCCGCGATCGTCTGGGTGATGTCGTCCTGGACGTCGAAGATGTCGTGCAGCTCCCGTTCGTAGCGTTCGGTCCAGAGACAGCTGCCGCTTTGCGCATCGATGAGCGCGACATTGACGCGGACGCGATCGCTCGAGCGCCGCGCACTGCCTTCGACCACGTAATTGGCCCCGGTCTCCCGCGCGAGATCGGCGATGCCGATGGCACGGCCCTTGAACTGCGCCATCGTGTTGCGCGCGACAAGGCTCAGCCATCTGTGTTGTGCGAGCCGCGCCACGATGTCGGCTGCCAGCCCGTCGGAGAAATATTCCTCACGCGGATCGCCCGAGAGATTCTCGAATGGCAACACGGCCACGATGGGGCGTTCGCGCGGATGCCGCTCCGCCGCCGCAGGCGTGGCGTGAGCCTGATTCGTCGCGACGGGTGCGATGAAGCGGAATCCGCGGCCATGTACGGTCTGAATGACCGCCTGATGTTTGCCGTCGTCGCCGATGACCTGCCTGACCGAACTGATGCGGCTCGACAACGCTGCCTCGGAGACGATGCGCCCGCCCCAGATGGCGATGTTGATCTCATCCTTGGTCACGACCCGGTCGCGGTGCGTAACCAGATAGGCGAGCAGATCGAAAACCTGTGGCTCCAGCGCAGCGACAACGCCCGCCCGGCGCAGTTCGCGTCTTTCAGTATCGAGTTCGCAATCGGCAAAACGAAAGATCATTGCGCGGGCCCCCGAACCCGGGCGGATATCTCGGGGATTCTCCAGACATTCTCAAGCCTTTCTCCAGCTCCCGTTCAAGCGAGGCCGGCCGGGCGGGCGTATCTCTTGACCATGACGCGGGGCAAACCGCTGCCGCAAACCAGGAGAAAAAAGACAATGTCTTTGCGCATCAACGATATGGCCCCCGATTTCGAAGCCGAAACCACCCAAGGCCGCATCCGCTTTCACGACTGGCTTGGCCAGTCCTGGGGGGTCTTGTTCTCGCACCCGAAGGATTTCACCCCGATCTGCACGACCGAGCTCGGCTACATGGCCAAGATGAAGTCCGAATTCGACAAGCGTGGCGTCAAGATCATCGGCCTCAGCGTCGATCCGGTGGACCGCCACGAGATGTGGGCAAGGGACATCGAAGAGACCCAGGGCCACATGCCCAACTTTCCGATGATCGCCGACACCAGCCTGATGGTGTCCAAGCTGTATGACATGCTGCCGGCGAGCGCGGGCGACACCTCGGAAGGCCGCACGGCTGCGGACAACCAGACGGTCCGCAACGTCTACGTCATCGGGCCCGACAAGAAGATCAAGCTTGTCCTCGTTTACCCGATGACGACGGGCAGAAATTTCGACGAGGTCCTGCGCGTGATCGACTCGATGCAGCTCACCGCCAAATACCGCGTGGCGACACCGGTCAACTGGATGCCCGGCCAGGACGTCATCATTGCCGGCTCTGTGTCGAACGAAGAAGCGATGAAAATCTACCCGAATGGCTGGAAGGAGCCGAAGCCCTACATCCGCATCGTCTCCCTGCCGATGAGCAATTAGCCGACCGACGCGGCCGGCCGGGATTTCGTGTCCCGGCCGTCGGCGCGCTGCCTTACTTCAATGCGGCAGCAGGGGCTGCTTCTGGCCGAGGTCCAACGTTCCCAGTCCGGTGGTGAAATCGTAGTAGGGCAGGGAGGCGTAAAGGCCATTTGCGCCCGTCAGCACATCGTTGAAACCGTCGATCTGCTGCGTCAGGCCGGTCGGATTTCCTGGCGGCGTGCCGAACGCGGGATAGCCCGCATAGAGCCGCGGGGCCGCGAAGCCCAGCGTGTTCGCATAGGAGGTCTGCAGCCGCGCCCAGGCGCCGGCGGCAAGCGGTGACGACAGGCTGGTGCCGCCGATATATTCCACCTGGCCACCGACATAGACGATGGCGCCCGTATTGGGATCGGCATCCATCGAGAAGTCCGGGATCGCGCGGAACGTCGCGGGAAGACCGTCGTTGGTCGGTACGACTGGCGATTGCCACGCGGGCGAATACTCGAACTGGCTGAAGCCGCCGCCGCCCGCGTACCATGCGACTTCGCCGTTGTAGGTGCCATTGCTGTTGGTCAGCAGCGTCGTGCCGCCGACGCCGATTACGTAGGGCGACGTCGCGGGGTAACCCACGAACGGGGCGCCCGCCGGCACGCCATTCGTGCCAACCGAGCAGAACGAACCCGTATCGCCGGTGGAGGAGAACATCGTCTGGCCCTGTGCGGCCGCCTCCAGAAACACCTGATCGTCTGCCACCATGGTGCCGTCGAGATACGGGAAGAACTCGCAGATCCCGAACGATGCGTTGGCGACCTGGGCAAGATTGTCCGTGGCCCAGCGGTTGAACTCGAGCGTGGTGTCCTGATCGGTGAGTGATGTCGTGTCGTAGATGTAGAGGTTCTTCACCCGTCCGGCCATGCCGGTCGTGTACTGCGTGTCGAGATCCCATTCGTCGACGCCCGCCGTGTCAGAGCTCGGAAGGCCGACCTGCACGACCGTGACCTTCGCCTGGGGAAGGCCCATCGCCGACTCGAAGGTGCGCAAATCCGGTGTTACCTGGCTCACATCGCCTTCCGCCATGACGGCGATCGAGGTCCCGCCGCCCCAACTCACATGCGTCGCGTCATAGGCTCTCCAATAGGTCTGGGGATTATAGGTGAAGCGCAGGCATTGCGGTGATTTGATATCGCACTTGGTGATCGGCGTCGTCGCCACCACGTTGTTGAGGCCGAGTACGGATAGGACCACACCGTCGAGTGCCTGCGGCACCTGCGCCGGCGATGTGTTGACGAACACTTCCTTGCCCTTCTGCCAGAAGCGGGTAAGGCTCGTGTTGAACGCCGCCTCGATCTGGCCGGCGGTGCCCGTTGCGGTGAGGAAGAGCCTGTTGCGCTCCATGGCAATGTTGCTTAGCCCGGCGCGGAGGAGGTAATTCCGAACAGCTTTCACGGAATCGATGCTCGGCGCATAGCTAGCGTTGAACTGCGCCAGCGTGATGTATTTGCCGAAATTGGGCGAGTCGGGAGTCGCCTGTTGCTGGACGAGTGTCTGCAGGCTTTGTGCGTTCTGCATCTGCAAAGCAACGGTAATGCGCAGGGGCGTTGACGGATCGAGTGCACCAAGCGATTTCGCCTGCACAAGCGGTATCGCCTGTGTGTGGGTATTCACCCAACCCGTTGAAGCATCGGAAGAATGCGCGAACGCGAGGCACAACGAAGCCGTTGCGGCGCCCATCATAAGGCGCCGCTTGGAGATAGCCATGGTGCAGGAACCCTCTCAAATTCCTGCAGACAACAATGTCAGTAGTGGATAGTTCCCGACGAAACCAATTTTTTTTAGGGCGTCGGGGTTAGCCCTGTCTGACAATCGCGGTCAAATGTGCCGCTCACTCACTAACAGGCGGGCTTCTGTCGTTCGGCTCCTGGAAATGGAAGGCGCATAGCCTGAGGCCATCAGGCTGGTTCAAAAAAAACCGGATAGGTGCGCGTCGCACCGATCCGGCTCCAAGGCCAATAGTCCGCGCGTTAGTGCTTCTTTGCGTCGTCGGCCGTATCTGTGACCGCGTGACCGGCAGTGGACACGTCCTTGCCCGCTCCTGCGACCGTGTTGCAGGACGCCAGAAAAGTTGATGTGCCAATCAAGAGCACTGCGCCCATCAATACCTTAGAAATGTTCTTCCGCATGATATTCTCCTTCAGTTATGAACGACAACGAAACCGGACCACCAATGTTCCGAGCGCACGGGTTTCTTACGCGCTTCCGCCGGTAAGCAACGGTCCTGGTCGCGCAAGGCAAGAAATCGGCGCCTGACGCGATTGTCAGCGCGATCTATTCGCAAGCCGAACGGGCGCTTCGCGCGTTACTCACGTGCTGATGGTTGGGTTTGGGATGCTACGCGTCGTTAAAGCGTTTACCGCACACGGAAAGCACATGGAAAAGGCAGTTGTTCTCGTCGTCGAGGACGAAGCACTCATTCGGATCAGCACACGCCACATGGTAGAGGATGCTGGTTTCGGCGTCGTGGAAGCGTCCAATGCGGACGAGGCGATCGGGATATTGCAAAATCGCGCCGATATCCGGGCTGTCTTCACCGATATCAGAATGCCAGGCTCGATGGACGGATGGAAATTGGCGCGTGCGATAAAGAGGCGTTGGCCTCCGATCCATTTGATTTTGGCTTCGGCACTTGCCCCCAATTTGAGTGATTTGCCAGCAAATGGGCTCTTCATCCAAAAGCCTTACACCGCCGAACAGGTGTCATCGGCGCTTTATGAACTTTTCAACCACGATCCCGCCTCCGGTCCGGTTATGCAGGACTCGAGGCGGAACTGTGCTAAAGTAGCCTGACGACGAGCAGCTGTTCTCAAGCAGCGCTCACTCGTTTTTTTCAAAAAGCTTTTATTCGGGTACGGCTTTCGCTTTGCGAGTCTCCGATTTTCTAGAAAGGGGCAGCTATGGCTCCCCAACCGACGCATCCAGATGTAGCACTTGATCTCGCGCTGGCGGTCATCGCCTCCTCGACGGCACCACTGCTTCTGCTCAACGAAGATCTCACCCTGGTCGCCGCAAGCAAGTCGTTCTGCAACGCATTTCAGATCGACCCAGCCAAAGTGGCTGGTCTCCAGTTTCGCATGCTGGGATCGGGCGAGTGGGACATACCGCAACTGACGTCGCTTCTCGAAGCGACAGCGACCGGGTACGCTTCAGTCGAGAGCTACGAGGTCGATCTCAAGCATCAACATCACGCACTTCGCCGTCTCGTCGTGAACGCCCAGAAGCTCGAATACGGCAATGGGAAAAACGTCCGGCTTCTCGTATCGGTGTCCGATGTCACCGAGGCGCGCATCGCTCAGAGACTGAAAGACGACATGCTGAACGAGAAGGCGGTTCTTCTCCAGGAGCTTCAGCACCGGGTCGCCAACAGTCTTCAGATCATTGCCAGCGTGCTGCTGCAAAGCGCGCGCAAGGTGCAATCCGAGGAAACCAGAAGCCACCTCAACGACGCCCACAAGCGGGTCATGTCGGTCGCGGCGCTGCAGAAGCAGCTTTCTGCCTCCAGTGTGTCTGATGTTCAGCTGCGGCCGTATTTCACCACGCTGTGCAATAGTATCGGCGCATCGATGATCCGCGATCACAATCAGCTGTCGCTGGATGTGAGCGTGGACGACAGCGTGACGACTGCGGATGTCTCCGTGAGCTTGGGACTGATCGTCACCGAACTGGTGATCAACGCCCTCAAGCATGCCTTTCCGGAAGATCGCGACGGCAAGATCAAAGTGGACTATCGGTCACACGGGCCCAATTGGACATTATCGGTAACTGATAATGGCGTGGGAATGCCTTCGGGCGATGTCAAGGCCAAACCGGGGCTAGGCACAAACATCGTTCAAGCTCTGACTAGCCAGTTGCAGGCGGACATCAAGATATCCGACGCCCATCCGGGGACGATCGTATCCATCGCCCATACCCAAATCGCGGCCGTACAATCTGCCGTCAATACCGCCAGCCCGATCTAGATCTTGAGCACTATCGCCGCGGGGCTCCTCAACTCGAAAAGGAACATGCCATGCCAAGAACACCAGACGGTCCCAAGATGCCCCGCGCGCCAGGATCGGCGGCGAAAGAATCTAAGGACACATCGAAGCAGCTACAGAAGGGTCACGACTCTGCGGGTCGCGCCATGGCCGCCAAGGCCAAAACGGGTAAGCGTCGCTAAGTTGCCCCCGGGTAACGCGCCAGCTGCCCCCGGGTAACGCGCCAGCTGCCCCCGGGTAACGCGCCAGCTGCCGATCCTGCGGCAGGATATCCGCGACGTACTATCTAAACAGCCGATCGCGGTTAGCCGTGTTGAGCATCCATGCGTTTACATGGATTGAACAAGGAGAAATCAAAATGAGCATGGACGACGCGATGAATGATGCACGCAAGACGGCGAAAGACGTAAAGAATGCCGCTGGTGCGCAGCTTGCGGCGACGCAGGACGATTTGATCACATTTGCGCAACAGAAGCCGCTGGTCGCGCTATTGTCGGCGTTTGCCGTCGGCATCGTCGTGGGAAAGACAATCCTTTAGAGTTGCTTGGCGATCCAGTGCGAGAGAGCCCCATTCCCCGCGTTTGGGGTTTTTTTGTTTGTGGTCGAGGTCGAGGGGGTGCCTATGCGGTCCCCGCACTTCGCTTCATTGCGGTTCGTGGATGATCCACGTCAAAACCGCAGTACCGTCGGGCTTGGCCTGCAATTTTCCGCGCCGCATGCTCGTGACGCAAAAGTGTGACCTTATGTTCATGTGGGGACATGCGGCGGCTCGTCCCTTAGACAGTGTTGGTTGAAAAGCACTGATTTGCATTCTCGAACAAACTTGTGGCGCCCTCGCGAGGAACTGTTAGGTTCGGTGCATTAGGGCGTACGGGCATTTGCACTAGATGTTGAGATTTCGCGGCGATAAGCGCTCGTTTCTGGGCGCTGTTGCATTATTTCAGTTTGTCCTTTCCGTTCCCGTCGCGGTCGCGGAAGAATCCACATTCGTGCCTCGCGACAATTTCGGCGAGCTTGGCATCATCGATATGCCTTCCGCTTATATGGGTAAGGACGGCGAAATCTCACTCACGGCGAGCTTGCTCAAGCAAACCCAGCGGGTGAATTTCTCTTTTCAGGTCCTCCCATGGCTCGAAGGTACCTTTCGTTATTCCCATCTCTCCCAATTCGGTACGACCGGCAATTATTACGATCGAAGCTTCGGCATGCGCGTTCGGTTTTGGGAAGAGAGCAAATACCTTCCGGCGGTTTCGATGGGAATTCGCGATATACTTGGTACCGGCGTGTACGGTTCGGAGTATTTCGTCGCGTCCAAGCGAATCGGCAGCGTTGATCTGAGCGGCGGTCTCGGATGGGGCCGAATGTCGGACAACGGTACGTTCGAAAATCCCTTTGGTCTGATTTTTCCCTCGTTCAAAGTCCGCCCGCCCTTCAGCGGAACCGGTGGGCAAGTTGAATTCAATCAGTTCTTCCACGGCCCGAAAACGGGCGCCTTCGGGGGATTTGTCTGGCATACGCCTTTTCGCAATCTGGATTTCCTCGCGGAGTATTCGAGCGACAAATACAAGCATGAGGTCGCCACGGGAAACATGAGCTGGCGCGCGCCGGTGAACGTGGGCCTGGCCTACCGGCCCTTTGAGGCAATGCAAATTTCAGCAAGCTGGATGTACGCCACAACGTGGGGCGCCGCAGTCAGTTTCGCCACCGATCCCACCACCCCACTCTTCCCCGGCAAGATCGGTGCATCACCACCGGTTCCCACAATTCGTGACGCTCGCCAGCAAATCGAGTTCTTCCCTCTCCTCGCGGTGCCCGATCCGCATGCCGATCTGCGCCAAGCGCTCATGAGCGAAGCGCCGCGAGTTCGCGGTGTCTTGGTGGAAGATGATAACGCGGTGATCGACCTTAGAATGCGGCGTGGCGAGATACCGCAATGCTCTCCCTACGCACAAATTGTCCGCGAAAGCGAGCCATCGCTGCACAATGCCGTGCTCGTCGTGAATGGCGACACTGAGGCCATCTGCGGGATCAGTCATGAAACGACGCGTGTTCATTATCCGGAAGATTCGACTGCACATCTGCAATCCGCAAAAACAGCGGTTGGCGCAGATGCTCGAAAGCAAGGCTTGATCGTAGAGGCGATCTCGATCGGCCTGCGTGACGTGGTCGTGTACTATCAAAACCGGCGCTACTATTCGCAGCCCGAGGCTGCCGGAAGGTTGGCGCGGATATTGATGGCAGATATGCCGCCATCGGTAGAAAGCTTCCGGATGATCGTCGATGTGCATGGCGTTCCCGTGCGCCAGTTCTATCTGTTGCGAAGCGATCTCGAACGGATTCTCAAAGAGAGGGGAAGTGCCGAAGGGCTACCCGCCGACGTGACGACATCGTGGGCGCCATTGAGTCATCCTGTCCTGGACAGCGAGGCAAGCGCAAACTTCCCAAGGGTTTCATGGTCAATCGTGCCGCGTATTCATCAAAGTTTTTTTGATCCAAATGAGGCTTATCAGGTCCAGTTTTTGGCAACCGGGACAGTGACTGTCGATCTTTGGCCTGGTTTGGTTGCGGACTCGAAACTAGACGGAAATATTTGGAACAACTTTGACACCAACCGGGTGAGCAACAGCCAGTTGCCGCACGTCCGCAGCGACATAGCGCAATATCTCAAACACGGCGCAAGCGGGATCAGCGATCTGGAACTCTCCTATAGGGCACGAATTGCACCCACCGTGTTCACAGAACTGAAGGCCGGTTATTTGGAGGACATGTTCGCGGGCGCGGGCGGGCAGGTTCTGTGGCGGCCCGAATCCTCCCGCCTCTCTCTCGGGGCTGATCTTTATCAGGTTTGGCAGCGCGGGTTTGATCGCCTGTTCGATCTGCGCGATTACCACACGCTGACCGGCCATGTTTCTTTGTATTACGAAATGCCGTGGTATGGGCTCAATCTGAACATTCACGCCGGCCGCTATTTGGCGGGCGACTATGGCGGCACCTTTGAGCTCGTCCGCCGGTTTTCAACGGGCGTGGAAATTGGCGCGTTCGCCACATTCACGAACGTGCCGTTCAGCAAATTCGGCGAGGGCAGCTTCGACAAGGGGATTATCTTGCGTGTGCCGCTTGAATGGGCGCTCCCTGTCCACTCGACAAACGTCTTCGATGGAACGGTCCGGTCGCTGTCGCGTGACGGAGGACAGCGACTCTTGGCTGACGACTCCCTTCACGATGAAACTTCGACCATGACCGATAGTGCAATCAGCGAGCGGCTAGATGACCTCGTCAATCCATAGTCGTAGCCGCCCGGTTTCATGCGCGCTGATCGCTTCGTTAACGTTTCTTTGCGCCTGCAGTTCGGACAGCGATTCTGATCTTTCTTCATCCCTCGACCTTGCAAGAGCATTGTGGCGGGGGGCCACCACGAGCGAATCAGTTACGCGCGAACAGGCGGCGGCAATCCCTTACGCCTCAATAGGCTATAGAGTGGGAGACGGCGCGCAGCAGCTGCTGGTCGAAGAGGGAGCGTTTGGGCCTGACATAATGTGGACCGCTGCATCGCATGTCGTAATCGGCACGCGGGGAGCACGCGTCATTCGAACAGTCGGCTTGGAAAAAAATGTTTCTCACACAACGTTTATCAGCCCAACAGAACCGATTTTGGGTGCGGTTATTCGCGGAGAGGTGAGAAATGAGACCCTGCGGGTGGACTTTGCCGATGACGGAAGCGACTTCGCTACTCTCTCATGCACACTTCGTCTGATTGGCAGAGAGAAGATCGAGATTTTGGGTACTGCCATTTCGACCAGGAGGGTGGAGGAAATCTGCTCCTCCAACTCGATCTCCTGGTCGTTCAAGAATATCTATTGGGTTGACAGCGATTCCGAACTCGTCTGGCGTTCAGTCCAGAACATTCATCCGGACCTGCCGGCTATAGAGGTCACAACCCTACGGCCGCCGGCTGCACCGACGGCCGAAACATCCCACTGACGCAAGAGAGAACTGAGCTTACCGTGTGCCGGTTGTGGAACTTGACGAACCACCGGCCGTGACGGCGATGATGACGCCCGCAATGACAACCGCGCCGACCACCAAAGTTGTCGTTCCAATACCAAACGCAGCGCCACCGGCAGCCCCACCCGCGGTGAGCGTGCCGCTTCCGGACGCAGCAGCCCCGGTGGAGGAACTACCTGCCGTCCCAGGTGCGGCCGCTGGAGTTTCCTGCGCCGAGGCAGCGGAACTCACGAGCAAAAAACTCGATGCGACGGCGCCGGCAAGGAATTTTTTCAGCATCGGACACACCCCTATGAATGGAACTTTGGATAGAAGTCCCCCCTTGGAATGTCAATAGTTAACTGTTCCACCCTCCGGAAGTTTTGGAGCGAACCTTGCTAGTGGTCGGCAATGATTGACAGAATCATACATCCGGCGAGTGGCGAAGAAGATTGGCACCCAAACCGCGCTCCACAACGCGCCCAGGAAACCCGCCGCGAGATCTCCGAAGAACGCCGCCATGAACCAGGCTGTGATCGCCGTGGCGGCGAGTTCGGCTGGCGCCAGCCGTCCGAACAGCTAGACGAAGAAGAAGATTACCACCCACAGCCAGCTTGCGCGTGCACCGCCGCCGGCCCGCATCCCGAAAAACGAGAACTGGTCCCACGTCTCTGTGAGAAAGAGGATGGTCAGACCACGCGGATGGCCGAACCAGGTCTCTTCCGCCGTCGCCGGCGCCGCCACGGAAGTCACGTTCCGCTCCGCGCTGTGACGTGCGATGTGAAACGCTGGGGCGAAAGGTGTGCGCCGATCTCGGCCATGTCGCGGGGCGGCTGCTCGCCGCGTAACAAGGCAGCCGCAAAGCGGGATGCCGCCGGCGCAGTCTGGATTCCATATCCGCCCTGGCCGGCAAGCCAGAAGAAGCCCGGCAGCGCGGCGTCAAACCCGATCACGGGGGAGCGGTCCGGCGCAAAGGAACGCAGGCCCGCCCAGCGTTTGCGGATGCGCGTCACGTTGAGCGTCGTCGCCTGCTCGATACGGTCGATGGCAATGGCCACGTCGTACTCTTCCGGTTGCACATCGCAGGGCGCGACGGGCGTCTCGTCGGCGGGCGAGATGAGCAACAGACCCGCATCGGGCTTCAGATAGAAGTTCTCGTCGATGTCGATCACCATGGGCCACTCATCCGGCGCGAGCCGCGGCGGCAACTCAACCAGAACAACGGTGCGGCGGCGGGGCTGGATGCCAAGCGGCGTGCTGCCGGCCTTCGATGCAATCGTGTCGGCCCAGGCGCCTGCAGCATTGACCACGATCTTCGCGCGATATTCGCCGGACGGAGTCGTGAGGCGCCACTGACCTTCGCGATAGAGGAGGTCTTTGACATCCGCGTTCGTCACGAGCGTTCCGCCCGCCGCGCGGAACAGGCGCAGATAGCCCTGGTGCAGCGCCGCGACGTCGACATCTGCGGCATCCGGCTCCATCAGAGCGCCATGCACATAATCCGGTCTTAAGATCGGACAGGCGGCGAGCGCATCTTCGGGCGCGATGTGGCGTATCGAGCCGGCGAGGTCACTCTTTGCCGCGAAGCTTTCGAGTTGTGCCAGTTGCTCCTCGCGTGCGATGTACATCGCACCGCGCGGCTTCACCAGCGGATTGGGCGCGAAGCCCGGCGGCGGCGCGTAGTAGAAATCGCGGCTGGCACGCGACAGCGCGCGCACGACGCTGTTGCCATAGATCTCCGAGAACAGCGCGGCCGAGCGCCCCGTTGAGTGGTAGCCCGGAAACTCCTCGCGCTCGAGAATTGCGACGCGGTGCGTCCACGCGAGTTCGGCTGCCACGGAGGCGCCCGCGATGCCTGCGCCGATCACCACGATGTCGAAGGTCGCGTCGGTCATGCTCGGGCGATGGCGTTAGGGGTTCCGGATGCGGCGCGCGCGGCGACGAAGAATAGGAGGCAGCATGCGACAATGGCAGGTGTTCCTCAAGCACAGGCTCGAAGGCGGGAGCGGGACGGGATCGCAGAATGGCCTGCCTTCGGCAATGGGCGACACATCGTGGAATTGGGTGATAAACTCCAGCGCGGCAGGCGACGGACGATGTAAAGCGCAAGGCGTTCGAGGATTCGGTGAAGGGGAGCCACACCGGAATTGTCCTGGGATTTTGGGGAGGTAGCGATGCTCAGATGGATCGGCTCGGCGGTCGTTGCGATTGCGGCTCTGATATCGGTGGCCAACGCCGCGCCGGTAAAGACCGAAGGCGGGTTGGTGGAGGGCGCGGTCCAGGACGGGATCGCCGCATATAAAGGTGTTCCGTTTGCCGCGCCGCCCGTCGGGGATTTGCGTTGGCACGCGCCAACGCCCGTTGCGGCGTGGAGCGGCATCAAGAAGACCGATCAATTTGCGCCGGCCTGTCCGCAGGACCAGTCGATGAATGCGTTCATCGGATTTCCGGTACTGCCGCTGAGCGAGGACTGTCTTTATCTCAACATCTGGTCCCCTGCGAAGACGCCTGGTGACCGCCTGCCGGTCATGGTCTGGATTTACGGCGGTGGATTCACCGGCGGCTCGACCGCTTTTCCGGTCTATGACGGCGCCAATCTGGCGCGCAAAGGCGTGATTGTCGTCAGCATCGCCTACCGCGTGGGGCCTTTCGGTTTCCTCGCGCATCCGGACCTCGACAAGGAATCGCCGGCGCATGCATCGGGAACCTACGGGCTGATGGATCAGATCGCCGGGTTGAAATGGGTCAAGGCCAATATCGCGGCGTTCGGCGGCGATCCCGGAAACGTCACGATCTTCGGCGAATCCGCCGGCGGCATTTCGGTCAGCATGCTTGCAGCGTCGCCGAAAGCGAAGGACCTTTTCCAGCGCGCGATTTCGGAAAGCGGTGGCTCGTTCGCGCCGACGAAGCAGACGGGCAAGGAAGGCGGCATGAACGTGCCGTCGCTCGCACTCGCCGAGAAACAGGGTGTCGATTTTCTCGCCAAGCTGGGCGCCAAAACCATCGCGGAGGCACGCAAGGTCTCGGCCGATGTTATCGTCAAGGCGGCAGGTCCGGCGCTCGCCACCTTCTGGCCCGCGCTCGATGGCGACGTGCTCGTGGACGATCAGTACCGCATGTATCAGGCGGGCCGGTACGACGACGTGCCTGTTCTGATCGGCACCAATTCGGACGAAGGCTCTCTCTTCGTGCGCTCCGCGACGGTCAGCAGCTTCACCGATGAAATCCGCACCGGCTATGGAGACCGCGCGAACGATATTCTTGCCGCCTATCCATCGGCCGACGACCAGCAGGCGTTGCAATCGCAACGCAACGTTTTTCGCGACACGGCCTTTGCGTGGCCCACATGGAGCTGGGCGCGGCTCCAGTCGCAGACGGGCAAGGGCGGGGTCTTCGTCTATTATTTCACGCACCGTCCACCCCATCCCGACATGCCAATGTTCAAGGACATGGGTGCGTCCCACGGCGCGGAGATCGCCTATGTGTTCGGCAATCAGAATGGGATGGGCCCGCCCTGGAGCGACGCCGACCGGAAAGTATCGGAAACCATCCAGAGCTATTGGACGAGCTTTGCGCGCACCGGCGATCCCAATGGCGGTGGCGCGCCGGCATGGCCCGGCTTTTCCGAAAGCAGCCAGAGAGTGATGCAGCTGGATACGACACCGGCGCCGATTCCGGTTCCGAATATCGAACAGCTCAAAGCTCTGGATGGCTACTACGCCTGGCGCAGATCGGCAGAACCGGCGGCAAAATAGCGTCAGGTCGCGGTCGCTCTTAGTCGGCGGCCAAAATTGTGGTACTGTCCATATGTCTGACAAATAGGTGGCACAATGAAGGGCTTGTCGCGCCGCTCAATGCTGAAGTTTGCGGGGAGTTCTCTCGCGGTCCAGCAGGGATCTCTCTCCCGGGCTGCCGCCGCGGTCGCGCCAGCCGGGCCGCTTTTGAATCCCGCTCGTTATGCGGACGTAACGCTTCTCGACGGGCCGATGCGCGACCAATTCCGGGTTCAACACACAGCCCTTCTCGCGATGGACGAGGACGCGCTTCTGAAGCCGTTCCGTGAGGCAGCCGGGTTGCCCGCACCCGGCGAGGCGCTTGGCGGCTGGTACAATCGTTTCTCCGGCTTCAATCCGCCGACGGATATGCACGGGTTCATCCCTGGCCACAGTTTCGGACAATACGTCTCGAGCTTGTCGCGGGCTTACGCGCTAACCGGTGACACGCCGACTAAGGAAAAGGCGCAACGGCTCGTCGCTGGCTTTGCGCCGACCATTGGTGAAGGCATCTATCGCGACTATCCACTCCCGGCCTATCTGTTCGACAAGATCAATATTGGACTGATCGATGCGCACGAATTCGCGCGCGACACGACGGCGCTTGTGGCGCTCAATCGTGCAACCGACGCGGCGTTACCGCACCTGCCCGAGAAGGCGTTGACGCGGCCCGAGATGGCCGCGCGGCCGCATCCGAACGCGGCCTATACCTGGGATGAATCCTACACGCTCCCGGAAAATCTCTATCTGGCGTGGCGGCGCGGCGCCGGCGAACGTTACCGTGCGCTGGCCCGGCGTTTTCTGCTCGATCAGGCCTATTTCGAGCCGCTGGCACGCGGCGAAAACGTGCTGCCCGACAGGCATGCCTATAGTCACATGAACGCTCTCAGTTCCGCGATGCAGGCCTGGCTCGTCGACGGCGATGCGAAACACCTACACGCCGCCAGGAACGGATTCGATTTCATCCTGGCGCAAAGCTTTGCGACGGGCGGATGGGGTCCCAATGAACGCTTCATCGTACCAAGTTCCGGCGATCTGGGTACGTCGCTCGACACGACGCATGCGAGCTTCGAAACGCCGTGCGGCGCCTACGGCCATTTCAAGGCCGCGCGCTATCTGATGAGCGTGACGGGGGACAGCCGTTACGGCGACAGCATGGAACGTATGCTTTACAACACCGTGCTCGGCGCGCTGCCGATGAAGCCGGACGGCACGTCGTTCTATTACGCCGATTACAACGGCAACGGCTCCAAGATCTATTTCGAATACAAATGCCCCTGCTGCTCTGGTACGCTCGGCCAGATCGTCGCGGATTATGCCATCAGCACCTACTTCACTGATGCGCGAGGCGTCATCGTGAATCTGTATACGCCGTCGGAGCTGCGCTTCCAACAGAACGGACGCGCCGTAAGCCTACAGCAGACAACTCGATACCCGCTCGATTCCGTGGTGGAAATCGCGGTCAAGGCCGAAACACCGCAGACATTTTCCGTCGCGCTACGCATTCCGGCGTGGGCCGGCCCCGGGACGGCCGTTGCCATGAACGGCAAACGACAAGCCAGCACGAAACCCGGCACGTTCCACGAGATCCGGCGCGAATGGCGCGATGGCGATCGTATCGTGCTTGCACTCGATAGGACGCTCCGTCTCGAAGCGGTAGACCAAAAGCACCCCGATCTTCTTGCCGTCATGCAGGGACCGCTTGCACTGTTTGCGGTAGGAGATCGCTTCCTGCCATTCACGCGGAAGGATTTGATGTCGGTTCGTCAGACGGCGGAGGGCGCAAGCGACTGGCGCGTCGCGACGGCGGACGGCACGCAGACATTCAAGCCCTATTACACCATCGGCGGAGAGACGACGCGGTTGTATCAGCCCGTATCCGCGTAAGCCTCACCAAAACGCGATATAGAACGCCACGACGGCCGCCACCACGACGATGCTGAGGCCTACGTCCCAACCGTTCCAGCTTGCGCGCGTGGCGGCCTTTTCCTCGGCCGTTGCACCGTACCAGGTGAATTTCACGGTCGCGGGGTTCGGTGTCTTGGTCATAAGACTGATTGCGATCATCAGAGCAGCAGTCACGACGAACAGGATCTGCGTGTAGTAAAGCCAATGGATGTTCCAGAAATCGAATACCCAACCGTGCCTTGCGCGGATCACCGCGAAGGCGCTGTCGTAAGCCGGCTGTCCGATTGTGTGCTGATAGAGCTGTTGTTTCAGGGTCGTCACCGCGACACCGTCGTCGCGCATGACGAGATCGGCCATCAGGCGCGCAAAGCCGCCTGTGACGCCGACAACGAATGCGATCAGCGCTGCCGGCGCGGTGGCGCGCGTCCAAAAGACACCCAGCAGGAACAGCACTGCAATCGCGGGCGAGAGATAGCCCTGCACGCTCTGCAGATAGACATAGAGGTCGGAGTGCAGGCTCTTGATCACAAGCACCCAACAGACACCCATGACGACAATGGCCGCCGTGGCAATCCGTCCGACCACAACCTCGGTGCGGCCCGATGCGTTTGGATACCATTCGCGGAAAAAGTCCATCGTGAACAGCGTGGCCGAAGCGTTGAACTTCGATGCCAGCGACGCCATCAGCGCGACGATCATCGAGCAGGCCACCATGCCACGCAAACCGTGTGGCAGGATCTGTGCGACCAGTGAGGTGTAGGCAGCGTCGCCGCTGGTGTGAAAGCCCGATGCGGGAACTTGGGTCAGCGCGAAGGCGATCATGCCTGGCACCAGGAAGATGAAGACCGGCGTCAGTTTCAGGAAGGCTGCGAGGATTGCGCCGCGCCGCGATTGCTGCTGGTTCTTTCCCGCGAGCACGCGCTGCACGATGTATTGGTCGGTGCACCAGTACCAGAAGCCGATGATGGCCGAGCCCGGGAGCACCGCGGCCCAGGACCAGTCGGGATCGCCCAAGGGCCGTATCAGGTGAATTTTCGCGCCGGCGGCTACGACCGTTGCGTGCCAGCCGGCGATGAGGTCGCCATGTCCCAACACGCTCAAGCCGGAATAGAGAATGCAAAGCGAGCCGATGATCAGGACGGGCGCCTGAAGGACCGCGGTGTACATAATGACCCGCAACCCGCCCAGCACGGTGTAGAGGCCGGTTGTGAACGCGAGCCCGAGCGCGATGGCCCAGAACACATCGATCCGGAAACCGAAAATATCGACTGTGTCGATTCCCAGCAGCGTACGGACGACAACGTCGCCGGCGTAGATCGTGACCGCGATCTTGGTCAGCACAAGGCTCGCGATGGTGAGCAGGCTGAGCACGTTGCGCGAGCCGCGGCTGAAGCGCAGCTCGAGGAACTCCGGCATGGTGAAGACCTTCATGCGGTCGTAAAGCGGCACGAACACCCAGCCCAGAATGAGAATGATCCAGCCCTGCATCTCCCAATGCGCCATCGCCATGCCGGTGGCGAAGCCGGCGCCCGCGAGACCGACGAGATGTTCCGAACCGATATTGGAAGAGAAAATCGAGGTGCCGATCTGAAGCCAGTTGCTGTCGCGGCTTGAGAGGAAATAGTCCTCGCCGGATTTCGCTTTGGCTCTGACCGCGGCAATAACGATCGCCAGCATGACGGCCGCGAAAAGTGCCACGACCAGCCAGTCTTCCAGATTGAACACCGAGACCTGCGGTGCATTGCCTGTCATGATTGCCCCCGGTTGATATCAGTCCTCGAACGGTTCGACAGCGGTCCTTTGCGCGACCATGAAGATGTCGGCAACAAGCTGAAGCGGCCGCGCGTCCACGTCGGATTGTCCGCGCGCGATCAGAATCGCGAAACGGCGATAGATCGCCTCATATTCGCTTTCCAGCGCGCCGGCTTCCAGCGGCACAGCATCACTGCCGACAGTCAGTTTCGCGCCGCCGGCGGACAATTTGAGCGGCCCCTGATCGGTCTCGATGTCGATGTCCCAGGTCTGCGTGCCGGTGTGCCGGAAATCGAGCGCAGCGGAGATCTTAGCGCGGCTGTCGGTCACGAACTCCACATCCGCTGCAATCGGCGATTCACAATTCGACGGCACGTAGAGCGTCGCGGATTGGGGAAAGATCGGCTCGGGGAAGAGTGTCGTGAGGATCGAGAATGCGTTGATGGCGGGATCGAACACGCCAAAGCCTCCGGCCTGCCAGATCCAGGTCTGGCCGGGATGCCACTGACGCACGTCTTCTTTCCATGTCACATGCGCACGCCGTAGAACACGCTCCCGCATCAGACGCGCGGCCGGTGCTACGCCATGCGCGTGCTGCGAGTGCCACGTCTGATAGAACGTGCGGCCCACAGCCCCCGCCAGCCGGACGAGATTGTCGAGTTGCAGAACGGATGCGCAGGGCGGCTTTTCCAGCAGCACATGCTTGCCTCTCGATAGCGCGAGCCTCGCCGCCTCGTAATGCACCTGTGGCGGTGTGCAGATCGCGATCGCTTCGAGCTCCGGCTGACTATCCAGCATCGTTTCGATGTCAGGATAGTTTGGCACCCCATCGACGTGTCCGTGACGGCTCGCGACAGCGGCGAGGGCGAAATCGGCATTTCCGACGATGGACGGAATGTGTTGATCGCGCGCGATCTTTCCGACGCCCACCAGGCCGATGCGAACCGGATTTCCCAAGCTTCCTCCTTCGTGCCCCTCTGGCGGAGGCTAATTTAAAGACTGCGGACCAATGTGTCCGGTGACGAAACGATTTTAAGCGGGTTGCGCAAGGGCAGCGTGAACGGCGGCGCCTCGATCTCGAACACATCGCCTTCCTGCGCGCGGATGCCGTCGGAGAAAGAGAGGGTCGCGGTGCCAAAGAAGTGCACGTGCAAATCACCCGGCCGCCGGAACACCGCATATTTGAAATGGTGGTGCTCGAGGTTGGCAACGTGATGGGACATGTTCGCCTCGCCGGTGAGAAACGGCTTCTCCCAGATCAGCTTGCCACCACGGCGGATGCGCGTTGTGCCCCGGATGTCCGAGGGGAGTTCGCCGGTCAGCAGCTCCGGTCCCAGCGCTGCGTGACGTAGTTTGGAATGGGCGAGATAGAGATAGTTCGTTCGCTCGGTCACGTGGTCGGAGAATTCGTTCGCCAGTGTGAAACCAAGCCGGAACGGCGTGCCGTCGCTGCCGATCAAATAGATTCCTGCAATCTCGGGCTCTTCGCCGCCGTCGCGCGCGAAGTCGGGCGAGGGCAGGGCCTGCTCCGGGCCCACAATGCTGCGGCCGTCGCCTTTGTAGAACCATTCCGGCTGCACGCCGGTTCCTCCGGAAGCAGGCTTGCCGCCTTCGAGTCCCATGCGGAACATCTTCATGGAATCGGTGGCATCGTCGGCATGTGCCTTCGCGTGCATGCGGTCGCGCGCATCCGCAGAGCCGAGGTGGGTCAGTCCGGTACCCGTGAGGAACACGCGCGCCGGATCGGGATGATCCACGGGCGCCAGAATGCGCCCTTCATGCAGCGCTTCTGTGAGATCGATTTCCTCACCATAACCCGCATCCGCAACCGTCGCGGCGAGCGTCGATTTCGCGGCAATCGCCGCTGTTGCGAGCGCGTGAATGCTCGTCACGCCGTTTACGCGGCGGGCCAGCTTTACCTCCGTGCCGGCTGCGACACCACGCTCCCCTGTCGAACTCTGGATTTGAATCAGCCTAAGCGTCATGGCGACCTTCCATCGATCAGGCGGCGCAGGTGCAGAGGATTTTCGTCGCGCAGTTCCGGCGCCAGCAGATCGTCCGGCACATCCTGATAGCAGACCGGCCGTAGGAACCGGTCGATGGCGAGTGTGCCGACCGAGGTCGTGCGCGAATCCGACGTCGCTGGAAACGGTCCACCATGCACCATGGCTGGGCTCACTTCCACGCCCGTCGGCCAGCCATTGACGAGAATGCGTCCGACTTTTCTCTCGAGCATCGGAAGGATTTGCGCGGCTGCCGCGTGATCCTGTGGGTCGAGCTGCAATGTTGCGGTGAGCTGGCCGTCCAGATTCATCAATACCGTTTTCATCTCCGCAAGATCGCGGCAACGCACGATAATCGAAGAGGGGCCGAACACCTCCTCGCTCAGCTCGGCATGCGCGAGGAAGTCCTGCGCCGTCACTTGAAACAGCGCGCCGTGGCTGAGCGCGCCAACGTCGCACATGCCCTCGGCCAGCGGCGAAACGCGCGGATGATTCTGGAGGCGCGTCACGCCGTTGCGATAGTTCGCGCAGATACCGGCCGTCAGCATCTGTCCCGGCGCGATCTTCGCCAGCGCCTCGGCAGCTTCCACCACGAACCGGTCGAGATCGGGGCCTTCGATCGCGAGCACCAATCCGGGATTGGTGCAGAACTGTCCCACGCCCATTGTCAGCGACGTCACAAAGCCGGCGCCGATGGCCTCTGCGCGCGCCTTGAGCGCCGCGGGAAGCAGGATGACGGGATTGATGCTGCTCATCTCGGCATAGACCGGGATGGGCTCGGGCCGCGCCGCCGCGAGCTTCATCAGCGCGAGGCCGCCGGCACGCGAGCCTGTAAATCCGACGGCTTTGATGCGCGGATCGCGGACCAGCGCCGCGCCGAGATCGTTCGAAGGCCCGCTCAAATGCGAGAATACCCCTTCGGGCAGGCCGTATGTCTTCACGGCATCCGCGATCGCGCTCGCCGCGAGTTCGGATGTTCCGGGATGGGCAGGATGCGCTTTCACGACGACGGGGCAGCCCGCTGCGAGCGCTGACGCGGTGTCCCCGCCCGCCGCAGAGAATGCCAGAGGAAAATTGCTCGCGCCGAAAACGGCCACAGGACCGAGCGGGATTTTGCGTTGTCTCAGATCGGCGCGTGGCACCGGTTTGCGGTCCGGGAGTGCAGGATCGATGCGAACGCCGAGCCAGTCGCCCTGGCGCACGACCTGCGCGAACAGGCGAAGTTGGCCGACGGTTCTTCCTCGTTCGCCCTCCAGCCGCGCACGGGGAAGGGCGGTTTCGAGGCCGGCCCGCTCGAGCAGCTCGTCGCCCAACGCCATGATGTTGTCGGCGCAGCGCTCGAGAAGCCGTGCGCGCTGCTCGACGCCCGCTTCGCGATAGGTATCGAAGGCGGCATCCGCAAGTTCACAGGCCCGCGCGGCTTCTTGGGGACCGGCGATGCTGAAGGGGGGATCGACTTCGGCCCCGCGCGCCGCATCGACGGCACGAAAGGTCTGGGCGGTCGATACATGTTCGAAGCCGACAATGAGTTGGCCTGTCAGGGACATGGACACACATCAAAAGGTTGGACGCGCGACACTAGGATAACTCAGACAATAAGTCAGCCTTTTTCTGTCCCGTGTCAGCCCGTGCGGCGTCCGCTTGGCTTTCGCGAAATCGGCGTGTCCATGCGCGCGAGTTCGATGAGTTCGCTCATGGCCTCCTGGGCCTTGCCGGGATCGCGTTCGGCAATGGCCTCGAAGACCTTCAGATGGTCCGGCAGAGGATCGCGCCTCAAAGGGCGCTTGCGCTGCTTGAACATCGTCGTGGTGCTGATGGCCGCGCTGACGCCGTTTGTCAGAGAGATAATGAAGGGATTGTTGGTCGCATCCAGAAGCGTGGCATGGAAATCGAGATCGGCCTGACGGCCCGCCTCGGTCGCCAGGGTATGCTTGGACATGCCTTCGAGTGCGGACCGCATGGCTTTGAGATGCGTGGCGGAACGGCGTGTCGCGGCGAAGCCGGCGGCCGCCGATTCCACCACATTGCGAAGCTCGAAAAGGCTGTTCAGAAGCTCCAGATCGGGCTCGGATTCGAACGTCCAGTCGAGCACATCGGGATCGAGCAGATTCCATTTGGTCTGCGGATTGACGCGCGTTCCGACTTTGGGCCGCGCATCGACCAGTCCCTTTGCCGCCAGAATGCGCACGGCTTCGCGATAGGCCGTTCGCGACACCGACAATTGTTCGCTGGACGCGATCTCGCCGTCGAGCAGGTCTCCGGGCCGGTACTGGCCGGAGACGATGGCGATTCCGAGCTTTCGCGCGATCGTTCCGTGCAACCGCAGAGCTTTGCCCCGTATCTCGGGTGATGGCGGCGATGCTGTCATGCGGAGCGAACGACCTGTTTTCCTGAGGAAAATTTTGTATCGCTCGCCGGTCCAATTGTCCAACCAGAGCATGACATTTCCACAAGTGGCACAAAGAACACAGGCGGGGACTGTCGCGCAAAAAACTCAGACAATAGCATTCCGCGCCTTGCGCCGGTCCCGGGAACTTGCTTATTGTCTGAGTTATAAGGCGTGACTCGCCGCAGAGCGGCCGTGATCGCGCGCGACGGGGAGACGTATCATCATGACATTGCGAAGCGTATTGGCCTGCGCGGTATCGACCATCGCTCTTGTTTCTGCCGGACAGGGTTACGCACAGGAGGCGCAGCAATCCGGCATCGAAACGGTCGTCGTGACCGGTGTGCGGGCGAGCGTGAAGTCCGCCTTGGACATCAAGAAGAAATCCGACCAGATCGTGGAGTCGATTGTCGCCGAGGACATCGGCAAATTGCCAGACAATAACGTGATCGAAGCGCTGCAGCATGTGACGGGCGTCCAGATCAGCAGAAATGCTGCAGAAGCTAATCAGCTTCTCATCCGCGGCCTTCCCGACATCGCGACGTTGCTCAACGGGCGTGAGATTTTCACCTCCACCGGCCGCTTCGTCACATTGCAGGATATTCCCGCCGAGCTTCTGGCCCGTGTCGATGTGGAAAAGTCATCGCGCGCAGACGATATCGAAGGCGGCATCGCCGGCCTGATCGATGTGCGCCTGCATCGGCCGTTCGATTTCGACGGTCTCGAAATTGCGGGCACCGCGCATGGAACGCACAGCTCGCTGTCCGGCAACACCGACGGCGACGGCAGCGTCCTCGTGAGCGACCGCTGGTCCACCGGAATTGGCGACATGGGGCTTCTCGTCGACCTGTCCTATCGCCAGGATCACTACAAAGAAGAGATCCTCGACAATTATATCGACACCCAGCTAATCGGTTCTCCGCAGTTTCCGGTGCCGGGCACCACGAATCCCGACGGTACCGCTTGGGTCCCCCTGACCGAAGGCGCGCAGTCGATCAACGGTAATCGCCGACGCAGCGCGGCCAATATTTCCTATCAGTGGGCGCCGAATTCCAACACTGACATCTATGCGGATTTTTTCTACACTGGCTATCGCAATCCGAACAACGTCGACTTCTTCGTCGGCCTGCCTTGGATTTGCGCCAACTCGCTGACCGCCACCGTCTTCCCGGGTACCAATCTCGTGAAGACCGTGACCGGCGGCTGCTATGATCTCACCAGCGATCAATCGTTCGTGCCGAAGACGGATACGTTTCAGACAGCGACGGGTGGAACCTGGCGGGATGGCAATCTCACACTTTCCACGGAGTTCGACTATACGGACAGCCGGTTCGACCAGACCGGCTTCATCCTGGATACGGAGTACTATCCGCCGCCTGACGGCTATACAGCAGACTTCAACTATCATAATTCCGGCACGCCCTACATGAACGTCACGGGCGTCGACCTGACCGATCCGTCGCAATTCCATATCCGGCAGTTCTACGACCAATGGGTCAAGCAATACGGTAACGAAGTCGATTGGCGCGGCGATCTGCACTACGACATGGACGGATCGAGCTTCTTCAAGTCGTTTGATGCCGGCATCCGGTATGTAGACCGCTTCGCGAAGAACAGGGCCGACAATCCTGGCGGCCTCGACTGCCGGGCCGATTTGGAAGGTGCAAAATCGAGCCCGCAGTACCCGATGATCCTCGCTGCCGCGAATTCACCGGCCTGCTACATGGCGTTATCCGCTCTTCGCGGCGGTGCGGCTCATGTCACCCAAGGCAGCCAGTTCGACGGAAAGTTCGGCATCACGCAATGGACGGACGCAGATCCCAACTGGCTCAACCACAACATCGCGTATTTGCGGGAGCTGTATGATCAGTCACCTGTCGGGGCGCCGCCACCGCTCGATCCGACTCAGTCGTTTGACGACCGGGAGCAAAGCTACGCCGGTTATGTGAAGGCGAATTTCGGTTTCGACCTGGGCTCGGTTCCGGTGGACGGAAATATCGGCCTGAGAGTTGTCGACACGGAAGCCGATATGAAGGGCAACCAGATCGTCGTCGATTTCACCCCGCCGGATATCTATGCGTTCAGCTACATCCCGACGGCGAGCAACAAAAACACTTTGGACTGGCTGCCCAGCCTCAATATGCGGTTCTCGCTTCAGGACGACCTGTTCCTGCGCTTGGCCGCAAGCCAGACAGTCACCCATCCGACGTTTGCTCAGTTGAATCCCGGGCTTTCGTTGTCGGCTCAAACGGGAACGCTGCTCGGTTCCGGGTCGGAGGGCAATCCAAATCTGGCGCCTGTCAAATCCGATAACGTCGATCTGTCGCTGGAATACTATTTTGGTCCACAGAATGTGCTCACCGGTGCTGTCTTCTATCGCGACATAAGCGGCTACATTCAAATCGACAATTTCCCCGAAGCGATCGGTGGCATCACGTACAATATCTCGAGCTTTGTGAACGCTCCTGAAGGCCATATCGATGGTGTGGAAGTCGGCTACACCCAGTTCTTCGACTTCCTGCCAGGGCTTTTGAGCGGTCTTGGTGCGCAGGCGAATGCGACGTTCGTCGATGGCAATTTCCAGAACATCTCGAAATGGTCGTACAACCTGATCGGCATCTACGAGAAGGGCCCGGTGTCGTTGCGTCTCGCCTACAACTGGCGTGACGGGTTCAACGTGGGTCCCGCACCTGGCGGTGGCCAGCAGCCGGGCACGATCTTCGCCAAGTCGCAGCCTTGGCTCGATCTGTCGGCGAGCTATCAGTTGAACGACAACATCACGGCCACGCTGGATGCGACGAATCTTCTCAACAGCGATTACCAGGATTACTTCGGCAGTCCGGAGTTCCCGCGCGATACACGCCGGTTCGACCAGACTTTCGTGATGGGATTCAGGTTCAAACTCTAAGACCGGTTTGTGCGCAAGCACGCTGGGGGGCCGGTCGTCCGTTTCGGGCGGCCGGTCTTATTTTTGAAGGAGACGCTCAGATGATGAGCCGGCGTGCGATCGTGGGATCAGGGGCGGCGCTGACGCTCGCGCCGTTCGGGCGCGCTTTGGCCGGCGTGCTCAACGACAAGATGACTGGCGATCTCACGCCCACACACGATCCCTGCATGATCAAGCAGGGCGATACCTTTTATGTGTTCAGCACGGGGCCGAGCGGTTCGGACACGGGGCTGATTCCCTGGCGTACGTCGAAGGACCTTGTGGCCTGGACCCGCCGCGGCAGCTTATTCCCAGCACTTCCGAAATGGGTGCAGGACGCGATTCCGGGCACGAAGGGGATCTGGGCGCCGGACATTTCCATTTTCAACGGTCAGTACCGGCTCTATTACGCGGTGTCGACGTTCGGCTCCAATCACTCGGTCATCGGTCTGACCACGAACACGACGCTCGATCCTGCTGCACCGGGCTACGCCTGGCAGGATCAGGGGCTGGTGATCGGCTCAAACACCTTCGACAAATACAACTGCATCGATCCCAACCATTTCGTCGATCGCGACGGCAAGCACTGGCTGTGTTTCGGCAGTTTCTGGACCGGCATCAAGATGATCGCGCTCGATCCCGCGACCGGGAAGCCCGGATCGGACACGACCGTCCATTCGCTCGCGTCACGCCCGCAGCCGCCCGATGCCATCGAGGCGCCGTTCATGACCGAGCGTGACGGGTATTACTATCTGTTCGTTTCGTTCGATTTCTGCTGCCGGGGCGCGAAGAGCACCTACAACATCGTGGCGGGACGCTCCAAAGACGTGCTCGGCCCGTTCGTCGGTCCCGAGGGCAAGGACATGATGCACGGTTTTGGGCAGCAGGTGCTGGTCGGCAATGAGCGCTTCAAGGGACCGGGCGGTCAATCGGTTTGCCGCGACGGTGACCGTTACTATCTCGTCTATCATGCCTATGATGCGCAGAATAACGGCGTCCCGACGCTTCGTGTTTCACCAATCGGCTGGACGCCGGACGGCTGGCCATCGGTCATTCTCTAGGGGGAATTTGCATGCGTGTCCTTGCGACTGTCGCGTTTCTGACGCTTGGCCTTGCGATCGTGCGCGCGGATGACGCGCCGGTGACGGCGACGATCCATGCCGATCAGCCGGGCGCGAAGATCGATCGCCACATTTATGGCCAGTTCGCCGAACATCTCGGCCGTGGCATCTACGAAGGTGTGTGGGTCGGGCCGAAGTCGAAGATCCCGAACACGCGCGGATTCCGCAGCGACGTGGTCGCCGCCTTGCGCGATTTGCATGTGCCGGTGGTTCGCTGGCCGGGCGGATGCTTTGCCGACGAATATCACTGGCGGGACGGCATCGGCCCACGCGCGAAGCGGCCGGTCACGCTGAACACCAACTGGGGCGGCGTGCCGGAAACCAATGAATTTGGCACGCATGAGTTTCTCGATTTCGCCGAGTTGATCGGCGCCGACGCCTACATCAACGCCAATCTCGGTACCGGCTCGCCGCGCGAGATGGCGGAATGGCTCCAGTACATGACGTCGGACAAACCGACCGCGCTCACCGCAGAGCGTGCGCGCAACGGCCATCCAAAGCCGTGGAAGATTTCCTATTTCGCCGTCGGCAACGAGGCGTGGGGTTGCGGCGGCAACATGACGCCAGACCATTACGCCGATCTCTACAAGCAGTATGCGACTTTTCTCAAAGCCCCGCTCGGCGCGCGGCCAATGCTCATCGCCAGCGGCGGCAACGACAACGACACGTCATGGACGGAGGCGTTGACCTCGAAAGTTCATCATGACATCGATGCGATCACGTTCCACTACTACACGCTTCCCGGCGACCACTGGGAGAACAAGGGGCCCACCACCGGCTTCGGTGAAGACCAGTGGATCTCCACGCTCGCCCACACGCTACGCATGGGCGATTTCATCACGCAGAACAGCGCGGTGATGGACAAATACGATCCCGACAAGAAGATCGGCTTCGCGGTCGACGAATGGGGCACTTGGTACGATCCCGAGCCGGGCCGCGAACCGGGCTTCCTCTACCAGCAGAACACGCTGCGCGATGCCGTCGTCGCGGCGCTGAACTTCAACATTTTCCATCGTCACGCCGACCGCGTGCACATGACGAACATCGCGCAGATGGTGAACGTCCTGCAGGCCATGATCCTGACCAAGGGTCCGCAGATGGTGCTGACACCCACCTATCATGTTTTCCGGATGTTCCGGCCGTTCCAGGACGCAACGTACCTGCCGGCCGAGCTTCAATCACCACGCTATCAGCTCGGTAATTCCTCTGTTCCCGCCGTCAGCCTTTCCGCGGCGCGGACGGCCACGGGCGCAACCGTCGTGGCGCTGGTCAATCTCGATCCCAACAAGGCAATGCCGGTTTCGGCGGCGCTTGCGGGTGCGACCCCGACGCAGGCAAGCGGCGAAATCCTGACCGCTCCCGCGATGGATGCGCGCAACACGTTCGAAGCACCCGATGCGGTTCATCCCGTGCCGTTCACCGGTGCATCGCTTACGGGTGGCAAGCTTTCTCTGACCTTGCCACCGAAATCGGTGGTGGTCCTGACGTTGAGATAGCAATGCGTTTCACCCGCCGTGACGTGCTGGCCGGAGCGGCCGCCGTGCCGCTCGCGGTTGCGCCGTCCGTTACACGAGCCTCGGACTTTCACGCGCTCGCGCCTACACCGCCCATGGGCTGGAATTCCTGGGACAGTTTCGGTCCCACGATTCGCGAAGACGAGGCGCGCGCCAACGCCGCGATCATGGCGAAGCGCCTGCTGCCGCATGGCTGGAACATCTTCACCGTCGATATCCAATGGTACGAACCGGGTGCCAATTCGTACGACTACCGCAGGGGTGCGGAGCTCGCGATGGACGAATGGGGTCGGCTCGTTCCCGCGACCAACCGTTTTCCCTCGGCCGCCTTTGGCACAGGCTTTAAGCCGCTGGCGGATTTCGTGCACAGGCTCGGCCTGAAATTCGGTATCCACATGATGCGTGGTGTGCCGAGGCTGGCCGCGAACCGCAACCTGCCGATCCTCGGCACGAAATATCGCGCGGGCGACATCGCGGACCGGGTGAATGTCTGTCCCTGGAACACAGACATGTATGGAATCGACATGTCGAAGCCGGGCGCACAGGACTATTACGACTCGGTGTTTCGCCTGTATGCGTCTTGGGGCCTCGACTTCATCAAGGCGGACGACATGAGCCGCCCCTATGTCCGCAACGCGCCGGAGATCCATGCCGTGCGCGCAGCGATCGACCGCTGCGGCCGGCCGATGGTGCTGTCGCTCTCGCCGGGCGAGACGCCACTCGCGGCAGCCGACGACGTCGCGCGCAACGCCAATATGTGGCGCATCAGCGACGATTTCTGGGATACGTGGCCCGCGCTGCTGGAGCAGTTCGAGCGGCTGAAGAACTGGGCGCCCTATCGAAGGCCCAGCGCATGGCCCGATGCGGACATGCTCCCGCTCGGTGTGCTGGAGATGGGGAAGCGAACCACCCGCCTCACCCACGACGAGCAGCGTACGCTTATGACGCTATGGTCAATCGCCCGGTCGCCGCTGATCATGGGGGGCGACCTGCGCAAGCTCGACGACTTCACCGCTTCACTTCTCACCAATGACGAGATCCTCGCGGTCAATCAGGCAAGCGGAGAGAACCGCGAAGTGTTCCGGGCCCATGATACCGCCGCATGGCAGGCGAAAGCGCCCAATAGCGATGCCTATATCGCGGTCTTCAACTTGGGCGATGTGGCTGCACTCTTACCGGTGAAGCTCGCGCAGTTTGGCTTGCGGAGCCCGATGCAGTGCCGCGATCTCTGGGCGCGCCGCGATCTTGGTTCGGTCAATGACAGTTTCGCACAGGTTATCCCGAGCCACGGCGCCGGGCTTTACCGGCTGTCGCGAACCTGAAGCTAGTTCGCGGTTCGGAACGCGAGCACCGTCTTCTCAGCATAGGTCTGGCCGGGGAGAAGAATCGTGGACGGGAAGGCCGGGTGGTTCGGCGAGTCTGGAAAGTGCTGTGTCTCCAGGCACAGCCCGGTCCGATGTGCGAAGACCGTGCCGGTACCAGCCGGTTTGCCGTCCAGGAAATTACCCGAATAGAACTGCAATCCCGGCTGTGTCGTGCTGAGTTCTATTTCGCGCCCGCTCTTCGGATCGCTCAATATGGCGGCGAGTGTCGGTGCGTCCGGCTGGGACTTCGTCAGAACCCAGTTGTGATCATAGCCATGACCACGCGTGAGCTGCACGTCCTTTGCCTCGATCCGGCTGCCGATGGTCGTGGGCTTGCGGAAGTCGAATGGCGTACCCGCGACGGGGCGCAGCTCGCCGGTTGGAATCAACGTTGCGTCCACCGGCGTGATCTTGTCGGCATTGATCGTCAGCACGTGACCCAAAATGGTCTGGTTCGGATCGCCGGTCAGGTTGAAGTAGGCGTGGTTCGCAAGATTCACCACGGTGGGCGCCGTCGTAGCCGCTTCGAAAGCGATGGTGAGCGTGTCGTCGTTTTTCAGTTGATATGTCACGTGCGTCGTCAGCTGGCCGGGATATCCTTCCTCGCCGTCCGCACTGACATAGGTGAGGCGCAATGCCGGCCCGTCTGGAGTTTCGGACGGTTCGGCCGTCCACACGCGCTTGTCGAAGCCCTTTCGCCCGCCATGCAGGCTGTTCGGTCCATCGTTCTGCGCGAGTTGATAAGTCTTTCCGTTGAGCGTGAATTTGCCGTGTGCAATCCGGTTGGCGTAACGCCCCACCGTCGCGCCGAAATAGGGCACGCCGGCGAGATAAGGCTCCAGCGTGTCGAAACCCAAGACGATGTTCTTGAGATGGCCGCCGCGATCGGGTGTCTTCAGCGACACCAGCGTGGCCCCGTAGGTGATGATCCTGGCTTCTATGCCGCGTGCATTGGTAAGGGTGTAGGCGTCCACGTTCTGGTCTCCGGCACGGCCAAAGGAGGTCTTCTCAATAGCATGCAGCGGCGCGGCATCGGCATGCGCTAATACGAGCACCACCGCGCAAAGTGAAAAAAGGAAAGCACGCCCCGACATTGTGTTCGTCCGAATTGGCTTCGAGTGGGATTAAATCAGACAATTGGAATTCCTGCCAGCGTCGCGGATTCTGGTTCGCTTCCAGTCGCAAAGGGCTGTGCTGCGACACATCGGCGGCTTTTGGGACGTCTTGCCAAGGGTAACTCCTTGTGCCAATTTGTCTGAGTAAATAGGGGCCGCAGGTTGTGCCGAGTGAAAATGGTAGGCCGACAGCGCCGGCCCATCATAGAACGCCTCTGACTGTGCGCGCAGAATGACGACGACATTTCCTGGCTATTCGTGCGACGGCATCTTTTCACGGCTGGAATGCTGCGACAAAGATCGAGCGGGGGGCTGGCGCGTGAACGGGTATTTCAGATGAATTCAGCATCTCGGCGGTTGCGTTCGCGGGCCTGGTTCGACGACCGGGACAACACAGATATGACGGCGTTGTATCTCGAGCGTTACATGAATTACGGCCTCTCCCTCGAAGAGCTCCAATCGGGCAGGCCGATCATCGGTATCGCGCAGACCGGATCCGATCTTTCACCCTGCAACCGCCATCACCTCGTGCTCGCGGAACGGGTGCGCGAAGGGATTCGCGATGCGGGTGGCATTCCGATCGAATTCCCTGTCCATCCCATCCAGGAAACCGGCAAGCGTCCAACCGCGGGTCTTGACCGCAATCTCGCCTATCTCGGCCTTGTCGAAGTCCTCTATGGCTATCCGATCGACGGCGTTGTGCTCACCACCGGCTGCGACAAGACTACGCCCGCGTGCCTGATGGCGGCAGCGACGGTCGACATTCCCGCCATCGCGCTTTCCGTCGGCCCGATGATAAGCGGCTGGGCGCAAGGCAAGCGCATCGGATCGGGCACCGTCGTCTGGAAGGCCCGCGAGCGTTTCGCTGCCGGCGAAATCGATCGGGCGGCGTTCATCAAACTCGTCGCTTCGGCAGCGCCATCGACGGGCTACTGCAACACGATGGGCACCGCGACCACGATGAACAGCTTGGCGGAGGCGCTCGGCATGTCTCTGCCAGGATCGGCTGCGATCCCCGCGCCGCATCGCGACCGCCAGGAATGCGCCTATGAAACGGGACGGCGCATCGTCGAGATGGTGCATGCCGACCGCAAGCCTTCGGATATTCTCACGCGCGACGCTTTCATCAATGCGATCCGGGTGAATTCTGCACTGGGCGGATCGACGAACGCACCGCTGCACCTCATCGCGCTCGCGCGTCATATCGGGGTCGAGCTTTCGATCGACGACTGGCAGACCTATGGCTATGACATCCCGCTGCTCGTCAACCTGCAGCCGGCCGGAGAATATCTGGGCGAAGATTTCTATCGCGCCGGCGGCGTGCCTGCCGTCGTCGCCCAGTTGATGAAGCACGGTCTGATTTCGGAGGGAACACTCACGGCGAATGGGCGTTCGCTCGGTGAGAACTGCACGGATGCGGCGATCCAGGACGAAGCCGTCATCCGGCCGTTCGGGAATCCGCTCACGCAGAAGGCCGGCTTTCTGGTGTTGCGCGGCAATCTGTTCGACTCGGCGATCATGAAGACGAGCGTGATCTCCGACGAATTCCGCGCGCGCTATCTTTCCGATCCGAAGGACCCCGAGGCGTTCGAAGGCCGCGCGATCGTGTTCGACGGGCCGGAGGACTACCACGCGCGGATCGACGATCCGGCGCTCGATATCGACGAGCGTTGTATCCTGTTCATGCGCGGCACCGGCCCCATCGGCTATCCCGGCGGCGCGGAGGTCGTGAACATGCGCGCGCCGGTGCAGCTGATCGCGCATGGCGTGCATGTATTGCCATGCATCGGCGATGGCCGCCAGTCGGGGACATCCGGATCGCCGTCGATCCTCAACGCATCGCCGGAAGCTGCTGTTGGCGGCGGGCTTGCCGTTCTGCAAACCGGCGACCGCGTTCGTGTCGATTTGCGCAAGGGAACGGTCAATGTACTGATCTCCGATGCGGAAATCGCCGGACGCCGTGAAGCGCTCGATGCCAGAGGCGGCTACATCTATCCGAAGAGCCAGACGCCCTGGCAGGAAATGCAACGCGATGTCGTGGGTCAGATGGAGACGGGCGCCGTGCTCGAGCCGGCCGTGAAGTATCAACAGATCGCACGCACAAAAGGCATCCCGCGCCACAATCACTAGGCGCGGTGGAAGAATGATGGGGGAAGCGCAGTGAGCGGTCTTGCGCTCAAGGATGTCAGCAAGCGCTTCGGTTCGACGCCGGTGCTCGATCGGTTGTCGCTTGATATTGCGCCGGATGAGTTCGTCGTCGTCTTGGGGCCATCGGGCTGCGGGAAGTCCACGCTCCTGCGCGCAGTCGCGGGGCTTGAATCGATCGATTCAGGGACCATCGAACTCGACCGCAGGCGCATCGACTCATTGCCGCCGGGAAAGCGCGGCGTAGCCATGGTGTTCCAAAGCTACGCGCTCTACCCGCATATGAGCGTGCGCGAGAACATGGCGTTCGGGCTGAACAACAGCGGCGTTGCGCGCGAGGAGGCCGGACGGCGGATCGCCGAGGCCGCACGGATGCTCGAGATGCAGCATCTGCTGGACCGTAAGCCAGCCGAACTTTCCGGCGGCCAGCGCCAGCGTGCCGCCATCGGCCGCGCGATCGTGAAGGCGCCGAAGCTCTTCATGTTCGACGAACCGCTGTCCAATCTCGACGCGGCGCTACGCAGCCGCACGCGTCAGGAAATCGCGGCCCTCCACCGCCGCATCAGGACCGCGATGATCTTCGTGACCCACGATCAGACGGAAGCGATGACGCTTGCCGACCGTATCGTAGTGATGAACCAGCGGCGCATCGAACAGATCGGGACGCCGCGCGAGATCTACGACCAGCCCGCGACAGAGTTTGTCGCGACCTTTGTCGGCTCGCCGCCGATGAACATCCTGTCCGCGACCTGCGCGCCACCGCGCGGAGCGATGCTGTGTGTGACGCTCGGCAATGGTACGGCGATCGAAACATCCGTGCCCGCAGATTCTGCGCCGAAGGATGGCAAGATCCGCATCGGACTACGGCCGGAAACTCTGCGGCTCTGCGTTCCAAGCAGTGGCGATTGCGACGCGAAGATCGATTTCGTCGAATTTCTGGGCGACCGGTCCTACGCCTTTGTGTCGCTTGCCAGCGGCGAGCGCGTGGTGGCGCTGGGCGGCGCGCCTTTCACGCTCAGGCCGGGCGAGGTGGTCGGGGTCCAGATCGACCGTGCGTCCGCGCATGTCTTCGATTCCGGAGGCCGCAACCTGCGGCTTGCTGTCTGATGGCTGTGGTAGGGGCATCGCGGAATCGCAGCGAGGCCGCAAGCGGCATGGCGTTCGTCGCGCCTTACCTCATTGTGTTCTCGGTGCTGCTGGTCTATCCGCTGTTCTCCGGCATGTGGCTCAGCCTGCATAAGGCCGACCTGTTTGGCGGTTCCGAATATATCGGCACCGAGAACTACGCGCGTCTCCTGCACGATGACGTCTTCCGGCAGGCGGTGTGGAACACGGTCTATTTCGTGTTGCTCACGGTTCCCGCCCTGACCGTCATCGGGCTCGTGCTCGCCCTCGCGCTCAACAACGCCTCGCGCTGGTCGACGCTGCTGCGCGGCCTGTTCTTTTCGTCGTCGGTATTGTCGGTCACGATCGTGACGCTCATCTGGCGCATGGTGCTGGTCCCCGACGGCGGCCTGATCGCAAATGCGCTCACGGCTTTCGGGCTTTCGCCCGTGCCGTTCCTGAGCGATGCGAAGCTTGCCATGCCGGCCGTCGCGGTCACGACGATCTGGTGGTGCATCGGCCTGCCAATGATGCTGTTTCTGGCCGCGCTCCAGCAGGTGCCGAGGGAGCTTTACGAGGCCGCGGCGCTGGACAATGCCGGGCGCTGGCGCACGCTGTTCCGCATCACGCTGCCGTCGATCCGGCGCACGGCGCTGGTCGTTGTCGTGATCGAGATCATTCTCCAGTTTCAGCTCTTCGGTCAGGCGCAGATTATGACGCTCGGCGGCCCGAACAACGCGTCGCTCCCGATCGTGCTCTTCATCTACCAGATCGGGTTCCAGCGCTGGGACATCGGCTACGCCGCCGCAGCCTCGGAAATCCTCTTTGCCATCATTCTGGTCGCGGCGATGACGCAGTTCCTCGTGTCGCGCCAGCGCGAGAGATGAGCATGGCGGCGCGCGGCAAGGGCAGTTTCGGGCACGCGCTCTCGATTGTTGCGCTGGCTGTTGCCGCGTTTGTCATGGCGACGCCATTGCTCTGGACCCTGCTTCTGTCACTGAAGCCGAACGGCGAGCTTCTGCGCAGCACCGCAACGGCTTTTCATCCACCTTACACATTGCAGAATTACGCAGATATTCTCGGGCATTCTGCCGTCTTCGGCTGGCTGCTCAACAGCACCATCGTTTCGCTCGGCGTCACGCTGGGCGTGCTGACGCTGTCCTCACTCGCGGGCTACGGCTTCGCGCGGCTGCGTTTCCCGGGCCGCGATGTGATCTTCGTCACCGTCCTCTTCGGTCTCGCGATCCCGGAGCAGTCGGTGATCATCGCCCGGCATCAGATGTTCAGTGCACTCGACTTGCACAACTCCTATGGCGGACTGATCTTCCCGGGCCTTGCCACGCCGTTCGGTGTGTTCCTGATGACGCAGTATTTTCGCGCCATGCCGAAAGAGTTGGAAGAAGCCGCATGGCTCGACGGTGCGTCCCGCTTCACGACGTTCTGGCGGATCCTCCTGCCCCTGTCTCTGCCGGCGCAGGCCACGCTCGGGATTTTCACGTTCCTCTCGACCTGGAACGATTACTGGTGGCCGTTGATCTCGGCCACGAATTCGCAGATGTACACGCTGACCGTCGGCGTCGCGTCGTCGCAGATGAATTTCGCGCAGACCAACGGGCTCGGCTTCCTGATGGCGCAGGCCGTGTTTGCGAGCGTTCCGATCCTGATCGTCTATGTGATCTTCCAGCGCTACATCGTGGCCGGCGTCAGGGCAGCGGCATGAGAGCCCGGATTGCCCTTGCAGCAGCGGCGCTCTTCGCACTTTGCGGCTGTGCGCCCAAACACGGCGGGCCGGTCGAGATCACGCTGCAGCGCTTCTTCGGCGCCTGCGACGCGCAGTATGGCAATTTCACTGATGTCGCCGCGGCAGAAGGCGAGTGCGGAATCATCACGACGCTGATCAACAAGTTCAACGCCGACAACCCCGACATCCATGTCAGGGTCAACATCGTCTTTTGGCCAGGCTACGATCAGCTATCGGCGGAGCTCGCCGCCGGCAATCCGCCCGATCTCGTTACCATGCATGAATCGGCAATCTCCGATTTTAGCCAACGACGGCTGATCGAGCCGCTCGATGACGGGCTCAAATCGGTCGGTGTTTCGTCGGCGGAATTCACGCGCGCAGCCCGTGAAGGCGTGACGAGGGGCGGCCATGTCTATGCACTGCCGTTCGACAATTGGACGATGCTTTGGCAGATCAACATGAACCTGTTCCGCGCGGCCGGACTGGTGCGCGCCGGCAAGCCCGTGCTGCCGCACACGTCGGAGGAACTGCTGGTCCAGGCACGCCAGTTTCGCCACGCGACGGGCAAGCCCTATCTCATCCAGTCGATGGTGAACGAACCTGCCGCCTATGCACGCAACCTATTCACGTTCCTGATGCAGCAGAATTCGGATTTCTTCGCCGATCCGCGCCATATCAAACTGCAAACGCCGGAGGCGCGGCGCGTGTTTTCGCTGTTCAAGCAGATCTACGACGAGAACTTGACCACCAAGAATCAGGATTACACGGCCGCGACGAGCGGATTCCTGAACGGGCAGGGCGGCGTCTATCTGGTCGGCACCTGGATGATTGGCGATTACGAAGCCGCTTCGAAACAGTCCGGCTCGGTGCTCTATCGCGGCTACGATGTCGAACCCTATCCGCAGCTCTATGCACGCGACGTCACCTATGCCGACGGCCATTCCTGGGCCGTGCCACGGGCGACGCGCAGCCCGGAGAAGACGCGCGCGATCTTCCGGCTGCTGCGCTTCCTGAGGGATCACGATTTCGATTGGTCGCGCACCGGTCATCTGCCGGCCTATCGTGCCGTGATCGAAAGCGCACGCTGGCGTGCCCTTCCGCATCGCGCGGAGGTGGCGAAGCTCGTCGATACAGCCACGCCGCTGCCGCCCGGCGTGCAGCGTCAGTTCCTGGTCCAGCAGGTCGTTTCGGAAGAAATGGAATCGGCGACCACAGGACAGAAGCCGATCGACCGGGCGCTCGCCGATGCCGAGCGGCGCGTGAATGATATTCTCTTCAACCTGCTTTGATCCGGAGCCGCTGATGCTGACCAGCAAGATCGTCGTCGATAGGGATTTCGTGCTGTCGCCGCTCGACCGGCGTGTGTTCGGCACTTTCGTCGAGCATATGGGGCGCTGTGTCTATGGCGGCATCTATGAGCCGGGCCATCCGACGGCCGACGCGAACGGTTTTCGCCGCGACGTGCTGGCGCTGACGAAGGAATTGGGTGCCACGATCGTGCGCTATCCCGGCGGCAATTTTCTCTCCGGCTACAATTGGGAGGACGGTGTCGGCCCAAAGGCCGAGCGCCCGACGCGTCTCGATCTCGCCTGGGGCAGCACCGAGACCAACGAATTCGGCACCAACGAGTTCATGACCTGGGCCCGGGCGGTTGGCGTCGAGCCGATGTTCGCCGTCAATCTCGGCACACGCGGGCCGGACGAGGCGCGCCATTTCATCGAATACTGCAACCATCCGGGCGGCACCTACTATTCCGACCTCCGGCGCGCGCATGGTTTCGAACAGCCCCACGGCATCAAGTTCTGGTGTCTCGGAAACGAGATGGATGGGCCGTGGCAGATTTGCCAGAAGACGGCCGAGGAATATGGCCGCGTCGCACAGGAGACCGCGAAGGTCATGCGCTGGGTCGATCCCGGCGTGACGCTCACGGCCTGTGGCTCCTCCAACCGCCAGATGCCGAGCTTCGGCCATTGGGAAGACGGCGTGCTCGAGCGCTGCTTCGATCAGGTCGATTTCATCTCACTGCATCAATATTTCCGCAACGATGCGGACGACATCCGGAGCTATTTCTCCGTCATCGAGGATCTCGACTCCTTCATCAAGGAAGTCGCCGCCATAGCGGATGCGATTGCGGCTAAGCGGCGCTCGCCCAAGCGCATCATGCTGTCGCTCGACGAATGGAACATCTGGTACAAGGCGCATAGCCCGTCCGATTTGCGCAAGCCCGACTGGCCGAAGGCGCCGAAGCTGATCGAGGAGGTCTACAATTTCGAGGACGCGCTGATCGTCGGCGGCGTGCTGATCACGCTGATGAACAATGCCGACAGGGTGAAGGCGGCCTGCCTCGCCCAACTCGTCAACGTCATCGGTGCGATCATGACGGAAAACGGCGGGCCGGCATGGCGCCAGACGATCTTCCATCCGTTTTCGCAAGCGTCGCGCTTCGGCCATGGCGATGTGCTCCGGACACGCGTCGAGACCGAGAGCATCGCGACGGCGACACACCCGAAGCTCGATTTGCTGCTTGCGAGCGTGCTGCACGATCCGAATTCGCGTCAGATCTCGGTCTTCGCGCTCAATCGCGCGCCCGAAGCAATGGCCGTTTCTATCGAGCTGCGGGGATTGGACGACCGTGAACTGACCTTTGCCAGCCAACTTCATACGGCAGATTTGAAGCGCGCCAACACAAGCGACAATCCCGATGCCGTCGCGCCCGAGAAGCACGTCAAGGCCTCGCTTGAGGGCGAACGCTTGACCGCAACACTCCAGCCCCACTCCTGGAACGTGTTCGTCGCCAATCCGCGTTAGACCGCCGTGAGCTCAATCGTGGCCGGCTTCAGGCCCGGTGACGATGCATCAAGGAGCATGCGCCTGGTGCCGCCGACTGCGATCCTAGGGCCTTGGTGGCGGCGTATACGGTGTGAACGTGCCGAGGAAACAAGGCGTGCCGCGATTTATGACCGTTATCATCTGCCGGTTCGAGCAGATGCCGTCGGCAACGATGGTCTCGCTGAACGCGCGTTCGAAGCCGAGGCCCGGACAGCTCTTGCGTAGTGTGTTCTTCCAGGCCTTCCCGCTTTTCATGACATAGAGGATCTCGTTGTCGCTGAGCACGCGGGTGTGATCGACATCACGCGCGGAGATACAGATGTCCGCGTCCCTCGCGCTCGCCGCACCGGCGAGGATTAGTCCCACGAGGATCATGAGCAAGAGTTTCATGGCATTCCCCTGCCTATCCTCCAACCGATCCTACGACAGGTCATTCTTTTGCCTCAACAGGTGTGTTGCAACGAAAATGACCAAGCAGCAGCTTGAGTTCAGGCCCTAGGCGCGAGGGCTCTCATGTGATCTTGTGAGCACCATCGAAGGAACTCCATGATGCTCAAGCTCACCTTCTGCCTGCACCGTTTGCCGCAGCTCACGCGCGCGGAATTCCAGGATTATTGGCGCACAAAACATGCGCCGCTCGTGGCCAAGAACCGCGCCGCGCTCGGCATCAGGCGCTATGTGCAGTGCCACGCCTCCACGCTGGACCTGAACGACGCCATCCGCGCCGGCCGAAGCGCGCCCGAGATGTATGACGGCGTGGCGGAGTTGTGGTGGGACAGCGTCGAGGTGCTTCAGGCGGTGCTCGCATCGCCAGAAGGACAAGCGGCTGGACTCGAGCTGCTGGAGGATGAACGCAAGTTCATCGACCTCGCGCGCTCGCCGCTGTGGTTTGGCGTTGAGCGCGAGATATTCGGATGAGCCGCCCGGACCCGGACCGGAACACGCCGACATGAACGATGACTTGAACAAACGTAATGCAGCGGTCTGACGATCGTGCGACGGGAAGGCTTGCGGCATCCGTTATTGATTCGATTTGACGGACGGGATCGCCATGAAGCCGGTGTTTGTCGAACTCCACGGCGTGACGTTCGTTCTGGACAGAAGCGGGGAGCTGGAAGCTTCCACGGAAAGCAACGCCAAAATTGAGTCAGAACACCTCTCCAACATTCTCCTTTTCTTTTTATTGCGGGAAATTCAGGCGCTGAATGGCACTCTGCGCGACGCAGCGTCGCCCAGCACAACCGGTTTCCCGAGCGGGATATTTCCGTCGTGAATTCAATGCGGCTCCTGCAAGCGGGCATAAGCGCGCTTTCCCAGCCGCCGCGATTGTAGCGTTAGGCTGAACTATCCTTCGACGTATTCGTATTCGTGCTGGCCGTCGCGGACGGTCAATGTGCGCTTGACGGCTTTCGTTCCGATCACAAACTCGAATCCGTCCACCGCCGGATCGATGGTGTAGAGCGAGATTGTGCCGTCGTCGTTCTTACGTGTCGCCGCGTGGCTGTTCCAGCTTCCGAAATCGAGCAGCACGCCGTCCTTGTCGTGGCCGATCTTGATGAAGCCGAGCTCCGGGTTGGTGTAATGCGCCGCAAGGCCTTTCACGACGTCCGGCGCCGCGGGGATCGCGAGGTGTGTGCGCTGCTCCGCGATCTCGGCTTTGATCCGCGCCGCCTGGGCCGCAACGTCGCCCGCAGCTTCCGGGTTTCCGTCGTAGAGGATTTCGAGCACGCGCCGCATGAAGGGACGCAGCATCAACTGACCGGTATCGGCGTTGGTCAGCAGCACCGCACCGACGCCGGCATCGGGGATCGCAATCCAGTCACTCTTGTATCCGTCGAGGCTGCCACCGTGATGAACGACGGTGACGCCCCAGGTTTTGTCGGTCTCAAGGCCCATTCCATAGAAAGCATCCTCGCCCACGGGCACGTTCGTCTTGCGCCGCTCCAGGAGGTTCTTCTCCGACACGAGGCGTTTGCTATCCGGCAGCTTGCCGAGCGTGAGTTCGTCCTGGACGTACCTGATAAGATCGTGCGGCGATGACCACGCGCCGCCGGCTGGGCGATAGGGCAAGATGGTATAGTTCAGATCCATGCTCGCGACCGACGGTTTGCCTTCGATGTCGTCGGCATGCGGGCTCGCGTGATCCGCGGCCAACGCGCGCGCCATGTCGAACGTCGTCTCGTTCATGCCGAGCGGATCGAAGATCATGCTCTGCATCGCCGAGTCGTAAGCCGCGCCCAGTTCCTGATCGGGATGGACGATATGTCCGCCGATATAACCTGCGGCAGTGGCCATCAGGTTGTTGTACTGAAATACTTCGCCGAACTTACTCGTCGGCTCGGTCGCGGCGAGTTGGTCGAACGTCGTCGTTGCGGGCGTCGTGCGCGGCGTGTTGAAGATCCAGTCGAAATCCTTGCGCGGCAAACCGGTGCAGGCGCAGACAAGGTTCTTGATCAGTACCTTGCTCGTGGTCTCGGCGCTGCCGAGGCGGAACGTGGGATAGACGTCCGTGACCTTCTGGTCCCAGGCGAGCTTGCCTTCATCTACCAGCCGCGCCAGCAGAAGCGTGGACATGCCCTTGGTGTTCGACGCGATCATGAAAAGCGTGTGCGCGTCAATGGGTTCCGGCTTGCCGAGCTCCCGCACACCGATACCGCCTTCGAACACCACCTTGCCGTGATCGATGATCGCAACGCCTGCGCCCGGCACGCCGAGTTGCTGCATCCCCGTCTGCACAAAGGATTTCAGCGCCTCGATCCGTGCCGCGTCGAAGGGGTGGGCGGTCTTTCCGGCGAAGGTTTCGCGTTTGTATCCGGCGGGACGGAGGCTCTGCAGCATGAGACCGAGCGCGGCGCCGCGCTTCTCCACCGTCGCCTGCGTGCCGTCGAGGATCATCACCGTCCATTTCGATCCGCTGCGAGAGGCGATGACCTGGATTTCCGCCTTCTCGTTCGGCGAGGTTTCGTAATCGAGAACCTGCCGCTCGTCCCAGCCATTGCGCGCCGGTCGCGCGGTGACGAGTTTCACCTTGTGATGTGCATCGGGACGATACATGGCCCAGGCTTGGGCCGCCGCATCGGACGCGTCTTTCGCCTGCGCGATGTCGGCAAATGCGAACCACGTGTCGCCCTCGGCCGATGACGCGACGACGTAATGGTCATGCCGCGTGAGCGACCAATCCTTTGCCAGGGTGAAGGTTGCGCCGGAAGGGGTTTTCTCCGGCGTGTCGGCGCTGACGGCCTGGGCGGGCGGAGTGGTCTCCGCTGCGAGCGCCGGAACGGGCAAAAGGACGGCACAGAGTGTCGCGATCAACCATGAGCGCATGAGAATTCCCATCTCTAACTAGCAACGGGCGCAGCTTAACCCTCACCGCCCAGACAACCCAAAGATGAACTCGGCCGCAGACCAAAACACGTCGACTCTGGCCTAGACTTCGTCAATTCTTGGAAACGACGTTGCTGCAACCGGGGCGGGGACGACCTTGAGCGATCAGACGGGACAATACTTTCTCATATCTTTTCCATTGTGCTTTATCGCGCTGTGGCTGGCCATCACATCAGTGCTCGCTCTCATTTCCGGCTGGTATGCGTTAGCGAGTCGGTATCCGGATCGCCACGAGGAGCCCAATCTAAGCCTGAGTTTCCAATCGGGATCCATGAACGGTGTCTCGATGCGGGGAATCCTTATGCTCGATGCCTGCCCATCGGGCCTGCGCGTCGGAATCTGGAGACTCTTTGGTCCGTTTAGCCGAAAATTCTTCGTTCCTTGGGACCAAATCCGGATTGAGAGAAAGAACCGGCTTTTCTGGACTGTGGCGAAACTCCGGTTTGGGGATAACTGCGGCAATCTCACTGTGTTCGGCAATGTTGCTGACCGGCTTGCGCGCTCGATACCTGGGCGCTGGCCGGAGCCCGGGCCATTTCCAGAAGAAACGAAGGCGCAGGCTCTTTGGAGCGTTACAAAGATTTGGGCGGCGGGCACTCTTTTCGCTGCATCGTTTTTCATCATCGCGCCAAGAGTCGCTCTTACAAAAGGCGCCGCTTTTCCCCCAATCGCGGTTGCTATTCTGTTTCCCGCTATTGCATTTGCGATTCCCGCGCTTTTCAATTTTTTCGCCAGAATAAGACGATAGTCGTTCACCGGATCGCGCCAAATGCCCGCGGGTTGGTGCGATACATCATGTCAGCCATCGCAATGGCGCCTTCCTGCGATACCCTCTGCGTATCAGGCTACGCCTGCTTCCCGGAGACGAGAAGCTGTGCGCGCGCGCTCCGTGATATGAGACCAATTGCGCGCAGCGACGAGGTTTTTCGGCGCCAGCCACGTCCCGCCGATGCAGACCACATTGGAAAGCGCGAGATAGGACGGTGCGTTTTCCGGCGTGAGGCCGCCGGTCGGGCAGAAGTGGACCTTTGCGAACGGGCCGGCCAGCGCATCGAGCATTCTGGTGCCGCCTGAGGCTTCCGCCGGAAAGAACTTGAAATGCGTGAGCCCTGCATCCAGTCCGCGCATGACCTCGCCCGGCGTTGCAACACCCGGCAGGAACGCGAGTGTGCTCGCCTTCGCGGCCGCTAACACGCCATCACTAAGACCGGGGCTTACGATGAACTTTGCACCCGCATCGCGCGCTTGATTGAAGTCACGGGCATTGAGCACCGTGCCAGCGCCGATCACGGCATCGGGAAGAGCGCGCGCAACGGCCTCGATCGCGGCGAGGGACTGCGCCGTGCGCAGGGTGACTTCAAAAACTCGCAGCCCGCCCTCATGCAATGCGTGGATCATCGGCACGGCATCATCCACGTTCTCAATGGTGAGCACCGGGATGACGGGCGAGAGTTGCAGGATCGCGTCGATTCCGTTCATGGCGCACCCATCAATACGCTGGCTCCTGTGTCCGCGCGGCCGACAAGGGCGCGAAACGCGGCAAACAGCTCGCGGCCCATGCCATGATCGGGGGATTTATGCGTGGCGGCCGGTCTCGACATCAGCACCTCCGTCTCGACCTTGGCTTCCAACACGCCGCGCTCAGCGTCAATCAGGATCACGTTGCCATCGTGGATGCGCGCGATCGGTCCACCATCCTTCGCTTCCGGCGTGACGTGGATCGCCGCGGGGATCTTGCCCGATGCGCCCGACATGCGGCCGTCGGTGACCAATCCCACCGCAAAGCCCTTCGCCTGCAGCGTCGCTAGCGGAGGCGTGAGTTTGTGCAGTTCGGGCATGCCGTTCGCCTTCGGTCCCTGAAAACGCAGAACGGCAATCACATCGCGCGCGAGTTCGCCGGCCTTGAACGCGGCAAGGAATTCTTCCTGGCTGTTGAACACGCGCGCGGGGGCCTCGACCTTGCGATGCCGCGGCGACACGGCGGACACCTTGATTACCGCGCGCCCGAGATTGCCGCGCAAAAGTCTTAAGCCACCCTCCGCGTCGAACGGATCGCTCGCGGGCCGAAGCACCTCGCGATCGAGCGACACCGGCGCGGCTTCGCGCCATTCGAGCCCTTCATCGCGAAGATGAGGCTCACGCGCATAGGCTTCCAGACCTTGGCCCACGACCGTGCGCACATCCGCATGCACAAGCCCCGCAGCGATCAGTTCTCGTATGACGAATCCCATCCCGCCGCTGCGATGGAACCGGTTCACGTCGGCAGCACCGTTGGGATACACACGCGCAAGCAAAGGCGTGACATGGGAGATGTCGGCGAAGTCCTCCCATTCCAGGATGAGCCCTGCCGCGCGCGCGATCGCCGGGAGATGCAGCGTGTGGTTGGTCGAGCCGCCCGTTGCCATCAAGCCGACCACGCCGTTCACGATCGCGCGTACATCGACGATGTCCGAGAGCGCACCGGTGCCTTCGCGTGCCAATGTGCAGGCCCGGACGGCGGCGGCGCGTGTCAGCGCGTCGCGCAGCGGCGTGCCCGGATTGACGAACGCTGTGCCCGGCATATGCAGCCCCATTAATTCCATCAGCATCTGGTTGGTGTTGGCCGTGCCATAGAATGTGCAGGTGCCGGGTGCGTGATAAGAAGCGCTTTCCGCTTCCAGCAGCTCGCCTCGCGACGCCGCACCGGTTGCATAGGCTTCGCGGACGCGGACTTTCTCGGGATTTGAAATGCCTGACGGCATCGGCCCTGCCGGAACGAACAACGTCGGAAGATGCCCAAAGGAAAGTGCGCCGATCAGCAGCCCCGGTACGATCTTGTCGCAGACGCCAAGGCAGAGCGTTGCGTCGAACGCGGCATGCGAGAGCGCGAGCGCGGTCGAAAGCGCGATCACATCGCGTGAAAACAACGACAGCTCCATGCCCGGCTGGCCTTGGGTGATACCGTCGCACATCGCCGGAACGCCGCCGGCCACCTGCGCCGTGCAGCCTTCTTCTCGCACCGCCGCCTTTATCAGGTCGGGATAGGTGCCGAGTGGCTGATGCGCTGAGAGCATGTCGTTGTAGGCCGTGACGATGGCGATATTCTTTCCTTCGCCATGACGAATGCGGCTCTTGTCGCCCGAGGGCGCCGCCGCGCAGACATGGGCGAGGTTGCCGCAGTCGAGATGACCCCGCGCGCTTCCAGCCCCGCGAGCTTCTTCCATGCGCGCGAGATATTGCGCGCGCGTTTCGCGGCTGCGCGCGTCGATGCGGGCGGTGACCTCTGCGATAGTCCGGTTCACGCTCATCGTTCGCGACCTCTAGGCGCGACGGACAGAGTCGCGCAGCGTGCTCGCGATGTCGAGGTATGATCCGATAGGTGCGCCGTCCTGTCCCATGCGGGCACCGTTTTCGGCAGCATGTTCTGCCTGGATGCTATCGGTCCCGATAGGTCTTTGCATAAAAATCCGGCAGCCCGCCGTCGCTGGTAATCACCCGCTTCTTGAGGAGCCAATGACCAGCCAGTTTGACGAGATCGTCATGCTCGCGGCCTTGTTCGACGAGATGCGGCTGCGACGTCGCGCTCTCCGATGCTACGCCTGTCCAAATCAGGTCCGCCGTCGCACTTTCTCCATTCACGACGATCCTGGGATTGTTCATCAGCATGTGGAATTTGCCCTTGAAGCTCGGACCCATCGCGGTCGCAGCGTCCCGATAAGCTTGCCGGACGCCTGCCTTTCCCTGGTACACGCGGCCGTTCAGGTCGAGCACGCCGTCTTCTGGGTAAAACGCGGTCATGTCCGCACCACCAGAACCCAATGGCTGATAGTAGGCGATCAGAAGGTCCTCGATCTGGATCCGGTCGAGCAGGGTCGCCTCTGTGGTGACGCTCACCTGTCCCAAAGCCCGATGCGACAAGGCAAACGTCGAAAGCGCCGCACAGACGAGCGCGAGACGGCAGCGCCAACTCGCATTTCGTCCCCTGATGATCCAGGTTTTCATACGTCCCTCCTATATTATTTGTAGTCCGTGTGCTGAGCACTCTGCCCGGTTGTGGTAACTGCGGTTTGTGCTGGCGATCCTGCCTTTCCTGTGGCAATGACACATTGCCCCGCGACATGCGACACTCCCATCCACCAGAGGGCGATTCCTTGGCCGAAAAAAACAATCGCCGCGGCGGCAAGTCCGTCACGATTCAGGAAGTGGCGCGCCACGCCGGCGTCTCTCCGATGACGGTCTCCCGCGTCGTCAACGGCGAAGCCGTCGTGCGCGAAGATACCGTCAAGAAGGTTCAGGCGTCGATCAAGGCGTTGCGGTACTCGCCCAATCCGGCCGCGCGCAGCCTCGCGGGCGCCAAATCCATCCGCATCGGATTGCTCTACAGCAATCCGAGTGCCGCCTATCTGAGCGAGTTTCTGGTCGGCAGTCTTGAACAGTCCAGCGCATCCGGCTGCCAGCTCATCCTTGAGAAATGCGATGGCGCTGGCGGCGAGAAGGCCGCTATCGCAAGGCTCGCGCAGAGCGGCGCCGACGGGATCATTTTACCGCCGCCGCTGTGCGATTCCGCCGAGGCGCTGCAGGCCGTGCTCTCCGAGGGCATTCCCGGCGTCATCGTGGCCACAGGACATCCCGCGTCGCAGTTCTCCGCCATCAGCATCGACGATTTTGCAGCCGCCCGGGAAATGACGCGCAAGCTCATTTCGCTCGGTCACACGCGCATTGCGTTCATCGCCGGCCATCCCAATCAGACCGCCAGCGCGCGTCGTCACGAGGGCTTTCTCGCGGGGATGCATGAGGCAGGTCTACCGGTCGCGCCCGCACAGCTCGCGCAAGGCTATTTCACCTATCGCTCCGGGTTGGAGGCTGCAGAACTCCTGCTCGGTGTTAACCCTCGGCCGAGCGCGCTTTTCGCGAGCAACGACGACATGGCCGCGGCCTCGATCTCGGTCGCGCACCGTCTGGGTCTGGATGTCCCGCGCGATCTCAGCGTGGCCGGCTTCGACGATACCACGCTTGCCACTGCCATCTGGCCGGCCCTGACTACGATCCATCAGCCGGTTTCCATCATGGCCAGTGACGCGGTGAAGCTTCTGATCAACCAGATTCGCCGGAGCCGTTCGGGTGAAAAAACGGAAATCGTCCACCGGCTTCTCGACTTCACCCTGATATCCCGCCAATCGACAGCGAATCTCAAGAAGGCGCGGCCCGGAGACTAGTAAGACCGGGCTTGACAACGGCGCGCCGGAGCGGATGGTAGCGCAACCAATCTTGGGGGGAGCCGACGCTTGACGACGTTGCCGACGGGCCCAGCCTGATGTCCGATTTTTTGCCGGGAGATTGGCGGGAAGCCACCCTGCTTGGCCGGCTGGATTTCGGCCAAGGTCCGACCCCGGTCGTCATTTCGCACGGCCGCCTGCTCGACGTTTCGGCCACGGCTCCGACCGTCTCAGCCTTTCTCGACCAATGGACAGGTACCGCTTCCGGTCGCGACGTCGGAGATTTCAGCGACTTTTCTTTTATGCGGGAATGGGACGGCGAAAGTTATCCGCGTCTCCTGGCACCGATCGATCTGCAATGCGTGAAGGCTGCGGGCGTCACCTTCGCCGTATCGGCCGTGGAACGTGTGATCGAGGAGCGCGCACGCGGCGATGCGGGCAAAGCGCAATCCATCCGCGATGCGCTGAAGAGCCGGGTCGGTGCAGATCTCCGCGCGGTTAAACCCGGATCGGACGAGGCCGAGCGCCTCAAATCCGCGCTCATCGCGGACGGTTTGTGGTCGCAATATCTGGAAGTGGCGATCGGTCCGCATGCGGAGATCTTCACGAAATCGCCTGTGCTTTCGGCAGTAGGTTGGGGTGCCGACATCGGCATCCGCTCGGATTCGAATTGGAACAATCCCGAGCCGGAGATCGTCATCATCTGCGACAGCAAGGGTCGCGCGCTTGGCGCCGCTCTGGGCAACGACGTGAACCTGCGCGATTTCGAGGGCCGCAGCGCACTTCTGCTCGGCAAAGCCAAGGACAACAACGCCTCTTGCGGAATCGGTCCGTTCATTCGCCTGTTCGACGATCCTTTCACCATGGATCACGTGCGCAAGGCTGTTGTCGACCTGGAGATCCAGGGGCTGGACAATTTCCGGCTCGAGGATCGCAGCACGATGTCGGAGATCAGCCGCGATCCGCTCGATCTCGCAAACCAGGCCATGAGCGAGCATCAATATCCGGACGGTTTTGCGCTGTTCCTGGGAACGCTGTTCGCGCCGACGCAGGACCGCGACACGCCGGGCCGCGGCTTCACGCACAAGGTCGGTGACATCGTGCGGGTTTCAACGCCAACGCTCGGCGTTCTGGAAAACCGCGTTGTGACGTCGAAAGACGCAGCCCCCTGGACCTTCGGGGTCGGTGCGCTGATGCGAAATCTGGCCGGGCGCGGATTGCTGTCTGGATGAGCGCGATGACCGAAACACTGACGCACTACATCAACGGCGAAAAGGTAAAGGCGGACACACCGCACGAAAGCCTGAACCCCTCCGACACACGCGAGGTGGTCGCGCGTTTCCCCGATGGCGGCGCCGCCGAAGTGAATGCGGCCGTCGAGGCTGCGCGCAACGCTTTCCCGTCATGGTCGGGTGCGTCGCCGGAAGTGCGCAGTGATCTTCTCGACAAGGTTGGCGACACGATCCTGAAACGGCGCGACGAATTGGGCCGTTTGCTATCGCGCGAGGAAGGCAAGACCTTGCCCGAAGGCATCGGCGAGGTCGCGCGGGCCGGGCGTATCTTCAAATATTTTGCGGGCGAGGCGCTCCGGCGGCGTGGACAGAATCTCGATTCCACGCGGCCAGGCGTGGACGTTGCGACATCGCGTGAAGCCGTCGGCGTTTTTGGCTTGATCACGCCCTGGAATTTCCCGGTTGCGATCCCCGCCTGGAAGACGGCCCCGGCGCTGGCGTTCGGTAACACGGTCGTGCTGAAGCCGGCGGGTCCTACGCCGGCGATGGCTGCAGCGCTTGCCGATATCATTTTCGAGGCGGGTGCTCCGGCGGGTGTGTTCAATATGGTGCTGGGTCCGGGCCGCGCCGCGGGCGAGGCCATCCTCAACCATCTCGGTGTTGACGGCATTTCCTTTACCGGTTCCCAGGCGGTGGGCGGGCGCGTGGCGGAGGCGGCAGCAAAGCATCAGGCGCGCGTTCAGTTGGAGATGGGCGGGAAGAACCCGCTCGTTGTGCTCGACGATGCCGATTTCGACCGTGCGGTTCTGTGCGCACTCGATGGTGCGTTCTTCGCGACCGGCCAGCGCTGCACGGCCTCGAGCCGCATCATCGTAACCGAAGGCATTTATCGCAAATTCGTGGATGCGCTCACCGAAAAGGCGCTGACGCTGAAAGTCGGAGACGCACTCGACCCCGAAACCAAGATGGGCCCCGCCGTCAGCGAGCAGCAGCTTCGGCAGAATCTCTCCTACGTCGATGTTGCCAAAAACGAAGGCGGAAAGCTGATGGGCGGCGGCGAACGCCTGACGCTCGACAAGCCCGGTTATTACATGAGCGCGGCGGTAATCGCTGACACTACGCCTGAGATGCGTATCAACAACGAAGAAGTCTTCGGCCCGGTCGCGAGCATCGTTCCGGTCAAAGATTATGAAGAAGCGCTTGCCGTCGCCAATGGTACCGAGTTCGGGCTTTCGGCCGGCATCTGCACGAGCTCGCTGAAATATGCGCGGCACTTCCAGCGCTCCGTGCGTGCCGGCATGGTGATGGTGAACCTGCCCACTGCTGGCGTGGATTACCACGTGCCGTTCGGCGGTTCGCGGCGGTCGAGCTATGGCCAGCGCGAGCAGGGCTTCGCGGCCATCGAATTCTATACCCAAACCAAAACCTCTTACGTCTGGGCGTGAACCAAACGATGTCCAGCGCGATCTATCCGAGCCTGAAAGACAAGCGAATCGTTGTGACCGGCGGCGCCAGCGGCATCGGCGCGAGCATCGTTTCGGCTTTTGCGGCGCAGGGCGCGCGCGTGACGTTCCTCGATGTCCTGGAAGAGGAGGGGCGTGCGCTTGCTCGGGAGCTGAAGAGATCGATTCACCCGCCCGTGTTCAACGTCTGCGACCTGCGCGATCTCGATGACATAGCGTGTGTGTTCGGGAAAATCGGAACTGTCGATGTTCTGGTGAACAACGCCGGCAATGACGATCGCCACAGCCTGAACGATGTCACGCCGGCCTATTGGGACGAGCGCATCGCCGTCAATCTGCGTCACATTCTCTTCTGCACGCGGGCCGTGGTTCCTGGCATGAAAGCGCAGAAGTCCGGTGCGATCATCAATTTCGGATCGATCTCCTGGCATCTGGGCTTGCCGGATCTGGTGGTCTACGAGACGGCCAAGGCCGGGATCGAAGGCATGAGCCGCGCGCTCGCGCGCGAGCTGGGTCCTGACGGCATTCGCGTCACGACCGTGGTCCCGGGCAATGTGCGCACGCCGCGGCAGATGAAGTGGTACTCGCCGGATGGCGAAGCCGAGATCGTCGAAGCGCAGTGCCTCAAGCAACGGGTTGAGCCCAGCCATGTCGCCTCGCTCGTGTTGTTCCTTGCTTCCGATGATGCCAGTCTCTGCACCGGCCACGAGTATTGGGTCGATGCGGGATGGCGATGAATTCAAAGCCCGAATGCGTTTGCGCGCTGGGCGCCGAGCTTGGTGAAGGGCCGGTGTGGTCCGCGCGCGAAGACGCGCTCTGGTTCGTCGATATCAAGCAGAGGCATATTCATCGCTTTGCGGCCGCAACCGGTGAACTCAAAAGCTGGGACGCACCGGCGCAGCCGGGATTCATCGCCCCGCTGCCCGATGGCCGGTTCATCGCCGGCACGAAGAGCGGCCTTTTCACCTTCGATCCCGCGGATGGGTCTTTCACGCCGCGCCATGCCGTGGAGCCGGAGATGCCCGGCAATCGGCTCAACGATGGTTATGTCGATGCGAAGGGTCGTCTCTGGTTCGGATCGATGGACGACAACGAGACGGAAGTGAGCGGCTGTCTTTATCGTCTGGAGGCGGACGGGCCGCACGCGGCGGACGCGGGCTATGTCATCACCAATGGCCCCGCCCAGAGTCCGGATCAGCGCACGCTCTATCATACCGATACGTTGGGACGCGTGATCTACGCGTTCGATTGCGCGCCGGACGGTGCCCTGACGAACAAGCGAGTCTTCGTGCGGATCGAGGATGGCGCGGGTTATCCGGACGGCCTTACCATCGACAGCGAAGGCTGTGTGTGGACGGGGCTGTTCGCGGGTTGGGCGGCAAGGCGCTATTCACCGCTGGGCGAATTGCTGGAAGAAGTACGTTTTCCCTGTGCCAACGTGACCAAGATCGCGTTCGGGGGAGCGGATCTGCGCACGGTCTATGCGACCACGGCGTGGAAGGGATTGAGCGCACGGGCGCGCGCCGAGCAACCGCTCGCAGGCGCGCTGTTTCGTTTCGCAGCCGAAGTCGCCGGTCTTCCGCAGCATGCGGTGCTCTATGGGTGAGCGGAAGCCGGTTCGCGGTTTTCGCTCGCGCGCGTGGTTCGATGCGCCAGGGCATATCGATCTCGCGGCGCTCTATCTCGAACGCTTCATGAATTACGGGTTGACGCCCGATGAATTGCGTTCCGGCCGTCCGATCATCGGCATCGCGCAGTCCGGCAGCGACCTCAATCCCTGCAATCGCCATCATCTCGAACTCGCCAAGCGCGTGCGCGAAGGCATCCGTGATGCGGGTGGCATCGCACTGGAATTTCCGACCCATCCGATCTTCGAGAATTGCCGCAGGCCAACGGCCGCACTCGATCGCAATCTCGCCTTCATGACGCTCGTGGAAATCCTGCACGGCTATCCGCTCGATGCAGTCGTGCTCACGACCGGATGCGACAAGACCACGCCGTCTGCGATCATGGCGGCCAGCGCTGTCGATATTCCGGCCATCGTCCTTTCCGGCGGTCCGATGCTCGATGGCTGGCATGATGGCGAGCTCGTGGGTTCGGGCACCGTCATCTGGCGCAGCCGGCGCAAACTCGCCGCCGGGGAAATCACCGAAGACGAGTTCTTCGACGCAGCGCTCGCGTCCGCGCCGTCGGTTGGTCACTGCAATACGATGGGCACGGCCTCGACCATGAACGCGGTGGCGGAAGTGATCGGCCTGTCGCTAACGGGATGCGCGGCCATTCCCGCGCCCTATCGCGAACGCGCGCAGATGGCCTATGAGACCGGAAAGCGGATCGTCGACATGGCCTATGACGATCTGACGCCGTCGAAGATCCTGACGCGCGACTCTTTCCTGAACGCTATTGCGGCCGTGGCGGCGCTCGGCGGTTCGACCAACGCGCAGCCGCATATAGACGCGATGGCGCGGCACGCCGGCGTGGACGTCGGCCCGGGCGACTGGAGCGCGGCCTACGACATCCCGCTTCTGCTCAACATGCAGCCGGCCGGCCAATATCTCGGCGAGCGCTTCCATCGTGCCGGCGGAGTGCCCGCAATCCTGTGCGAATTGCGCAAAGCCGGACGGCTGAGAGGTGGTGCGCAGACCGTGACCGGGCGAACTCTTGCCGCCAACATTGAAGGCCGCGAGACCAAGGATCGCGAGATGATCCGCAGCTTTGACTCGCCGCTTCGGGAGCGCGCCGGTTTCCTCGTCATGAAGGGCAATCTCTTCGACTTCGCAATCATGAAGACGAGCGTGATCTCTGAAGAATTTCGCGAACGCTATCTGTTAGAGCCCGGCAGCGAAGGCGTATTCGCGGGACGCGCCGTGGTGTTCGAGGGATCGGACGATTACCACAAGCGCATCAACGATCCTTCGCTTGGGATCGATGAAAGAACGGTTCTCGTCATCCGCGGTGCTGGCCCGGTCGGATGGCCGGGTTCGGCGGAGGTCGTGAACATGCAGCCGCCGGACGCGCTTCTTAAACGCGGCATCCGCAGCCTTCCGACCATCGGTGACGGACGCCAGTCGGGAACGGCCGACAGCCCGTCGATTCTAAATGCGTCGCCGGAGGGCGCGGCTGGCGGAGGGCTTTCGTGGCTTCGCACCGGCGATGTCATCCGGATCGACGTGAACGCGGGACGCTGTGACGCACTGGTATCCGACGAAGAAATCGCGCGGCGGAAAAAGGAGGGGATCCCGCCAGTCCCGGAGTCGGTGACCGTGTGGCAGGAGATCTATCGCCAGACCGTCAGCCAGCTCGATAAAGGTGCCGTCATGGAGCCGGCGCTGAAGTACCGCGACATCGGTAGCAAGACGCCGCGTCACAACCACTAGCTAACTGCTTGCGGAATGTTAGCGTTATCAATAGGCTGATTACCAACGAGCTGCATACGATGCGGCCAGGCTGAGGAAACTGCGGACGCGAGCCCGCGAGGGGAAGGGGCACCGGATCATGGCGAAAGCCAATTATGGACTTGTGGTTGCGCTGTCGGTTGCCGCCACGCTCGGCGGTTTGCTCTTCGGCTATGACACGGCCGTGATCTCCGGTGCGACGGACGCGATCACCTTCAACTTCGTGACGCCGCGCCATCTGCCGGAGGCAGAGGCGAACTTCCTTTCCGGTTTCGCGATCGGCTGCGCGCTTCTCGGCTGCGTGCTTGGTGCTGCGATCGCCGGACCAATCTCAACGCGCTGGGGCCGTCGCGCCGGCCTTCTGATCGCGGGTGTCCTGTTCTTCGTCTCCTCTATCGGCGCGGGCTTTCCGGAGTTCGGCTTCGGCGCGCACGGTCCCGATGCATTGCCGTTCTTCATCTTCTACCGGCTGATGGGCGGCACTGCGATCGGCATGGCCTCTATGCTTGCGCCGATGTATATCGCCGAGATCGCGCCGCCTTCGTCGCGCGGGCTGCTCGTGACCCTGCAGCAGATCGCCATCGTCGTCGGCATCAATCTCGTCTATTTCGTGAACTACTTCGTGCAGACGCTCGGCGACCACGATTTTCTGATGAATCACGGTTGGCGTTACATGCTCGCTTCGGCTGCGATCCCGGCGACCTTGCTCATCATATTCATGCTGCTCGTGCCCGAAACACCGCGCTTCCTCGTTCTCAAAGACCGCGATGACGAGGCGCTTGCGCTCCTGAAGCGTCTCGGCGGAGGCGATCCGGACACGACGCTCAAGGAGATCGAGGCGTCGCTCGTCCAGCACACCCGTCCGCTGCTCAGCTACGGCTGGCTGGTGCTGATCGTCGGCATCATGCTCTCGGTGTTCCAGCAGGTGGTCGGCATCAATGCCGTGCTCTATTTCGCGCCGCATATGTTCCAGAACATGGGCGCCTCGCAGAACGAGGCCTACTCGGAGTCCGCCTGGTTCGTCGGCGTGACCATGACGCTGTTCACCCTGGTTGCGACCGCCACGGTCGACCGGCTGGGGCGCAAGCCGCTTCTTATCGCCGGCGCGCTGATCATGGCGGCGGCGATGCTTACGCTCGGCACGCTATTCGACACCCACGCCGTGAGCGCAGTCGCCCAGAGCGGAGCGGCCGGCACGACCACGGCGTCCTACGTCGCGATCGCAGCGGTCGTCGTCTACATCATCGGCTTCTCGTTCTCCTGGGGCCCGGTGACGTGGGTGATGCTGTCGGAGATTTTCCCGAACTCGATCAAGGGCAAGGCGATGTCGATCGCGGTTGCGGCACAGTGGATCGCGAACTTCGTCGTGTCACAGACCTTCCCGATGATGGACGGCTCGTCCTCTCTCAACGCCGCGTTCAACCACGGCTTCGCCTATTGGCTCTATGGGGCCGGCGCGGTCCTGGCGGCGCTGTTCGTGATGCGCTTCGTGCCGGAGACCAAGCAGCGCAGCCTCGAAGCGATCGAGGGGCTGTGGGGCAAGCCGCAAGCCGCGGAATAGGGCAGATGGTGAAACCAGAGCAGCGTCATGCCGTCTTCATCGCTGGCCGCTGAGGCGCGTTGCGAAATGCGTTGGCAATGGCAGCGGTCAGTGGCTTCGGACGACACTCCGCGTCAAAGGGGCAGGGGCGTTTCGCCACGCCGTCCTTGCGCGGCCACCAACCCTGCAGCCAGGAATATTTGTCGGTTAGTCCCCACGCCATTACGTAGCGCAGTTGTTTGTAGCTCACCATGAGATTGAGATAGTCGGCCGCCAGCGTGGCGACTTCGGCGTCGCGTGCGGCGATGTCGGCTGGCATGGTCTGGTCGCCGACGTCGAATTCGGTGATAACGAGATCGAGCCCCATGCCGGTCACTTCGTCGAGGAAGCCGCGCCATTGCGTCTGTTCGGCGGCGCTGAAGCTGTTCCCCGCATCGGTGGCGCCGGGACCAATATGGCCCTGCACGCCGAGCGCATCGATAGGCACGTTGTTCTTCCTAAGGCGCTCGAGCAGGCGCAATACGCCGGCGCGATGCTTCCCACTGTCGGCAGCCCAGCTCATGTAATCGTTGTAGACAAGCTGGGCATGCGGCGCGGCTTCGCGGGCGGCGTGGAACATGACGTCGATCGCTTCGGGGCCGAGATGCTTGGTGAACACCGTCTCGCGCATCTCGCCGGTGTCGTGGTCGATGGTCTCGTTGACGACATCCCAGGAGAACACGCGGTCACCGCAATGTCCACAGACCGTGGCGACATGGTCTCTCAGCATGCGCTCGGCCTGGACCGCAGGCTTCGGTCCGAAATCGTAGCCGGGCAGCCATTTCGGCAACCATTCCGTGCGGTTCCACAAGAGCGTGTGCCCGCGCATCGCGAGGTTGTTCTTCGCCGCGAAATTGAGCAACAAATCGGCGCGCCTGAAATCGAATGTCATCGGATCACCGCGAAGCGCGTACCATTTGAGTTCGTTTTCCGGAACCAGGATGCCGCATTGTTCGACAGTTAGCGCACGTACCTGCGGATCCTCGAACGAACCGGTGAACTTGCCTTCGAACGATTTCACCCCGCCATTGCCGGTGCCGAGGCAGGTCCCGAATTTCAGGCCTCTGGTTTCGGCAATCGCGTTGAGGGAGTCTGCTGGGGGTCTTGTTTGTTCCGGCAGAGGCTTCGGCGGCGTGCAAGCGCCGGCCGCAAGTGCGAGGCCGGATGAGATGCAGGTGCGGCGGGTGAGATCGCGCATACCCCCTCCAGAGTTGCTGCAGCGCAGCGTGGATTTCGTTTGGCAGACCCGAAAGGTAGCGTTACCACTCTGGGCCAGCGGGCTCAACTGCGTCAGGGGAATGATGTCCATCACGAGGATCGTTTGCGGCATGTTTCTGGCCGCTTTGGCATCGCCCGCGCTCACGCAGACACCGCTGCTCAATCCGGTTTTTGACGATCATGCCGTCCTTCAGCGCGGTCGGCCGATCCCGGTCTGGGGCACCGCCGATCCCAACGCCAACGTGACGCTGTCCCTGGCGAGCAACACCCTCACGGTGCATGCCGATGCAGCCGGGTCGTGGAAGGCCATGCTGCCCACACTGCCGGCGGGTGGGCCCTATGTGCTGAAGGCGGAAAGCAACGGACGGACCGAGCAGGTCGATGACGTTCTGGTCGGCGATGTCTGGCTGTGCTCGGGCCAGTCGAACATGGCGCTCCAGGTGAAGCGCACGCTCGACGCCGACAGCGAAATCGACGGCACCCGTGAGAATACGATCCGTATGCTGACGGTATCGCAGACCGAGAGCGTCGTGGCGCTCCCCGTGCTTGCCAAGCGGAACGAATGGAAGCCCGCCACGCCCGCCACCGTCGGGGAATTCTCAGCCACATGTTTCTATTTTGCGCGGGCCTTGCAAAAATCTGTGCCGGTTCCGATGGGACTGGTGAATGCGTCGTGGGGCGGTTCGAAAATCCGCACCTGGATGAGCGAACCCGCGATCCGGGCATCGGGGCTTTTTGACCGCTCCGCCGACATCCTTGATCTCTATGCGAAGGATACGCTGAGCGGCGTGGTGCCGTTCGGAGCAATGTGGGAAAGCTGGTGGAGGCATAATGTACCAACAGCACTGGGCAAGGAGCCATGGAATCCCGGGCTCGATGTGCACGACTGGCCGCAGGCGCCCGCGCTCGGATTCTGGGACGATTGGGACATGCCGGGACTCATCAACCGCACCGGCATGGTGTGGTATCGCAGCAGTATCGATCTGACGCCGGAGCAGGCAGCGCATGTCGTCTCGCTTTCCATCGGCCAGGTGGATGAGTTCGGCGCGGCGTGGATGAACGGCGTTTTCGTTGGCGACGGGTCGAGCACGCCGCAGGTTTACCGGCTGCCATCGGGAACCGTGCAGGCCGGCAGCAACGTCATCGCCGTCAATATCCTCAACACATACAAGAAGGGTGGATTGATCGGCCCGGTATCGGTGGTGCTGGATAACGGCACGAAATTGCCGCTGGCCGGGCCATGGCAATACAGTCCCGTGCCGCAAAGCGTTCCCGAACCGCCGCGCGCGCCGTGGGAGCCGCTCGGCGGACTGAGCATCGCTTATAACGGAATGATCGCGCCCATCGAGCCGTACGCGTTCCGCGGCGTCCTCTGGTACCAGGGCGAATCCGACACAAGCGAACCACAGGCCTATCGCAAATTGCTGCCGGGGCTGATGCAGGATTGGCGTGAACGATTCAAAACCGATCTTCCGTTCCTGGTCGTACAGTTGCCGAATTACGGAATGCCGCCGGTCAAGCCCATGAATTCCGGATGGGCGGAGCTGCGCGAATCGCAACGTGCTTCGGTCGCGCCCGACATGAATGCAGCGCTCGTCGTGACGACCGATCTTGGCGAAGATTACGACATTCATCCGCCGAACAAGCAAGAGGTCGGACGCCGGCTGGCGCTTGCCGCGCGACGCCTTGTCTACGGCGAGAAGATCGTGGCGAGCGGGCCGCTGGCACTGTCCGCGGAAAGGAACGGTAGCCGCATCGTCATTCGTTTTGACGATGTCGAACGCGGGCTTGTGGCACACGGCTCGGACGCGCCGATCGGTTTCGAGTTGTGCGATCGGAAGTCCTGCCGCTATGCGACGGCAGCGATCTCAGGGGATCGCGTGTCTCTGCGCGCGAAAACTGCTCCGACGCATGTGCGCTATTGTTGGGCCGATGCACCGATCTGCACGTTGTTCGATGGCGCCGGTTTGCCGGCCTCGCCGTTCGATCTGCCGGTCAGCTCCGGAAGAAAGCCTGCGATGCGCTGATAAGCACGCGCTGCTTTTGACATCCGTAAGAAGAATGATAGCGTTACCAAAATAGCGCCGGCCGCCCGGCGAAGGGGGAGCGACATGGGCACAACAATTTCCCGCGTTGGAGTTGCGGCAATCCTGGCCGCGCTGAGTCTGGCCTCTATGCCCCACGCCGGCGGTGCACCGCGCGAGGCAAAGGCTGGACCGCTTTACAAAGATTCTTCCGCGCCCATCCCCGCGCGCGTGGAAGATTTACTGAAGCGCATGACGCTTCAGGAGAAGGTCGCGCAGATGCTCTGCGTCTGGGGCGACAAGGTGCAAATCTTCGATGCCAATCTGCAATTCGACGAAGCCAAGGCGAAGACGAAATTTCCCGACGGTGTCGGCCAGCTCGCGCGGCCGCAGGACCGCAAAGGAGCGTTCTCGCCGCGCATCGCGCCGCCACGCGGCGTGAAGGAGACGATCGATCTTGTGAATGCCGTCCAGCACTGGGCGGTGAACGACACGCGGCTGGGTATCCCTGTGATTTTCCACGAGGAAGGCCTGCACGGTTACGCCACGAAGGACACCACGCATTTCCCGCAGGCCATCGCGCTCGCCAGCACCTGGGACCCAGACCTGATCCGGCAGGTCGACAGCATCGTCGGGCGCGAGATTCGCGCGCGCGGCGTGAGCATGGTTCTGGCGCCCGTCATCGATGTCGCGCGCGATCCGCGCTGGGGCCGCATCGAGGAGACGTTCGGCGAAGATCCGTATCTGGTCAGCCAGCTCGGTGTTGCCGCGATCGAAGGCTACCAGGGCGATGCGATTCCGCTCGCCGATGGGAAAGTGTTCGCAACGCTCAAACATTTCACCGGACACGGACAGCCGGAAAGCGGCACCAACGTCGGGCCTGCGGAGATATCCGAGCGCACGCTGCGCGAAAACTTCTTTCCGCCGTTCGAGGAGGCCGTGCGCCGCACGAAAGTGCGTTCGCTGATGGCGTCCTACAACGAGATCGACGGCGTTCCGTCGCACGCGAATACTTGGCTGCTCGGGACCGTGCTGCGCGGCGAATGGGGCTACAAAGGCGCGATCGTCAGCGACTATTACGGCATTGAGCAGCTCACTGACCTGCACCATGTCGCACCCGACTATACCGAAGCCGCGATTCGCGCATTGCATGCCGGCGTGGCCATGGACCTGCCCGACGGCCAGGCCTATGTGACGCTCGCCCAGTCGGTGCAGAACGGCCGGGTGAAGATGGCCGAGATCGACGCGGCGGTGCGCCAGGTGCTGACGCTGAAATTCGAGGCCGGGCTGTTCGAGCATCCCTACGCGGACGCTGTGGCCGCCGAAGCGATCACCGACAATGCCGAAGCGCGTGCGCTTGCGGAGAAGGCTGCGGAGCGAGCCGCCGTGCTGCTCAAGAACGACGGCGTCCTGCCGTTGTCTGCGCCAAATCTTGGTACGCTTGCTGTGATCGGCCCCAACGCAAACGTCGCACGGTTGGGCGGCTATTCGGGCATCCCGCGTCATACGGTGAACTTGCTCGAAGGGCTCCGTGCCAAGCTCGGCGACCGCGCGAAGATCGTATTCTCCGAGGGCGTGAAGATCACCGACAGCGACGACTGGTGGGCCGACACGGTCAAGCTCTCCGATCCGGCAGAAAATGAAAAGCGGATTGCCGAGGCCGTCGAGGTGGCGCGCCGCGCCGACAAGGTTCTGCTTGTGCTTGGCGATACCGAGCAGACGAGCCGCGAAGGCTGGGCCGATACGCATCTGGGCGATCGCGACAACCTCACGCTTCCGGGACAGCAGGACGAACTCGCCAGCGCGATTTTCGCATTGGGCAAGCCTACCATCGTTGTTCTCTTAAATGGCCGTCCGCCGGCGGTCGTGAACATCGCGGAGAAGGCGAATGCGCTGATCGAGGGCTGGTATCTGGGCCAGGAGGGCGGCACGGCGATGGCCAACATCCTGTTCGGCGACGCTAATCCGGGCGGCCATCTGCCGGTCACGCTCGCGCGTTCTGTGGGCCAGCTTCCGATGTTCTACAACTACAAGCCTAGCGCGCATCGCGGCTATCTGTTCGACACGACCGCGCCGCTGTTTCCGTTCGGATTCGGCCTCAGCTACACGAGCTTCGATATTTCGGCGCCCAGGCTTTCGGCGCAGAGCATCAAGCCGGACGGCTCGGTCGATGTTTCCGTCGATGTGAAGAACATTGGTGCGCGCGCAGGCGACGAGGTCGTGCAGCTCTACATCCACGACCGCGTCAGCTCGGTGACGCGTCCGATCAAGGAATTGAAGGGCTTCCAGCGCGTCACTCTGCAGCCGGGCGAGGTCCGCACGGTCGTATTCCATCTCGACCACCATTCGCTGTGGTTCTGGGACGCGCAGATGAAGCGTGTGGTCGAGCCGGGCGACTTCGACATTATGGCCGGCGCGAATTCTGCCGGCCTCAAGACGGTCGTGCTGCACGTCGAGGGGTAGACTAGCAGCCGTCCGCCAGAAAATCGGCCGCGAGCTTGCAGGCGCGTGGCGATTCGTCGAGCAGCAGATGACCGGCTTCATCGATCATCGTCACCGTCGAACCGGGGATCGCTTTTCCCCAATGCGCGGCGAGGCCCGGCAGAAGGACGCAATCCTTCCCACCCCATAGAATAAGCGTCGGCACAGTGAGGCGCGGGAGGCGGCGGCGGAGCTTGCGGTCGGCCGCTTCGCTGTCGGCGAGAACTCGCGCGGTGGAGGTCCGTTCACGTGCGCGCTCGGCCATGAACGTCTCGTCCGCGTCAGGCGGCCAGAAGCGCGTGATGAAATCCGGATCGGCGACAAGAAGCTTCGGAATATCCCTTGGGTCCATGGCGGGATAGTTGGGTGGCGGACACTCCGCCGCGAGCAGCCCGGCCGGTGCCGAAAGCACCAGCCTGCTGACCATGCCGCCATGCGTGAGCGCGAACTCAGCCGCCAACCGGCCGCCCATGGAGGCACCGGCGAGTCCGAACCGCGTCAGACCCAGCGCCTCGAACAGCGCCGTGTAATGCACGACGTAATCGGCAATCGAACCGATGTCGGGATCGTCGGCACTCTCACCAAAACCGGGATGATGGGGCACGATGACCTGGAACCGGTCCAGCCAAGCGCGCGCCCATTCGAAGCCGTGGAACGTGCCGCCACCGTGGAAATAGACGACGGGCGGACCTTCACCCGCGCTGTAAACGACGCTGCGGATGCCATCGACGATATATTCGTCGCGCACGAAACCTTCGGTGCTGTAGCCGCGCGTGGTTACCATGGTTCGACCTCACACCGGCATCGGATTGCCGAATATCAGCTTGCTCAAGGACGTGGCCGTGACCGAATTGTCCACCCGTGCGGCGTTGGTGCGGAACCCGTTGCGGTCTTCCTCGCGCTTCACCGGATCGCTTTCCGACATCGTCCGCTTGAAATTGGTGGCGAGGGGCGAGGTCACCTCATGGAACACGCGCTTGCGCTCCGCGGCATAGAAATCGAGCACGGAGTCCGGCGCGCGGCCTTCTATGACAGCGGACATCACAGCAATCAGGCAATCGGCATCGATCACGCCCGTGGTGAGCCCGAGGCCGCCGCAAGGATTGCAGGCATGCGCCGCATCGCCGGCCAGCAGCGTGCGCCCGACGCGGAAGGATGGCGCGCAGCGTTCCTGCACGCGATACGGCGACCACGCCACAATCCGGTAAAGCTCCTTGCCCGGGAAGATCGCGGCATAGTGCTCCGGGATGCGCGCGTACACTTCATCTTCGGCGAGGGTGGCGTCTTCGCCATAGGTGACGCGCCAGAGATTTTCGCGGCCGAGCCGCGCCACCACTGCCCAATTGACCGGATCGGCAATCATATTGGCCAGTTCGAAATCGTATTTCTCGAAATCGTATTCAACATTCGTGGCAACAAAACGATCCGGCCAGGTGTGACCCTCGAATGGCAGGCCGAGGAGCTGGCGCACCGCGCTCCGTGCGCCGTCGGTGCCGATCACCCAATCGGCATGGAGTTCGCGCGGGCCGCTTGGCGTCTCAACGCCCAAGGTCACGCCGTGGACGTCCTGCGAAAGGCTTATGACCTTGTGACTCCACAACACCTGCGCGTTGGGCAGGCGCGCGAGATGCTGCGATACCAGACCCGCCAGGATGTGCTGACCGAAATGCAGATTGTGGTCGTATTTGCTCCCCGGCGGTAGCGTGTTGCGCAGGTCGGAGCGGATGATCTCGCCGCTGTCGAGGAAGCGCATCGAAAATCCCGTGCTGGGAAGCCCGATGGCTTCTGCATCCTCCAAGAGACCAAGCCGGTCGATAATCTCGAGAGTCGTGGGGAAATAGATCGCCGCGCGTGGCGCATTGTTGATGCCGCTTTCGGCTTCCAGGAGCGTGACGCGGATACCCCTGCGCGCAAGGCCCAGTGCCGTGAGAAACCCGACCGGCCCGGCACCCACCACGATGACATCGTCCAAGTCTTCCACAGACATCTCCGTGTTCAGCGCTTTTCGCGGGTGAGATACGCGGCGATCGCGTTCAGCTCGGCGTCGCTGATCTCGGTCTTGCGCGCGGCGGGCATGACGCTGATCCCGTGGCGCACCGTCGCGATCACGAACGCTGCGTTGAGGTCAGTGCGCTGATCCAGCCGTGCCGGAACGTCGCCATTGTATTTGACCTGCAGCGCATCCGTTCCCGGGCGATCCGGCCCGTCGCCATGACACTCCCAGCAATAGCGGTGAAAGACCTGCTCGCCACCGTTGCCCGTCACCGGAACGCGCGACCATCCGGCACCGACCGTGGCGCGCTGCGGCGAGGAGTCCGCTGCTGCAGACGTCGTCAGCAGCACGGCGAACAGCGACACGGTAATTCTGCGCGTCACAGCTTCTTCTCCCGCAGATGCCTGGGCCACACACCGTAACGCCCTGCGGAGATGATGCCGTTGGGATCGATGGCGTCCTTGACGGTCTCGTGGAAGCGCCTGAGCGCGTGATTGTTGAAACTGTAGGTGGCCATCACATCGTCCTGAAACGCGGGCGCCGTGCGGTATTCACCATAGCCGTGATCGGCCAGAATCTTCACCATCTCGCGGAACGCCGTGCGCGTGCGCTTGTTGCGTTCGGGATCGTGCGTGACCCCCATCATGATGAGGATCACGAAGGTCCTGGCCCAACAGCCGATCGGCGGTGTCAGCACCGTCACCGGCAGTTCCAGCCGCGTCACGGTCTTCTGGATCAGTTCATAGGCCGCGGTGATGCCTTCCCCGGTTCTCGGAACGATCGGCGAGCAGGTGATATGGCCTTCCGTCGGGTCTGAATGCTCGCTGCGGGCGCCGATGGAGAAAATCGATAACGCCGGAATGCCGAACGGCGATTTGCTGAGCATGCCTTTCAGTTCGTCGGGCTTGGGCGGCATGGCGATCACGTCGCCGCCGGTGAAGGTGACGCCGGCGATCGCGGAGGCTTTCCGTTTTGTGTATTCCCACTGCGCCTTCACCACTTCGGCACCGCCGTAATACGAGACCGTCACGGTCCAGTAGGGGATGTGGTTCGCGGCGGCGTAGGCTTCCTGATCCGCGACGCTGGCGTTGGCCGACGGCATGCCAGGCGGCTGCGGCATGGGGAGGCCCATGGGAAGGAACGGGCTCGCGAACACGGGCATGCCCTGCATCGCGACGGTGTTTTCGAGATAGTTGACGATATCGACAAGCTTGTTGATGTCGGACTTCTTTGGCACGCCGATCACGCCCGAAATAAAGGCTTCGGGCGCGGGATAGAGCCAGAATCCCATTTTGGTGACGACGCCGAGGCTGGACTGCTTGAACAACCCGTCCACGAACGGTCCGTAGCCGTATTTGTTCTGCTGCCACGTTTTTGCATTGGGTAGCGCCCCCATGCCGGTGCGCAACACCTCGCCGTTTGCAAGCACCACTTCCATGCCGCAATGGGCGTCGAAATGATTCCTGTACCAGGAATGCGTATAGCCGCCGCCATAGTCGAGGGCGTTTCCGATCACGCTGCCCCAGCCCGGATCGGGACAATCGATCCAGAGATCGAGACCTTTGTCCTGGATGTGACGATAGAGATCGAAATAGGTGACGCCGGGTTCGACCAGCACGCAGGAATTGCGTTCGTCGATCTCGAGGATGCGGTTCATGCGTTTCAGATCGAGAACAACACTGCCGGAGAGCACGGGTGCCGCGCCGCCGTAACCGAGGTTCTTGCCGGTGGAGATCGGATAGACCGGAATCCGCTTTTCGTTGGCGATCCGCATTAGGGCCTGGACTTCTTCGGCACTGAACGGGGCGACGGCAGCGGAGGCGATCCTCTCGTCAGGCTCGTTCCACAATATGGAATAGGCGTCGCGATAGGGTTCCAGATCCTCGTCGGAGGTGAACACCCAATCCTTGCCGACAACCGACGCGAATCGCGCGAGCGCGTCGGCGAAATCGGCAGCCCTGATGCCGGACGGTGTCCTCATGCGCGTTCTCCGCCAAACCGCTTCGGCACAATCATCCAGCTCACCAGCAAGGGCCATCGTTCGCTGACTGCTGACGAATAACTGTCGCGTTGTGTGGTCATCGGTCCAGCGGTGCGGGATGTGATCGCCATGCGCGCGGCCTGTGCCGGCCAGTTTCGATCCGAAAGCGCGTTCAGCGCCTGTTCTGTCACGACATCCTTTGGGCCGCGGATATCGTGCAGCAACCGGGAACCATCACTGCGGTGGCTTCCCTTGAACGCCACCCGCAGACCCCGATCCATCGCCAGCCGTTCGAGGCAAAAGAAGGCGCCGTATTCGGTCAGACCCGCGACAGCAATCTTTTCGTCGCGCCAGCGTGTATCGAGTTCCTCGTACCAGAGTTTGGTGATGTCGCTTTCGATCCACACGACACGTTCGCCGTTGGGCATCGCCTGCGCTGCAAAATCGCGGCTTGCTGCGATGCGTGTGTCTGCGACGAAGAGGCAATTCCTGTTCGGTGTTGCGGCCAAAGCGCCGGTGACGTCCTGGCCCATGGCAATGCCGCCCACGATAGCGCCTCCCGCCATCATGACATCGCGTCTGTCCCAAAGCCCTCGAGGGCTTTTCATGATGGCGTCCCCTTCGCGTCTCTGATGGAATTAGGGAAGCGAAGATCAGCGGTGTCAACGATGTCGGCTACGCTGCGTCCGATCCTGCGCTGTTCATCGAATTCTGTTGCGCAATTGGAAAGCCCACGTTGAAATGGCTGCAGAAAAACCATGGAGCGTTGGATGATTGAACTGCATCACGTCGGTACGCCGAACGGTCATAAGGTCACGATCATGCTGGAGGAGGTGGGACTTCCTTATCGCGCGATCCCATACAACCTCATGAACGGCGATCACTTCACGCCGGAATTCCGCAAGATCAATCCGAACAACAAGCTGCCGGCGATCGTCGACACAGAGCCCGCGGATGGCGGCGAGCCCTTTGCCGTGTTCGAGACCGGAGCGATCCTGATCTATCTCGCGGAGAAATCCGGCAAGCTGATGCCGAAGGATTTCCGCAGATGCCATCTCGCGCTGCAATGGCTGATGTGGCAGATGGCGAGCCTAGGTCCCATGCATGGACAGGCGCATCACTTCATCCGCTATGCGCCGGATGGCCAGGTTTACGGCATTGACCGTTATGGCAAGGAGGCACGGCGGTTGATGCATGTGCTCGAATATCGTCTGCGCGAGGCGCCGTATCTGGCCGAAGAATATTCCATCGCGGATGTCGCTTGCTGGCCGTGGGTGCGCGCGACACGGATGATCGACATATCGCTGTCTGAGTTTCCGGCCGTGGAAAAGTGGTGGCACACAATCAATGAGCGGCCCGCGATCCTGGCCGGCACCGGGAGCAAGGACCTCGCGACTCCCGCCAGCTACGGCCAGAAGCGTGCACAGCTTTCGCCGGATCAGTGGTCGAACCTGTTCGGCGAGCGGATGCTGGCGGCTTCGGAAAACGGCTAGAGTCAATTGACTTTACTTCGTCATGGCCGGGCTTTGACCCGGCCATCCATCAGCGAGCGATAGCGAGCAAGTGACGCTGGATGGCCGCCTCGGAGGGCGGCCATGACGAAGAAGAGGGGGAAATCCATTTCAAGGCTGCGTCAGACGATGCTGCAGACGACTGATCCCAGTCCTTGGGCCGTATAGCCATAAGCGATCGGGTGCTCGGGGAATTGCCCCTTGATCAGGTTGCCGGTCATCACGATCTCGCCGGCACGGAGCCGATGGCCGTGTCTGGCGAGATCGTCCGCGAGCCACGCGACCGAAGCAAAGGGATGGCCGAGGGCCGCGCTGCCGAGGCCCGAGGCGATGTTGGTGCTGCCGTCGGATAGCATTGCGCGCACGTCGGCGAGTTCCGGCCACGCGCTCTGCCATTCGCCGAGCACGATGGCTTCGTGCCAGCCATTGTCCGCGATGAAGGAGAGGCCATCGAGCGTCGCGTAATCGCAATTGCGGTTGTCGACGATCTCCATCGCGGGCGCGACCGCTTCGACCGCGGCGGCAATATCATCGCCCGGCGCCACATCGCGTTTCAGACGCACCGCGATCTCGATCTCGGCGCCGAGACGCACGAAATCCCCGAGCGACAGCGTTGCGGGACTCTGTAGGACATTCCGCGCCGTGATGATGCCGGACACTGGCGCATCGAGGCCGCATTGCGCCTGCATCGCCTGCGAGGTGAGGCCGACCTTGTAGCCCACCACGGGAGCATTGCCGGTACGCAGCGCCACGAATTCACGCTGGGCAGCATAGGCCTCTGCGACAGTCGTAACGCCGCACGCGGCCGCGAAAGGCTCAAAGCGGCGGCGCGCGCGATGATCCGCGACCAGTTTTTCCGCGACATTCACGCCACTGACTCCAGCAGCAATTCGAGCGCGGCCATCGCGAAGGCGCGCATATTCGCAACCCGATCGCTGTTTCCGGTCTCTAGGGTTAGCGCTTTTTCGGCCGGGCCCGAGATGGCGATGCAGCTGTGTCCCGCCGCATCACCATAAGGGTTGCCCGTCGGTCCTGCGGCACCGGTCTCTGACAGCCCCCAGGTCGCGGAGAAGTTGTCGCGCGCGGTCCGCGCTAGCAGCAGTGCATAGGGTTCGCTGGCCGATCGCATACCCGTGACGGCCTCGCGCGCGAGATGCATGAGTTGTATACGCGCCTTTGCGGTGTAGATGACGCCGCCGCCGAGATAATAGGCCGACGCGCCGGGAACGGAGAGCAGGGCGGCGGAGATCAATCCGCCGCTCGACGATTCCGCGACGGCAATCGTTTCCTTGCGCGCCTTGAGCCGTTCGCCGATGCGTTCGGCAACTCCGAGCAGCTCTTCCATCAGGAAAGACCCGGCAGCTTGTAGTCCGCGAACTGGGTGCGGATTGTCTTCTTGTCAATTTTGCCCGTGGCTCCCAGCGGGATCTCAGCAGCGCAAACCACATCGTCCGGCATCCACCATTTCGCGATCTTGCCATCGAGGAAGGCGAGCATCTCCTCGCGCGCGACGGCATCGACACCGGGCTTCGGCTGCAGGATCAAGAGCGGGCGCTCATCCCATTTGGGATGCGCCACGCCGATGACCGCGGCACAAGCCACGTCGGGGTGGCCCATGGCGATGTTCTCGACATCGATGGAGCTGATCCATTCGCCGCCGGACTTGATGACGTCCTTCGCGCGGTCGGTGATCTGCATGTAGCCGCGCTCGTCGATGGTGGAGATATCGCCGGTGTCGAAGAAGCCTTCCTCGTCCAGCGGATCGCCGCCTTCACCGCCGAAATAGGCGCGCGCGATCGTCGGCCCCTTGATCTTCAGCCGTCCGAAGGTTCGGCCATCATGCGGAAGACGCGTGCCCTTGTCGTCAGTGAGCTTCAATTCGAGTCCGCAGATGAGCCGTCCCTGCTTCAGCTTGTTAAGCTGCTGCGCCTCGCGGTCGAGTGCTGCGATCTGTGCATCGGGCGTCGATACGGTCGCAAGCGGAGAGGTTTCCGTCATGCCCCAGCCCTGTATGACTTCGACGCCGTATTCGTCCTCAAAGGCGCGGATCATGGAGAGCGAACAGGCGGATCCTCCGACCGTGATGCGTTTCAGGGTGGAGAATTTCGCACCGGTCGTCTTCATATGCTGCAGCAGCATCTGCCACACCGTCGGAACACCGGAAGAGTAGGTGACCTCTTCGGATTCCATCAGTTCGTAGACCGATGCGCCGTCGAGCCGAGGTCCGGGAAGGATGAGCTTCGCGCCCACCGCGGGTGCGGAATAGACCACGCCCCAAGCATTCGCGTGGTACATCGGCACGATCAGAAGGATCGTATCGCGCGCCGAAAGCGCCAGCGCATCGCGCTGCAGGGTCGTCAGTGCGTGCAGATAGTTCGAGCGATGGGCATAGAGAACGCCCTTCGGATTGCCCGTCGTGCCCGAGGTGTAGCAAAGGCCGCACGCCGTATCCTCATCGAAACCGCCCCATGCGCAGTCGGCGCTCTCGCCCGCGATCCATTCGTCATAGGAGATCGCGGGGTAGTCCGTGGCTGGCATGCCGTCCTGATCGGTTAGGAAGATCACGCGCTCGATGCTAGGACACTGCGGCAGGAGCGTTGCCAGGAGAGGCGCACACGACACATCGGCCAGCACCACCCGGTCCTGCGCGTGGTTGGCAATATAGGCGATCTGCTCCGGGAACAGGCGCGGATTGAGCGTGTGGCAGACCGCGCCGATGCCGACGATTCCGTACCAGGCCTCGAGGTGCCGCGCGCCATTCCATCCGAGCGTCGCCACGCGGTCACCCAACACAATACCGTCGCGCTTCAGGGCGTTGGAGACTTGTTTCGCCTTGGTGTATATCCCAGCGTAGTTCGTGCGTTCAATGCTTCCGTCGGCCAGCCGCGTCACGATCTCGCGGCGGCCGTGACAGGTCTTCGCATAGTCGAGCAGACGGTCGACCGTCAGCTCGGTGTGCTGCATCAGTCCTTTCATCCGGTCAGTCCGCCATCGATGACGAGTTCGGTGCCAGTAACGTAGCGCGCATCGTCACTCGCGAGATAGAGGATGCCTGCCGCGATGTCATAAGGCGAGCCCGGCACGCCCATGGGCACAAAGCGCGCGCTCAGCGCCTCGGGATCGCGCGCTAGCGGCTTCGACCCATCGGCGTTGGTTTTCGGCGTCCCTTCGAACTGGCCATAGATCGGCGTGTCGATAATGCCGGGATAGACGGCATTGACGCGCACGCCGTCTCTCTTGGCTGCACATTGCAGCGCCACGGACCGCGTCAGGCTCCGGACCGCGCCCTTGGTCGCGGCGTAGGAGACGAGATTGCCTGAGCCGTTGAGCGCAACGGTGGATGCGACGTTTACGATCGCGCCGCCACCATTCTCGCGCATCAAAGGTAGCGCGTGTTTGATGCCCAGAAACACGCCCTCGACATTGAGCGCCTGCTGGCGGCGCCAATCCGCGAGGCTGAGCTCGGTTATGTCGCCGCCGATCGCCATGCCGGCGTTGTTCACAAGGATGTCGAGGCGTCCATGGCGTTCGCGGATCGTCTTGAGAACGGCAATCCATTCCTCTTCGCTTGCCGCGTTCTGATGGAGATAATGTTCACCGATCCGCTTGGCTTCCGCTCCACCTTTCGCGTCCTGGATGTCGCTCAGGACGACAGTGGCACCTTCGCGTGCGAACAACTCGGCGGTGGCGAGTCCGATGCCGCTCGCAGCGCCCGTGACGAGCGCGACTTTGCCTGTGAGTTTCTCAGCCATTGTAGGCAAGCTTCAGGCCAGGACGGGGCCAGCGCGTCTTGTAAAGACGGCCGCTGCTCGAACCGGTCACCCACACATCGCGCATATCCGCGCCACCGAAGCACAGATTGGTGATCGCGAGTTCCGGAAACGCCACATGATCGGTCGTGCCGTCCGGATCGAAGATCGTGATGCCACCATTCAGGATCGTGCCCACGCACACTTTCCCGCCGGCTTCGACCTTCAGGCTGTCGAGCAGCTGATGGCCGGGCAGCGTGGCGATGACGCGTCCGGGCGCCCAGGGAAACGGCGGTGCTTTTGGCTTGCCCGGCGCCTCCAGATCCATCGCCCAAAGCCGTCCCGTCGTCGTATCGGCCCAGTAGACGGTCATGCCGTCGGGCGAGAGGCCGATTCCGTTCGGCGCCGGCAGTTCCCCGCGTGCCAGCATGATGGCGGAGCCGTCGGCACGCGCATAATGAACCGCACCGTGTTCGCGGTGATCGGGCGTCGATTTGCCATGATCGGTGAACCAAAAGCCACCGGCGCCATCGAACACCAGATCGTTCGGACCCTTGAGCGGTTTGCCGTTGCACTCGCTGTAAAGCGTGGTGAGCGCGCCGGTCTTCAGATCCAGCCGTTGGATCGAGCCACCAATGTAATCATGCGGCTTGTGACCGGGGATGTGCGTGCCCGCGGCCTCATACCATTCGAAGCCGCCATTGTTGCAGATGTAGAGCGCACCATCCGGGCCGATGGCGAGACCGTTTGGCCCACCACCGGTCTTTGCGACAATCTCGACTTTTCCGTTCGGCAGAACGCGTGAAACAGTCTGGCGGCGGATCTCCACGATGAGCACCGACCCGTCTGCCATCGCGACGGGGCCTTCCGGGAACTGGAGCCCCTCGGCAACGATCTCGAAATCTGTCATGGATCAGGCAACCACCTTGCGGAATTGTTCGACCGCCGCGGAGTCGAAATATTCGTCCAGCCGCGTGATCTTGCCGTTCTTCACCTGGCAGATGATGCAGGCGGGAAGCGATACCTTCTCGCCATCCTTGCGGACGCCGGTCAGGACATGCTGCTGCACGAATCCGCCCGGAAATGCGTCCGTGCGCCGCTCGCTGTATTTGCGGTCGCTGATGCGGCTCACAAATCCCTTGAGCGTGGTCTCGTTCTCTTCGAGCGTCTGGATCAGACCGTCGGTGTTGTGCCAGATTTCGACATCCGGCGCATAGACCCGGCGCAGGATCGAGATGTCTCCCTGTTCCAGCCCGTCAAAAAAACTTTTCGCGAGCGACAAAATTTCTTTCGATTCATCCATGACCGGGGTTCCTCCATTGCATTTTGCGCGTATATCGTTGGTCCAAACGTTATTGCTTCGAATTCGAAGTGTCTAGGACCGCATGGACGATCACACAACTTTGCTGGAGGCGCTGAGGAAGGCGAAGCTCGTCGGGGCAACCGAGACGCCGCCGATCGTGGCCCTCGCGGGCGGCGTGTCGGGCGATGTGTTTCGCGTCGATCTGGCCAGCGGGCCCATCTGCGTGAAGCAGCCGGTCGAGAAGCTGCGCGTGGCGGCAGATTGGCACGCGCCGCTCGAACGTGCCCACAGCGAAGTGATGTGGTTGCACTTCGCCGCATCGATCGATCCCAATTGCGTGCCGGAGGTTCTCTTCGAGGATCGCGAGGCACACGTCTTCGCGATGCAGTACCTCCCACCCGACAATTATCCGGGCTGGAAGGCGATGTTGATGAACGGCGAGGCCGATTCCGCCTTTGCAGGAAAGGTCGGCCACACGCTGGCAGCGATCCACGCCGCCAGCGCAGGGCGTGACGATCTTGCAGCGGCGTTCGCCAATCAGGATCTGTTTTTCGCGCTCAGGATCGAACCCTATCTGCTGCATACGGCCAAAGCGCACACCGATTTCGCCCCGCGCATTCAGGCGCTCGCAGATGGTTTGCGCGCGTCACGCATCGCGCTGATGCACGGAGATGTGAGTCCGAAGAATATCCTGTGCGGTCCGGCTGGCCCTGTCTTCCTCGACGCGGAAACGGCGTGTTACGGCGATCCGGTCTTCGATCTGGCGTTCTGCCTGAATCACTTGCTTCTTAAAGGTGTGTACCGGCGCCAGAACGCATCCGAATATGGCCAATCGTTCGATGCCTTGCGCGGCTCCTATCTCAACGGTGTGAAATGGGAAGACCCATCCGCGCTCGACCGCCGCACGGCGCGATTGCTCGCGGTTCTGCTGCTCGCACGGATCGACGGGAAATCGCCGGTCGAATATCTGACGTCGGATCGCGACAAGTCTTTCGTGCGCGAAGCGGCGCGCGGATTCATGGCGCGGGCCGATCTCACCCTCGATGCTATCGCACAGTCCTGGCAGGAGAAACTCAAGGCATGACGTCCCGCATCGCATCGCTTCAGGCGCGGCAAATCTGGGATTCGCGCGGACGACCGACGGTCGAGGTCGATCTTGCGCTCGACGGCGGCGCATCCGGCCGCGCCGCCGCGCCGGCAGGTGCATCGCGCGGGGATAACGAAGCCATCGATCTGCGCGACGGCGGCGATGCTTTTGGCGGTTATGGTGTCGCGCGCGCGGTTATGAACGTAAACGTTGAAATTGCCAAGGCACTGATTGGTGCGCCGGCCGATCAGGCCGCGGTCGACGCCGCATTGGCGTCGCTGGACGGCAAGCCGAATTTCGCGCGCCTCGGCGGCAATGCCACTGTTGCAGTGTCGCTGGCGCTGCTCACCGCGCGCGCTGCGGACACGGGGTTGCCGCTGTGGCGGTTTCTCGCAGGCGACGAGGCCGTTCGCATCCCGCTGCCCGAAATCCAGGTTTTCGGCGGCGGCGCCCACGCGGGGCGCCGAACCGATATCCAGGATTTCATGATCATGGCCCCGGAAGCCGGTACGGTGCGCCGCGCGCTGGAGGTCACCGCCGATGTTTACCGCACAGCCGGGACATTGATGGCCGATGACGGCAAGCTCGCAGGCACAGCGGACGAAGGCGGCTGGTGGCCGGTGTTTTCCTCGAACGAAGAGGGTCTCGGCTATCTCACCCGCGCTATCGAACGCGCGGGCTACCGGCCGGGCCAGGATGTGTTCATCTCGCTCGACATCGCCGCCAGCGAATTCTATCGCGACGGCACCTACCAGATGGCGCTCGATGACCGCCGGCTTGCACCGGAGGAGATGGTCGAGATCGTCAAACGCTGGTGTGCAGACTACCCCATTCTGTCGGTCGAAGACCCGGTCTCGCAGCACGATGCGCAAGGCATGCGTGCGGTGACCGAGGCGCTGGGTGAGAAGATCCAGATCGTCGGCGACGATTTCCTGGTGACCGATGCAGCACGTGTTGAGAACGCTGCGCGCGACGGCGCCTGCAACTGCGCGCTCATAAAGGTCAACCAGGCCGGCACGGTGACGCGCGCCAAGGCTGCGCTCGAGGCTGCAGAGAAGGCCGGCTGGGCCGCCATCGTGTCGGCGCGTTCAGGCGAGACCGAGGACGTATTCCTGTCGCATCTCGCAACCGGCTGGAACGCCGGGCAAATCAAGGTGGGCTCCTTTGCACGTTCCGAACGTATGGCGAAGTGGAACGAATTGCTGCGTATTGAAGAGGTCTCGAACGCAGTCTTCGCCGGATGGTCCGCCTTCCCGAGCCTTCGCAGATGAATTTGGTGCTTCACTATCTGGCCAGCCCGGGTTTCGAGACGGCGCTGCGAAATGCCCTACCGGAGGGAATGAGGCTTACGATTGTCGACGCGGCAGACGATACCGCGTTTGCGGCCGTGCTTCCGGAAGCCGATGCGATCCTGCATGTGCTGAGGCCGCTGCGGGCCGGGGATATCGAGGCCGCGCCTCAGCTCAAGCTTATCCAGAAGATCGGCGTCGGCGTGAACACCATCGATCTCGATACGGCGCGAAAGCGCGGCGTTGCCGTGTGCAACATGCCCGGCACCAACAGTCAGGCCGTTGCGGAACTCGCGCTTATGCTGATGCTGGCCGCGCTCCGGCGTGTGGCCTATTTCGATCCGTTGACGCGGCGCGGCGAAGGCTGGCGGCCGGACCCCGAAGCGTTCGACCGCGTCGGAGAACTCGCCGGCCGGACAGTGGGTCTTGTAGGTTTCGGCGCGATTCCCCAGCGTCTTGCACCGGTGCTGTGTGCGCTCGGTGCCGAAGTAATCTACGTCACGGCAACGAAACGCGAAGATGCGGTGCCGTTCGACGAATTGCTTGCGCGATCCGATGTCGTTTCCCTGCATTGCCCTGCAACACCGCAAACCATCGGCATGATTTCGCGCGATGCGATTGCGCGCATGAAACCGGGCGCCGTTTTGGTCAATACGGCGCGCGGGGAACTCGTCGATGAGACCGCGCTATACGACGCGCTCCGGGGCGGCCATCTGCGCGCGGCGGGGCTGGATGTCTTTCAGCGCGAGCCTGCGTCACAGGATAACCCCCTCTTCGCTCTGCCCAATGTCGTGGTGACACCGCATGTTGGCTGGCTGACGCCGGAAACACTGTCCCGCAGCATCGCCATCGGATTCGAAAACTGCCGCCGTGTCCGATCCGGCGAACCGCTTCTCCATCGCGTCGTTTAGAGGCTTCGCATGCCAACACTTTTTCTGGCCGGTCAGCTCAGCACCGAGCTTCTTTGGAAAAACCAACGCACCCTTGCTGACAGCATCGCCACGTTGCGCAAACACGATACGGTGCGTGAATTGGCGCTCACCACGTTCGACGCGGCACCTTCGCGGTTCGCGCTTGTGGCGCATGGGATGGCCGGGTTCGTCGCCTTCGAGATGTTGCGCCAGCGACCCGAGCGCATCGAGAAACTCGTGCTGATGAGCGTTTTGGCGCCCGCGGACACGCCGAAACAGACCGCGCGGCGCGAAGGCTATCTCAGATTGGTCGCGGAAGGCCGCTACGACGACGTCATCGAAGAGCGCATCCCGATGCTGGTACATCCTGAGCGCGTGAACGACGCGCCGCTCATCGACGACCTCCGAAGAATGGCCCAGGACGTCGGTCCCGACGATTTTCTCCATCAGCAGCGCGCGATCATGAGCCGCCCCGACAGCCGTCCCGGTCTGGCGGCGATTTCCTGCCCCGTGCTGTTGATCTATGGCCGTGCCGACGCGATCACGACCTGGGAGCATCAGCAGGAAATGCAGTGCGCGATTCCGGACGTGCGGTTGGACGTCGTCGAGGACAGCGGCCACATGCTGCCGCTGGAGCGGCCCGAAAAGGTGAACGCGCTCCTGCGCGACTTCCTGACCGCCTAACGCTCCAGTTCCGCGCGCACAAGCTTGGTGCCGTCGACCATCGCTTTGAGCTTTCCGAAAGCCGTCCGCCGCGAGAGATATTTCATCCCGCAATCCGGCGCGATGATCAGCCGCTCGGCCGGAACGTATTCGAGCGCCGCACGGATGCGGTTCGCAACGGTCTCGGGCGTTTCGATCTCCGGGTCGTTGAGATCGATGACCCCCAGCATGATCGTCTTCTTGCTCAGCGCCTTCAGAACAACTGTGTCGAGCTTTGGCTGTGCCGCCTCCACCGAGACGATATCGATCCGGCTGTCCTCAAGTTCGGACAGAAACGAATAAGCCTGAGGCTTCGACGCGCCGCGATGGACATGTGCGTAGCCGAAACAGATGTGCAGCGCGGTTTTACCATCGATGCCCTTGAGCGCGCGATCGATCGCCCGCACAGCGTAGGAGCGCGCCTCATCGGCGCGGGCCTGAAGATATGGCTCGTCGAGCTGCACGATATCGGCGCCGGCGGCGAACAGACCGCGGAGTTCTGCATTGACGGCATCGGCGTAATCCATCGCCAGCGCCTCGTCGCTCGCATAGTGATCGTTCTGGGCCTGCTGGGTCATCGTGAACGGGCCGGGCAGGGTGATCTTCACCGGCCGGTCGGTCTCAGCCTTCATCAGACGCACCATGTCGACCTCGATCGGGCCGATGCGGCGGATGGCGCCGCTGACACGCGGCACCGGATTGGGCGCCCCCGTGCGGTCCATCGCCGTGCCTGGATTCTCTGTATCGATCCCGGCCAGCGCCGTCGCGAGCCGGTTGGAGTAGCTCTCGCGCGCCATCTCCCCATCGCCGACGATGTCGATGCCCGCCCGTTCCTGATCGTGGATGGCGAGGATTGTGGCGTCATACTGCGCGCCGGCGAGGAAGGGTTCCGCCACCCGCCACAACTCGTGCACACGCACGCGCGGTGGCAGCCGGTCCTTCAAACGGTGACGGTCGATGAGCCAGTCGGGTTGGGGGTAACTTCCGACGATCGTCGTCGGCAACACGGGAATTTGCGCCACGAAGCATCTGCGTGCGAGTTGCTTAGGTTTCTAACAAATTGCCGTTTCGACTCGCAACGGCTTTCCAGAAAATTTGCGTTTTTTCGCGGGTAACCATATGCGTTTGTAAAGCTCAACCCACAGGGAACCATGCCAACGAGCAAGAAAGCCAAGGCGGTCGAATTCTATGCCCAGCCGATGAACAGCATCGGCTATCTGAGCCGCATCACGTTCCGGGCTTTCTCGCGGCACCTCGAACGGCGGACGCTGCCTTACGACGTATCGGCGGGGCAGTGGCCGTTCCTCAGGGCGCTCTGGAACGAGGAGGGGCTGACCCAGCGCGAGCTTTCCCGCCGCGTGGCCATGCGGGAACCCACAACCGTCACCGCGCTCAATGTCCTCGAAAAAAGTGGGCTGGTGAAGCGCGTTCCGAGCACCGAGGACAACCGGAAAATCCATATCTATCTGACGGCAAAGGGGCGGAAGCTCCGTGACAAGCTCATTCCTTTCGTGGCCGAGGTGAACGCCATCGCATCCCAGGGGATCACGGAAGAGGAGGTCGCGGTCATGCGCCGGGTGCTCCTCAAGATGAGCGACAACCTCGCGAAAGAAGAAGCCGAGTACATCAAGGCCTCGGGGACTCGGGCGCTGCCCATGGGGGCGCTGACGCCCTAAAGTGGGATGACGAGCGAGTTCCGGATCAGCGCGGAATCGGAGATCGCGATCCGCTCCTGAAACCTGAGAGCGCCGCCGGCCTCGCGCACGATCTTGTCCCTGTAGAGGCCGGCAGCGAAGCAGACCGTTTGCGCGCCGGCCAGCGTTTCGAACACGGCGAAATTGGCTTCGACTCGCCACGCGCTTCCTTCGTCGGCGATCCGCAGTGCGGAGGTCAGATGACGCGTGCGGCGCGGGATCGTCAGCGACAGATGCTCGATGGCATAGACACGATCTTCGATCGCGGCCCGCGATTCGCAGAGCATTAACGCCAGCGCCCAGCCTTGTTCGATGTTCTCCCGCGTCACGGCCCTGTAGCTGCCGTCCTCTGTGAAAAGCGATGGCCATTCGGAAATCGGCCCCTCGTCGAGCAACTCCGCCGAGCGCGCATAAAGCGCCTCGATCTCCGCGCGCAGCTGCCCGTCGTTCGCCGCGGTCATAGGCCCATCGCCGAGCGATAGTAAGAATAAAACGCGCGGATCGCGGTCTCGGTCACGATGTGATCGTGGTCCTCGGTGCCGCGGCCGCCCATCTCGACCAAAGCTTGGCCGCTCTCGTCGCAATGGATGCCGCGCTGGGCGAGATCCATCACCTCGCTGTCGTCGAGCGATACGAAGCCGGCCGGCCCCATCAGGTTTGCATGGCGGAGTCGCCGCGCGCGCATGGCCTCGTCGTCGTCCTCATAACCAAAGAACGTCCAGACGAGATCGAAGGCTTCGGGTCCCACCGGCACGATCTGGCGGGTCGCGAGCGTGTTGGCCTGCTGCTGCACGATCAAATTGGGCCAGATCGTCTGCATCACCACGGTCGCGCTGTCGGGAAACTCTTTCACGATGTCGAGCAGGCGTGGATCGTGCAACTCGAGTTTCTCGTGGAACGAGGCCATCTCCTGCGTGGCAGTGTTGGGCGCGAGATTGGTGCTGCGCCGCGAGATCAGTGCGCTGTGACGGCCCGTCGAATCCATCTCGGTGCGGGATGGATTGTCCGCGCGGAAAAGGCCGAAGGTCACGAGGAAGACGTGCAAAAGGCTCGCGTGATAGGGGTCTTTGATGTTCTCGAACATCAACTTCCAGTTTCCCGGAATGCGCTGGCGCGATACGCCGACGATGCGCAGCGGGCGACCGTCGAACACGCGGTCGAACAGCGTCAGCATCTTCGGGCCGAGGTAATCTTCAAGTGGCTGCATCTCGGCAGCTTCGCTGGCGAACATCGCGCCATGGCGTGTCGTCACGGAGAGACGCTGGAGGTTGTGGTCTTCGCGGACGAAATCTTCCGGCATGCCGCCATGGCCGTTGACGCCGCGGATGAAGGGCACGCCGGACAAGGCGCCGTCGAGGCGGTAGGTCCATTGGTGATAGGGGCACTGAAACGTGCGCGTGGTGCCGTAATCCTGCCGGCAGACCTCAAGTCCGCGATGCGCGCACTGGTTTTTGAGGACGTTGATTTCGCCTTCCTTGCCGCGCACGACGATGACCGAGGTTTCCCCGACCTTTGTGCGCTTGAAATTCCCGGGCTCCGGAATCTCGGCCTCGAGACCGACATAGTTCCAAGAGCGTCCGCCGAACACCTTACGCAGTTCGCCGGCATAAATTTCGGGATCGGTGTAGACCCAGTAAGGCACGCGATGCGTGCCATTGCCCGGCCAGCTGCGCATCAGATCAGTCCCGCGCGCGTCAGCGTTTCGTCCAGCCGCGCCTCAAGCACGGCGGATGCCGGCGACATGGGCAGCCGGTGCTCGTTGCGCGCGATGAGTCCGGTGCGGCGCATCATGTATTTCAGCGGGATGGGATTGGTGTCGAAGAAGATCGCCTGCGAAATCTCGAACAGCGCGAAATGAAGCGCGCGCGCGTCCCTGAGATCGCCGGTCAGCACCGCGTTAGCGAGGGCGGCGACCTTTTCCGGCAGCAGATTGCCAACCGCATTCATCATGCCCACGGCGCCGACGGACATCATGGGAAGGCAAAGCTCCTCGAGCCCCGCGAAGATACGGAAATCATCGCCCATGGCGGTCAGCAGCTCGGTCACGAAGCCGAGATCGGTCGAGGCGTGCTTGACGCCGACGAGATTGCTGCAGCGCGCGCGGATCGCCTGGAAGGTCTTCACGTCCATCGACACGCCGGCTCGGCCCGGGATGTGATAGACCATCGCCGGCGTCTTGAGCTGCGACATCACCTCGATGAAATAGGCTTCGAGCCCGCGTTGCGGCGGCTTGATGTAATAGGGCGTGACGATGAGTTGCGCATCGGCGCCGGCGTCTTCCGCAAACCGCGACAATGTCAGCGTTTCCAGAAGCGACTGCGAGCCCGTCGCGGCAACGATGGGAATGCGGCCCTTCGCTTTCTTCACCGCGAAGTCCACAAGCGTGTTGCGTTCGTCCACGGTGAGCGTGCTCGGTTCCGCAGTCGTGCCGTTGACGAGGATGCCGTGGCTGCCGCCCGCGATATGGCGCTCGATCAGATGACCATAGGTGTCGAGATCGATCGCGCCGTCCTTGAACGGCGTAATGAGCGGCGGGAACGAACCTTTGAGCCAGGAAAGATCGGTGTTCACGTGGGCATCAACTCTTCACGATTGGTATGAAAGCCCGGCTGTGCGCCGAGAAGCGCGGGCGGCTTGGCCAGCGATTCCTGCCACAACAGCGACTCCTGCCAGATATGAAACGGCTGGTCCTGGATCGTCAGCTCATAGACCGGGCCCTGATCGTGCGAGGCGTGGTTGTGGATTGCCCAGCCGGGAGCGGACAGCATCAGATCGCCGGCAGCCCATTCGTAGTGCTTGCCTGCAACGCGGCTGTAGCCTGCACCGGAGAAATAATAATTGATCGCCGCGGAGGCGTGGCGGTGCGGGCGATCGATGATGTTCGGCGGCCGCACGGTCATGGTCGCGAAGAAGCTTGGTGTGGTACCGTTGGTGCGCCCGGTCATCGGATTGTAGAGCAGATAGAGCCTGCGGCCACGATAGGCGGAGCCGAGCGCCGTCAATGTGTCGAGTTCGGCCTTTACGTTCGACCAGCGCCAGAGGTGTGACGCCGATACCACGTTCGGCGGATTGATGAGCCGCTCGTAGCTCATCAGCCAGGTCTCGTCACCGGGTATCTGGAAGAGGTCGCGGATCTTCACGCCCAAATCGCCATGTCCGGACGCCGCCGCTTGTTCCTGCTTGACGATGCCGGTCGTCTTCTCGTTCTCGACCAGATGCACATTGAGCAATCGCAGCAACGGTGCGTTGGAGTAGGTCAGCCACACAGAAGGTTTGCGCGACGGGTTTTCGTAAACCACCTGGTTCCAGGACGGCACGTTCCAGACGTCGTAGCGCTCGAACTTGCGGTCCTCGTTCTGCACCGTCACGCGGCCTTCGCCTTCGATGCAGAAGCCGACTTCGGTGGCGTTGTGGCGATAGGGTTTCGTCCGCTCGCCGGGCTTGAGAACCGACAGACGCACTTCGATCCCCGGGGCCAGGCCCAGGCCCCGCGCACACGCCTTTGGATGGACGATGCGAACCTGCCGTTCGATCGGATCGGCGACATCGCGCGAGAGCAGACGCTCGGCTTCGGCCGACATCTGCGCCTTGTTGATCACCGTCGGCTCCCAGATATCGTTCGCGGCCGGTTGGGAAGGATCGGCGGCGACAAAGCGTATGTTCGATTCAGTCACAACGATCCTCAAAAAGTTGCAAAAGACAACGGCACGGGGGCTGGCTCCGGCAGCGGTGTACCGACATTGCGCTCGCGCGCCAGACGTAGAATTTCTTCCGCCAGCGCCAAGTCTGCAATCCCGACGCCCAGAGATTTGAACAGGGTGAGATCGGCGCCAGCGGGACGGTGCGCCTTTTCCGCGACCAGCCGGGAAAGCGGTGTCAGCGTCAAACCGTCGCCAGCCTTGATGATCTCGGCCGACAGGGCCTTCGCCTGTGAGACGCTATCGACGGCGATCGTGGAGCACCGCCCCAAGAGCGCTGCGTCGAATTCCTGCCGCTCCGGCGTGATTGCGCCCATAGCATTGATGTGCATGCCACGTTCCGGCATGGCCGCATCGAGGAACGGCTCTTTGGCGCGCGTGATCAGCGTGAGGATTTGCGCCCCCTTGGCGGCCTCGGCCGGATCGTCGTGCAACAAGGTCGCCAGCTTGAGCTCGCTTTCCGCGCGTGCCTGAAACTGGGCGCGTCTGGCCGGATCGCGGCCATAGATATGCAAACGCTTCAGCGGCCGGACGGTGTTGACCGCTGCGACCTGCGCCAGTGCCTGTTTGCCGGTGCCATAGATCGTCATTTCGTCCGCGTCCGGGGCGGCGAGGATGTCGGTCGCCAGTCCCGCCATGCCGGCGGTGCGAAGCTGCCCCATCGCGAACGCCTCGATGATCGCGAGCAGCTTTCCGTTCTCGGCATCCCAGATGAGTTCCAGCGGCGTCGCGCCTTTGGCGGTATGCGCCCAGGACTTCACGCCGAGCAATCCACGATCGGCAAACACTGCGCCGATGGAATGCATGTTGCCGCCATCCCACTGGGCATGGGTCTTTGCCATGGCGATGGCAGCGCCGTGCGCCTCCCGCATCATGGCGGCGCGCAGGAGCGAAATCGTCTCGCGCAGGTCGAGCCGGATATCGCTTTCCCTGATCCAGATCGGTGCGGCCATCACGCCGTTCCAAGCGGCGAGGTAACGGGCGCCGCGAACTGCAACGTATTGCAGATCGTCGAATGGGCGACATAGCGCCCGACCGTCAGCAACACCGCGACCTGCAACGCGGGCTCGAGGTGGCGGGCCAGGACCGCGAGTTCGCCCTGCGCGCTGCGGCCTTGAGTGCGTGCCATCGCCAGCGCCAGCCGTTGAACGTCCTTTTCGGTGTCGCTCAAAGCGGCCACATTGTCCGGATCGAGCCGTTCGGCCGCCACCACCCAGTCTTTCGACAGGCCAGAATTGAGCGATAGTCTTTCGTGCTGCACCTGCTCGTAACGATTACCGGCCCAGGTCGAGAGCGTGAGCGCCAGCAATTCGACGAGGTTCATCGGCAGCGCGGCTTTCAGAATTTCCGTGAAACGATTGAAATGGTAGAGCGCATCGGGTTGGCTCGCGCAGACCTGGAAGAACTCGCCGAGATAGCCAAGGCGTTCGAACTTCGCCCGCAAATCGTTCTGCAGCAGCGGCGGAAGGTTCTCGAAAGAGGTGCGGGGAAGGGTTGCCGCTGCATCTTGTGTCATGGCGTGGAATGATATTCATTCGAATTCGAAGTGTCTAGAACAGCGCGCCTTTGGCGAGCGTTAACGGGTGATGAAAGGGCCTCGAAAATGACCGATGAGGAAAAATTTCGCGATGTCGAAAACAGGTTTGTCGGTCTGGTCTCTCCCACCGCGCCGCGCTTTGGTCATGGCTCCTATCCGTGCCAGGGCCTCTACTGGACGCCGAAAGGCAAGAAGCCACGCGTCGCGCTGATCGCGACGCACTACAACGTCGATTTCACCGAGCATTACATCGCGCCCTATATGGCGGCGCGTGGCTATGGCTTCCTCGGCTGGAACACGCGGTTCCGTGGCGCTGAGGATCAGTTCCTTCTCGAACACGCGCTGATCGATATCGGCGTCGGCATGAATTGGCTGCGCGGGCAGGGCGTCGAGAAGATCGTCGTGCTCGGCAATTCGGGCGGCGGTTCGCTCATGGGGGCTTATCAGGCTGAAGCGCAGAAACTGACCTTGCAAGCCAGCGGTCTTGTGAAAGACGAACTCAGCAAGCTCCTGAGGGCCGATCTCTATATTTCGCTTAACGCCCATCCCGGACGTCCGGAAGTGCTTACCGGCTGGATGGACGGGTCGGTCGTTGACGAAAACGATCCAACCAAGACGGATGCTTCGCTCGATCCGTTCAATCCCGACAACGGACCGCCTTACTCGCAGGAATTCATCGCGCGTTATCGCGCCGCACAGAAGGCGCGCAACCAGCGCATCACCGATTGGGCGAAGGTCGAATTGAAGCGGCTGAACGATGCGGGAATTCCGGACCGCATCTTCCCGATGTTCAGGACATGGGCCGATCTCAGGTTCATGGATCCGGCGATCGATCCTTCCGACCGGCCCTGCCCGGGTTGCTATCGCGGCGATCCGAAGGTCGCCAACCGTGCGCCGTCCGGCATTGGCCGCGCCAACACGCTCAAGACCTGGCTGTCGATGTGGAGTCTCGAAACCTCGCAGTGCCGCGGCGAGGCCCACCTGCGCACCATCGAGCTGCCGTCACTCGTTATCCAGAGCACAGGCGACATGGGGGTGTTCCCAAGCGACGCGCATTTGATCTTCAACGCGCTCGGCGCCAAGGACAAGACGCTCGAAATGCCGAAAGGCGCGCACTATTTCGAAGACGCGCCGGAATACCGCGACATGGCAGCAGACATCATCGCCGGCTGGCTCGAAAAGCGGGTCTAGCGTCCTTCGCGCATCGCGCGCGCCAGATGCTCGACGCGTGTGCCGATGGCTTCGATCGCGGCATGCTGCGCCGGATTTTGCAGCGCGCCGGATGCGTCGAACGCATTGCCGGACGACGGCACGGCGAGCTGCTCGGCAACCACGAGCACGCCCATGCCGCTCAGAATCTGGCGCAGATGGGCCAATCCCCGCACGCCGCCCCATGCGCCGGGCGATGCCGACATGATGCCCGCGACCTTTCCTTTGAAGGCGCGCAGGGTAAAGGCCGTCTCACCCGGCTCCGTCGGACGCGAAAGCCAGTCGATGGCGTTCTTGAGAACCGCGGTCAGCGAGCCGTTGTATTCGGGCGATGCGATCAGATACCCGTCACACGCGACAAACAGCGTTTTCAGCGTTCGCGCGCTCTCGGGCATGCCGCTCTCGGCTTCGACATCGGCGTCATAGAGCGGCAGGTGAAAATCGCGCAGGTTGATGAGTTGCACCTCCGCGCCGGCGCGCGCCGCCGCAGAGGCTGCAATCTCGACCACCGCACGATTGTGTGATTTCGCGCGCGTGGAACCGGACAGGGCAAGAATGCGGACAGGCGTGGTCACGTCTTCTCCGCCCACGCGCCGCCGGCCCAGTCCGAGGTGAGTTTGCCTTCGCCGGGAACCGGGACTTCGCGAATGCGCTCCGGCACATCGTCGAATTCGAGCCGCATGGCTTTGCACAGCACGGCATGCAGATTGTAGCACATGGTGTGATAGCCGAGTTCGAGGATGTCCTGATCCGACATCAACTTGTGCAGCGCATCGAACGTGGCGTCGGGAACGCGTCCGCGTTCTGAGACCAGGCAATCCGTGTACGCCAGGACGGCGCGTTCGATCGGCGAGTAGACGTCGGAAACACTCCAGCTCGGGATCGCCGCGATCTTCTCTTCGCTGAGGCCGTTGCGCCTGCCGGCCTTGCAATGCTGCGAAAACACGAACTGACTGCCGACCACAAAGCCGGTGCGCAACAGCGCGAGTTCACGCAACGCCGGGTCGAGCTTGCTCACCGACTGATCCGCGAACATCCCGAACATGCCGAACTGCGCGGTCGCGTGATCGAAGATCGGCGGTACCAGCGCGAACACCGTCCACCAGTTTCCAGGCGTTCCCGTGGCGGTTCCTGGTTCCTTTACCGGATCGCGGCCGGAAAACAGCCGTTCGTAGTAGCGCTTCGCGTTCTCGTGCGCCTCGGCCAATGGCACCTGTTTCAACCTGGGCATCGTTTCATTCCCTTGCGTGAGATGGTTCGAAGAAAATTGCTTAGGTTCCTATATAGTATTGAGGCGCCAAAAATGATAAGCCCCAATCTGGAAACGAAAGGAGTCTGCCAATGACGAAGGTCAAAAACGAGATATTCGATATCCGCGGAATCAATCATCTCGCGCTGGTGTGCAAGGACATGGCGCGCACGGTGGACTTCTACACGAACGTGCTCGGCATGCCGCTGATCAAGACGCTCGATCTGCCGGGCGGACGCGGTCAGCATTTCTTCTTCGACATCGGCAATGGCGACTCGCTTGCGTTCTTCTGGTTTCCGGACGCGCCGGAAGCGCAGCCCGGCGTGTCGTCCGCGGCGAACCTGCCGATGGCTGGCCCGATCACGTCCGGCCATGGTTCGATGAACCACGTGGCCTTCAACGTGCCGGAAGAGAAATTCGACGAATATTACGAGAAGCTGATCGCCCGTGGCATCCAGGTCACCAAGATCATGAACCACGACGAGTCCGAACGTCAGATCAGCCTGGACGTCATCTCGCCGACGACCTTTGTCCGCTCGGTCTACTTCTACGATCCCGACGGCATCTGCCTCGAATTCGCGTCATGGACGCGCGAGCTCGATCCGAAGATCGACGCCACGCACGAGCCTGTCGGCGCCGACGGCAAGAAGCGCGCGCGCGTGCTCGAGCCCGCCGAATAAGGTTTCCTGAATAGCCGCGGGCGCGCCGGTCGCGTCCGCGACTAGTTTGCTTCTTCTGTGCTCAGGTTCAGTTCGCCGCGCATCCATGCGCGGAATTTTTTTGCCGCTTCGCTCAGGGGCACGCCGCCCGGCCACAGAAGCCAGTAGGCATTGCGGCTCTCCACACGCAGCGAAAACGGTTCGACCAGCGCGCCGTTGTCGAGAAAATCCTCGATCAGCGGCAGGCGTCCCATGACGATGCCCATACCTTCGACGGCGGCAGTAATGGCCATCTGGATGGTGTCGAATTTGGGCCCATGGTCGGGGTCCAGTTCGAAGCAAGGCAGGCCCTTGGCCTTCGCCGCGGCCGTCCACTCGGGCCAGCCTTCCGCACGCCGCGATACCTGCAAGAGCACGTGGTTCGCCATATCGCTCGGCACGCACAGGGGGTGCTTGCCTTGCAGGAGCAACGGTGCGCAGACCGGAAACATGTGCTCATGCACCAGCTTTTCGGCATGTACGCCGCTCCACTGGTTCTCGCTGATTCCGACGCGAATGGCGAAATCGACACCGAGATTGGTGAGATCGAGCGGCTGGCCAAGGTCGCCGACGGTGGAAATCTCCACGTCGATCCCGGGATAGCCCGCATAGAACTTCGCCAGTCGTGGCACCAGCCAACAACTCGCGAAACTCGGCAGACTGTGAACGCGCACCGTCTGCGCCTGCGAGCCCGGGATTTTCCGGACCGCATCCACCAGCCGGTCGAACGCCTCGGAAACGTGTTGATAGAACTGCGCACCCGCCTGGGTCAGAACCAATCCGCGGCTTCCACGATTGAACAGATCGGCGCCGACATGCTCCTCCAAGAGCCGGATCTGATGGCTGACGGCCGCAGGTGTGACGTTCAGCTCTTTCGCCGCAGCACGCACGTTTCCGGCGCGGCCGACCGCTTCGAAAACGCGCAACGCCGTCAAAGGCGGCAAACGTCTCATGCTCTGGTTGTATTCCCTGAACTCCAGCGCCCTTACGTTAACACGTTTACGCCAAATCAAATTTGCAACACCGGCAAATTTTTCGGCGTTGTCCCGAAGGGGTGCTGCGCCGTAGCTTGAACCGCCTCGCAAATCAGTTAGGTTTCGAAGTATTAGCTGCGCGTGGCTGACAAAGCAGCGAAGGGGGCCGCAAATTGGCGGCCGAGAGGAAAAAGGGGAAGGGCATGCGTTTGCGCAACAAGCTCCTGTGCGGAGCGGCATTTTGCTTGACGATTTCGATGACTGCCGGCGGACATTTCCAGACCGCATCAGCTCAAACGGCAGCGGGATCGCAGCCAGAGATGATCGAGACCGTCGTCGTCACCGCGCGTAAACGTGCGGAGTCGGCGCAAAAAGCACCCGTTGCGGTCACGGCCATCGACGCTGCACAGCTCGCCAAGCTGTTCGTGCACAACCTTGGCGACCTTGATCACCAGGCGCCGAATTTCACCATCGAAGGCGTGGGCGCCATCCACCGCAACGCGGCGGTGATTTATTCGCGCGGTATCGGCTACAGCGGCGTGGACCTGGGTCAGGATCCGGCAGTCGGCCTTTCCGTCAACGGGGTCTTCCCCACACAGAACGTCGGCATGATGTCCAACACCCAGGACATCGATCATGTCGAAATCCTGCGCGGTCCTCAGGGCACATTGTTCGGCAAGAACACCGTGGGCGGCGTGATCAACATCACCACCAAGAAGCCCGGCGAAGAGTTCGACGTGGAGGCGATGGGCCGGGTTGGAAATCTCGGACGCGCCGATTACTTCGTGGCTACCGATCTTCCGGTCAACGATACGCTCGCATTCCGCGTTTCCTATCTGAGCCAGAATTCCACCGGCGCGTTCAAGAACGTCTATACCGGTCCGGTTGAGAAGCTGTTCTCGCCTTATCCGCAGGACCTTCCGCTTCCCAAGCATCTCGGGGGCGACAACATCAAGACCTTGCGCGCGACGGCGGTGTGGAAGCCGATCGAGAATTTCGAGGCGGATCTCGTCTATACGTACTCGAAAGACCGTAGCCCTTCCGTCGGCGGCCAAAACGGCTCGATTCCCTGTTCCCAGGCGACAGTGTTGGGCTATTGCGATTTCCTCGCGACCTATTTCGGATATCCGGGCTACGACTACCGCACGCCGGGCCAACCGTACCCCATCGGCCCCAACGATCCGTATGTTGTTCACCGCAATTTTCCGAGCGGGGACTTCCAGGATACCCAGATGGTCACGGCGAATATGCGCTATCACGCGGAGTGGTTCGATGTGGTCTCCGTTACCGGGTTCATTCACAATTCAAACCTGTCATACAGCGACTATGACGACACCGAGCTGAACTTCTTCCAGTCGACGTTCGGACTGCACAGCGATCAGGTTTCCGAGGAGCTTCGCCTCGAATCCAACGACGACAACTCCCCGCTCAAATGGGTGGGAGGCTTGATGTATTCGGGCCGCAACTGGGATGGCTTCCAGACGTTCTATTCGCTCTTTCCGACGTTGAACGACTTCTCCGACTATGCGCGCCAATCCGATAATGCCTGGGCTGCGTTCGGCCAGGCGGACTATTTCGTCACCAAAAACCTCGAGCTAACGGCGGGCTTACGCTACACGACGGAAGCCAAGGACATCTTCCGCGTTCCGTCGCACTATGCGCCGGCTGGCGATCCGGGCCACTTCTTCCACAACAAGGCGTGGTCGAATGTCAGCTACAAGCTCGGCGCCGACTATCACATCGACGACGACAAGATGGCCTACGTCAGCTATTCGACCGGCTTCGTGGCGGGTGGATTCAACACCCGCGTCGACTCGGATTATCTCACGGGGCTCGCTTACGCGCCCGAAAAGGTCGCGGCCTGGGAAATCGGCCTGAAGTCGGACTGGTATGATCATCGCCTGCGCGTCAATCTTGCAGCATTCATGAACAACTATTCCGACCTGCAGGTCGGCGCGTTCATTCCGGGCGCCAACCTCCAGCAGGCGATCGTGAACGATGGTTTCGAGCGCGCCCAGGGCGTGGAACTCGAAGCGACGGCTATTCCGATCGATCACCTGACGCTGTCGACGTCCATCGGCTATCTCGATGCGCACTACACGCGGTTCTTCACGAACCTGACTGGCAGCGGTCCGGCCGACTATTCCTGGCTAAAGGTCGCGCGCGCACCGCAATGGACCATGCATTTCGAGGCCTATTACGATTTCGATCTGCACGGCAACGGTACCCTCACGCCGGACGTCTCGTACGAATACGAGACTTCGCACTTCACCGATCTGACCAACAACCCGGTCGGATTCCAGAAGGCCTACGGCATGGTCGATGCGAGCCTGAGCTATGATGAGCCGCAGGGCCGCTGGAAGATTTCGCTCTGGGGCAAGAATCTGGGCAACACCTTGCGCCGTCTGTCTGCGGTTCCGAGTTCCGGTTACTTCACGCAGCTTTACTTCGACAATCCGCGCACCTATGGCGTGGACTTGACGATCAAGGTGGACGGCTCGACGTTCTAAAGCGGACGCGGGAGGCTTCGGCCTCCCGCCACGCACACGACATTGGGGAACCGGTATCCGCTGGGGGTGTGGAGCCTGACTTGTCACTCGGAAGGAGCGGTCATGACGGCAAATCCGAAGCAAGGCATGGAATACCTCGGCGTCAATCACGTGGCCCTGGTGGCGATCGACATGGCCGAGACCGTGCGGTTCTATACAGAAGTCCTCGGCATGAAGCTGGTGAAGACGCTCGATCTGCCCAATGGGCGCGGCCAGCACTTCTTCTTCGATTGTGGCGGCGGAGACACTGTCGCGTTCTTCTGGTTTCCCAACGCGCCGAAGGCCGCGCCGGGTATCGCTTCGATGCATTCCGATTTCCAGACCCATGGGACGCAGACGGCGCACGCGTCGATGAACCATCTGGCGATCAGCATCCCGCTCGAGCGCTTCGAAGAATATGCGGACCGGCTTCGCAGTCACGGCATCGCTCTTCGGATCATGAGCCACAACGATTCCGAGCCGCATTCCTCGCCCGATATCCGCCCCGATACATGGATCCGGTCGATGTATTTCCGCGATCCGAACGGCATCCACATGGAGCTGGCGGCGCTCACCCGGCCCTATAGCGATGAGGATGTCCGGCACGATCCGATGGATGCGAACGGGCAGCGTGTTCCGTTGAAGCCCGATGCGTATGCCGGCCGATCCTGATCGCTGAGCGCATGACGATTGCCGATATCCCACCCGCACCCGTTGCAACCTCACAATCCGAGGCGGCGTTCCCTGCGCCGCGCGTGGCCTGGTTTGTGGTGGGCTCGCTCTCGCTCATCAACATGGTCTCCTACATCGAGCGGCAGATACCGACCCTGCTTTTCGCACCGATCAAGAAACAGTTCGGGCTGAGCGACACGCAGGTGAGCCTGCTCGCGGGCTTTGCGTTCGTGCTGTTCTATGTCGGGTTCGGATTGATCATTGGCCGGCTCGCGGACCGGATAAGCCGCAAGCGCATCGTCGGCATTGGCGTCGTGCTCTGGAGCCTCGCGACAATGAGCTGCGGGTTCGCGCGCAGCTTTGCGCAACTTTTTGTGGCCCGCGTGATGGTCGGTGTCGGAGAAAGCACGCTCGGCACGTCTGCGAGCTCGATGCTGTCCGACTATTTTCCGCGCGACAAGCTGGCGCGCGCACTAAGCGTCTACACGGGTGCGCAATATCTGGGCGCCGGTTTCGCACTTGTGGTGGGCGGTCTTGCAATCCAGCTCGTCAGCAAAATGCCGCCGCCGGTTCTTCCGCTGTTCGGCGAGATTGCACCGTGGCAAACCACGTTTATTGCCGTCGGGCTCTTTGGGTCCCTCGTGCTGCTGCCCTTTCTCTTCGTCCGTGAGCCCAAGCGCATGGGCGTGACCAACCGCGAGGCATCGGAGCGAGGCGTTCCGTTCAGCGAGCTGCTGGCCTTCATGAAGCTAAATTGGCGAACCTTCACGTCCCATTTCCTGTCGTTTTCGATTGTCTCCACGCTGGGGTTTGGCACCGTCGCCTGGATACCAAGCTATTTCATTCGCGTGCACCACTGGGCGGCGCACGACATTGGCTATGTCTACGGCATGATGCTCGCGTTTCTGGGCGCCGCTGGCGTTTTGGCGGGTGCGCGCTTCGCGGAGTGGCTCGCGAGCTTCGGATACAAGGACGTCTATCTTCGTGCGCCGCTGATCACGATCTGCATCACAGCGATTCCGGCATCGCTTGCGCCCCTTATGCCGACCGCGCCAGCGGCACTCGCGGTCCTGGTCGTCTCGACGTTCCTCAGCAGTTTTCCCGTCGCACTGATCACCGCCGCACTGCAGATCATCACGCCGAACCAGATGCGTGCTCAGATAACCGCCATTTTCTTCCTGCTTGCGAACCTGCTCGGTGTGGGTCTCGGGCCAACGCTCGTGGCTACGATAACCGATTACGTGTTCCGCAATGAACAGTCGGTCGGATACTCGATCATCGTTGCGAATCTGGTCATCACGCCCGTCGTGGCCGTCCTGCTCTGGTGGGGCCTTCGCCCCTTCCGTGAGAGCCTGGCGCGTTCGGAAGCGTGGGCTTCGGCGCCGGAGCGCTGAGCCATGACGAGAATTACGCCCCTGTCGCGTGCCGATGCGCCGCCAGAAATCGTCAAGCGCTACGATGACGTGTTCGGCGAAGGCCGCGACCCTGTCGCTCAGCCCGGAACGGCGACGGGCACGCCCGGGGATTGGTGGACGACGTGGGCGCGCGTGCCCGGAATCCTGAGCGCGTTCTCGGCCTACAGCTATCGCAATGCACCGCTCGATCCCGCGCTTCGCGAACTGGCGATTGTCCGCACCGGATACGCACGCCAGAGCCAGTTCGTATTCTCGCAGCATTGCAAGGTGGGCCGGAAGAACGACCTGCCTGACGAGAAGATCGCGGCCATTCCGTACTGGACCGTTGCCCAAGTCTTCTCCCCGCTCGAGCGCGCCGTGCTGGCCTATGTCGACGGCCAGATCCTCGAAGGCGGCCGGGTTCACGACAAGGTCTTCGAGATTCTCAAAGCGCATCTGAGTGATGAGGAAATTCTCATCCTCACCTACCTGATCAACGCCTATGCGCTGCACGCGACGTCCACACGCGCCCTGCGCCTCGAATACGACAATGTGCCCGAGCGCGTCGTCGAAATCCCAGTACCACCGGAAGGAAGGTCGCCATGAAACTGGCCCGCGAGGTATCGAGCATCACCTGCGAAGCAGCGCATGAGGCCGTTGCCGTGGGCGTGCGCAAGGCACAGGAAAAGGGCTGGCGGATGAATCTCGCCGTGGTCGACCGCGGCGGCAATCTTGTGGCGTTCCTGAAAACCGACGATGCGCCGCTGCATTCCACGGGGCTCGCTATCGACAAGGCCTACACCGCCGCGAGCTTCAACATGTCGACGCGCGACTGGAACAAGGTGCTCGGTGCGTCGAGCAACGAAGTGCGCGGCGGCATCGTCACGCGCGAGCGGCTTGTGGTGTTCGGCGGCGGCTTTCCGATCCGCAAGGACGGCGTGTTCCTGGGCGCGATCGGCGCTTCGGGCGGCATGGAAGAACATGACGAGGAATGCACGCGCGCGGCGGTTGCGGCCATCGGCGCGGATCCGGTCTGAGGGAAAAGCACGTTCCGATGAAGGCGCTTGAAGGTATCACTGTCCTCGATCTGACCCACATGCTGGCGGGGCCCTACGGCACTATGCTGCTGGCCGATATGGGTGCGCGTACGATCAAGATCGAACCGCCGGAGAAAGGGGAGGGCACACGGCGTCTGCTCGAACATTCGCCGGATTATTCGCGCGACGGCATGGGGGCCTATTTTCTCACGCTTTGCCGGAACAAGGAAAGCGTCGCCATCGATCTCAAGTCGCCTGAAGGGCTTGAACTGTTTTACGGTTTGGTGAAACAGGCCGATGTGGTGTTCAGCAATTTCGGCGCCGGCGTGACGGAGCGGCTGAAGATCGATTATGCGCATCTCGCCGCCATCAATCCGCGCATCATCACCTGCTCGGTCACGGGGTTTGGCGAGACCGGTCCCGCCCCCAATCGCCCGGCGTTCGACCTCGTGGCGCAGGGCATGGGCGGCGGCATGACGCTTACAGGAGAGGCCAGTGGCGAACCGCTGCGTGCAGGAATTCCCATCGGCGATCTGGGCGGCGGATTGTTCGGTGCCTTGGGCGTGCTCGCGGCGCTGCAGGCCCGCTCGCGCACGGGGCGCGGACAGCACATCGACATCTCGATGTTCGACTGCCAGCTCTCGTTGCTGAACTACATGGCGACCATGTTCCTGATGTCCGGCAATTCGCCGGGCCGCGACGGCAATGGGCACTTCGTTCATGTGCCGTACAACACGTTCCGCACCAAGACGCGCTATCTGATCCTCGCCGTCATCACCGACAATTTCTGGGTCAGTCTGGTCGACCTGCTCGGCGACGACGCGCTCCGGCGCGAGGAGTTTAAGAAACAACCGGGCCGTTTCGCCAACAAGGCGTTTATCGAGGAACGCGTCCAGGCCGCGCTGGAAAAGCAGACCTGCGAATACTGGCTCGAGGCGCTGGAGCGCGCGCGCATTCCTGCGGCCCCGGTGAACGAGCTTTCGCACGCTTTCTCGGACCCGCAGGCGCTTGCGCGCCAAATGAAGGTGCAGGTCCCGCTGCCCGGTGGCGGCTATGTCGAGGAGCCCGGCAATCCGGTGAAACTGTCCGACACCTATGAAGACTGCTTCACGGCGCCGCCGCGTCTGGGCGAACAGACCTTGCCGACGCTGAAGGAACTTCTCGGCCTCACCGATGGGACGCTCAAGGATTTGCAGGAGCGTGGTATCATTGGTGCCGGTTGATATGACGAAGATCGAGATCATCGAAGTCGGTCCGCGCGACGGTTTGCAGAACCAGGACGCGGTGCTCAGCACGCCCGACAAGCTGACGCTGATCGAGAAACTCATCGCTGCCGGGGCGCGCCGCATCGAGGCCGCGAGCTTCGTCAATCCCAAGCGTGTGCCGCAAATGGCAGATGCGGAGGGCGTGGTCGCGGGCCTGCCGCGGCGCGACGACACGACCTTCATCGGCCTCGTCCTCAACGAACGGGGCGCCGAACGGGCCATCACCAGCGGGATTGCCGAGCTCGGCATGGTCGCCATCGCATCCGACGAATTTGGGATGCGCAATCAGAAGCAGACGTCGGCGCAATCGGTCGAGGTGTCGCGCGCGGTGCTTCGGATGGCGCGCGCGGCAGGACGGCGCGCACAGGTCACGATCTCGGTCGCATTCGGTTGTCCGTTCGAGGGCGAGGTGCCGCTCACCCGCGTGGTCGAGATGGCGAAGGCGATCGCCGAAGAGAAGCCGCATGAGATCGCAATTGCCGATACTGTGGGCGTCGGCGTGCCGGCGCAGGTCAAGGCGATGATCCGCGCTTTGAAGGCTGAGCTTCCCGGCATGCCGTTGCGCTGCCATTTCCACAACACGCGCAACACCGGCCTCGCCAATGCGTTTGCGGCGGTCGAGGAGGGTGTCACCCGTCTCGATGCCAGCGCGGGTGGCATTGGCGGTTGTCCGTTCGCACCGGCCGCCACCGGAAACATCGCCACGGAAGATCTCGTCTATCTGCTAGAACGCTCCGGCTATCAGACCGGCTACGATCTTGATGCCCTGACGGCGATGGCGCCGTGGCTGGCCCAGAAGCTCGATCTGGAAAAGCTTCCGGCGATGGTTAGCCGCGCCTCGCCGTTCCCACCGCGATAGGACCGGGGATGGAAAGTTGGATTCGAATCGCCGATGCCGTTCGCACGAAGAGTGAGATCGCCGAGCGCGCGGCACGCGCCGCGAACGGATTCAGAAGTCTCGGCGTGGCACCCGGCGACACAATGGCGATAATGCTTCGCAACGATTTCGCGTTTCTGGAAGCGACGGCCGCCGCGGGCCTCGCGGGCGCCTATGTCGTTCCAGTCAACTGGCACAATACGGCCGACGAGACGCAGTACGTCCTCAATGATTCCAGCGCAAAAATTCTCGTCATCCACGCCGATCTGCTGGAGCGCGTGCGTGCTGCCATCCCGGCGGACGTAAACGTGTTCGTGGTTGCGACGCCGGACTATGTCCTTTCGGCCTATGGGCTCGACCCTGCGTCCGCTGCCGTGCCGAAGGACGCGCAAGACTGGTATGCGTGGCTCTCCGGGTTCGAGGCGAAATTCACGCCCGGTGCGGGTGCGCCGGGATCCATGTTCTACACCTCCGGCACGACGGGGCGGCCCAAGGGAGTGCGCCGCCTGGTGCCGACGCCGGAACAGATCGAGGGTCTGCGCGGCATGCGGCTCGCGGTGTGCGGCTTCGGTCCATGGCAGGATCGTCCGCACGAGATGACGGCGTTGCTATCCGGCCCGCTCTATCATGCGACGCCAAATGCGTGGCTGCTGGCCTTCTACGAGTTGGGCGCGAACATGGTGATCGTGCCACGCTTCGATGCCGAAGAGATGCTCCGCAACGTCGAGCGCTACCGCATCACGCATCTGCTTGCGGTGCCCACGATGTTCGTGCGCCTGCTCAAGCTGCCGGAAGAGGTCCGCCGGAAATACGATCTCTCGAGCCTCCAATTCGTCATGCACGGCGCGGCGCCATGCCCCGTGCATGTGAAGCACGCGATGATCGAATGGTGGGGGCCCGTCATCCACGAGCATTATGGCGGCACGGAAACGGGCGCCGTGACCTATCTCGATTCGCAGGAATGGCTTGCCCATCCCGGATCGGTCGGGCGTGCGCTCGCCAATGCTCAGGTGTTGGTCCTGAACGAGGCCGGTGAGGAGGTCGAACGCGACGGTGTCGGCGAAATCGTGTGCCGGCATTTGTATTACGCCGACTTCACCTATCACGGCGACGATGCCAAGCGCCGCCGCGCCGAGAAGTGCGGACTGATCGCGTTGGGCGATATGGGCTACATCGATCGCGACGGCTATCTCTATCTCTGTGGCCGCGCGACGGACATGATCATCTCCGGCGGCGTGAACATCTATCCCGCCGAGATCGAGTCGGAGATCCTGCGCATCCAAGGCGTTGCCGACTGCGGCGTGTTCGGTATTCCCGACGAGGAATTCGGCGAGCAGGTCTGCGCCTTTGTGCAGTTGAGGCCCGGCGTCTCGCTGACCGCGCAGGACATCATTGCTGCGATCAAGCCGCATCTGGCCGGTTACAAGCTGCCCAGGCGGATCGAATTCCGCGACGAGCTTCCGCGCGAGGATTCCGGCAAGATTTTCAAGCGCAAGCTGCGCGAGCCGTTCTGGGCCGGACAGCCGGCAGGGTAAATCCGCTGAGGATTCTGCCCCCGCCAATACTTTCGGATCGTCGTTTTTGGCACCGGCAAAGTGGCGGCGCGGCCATAAATCGCGCTAATCTCCCGGCTCGAGAAAAGGTGAGGGCTGCGATGATCGCGCTTCGGATCAACGGCGAAACCAAGACCGTCGATGCGCCGCCGGACATGCCATTGCTCTGGGCGTTGCGCGATCTTCTTGGGTTGACCGGAACGAAGTTCGGCTGCGGCATCGCGCAATGCGGGGCCTGCACCGTGCATATCGACGGCAAGCCGGTGCGCTCGTGCCTGTTGCCGGTGGGCTCGATCGGCAATCGCGCCATCACGACCATCGAAGGCGTCGGTGAGACGCCCGTTGGCGCTAAGGTGCAGAAGGCTTGGCTCGACCTCGAAGTCGTGCAATGCGGCTACTGCCAGTCGGGGCAGATCATGTCGGCCGCCGCCCTCCTGGCATCGACGCCACAGCCGGACGATGACGACATCGATGCGGCGATGGCGGGCAACATCTGCCGCTGCGGGACCTATGTGCGCATCCGCGACGCGATCAAGCGCGCGGCCAAAGCGTGAGGCGGCCATGAGCGACGTTCTCGAACCGCGCACCAGCCGCCGCACCATCCTGAAATCGGCGCTCGGCGGCGGCTTTGTGCTGGCCTTCCACGTTCCGTTTGCCGAAGCCGAAACGCCGAACGCGCCGATGGGCGAAGCGCCAGCGCCCGCGGGTTTTGTGCCGAATGCCTTCATTCGCATCGACAACACAGGCAAGACGACACTGGTCATGCCGCAGGTCGAGATGGGGCAGGGGGTTTACACCGCGATCTCCATGATCCTTGCCGAAGAACTCGATGCGGACTGGAGCAAAGTTGCGGTCGAAGCCGCGCCACCGAACGAGAAGGTCTATACGAACCCGATGCTGGGCGTGCAGGCGACGGGCAACTCCAACTCCATCCGCGCCTGGTGGACTCCGCTGCGCAAGGCCGCCGCTGGTTCGCGCGCGCTCCTTGTGGCGGCTGCTGCGAAACAATGGGGTGTCGATCCGGAAAGCTGTTCGACTGCGAACGGCGTGGTCTCGCACAAGGCTTCCGGCCGCTCGCTGACTTACGGCGCGCTTGCTGATTCGGCCAACGGTACGCCGCCCGCCAACCCTCCGCTGAAGACACCGAAGGATTTCCGGCTGATCGGAAAGCCTCTCAAGCGGCTTGATACACCGACGAAGGTCAACGGCAAGGAGATCTATGGCATCGATGTGATGCTGCCTGGCCTCAAATTCGCGACCATCGCGGCGTCACCCGTGTTCGGCGGCAAGGTCGGGCATGTCGATGACAGCGACGCCAAGAAAATCCCCGGTGTTCGGCAGGTGGTCGTGCTCGACGATATGGTGGCCGTCGTCGGCGATCATATGTGGGCCGCAAAGAGCGGTCTCGATGCGCTCGACATCACGTGGAATCCTGGGCCGAACGGCCATGTGGACACCGCGCAGGTGTGGCGGGAGATCAAGGAAGCCAGCGAAAAGTCCGGCCTGGTCGCCAAGAAGACCGGCGATGCGGACAAGGCGCTCGGCAGCGGCGACAGGATCGAGGCGCAGTACGAACTTCCGTTCCTCGCACACGCCACGATGGAGCCGATGAACTGCACGGTTCATCTCACGCCGGGTGCCTGCGAAGTCTGGCTGGGCACGCAGATCGTCGCGCGCGTTCAGTCGACAGTCGCGAAGGTCGCGGGCCTGCCGGTCGACAAGGTGACAGTGCACAACCAGCTTCTCGGTGGCGGTTTTGGGCGCAGGCTCGAACCGGACATGGCCGTGAAGGGGGTGCGCGTCGCGCAGCATGTCGACGGCCCCGTCAAGGTGGTGTGGACGCGCGAGGAAGACATCCAGCACGACATCTACCGTCCGGTCTATTACGACCGCCTCACCGCCACGCTGAAGGATGGGAAGATCGACGGCTGGCATCATCGCGTCACGGGATCATCCGTCGTCGCGCGCTGGCTGCCGCCTGCGTTCATCGGCAACCACAATATCGATTTCGACACGGTCGACAGCGCGATCGACATTCCCTACGCCATACCCAATCTGCGCGTGGAGGTCGTGCGCTGCGAGCCGCCGGCCGTGCCGACCGGGTTCTGGCGCGGCGTCGGTCCGAACAACAACGTCTTCGCCATCGAGAGCTTCATGGACGAGCTCGCGAAGAAGGCCGGCAAGGACCCGGTCGAATTCCGCCGCGCGATGCTGACCAAGACGCCGCGCCTGCTCGCCGCGCTCGATCTTGCGGCCGAGAAGGCGGGATGGGGCTCGACGCTGCCGCCGCGTCACGGGCTCGGCGTTTCCTGCCAGGTCTCGTTCGCGAGCTTCATCGCAACCGTCGCCCATGTTGAAGTTGCACCGGAAGGCGAGGTGAAGCTGCACCGCCTCACGACCGCAGTGGATACCGGCATCGCGGTCAACCCCGACACCATCATCGCGCAATTGCAGGGCGGCATGATCTTCGGCGCCACGGCCGCGCTCTGGGGCGAGATCACCATCGACAAGGGCCGCGTGCAGCAATCGAACTTCCACGATTATCGCATGCTGCGCATCAACGAGGCACCTGCCATCGACGTTCATCTGATCAAGAGTGGCGAATCGCCCGGCGGTATCGGCGAGACCGGCGTGACGACCGCGCCGCCCGCGATCCGCAACGCCATCTATGCCGCGACCGGCATTCCGCTGCGGCGGCTTCCGGTCGACCGCGATGTCCTTGCGGGGAGGAAGCACGCATGAGACGCCCTATAGTTCGCTATCTTCTCGCCGCCATCGCGATCGTCATTGTTGCGGTTGGAGCGTATGGCATCTGGCTTGTCACGACTCCGGGTCCGATCGCGTTCGCGGGCGGAAAGAGAGTTCCGCTTTCCGAGTATATCGCCGACCATCACACCGCCGATCCGACCGGCGTCCCGGCCGAACTCGCGCAGGCGAGCCTGATCAAACGGGGCGAATATCTGACGCGCGCGGCCGACTGCACGGCCTGTCATACGGCGAAGGGCGGCGCTCCGTTCGCGGGCGGCCTGGCGTTCAAGCTGCCCTTCGGCACGATCTATTCGCCCAATATCACTGCCGACAAGGAAACCGGAATCGGCAACTGGAGCGATGCGCAATTCCTGAACGCTCTGCATCGCGGCATCGACGACGAGGGCGAGCACTTTTATCCGGCGATGCCTTATGCCAGCTACACCCACATAACCGATGCCGACGCGCTCGCGATCAAGGCCTATCTCTTCAGTCTTGCCCCCGTGCATCAGGAAAATGTCGAAGATTCGCTGAGCTTCCCCTTCAATCAGCGCTGGCTGTTGGGGCTCTGGAACACGTTCTTCAATGAAGACCGGCGCTTCGAGCCCGACGCGGCACAGAGCGCAGAATGGAATCGCGGAGCCTATCTCGCGGAAGCCCTTGCGCATTGCGGCGAGTGCCACACGCCGCGCAATCTCGCCTTCGCGCTCGATAACCGGAAGAAATTCGGCGGCGCGCTGACGGCTGGATGGCGCGCCTACAACATCTCAAGCGATCGGGCTACGGGCGTCGGCGACTGGAAGGCAGAGGACCTGGAGCGGTATATTTCAACCGGCCATGCGGAGGGGCACGGCACGGCATCGGGACCGATGGGCGAAGCGGTTGACGACAGTTTCCGCTATCTCGTGCCGAGCGACATCCATGCCATCGTTGTCTATCTGCGAACCGTGCCGGCGGTGTCGAGCGATCTTCCCGCAAAGCTCGCCGGTCCGGCTTCGCCGTCGCATCGCATGCCGGCCGTCTCCGACACCCGCGGCAAGCTGCTGTTCGCCGGCGCTTGTGCCGGTTGCCATAGCTGGACCGGGAAGAGCCCGATCTGGACCCAGGCGACGCTGACCGGCGCACGCGCCGTCAACGATCCAAGCGCGATCAACGTGGCGCAGATCGTCGTGGAGGGCGCGGTTCACAAGACGGCGACGGGAACAGTGTTCATGCCTGCCTTTGGCGACTCGCTTTCGGACGATGAGATCGCCGCGGTTGCGAATTATGTGACGATGCGCTTTGGTTCGAGTGCTTCTTCGATCACGGCAAAGGACGTCCGCAGTTTGCGCCAGCAGGCCTCCCGATAGATATGCGTCTTGGCATCGATGTCGGCGGCACCAAAATCGAAATCATCGCGCTCGACGATAGCGGGCGTGAGCTACTTCGCCGCCGCGTTCCGACGCCGCAGGGGCAATACGACGAGACTGTGCGGGCTATCCGCGACCTTGTCGTGAGTGCAGAAGCCGATCTCGGCACGCGCGGCACGGTGGGTGTCGCCATCCCGGGCACCATCAGTCCGAGGACGGGCCTCGTCAAAAATGCGAACTCCACGCGGCTTATCGGCCACCCGCTCGACAAGGATCTGGAAGCCGCGCTTGGACGCGATATCCGCATGGCGAACGACGCCAATTGCTTCGCGCTTTCGGAAGCCACCGATGGCGCAGGCGCGGGGCACGACATCGTCTTCGGTGTGATTGCCGGTACCGGTGTCGGCGGCGGCGTTTGCGTCCATGGCCGCGTGCTGAACGGCGCGCACGCCATCGCGGGTGAGTGGGGGCACAATCCCTTGCCGCGTCCGTCGCTGGACGAAGCCGCCGGTGCGCCGCACTGCTATTGCGGCAAGTCGGGCTGCATCGAAAGCTGGTGCAGCGGTCCGGCGCTTGCCGCGCAGTATCGCGCGCGGACCGGCCAAGCCCTGAACGGCGGCGAAATCGCAAAAGGCGCTGCGGATGGCGATCCGGATTGCGTCGCAGTGTTCGAGAAGTTCCTCGACCGTTTCGCGCGCTCGCTTGCCACCCTCGTGAACGTGCTGGACCCTGACGCGATAGTGCTGGGTGGCGGGCTGTCGAACATCGAGGCGCTTTATGCCGAACTGCCCGCGCGCGTCGAGCGCTATGCCTTTACACCCGAAGGGCCGAGCCTGATTGTGAAGAACCGCCACGGCGATTCCAGCGGCGTCCGCGGGGCTGCTTGGCTTTGGCCGGCGGCTGAAGCCTGAGCGCGGCGATGGACAGATGCGGCCTCTCCGTGTCTAGTATCGCATAAGGAAAACGCTGTCATCCCGGCCCGCGATACTATCGTGGAGCCTGTGGCGAGCGAAGGGGCGGCAGAATGGCTACGCAAACCGAAAGTCCGGCAAAGCCGGGCACGCCGGAGAATGGGCATTATCTCTGGGCGCTTTCGGTGCTCGCGCTTCTGTTTTTCATGTGGGGCTTTTGCACGGTTCTGAACGACACGCTGGTGCCGCATCTCAAAGCCGTGTTCCAGATGAATTACTTCCAGGCGGCGCTGATCCAGTTCGTGTTCTTCGGTGCCTATTTCGTACTCGCGATTCCGGCAGCGTGGCTGATCGAGCGGGCCGGATACAAATACGCGATCGTCGTCGGTCTTGCGATCATGGGCGTCGGTTGTCTGGTCTTCCTGCCCGCCTCCAACCAGCCATCCTACGTTCTGTTCCTCACCGCGCTGTTCGTGCTGGCGAGCGGCATCACAATCCTGCAGGTCGCCGCCAATCCTTATGTTGCCGTGCTCGGGCCTGAGAGACTGGCGTCGAGCCGTCTCAATCTCACCCAGGCGCTGAATTCGTTCGGCACCTTCATCGGGCCGTATCTCGGAAGCGTGTTCATCCTGTCGCGCAGCAAGGTCGGCACGGCGGCAACCGGAACGGTCGTGAGCCTGCAGGACCGCCTCGCGGACGCGCGTGCGGTGCAGACGCCCTACCTCATCATCGCGCTGGTACTGTTTGTGCTCGCCGTTGCGTTCACGATCCTGCGCCTGCCGCAGATCCCCACCCAACCCCGCACCGCGGAAGAGGCGCAGGATTCGATCTTCCGCCATCGCCTGCTGGTGCTCGGGATTGGCGCGATTTTCGTTTATGTCGGTGCGGAAGTGGCCATCGGAAGTTTCCTGGTCAGCTATATTACCCAGCCCCAGATCAGCCAGATGACGGTGGCCGAAGCCGGCAAGTATGTGAGCTTCTACTGGGGCGGGGCGATGGTGGGGCGGCTCATCGGCGCATTCGCGATGCGCTATATCCGCCCGTCACGAATCCTTGCGGTCAGCACGCTCGGCGCTATTGCGCTGATCATCCTTTCCCTTGCAACACATGGCGCGGTCGCGATGTGGGCGATGCTTGCGGTTGGCCTCTGTAACTCGATCATGTTCCCGACCATCTTCACGCTCGGCATCCGGGGGCTTGGGCCACTGACCGGCCGCGGATCGGGCGCGCTGGTCATGGCGATCGTGGGCGGCGCGATCATTCCGCCGCTTATGGGCGAGCTTGCGGATACGGTGGGGCTCGCGCTTTCCTTCGCGCTGCCGGCGGTCTGCTATATCTATATCTGGTTCTTCGCAATGCAGAGCGGTACCGGCGAGCGTGCGCCGGAGCCACAAACTGCACACGCCTGACAAACCGGGAAGCCGTTGGAACAGAGCCGCATCCGCAAACCACATTCGCCGCGTGCCGAGAACGCCGCCATGCACAAGCGCGCGAAGATCCACGATGTCGCCCGCCTTGCCGGCGTTTCGATCAAGACGGTATCGCGCGTCATCAACAACGAAGCTCATGTGAGCGAAGCGACGCGGGCTGCCGTCGTCGAGGCGGTGCAGGCGCTCTCCTACCGGCCCAATATGTTCGCGCGTGGCCTTGCGAGCGAGCGCTCGTACCTGATTGCCATGCTCTACGACAATCCATCCGCCGGCTATATCGCGGGCGTGCAGCTCGGCGCACTCGGCCGCTGCCGGGAGCTTGGCTATCACCTGATCGTCGAGCACCTCGACTCCGAAGGACCCAATCTCGGGCAGGCCGTGCAGGCGCTCCTGATGGAGTCGCAGCTCCATGGCGTCATTCTCACGCCGCCGCTCAGCGATGCGCCCGCCGTTCTGGATGCGCTCGCCCGCGCGAACATGCGCGTTGTCCGCATCGCACCGGAGAAACCGCTCGTCGGTGCCCTGACGGTCAGCATCGACGACCGCAAGGCCGCGCTCGACATGACGGCCTATCTCATAAACTTAGGCCATAGGCGGATCGGCTTCATCAAGGGCCATCCCATTCATGGCGCCTCACATGCGCGGTTTGACGGCTATCGCACGGCGCTTGCCAAAGCGGGCATCGCGTTTGCGCCGGAGCTGTGCGTGCAGGGGTTCTTCTCCTATCAATCGGGTATGGAGGCGGCGGAAAGGCTCTTGTCGCTGAAGGACAGGCCGACGGCGATCTTTGCGAGCAACGACGACATGGCGGCCGCTGTGCTGGCGACCGCGCAGCGCTTTCACCTGAAGACGCCGGAAGAACTCTCCGTCGCGGGTTTCGACGATTCGCTCGTGTCTCAGGTCGTGTGGCCGCGGCTGACGACGTGCCGGCAGCCGATCAAGGAGATGTCCGCCGAGGCCGTTTCGATGCTGGCGCAAGGACCGCTCGACGATACGCCGGTGGAACGGCGGCTGGAGCACGAACTCATCGTGCGCGAATCCACTGCGCCGCCACCAACAATCAGCTGAACGCGATCGCATAACCTTCGCCTGTGGCGCGGAAGTGCACATCGGCGATCAGCGCGGCGTCGAGAACGTCCAGAACATGTTCCTCGTTTTCGAGTTGGACTATCGTGCGCGCCGTTGCCACCAGCACGGTGCGTGGTTCTGCACCGGTCTGCGTCACGCCTCCGAACTGTGTGACGCGCGCTGCCACACGGCCACGCCGGACCATGACATTGAGATCGGTGACGGGGCCGCCCACGGGGATCCCTTCGCACAACACATCGCCCGCGAAGGGGAACGGGTCGGACGACGGATCAAGTGCGATAGTGCGATCCGGAAGACGCAGCTCCAGCCGTCCGTTCAGGATCGCCATGGTGCGGTCGATGCGCTCGAACGTCGAAAACGGGCCGGCTTCGCGGACTTCCGCGATACTGATCCGCCAGTCGAAATCGTCGAATTTGGAACCGGGCGGCCAGATCGCGACTTCGCGGGTGATGCCGCCGCCATTCTTCCACGGCGTCGCCACGCGATCGGCTGCGCGCAGAACCCTGATCACGCAGCACCCTGCGCGAAGGCGAGCACGGCGTTCAGGATATCTTTCAGAACAGTGCGGAGATCGGTCGCGCGCGCCTCGGTGTAAGGCGCTGGCCAGTTGTCCGGCATGGGATGATCGGCCTCATCCATGTAGCCGCGGCAGGCGAGTTCGAGCTGGATGGCATGGAAGCCGCGATCGGGCTCGCCGTAGTGACGCGTAGTCCAGCCGCCCTTGAAGCGTCCATTCACGACATAAGAATGCGAAGTGGCAGCACAGACGTTCTGGACCGCGCGGGTCAGGTCTGGAGCGCAGCTCTTCTCGCTGTTGGTGCCGATGTTGAACTGCGGCAGCTCCCCGTCGAACAGGCGTGGGATGCGCGAGCGGATGGAATGGGCCTCGAACAGCACGACATGCGGGTGCGCCTTACGCAACCTGTCGAGTTCGGCGCGAAGCGTATCGTGGTAGGGCATGAAGTAGCTCTGTGTACGTCGCGCGATCTCCGCCGTATCGGGCACGCAGCCATCGCGATAGAGCGGATCGCCGTCGAAATCCGTGGTGGGGCAGAGTTCGGTCGTGGCCTGTCCGGGATAGAGCGAGGCGCCGGAGGGATCGCGGTTGACGTCGATCACACTGCGCGAGATTCGCGTGCGCACGGTGGTGGCGCCGAGCGGCGCCGCGAAATCGTAGAGCCGGTCCACCCACCAATCGGCGTCGCGCCGTGCCTGCCAGGGCGAAGCGAATTTGCTTTCCAGCTCGGAGGGGAGGTCGGTGCCGGTGTGAGGAAAGCTGACCAGCAGCGGCGCGTTCCCGCGATGCACTTCCAGCCAGTCGGGACTCATGGCATGCCCTGTCGAACCTTTCGCCACAGGCATAGAGTGCGGCTATGAGTTCTGTAAAGCTATGGTTCGGTGAGGCGCTCCTGCCCGAGGGCTGGGCGCGGGATGTGCGCATTGCGGTCGCGGATGGCCGCATCGCGCGCATTGAAACCGGCGTTGCGCGCGCGGCCGGCGAAGAAGCGCACGCTGTCGCGGTTCCCGGTATGCCGAACCTGCACAGCCACGCGTTCCAACGCGGGATGGCGGGACTTGCGGAGGTCCGCGGGCCGTCGGGCGACAGCTTCTGGACGTGGCGCGAGGTCATGTACCGCTTCGTGGAGCGGCTCGATCCCGATGCGTTCGAGGCAATCGCTCAGATGGCTTATGTCGAGATGCTGGAAGCGGGCTTCACGCGTGTCGGCGAATTCCACTACCTGCATCGCGATCCGTCCGGCGCGCCATACGGCAATTCCGCCGAGATGGCTGCGCATGTCGCGGCGGCGGCCGAGGCAACAGGCATCGGGCTCACGCTGCTTCCGGTCTTCTATGCCCATTCCGGTTTCGGCGGGCAGCCGCCGAAGCCCTCGCAGAAGCGGTTCATCCATGACACCGACGGCTTCGCGAGACTGCTGGTGGAGAGCCGAAAAGCTGTGGTCGGTCTTCCCGATGCCGTCGTGGGCGTCGCGCCGCACAGCCTGCGCGCGGTGACGGCAGAGGAACTCGAAGCGGTCGCCGCGCTAGCGGGCGGTGCGCCAGTGCACATCCACATCGCGGAACAGATGAAGGAAGTCGAGGATTGCCTCGCCTGGTCCGGAAAGCGCCCCGTCGAATGGCTGCTCGACCGTGAGCTCGTCAATGAGCGCTGGTGCCTGGTGCATGCCACCCACATGACGGACGTGGAAACGAAATCGGTTGCGCGGAGCGGTGCGGTCGCCGGGCTTTGTCCCATCACGGAAGCCAATCTCGGTGACGGTGTGTTTCCGGCGGAAGATTTTCTGGCAGCGGGTGGCCGCGTCGGAATCGGCTCCGATTCCAATGTGATGATCGATGCGGCCGAGGAATTGCGCCTGCTCGAATATGGCCAGCGGCTGGTGCGTCGCGGGCGCAATCTGCTGGCGTCCCGCGAAGGCGCCTCGACCGGCGGCGAAATTTATCGCGCTGCGCTGCGCGGCGGCGCACAGGCGCTGGGTGCGGATGACGGCGTGCTGAAGATCGGCGGTTCCGCCGACATCGTGAGTCTGGATACGACGCACCCGTCGCTGACCAATCGCACGGGCGACGCCTTGCTCGACGGATGGCTCTTCGCCGCGCGCTGCGGAGCGGTAGATTGCGTGTGGCATCATGGAGCCAAAGTCGTGACCGGCGGCCGTCACGTCGCGCGAGAGCAGATCGTCAACCGGTATCGCCTGACGCTCGCGAAGGTTCTGGGCTGACGCCTGTCTTGTAAGGCGGGGTTCTGCTAGCGTCCTGTCGACGGGTTCGGAGCCGGGGGGCGGCAATCCAACTTTTTTCAGCGACAAAGGTGGACTGATGGAGCTGATAGCGCTTCTGGCGCTTGGTTTGGCCATTGGCGCGTTCGTGCAGATGCGCGGCAGCCGTCAGCGTCTCGATCAGCTCGATCACCAAATCCAACGGCTCTCCCGTCAGGTCGATGCTCTTGTGGGAAAGCTCCGGGAGTCGGGCGAATCTGTCGGCGCCAGTCCCGTTGCAGAGCCAGTGCGAGAGGCATTCCAGGAGCTGAAGCCGGTGCCGCCGCCGGTCGCTGGCAGACCTGAGCCGGTTACCGGCCTGAGCCCTGCACCACCGCCTCCAACCTTGCCGCACGCCACGCCCGAAGCGAAAAGTATCGAGGAGACGCTTACCTCGCGTTGGCTGGTATGGGTCGGCGCGCTTGCGATCGCGCTCGCCGGCACGTTCCTTGTCCGCTACGCGATCGAGAACGGGCTGCTCGGCCCGACGGCCAGGATCACGCTCGGCTTACTCCTTGGCATCGTCCTGATCGCAGGAGGGGAGTGGTTGCGCCGCTGGCCGCTGGAGCGCGCGATTGCCGCGGTGCGGACGGACCACGTCCCGCCGGCGCTGACGGCCTCCGGCCTGTTCATCGCATTTGCGAGCGTCTATGCCGCCTACGCGCTCTATCACTTGCTTATCCCCGTGATCGCGTTCGCCGGCCTCGCGCTCGTAGCGCTTGGCGGCGTCGGTCTGTCGCTGTTGCAGGGCCGGTTCGTTGCGATGATGGGATTGCTCGGCGCCTTCGTTGCGCCGGCGTTGATCGTCACACCCGACCCTTCGGCGTGGAACCTGTTCTTCTATCTCCTCGTCGTCGAGTTCGCCTGTCTCGCTGTCGCGCGGTACGAGTCCTGGTGGTGGCTCGCGCTCTCGACGCTCGCCGGTGCGATGGCGTGGCCATTGCTGTGGATGCTCGATGCGCATTGGTCGATCTCCGACGGCATACCGCTGGGCCTTTTCCTGCTGCTCACGGTGACTGGCTTCTTCGGCTTGCGGCGCGGCATGCCGGAGCCGGAAGGACAAGAGGACTGGGTCAAGGAGGTCCGGAGCCTCGCCATGCCGGAATGGGTGGTGTGGCTCGCCGCCATTGCGGTTGCGGTCGTGCAGTTCGTCCTCCTGGACTGGAGTGACTACAGCGGACCGGCGCTCATCTTCACCGGCATTCTCGCGGCGCTTTACATTGCGGCCGGGCGGCGCGTGCAGATTTTCGACAGCCTTGCGGTCGCGGCAGCCGCGCTCGCGCTGGGAATTACGGCCACGATGCCAGGCCCGCGCGACGTGTTCGCGTTCCACATCGTTCAGCCGATTCCTGCGGTGATGGAGCATTTCGACATCACCCTTGTTGGCTTCGGCGCTCTGTTCGGTCTGTCCGGATTCTTCGCGCTCTGGGGGGCCAAGCGTCCCGCGCTTTGGGCCGCGATATCCGCCGCGGCGCCTGTGCTTTTGCTAATTATCGCCTATTACCGCCTGACCGAATTCCGCGTGGACCCGTCCTGGGCAGTGCTGGCGCTGGCTTTAGCGGCGGCCGCCGGCGTCGCAGCGGAGCGTATCGAGCGCTATCGCATCGCACGCGGGCTTGAGAACGCACTTGCGTTCTACGCGGCAGCGGTCGTGGCCCTTGTCAGCCTAGCGGCCACGATGATCGTGCGCGAGGCGTGGCTCACGGTCGCTCTGTCGATCCAGTTGCCGGTGCTTGCATGGATCAATACGCGCCTTCGCGTTCGCTCGCTCAAGATCATTGCCGGCATCGTTGCCGCCAATGTCCTGGTGCGGTTGGTGCTGAACTACAATGTGTTCGGCTACCCGCTCGCCGCCAATCCCGCGTTTAGCTGGGTCGTCTATGGCTATGGCGTTCCGGCGCTGGCGTTCTACGCAGCCGCGCGCCTGTTCCGCGCCAATGCCACGCAGCATCTGATCGGCCTGCTGGAAGCAGGAAGTCTCGCGTTCACCGTCCTGCTCGTGTCGCTCGAGATCCGGCTGTTCATCGCCGGATCGCTCGACGCGGCGCAGTATGGATTGCTTGAGCAGAGCCTGCATTCGATTGCCTGGGCTTCGATCGGGACCATACTCACCGTCCGGATGGATCGCTCCGAAAACCCGGTCTTGTACGCCGGTTCGTTGCTTCTGCTTGCCGTCGCGGCGGGGCAGGTCATCCTCTTCCAGTTGCTGCTTTCCAATCCGCTCTGGACGTCGACCAATGTCGGTGCCTGGCCGGTGCTCAACGTGCTGGTTCTGGCCTACGCGATTCCGTCGGCGTTCGCTTTCTGGTTCGCTTCCTCATTCACGGGCCCGAACCGCGTCCCGCTGTCGTATTTCGCCGGCGGTTTGGGTTTCGTGCTGGTGTTCGCTTGTCTCACGCTCGAAACGACACGCGCCTTTGAAGGTCCGGTATTCCACATCGATCGCCACACAGATGGCGAACTCTACGCATATTCTATCGTCTGGCTCGCCTATGCCCTTGCGCTCCTGGCGCTTGGGATCGTGCTGGCCAGATCGGCGTTACGCTATGCATCTCTCGGTGTGCTGGTTATTGCCGTGCTGAAGGTCTTCCTGTTCGACATGGCCGGCCTCACCGGACTCTACCGCGTGGGATCGTTCCTGGGGCTTGGCTTGGCGCTAATCGGGATCGGATTCGTCTATCAGCGTTTCGTTTTCCCGAGTCCGGCCGTCAGGAGCTGACCAGCCTTCAGACCGCGGCGGTCAGGGCGTTACTACCCGCCGGGTTTCACGCTGATGAACGGCACCGCGCCTCCTGGCACCATTGTGGTCGGCAGATGGCCGTCCCATTTTTCCGCGGTGACCAGCGCCGGCAGTCCCGGATTGTCGCGCAGCGCGTCGCCGCGGTTGCGGATGGCGGAGGCTTCGGCTTCGCCCTGCGCCTTGACCGCATAAGCGGCGGCGTCCGCGCGCGTGCGGGTGGAGGCGGCTTCGGCTTCTGCCTGCTGCTGACGCACGGTCGCCTCCATACGCGCCTCGACCGCTTCTTCGTATTTGCCGGAGAAATCGATGTTCTCGATCTGCACGGATTCGATGGTCAGCGGCCCGTGAATGACCTTGCGTAGCGCGATGGCGAGTTCGGTGTTCAGCTGCGCACGATCCTGCACCGCGCTCACCGCGTTGAACTGACCGAAGATGTTTTCCGCCCAGGTGTAGACCTGCGGCGTGACCAGGCGGTCGACCATGTTCTGGATCGATTTATAGTCGGTATAGACGGCCCGCGCGTCGGTGACGTGATAGTTGAGCGACACACGCAACGTCGCCGGTTGCTGGTCGCGCGAATAGGTCTTCACGTCGCCGTAGCGGCTGTTCTGTGATTGGATCGAGATGCGTTCGACCATCTCGAACACCGGAATCTTGAAGCCCAGGCCCGGCTCGGCTTCGCTGATCACTGCGCCGTTGCGCAGCACGACGCCACGCTCGCCCTGATCGACGGTGTACCAGGACGACGACAGCACCACGAGAACTACAAGGACGATCAGCCCCAGAAGAAGCAGCGAGCCAATTCTCTGCGTCGTTCCGTGCGGCGGCAGATGCCTGTTGAAATTGTCCTGAATGCTCATGATTTTCCCCTCCGGCGGAATCGCCTACGTCTCAATATGGGCATGCGCCGGCATTCGCCAAGGGCACAGCACGATTTGGGTGTTAGCGGCTCTCGAGAAAATGCAGGATATCGCGGTTAAATTGCTCAGGATCCTGCAGGAAGGCGAAGTGGCTGACATCCGGCTCGATGAGGAGGCCCGCGCCCGGCGTCCAGTCGGCCATCTTGCGTGGCTGGTCGTGGGTGATCATCTCGTCGTGGTCGGCATCGACGATCCAGGTGGGCACCGCGATCTTTGCGAAATCCGCCTTGGTCCAGTGCGGTTGGGTGTTCCACATGTTGGTGATCTGGGCGAGGAAGGATTTGTATTCCTTTGGCGTCGGCGACAGCGCGGTGTATTCGCGGCCGGCGCGCGGGATGTATTGGTTGACGACCGGGCTGTGCGACGCATCGGCGACGCCGGAAGGATCGATGTTGGCGGCAAAGGCGAACAGCTTGCTTAGACGCCCCGGATGACGCATCGCGATGTCGAGGCCGATGATCGCGCCGTCGCTCCAGCCGATGAGCGCAACCTTTTTGATCTTCAGATAATCGAGCAGTCCGATCACATCATCGGACATCAGGTCGTATCCGTAAGGCCGCGCGTTGCGCGTCGAACGCCCATGGCCGCGGCTGTCCATGACGATCACGCGATAGCGGTCGCTCAGCGCGCGGACCTGGTTGCCCCAGTAGTTGGAATTGGCGAGTCCGCCATGGACGAACAGCACTGGCTCGCCGCGCCCGAATTCCGCATACCAGATGCGGATGCCGTTCACCGGCGCGGTGCCGCTCGCATCGGCTTTGGGCAGCGTCGGTGTTGGTGGAAGCGTCAGCCACTTCGGTGCCGCTTGCGCGGCAGGTACGGCGACGAACAGCGACAGCAGCAGGAGGGCGACGGCGCGCATGGAATTTCCCCAGACCGGCAAGCGTAGAGCTTGCGCGGTTGCGCCGCCGCCCGCAAGCGTTGCTATTTGATGCGGGTAAAGTCCATCCGCCAGTTAACCTCCCAGCTCTTGCCGCCGTCCGGCGAAAAGGCCTGCTCCCAATGCGCGGAGGTCGGCGTGATGCGAGACCAGGTGAAGCGCACTTTGATGGGCTTGTCGTTGAACGTGTCGTCGCCTTCGAAGGTGCCGATGCCATTCTGGAAATTGCCGATCACCGGCGGCTCGATCTTGTGGGGGTTGCGGCCATCGAGCCAGAAGATCGCCCAGGTCTGCGTCTTGGGATCGTAGCCACGGACACCGACCGCACGGTACGGCCCACTCGGCAGGCCGATATAGTTATCGTCCACGGTGCCGTGACCGTCCATCGTCATCCACAATTGCGACGAACCTTCGAACTCGACCCATTCATGGCTGCCGGCAAGGCGGTCCTTCAGGCGCCAATGGTGCACGCGCCATTTGCCGATGAGGAAATCGAAATCGTGGGCGTGATCGGTGGTCATGGCGGGGTTTCCAGTTGCGGCCGTCGCGACGAGAAGCGACGCGGCGAGTGCGAGGTTTGCTGCGGTTTTCATGGGCGATGCCCTTCGTTGGTTGCGGGCGCAGGTGTACAGGGCTAAACATGACATCGAATGTCATGTATTCCGGTGGCCTCGAAAAATGTTGGCGAGCCGTCTTCTCTCCATCCTGATGCTGCTGCAGGCTCGCGGACGGCTGAGCGCGAGCGAACTCGCGAGCACCTTCGAAGTGTCCGTCCGCACCATTCATCGCGACATCGATCAGCTCAGCGCCGCCGGTGTTCCGGTCTATGCCGAGCGCGGCCGCAGCGGCGGCTTTGCCCTGTTGGATGGCTACCGCACACGGCTCACCGGGTTCACGCAGTCCGAAGCTGAAGCCATTTTCCTGGCCGGGCTTCCCGGACCTGCCGCACAGCTTGGTCTTGCCGATATCCTCGCGACCGCGCGCCTCAAGCTCATGGCCGCGTTGCCCGCGCAGATGCAGCCGGAGCGCATTGCCGCGCGCTTTCATCTGGATCCCGTCGGCTGGTTTCGCGGGACCGATCCGGAGCCGACGCTCAAGATCGTGGCGCAGGCGGTGTGGGAGGAGCGGTATCTCAAGCTGCGCTACCGCAACAGCGGCGAGATCTATGGGCGAACGCTCGGACCGCTCGGCCTCGTTCTCAAGAGTGGCGTCTGGTACCTCGTTGCCCAGAGTGGAAAGTCCATCCGCACCTATCGTGTGGCCCAGATCGTCGATGCTGAGGTGACGGATGAAGCGTTCGCGCGGCCGAAGGATTTCGATATCGCATCGCATTGGGAAAACGCATCGCGCGCTTACGAATCCGGCCTCTATCGCGAGCAGGCCGATGTGCGGCTGTCGCCCAGAGGGATGGATTTGCTCGATATGCTGGGTCCCCACGTCGCGCAGGCTGCGCGCTCGTCTGCCAGACCGATGGGGCGCGAAGGCTGGGTGAGTTGCAGCCTGCCGATAGAGACCACCGCTCAGGGCATTCGCGAATTGATGCGGCTCGGCGAAGAGGTCGAAGTGCTTGGGCCGCCCGCCTTGCGCGCCGAAATGCTGCGCAAAATCGGTGCGATGGCGCAGCGGTATCGCGGGGAGGCCAAACTCAGACCGGCTGGCCGCCGATCAGGATGACGCCGGCAACGATCAGCACCACCGCCACGCCTTTGCGGATCAGCGCGGCTTTCGACAGGTCCTCGCGGCCGAGCTTTGGAAAGAAAAGCGACAGCGTCACGCCGAATGCGAACACGAAGAACGACGTCGTACCGCCGATCGCCTGCACCAAGCTGACCGGTCCGAGCAGCGAGGCGTAACGCGCCGCAAGTCCGCCACCCAGATTGATCAGTTCGTTCGCCGCGTTGATAGCGATGACCGCGCCCGGACTTTTCGCGAACATGCCGAGGAACTGGCGGCGCACATGCGGGATTGAGAGCAGAACTACACCGAACACGGCCTGGCCCGCGAAGCTCCAGAACGTCACCGCCCAGAACGCGTCTTTGATCGCGAAGAACTTGAACATCACCGCCGATGCCGCGAGCGTCGCCGTGCAGCCGAGAAGGGGAAGGACGATACCGAGCTTGAAGCGTATCCGCCGCCCCGGTTCGTAGGAGGCGACGATCGCGCTCGCCATCATCAGCAATCCGCCAACAAGCCTGAGCGGCGTGGGTTTCTCGTGCAGCACGAAGAAGGCGATGATGTAGGTGAAGAGCGTGGAAGTCTGGAACAGCGGCGCGATCACGCTCGCTTCCTCCTGCTGCAACGCGCGCAGGTAAAAATAGATCGCGGTCATATACAGGAGGCCCGAAAAGGCGGTGACCACGATGCCGGTGGCGCCGAGCGCGCTCACGTCCACGAACGCTGCGATGATGGGCAGGCCGACGAGCCCGATCAGCGCGGTGAAGATCAGCAGTGCGCCGACTCCGCTATCCTTGAAGAAGCACTCGACCAGATATTTGTCGATGTGCGTCGAAACGGCCCAAAGCACCGGACCGAGGAAGGCGAGCAGAAGCCAGTTCATTCGCCGCGGCCGTGTTCTTCGATCGCGCGCAGGAAGACGCGCGCGAAATCCTTGAGCTTGGCGGCGCCGACGCCGTGGACATCCGCGAACTCGGCTTCGGTCTTCGGGCGGCGTTCGGCCATGTCAATCAGGGAGCGGTCGGAGAAGATCACGTAAGGCGGTACGCGCCGATCGCCCGCGAGCCGGAGCCGCAGCGCCTTCAGGCTTGCGATCAGCACGCGATTGTCCTGAGGTTGAGCCGCGAAGCGTTCGGCCCGGGCTTCGCGTTTTGTGCCAGTGCGTGGCCGGTACGGCCGGCTCTCGAACCGGCCTTCGCCGCGCAGGAGGGCGTGTCCCTCCGGGGTCATCTGCAACCCGCCATACCCTTCGAGATCGTGGCGCAGCAGGCCCGCCCCCGCCATCTGGCGGATGAGCGATTGCCATTCGTCTTTCTTGTGCGCCGCGCCGGAGCCGAAGACGGCGAGCGCGGAATGGGCGCCTTCGGTCCGTTCCGTCCGGTTGCCGAGCAGCACGTCGATGACGTGCGCCGCACCGAAGCGTTCGCCTGTGCCGCGTACAGCGGCCAAAACCTTGCGCGCATCCTCTGTGCGGTCGACCCGTTCGGACGGGTCGAGGCAGACATCGCAATTGCCGCAGGGCTCAGACGCCTCGCCGAAATAGGCGAGCAGCAGCTGGCGCCGGCAGCGTGTGGCCTCGCAATAGGCCAGCAGCATGTTGAGGCGCGCATGCTCGCGCCGCTTGCGGTCCTCGCCTGCGTCCTCCTGGTCGATGAAGACACGGCGCATGCGGATGTCCTCGAGCCCGAACAGCATGTGTGCTTGTGCGGGTCCGCCGTCGCGCCCCGCGCGCCCGATCTCCTGATAATAAGCTTCGAGGCTTCCCGGCAGATCGGTGTGGAAAACAAAGCGGACATCCGGCTTGTCGATGCCCATGCCGAAAGCAATGGTCGCGACCATCACGACAGCCTGCTCGGACATGAAGCGGTTCTGGTTTGCCTCGCGCGCGTCCTTGTCCATGCCGGCGTGATAGGCGAGCGCATTCACGCCGTTCTCCACGAGCAGAGCCGCGATCTTCTCGGTCTTCTTGCGCGACAGGCAGTAGACGATGCCGCTTTCGCCCTTGTGGCGGGCAATGAAGTCGACGAGCTGGCGGCTGGAATTGTGCTTGGCCTCCACCGTCAAGCGGATATTGGGCCGGTCGAAACCCTGCACCATGGTCTCGACGCGATTGTTGAAAAGCTGCAACGCGATATCGGCGCGCGTCACTTCGTCGGCGGTCGCCGTGAGCGCGATCATCGGTGTCTGGGGGAAGAGGTCGGCGAGCCTGGACAGCGCGCGGTATTCGGGCCGGAACGCAGGTCCCCATTGCGAGACGCAATGGGCCTCGTCGATAGCGATGAGCTTCACATCACGCTTCGCCAGTGCCGCCAGCATCGGCTCGGTCATCAACCGTTCCGGCGCCATGTAGAGAATGCGCAGCTCCCCGGAAGCCGCACGGCGCCATGCGGCGACATTGTCGTCCCGCGACCGCGAAGAGTTGATTGTCTCAGCTGCGACACCAGCAAGCCTCAGGGCCGCGACCTGATCCTGCATGAGCGCCACCAGCGGAGAGACGACGATGGTCAGTCCACCCAGCACCAGCGCCGGAATCTGGTAGCACAGCGATTTGCCTGAGCCGGTGGGCATGACGGCCAGCACATGACCGCCGGACAGCAGCGCGTCGATTGCCTCTTCCTGACCGGGCCGGAAATCGTCGAAACCGAAGACATCTTTCAGGATTGCGTGCTTCTCGTCGTGCTTACGCAACGGCAGGCCCATGGAATCTCGATTCTCGAACGGCTGATATTGTCGGGCGGCGGAACTCTCCTTAACCTGCCATAGCCCGCGCCGTAGAGCGACGGGAAGGGGAGCGTTCCATGAAGATTCGTCTGGTTGCGATTGCAGCCATTGCCGCCGCCGTCAGCAGTCTTTCTTTCGCCGGAACACCCGGCGCAGGCGTCGATGGCGCGCGGATCGTGAAAGCCGCTCCGGGCGAGTGGCTCTCCAATGGCCGCACCTACAGCGAGCAACGCTTCTCGCCGCTCAAGCAGATCGATGCGTCGAACGTCGGCAAGCTTGGTGTTGCCTGGGAATATCGCACCTATTCGGTGCGCGGGCTTGAAGCGACGCCGCTGGTGGCGGACGGTGTGATGTATATCACCGAAGCCTGGAGCAAGGTCGCCGCGCTTGATGCGAAGACCGGCAAGGAACTCTGGACCTACGACCCGAAAGTGCCGGGCCAGACGGGCCGCTATGCCTGTTGCGACGTCGTCAATCGCGGCGTGGCGCTGTGGCAGGGCGCAGTGTTCGTCGGCACGCTTGACGGGCGCCTCGTCAAGCTCGATGCGAAGACCGGCAAGGTTCTGTGGTCGAAGGATACGGTCGAGAACCACGCGCACACCTACACGATCACCGGCGCGCCACGCGCGTTCAACGGCCTTGTCGTCATCGGCAATGGCGGCGCGGAATACGACAGCCGCGGCTATGTCAGCGCTTTCGATGCCGCGACAGGCAAGCTCGTCTGGCGTTTCCATGTCGTGCCCGGCGATCCCGCGAAGCCGCAGGAGAACGCGGCGCTCACGCGTGCGCTTAAGACCTGGGACACGACAGGCAAGTACAAATTCTGGGAGATCGGCGGCGGCGGTGCGCCGTGGAATTCGTTTGCCTATGATCCGCAGCTCGATCTCGTTTATTTCGGGACCGGCAACGGCAATCCGTGGAACCGCGAGCTGCGTTCGCCGAAGGGCGGCGATAATCTTTATCTCTCGTCGGTGATCGCGCTGCACGCCAAGACCGGTGCGTATGCCTGGCACTACCAGACGACGCCTGGCGACACATGGGACTTCGATTCCACAGCCGATGTGGTGCTCGCCGATCTCAAGATCGACGGCAAGCTGCGCCATGTTCTCATGCACGCGCCGAAGAACGGGTTCTTCTATGTGCTCGACCGCGCGACCGGAAAGCTCATCAGTGCGCAGAAATACGCAACCGTCACCTGGGCCGATCATGTGGATCTGAAGACCGGGCGGCCGATCGAAAACCCGGGCGCGCGCTATAACGACAAGATGGCGGTCGTCTATCCGCAGGAGGCCGGCGCGCACAACTGGCAGCCCATGACGTTCAACCCCGAAACCGGGCTCGTCTACATCCCGGCGATGGATGGCGCAGCGATCTTCGTCGGCCAGAAGGAACTCGACTACAAGCACGGCGCCTGGAATCTCGGCGTCGATTTTGCGGCTGTGAGTCAGGCCGTGCTCGACATGGTGAAATCGGGAAAGCCGCCGCCGCCGGCAGTGGGCTACATCAAGGCGTGGGACCCGGTCGCGCAGAAGGAAGCGTGGCAGGTGGCGATGGGCGGGTCATGGAATTCGGGGCTGCTCACGACGGCGGGCAATCTCGTCTTCGGCGGCGACGCTTATGGCCAGTTCAGCGCCTATGACGCGACGGGTGGCAAGAAGCTGTGGTCGATGGACCTCAAGACCGGAATCCTCGCGCCCGCGATGACTTACGAGATTGATGGCGAACAATATGTCGCCGTTCTTGCCGGGTGGGGCGGCGCGGGCGGCCTTGCGGCGTTCATCGATCCGCAAACGGCGATCTACAAATACAAGACCAATCAGGGGCGGCTGTTCGTGTTCAAGCTGGGCGGCAAGCAGGAGGTCGCCGCGCTGGAACCGGAGGGCGTTCCGCCGGTCGAGCCGCCGCCGCAGGCGGCCGACGATGCCACGCTTGCCAAAGGCTTCACGCTCTATCACCGCAACTGTCTCGTCTGTCACGGTTTCTTCGCGCAATCGGAAGGCGAGGTGCCGGACCTCCGCCTCGCCGACACCGCGGTGTGGAACCAGTTCGACGACATCGTGCGCGGCGGCATTCTCGCGGACAACGGCATGGGGTCGTTCAAGGACATCCTGAGCAAGGACGAGGTCGCGGCAATCCGGGCCTATGTCCTGCAGCAGTCCCATCTGGCCTGGGATCAGGGGCATCCCAAGAAGTAGCGGTGCTGCGTGCTGCCATAGCGAATCGCTTAGAAAGCGACACTCGCAGAAGTAGCGAGCGGTTGCAGGATCGTCGAAGGGGCTGCACACTCTCTCGCATCGCGCGGGGGATAGTATGCGTCTGCTCTTTGTTGTCGCTTTTGCAGCGCTCGTTGCCACGCACGCTATTGCTGGCAGTGCGGCGCCATGGACCGACGATCTTAGGCTTCTGAACCAATGCCAGGATGAAGTCGACAAAGGCGGCATCCTCGCGCTGTCGGCGCATGTGAATGATCTCGAAGCGGCATTGGCGGGCGAGAAGAAGTCCATGGAGCTTGCAGCTGCTCAGAGACCTGAATCGCTAGTCCTGACCGACGGACCGACCAACACGATCATAGCGATGACGCTTGTAACAACCCAGATGCCCATTGGTGCGACCAAGGTTGTCGCAGTCGACAATCCCTATCCGGCGATGTCGTTTTATCTGGCGAGCTACTACAATGAGAAAGGGCGTTCGGAGGACGCCTTACGGGTTTTGGATGCCGAACTCGCACTCTCCGCATCGGATATCGGTGTAACCGACCATTGGCCGCTGCAGATGGTGGAGCGGGGTGCTTCGCTGATGGCACTACGCCGCTGGGCGGAAGTTCTCGAGAACGAGGACAAGGCGCTGAAGGCAGACGCCCTGGAAAATTCCCAGAAGGCGCGATTGCTGCGTGGACGCGGCTATGCCCTGACCGAGTTGAATCGGCTGGAAGAAGCCCAGGCTGCTTATCAGGAATCATTGAAGCTCGACCCTAACAGCGAGCTCGCCAAGCATGAGCTCGGTTACATTGCAGGCCTCATGGTCGGCAAACCGAAGGAGCCGGCTGGTAATTTGACGTCGGTGCAGAAGAAGCCCGAGAGTCAGCCCGCGAACCCTTGAAGCCTTGCAACAGTCCTGCGCTTTGGCGGCTCCGGACCATATTCCTATGCACCGGTGTGCGATCTTCCGCTTGCCGCAGTGCAGCGCGGCGGTTAAAGGAATGGCCCATTATGAGCGACCCGGCCCATGAGCACGTCCAAGCAACAGCGCCCGAAGGGGCGGCTTCCTCGCGGCTTTCGTGACCGCACCGCCGCGGAAATCGCGGCGGAGCGCAAGGCGCTCGACACTATCCGCAACGTCTACCAGTCCTACGGCTTTGAGCCGCTGGAGACGCCGGCGTTCGAGTTCACCGATGCCCTCGGCAAATTCCTGCCCGACGTCGACCGGCCGAACGAGGGCGTGTTCTCGCTGCGCGACGACGACGAGCAATGGCTGTCGTTGCGCTACGATCTGACGGCGCCGCTCGCACGCTATGTGGCGGAGAATTTCCAGAACCTGCCCAAGCCGTTTCGCCGCTATCAGGTGGGGCAGGTGTGGCGCAATGAGAAGCCGGGACCGGGACGCTATCGCGAATTTACGCAGTTCGATGCCGATACGGTTGGAAGCAACTCTCCCGCCGCCGATGCCGAATTGCTGATGATGGTGTGCGATGCGCTCGAAGCCGTCGGGCTGAAGCGCGGCGAATATGTCGTCAAGATCAATAGCCGCAAGCTTCTGGACGGTGTCCTAGCAAACGCAGGTGTCGATAGCGCGAAACGCGGAACGGTTTTGCGCGCAATCGACAAGTTCGACCGACTGGGGGAACAGGGTGTGCGTCTGCTGCTAGGTGCGGGACGCAAGGACGAGTCCGGGGACTTTACCAAGGGCGCGGAACTGAACGCCGATCAGAGCGCGCAGGTCATGCAGCTTCTGACCGGCGGTGCGTCGGACACGCTTGTTGGCATGGACGATCTTAAAGCCGTCGTCGCTATGGCGTGTGGCAGCGGATATGGCGAGGATCGCGTTCAGATCGACACAAGCATCATTCGGGGTCTGGATTACTACACCGGCCCCGTGTTCGAAGCGCAGCTTACGTTTCCGGTGAAGAACGAGGACGGCGAGGAGGTCGTGTTCGGCTCGGTCGCGGGTGGCGGACGCTATGACGATCTCGTCGCGCGCTTCACCGGCCAGCAGGTTCCCGCGACCGGTATCTCCATTGGCGTGAGCCGGCTTCTGACGGCGCTGCGCTCGCGCGGGCTGACCGGCGATCTCGAACCGCTGATCGTCGTTCTCTCGCTCGACGATGCATCGCGCGCCTTCGCGACCGCGCGCGAGTTGCGCAATGCAGGCTTCCGCGCCGAAGCCTATGTCGGCACCAAGAAGTTCGGTGACCAGCTCAAATATGCCGACAAGCGCGACGCAGCCCTCGCCATCATCGAAGGCGGCGACGAGATCGCGAACGGCCAGGTCACGATCAAGAACCTCGCTGCCGGCGCCGAGATGGCAAAGGCCATCGAAAGCCGCGCGGAATATCTAGGCGCCCGCCAGGCGCAGGAAACGGTGAAGCGTGCCGACCTCGTCGCGGCCGTGCGACGGATGTTGGGTGGTACGTGATGGCCACGACCTCAATCCAAGACTTCTCCCTCTCCCCCACGTATGTGGGGGAGAGGGCAGGGGTGAGGGGGTTGGGAAATACGAGTGGCCTCGTACCCGCGTTGGTTCTCAATTTTTCTCGCCGGAACTCTGACCTGGGGCGCCCCCTCACCCTGCCCTCTCCCCCTCAAAGGGGGAGAGGGAAAAGCGATGTGGTGTACTGATGCCCGCATTTCCCGCTTACGACGCGACCCAGCTCTATGAACTAGAAGTGCAGGCCGATGCGATCCTCGACACGTTTTCGGGGCTAGGATACGCGCGCCGCGAGCCGTCGATCCTGCAGCCGGCGGACATTTTCCTCGACCGCTCGGGTGAAGAAATTCGCAGGCGCACATTCGAGCTGACCGACCCCTCGGGCCGCGAGCTTTGCCTGCGCCCCGATCTCACCATTCCGATCTGCCGGATGCAGATCGAAAGCGGCGAGCCCTATCCCGCTCGGCTTTGCTACAATGGGCTCGCATTCCGCCATCAGCCGCTCGAGCCGCATCGCCCGACCCAATTCTACCAGGCCGGCGCCGAACTGCTTGGGCTTGAAGATCGCGCCGCCGCCGATGTCGAGATCATGCGGCTCACGGTCGATGCCTTGCGCGCCGCGGGGCTTGCCGATTTCGACATGATGATCGGCGATCTCGGCCTCTTTTCCGCACTGATCGATGCGCTCGAAGTGCCGGTCCAATGGCGCGGGCGCCTGAAACGCCACTTCTGGCGCGCGGGCTATTTCGAGGAATTGCTGCATCGCCTGACCAGCGGCGCGACCAACGATTCGCAGGCCCTGCTCGCGCATCTGGGCGGGCTCGCGCCTAAGGAGGCGCGCAAGGCGATCGAGGGCCTGCTCGACATGGTGGGCGAGGCGCCGCTCGGCGCGCGCACGCATGAGGAGATCGTGGAGCGGCTGATCGAACAGGCCGCCGATGCCGCGGCGCTCCGGCTCGATCCCGCGGTGGCCGCGACCATCACCGGCCTGCTCGCGGTATCCGGGCCGGCGCCGGAGGCGCTGACGAAAATCCGTACAATGACGAAATCGGCGGGCATGGCGCTCGAAGCGCCGCTTGTCGCAATGGAAGCGCGTCTTGCCGCGCTTGAGCCGCTCGGCATCGATCCGGCACGCGTCGCGTTTGCGGCGCGTTTCGGCCGCAACATGGAATATTATACCGGCTTCGTGTTCGAACTCTGGGCGCGCGATACCGAAGGCCCGGTGCAGGTCGCCGGTGGCGGACGCTACGACGGATTGCTCGAAGCGCTCGGCGCAGGGCGCGCCATCCCGGCCATCGGTTGCGCGATCCGGACCGAACGCGTTCTGGCGGCACGTAAAGCGCACGGGAGCGCGTGACATGACGCTGACGCTCGCGATCCCATCGAAAGGCCGTTTGCAGGAGCAAGCGGCGGCCTATTTCGCCGATGCCGGACTGGTGCTCAAACAGGCGAGTGGTGCGCGCGGCTATCGCGCGACGCTTTCGGGCCAGCCCGGTATCGATGTGATGCTACTTTCGGCGTCGGAGATTGCCGCGGCGTTGCTTGCCGGCGATGTGCATTTCGGCATCACCGGTGAAGATCTGCTGCGCGAGACCGCGCCGGAACTGGAATCCCGCATCGCGCTGATCCATCCGCTGGGCTTCGGCTTCGCCAATGTCGTCGTCGCGGTGCCGCAGGCGTGGATAGACGTCACGACCATGGCCGACCTCGACGACGTCTGCGCGGCCTTCGCGCATCGTCACCGCCGGCGCCTGCGGATCGCCACCAAATATGTGCATCTGACGCGCGCGTTCTTCGCACATGCCGGCATCTCGGATTATCGCATCGTGGAAAGTGCCGGCGCGACCGAAGGTGCTCCGACCGCCGGCACCGCCGAAGCCATTGTCGACATCACCACCACGGGCGCCACGCTGGCGGCGAATGGGCTGAAGACTCTGGAAGACGGCACGATCCTCGAAAGCCAGGCACAACTCGCAGCCAGCCTCATGGCCGATTGGGGTGCGGAAGAACGCGCCATCGCGCAGGCGCTCCTTTCGCGCTTCAGTGCGCGCGAACGCGCCAAGGCAAGCCAAGTATTGCGCGTGCATTTGGGAAGCGACGCTGAGGCGGTCGTCGCGGCGCTGACCAACGCTGATGTATCGCTGCTATCGCGGCCCGCTCCGCTCGCAGGCGAGTATGCGTTCCTGTGTCCGCGTGCGCGCCTCATGGAGGCGATGGCGATCCTGCGCGCTCACGGCGGCGCGGCGGCGACCGTCCATGATGCCGATTACATCTTCGACGACGGCGATCCGCTCACCGCCAAGCTCGAGACTGCGCTTGCTACTGCGGAGACACCGGCCCGGCTTTGATGTCGGCGTCGTTCAGGTGCTCTTTCTTCCACACCATCATCATGTGGATGCGGTTGCGGCCCGACGGGTGATCGTAGAACACAAATTCCTCGAGCGCTCCGGGCTCGAGCTTGCGATATTCGCTCAAATGCAGCGCGGCTTCGGCGAAACCATCCGGCTGGCGCGCGGCATTGACACCGAAGATGTCCGCCTGCGCTTCCTGCGTTCGCGTAATCGTATTGGTTATGGGCGTCGCGATCAGGAAGAAGAAGGTCGCAAGCCCCATCAGCACGGGAAGGCCAGCCGGATCGTCCACCGCGCGTACGTCCCAGACACCGCCGAAGAGATTGGTCAGAAATCCAAAACCCCACGCGACGAAGGCAAAACCTGCCAGGAACACGAGGCCGAACATCACGATGCCGGTCGTGACGTGGCCGAGAACATAGTGGCCCATTTCGTGGCCGAGGACCGCCAGAATCTCGCGGTCGCTCCCTCGGCTGAGCAAATTGTCGTTCATCGATATCCGCGTCGTTCCGAACATGCCCGAAACGTTGGCCGACATGCGCTTGGTCTGCTTCGACGCATCGAACTCATAGACGTTGGTGACCGGTATGCCTTCCGAGCGCGCGAGCGAAAGGATGTGTTGTTTGAGTTCACCTTCGCGCAGCGGCTTGTAGTGATTGATGAGCGGTGCGATGTAGACCGGCGCGATCGTGATGCCGATGATGAAGAATACTGTCGTGATGGCAGCCCCCCAAACCCACCAGTAGCGTTTGCTGCCGCGGATCGCCGCATACACGACCGTCGCCACTATCGTGAGAGCCACAAAATCCACGGGGAAGAGGATGGCGAAATCGCCGAACCATTCCAGGAAGGTCTGGTTCGACAGACCGTACTGACGCTCTCGGATGAACTCCTCGTAGATCGTCATCGGCAGCGTAAGCACGGTGGTGATGACGACGTAGAGCATCACATAGATCGAGACCTGCCAGAACCGTAAGCGTGTAATGCTCTGCGCGAGGTTGCGCATCCGGGCGGAGAAGCGTGGAAACAGCAGAATGGCCGAAACTGCGATAGCGTAGAGCGCATCCCAGAGGATCAGCCAGTAGCCGCCCTCGAAATAGGAGTCCGATTTTGCCCGTGCTTCGCCGCTGACGCGCGCGAGATAGGCGTTCGTCGCCTTCTCCACATCGAATGCGGGGGCAGGTGCCGTCATCGACGGCAGGGTGTGGACGTCAACCGTCGTGGTCGGCGCTGCCGCTGGACCGGCCGCGGCATTTGCAGACGTGGTGAAAGCGATCGAACCGGCCAGAACCAGCAACGCAACGCAAATCCAACACAGATGTTTGGCCATCTGGTCCTCCCCTCGTTGGCCAAGCTTAACAGATGGTAGCTTGCTTTTGCCATGCCGGACGGGTCTTTTATGGCCATGCGTTTCGCACATGCCCTGTTGTCGATTTACCCGCTATTGACGGTGGCCGCCGCTGCAGCCGATCCCGGGATCGTCGCAAACGATCGCTATCAGCAATGCGTGGGCATGACGAAGACGGATCCGCAAGGTGCTTACTACCAGGCGCTGGCCTGGCACAGTCAGGGAGGTGGATCGGGTGCGGAGCATTGCGGCGCCCTGGCACTCGTGCAACTCGGCCGCTACACCGAGGCGGCACCCAAGCTTGACGCACTGGCGCAGCAGGCCGGCGTTCAGCCGTCGCAGCGTGCGCAGATCTACGATCAGGCGGGCAATAGCTGGCTGCTGGCCGAAGATGCGAGACGGGCGGAAGCCTCCTTTACCAATGCGCTGACCTTTGCCGCCACCGATGTCGACATCCATGCCGACCGCGCGCGGGCGCGCGCGATGCTGAAGAACTGGAGCGGTGCGGAAGCCGATCTGAGCGCGGCGCTGTCGACCGACGCCGACCGCAGCGATCTTCTGGTGCTGCGTGCCAGCGCACGTCATGCCGCCGGCCGCAAGCAGGAGGCTCGCGCCGATATCGACAAGGCGCTGAGCATTTTTCCAGGTTATGGCGATGCGTTGGTGGAGCGCGGCGCCATGAAGTTCGAGGATGGAGATCAGAAAGGTGCGCGCGCCGACTGGCAGCAGGTTGCGAAAGCCGCGCCGCGGTCGCGTGCCGCGGCGCTGGCGAACGAATATCTCACCGAAACCGACGATTCGTCAGGCAAACCCTAGAGTCCATTCTGCTCTCACGTCTGCATCGCTTTCCTGAGGCAAGTACGTTTGGGCGAGCTGATTGAAGAGCGCGCCATCCGCTAGCTCCGACAACGCCCACACCGCCATCGCGCGCACGAGCGGTGATGGATCGTCGAGCAGCGTTTCTGCAACGGCCAATAGCTCAGCGTTACCCGAATTGCCGATCGCGATCAGCACATTGCGCACAAACCGGTCACGACCGACGCGCTTGATGGGAGAACCGCGGAAGATTTCGCGGAATCCCGCGTCGTCGAGCCTGGCGAGGTCGGCGAGTTTCGGCTGACGCAGCTCCGCGCGCGCGAGAAAGCCCGCTTCATGCGCCGTTTTCGCGAACTTGTTCCACGGACATACGGCGAGGCAATCGTCGCAGCCATAGATGCGGTTTCCGATGGGCACCCGGAATTCGCGCGGAATATGGCCTTTGTGTTCGATGGTGAGATAAGAGACGCAGCGCCTTGCATCGAGCTGATAGGGCGCCGGAAACGCCTGGGTGGGGCAAATGTCGAGGCAGGCATGGCATTGCCCGCAATGATCAGGCCCTGCATCGTCTGGTTCGATCTCCAGCGTCGTAAACACAGACCCCAAGAACAGCCATGATCCGAATTCGCGGCTGACGAGATTGGTGTGCTTGCCCTGCCAGCCGACGCCAGCCTGCTGTGCAAGCGGCTTTTCAAGCACCGGCGCGGTGTCGATGAAGACCTTCACATCGGCATCGAATGTCTCGGCTATGTGCGATGCCAGCCGCTTGAGCTTCGATTTCAGGATGTCGTGATAGTCGGAGCCCTGGGCATAGACCGAGATGGCACCGGTGTCGGCGCGTGACAGGGCCTCCAGCGGATCGTGATCCGGCCCATAATTGGCGCCGAGCACGATGATGCTTTTGGCCTCCGGCCAGAGTGTTTTTGGATCGGCGCGGCGGTCGGCGTTGCGCGCCATCCATTCCATCGATCCGTGACGGCCTTCGCCCAGGAAGGTGCCGAGACGTGCGGCCGATCCGTTCGGAGCAACGGCGCGGGTGAAACGCACAACGTCGAAACCTTCGGCCATGGCGCGCGCGCGGATCGCCTCGCGGGGATCAGAAATCGAGCTCGGCATAGTGCATGACCGGCGGCTGACCGGGCAGGCGGTCCGCGAGCAGTGAACGGAAGGACGGCCGCGATTTCATGCGGAGGTACCACTCGTTCACGGTGGGATATTCGGTCCAAGGAACTTCGCCGAAGTAGTCGAGCGCCGACAGATGCGCCGCAACGGCGAGGTCGGACAGATAGCAGCCGCGTGTCACCAGATTGCCGTTCTGCTCCGCCGCTTTCCCGATGATCGCCAGCGCCACCGCAAGGGCCTCGCGTCCCTGGCGGATCACGTTCATGTCGGGGGCGCCACGCGCAGGGGCGCCGGTGAAACGCTGTGCGGCTTTTTCGTAGAGGATTTTCCGCGTCGCCCGCTCGCTCAGAGTCCCCATCGCCCAGTCCAGCCAGCGCATCACCTCGGCGCGTTCGGCCGGATCCTCCGGCACAAGCGCGTGCTCAGGATAAATGCCCTCCAGATGATCGATGACCGCCCACAAGCCTGTGTGGCGCGAGCCGTCGAGATCGACGAAGACGGGCAGGTGATCCTGCGGGTCCTCCGCCGAAGCCGGGTCGAATGCCAGGCGTTTTTCGCCCAGCATGAGTCGCGCGAGCCGTGACGGCGGCGACAAGGAAAGGTGGATCAGGCGACGCATGACGCAACTCTGGTGTGTGCATACATGGTTCTAGCATCTTGCTTTCGTCAGGGCGATTGTCTGTGACACTTTTCTTTCGTTCCGGCCCACAGGCATATTTGAGGAGCGCGATGCGTTGTGCGCCCGCCAAAAAAGCCTTTATGGTTCGCGCATTCTTGCACAGGGAGTTTGCATGAAGGCCTTGTTCGTCAGCGCCATTGCGTGCGCGTGTCTGGCTACCTCGGCATTGGCACAGACAGCCCCGGCGTGGCGCGGCTATGGCGGCAACGCACAGCACACCGCACCGGCGCCCGCCAAGGCGCAAAAGCCCAAATCCGTGCACTGGAAGACGGCGGTCGATCTGGCCCCCCAGAATCAGCAAGGGTTCCTTCTCATCCACTACGCCTCGCCGATGATCACGGCGTCGAACACCGTCATCCTGCCGGTAAAGACCGGCCCCACCAACGGCTTCGTGATAGAAGCCCGCACGGGCACCAAAGGAAAACGGCTGTGGAAGGCGAATACCGATTTCATCTTCGCGCCCCACGATTGGACGCCCAGCTTCCCGGCGCATCTGACGGCGCAGAACCGCCTCTATTACGCGGGTGCCGGCGGCACGGTCTACTACCGCGATACGCCTGATTTGAAGACGGGGGCGACGGGGCAGATCGCCTTCTATGGAAACGCGAACTACCAAGCGAACAAGACCGTCTACAATCAGCATGTGATGATCGATACGCCGATCACGGCGGACGAGGCGGGCAACATCTATTTCGGTTTCGCAGTAACCGGATCGACGCCTCAGGGGCTCAAAAACGGCATCGCCCGCATCGGCGCGGATGGCACCGGCACCTGGATTTCAGCGGCACAAGCGGCCGGCGACAATAGCATCTCAGAAGTCGCGCAGAACTGCGCCCCCGCGATTTCGGCGGACCAGTCGACGATCTATATCGGCGTCAGCGACGGCTTTGACGGATATCTGCTCGGTCTCGATGCAGCGACTCTCGCGCCGAAATACAAGACCACGCTCATCGATCCCGTCACGCATACAAACGCAGGCGTATTCGACGACTCGTCGGCATCGCCGACGGTCGGACCCGACGGCGATGTCTACTACGGCGTGATCGCGGGCGACGGCAACCACAACAGCCGCGGCTGGCTGCTGCATTTCTCGGGCGATCTCGCGACCCAGAAAACGCCGGGTTCGTTCGGCTGGGACGATACGGCCTCCGTCGTGCCTGCTTCTGCTGTCCCCTCCTATACCGGATCGTCAAGCTACCTGTTGATGACGAAGTATAACAATTATTACGGCGCCAGCCCGAACGGCGACGGTCACAACGAGATCGCCATCATCGATCCCAACGGGACCCAGAAGGACCGCTTCAGCTCCGCGACCGTCATGAAAGAGATCATGACGCGGGTGAATCCAACCCAGTTCCCGGGTGCGCCGGCGGGCGTGGTGTATGAGTGGTGCATCAACTCGGCGGTCGTCGACGTCGCGGGCCATGCCGTGATCGCCAATGCCGAAGACGGTTATACCTATCGCTGGGACCTGGCGAAGGACAGTCTCACGCGGGTCAATCTCAATCCGCCGATCGGCGAAGCCTACACGCCGACCGTGGTCGGTCCCGATGGCAACGTCTACGCGATCAACAACGCGACGCTCTACGCACTCGGCAAGTAGACCTTAGAATTTCTGTCCGAACTTGATGCTGATCAGCCGTGGCCTGATCGGCACGGCATAGATTTGCGCCGCGCAGATGTCGGTCGAACATTCCGTGTAGCGGTCGTTCAGGCCGTGTTCGTCGAAAGCGTTTTCGATCGCCAGTTCGAGCGTCCAGTTGCGCACGTCGATGCCGGCGGCAAAATCGACCGTGACATAGTCCGGCAGTTTCCCGAGCACATCACGGTCCGAAGCGATGAGCCCCGGCCAGGAACTGCCCTGATAGACCAGCGCGCCCTGCACATGCGCGTTGGCACCCCCCAGCTTGAACTCGTCGCGAGCGATGGCATTTGCTTTGAATCGCGGCGTAACGGGAAGCTGCGTTCCCTTCGATGCATCCGGTGTCTCGCCGGGTTTGCAGGGCGCGTTGTCCAGACAGTAATCCTGCGTCAGTTCGGGATCGGTATAGGTCGCGGCCGCGGACAGGGTGAGGCCATCGCGGATGAGCCAGTCGACATTGCTTTCGAGGCCCAAGATGCGCGCTTTGCCGGCGTTGAAGATCTGGGTCAGGCCATTCGAGCCGGGCGGAATGGTGGAAAACTGAATTCCGTCCCAATCCTCCCAGAACAATGCCCCGTTGAAGCGCAGCCCGCCGTCGAGCCAGCTTGTCTTCCATCCGAGTTCGTAATTGGTCAGGAAGTCGGAATGATAGGGCGGCAGCGTGCCCAGGCGATTGATGCCGCCGGGCCTGAAGCCTGTCGACCACGTGGCATATATCATCTTGTCGTCGTCGATGTGCCAGGTCGCGTTGAGCTTGTGGGTGTAGCCCTTTTCATAGACGTGCTTGTCGAGGTCGGTGCAGGGGGCGTGACCGACGATCTTGTCGGGGAAGCAGATGTATTCGCCTTTGGTGTGCGAATAGTTGGCGTTATAGCCGAAAAATCCGAGTAGCGAATTGTCCGCGATATAGCCACGCGCACCGGCGGTGAGGGTCAGTTGCGGCAGGACGTCATAGGAAATCTCGGTGAAAGCCGCGTAGTCGCGATCCACGCGCTCCTGCTCGGTCAGCCAGATCGTGTTCGGCCAGCCTGTGATCGAAAAATCGCTTTCGAGTCCCTGGATCACATAGCGCTGCTGGATAAAATGTCCCTGCCGCTCCATGAAAAGGCCCGCAACGAAACGCAGACGGTCCTCTTGTGGCGAGGCCACACGGATCTCGTGGCTCATCTTGGTGAAATGATCGAGGCTCCAGATCGCCTGTGAAGGATCAATCACATGGCCGGCGTCGTCGTGGAAGACGTAGTGGCCATAGACGCCGTAGGTGGCACCATAGGCCTGGTCATAGAAGAAGGAATAGTCCGAATAATCTGCCTTCGCCGTGATCATCCGCTCCATGTACGCGCCGGCGTAAGTGAGGTCGAAATTGCCGACCTTGCCCTGGATCGTGAGCGCCGCCTGGTACCAGCGGTCGTTCGAGTATTCCGGGAGGAAGTGCGTGATCTTGAGGAAGCCTACGGCGGGATCGTATGCAAACACCCCGCCGGTGCGCGCCTCCTGGCCCATCAGGGTCGGTGTGATCGTCCAGTTCTCGTTGAGATCGATCTGGAGCGCCGCGCGCGCGCCGTAGGTGTCGACGCTGTTGTAATCGTTCCTGGTGTGGCCGGCATTGCTGATCGTGATCGGTCCGCCGCCCGCGGCTTCGCTGAACTCGGTCGCGTATTGATAGGTGCGGACGCCGTCGATAATCCCCGCAGGTCTGTTCGTGCCCGCGATGTTGTCGATATAGCCGCCATCGTGCTCGTCCCAGCCGACAAGGCGGATCGCGATATTGTCGGCAATCGGAATATTGACGTAGCCCTCTGCGACGCCGCCGATGTCGCCGTGTGAAACCGTATTGAAGCCGACGTCATAGGCGGCCGAGAAGCCGCTCGTGTCGGGCTTGTTCGTGATGATGCGGATCGTGCCCGACTGGGAACTCGCGCCATAGAGCGTGCCCTGCGGGCCCGCCAGCGCTTCGACGCGCGCGACATCGTAGACGTGAATATCGAGTGCGCCGCCGATCGTCGTGATCGGCTGTTCGTCGAGATAGATGCCGACGCTGGGCAGAGGCCCCGAGTGGTTGCCGTTCTCTCCGCTCGCCACACCGCGCATATAGACTTCGGCGAAACCGGGACCGCCGGTCGTGTAGGACACGCTCGGCAGATATTTCACATAGTCGTCGAAGCTCGCGACGTGGAGCTGGTCGAGCTTTTCGGTGTTGAACGCGATGATGCTAATCGCCGCCTTCTGGAGATCCTCCGAGCGCTTTTCCGCCGTCACCACCACCGTTTCGAGGGCTGCACCGTTTTGCTGCGCAAGCGCCGGGGCGGCCGTCAAAGCCGTTGACGCGAGCAACGCCGGCAGCAGCAGTGGACGGGTTCGCGGCATTCGGTTGGCGCGTCAGAAACTCTGCGAGAAGTGCAACGAGATCGTCCTCGGGCGATTGGGGATGATGTAGGTTTCCGGACCGCACACCGTCGCCGTACATTCGCTGTAGCGATATTGCTGCGCGCGCTCGTCGAAGGCGTTGTCGAGGGTCAGCTCTGCCTGCCAGTTGTCCTTGCCGAACCCGGCCGCGAAATTGGCGACCGTGTAAGCCGGCGTCAGGCCGAGGATTCCCCGCTCGACCGTGCGCAGGTCGGACCAGGTGCTTGTCTGGTAGTTGACCGTGCCCTGAACGTGCGCGGCGAAGTCGTCGATATTGAAGTCGTAGCGCGCCTCGGCATTGCCCTTAAACAAGGGTGTGATCGGAAGCATCTGCCCCACACCGGCGTCGCCGGTCCCCGTGCAACTGCTCGGATCCTTGCAATAGCGATTTAGCAGGCGCGCGTCGGTATAAGTGCCCGATCCGTTGATCGTCAGATGATCGGTCACGCGCCAGTTCGCCGTGGCCTCAACGCCCCTGATGCGCGCCTGACCGACGTTGGCGATAACCGTGAGCGAGTTGGGCCCCAGATACGAGAACTGGAAGTTGTTCCAGTTCTCCCAGAACAGGGCGCCGTTGAATTGCAGCGAATTGTCGAGCCATGACGTCTTCCAGCCGACTTCGTAATTGGTCAGGTAGTCGGGCTTGTAGGGCTGATCCGTTATGTCGGCGTTGCGGTTCACGCCGCCGGGGCGGAAGCCGTTCGACGCAGTGAAATACAGCATGTGGTCGTCGTCGACACGCCAGGTCAGGTTCGCCTTGTGGGTGAAGCCATAATGGGTGGTGGTCTTGTTCAGATCCGTGCAGGGCCCGTTGCCGATGATCGGATAGGGCAGGAAGCACAGGCTCATGCCCGAACCGAAGCCGGACAGATCCTGAAAGCCCTGACTGAAGCCGAAAAAGCCTTTTAACGAATTGTCCGATCCGAACTCGCGGCCGCCGAGCGTCAGCGTGAGGGCTGGCGTGATGTCCCACGAGGCTTCGCCAAAGGCGGCGTAGTCGACGTCGACGCGGTCTTGCTGTGTCAGCCAGAGCGTATTGGGCCAACCGGGGATCGACAGGCTGTCAGCGAAGTCCTGCACTTCATAGCGCTGCTCGATGCGGTGGAACTGGCGCTCGTAGAAGAGGCCGGCGACGAACCGCAGCCGATCCTCTGCCGGCGAGGCGAAGCGCAACTCGTGGCTGATCTTGGTGAAATGATCTTTGCCGACGATGAGCTGCGAAGGATTGATGTAGTTGCCCGCGTTGTTGGTGAAGTACTGGCCGTAATAGGAATCGTAGAAGTAGGAATAGTCCGAATAGTCGAGCTGCGAATGGATCTTGCGGTCCATGTAAGCCGTGGCATAGGTGACATCGAGCCAGTTGTTGAGCTTGCCTTCGACCGTCAGCGCGGCCTGATACCAGCTGTCATTGGCGAATTCGGGTTGGAATTTCACGACCTTCAGATCGCCGACGGTGGGATCGTAGGCGAATGAGCCGTGACTCTTCGTTTCCTGACCCATGAAGGTCGGCGTGATCGTCCAGTTGTTGTCGAGGTCGATCTTGAGCGCCGCGCGTCCGCCATAGATGTCATCATCGTTGTAGTTGTTCTTGCGCAGGGCCGCGTTCGACATCGTAATGGCAGGCATATTGAATGCCGGATTGCCCGGAAACGTCCGCACGCCGTTGACGATGCCGGCGGCTACGTCGGTGCCGGCGACGTTGTCGATATAACCCGGGTCGTGTTCTTCCCAAGCCACGAGACGGATCGCGGCATGGTCCGAAATCGGGATGTTGACATAGCCCTGGACCGTGCCGCCAAAGCCGCCCTTATCCATGGCATTGCCGACGACTTCATAGGCGGCCGAAAATCCGGAAGGATCCGGCTTGTTGGTGATGATGCGGACGGTGCCAGCTTCGGAGCTTGCGCCATAGAGCGTACCCTGCGGCCCAGCGAGCGCTTCGACGCGCGCGATATCGTAGATGTGAATATCGAGCGAGCCGCCGATGGTGGTGATCGGCTGCTCGTCCAGATACATGCCAACGCTGGGCTGCGATCCGGAGTGGTTGCCGTCATTGCCGGAAGCGACGCCACGCATGTAGACGTTGGCGAAGCCGGGGCCATTCAGACCGCCGCCGGCCGCGTTCGCGGAGAAAGAGAGACTGGGCAGATACGCCGCGTAGTCCGCGAAGCTCGAGACGTGCAATTCCTCGAGTTTCTTGGTGCTGAACACCTGCATGCTCAGCGGGACCTTCTGCAGATCCTCGGTGCGCTTTTCCGCCGTCACGACCACGGTTTCGATGGCCTGCGCATGCACTTGGGTCGCGCCGGTCAACGCCGTCGACGCCAGCAACGCAGACAAGAAAACGGGGCGTGCCCGCCCCAGGCCGCTCGATCCGATTCCACCCATTTTGATTCCCCGAAATAGCACTGCCCGGTGGCATGTCAGTCTTCCGTCACAGGGCTGTCAAGGATTGGCAGGGCATGCATCAACACGCGCAACAAAATGCTTGCCGGAAAAGCACACTGCTCGCGAAGGCTGCAGAAAGTCTTTGAATTTGTTCAGAAAACAGGCACGCTGGGATAGGCGTCAAGGACTGGACCAAGCACCGTTTTGAGCGGTCCTAGCCATTCCTCATAGTTGCGCCAATGCTCCACTCCTTCGGTGAAAATCGGCTGGCGCACCTGCTCGGAGCTCGCGGTCCTTACAGCGCGCTCGTTTTCATAGAATCGCAGGCACGAATCCTCAAACGGCAGGTCCAGGTAAGCGAGCAAACGGCGGACCTCGGTCTCCGGGTCTGCGACCATGTGTTCATAGAAAACGCGATGCACCCGGCCCGGCAGCACGGCGTCGAAATGCGCCATCACCTCGACATAGTCGCGGTAGTAGCGGCCGATGTCGCCGAGATCGTAAGTGAAGGTCTGGCCGCGCGCGAAATGCTGTTTGTAGTTGGAGAGGCAGCACGCCATCGGGTGGCGGCGGGCGTCGATGACCTTCGAGTTGGGCAGGATCGCATGCAGGAAGCCCAGGTGCTGGAAGTTGTTCGGCATCTTGTCGACGAAAAACGGCTTGCCCAATTTCCGCTGGACACGGGCGCGTGAGAGATACTCTTCGCCAAGCTCTGCAAACCGCTCGGGCTCAAGCTCGGCCACGATCTCCGGATATTGGGAGTCGCGCGGCTTGCGGCGCTTGCCTTCCAGATGCAACGCCATCGACTGGATGTCGGGCAATTCCATTGTGCCTTCGATCTGCGAATGGCTGGAAAGGATTTGCTCGATCAGGGTTGAGCCCGCGCGCGGCAAGCCGATCACGAAGATCGGATCGCGCGCCGCGGATCCCAGACCTTCGCGGGCATGGAAGAACGCCGGCGTGTAGACGGCCTTGGTGCGTGCGACCTGCTCGTCCATCAGCGCGGGATCGTATTTCACCGATGCGCGGCGCAGCCGGTTGCCCTCGGCATAGTGGGTGAAGGATTCCTTGTATTCGCCTGCATCCTCGAACGCCTTGCCGAGCGCGAAATGCAGATGAAAGCGGTCCTCATCCTCGATATCGGTTCGCGTGAGCTGAGCCTCCATCGCTGCGATTTCGGCGCCGGTGAAACGGAACGTCTTGAGGTTCGCGATGCTCCAATAGGCTTCGCCGAGGCTCGGCAGCAGTCCGATGCTGTGGCGATAGACGCGGATGGATTCATCCTGGCGGCCGACCGTCTTCAGCGCATGGCCGTAGCTCATCCAGGCTTTGGGCTGGTGCGGATGCTCTTTCAGCAGGTCTTCATAACCGGTGATGGCCTGTTCGTATTCCCCGATGCGCACCAGCGCCGCGGCCTTGAGCGTGCGGTAGCCGGGATTGCGCGGGTCTTCCTTCAGGAGGATGTCGCACTGTTCGAGGGCCGCTTCCGATTTGGACTGGCGGTGCAGCACCGTCGCATAGTGGTGGCGCGCCTGGATGAAGCCCGGTGCCAACTCCAGCGCACGCGCGAGCAGCTTCTCGGCATCCTCCATCTGGCCAAGCCGCGCGCCGGTCTCGGCCAGCATGCGCATGGCGGCGACATCGGTCGGATGCTTGCGCAGGAAATCGCGCAGCGCGTGTTCGGCGACCGCCAGCCGGTTCTCGCACAGTGCATTTGCAGCCGCCAGCAACTCGGGGTCGCTGACCGAGGCCCGGATCTGATGCGCATAGGCATCGTCAGCCGCCACACGGTCGCCGGCCCGGGTGCAGACGTCACCCAGAAGCCGCCACGCCGCCGCGTGGTTCGGTTCGAGTTCGACTGTCCGCCTGAGCGCCGCATGCGCCCCGGCCAGATCGTCCGCCGCCGCACACGCCGAGCCGAGTTCGTAATGGACGACCGCCGCGTTCGGCTGCAGCCGCGCAAGCGGCTCGAGGACCTGCCGCGCGCCCGCCGCGTTGTCCTGGGCGCGCAACGCCATCGCTAGCAGCATCATGGTCTGCGGCTGGTTGGGGACCACTTTCAGGATTTCGCGCGCCTGTTCCTCGGCGAGCTTGGGGTCGACGTTCAGCAGTTTGACGGCGTGGTCGAGCGCGGTGCGGAGATTTCCCGTCGCCTCAGCCATGCCGGCGTCCGGCGTCTTTCAGGATCTCGCGCGCCGCGTTGTGGCCCGGTGCGCCGCTGACCCCGCCGCCCGGATGCGTGCCGGAGCCACACATGTAAAGCCCCGCAACCGGTGCGCGGTAACTGCCGTGTCCGAGAACCGGCCGCGCGGAATAGAGCTGATCGAGGCTGAGCGCGCCATGCATGATGTCGCCATTGACGAGACCGAAGGTGCGCTCGAGATCGAGCGGCGAGAAGATCTGGCGGCCGAGCACCGACGCCTTGAAGCCCGGCGCGAATTTGTCGACCGTCGCGATCATGTGATCGGCGACTTCCTCGCGATGGTCGTCCCAGGACCGGCCACCGGACAGTTCGGGCTGCACCTGCTGACAGAACATGCTGGCGACATGCTGGCCCTTCGGCGCGAGGCTGTCGTCGAGCGTCGAGGGGATCAGGATCTCGACGATCGGCTCCGTCGACCAGCCGTTCTCGCGCGCCGTGATATAGGCGCGGTCCATATAGTCCAGCGACGGCGCCATGATGATGCCCGCGGTAAGGTGGTCGCCCGGTTCGGGCTTGCAGGTGAAGCGCGGCAGCTCGCTCAACGCGACGTTCATGCGGAACGTGCCGGAGCCGCAGCGGTAGTGCTCGATGCGCTCGCGGAAATCGCGCGGCAGAACGTGCTTGTCCACGAGCTTGAGGAACAGAAGCTTCGGGTTGAGGTTCGAGGCGATGATGGGTGCGCGGTAAACCTCGCCGGCCTCAGTGGCGACGCCGACAGCGCGGCCCTTCTCGAGGATGACTTCTTTGACCGGTGCATCGGTTTTGATGGTGACGCCGAGCTGCGCGCAGGCCTTCGCCATCGCCTGCGTGATCGCACCCATGCCGCCAATGGCGTGGCCCCACGAGCCCTTCTTACCGTTCACTTCGCCGAGCACGTGATGGAGCAGGACATAGCCCGAGCCCGGCGTGAAAGGACTGGCGTAATTTCCGACCACACCGTCGAAGCCATAGGCCGCTTTGATCGGCGCGCTCTCGAACCAGCCGTCGAGATAGTCAGCGGCCGATTGCGCAAACAGCGCGAGCAGATCGCGTCGCGCCGGCATCGAAAGCTTCGCAAACGGGCTTGCCTGACCCGCGGCCTTGAGCATTTCGGGGATCGCCGAGAACCAGCCGCCTTCGGTCACGTTGGGCGGCGTGTTCAGCATCAGGTCACGCACGATGGCCGCGATCTCCTCCAGCCGCGCGCCATAGGGATCGAGCATCTCCGCGTCGCTGTTCGAGAATTTGGCGACGCTTTGCTTCGTATGCCCGCCGCCCGTCTCGAGATATTCGTGGTCGTTCAGCGGCAGGAAGTTCTGGATCTTGCGCTCGACCACGCGGAGCCCGTGGCCCGGCAGGTCCATGTCGCGGATGATCTTCGGGTTCAGGAGCGAAACTGTATAGCTCGCGACCGAATTGCGGAAACCCGGATGGAATTCCTCCGTCACCGCCGCGCCGCCCACGACGCCACGGCGCTCAAGCACGGTCACTTTCAGCCCCGCGCGCGCGAGATAAAAGGCGCAAACCAGACCGTTGTGGCCCGCCCCGATGATGACGGCGTCAGAACTGTTCATGGCATTCCCGCTATTTCACGCACCAGTCGAGGCCGGAATCGGCCACGACGAATTCCTGCCCGCGCAGATGCTTCGAGCGGCCGGCAACGTAGCGCCCCGGATGATCGGCGCGCCAGTGGTCCGGGTTGGGCAGAATGGCCGCAAGCCGCGCTGCCTGCGAGCGGGTCAGCTTGTCCGCGGTCGTGCCGAAATAGGCCTCCGCCGCGGCCTCCGCGCCGTAATTGCCGTGGCCCCAGTCCACGAGGTTGAGATAGGCGGTCAGGATTCTCTTCTTCGGCCACAACGCCTCGATCAGCACGGTGAGGTAGGCCTCGAGCCCCTTGCGCACCCAGCTCCGCGCCGGGACAAGAAAGATCGTCCGCGCGGTCTGCTGGCTGATGGTGCTGGCGCCGCGTAGAGGTTTGTTCGGGTGGCGCTCGTGATCGGCCATCGCCTTATCGATGTTCTTCCAGTCGAAGCCGTGATGCGTGCAGAAGTTCTGGTCCTCCGCCCCGATCACCGCGCGGGGCAGGGCATGCGAGATATCGTCATAACTGCGCCAGGTATAGTGCACCGGCTGGAATGTCACGAGGTCGAGAGCCATCTGCGGCGAAAACGGCACCGGCAGAAAACGGAAGAGCAGCAGCAGGATCACAGGCGCCGGTACGAGGAAGAAAAACACCACAGCCAGCACACGCCGCACCCACGGCGTCCGAGTGCCGCGTCCATACCAGAGCCAATGGCCGAAGCCGTGGTTTTTCCTGAGAGACTGCCCCATAGAGACACTATAACCGAGTCTGGCGTCTCAAAATGCAAGCAGGCCGTCGGGAATGGTGTTCGGTCGCCTCCGGCCGAGGTAGAGTTCGAGATTGCGCGTCTGGGCATGCGCGGGGGCGAAAATGAAAAAGCATACGTTGATAGCAGTTGTCCTCTGCTTCTTTGGGGGCGCTGCGCGGGGTGATGACACACCATCCCCGCCTATCCGTCAGTTCGACATCGCAACCATCGAGAAGCTGGGCCGCGCGATGTATCAGTTTGATCGGGATGCGTGGAAGGGAACAGACATTCTGGTTGCGGCACATCCGCACGAGGAACTCACAGCGCAGAAACTGCGTGGATGGATCGTGGTCTCTCGCGGCGATGCAAATGTGGTGAGGTTCATTCACGAGGGGGCTAACGGTCCTGAACTCTTCTACGACGTGACGTTTCCGAACGGCGGTCAACCCGTTCTCACTGTGCCCGCCGACCGCGCGCTCGCCGGCGAAGAGCGCGCGATGTACGACGCCCGAACGCTCGCGCTGCGGAACGCAGATCGCAAATGTTCCGATACCTACAATACTGTCGTTTTAAAGGATCCGGAACGCGACGGCTGGCTCGTGTGGGTGATGGCGGCCACGAAGTCGGATCGCGACGCGGTTATTCTCGGTGGTCACACACGCTTCACGATATCCGTCGACGGAAACTCCATTCTCGGAAAGGACGCGCTGTCGCGCAGCTGTCAGCAATACAGCCGAGCGAAAGGGCCGAACGGCGAAAACGCTGAGATCATTTCGACCCAAGTTGTTTCGCAGGTTCCAGTCGAAACCTATGTGTTCGCCAGTCTTTCCTACAAGATGGCAATCAGGGTGGGGACAAACGACGGCAAAGCTTGGAAGATTGAAGACGGCAATCTGATCAATATCGACATGGATATGGCCGGGATCGACGGGTTTGCAGCGCGAACACTGGCATCCTACGAAGAGAATTGCATAGCACTCATGAAGAAGTCCTCCGACCAAAAGTCCTACGATCTTCCGTTAAAAAGCGTGATCGCGGCCACGGAACACGGCGACAAGTATGTTTCTGAAGCGCTTGCATCGGGTGATGCCATCCTGTCGATCATGTGCGGGAGGGTCGACATCGTTCCTGCGCCAAACGACTACAAGGTCTTGCGTGCGGGCTATCCGCTGTACATTTCCGATATCGGCGTCGGGCATCCAAAAAATGTCAGTGCACTCGAACTCTCGGATGGTCGCTTCCGATTCAGAAACGTCGACGGCAAACTGCCCGCACCGGATGTCCTTGCAAGAGTGCAGAAGCGCTTGGATCAGTTGCAGACCGCGTTCCAGAAGTAACGGCCGATCCGCTCACTCGGCCGCAGCGAGGTTTTCGTGTAAGGGATGTGCGAGCCGGCTGACCATCTCCCTTGGAACAACTTGCCAGAATCTGCCAAGTTCGCGGTCGAAATGGGCGAGCAGTTCGGTGGCGAAGGTGGAACCGGTCTCGCGGCGGTGGTCCTCGATCAGTCCCTCCAGCACGCTTTGCCAGTGCGCGGTCTCGATACGCTGCCACACCACAGTGTCGGCGTTGATGTGCTCGTCGAACAGGCCGTCCTCGTCGTAGACGAAGGCCATGCCGCCCGTCATGCCGGCGGCGAAATTGTCGCCGATGCGGCCGAGGATCGCGACCACGCCGCCGGTCATGTATTCGCAGCCGTTCGATCCACAGCCTTCGATCACCGCGGTCGCGCCGGAATTGCGCACGGCGAAGCGCTCACCAGCCTGTCCCGCTGCATAGAGCTGGCCTGCGGTCGCGCCATAGAGCACCGTATTGCCGATGATCGTGTTGTCATGGGCCGCGAAACTTGCGGCCACCATGGGCCGCAGTGTGATCGTGGCGCCAGAGAGGCCTTTGCCGACATAGTCGTTGGCGTCGCCGAACACGTCGATCCGAAGACCCTGCACCGCGAACGCACCAAGCGACTGTCCGCAGGAGCCGCTGAGCCGCAAGGTCAGCCGCGCGGGTGGAAGGCCCGTCATCCCCCAGCGCCGCACGATGCGCGACGAGGTCCTCGCGCCGATCGAGCGCATTGTGTTGCGCACGCCATAGGCGAGTTGCATCTTCTCGCCGTGATCGAGGAACGCGGCCGCGTCCTTCTCGATCAGCGCGTCGAGCGTGTCGGGTACGTCGTTCCTGTTGTCGCGTGTCGAATAGCGCGGGGAGCTGCCGGGATCGGCCTGCACCAGCAGCGGGTTCAGGTCGAGATCGTCCAGTTCCTCTGCGCCGCGGCTCATCTGATAGAGGAGATCGGTGCGGCCGATCACGTCTTCGAGCCTTTTCAGACCAAGCGAAGCCAGAATTTCGCGAACGTCCTCGGCAATGAAGCTGAACAGGCTCACGACCTTTTCCGGCGTTCCGCTGAACTTCGCCCGCAATGCCTCGTTCTGGGTGCACACGCCGACGGGGCAGGTGTTGGAATGGCACTGGCGCACCATGATGCAGCCCATCGCAATCAGGGATGCGGTACCGATGCCGAACTCCTCCGCGCCCATCATTGCGGCCATCACCACGTCGCGTCCGGTGCGGATGCCGCCGTCGGTCCTGAGCGTCACGCGATGACGCAAATTGTTGAGCGTGAGGATCTGGTTGGCCTCGGTCAGCCCCATTTCCCACGGCACGCCGGCGTATTTGATCGAGGTCTGGGGCGAGGCGCCCGTGCCGCCGACATGACCGGAAATGAGGATGACATCCGCTTTCGCTTTCGCCACACCGGCCGCAATGGTGCCGATGCCGGTGGCCGCCACCAGCTTCACGCACACCCGCGCATCGGGGTTGATCTGCTTCAGGTCGTAGATGAGCTGCGCGAGATCCTCGATCGAATAGATGTCGTGATGCGGCGGCGGCGAGATCAGCATCACGCCGGGTGTCGAGTGGCGCAGCTTCGCGATCATCTCGGTGACCTTGAAGCCGGGAAGCTGTCCGCCTTCGCCGGGCTTGGCTCCCTGCGCGACCTTGATCTCCAGTTCGCGGCACTGGTTCAGATATTCCGCGGTCACGCCGAAGCGGCCGGACGCCACCTGCTTGATCGCGGAATTGGCATTGTCGCCGTTCGGCTTCGCTTTGAAATGCAGCGGGTTCTCGCCACCTTCACCGGAATCCGATTTGGCACCGATCCGGTTCATCGCGATATTGAGAGCTTCGTGCGCCTCCGGCGACAGCGCGCCGAGCGACATCCCCGGTGTCACGAAGCGCTTGCGGATCTCGGTGATGGATTCGACTTCCTCGAGCGGTATGGGAGTCGCACCGCCGCGGAATTCCATCAAATGGCGCAACGACACCGGCGGCAGGGCCTTCACGGCCTCCGCATAACGGCGATAGGTGCCGTAGGAATCATTGGTCACCGCCGATTGCAGGAGATGGATCAGCGCCGCGTCATGGCCGTGTGTCTCGCCACCGGCGCGCGCCTTGTAGAATCCGCCGATGGGGAGTGCCGTCGTGTCCTCGTCGTAGGCACGGGCGTGCAACCGCGCGACGTCGACCGCAATGCCGGAAAGGCCGATCCCGGAAATGCGGCTCGCCATGCCCGGAAAGATTTCCGCGACCATCGAGCGCGACAGGCCGACTGCCTCGAAATTGTAGGCACCGCGGTAGGACGAGAGCACTGAGATGCCCATCTTCGACATGATCTTGAGGAGGCCGGCGCTCACCGTATCGAGATAGCGCTTCACGCATGGACCGAGCCCCATCTTGCCGAACAGGCCGCGGGCATGGCGCTCGGCGATGCAGTCCTGCGCGAGATAGGCGTTGACAGTCGTCGCACCCACGCCGATCAGCACCGCGAAATAGTGGGTGTCGAGGCATTCGGCCGAGCGCACATTGATGGAGGTGTAGGTGCGCAGGCCCTGGCGCACGAGATGGGAATGCACCGCGCCGGTGGCGAGGATCATCGGGATAGGCGCGAGGTCGCTTGAAATGCGCTCGTCGGTCAGGATGAGGTGGTTGTACCCCTCGCGAACGGCGTCTTCGGCCTCGCTGCGGATGCGATCGATGGCGGCGGCCAATGCACCGTCCTTGGCTTTGCCATTGCCGACCTGGAAGACGCAGTCGATCTCGTAGAAGCGGCCTTCGAGATGGTCCTTCATCCGCTCGAACATGCCATTGGAAATCACGGGACTTTCGAGCACGAAGACTTCGGTCTGCTTTTCGTCCTGCGCCAGCACATTGCCGAGGTTGCGGAAACGGGTCTTGAGCGACATCACGCGCTCCTCGCGCAGCGAGTCGATCGGCGGGTTGGTGACCTGGCTGAAATTCTGCCGGAAATAATGCGATAGCGGCCGGTAGCGGTCCGACAGCACCGCGAGCGGCGTGTCGTCGCCCATCGAGCCGATGGGCTCCTTCACGTCCTCGACCATCGGATGCAGGATGAGTTCCAGATCCTCGATGGTCACGCCGGCTGCGATCTGGCGGCGGCGGAGCGTGTCCCTGCCGAACACGCGCGGCTCGGGGCCGGGCCCGATGATGGGCTCGAGCTCGACGATCTTCTTCGTCCATTCCGTATACGGATATTCGTTCGCGAGACGGTCCTTGATCTCGCGATCCTCGTAGAAGCGGCCTTCCTCGAGGTCGAGCGCGATCATCTGCCCCGGACCCACGCGGCCCTTGCGCACGATCCGGGATTCGTCGAGCACGACCATGCCGGCTTCGGAACCGCTGAACAGGAGACCGTCCTCGGTCAGCGCAAAGCGCTGGGGGCGCAATCCGTTGCGGTCCATGCCCGCGATCACCCAGCGCCCATCGGTGGCGGCGATGGCGGCCGGGCCGTCCCATGGCTCCATCACCGCATTGGCATAGGAATACATCGCGCGATGCAGCTCTGGCATGGTCGACGCTTTCTTCGTCCATGTCTCGGGAATGAGCAGCGTCTTGGCGAGCGGCGCCGAGCGGCCGGCCCGCACCAGGACTTCGAACACGGAGTCGAGCGCGGCCGAATCCGATCCACCGGCCTGCACGATGGGCTTGATGTCGTCGCCCGCGGCGCCGAATAGCTCCGACGCCATCTTGAACTCGTGGTTCTTCATCCAATTGACGTTGCCCTTGAGCGTGTTGATCTCGCCATTGTGGGCGAGCATGCGGAAGGGCTGCGCCAGCCGCCATGTCGGGAACGTGTTGGTGGAATAGCGCTGGTGAAAGATCGCGAACGCGCTCGTGAAGCGCTCGTCCTTCAGATCGGGGTAGAAGTTCGAGAGCTGCTCGGCCAAGAACATGCCCTTGTAGATCAGCGAGCGCGTCGAGAGCGAGCAGACGTAGAAATCCTGGATCGATGCCTCGCGCACGCGCTTCTCGATACGGCGGCGGCAGAGATAGAGGCGGCGGTCGAGGATTTCGAGCGCGAGCGCGTCGCCGGCATCGAACATGATCTGCTCGATCTCGGGGCGCGTGACGTTGGCCTTCTCACCGATGATCGAGATGTCGATCGGAACCTGGCGCCAGCCATAGAGATGGAAACCGCTGCGCAGGATTTCCGATTCCACGATGGTGCGGCAGGTTTCCTGTGCGGCGTAATCGGTGCGCGGCAGGAATATCTGGCCGACCGCGATGCGCCCAGAGCGCAGGCGCGCTCCGCCGTGCTCGACCTGTGCGCGGAAGAAATCCTGCGGCACCTGCAGATGGATGCCCGCGCCGTCGCCCGTCTTGCCGTCGGCGTCGACGGCGCCCCGATGCCAGACCGATTTCAGCGCCTCGATCGCGCCCAGAACCACCGCCCGCCGCGGCCTGCCATCGATGGCCGCCACGAGGCCGACGCCGCAGGCGTCGTGCTCTTGGTCCGGCGAATAGGCATGCGCTTTTTCGAGCTTCGCGGCGTTGGCGAGATAGCGGGCGATTTCGTTTTCTGCGGTCATCGCTCTACTCCGCCGCCTGCATCAGAGTGGCCGTCCGCGCCTGCAGATGGGCATGGATCGCAGCCGCTGCGTCGCGGCCATCCCGGATCGCCCACACCACCAGCGATGCGCCGCGCACGACGTCTCCGCCGGCGAACACGCCTTCCAGGCTGGTCATCGTTGTGCGCGGATCGGTGCGCAGCGTGCCCCATCGCGTGACCTCCAGTTCGGGGGCACGGAACATGGCGGGCAGGTCCTCCGGATCGAAGCCCAGCGCCTTAATCACGAGATCGGCGCGCAAGGTGAAATCGGCGCCCTTGATCTCTTCCGGCGCCTTGCGGCCGCTTGCATCGGGTAGCCCAAGCCGCTGGCGCGCAATGCGCACGCCTTCGAGCTGGTGCTTGCCCACAAACGCCTTCGGCAGGGTCAGCCACTGGAAGTCGATGCCTTCCTCCTCGGCGTTGAAGACTTCACGCAGCGAGCCCGGCATGTTGTCGCGGTCGCGGCGATAGAGGCAGGTGACGGATTTCGCGCCCTGCCGGATCGCTGTGCGGACGCAATCCATCGCCGTATCGCCGCCGCCAATGACGGCGACATCCTTGCCCGCGGCGTCGAGCATTCCTGAATCGAAATCGGGAACGGCGTCGCCGAGACCCTTGCGGTTCGACGCGATCAGATAGTCGAGCGCCGGCACGATCCGTCTCAGGCCGGCACCAGGCACCTCGATCTCGCGCGCCTTATAGGCGCCGGTGCCGATGAAGACGGCATCGTGATCGCTGCGCAGCTCTTCCAGTGTCGAATCGCGGCCGACTTCGAAGTTCAGCTGGAATTTGATCCCGCCATCGGACAGCCGCTTCACGCGCCGCTGCACGATCTCTTTCTCAAGCTTGAAGTTCGGGATGCCGTAGATCAGCAATCCGCCCGCGCGATCGTGGCGGTCGAACACTGTGACCTTGTAGCCCTTGAGGCGAAGCTGCTCGGCGGCTGCGAGCCCGGCGGGACCCGCACCGATCACGGCGACGCGCTGTGGACGTTCGCGCCACGGTTTGAGCGGACGCACCCAGCCTTTCTCCCAGGCGGTGTCGGTCAGATATTTCTCGATCGCGCCGATGGTGACCGTGCCGTGGCCGGACTGCTCGATGACGCAGTTGCCTTCGCAGAGGCGATCCTGCGGGCAGATGCGTCCGCAGATCTCGGGCATGTTGTTGGTGGCTTGCGATAGCTCGTAAGCCTCCGCGATGCGTCCCTCGGCGGTGAGCTTCAGCCAGTCGGGAATGTTGTTCGAGAGCGGGCAGTGGACCTGGCAGAAGGGAACGCCGCATTGCGAGCAGCGCGAGGCCTGTTCGGCCGCCTTCTGCGCGGCGTAGGTCGCGTAAATTTCCTCAAAATCGGTGGCGCGCGTGTCCGCGAGCCGCTTTTCGGGCCCCTCGGGTTCCACGCTTATGAAACGCAACATTTGTTCAGTCATTGTCGATTCCAGGCAATTAGGAACTCAGTTACGTCACTCAAACACAGAAATCCAGACGAAAAAGCCTTTTTAGACAACAATATTGTCTCAAATAGATGAAGGGCCGCATCCACGAACGTCCAAGTTTCTGGTGGTCAGAAAATTAGGACATTACTATTGTCTTTCTTGCCGTAACTCAGGCTTTGTCCGCCGCTGTGCTAGGTCTCACGGCGTTCAGGTGATTCCGGGCGGTGCCAGATGCATGACGTGTTCAATGCCGTGATCCTCGGCATCGTGGAGGGGCTCACGGAATTCCTGCCCGTGTCCTCGACCGGCCATCTCCTCGTTGCGGAGAACTTCCTCGGCCTCGACAAGGAACAGTGGGAGGCCTTCACCGTCGTGATCCAGCTGGGCGCGGTGCTGTCGGTGGTGGCGGTCTACTGGCGGAAGATCTGGGAAATCGTTTCCGGCCTCGCGACCGACCCGAAGGCCAGGCATTTCGCGCTCGCCGTGATCGTGGCGTTCCTGCCGGCCGCGATCCTGGGCGTCCTATTCATCAAAGTGATCAACGGTTTCCTGCTCGATCCGGCGCGCGCGCCTGCGGTGATCGCGACGACCTGGATTCTGGGCGGCATCGTGATCCTGATCTTCGAGCGCATCGCGCCGGCCGCGCGCTACACCGACGCCGACACACTGCCACTTTCGAAAGCGCTGCAGATCGGACTATGCCAATGTCTGTCACTGATCCCCGGCGTGTCGCGCTCGGGCGCCACGATCCTTGGCGGCGAACTTCTGGGCGTGGAGCGCAAGGCGGCCGCCGCCTTCACCTTCTATCTCGCGGTACCGACCATGCTCGGCGCGTCGGTGTTCGAGCTTTACAAGCACCATGCCGGGCTGACGTCGGCGCGGATCGAGATCATCGCCATCGGCTTCGTGGTCTCGTTCATCGTCGCCTTTGGCGTCGTGAAGACGTTCATCGGCTTCATCGGCCGTTATGGGCTGAAGCCGTTCGGCTGGTACCGGATCGCGGCAGGGCTCGCATTGATCGCCTTCATCGCCGTGGAGCACCACGGCATCTGAAAGTTCAGGACGGCGATCCCGTAACGCGCTCGCTGGCGCTTTCCTGATACTGGCCCTTGGGGCGGAAGCGCCAGAGATACGAGGGGATCACGCCCTCGACGGAGTCCGGAACGATGCCGAATTCGCGCAAGGTGAGCGCGCCATCGTGCACGACATTGTCGGATTTGAGCAGCGTCACCTGGTCCGTCGTCAGCAGCGGCGCGATTCCGACGAGCGATGAAAGCTGCAGGAAAAACGCCTTCACATAGGCTGCGAAGAACGGCACTGGCACGAGCAACCGCTTGCGGTCGATCGCGCGCAGCATCATCTGCATGAGCTCTTTGAAGGTGTAGACCGACGGTCCGCCCAGCTCATAGGTCTTGCCGCGCGTGTCCGTGTTCTCGACGCAGCCCAGGATCGCTTCCGCCACATCGCCCACGAACACCGGCTGGAACCGCGTGTGTCCGCCGCCGATCAGCGGCAGCGCCGGCGAAAGCCGCGCGAGCCACGCGAATTTGTTGAAGAATTCGTCTTCCTGTCCGAACACCACCGACGGGCGCAGGATCGCGGCATCTGGAAATGCCTCGCGCACGGCCAACTCGCCTTCGCCCTTGGTACTGGCGTAGCGTGAAGCGGCATCCTTGTCGGCGCCGACCGCCGAGACATGCACAAGCGTTTTGACACCGGCATCGCGTGCGGCCTTCGCGATGTTGCCCGCCGCCTCGACATGGATGCCTTCAAAACTCTGTTCACCGCTCTGGTAGAGGATGCCGGTCAGATTGACAGCGGCATCGGAGCCTTTAAGTGCCTCCGCCAACTGCTCCGGATCGCGGACATTGCAGCGCAGGAGCTGGATCTGGCCGACCGTGCCCATGGGCGGGAGAAAATAGGCGCTCGCGGGATGGCGCACTGCCACGCGGATGCGATAGCCGGCCTTGGCCAGGGCGCGCACGGCATTGCGGCCGAGAAAGCCCGAGCCCCCGAAGACCGTTACGACCGGATTGAACATGACGACTTACCTGCCTGACGAACCGCAGGTTCATAGCGCAGCCGGGGCAGGGCGCAAGACCGAACTTCCGCGGCGTGCAAATCCCCACCTGCGTCGCGTAACATGCCAAGCAGCATTCTAGGGGGACATTGGCATGATTGGAGCCGATTGGTTCGGCGGACTGGCCCAGAACGTCGCCACCTCGGCGCTGTTTCTGGCTGCAGGATTTCTCGTGGGCCGCTTCCGGGAACGTCGCAGGCTGGAAGGCAAGGCGCTCACGGAATACGATTTCTATCCCTATGCCGCGACGGCGGAGAATTTTGCCGCGTTCAGCCTCAAGGATTTCCGTCTTGGGATGCATCATTTCCTGCGTCACCGGGATTCGCGCGCGGCCCGGCAGCTCATCTTCATCGGCGACCAGAACGACATCCGCCGCCAACTGACCGAGGCGGACAAGACCACCTACGAGAAACTCTGCGCCCGTTACCAGGCCACCAGCGTCGCCGACGACTCGCAGGAATTCCTCGAGAATTACCGCAACATCGCCCGCCTGATCGGGCGGACCTTTCCCAACATGGGTATCGAGGTGCTGGTGCACGATCTTTCAAATCCAACGCATTCGATCACCACGATCGAGAGCGGCGAGGTGACGGGGCGCGTTGTCGGCATGGGAACGACGACGCTGCTCGTCGATCTGATGCGGCGCGTGAACCTGAAACAGGACAAGCTCAATTACGAACTCGATATCGGCTCGCGGCGGTTCAAATGCACGACCGTTCCGATCCTGCGCAAGGATTACGGCGTCGTGGGCGCGATCTGCATCAATATCGATATCAATTATATCCGCGACCAGGTGGTGACGTCTGCGGACAGGATCGCGGAGTTCTTCCAGAACTACTGCCGCACCGACATGACGCTGGACGAGAACATCCTCAGCAAGGACGAATACCGCCGCGCGCTCGCGGGCAAAAAGCACTTCCGCGATTTCGCGGTGCAGGGCTGAGACGCGCTCAGCCCTTCACGTATTTCCGCTCGCCGCTCGCGGGATCGAGCCACACGGTGACAGGGTCGCCGGTCTGGTCGTCGATGAACCGCTCGGAGGTCCTTGTCCATCCGGCACCGGGTGCCGCGGTTTCGATCGGCTTGTAGCGCACGCGCTCATAGATCGTACCGATCAGAAGCAGCGCACCCCAGAACAGGAACACGAACGAGGGCGGACAAACGCCGGCCAGCAACGCCACCAGGCCCCCGGCGAAGCAGAGCGCGCCGACGGCGATCACCAGACTACGCAGCATGGCCCGTCTCCGGCTCGAACACGGCGGCCGTGCCATAGGCGACGATCTCGCTCATGGTCTGGCCGATCTCGGAGGAATCGAAGCGCATCATCACGACCGCGTTGGCGCCCATGACGGTCGCGTTGCGCACCATCCGGTCCACGGCCTGGCGGCGCGTTTCTTCCAGAAGCTGGGTGTATTCGTGGATCTCGCCGCCGACGATCGAACGCAGCCCGGCCATGATGTTGCCGCCCAGCCCGCGCGAGCGCACGACGACGCCAAATACCTGGCCCAGCGTCCGCACGCGGCGCATGCCTGGGATTGTTTCGGTGGTGGTGACGAGCATCGGTCCCTCCTGCAATGCCGCCCTAATATGGAGGCGCCCGGTTAAGATTATAAGGCGGGGAAAATGCCGGGCTGCCGGGCCGAAACCTAAGCGTTTGACAGAATTTCCGGCCTTCCCTAAACATCCCCGCCCCAACCCGTGCCCAGATGGCGGAATTGGTAGACGCACTAGTTTCAGGTACTAGCGCTTCACGGCGTGGAGGTTCGAGTCCTCTTCTGGGCACCATTTGGCTGATCGCGCACTTATCCGCGAAGGGCTCGATCCCGCATTTGCCGGCTCCTTTTCGTGCAACGACGAGCGACGGCTGTGTGTGTAACCGCGCGGATGTCGGTCCACTCCCGCCGTTCCTATGCCGAAGACGATACAGGCGAGGCTCCTGCGACTGTCTATTCTCACTCCGAGCCCGCCTCCACGCCTATTTCCTGGCATCGTTGCTCGCGATCCCGATGATTGTCACCGCCGCGACGCGCAAGACCGCCGCCACCTGATCCCGCGCGGGATTCGATCGCCGCGATGCGCGCATCGAGGCTCGCGAGGAACGCGCGCATCTCACGCTTCAGCGCACGCCACTGCCCGTTATAACGTCCCGTCTTCCAGGCGCGGCGATTGCCGAAGGGCGCTCCACGATGTGGGTGCCAGACGTCGTCTGTACCCAAAAGCTTGATTTCTGTTTGCGCGTTTCGCCGGATTTTTCTAGGCACCCTCCCCCTCCTCCCGGCCCACCCGACCCCGCGTATCCTCGACGCGGATGCGCTGGACGACTTCGCGC